>ERZ791753.2-NODE-2-length-534631-cov-18.732781_pt1 | contig 534631 bp, 345 predicted proteins | sample MGYA00509951_ERZ791753 | MGnify/ENA primary metagenome ERZ791753 (study PRJEB30046, sample SAMN00792026) | human gut metagenome | study: EMG produced TPA metagenomics assembly of the A metagenome-wide association study of gut microbiota in type 2... | reverse complement strand
ATCTGACTGTTAATCAGAGGGTCCTTGGTTCAAGTCCAAGAGGAAGAGCAAAAAGGTTCGTCATTACGGCGAACCTTTTTTGTTTTCTGTCCCACGAATAGCTTTATCAAAGATACAGATTCGGCTGAATGCCGAATTCATTTTCCATATTAACATTATTTATACTATCCTTCGGCTACCGCCAATGTCAGCACACTAATGCGTACTCCTTCTACTTCATGAAAAACATCAGCACAAGCCGTAGTGGTAGAGCCGGTAGTCAACACATCATCAATGATCAGTACATGCTTTCCCACAAAATTCTCCGGATGGCGAAGCCGAAAGATGCCATCCACATTCTCCCAACGTTCATAAGTCGATTTACGGGTTTGCGTATCCGTATGCTTCTCACGTATCACCGAAGATACGTCCACAGGCAATCCTACTACCTGAGACACTCCACGGGCAATCCATTCACTTTGATTGTACCCGCGCGCCTTCCGCTTACGGGGATGCAGAGGTACAGGAATAATGACATCTATACCTTCAAAGAAATCTGTTGTAGCCAACTCTGCAGCCATAAAACGCCCCATTATTGCACCCAGTTCTTTTCGTCCTCCATACTTGAACTGATGCAGTATCTTGCGAAAGTCACTCCCTTTGCGATAGAAGAAATAAGAAGTGGCACGTTCCAAAGGAATCTTTCCCCAGAATATACGCTCCACAAGGTTATCTTTTACCTTATGGTAATTGGTACGGGGCATGTTAATGTTGCAATGCGTGCAGATAGCCTCTTCACCTTCTACAAGCGGAGCTCCACAAACCACACAACAACGTGGGAAAAAGAGATGAAACAGAGGGCCTAACCAGATTTTCACAGTATTTTTCATTAAGTAGTTTATTTATGTTACATCCCCAATGGAGGGACTTCTTGTATCAGTTGTTGCAACGTAGAATGCAGATGTCCGTTCGTAGCAATAATATGATGCCCTTCTATAAAACTTTCATTTCCATAGAAGTCGGTCACCCGACCACCTGCCTCCAATACAAGCAATGCGGCCGCCGAATAATCCCATTTACCAATAAACGCTTCCGCCCAGGCATCAAAACGTCCGGCAGCTACATAACATATCGCTAAGGCAGCAGAACCGGTCATACGAATGCCACCTACTTTACCATACAGGTTATGTATCAAGTGTTCTCCCGTGCGGGCATATTGACACGAGTTATAAGGCAGTTCAACTACCAGAAAGGCATCTTCCATCTGTTGTACATTGGAAACCTGTATCCGCTGACCATCTACGTAAGCGCCACCGCCTTTCCAACCATAGAAACACTCATCCCGGCAAGGATCGTACACCACACCCAACAAAAGTTCCTCCCTGGAGCGAAGGGCTATACATACACAGTAAGGTGCATTGTCGTGGATATAATTCGTAGTACCGTCCAGCGGGTCCACAACCCAGCAATAGGGTTCATCCTGATACACAGCCGAACCTTCTTCCGTAATAAAACCGGCTTCGGGCAACAGGAGGGAAAGAGCGGCAACAATCTGCTTCTCCGATTCCTTGTCTACATAAGAAACATAGTCATGCGCATGTTTCTTTTCCACGCTCTCGCTACGGAATGTTTTTCTTTCTTCTTTCAGGAAATTTCCTGCATCCATAGCGATGCGGCAAACTTGCTCAGTAAGTGATGCTAAATCCATATTCGTACTTTTTTCTTCGTTATTCTATTATTTCCCGGGCAATCCAAGCACAAGCCTCAGCATCAGCCAATGCATGGTGATGCTGTTCCAACTCGTATCCAACATAGGCCGCTACCGTATGCAACTGATAACTGGGCAAACCTTTGATTCGCCTTCGTGCCGTACTCAAGGTACAATGAAATTCATAATCGGGGTAATCTAAACAGTAAGTCTTGAAAACCGCTTTCAAACAGCTTTCATCAAAACCTTTGTTATGCGCCACAAGCGGAAGCCCCTCTATAAGCGGTGCAATCTCCTGCCATACCACCGGAAATACCGGCGCTTCCGCTGTATCTGCCAATGTCAGCCCATGCACCCGGGTATTCCAATAGGAGTAATACTCCGGCTCAGGACGAATAAGACTATAGTAATTATCTACAATCTCCCCATCCCGTACAATCACTACTCCAACACTGCACACACTGGTGCGTTGTTCATTGGCAGTTTCAAAATCTATGGCAGCAAAGTTCTCCATAACAGTTCAAACAATTACCTAGCCTCGTCCGCCTGCTGATAGATCAGATTTCCTCGTTGGCTGATTGTCCATTTTCCATTCTCCTGGCGGACATTCTTTGTATCATCGTCTTCCACATTCCAGGCATAGTCTCCGCCCGGCAGCGAACGGCGATCCAATATTTCATTGGGTTGGTCACCAGAGAAGAATAATTCTACTTGCAATGAGTCGGAAGCAAAAACAATATACGCCGTATTTTCCTTATCTGCCACACTTTCCATGCGGACACCTTTTTCCCAAAGGCGAATGCAGTCTTTTTGCACTTCACTCCACGTATATCCGGCGGAAGCAATGCAGCCATGCTCGTCTTTATCATTACCTACGGCGTTACTTTCAGCCTTTTTATTTTTGGTATTACCACATGCTGTGAGTGCGACACTCGCACCCATTAAGAGCAATAAACAGATGTATCCTGCTTTCATAAGAATCATTCATTAATATTTCGTACGCCAAAAGTACAAATAAAGCCGAAAACTTCTCCATCTGCTTCACTCTTTTATTTTCCGGTCTACAATTCCAACTGGCTGAGCTGTCGCAGTTATAACTTGAGCCCAAGCTAATTTTATAAAAACAAAAAAAGACCGATTTTGCCTACATCCTACACCCGGGACATTAATATACTCATTAATAACATCTTGTGTGACATGAAAGATTAGCATGCGGGTGTAGGCAAAGCGTCTTCCTACACCGCATTTTTTCAATATATTTACTCACCTTCAATATAACATTCTATTTTTCAACATTATATACATTTCACACAGAACTCAACAAATTATCTTCAAACAGCACCTTTCTACGAGTAAATTAAGCTCATTCAGTGCTTTTTTCTTCAAAAATCCCGCAACATTACCATAATTCTTGCAAATAATGAAGGAGTACGGCACCAAACACACCGGAAAACGAGGGGTAACACAATCCTTTCCAAGGATTCAAGAACAGCAACAAAGTAGATAAATGCATATTTAGCCTAATGATTTTGCTCTTTTGAACCGGACAAAATGTTCTTTTGCCTAATTGAAAACTTCGTCCCTCAATTGCGGGCTGTCTGGTGGCCAATTGCGGGCTGTCCAGCCCCCATATCGAAACCGTCGGGCCCACAATTGAGGGACAAAGTTTTCAACCAGGCAAAAGTGCAAAATCAATAAGGTACAAGCAAGTTTACACTCAACCATTAGATATTTTTTCTTATGCATCTAGATATATTCGGTTTCATGGAATATATACTTAAAGGGCGTGAGCTATCTATTACTCTTCCACTCGGAGCAAGTAACCGTTTGCTGTCACTCCCTCTATTATCAAATGCGGATCAATCAAGTTATCCGGTGTATAGAAACGGATGACAGCTCTGCCGTTTTCATCGGTTTGCAGATTTGGATTCCAATAAACAGTGGTGCGTATGTCGGGTTTATCGTTCTCTTTAGGTTCGGACGTTTCGTACACAGGATGATAAAATTCAGCAGATTCGTAATAGCCCTGTTTAGTAAATAGAGACAATCCGGGAGAAGAGCCTCCAAGCCTTGTACCCGGTTTAAGCACAACCACAACAGCACCTCCTATCGCTTCACTTCCAAAATGGAGAGTTGCTGATTCAGGCCTTAAAAGTTCTATATTTTCAACCGCACTGGCGTCGATATTAGTTAATATCATCGCCCCTTCTTCAGACACACACTGCATTTCGTCAATCAGAAAAACAGGTGAAGATTTACAACCGAATATGTTTAAATCATAGCCTACTATTTGCGTCCGCGGTAATCGACCTAATAAATCAAAAGCACTGCCACTTCCTACTGACTGTTTCAACTGCTCCAACAGCTTACCCGAATATTGAGAATCAGAAAATTCAGCATAACTTCTATACGCACTTTGCCGCTCCGAAGCCGTGACTGTTACTTCCCGTAAACGAACCACTTGCATACCTTCTTCATTCTGATGAATATCACGGACTATCTGATCGTATCCGTCGAACTTTTTCTCATTTTCAGAAGTGACCGGAAACGGATGAGCGGGCTGAGTATAAGTTATAGAATCAATCTTCAGAGTAACGGTTGCTCGTCCGGCTTTACTTTTAGCTTGTGCCACAAAAGTAACCATATCACTATAATCGATATCTTCGAAGGCAAAACAACCTTTTTCATCTGTATTAGTAACCGAAGTTAATTTTAACTTGGGAGCAAATAATACTACCGGGCAGTCTTTCGCCACTCCACCGAAAAGTTTCGTAACCTTTCCACCAATTACCTGTTTCGTCTCCATCAGATAATCAATCCGTACGGTCGGCAATTGGCTTATGTCAGTATGCGAAAATCGGGACCATCCATGAGTCAGGAGCAAAAGTTCCATATGATAGCCTGTTCGCAAAGCCCTTTCAGAGAAGTAATAACCGGGATTATTTATATATCCTTTCAAATCGGACATCAATAAAAACGATGCACGAATGTGATCGGTCAGCGAGTCGGGAGTAATGACATTACGGTCAGTCAGGCTAACCGACAGAGAAGTTTCTACAGGATTTCCTTTTTTATCGGTGATACATAAAGGCAATTCAACCAATTTTCTCCGTTGTGCCAGAGGGGGCAAAGATGGCATCTCAAAATTCACGAGTTCTTCCGGAGCTTCAAATATTAATCGCCTGCTTAATACTGTACCGCTGTTATCCACCAATAATAGTTCCGTAATTCCTTCCTGTAATTCCGAATCGTTGAATTGCCCGAAAGTTTTCTTTGCAGTAAGCGGAATAAAAACATTAGGAATGCCCCGCGTATGTCCGACAAGGTAAAGCGTATCCTGCCATTGTGTATGCCGGGCTTTTAATAAATTATAGCGAACCGTTCCTTTCCTGTGATATACGCTCAATTGAATTCCGCCGGATTTCACCTCCGGCAACGAAAACCTGCGATAAAAAGAGCCATTCCGGGAGGCTGTAACCTGATACTTTTCTCCGGCAGAAGGAGTGAAAGAGAATACTCCCATACCGTCGTGTTCAGTCTGGACAGTGGAAATGGTATCTCCGGAATCGTTGAGTAAATAACCCTGCAAATCACAACAGTTTCCATCTGGCTGTTGCGCTTTAAAAGCTACCCGCTGATTGCATCCGCCCAATAAGTCACCCCCTTCCGGGAAAAAGCTTAATGCAAATTCCTGCTTTCTGTTTCCCAATAGAGGTACATGAAAAGTCCGGTCGTATTGATAAGGGCCATCTGCAAAAGTAACCTCTATCGTCCGACTATCGCCCATATCGCCTATTAATGGTATATTAAAACCTATTTCCCCATTTGCATTAGTCCGTCTCAAATAGTGCTTTTCCGTCTTCCGGGCTGATATGATCCGGTTCTCCACCCGGACATCGGGTAGCGGTTTATTCTGCTCATCCGTAAAACGCACCGTAACAGTGCATTGTCCCTCTCCTTCTTCATAGTGAATGGAAGACTGAATGCTACGATCGAGCGAATTGCCTATCCGTAATTTATGATAGTAAAAATAGGCATCCCCTGCATTCATCATCCATTGGGTATAGGCACGTAGGTAATATTCTCCGGCAGGTATATCAGGAGGCAAAGTAATGCTGCCATAAAAACTCCCGTTTTTCCTCTTTATCTTGTATCGATTCTGTATCCTGTCATCACTGCTTACCAGTTCTATATATATGAAATTACTGCCTGTGTACGGAATATGCGATATGGCATTTATCAGATAGCCTTTCCAATAAATTCTTTCACCGGCGGCATAATAGGGCTTATCCAGGTGCAGATAAAGCTTCTCTTGAGGATACTTGCTTAGCAACGTAAAATTATCACTAATCTTTTCTTTCAGATTCTGAGAATGCAGACTAGTACTTAGCATGCAGAATATCAAGAATAGATATACAAAGGGTGTGTGTTTCATCGTAATTTGTTTTTATGATAAGCTCACTCTTGAAAGTTAATTATGCAAATTAACGGACTTACGGATACAATAATGTTCGGTTTTAGCTAATTAAAATCCAGAAATATCTATAACGGACAGTTAGGGCCAAAAACACGAACTTATCCCCCACTAACTATTGTTATACCAACAACATTCAGTACATTTGCAGAAGAGAACTCCGTAAACAGAACTATTTGAAATAAAAAGATTAAAAAACTAATTACCAATCTTATGGAACACCCTCTTTCCCAATTCAAATACTGCCCCAAGTGTGGCTCCATACACTTTGAAATCAACAACGAAAAATCAAAACGCTGTGCCGACTGCGGATTTGTATATTACTTCAACCCCTCCGCCGCCACCGTAGCCTTGATTATGAACGAACAGAATGAATTGCTGGTATGCCGCCGCGCCAAAGACCCGGCTAAAGGGACACTCGATTTGCCCGGTGGTTTCATCGACATGGCCGAAACCGGAGAAGAAGGAGTGCGCCGTGAAGTGAAAGAAGAAACAGGCATGGAAGTGAATAAGGCGGAATATCTTTTTTCCTTACCTAACATATATGTGTATTCCGGTTTCCCCGTCCACACGCTGGATCTGTTTTTCCGTTGCACAGTAGCTGATACGCTGCATTACAAAGCAATGGATGACGCCGCAGACCTGTTTTTTATCCCATTAAAAGAGATACGCACAGAAGATTTCGGACTGGGGTCTATCCGGAAAGGATTAGGAATATTCCTGAAAGAAATGAGCGAATAATTATTCAACCGACACCTGTATATCCTAAAAAAGCCAAATAAGTGTAACAAATTCGACTTAAAACCCGTACTTTTGTAAAAACGCGTTGCATTATGAAGAATAAAATCTCCCGAATACTGTGCACGGCTCTCTGCTGTGCACCCCTGCTCGCTACAGCACAGACCAGCGAGAAAATCACTTCCCCCCAACGACTTTATCAGGAAGGACAATCATTGTTCCAACAAAAAGCTTACGCTGCCGCCATCCCGCCACTCCAGGCCTTTGTGCGCCAGGTAGACGCTGAAGGCAAACCATTGCCTGCCGAAGGCGAACGGATGGAGGCTGAATATATGCTGGTATGCGCCGCTTATGAACTGAAAGATACGAAAAGTATAGATAAATTGCGTGCCTATCTGGATGAGTACCCCGATACTCCATACGCTAATCGCATTTATGCACTCATGGCTTCCGTATACTTCTTCGAAGGAAACTATGATGCGGCTATGGCTATGTTCAATGCTTCCCGCCTCGACCTGCTTGGAAATGAAGAACGGGATGACATGACCTATCGCCTCGCCACCTGCTACCTGAAAACAGGAAATGTGAAAGAAGCCGCCATCTGGTTCGAGACGCTTCGTAGCACCAGCAAGAAATATGTTGCGGATTGCACTTATTACCTTTCATACATCCGCTATACCCAACAGCGCTACGATGACGCCCTGACTGGCTTCCTGTCCTTGCAGGATAATGAAAAGTATAAAGCATTGGTGCCTTATTATATAGCAGAAATTTATCTGATAAAGAAGAATTATGATAAGGCGGAAATCGTCGCACAGAATTACTTGTCTGCCTACCCCAACAATGAATATACCGCAGAAATGTATCGTGTTCTGGGTGATGCGGACTATCACTTCGGAAAATACCACGAAGCAATGGGAGCATTTGAAAAGTATCTGGCAAACAACAAAGAGGAAGCTCCCCGCCGGGATGCGCTGTACATGCTGGGACTTTCATATTATCACTCCGGTGTGTATACCAAAGCAGCCAATACCCTCGGGGAAGTAGTTACAGGGAATGATGCGCTTTCACAAAATGCCTATCTGCACATGGGCTTGTCGTACCTGCAAATGGGAGACAAGAACAAAGCGCGTATGGCATTTGAACAGGCTTCCGCCTCTAATGCAAACATGCAGATCAAGGAGCAGGCCGCATACAACTATGCCCTCTGTATTCACGAAACTTCTTATTCCGCTTTCGGTGAATCTGTCACCGTTTTCGAAAAGTTCCTCAATGAATTCCCCAATTCCCAGTATGTGGATAAAGTCAGCAGTTATCTGGTAGAGGTGTATATGAATACCCGCAGTTATGAAGCTGCCCTGAAATCCATCGAACGTATCACCCATCCGGGTGCTGCCATTCTGGAGGCTAAACAGAAAATCCTGTTCCACCTCGGCACCCAGTCTTTTGCAAATACACAATTCCAGGAAGCTATCGGTTATTTCAACCAGTCTATCGCTTTGGGGCAATACAACTTGCAAACCAAAGCGGATGCCATCTATTGGAGAGGTGAATCTTATTATCGCCTGAACCGGATGCAGGAAGCTGCCCGTAACTTTAACGAATATCTGAACCTGACTCCGGACAGGAATACGGAGACTTATGCATTGGCATATTATAATCTGGCTTATATTGCTTTCCACGAAAAGGATTATACGCTTGCACAAAACCGCTTCCTGAAGTTTACACAACTGGAAAAAGGAGAAAATGCCACCGCACTTGCCGACGCCTATAACCGTATAGGCGACTGCCACCTACATGTTCGCCGTTTTGATGAAGCCAAACAATACTATAATAAAGCTGAGAATATGGGAACTCCCGCAGGAGACTACTCATTCTATCAGTTGGCTTTAGTAGCCGGCCTACAAAAAGATTATGACGGCAAAGTGGCATTACTCAACCGTCTGTCCGGCAAATATCCGAATTCTCCTTACGCCATAAATGCACTTTATGAAAAAGGACGTTCGTATGTACAGACTAACAACAGCCGCCAGGCCATCGCAGCCTTCAAAGAGTTACTGGATAAATATCCGGAAAGCCCGGTCAGCCGGAAAGCTGCCGCTGAAATTGGCTTGCTGTACTATCAGAACGATGATTATGATCGTGCGATAGAAGCATACAAACATGTTGTAACACAATATCCGGGTAGCGAGGAAGCACGTCTTGCCATGCGAGACTTGAAATCCATTTATGTGGATGCCAACCGCGTAGATGAGTTTGCCGAGCTGGCGGCTAAAGTACCGGGGGAAATTCGTTTCGACGCCAGCGAACAGGACTCACTGACTTACATCGCTGCTGAAAAGGTATACATGAAAGGAGACATTGCACCAGCCAAGGCAAGCTTTACACGCTATCTGCAAAGTTATCCCAACGGTGCATTCAGCCTGAATGCGCACTATTATTTGTGTGTCATCGGCAAAGAGCAGAAAGATGAAGAAGCAGTACTGGAACACGCCGGTAAGCTGTTGGAATATCCGGACACTCCCTACTCACAGGAAGCACTTATCGCACGGGCTGAAATACTATTCAACCGTAAACATTTCGACCAGGCACTTACCGACTACAAGCAGTTGAAGGCAAAAGCGACCACCACCGAACGTCGCCAGCTTGCAGCAACCGGTATGCTACGCAGTGCAGCCATGATGCAGGATGATGTAGAAACAATCGCTGCTGCTACAGACATGCTTGCTGAGGCTAAGCTGACACCGGAACTGCGCAACGAAGCCCTGTATTTCCGCGCTAAAGCATACTTGAACCAACAGGCCGACAAAAAAGCGATGAACGATCTTCAGGCATTGTCTAAGGATACACGCACTCTCTATGGAGCCGAAGCTAAATACTTGGTTGCCCTGCAACTGTATAAAGCCCATGAGTATGCTGCCGCCGAGAAAGAAATACTTAACTTCATCGAACAAAGTACACCACACGCTTACTGGCTGGCACGCAGCTTTATTCTACTGTCTGATGTATATGTAGCCATGGATAAGAAACTGGATGCACGCCAATACTTATTGAGCCTGCAGCAGAATTACCATGCTGACGATGACATTGAACAGATGATCAATGAAAGACTGGAAAAACTGAAATAAAGGAATAAGGACACAAGTTGACAAGATACGAGGCCTTGTCAACTTGTCAACTAAAACCTCGTCAACTATAAATATGAAAAAGGTACAATATATATTCGGAGCATTGGCACTAATAGCCTTCCCGAACTGGGCACAGGCCCAAACACAAGCTAAAGACACTACCCTGAGCCGCACGGTCGTGGTAGAACAAGAATATAATCCGGACATCATGGATGCTTCCAAGGTAAATGTATTGCCACAAGTGGCACCGCCAACTGTCAGCAAAAAAGCAGTGGAATATGATGCAACGTTGGTACCGGAAGGAAATATCCCCGCAAGTACCATGCAGGCTTATACCGGAACAGAAAGCCAAGACAAAGCACAACGCGGATACGCGCGCCTAGGATATGGGAATTATGGGAACCTGGACGCACGCGCCAATTACTTATTTATCCTTCCCAATAGCGATAAGCTAAATCTAAACTTCCACATGAACGGCATGGACGGCAAATTAAAAGTACCCGATTTTGCGGAGAAATGGGATGCACGTTACTACCGTACACGCGTTGGCATGGACTATGTACATGCTTTCCGGAAAGTGGACTTAAATGTAGCCGGCAACTTCGGTCTGAGCAATTTCAACTTTATGCCCTATAGTATAAACAACAAACAGAAATTCCTGTCGGGCGATGTGCATTTCGGAGTCAAGTCGACAAGTGAAGACTTGCCTTTTCAGTTTCATGCCGAAACGAACCTGATGTTCTATGAACGCCAGTATGACCTGTCTCAGAAAGATGCACAGGAAGCAATGGTACGGACCAAAGCAGGTGCAGTGGGTTCTATCTCCGAAGAACAATCTGTAGGAGTAGACCTGGCAATGGACAATGTATTTTATAAGAACAATCTTTTTGATGATTATACATCTGTAGAACTCAATCCTTACTACTTGTATCAGAATGATGACTGGAAAATCCGACTCGGTGCCCATGTGGATTTTGCTTTCGGATTTGGTAAGAAGTTCCGAATATCACCGGACGTCACTGCCCAATATATTTTCTCTGACAGTTACATTCTTTATGCCCAGGCCACAGGCGGACGCCGAACCAATGACTTCCGCAGGCTGGAAACCGTTTCGCCTTACGGACAGAGTGAAATACAGCTGGATGCCACTTACGAGCAACTGAATGCCGCACTCGGATTCAAGACCAGTCCTGTAACAGGCTTATGGTTCAACCTCTATGGTGGATACCAGGATTTAAAGAACAACCTTGCCTCTGCCGGAGTTTCAAGCTATATCGTAGATACCGACAACCAATCGTACCTCCAACTGTTCCAAAGAAACATGCATAACATCTATGCAGGTGCCGAGGTCAGCTACAGCTATAAAGACATTCTCTCTTTTTCCGCCTCAGGTGTTTACCGTGACTGGAAAGTTGCAAAGGTAGAAGAGGATAACGGAGATTGGCTACTTGCCTATATGCCTTCTTTCGAAGCAAACATTCACGCAGATATCCGACCGATCTCCTCAGTCTTGATCAGCCTCGGATACCAGCACATCACTCGTGAGAAAATAGAAAACGAGCGGGTAGATCCCGTTGGTAATCTTTACCTTGGTGGTAGCTACGAAGTTTTCAAAGGTATCTCTATTTACGCTCGTGTAAACAATTTATTGAACAAAGACTATCAATATTATTGGGGATATCCTACAGAAGGTATCAATTTCGTGGGTGGTGTGAGTTTCCGTTTTTAACAAGCAACGAGGCAAAAAAAGTCATTTTTACTAAAAAAGAATATATTCTCCACATATTATAAGGTGGAAACAATTGTTTTTTTCTACTTTTGCGGGCGAATTCAGTGACAGGAGTCACTATAAAACAGAAATTTATGCCAAAAAACCTTGTCATTGTCGAGTCACCGGCAAAAGCAAAAACAATTGAGAAGTTCCTGGGAAAAGATTATAAGGTTCTTTCCAGTTATGGTCATATACGCGATTTGAAGAAAAAAGAATTCAGTATTGACGTTGAAAAGAACTTTGAACCGGACTATGAAATCCCGGAAGATAAAAAAACGCTGGTAAAGACACTGAAATCTGAAGCGAAAGAAGCAGATACCGTATGGTTGGCTTCCGATGAGGACCGCGAGGGAGAAGCCATCGCGTGGCACTTGTATGAGGTATTGAAACTCAATCCGGAACATACTAAACGCATCGTATTCCATGAAATTACCAAAACCGCTATATTAAAGGCTATTGAGCAGCCTCGAAACATTGACATAAATCTTGTTAATGCACAGCAGGCTCGCCGCATCCTCGACCGTATCGTGGGTTTTGAATTATCGCCCGTACTGTGGAAGAAAGTAAAACCTGCACTTTCTGCCGGACGTGTACAATCAGTAGCCGTACGCCTCATCGTAGAGCGCGAACGTGAAATACATGCTTTCCAAAGTGAAGCATCTTATAAGGTCACTGCCATTTTCCTGGTTCCCGACACCGACGGCAAACTTGTAGAGATGAAAGCAGAACTTGCACGCCGTCTCAAGACTAAAGCAGAAGCTCAGAAACTATTGGAGCATTGCCAGGCAGCAATGTTTACCATTGAAGACATTACAACCCGCCCGGTAAAGAAAAGTCCGGCCGCACCGTTCACCACTTCTACCCTGCAACAGGAAGCTGCACGTAAACTCGGCTTCACGGTTGCTCAAACCATGATGGTGGCTCAGAGACTGTATGAATCCGGACGTATCACTTATATGCGTACCGACTCGGTAAACTTATCGGAATACGCAATCAACGGCAGTAAAGAAGCCATCGCCAACATGATGGGGGACAAATATGTGCATCCACGTCACTTCAGCACCAAGACTAAAGGGGCACAGGAAGCACACGAGGCTATCCGTCCTACATATATGGAACAGGCGCAAATAGAAGGTAGTGCACAGGAGAAGAAATTATATGACCTGATCTGGAAACGCACTATAGCTTCCCAGATGGCAGATGCCGAACTGGAAAAGACAACAGCAACCATCAGCATCAGCAATGCATCTGATACATTCAATGCGACCGGAGAAGTGGTAAAATTCGACGGTTTCCTGCGTGTATACAGAGAATCTTATGATGATGATGTGGAGCAGGAAGATGAAAGCCGTCTGTTACCTCCTTTGAAGAAGGGACAGAAACTACAGTACCAGAATATAACTGCTACGGAACGTTTCACGCAACATCCACCCCGTTATACTGAAGCAAGCCTGGTACGCAAACTGGAAGAGTTGGGTATCGGTCGTCCTTCAACTTATGCACCTACTATTTCTACTGTACAGCAGCGTGAGTATGTAGAGAAGGGAGATAAGACCGGCGAAGAGCGTTTATACAATGTGATTACCTTGAAAGAAGATAAGATTGCAGATGATACACGCACTGAGATTACCGGGGCTGAGAAAGCCAAACTGTTACCTACAGATACCGGTACAGTTGTAACCGACTTTCTGATGCAATACTTCCCCAGCATCATGGACTACAACTTCACGGCAAGCGTAGAAAAACAATTCGACGAGATAGCAGAAGGTGATACAAAATGGACGACTATCATGAAGACGTTCTATAAAACGTTCCATCCATCTGTAGAAAGTACCCTCGCTGCCAAGAATGCACATAAGACCGGAGAACGCTTATTGGGAGACGATCCTGTCAGTGGCAAACCTGTTTCAGTCAAGATTGGACGTTTCGGTCCGGTAGTACAGATAGGAAGTGCGGAAGATGAAGAGAAACCTCGTTTTTCTCCTCTGAAGAAAGGTATGTCTATCGAGACTATTACCCTGGAAGAGGCTATGGAACTGTTCAAATTGCCACGTACCCTTGGAGAACATGAGGGTAAAACTGTCAGCGTCAATGCCGGACGTTTCGGTCCGTATATTTATTATAACGGAACCTATACCTCACTTCCCAAAGGAGCAGATCCTATGGAAATAGAATTGGAAGAGGCTCTGGAACTGATCAAGGAAAAAGCAGAAGCGGAAGCCAAGAAGCATCTTAAAAAATTCGAAGAAGAACCGGAATTGGAAATTATGAACGGAAGATATGGCCCTTATATCGCTTATAAAGGCAGCAATTATAAGATCCCAAAAGATATCGTTCCGGAAGATTTAAGTCTGGATGCCTGCTTGGAAATCGTCAAACTGCAAAGTGAAAAAGCTGCATCAGCTCCAGTAAAACCGAAACGTGGAAAATATGCCAAGAAGAAAGCATAAAGCGATTCATCATAAAACATCAGCCCCGGAATGATTCTCTCATTCCGGGGCTGATGTTTTATAATATTATCTGTAATTACATTCTGTCCGGTACTTCGATACCCAGCAATCCCATGCCTAGGCGAACTACTTTAGCTACATTCTCCGACAAAGCAAGGCGGAATACTTTCACTGCTTCATCCTCTTCGCGCAGAATACTGAAATCGTGGTAGAACTGATTGTATTCTTTCACCAGATCATAAGTATAGTTGGCAATGATAGACGGACTGTAATCTGAGCCTGCCTGCTTCACAACAGCAGCGAAATCAGCCACCATTTGGATAAGCCCTTCCTCTTTCTCACTCAACTCGATACCTACAGGGATTTCAGCCGGAACTGCGATACCGGCTTCAGCCGCCTTACGCAATACAGATTGAATACGCGCATACGTATATTGAATGAACGGTCCTGTATTCCCATTAAAGTCAATTGACTCTTTTGGATTGAACGTCATATTCTTGCGGGCATCCACTTTGAGAATAAAGTATTTCAAAGCACCCAATCCTACAATTCGGGCAATATTATCAGCCTCTTCCTGAGTCAAACCATCCAGTTTTCCCAGTTCATTTGAAGTTTCCTTAGCAGTGTTCACCATTTCCTCAATCAAGTCATCGGCATCTACTACTGTACCTTCACGACTCTTCATCTTACCCTCAGGCAACTCGACCATACCATAAGAAAAATGCACAAGCCCCTTTCCCCATTCGAAACCGAGTTTATCAAGCAAGATAGAAAGCACCTGGAAATGGTAGTTCTGTTCATTACCTACTACATAAATCATTTTGTCAATAGGATAATCTGCAAAACGTAATTTAGCTGTACCGATATCTTGGGTCATATAAACTGAAGTTCCATCGGCACGGAGCAACAATTTGTGATCCAAGCCTTCCGGAGTAAGGTCAGCCCATACAGAGCCGTCCTCTTTCTTATAGAAGAAACCTTTTTCAAGACCTTCCATAACTTTCTCTTTACCTTCAAGATAGGTATTTGACTCATAATATATTTTGTCAAAGCCCACACCCATCTTACGATAAGTTTCATCAAAACCTTCGTACACCCAATTATTCATTTTTGTCCAAAGTGCACGTACTTCCGGATCACCGGCCTCCCATTTTACCAGCATTTCACGAGCTTCGTTCATCAAAGGAGAGGCAGCTTCTGCTTTCGCTTTAGCTTCTTCCTCCGTCACACCTTCAGCCTGGAATCTGGCCATCAAATCTTTAACTTCGGCTTTATAGTGTTTATCGAAAGCTACATAATAGTCACCTACCAAATGATCGCCCTTTTTACCGGATGATTCAGGAGTTTCACCATTTCCATATTTGGACCATGCCAACATGGATTTGCAGATATGAATACCACGGTCGTTCACGATATTCGTCTTTACCACTTTGTTACCGTTCGCCATAACTATGTTGGCCAAGGCATTACCCAAAAGGTTATTGCGCACATGACCTAAGTGAAGTGGTTTGTTGGTATTAGGTGAAGAATATTCTATCATAACCAGCGGAGAATGATCCGTGGCAGCAGTAATACCGTACTGTTTATCGGCATGAATGTTGTTCAGTAACTCAATCCAGGCAGAAGAAGCAATGGTCAGGTTCAGGAAACCTTTGATGACATTGAACGCAGCAACGGAAGGTTCATTAGCTTTCAGGTATTCACCAATCTCTTGTGCTGTCTGCTCCGGTCCTTTCTTTGACATGCGCAGGAAAGGAAAAACAACCAGCGTGAGGTGTCCCTCAAATTCTTTCTTGGTTTTTTGCAGTTGCACCTGTGCGGCAGGCACATCCTGTCCGTACAGTGCTTTCAGTCCATTGATTACGGACGTTACCAGTTTATCTTCTATATTCATGATTTAAAAGTATTTTCCGAGTGCAAAGATACTATATTTTGGCGAATTAAGTACTCCGTTTGTAGGGATAATAAAAAAGGAGGTGCTGCTGCATCTCCTTTCCTATTCTTTATTCGTAGCCGTCTTTATCCGATGGCCAAAGTCAACTCCATACCAGGTTTAAACTTAGCAACTTTCTTTGCAGGAATCGTAATGCTCTGTTTGGTAGAAGGATTAATGCCCAGACGTGCTGCTCTTTCTGACACAGCAAACGTACCGAAGCCAACCAATGATACTTTATCACCAGCCTTTAGAGCCTTTGTGATTGATGCCATGAAAGCATCCAATGCTTTCTTAGAATCCGCTTTTGTCAAACCGGACTCTGCTGCCATAGCGCTGATAAGTTCTGACTTGTTCATAAATTTAAAATTTAATAATTAATATGTTACACAAAAGATATCTGCAATAGAATTTCACAAAGCTCTACAAAAATAGAGCAATATTTCTGAATATCAAATAAAAACATTAAAAAAAGATTGGATTTTGGCGAAAAAAAAGGAATAGAAAGCCGTTTTTCTGTTATAGAACAGAATTTATTCGTATTTTTGCAACTCAATGAATGAAATAACAGATTATGAATGCCATACCAACAGTTACTAAGAACCTATTAATCATTAATGTACTGGTCTTTCTTGCGACCATTGTTGCTCAAAGTTACGGCCTGGATTTAGCCCGTTATCTGGGACTTCACTTTTTTCTTGCCGATAATTTTAATATAGCACAGCTCATCACATACATGTTCATGCATGGAGGCTTTACGCATCTATTTTTTAACATGTTCGCATTGTGGATGTTTGGCCGTATCCTCGAACAAGTGTGGGGACCGAAACGTTTTCTGTTTTACTACCTGGTATGTGGCATCGGCGCAGGATTTATACAGGAAATCGTTCAATATGTACATTACGAAATGGTGCTTTCTGCATACACCAGCGTCAACACGGGCTATTCTGTCATTCCGATGGGAGAATATCTCAACATGATGACTACTGTAGGAGCGTCGGGAGCTATATATGCCATCCTGCTGGGATTCGGAATGCTGTTCCCCAACCAGCCGTTATTTATCTTCCCGCTGCCATTCCCGATCAAGGCTAAGTATTTCGTTATCGGATACGCATTGATTGAACTGTATGCAGGATTTGCTAACAATCCGGGTGACAATGTAGCTCACTTTGCACACTTGGGTGGTATGATATTCGGTTTTATACTGATCATGTATTGGAGAAAAAAAGACAGAGGAAATGGGTACTATTACAACTGATCTTAAAGAAGCTTTTCGGAGAGGGAATATTTATATCCAACTGATTTATATCAACGTAGCCGTCTTCGTGGTTACTACGCTGACGGAAGTTATTTTGCAGCTATTCAACCGTAGTCTTGGAGGGGTATTTGAATGGTTGGAACTTCCTGCTTCATTTACCCAATTCATCATACAGCCCTGGTCACTGTTCACATACATGTTTATGCATGCAGGTTTTCTGCATATTCTGTTCAACATGCTATGGCTATATTGGTTTGGCGCATTGTTCCTGATGTTCTTCTCTGCAAAGCATTTGCGGGGAGTTTATATATTGGGAGGTATTTGCGGCGGATTGCTGTATATGGTGGCATATAACGTTTTTCCGTATTTCCGTCCGATGGTTGACTACTCATTTATGCTGGGAGCATCTGCTTCTGTGCTTGCTATTGTAGCTGCGACCGCATATCGTGAGCCGAACTACCCGATACGATTATTCCTATTTGGCACGATACGACTGAAATATCTGGCACTGATTGTTATCGGTACTGATTTACTGTTCATCACATCCAGCAATGCAGGTGGACATATCGCCCATTTGGGTGGCGCATTAGCAGGAGTCTGGTTTGCAGCAGGACTGAGTAAAGGCAGAGACATTACGTCCTGGATCAATAAGATTCTGGATGCTATCGTTTCAGTATTCAGCTTCAAGCCTCGCAAACCCAAAATGAAAGTGCATTATGGTAACAGTCGTCAGAAAGACTACGATTACAACGCCCGCAAGAAAGTTCAGTCAGAAGAAATAGATCGCATCCTCGATAAACTAAAAAAATCGGGATACGAAAGCCTGACTACGGAAGAAAAGAAAAGTCTTTTCGACGCGAGCAAACGATAATATAGAAATATGGGAATAAGGCATATTGGCAGATTCGTCGCTTATCTGATTTTAGCGGTCAACATCTTCTTCATAGGTTTGTTGCTTCTTACCGCTTACAGCCCGTATATTAAGCCGGCCGCACATCCCGTGGAATCTTGTTTCGGACTGGCATTTCCTATCTTTCTGGTGATTAATATTTGTTTTCTGGTCTTTTGGCTTATTATCCAGAACTATAAGTTTTCATTAGTCACATTGATAAGTCTTCTTCTATGCTATCCGCAGATACGGACTTATTTTCCTATTAATTTTCATACGAACAAGTTACCGGAAAACAGCTTCAAAGTTTTATCGTACAATATAATGGGATTCGATGGAGCCGTTAAGAAAGACGGAGAGAACCCTATTCTAAATTATCTGAAAAACAGTGGAGCAGACATCCTATGCCTACAAGAGTACCAGACCATTGAATCTTCTCATTATCTCAGCCAGAAAGATGTCGAGAAAGCTCTGAAAGATTATCCTTATCATAAGATTCAAACTGTAGGAAGCGGAAAAGGCCATACCAACCGGATAGCCTGTTATTCCAAATACCCCATACTTTCGTCCCGCAGATTAGATTATGCCAGCGAATACAATGGCTCTGCGGTTTATGAGCTAAAAATAGGAGAAGATACTGTAATGCTTATCAACAACCATCTGGAATCTAATAAACTGACGAAAGAAGATAAAGTTGTCTATGAAAGTATGCTCAAATCTCCCGAAACGAAAAAGGTAAAAAGCGGTGCCCGCCTGCTTATCCGCAAACTGGCAGAAGCTTCTGCCATCCGTGGTTCGCAAGCCGACAGCATCGCACAAAAAATTGCAGCGTCACAGCACCCTTACATTATCGTATGCGGTGACTTTAACGATACACCCATCTCCTACGCTCACAGAGTTATCGGCCAGGGACTGAATGATACTTTCACACAATCAGGTCGCGGACTGGGTATCTCTTACAATCAAAACAAATTCTACTTCAGGATTGACAATATCCTAGCAAGTAAAAATCTAAAATCTTATAACTGTACGGTAGACCGATCTATAAAAGAGTCTGACCATTATCCAATCTGGTGTTATCTGAAGAAAAAAGAATAAAGAAAAAATGATTAATATCTAATACTTAAAACTATGTTTAAGAAGTGTATTTTTATTTTAGCTACAACTTGTATGATGTACTCCTGTACCACACAAACGGAAACGAATCCGTTTTTGTCTGAGTTCCAAACCGAACATGGCGTACCGCCCTTCGATAAAATTAAACTGGAACATTACGAACCCGCCTTTTTGAAAGGGATCGAAGAACAAAACGCGAATATCGATGCAATAGTGAATAATTCTGAAACACCTACTTTTGAAAATGTAATCGTTGCTCTCGACAATAGCGCCCCGATACTGGACAGGGTTAGTGCTATTTTCTATAATATGACGGATGCCGAAAAAACACCCGGCCTGAATGAACTGTCCATAAAAATAGCCCCTACATTATCAGAACATAGTGATAATATTTCACTGAATCAAGAACTCTTCAAAAAAGTAAATGCCGTATACCAGCAAAAAGAGTCTCTGAAACTGACTACCGAACAAGAACGCCTGTTGGAAGAGACTTATAAAGACTTTGTTCGCTCCGGTGCAAACCTTTCCCCGGAAAAGCAGGCACGTCTGCGTGAGATCAACAAACAGTTATCCACATTAGGTCTTACATTCAGCGATAACATTCTGAACGAGAACAATGCTTTCAAACTATACATCGACAAAGAAGAAGATCTTGCCGGGCTGCCCGAATGGTTCCGTCAAAGCGCAGCAGAAGAAGCAAAAGCAGACGGTCAGGAAGGAAAATGGCTATTCACTTTAGGAAATGCCAGCCGACTTCCGTTCCTGCAGTACTCAGAAAATCGTCCGTTGCGTGAGCAGATATACAAGGCTTATATCAATCGCGGTAACAACAATGATAAGAACGATAACAAGAAAATTATCACGGATATTGTAAGTCTTCGCCTTGAAAAAGCACAGTTACTGGGTTTTGACTGTTATTCCAACTTCGTTCTGGATAACACAATGGCTAAGAACTCCACTACTGTAATGAATTTCCTGAATAACCTGTGGAGCTACTCCTTACCGAAAGCAAAAGCCGAAGCTGCTGATTTGCAAAAGATCATGGATAAAGAAGGCAAAGGAGAAAAACTGGAAGCATGGGACTGGTGGTATTATACTGAAAAGCTTCGCAAAGAGAAATATAATCTTGAAGAAGATGAAATCAAGCCTTACTTTAAACTGGAAAACGTACGTGAAGGAGCTTTCGCAGTTGCCAACAAGCTCTATGGCATTACATTAACGAAGCTGGAAGGTATTCCCGTATATCATCCTGACGTAGAAGTATTCGAAGTAAAAGACGCAGATGGCTCTCATATGGGTATCTTCTATGTAGACTACTTCCCACGCCCGGGCAAGAGCGGTGGTGCATGGATGAGTAACTATCGTGAACAACAAGGCGATATTCGTCCACTGGTATGCAACGTATGCAGCTTCACTAAACCTGTAGGCGACACTCCGTCACTGCTGACAATTGACGAGGTAGAAACTCTGTTCCATGAATTTGGGCACGCTCTGCACGGATTATTGACTAAATGCAACTATAAAGGCATTTCCGGAACAAATGTCGTACGTGACTTTGTTGAATTGCCCTCCCAGATAAATGAACATTGGGCTACTGAACCTGAAGTACTGAAAATGTATGCCAAGCATTATCAGACAGGAGAAACCATTCCCGACAGCCTTATCGAAAAGATTCTGAATCAGAAAACCTTCAATCAAGGCTTCATGACCACAGAATTACTGGCTGCAGCTATTCTGGATATGAATCTGCACAACCTGACTGACACCAAGAATCTGGATGTATTGGCATACGAGAAAGAAGCCATGAATCAATTGAATCTTATCCCCGAAATAGCCCCGCGTTATCGTACCACCTACTTCAATCATATCATCGGTGGTTATGCTGCAGGCTACTACAGCTATTTATGGGCAAACGTATTGGATAACGATGCTTTTGAAGCTTTTAAAGAGCATGGTATCTTCGACAAAAAGACAGCAGATCTTTTCCGGTATAATGTTCTTGAAAAAGGTAACAGCGAAGACCCGATGACACTTTACAAGAATTTCCGTGGTGCTGAGCCTCAACTGGAACCAATGTTAAAAAATCGTGGAATGAAGTAAAATTAGTACTATACAAAGGCAGCAAAATCATTGCCAGATGCAAATATTTGAGTTCCTTTTACTTCCGAATGTGAAAAAAAAACTATATTTGCAGCCTTGTACGCTATAGAAATCAATTAATAAAGTAATCATAATAAACTAAAAGTAACATGCAAAACAAAGGATTTGTAAAGGTTTTTGCAATTTTGCTCACACTGGTATGTGTGTTCTACCTTTCCTTCTCTTTTGTGACTCGCCATTATAACAATAAGGCAAAAGAGTACGCAAAAGGCGATCTGAAGTTAGAGCAGGACTACCTGGATTCTCTGTCAAACGAGAAAGTGTGGTTCGGCAATTGGACACTGAAACAGTGTCGTGAGATGGAGATCAGTTTAGGTTTGGACTTAAAGGGTGGTATGAACGTTATCCTTGAAGTTTCTGTTCCTGATGTTATCAAAGCATTGGCGGACAACAAAACCGACGAAGCATTCAACCAAGCATTGGCAACTGCCGCCAAACAGGCTATTAGCAGCCAGGATGACGTCATTACCCTGTTTGTTAGAGAGTATCACAGAATTGCTCCGGATGCACGTCTTTCCGAACTTTTCGCCACTCAACAATTAAAAGACAAAGTTAACCAAAAGACTTCTGACGCTGAAGTAGAAAAAGTACTACGTTCGGAAGTAAAAGCCGCAGTTGATAACTCATACAATGTACTCCGTACTCGTATCGACCGCTTTGGTGTGGTTCAGCCCAACATTCAGAGTCTGGAAGACAAGATGGGACGTATCATGGTGGAACTTCCGGGTATCAAAGAGCCAGAGCGTGTAAGAAAATTACTACAAGGTTCTGCTAATCTGGAGTTTTGGGAAACATACAACGCAAAGGATGTTGCACCTTATCTGCAAGCTGCTGATAACAAACTCCGCAGCATTTTAGCTAATGAAGCACCGGCTGACAGTGCAGCTGTTGACAGCACTGCTGCTCCAGTTATGGCACAAGCTACCAGCACTGCCGATAGTCTTGCTGCAGCATTGAAAGGTGAAAACAAAGCACAAACTGTCGATCTTGCACAAATCAAGAAAGAACATCCGTTGCTGGCCGTTCTGCAGGTTAACTCCAGTGGACAAGGCCCGGTTGTAGCTTATGCTAACTATAAGGATACTGCTGAGATCAACAAGTATCTTTCTATGAGAGAAATTCAAGCTGAACTCCCGAAAGACCTCCGTCTGAAATGGGGCGTTTCTGCTTATGAATATGATCCGAAGGGGCAGACTTTCGAACTTTATGCTATCCGTTCAACCGAACGTAACGGACGTGCGCCATTGGAAGGTGACGTTGTTGTTAGCGCTAAAGACGAATACGACCAATTTGGTAAACCAGCTGTAAGTATGTCTATGAACACAGACGGTTCACGCCGCTGGGCTCAGTTGACTAAGCAAAACATTGGTAAGAGCATTGCTATCGTATTGGATGGTTATGTATATTCCGCACCGAATGTAAATACTGAAATTACAGGTGGTAACTCACAAATTACCGGACACTTCACTCCTGAGCAAGCAAAAGACTTAGCGAACGTATTGAAGTCAGGTAAGATGCCGGCTCCTGCACGTATCGTTCAGGAGGATATCGTAGGTCCGTCTTTGGGACAGGCTTCCATCAACGCTGGTGTATTCTCATTCATCGTGGCATTGGTACTGTTGATGGTTTATATGTGTACCATGTATGGCTTCATTCCGGGTATGGTTGCCAATGGTGCATTGGTACTGAACATGTTCTTTACGTTGGGGATCCTTTCGTCTTTCCAGGCGGCCTTGACAATGTCCGGTATTGCCGGTATGGTGTTGGCATTGGGTATGGCTGTGGATGCTAATGTATTGATTTACGAACGTACCAAAGAAGAATTGCGTGCAGGTAAGGGTGTGAAGAAAGCACTCGCAGATGGTTACTCCAACGCATTCTCAGCTATCTTCGACTCTAACTTAACTTCTATTATTACAGGTATAATCCTGTTCAACTTCGGTACAGGTCCTATCCGTGGTTTCGCCACGACTTTGATTATCGGTATCTTGATTTCATTCTTTACCGCTGTGTTTATGACACGTTTGGTTTATGAGTACTTCATGAATAAAGATAAATGGTTGAACCTGACCTTCTCTTCCAAGATCTCCAAGAACTTGATGGCGAATGTACATTTTGACTTCATGGGTGGCAACAAGAAGTGGTTGACAATTACAGGTGTTATTCTTGTAATCTGTATCGGTTCACTCTTTGTACGCGGTCTAAGCCAAAGTATCGACTTCACAGGTGGACGTAACTTCAAGGTACAATTTGAGAATGCGGTAGAACCAGAACAAGTACGCGAGTTAATCTCCAGTAAATTTGGTGACGCTAACGTTAGTGTAATCGCTATCGGTACAGATAAGAAAACTGTACGTATCAGTACAAACTATCGTATTGAAGAAGACGGCAACAATGTTGACTCTGAAATAGAAGCATATCTTTATGAGACATTGAAGCCCGTATTGACGCAAAACATTACTCTGGAAACATTTATCGATCGTGAAAACCATACTGGTGGTAGTATCGTCAGCTCACAGAAAGTAGGTCCGAGTATTGCAGATGATATCAAAACTTCGGCTATGTGGTCTGTAGTGCTTGCTCTGATTGCTATTGGTCTGTACATCTTGATTCGTTTCCGTAACATTGCATATAGTGTGGGTTCTGTAGCTGCACTGACAAGTGATACATTGATGATTCTGGGCGCTTATTCTCTTTGCTGGGGCTGGATGCCATTCTCACTGGAAATTGACCAGACATTCATCGGTGCTATTCTGACAGCTATCGGTTACTCTATCAATGACAAGGTGGTAATCTTCGACCGTGTACGTGAGTTCTTCGGCCTGTATCCAAAACGCGACAAGAAACAGTTGTTCAATGACTCATTGAACACTACTCTGGCACGTACTATCAATACTTCATTGAGTACATTAATCGTATTGCTGTGTATCTTCATCCTTGGTGGTGACTCTATCCGCAGCTTCGCATTCGCAATGATCCTCGGTGTTGTAATTGGTACATTGTCTTCTTTGTTCATTGCATCTCCTATCGCATACATGATGTTGAAGAACAAAAAAATAGCTGAGCCGGCTGCTGAAGTAGCTAAATAAGGACTATACAAGTTAACGATAAAAAAGGGAAGCCGAACGAATCGACTTCCCTTTTTATTTTGTAGTCCCGAGGGGAATCGAACCCCTATCTAAAGTTTAGGAAACTTCTATTCTATCCGTTGAACTACAGGACCAGCAACATTTGCGGTTGCAAAGATAAGGCATTCTCCCGATTTCACAAGGCCGAACGAAGATTTTATCGAGAAGTCAAGAAAATACAAGCAACACAAGATTTTATCAAAGTGTAAAGTCAAAACAGCTTCACACAGCATTAATTTAAGCGCCTATACTTACATTTAGTCAACACATGCATCAGTAAAACAAATGATAATATGCAACTTTTATTCGTTCAAGTCAGACACATAGTCAGAGTTTTGCTCACTCCAAATATCAAAAAACACTCATTTCTCAATTCTTTTAGTACACAATCACAGATTAACTCAAAAAGATTTTGCCAAGTCGCATAACTTTCCGACATTTGCAAACGTGCCTATAAAAAGCGTAGTACTTTTTGTAAGTACCCCAACCAACATGAGAACAGATTTTAAGTGATCCTATAAATTAATCATAGTAATACGAAATTATGGCAAACGACATGATGGTAAAAGAACTGGATCAAGTGGTAGTCCGCTTTTCCGGAGACTCCGGCGATGGTATGCAGCTCGCCGGCAACATCTTTTCAACAGTATCGGCTACGGTGGGAAATGACATCAGTACTTTCCCCGACTATCCCGCAGATATCCGCGCCCCGCAAGGCTCTCTGACCGGCGTATCAGGTTTCCAGGTACACATCGGCGCCAGCAAAGTATTCACCCCGGGTGATAAATGCGATGTATTGGTAGCTATGAACGCTGCCGCATTGAAAACACAGTATAAGTTTGCTAAGTCTACTGCTTGCATCATTATCGACACAGACTGTTTCCAGGCTTCCGATTTACAGAAAGCCGCTTTCAAGACTGACAATCCTATCGAAGAAATGGGTATCAAGCAAGATGTTATTGCCGCTCCTATTTCTCAAATGGTGAAAGACTGTCTGGCAGAAACAGGTATGGACAACAAAGCAATGCTGAAATGCCGCAACATGTTCGCTCTCGGCCTGGTATGCTGGTTGTTCAATCGCGACCTGAAGATTGCGGAAGATTTCCTTAGAGAGAAGTTTGCAAAAAAGCCGGAAATAGCAGAAGCCAACATCAAGGTAATTCACGCCGGTTACGACTATGGTCACAATACACACGCTTCCGTAGCACATACTTATAAGATAGAAAGTAAGATAAAGACGCCCGGAATATATATGGATATCATGGGCAACAAAGCTACAGCCTACGGTTTCATTGCTGCTGCTGAGAAAGCAGGTCTGAAGTTATTCCTGGGGTCTTATCCCATCACTCCGGCTACGGACGTATTACATGAACTCTCCAAACATAAATCCTTAGGTGTCATTACCGTTCAATGTGAAGATGAGATTTCCGGCTGTGCTACGGCTATCGGTGCTTCTTTTGCTGGTGCATTGGCTGTAACTACCACTTCCGGTCCGGGTGTCTGCCTGAAATCAGAGGCTATGAACCTTGCAGTGATTACAGAACTTCCCTTGGTTGTTCTGGACGTACAACGCGGTGGTCCTTCCACAGGTTTGCCGACTAAATCGGAACAAACGGACTTGTTACAGGCTTTGTTTGGTCGTAACGGTGAGAGTCCAATGCCGGTTATTGCTGCAACCTCACCGACAAACTGCTTCGATGCAGCCTATGCAGCTTGTAAAATGGCTTTGGAACACATGACTCCGGTAGTTCTGTTAACAGACGGTTTCGTAGCCAACGGTTCCGGTTCATGGAAGCTGCCGAACCTGGATACATATCCTGAAATCAAACCTCAGTATGTTACTCCTGAAATGAAGGATAACTATACTCCTTATAAACGCAATCCTGAGAACCAAGTACGTTACTGGGCCGTTCCGGGACAAGAAGGCTATACTCATATCCTCGGTGGTCTGGAAAAAGACAGCAACACTGGTGCGATCTCTACCGATCCTGAAAACCACAATCTAATGTGCCACCTGCGTGCAGAAAAAGTTGCAAAGATTGCTGTACCCGATGTAGAAGTACAAGGCTGTGCAGATGATGCAGACCTGCTGATTGTAGGTTTTGGCGGTACTTACGGACACTTGTATTCTGCTATGGAAGAGATGAACAAAGCCGGACAAAAAGTAGCCTTAGCTCACTTCTCTTATATCAATCCTCTGCCTAAAAATACGGCTGAAGTATTGAAGAAATACAAGAAAGTGGTAGTTGCCGAACAGAATCTGGGACAATTTGCCGGTTATCTCCGCATGAAGGTGGATAATTTCACTCCGTATCAATTCAATGAAGTCAAGGGACAGCCGTTCGTAGTAAGCGAATTAGTGGCTGCCTTCACCGAGATTTTAAATAAATAATAACCCCGTAAAGTATCGAAAGACATGAGCGAATATACAGCTAAAGATTTCAAAAAAGGACAACCTCGTTGGTGTCCGGGTTGCGGTGACCACTTCTTCTTGAATTCACTGCACAAAGCGTTGGCAGAAATCGGTGTTAAGCCTTGGGAAACTGCCGTTATCTCGGGTATCGGTTGCTCCAGCCGTCTGCCTTATTATATGAATACGTATGCGATGCAGACTATCCACGGACGTGCTGCCGCCATCTCTACCGGATGTAAAGTAACCAATCCTAACCTGAGCGTTTGGCAGGTTTCAGGTGATGGTGACGGTCTGGCTATCGGTGGTAACCACTTTATCCATGCTATCCGTCGTAATATAGATATCAACATTCTGTTGCTGAACAACCGCATCTACGGTCTGACAAAAGGACAATATTCCCCGACGTCTCCCCGTGGCTTCGTCAGCAAATCCTCTCCTTATGGTACGGTAGAAGATCCGTTCCACCCAGCTGAACTCTGCTTCGGTGCCCGTGGACGTTTCTTTGCACGCTGTGTAGCCACAGATGGTCCCGGCACAGGAGAAGTTCTGAAGGCTGCTGCTAACCATAAAGGAGCCGCTGTGTGTGAGATTTTGCAACACTGCGTTATCTTCAATGACGGAACCTACGACTCTGTATACAACAAAGACGGACGTGCCAAGAATGCTATCTACCTGGAACACGGTAAGCCAATGCTTTTCGGTGAGAACAAAGAGTTTGGATTGATGCAGGAAGGTTTCGGACTGAAAGTTGTAAAGTTGGGCGAGAACGGTATCACAGAAAAGGATATCCTCATTCATGATGCACACTGCATGGATAATACATTGCAACTGAAATTGGCTTTGATGGAAGGTCCTGACTTCCCGGTTGCTCTCGGTGTAATCCGCGATGTGGAAGCTCCGACTTATGACGATGCTGTAATGGAACAGATTGAAGAAGTATCAGCAAAGAAGAAGTATCACAACTTCAAGGAACTGTTGATGACGAATGATATTTGGGAAGTAAAGTAAGCGAATACACTATTCCTTTTCTAAAAAGCCTCATTACCGCTACTATTATATAGTAGCGGTAATGAGGCTTTTTAGAAATAATACAAATCAATAGTTGAAGACGGGTTATGAATAAAGTGTGATAAAGTGGTAGTGTGATAAAGTGATAGCGGGATACCCCAAATGGTAACTTTGTTCACTCCACACGGTAACTCCATTTACATGCAGAGGTAAAGACCGTTACACGCCGAGGTAAAGGCCGTTACAATAAGGGGTAAAGACCGTTACATACGGCGGTAAACGCTTTTACATCTTATGATAAGCACACGGTAAATACTATTAGCTGATTATCAACAAACTAACAAGAAAGTCATCAGCAACCTTTGATTCACATCTTTTCCGCAAAGAATCAATTCCGTCAACAGATAATCCCAAATATCATATACAATTTTGGGATTTAAACTTTAAAAGCCTATATTTGCCCTGAAATAAAGCAAGATGAAAACAAAACACTTATTCTGGATATTCCTGTTAATATCCGTAATCAGCTTCACGAGTTGTGATGACGACAAATTAGAGAACAACACTCCAACACCGTTCCGGATTGGAGTGCTATTTCTTCCCTTACGCTGATTCAAAGCACAAAGTTTCGGATCACCTCATTGCCAAAGGTATCTACAGCTTTTCGTCAAAAACAGAACATGTCACGGAAGCTTCATCTTCTACCGATGCCATACCTTATCTCACATTGAACTATTCGGCCGATACAAAAGGAAACTTTACAGATGCAACAATTCCGCCCACACCGCATAATTTCAAGTTTGAAATGGAAAACGGTATCACGAGTTACGCTATACTTGGCCTCATACAACGCTACCTGGATGTAGATTGGAAAGAACTTGTCCCCAAAGACGCCTCTACAAGAAATGACATTATCATAAAACCACTTTTAACAATGACAGTGGATGATACCGACTATTCCATTATCGGGGCATTCAATACCATTCCGGCAATTCCAGAAGGAGTATTAGAATAGCTGCGCCTTCAAAGTTTTTTCTGCCCTTTCTCTTTGATAATAAAAGAATTAGTGTATATTTGCATCAGGCATACATTAACCTTTAACATCACTGTACTATGGGTAGAAGATTAATCTTTGACCGGTTTTCCCAGCAAGCTCTCCAGACCTTGCACCGGTATCGTGCCGTAATGTTCAGTCCCACCCTTTATTCATGTTTTTAGTTCGCGAGTGATATTTATTTTCAGTCATTTACTAAACATGAATAGATTATGGATAATAGACCTACCATAGCCGAAGTACAAGAATGGGTACTGAAGCTACACAACACGTGTGAGCAAACCATCACAAACGAAGAGCGCAAAGAACAGCACAAGTATGCCGTCATGGTGCAACGCCCGCAGGACAAGAAGTTCCTGGTGAAAATGCTGGATGAATCTTCGCAGATACGTGATCGCAAAAAACTTGCCGCCCGCATTAAGACTCTGATAGACCGCTATGGAGTACCTGAATTCCTGAACAAGCGGGATACTTTCCTCTTTAAAATGTACCAAGCCTTCGGACATCATTTCGACTTCATTGCCATACCTATTATAAAGAAACGCTTACGCATGGATACATCTAAAGTTATCCTTGATGAAGCGCGTCCCAAGTTAACCCGACATCTGTCTGAACGTGCACAGCAAAAGGTTGGACAAAATGTGAACCTACTGGGTGAAGTCGTTTTAGGCAATGGGGAAGCAGATCACCGTTACTATCATTACCTGGAAGCATTGGAAGCTCCGGATATTAACTATATCTCCGTAAAGATATCCGGCATCTATGCCCAGACGCATGCTTTGAATTATGAAGAGAGTTTCCCGGAACTGGTGAAACGCATGTCCGCTCTTTACCAAAAAGCAATAGACTTCCCCCATACAGATGAAAACGGAGTGAAACATGCGAAGTTTGTCAATCTGGATATGGAAGAATATAAAGATTCACACTTTACTTTACGCCTGTTTAAAACTGTACTAAGCAAACCGGAATTCAGAGACTATTCAGCCGGTATCGTTGTACAAGCTTATCTGCCCGATGCCTATGATTTCCAGACGGAATTGTTGGAATTTGCAAAGGCACGCGTGGCTGAGGGAGGTGCACCACTCAAAATGCGCCTTGTAAAAGGTTGCAATCTGGAAATGGAAACCGTGATTTCTTCCTTGCGCGGCTGGCCCAACCCCATACTTTCCACAAAAACGGAAGTAGATGCAAACTACCTGCATATTCTGGAACGCGCCCTGCTGCCCGAAAATGCAAAAGCGTTGCACATCGGAGTGGCTTCGCATAACCTGTTCACAATAGCCTACGCTTACCTGTTAAGCCAGAAAAACAACAGTTCAGAGTATATGACATTTGAGATGTTGGAAGGTATGGCCGACCATGTATGGCGTGCACAGTCGCAACTGGGTAATCACATCATACTATATGCACCGGTAGTGAAAGATGAACACTTCCTGAATGCAATCTCTTATTTGGTACGCCGCATGGACGAAAATACAGCTCCGGATAACTTCCTCACTCATTCATTCAATCTGAAACCGGGAACTGACACCTGGAATTTCCTGCAAAAACAGTTTGAAGAAGCATATCACAAGAAAGATAGCGTTTCTCATATTCCTACGCGCACGCAGAACAGGCTTTTACCGTATTCTCCCGTCCCCCCATCCGACGTAATGAAAAACGAACCGGATACGGATTTTGATCTGCCTCAAAACCAGAAATGGGTACGAAAGATCTTTGCCAAATGGAAAAAGTCTTCCGCCGATACTCCGGAAATCATTCCTCTGCAAATAGGAACCGAAGACATCATCTGTGAAAAACGCCATAAGTACATGGACCGCTGCCAGAATGATGAAGTATGTATTTGCGAAATGTCGCAAGCCAATACGGAACAAATAAAGCAAATCATCGGCATTGCAGAGAAAGATCCCGCAGGCTGGCGGAACACTACCTTAGAGGAACGTCATAGAATCATGTTCGAAGCAGCCAATCGTCTGGGTGGTATGCGCGGAGACCTGATAGGCAGCATGTGTGCTGTAACAGGTAAAACAGTGGTAGAAGGAGATGTAGAGGTATCCGAAGGTATCGACTACGCCCGCTTCTATACCACAACAATGAAAAAATTCGCCGCACTGCATGATGTGGACATCACCTCCAAAGGAACAATCCTCGTCATTTCGCCGTGGAACTTCCCATGTGCCATTCCTATCGGCGGCATTGTAGCCGGATTGGCCGGTGGCAATACCGTGATACTGAAACCCGCAACAGTAGCTGCTCCCGTAGCATGGCTATTTGCCAAGGCTTTCTGGGATGCAGGAGTGCCCAAAGAAGCATTGCAAGTCATTATAACCGACCGTGAAGCACTGAAAGAATTGACCACAGCTCCGGCTATCAAGCATATCATCCTGACAGGAGGTACGGATACAGCCCAAAGCATTGCACGTACCAACCCGTCTACCCCACTTTCTGCCGAAACCGGTGGAAAAAATGCTATTATCCTCACAGCCTCGGGCGACCGTGATCATGCCATCATGAATATCGTTACTTCTGCTTTCGGAAATGCCGGACAAAAGTGCTCAGCATGTTCCCTACTGCTTGTAGAACGCTCTGTATACGAAGACAAGAACTTCCAGGATAAGCTGAAGGATGCCGCCACCAGTATAAAAGTAGGCAGTGTATGGGAAGCCGGTAACGTAGTAGGCCCCATGATTACCAACCGGAACGACAAGTTATTGCAAGCCCTTACACTGGAACCCGGCGAGTCCTGGTTGGTTCCACCTAAGTTTATTGACGAGAAGCAATACATCCTCGCCCCTACCGTGAAGTGGGGAGTAAAACCGGGCAGTTATTCATTCCGCACCGAATTGTTCGGTCCCATGTTAAGTGTGGCTTGTATTGACAATCTTCAACAGGGAATAGAGTTGGTGAACAGCCTGGACTACGGTTTGACTTCCGGTCTGCAAAGCCTGGATGAAAACGAACAAAAACTCTGGAAGGACTCCATTCTGGCAGGTAATCTTTATATCAATCGTGGTATCACAGGTGCTATTGTCAACCGCCAACCTTTCGGTGGAATGAAACTATCTGCTTTCGGTGGTGGTGTAAAAGCAGGCGGACCGAACTATTGTGCCTGCCTTGTGAAGATTACCGACAAACCGGAAAGTAATACGGATTATAAGCAAAGTTATCCTCATGCTTATGAAGAAGAATTTGCGCATGCACGGGATATCAATAAGTTATATGGCGAACAGAATGCATTCCGTTATCTGCCATTAAAGAATATGGTACTCCGCCTTTTCCCGGGAGATAGTAACGAAGAAGCGGAAATGATTGCACTTGCCACAAAGCTCTGCCACACACCACTGACTATCAGCTTTGACCCGAATGATGATCGCACGACTGCATTATCATCTACCGGCTGTACACTAAAGAAAGAAACATTGGATAAATTCCTCAAAACAATGAGGAGCTATGAACGTATCCGCACTTGTGGCGCTGATATTCCGATGGAAATGTATGAAGAGGCAGCCCGTAGAAACAAATACATTGCCACGGCAAAACCTGTGAAAAACGGACGTGTAGAGTTAATACATTATATTAAAGAGCAAAGCATCTCCTTCGAATTCCATCGATATGGCAGCATTCTGGATGTGCCTCCCGTAGAATAACAATTAAAAAAACGTGGTCCGGCTTGCCTATCGAAAAGCGGACAGGTCAGGCCACGTCATTCCTCGTTCTCCACCGGCAATGGCAAAGAAACCGTAAATTCGCTATATTTTCCTTCCACACTCTCCACACTGACGTATCCTCCATGTTCACGAGCCACATTCATCACATAGTTCAGCCCCAAGCCGAAGCCGGATACTTTCTTCTTCGCATCCTCATTCCGGGTAATTACGCGTTCAAACTTATCAAATACAATCCGTTGAGCCGCAAGCGGAATACCGATACCATTATCCCGCACCTTGATCTGAGCATACTGTCCGGAAAGGCAGGAAGTAATCTGTATATCTATCGTATCCTTAGAGTATTTCACCGCATTGTCTATCAGGTTACTTAAAGCCTCTTTCAGATATTCTTCATCGGCATAGACTCCCTCTTCCTGTAAATCCACCTGAAATATAGTAGGCTTTTCTGCCTTAGCAGTGAACGTGTGTACCAGTTCATCCACCATAGGATGAAGTTGAATCCAGTTCTTGTCCAGCAATAATTGTCCATGTTCCAACTTAGAGATAGTCAGTACTTTATTGGCCAGTGCAAGCAAATGCTGAGCCTCCGCCTCCAGTATGTCGAAATGTTTTTCTTTCTTCTCAGGTTTATCATCTACTTTTCCACTACGAAGCACTTTGAGGCCAATTAGGATGGAACTGATCGGATTCTTCATGTCGTGAACCATAGCATAAGAGAAATCTTCACGCATTCGTGCCAGTTCGTCTTGCCGACGAATAATATCCACCTGCTTACGTATGGCAAATAATAGAAGTCCTAAAGCCACTATCGTTCCGAAGAACATATAAAGCAGCTTGCCGATGAACCCCGCACGAAGATTCTGGATATAAGCATGTACTCCCTGAGTATCATTCACAGGGCACACGAAAGTATAGTGCTGTTCCAATAGCTTCCGATAATCAGAAAAATACCGTAAATCCTGTTTCAATACGATGGAATCACTGTGTAAAGATACTGTATCCAAACGGAACTTGATCTGCTTCAAATTCACTTCATCCAGTTCATGACGAAAAAAGGCAGTCAGATCCTTAGTTTGTCCGGCTTCAAATGCATCCGTCGCACGGCCGTAAGCTTCGTGAATATTACGTATCACTTGCTGCCGGTTCAGCCCAAAACTTCGTCCCACCCAATTTCCAAGTAAGTACAGAACAGCGGCAGTTGCAGTTATTGTAAGGAGTATATAATACGACTTTTTCATCAAGCATTCTATATTTCAGGCAAATATAGATAAACTTTTCTTTTCATCTTAACATAAAGATAACATTCTGATAACCTAAATTAATTTCATACTCTTGTTATCTTTGCAGCGTAGAAATCAGTAAAAAGGAATTAATGGAAAAGAAAGACGCAAATAAGGAACCATTCAACCGCCCGGATGGAGTGGAAGTGAAACTCACGGCAAAGTCCATCAACATAAAAGGATTTCTGTTTTTTTTCATTCTGTTCCTGACAGGCAGCTATCTGTTTGTTTATGTATGGGATGAGCCTTCATCCTATAGTGCCGGTCGTTTATTGGGCACCGCTGTAAAAGGAATCAGTAGTCCCCTAGTTATGCTTTACATATTTTTACTCCTCGTGTTTTATATACTAATCCAGGCAGGGATTCTTTACTGGTTTAGCGGAAAAGATAAAAAGCTCCTACACTGGCATTTTGACTGGACTGGAGTAGGATTTTCTCTGACTCGTCCTATTCCATTGAAGTTCTATCGGGTATCCTTATTATTACCAGGCATCTTATTGGGAGTGATGCCTGCAATCCATGGATTCTGTACAGGAGAAGCCAACATATTCTTTTTGGGATTATTTGGCATTCTGGGTGGTACGGGAGATTTTCTTTTTTGGTACAGCCTTCGTGCCTTTGATGATGAAGACCTGCTCCTCTCCAGCAAAAAAGCCTTTCAGGCCACCATTATAAAACGCAATTACGGAAAAAATGACTAAAGTTCTCTCCCAACGTATAACAGAAAAAGTTCCCTCATACCCCAAAGGGCAGAGAGAACTTTTAATCATTAGAGAGGAAGGCTTATTCAACCTCCATTGTCAATCTATTAACATTCTTATTTAAGGACTTTAATCATTTGTTCTCCACTGGTAAGTACCCCTCGTACAACATATACTCCAGCCGGCAAGTCCGACATATCTACAAACTCAACATTCATAACTTGCTTTATCAGAGTACCACTAACAGAGTAGATATAAGCAGTTCCCACCTCTGGTAATACTACTTTCTGAAGTTGGCTGTCATAATATGCTTTCGCACTGCCATCTTCCACTTTATCAATACCTGTCGGTACACCTACAATTACAGCATTAGATGCAGCCGTTTCTACACCGCCAACTACCGCAGTTACTGTATATGAACCGTCTGCTGCATTTTCTACTGTATAATTAGTAGCTTGAATACCTTCTTTCAAGAGTGTACCGTCAATGTAAAGATTATAAGTTGTAGCAGGTTCTTCTGCACGAGTAACAGCTTGCTTATCGGCATCCTGCAGAACTGCGGAAATTCGCCAGTTGTAATCCAAATCCTTATTCATAGACTTCAACGTTCTCCAAGTAGTTCCATCGGTAGTAATCAGATTACCTTTTCCATCCACTGCCGGTCCTTCATCTGTCATATTGGGTTTCACTCCATTAATGTGGCTAACATAATATCCTACACAAACTTCATGACCAGCCGGAATTACTACCGGTTTATCCAAACGAACAACATTTTCTCCTGCTACCAGAGTCTTCACATCAACTTCTTGTTCATAAACTAAATTACGATCATAAAAGACAGCTATGGCAGAAGTCTGCAAATAAACATCACTCAAACTATATTTAATGTGAGTTATATATTTACCTACCTGATCAACCAAATCATCAGCATCATAAGCAATTACAAAGTATCCATATACCCCGCTACTCCTAGTCAATCCAATTGCTTTACTACCGGATGTCTTATCTTGATAGTTCATTTCATTAGCAGCTTCAGGCGATTGCCATGTCAAAGTCAGATTCTTATTCTCCAATGTACCGCTCAAACCGTAAGGAGCAGGTGCAAGATTAGGTTGCTTGTATTCAACAGTATAAGTATCAGAAAGAGCGGATTCCCATCCATTTGTATAAACAGCGGATACAGCATATTCATACTTACCGTAGTTCAACGTTGCAGTATACTCCGGATCTTCTGTTTCAGTAGCCAATGAACCGTTACAATAAACACGGAAGTTCTTTATAGTAGGCTTATTATCAGTTGCACGAGTCGCAACAACACCATTTACCCCAAAGGCTGTTGCCGATTTCAAGTCAGAGAATGATCTGCCTGACATTCTTTCAAGCGGAACCATTTGATTATTAACAGGTGCTGTCTTTCTAAGTGTAGTCGTAGCAGCCTTTTGTGAACCTTTCAAACGTACCTGTGCTCCTACTACAAAGTTACTATTAAATTCTGCATCGATCCGGCTGTAAGCAACCCAAGTTGTTCCATCCAAACTAAGCATATCACCTCCAGTCACACGTGGACCGGCATCAGCAGCAATAGGTTCTTTTCCATCAGCAAACAGAACAAAGTATCCCACATAAATAGAACTTCCTACAGGTACAGCTACCGGCTCATCGAATGCAACACTAAACATTTCACCTGTTTTAATAGAAGTAGCAGTCTTAGAAGCTAAGATTTTCTTATTGGCAGAGCACAGCACAACTTTCAGCTCTTTAACATCATCCGTTAAGTACAGATTAACACCTGTTATCTCATAATCTGCATAAAGAGCCAACTCTTCTTTGGTAAATTGTGCTCCGACATAAAGATCCACATCTTTTCCATCATTGGTCATGCCCCATTTATATTTGGGTTCACCATAATGTTTCAATTCCATAGGCAAATCCGTATATACATCCCATTTCAAAGATAACTTTCCTTTATCGAAATCAGTTTCGGTAAAGGTAGGACGTACATATTCAGCCGGCAATTCAACTGTAGCTGTAGCAGAAGCGGAAGCCTTTGAAGAAAGACCATCTGTATAATTTGCCACAACTGTATAAGTATATGTACCTGGAGCTAATTCCTCCGTATAAGTTAAACCTGTTATTCCGGATTTGACTTCCACGCCATCACGATATACGGTATAGTCTTTCACTACCGGAGTCTTAATCTCACTCTGAGCTTCCACATCAGCACTTAGCATCCAGTTTGCATTAGCTGCTGCCTCAATATTAGTCCAACTGGGCACTGTAGTATCAAAATCAGATTTTGCCGTAGAAGTTGAAATAAAGCATGCACCGGAAATAGCCGGTCCACTATCCAACAACCCAGGGAAAAGATCTGCTGCATGAACCACATAATAACCATAAGACAATTCTGCACTCGGATCAATAACGTACGGAGTTGTTAAAGCCATTTTAGCCCATTTATGCACTTCCAGTGCAGCAATTTCTTCAGCTGATACCTGCTGAGAATATACAATTTTACTATTCTCAAGAATCACTAAACGCATTTCCGTTACTGCGGAATTCAGCATAACATTAATGGCTGTAATTTTATGATCAGCATAAGAAGCCAATTCATCACTGGAAAATGCATTTACTGCCCATATTTTACGCACTGTACCGGAAGTTCCTCCCATGGCCTTACCTTTTTCCCCATTACTCCAAGTCAATGTTTTATCAGCAAGAATCGGAGATTTCCAACTCAACGTCGCATTCAAACCATTAACCGCAGCTCTTACGTCCACTGCAATTGGGCGGGCATCCTCTACAGGAATATTGGTCAATGACAAAGGGAATGACTTTTCTTCCTTATCACCATAAACAGCCGACACACAATAATCATAAGTGCCCTTAGGTTCGTCTTTCAACAAGGCAGTTTTTTCCGTCAGCAAAGCTGTATTTACTTTAGTATCGCCACGATATACATTATATCCGTCAGGTTCTCCTGCAGCAGGTATATCAATATGAGCAGATACCAGGAAATTACCTTTCACCACGTTTTTCCAATTCTTTCCATCATACGAATATAAGTCACCCTTGCCCGTAACACCTGGTACGCGGTCCATAATGCCAACAAAAGTAAGGTTCGTACCATGAACAAATTTAGCAGCTACAGTCAATTCTACATCGTCACGCACAGTATAAGGTTCGTCCAACTTGATAGTCTGCATTTCTTTCAGTTTCAGATTCTCAAGATTCACCTTCTGTTCACGTACTACTTTATCATTCTCATACAGTAAAAGGCTAACCTCAAGCACTGCACTGTAATTACAAAATGAGATGGCATCAATTACTGAACCTTTATATTCTTTAAGATCATCCTTATCAAAACGGTTAGCAATATAAAGAACAGGAATCTCCCCATTCAAGCTTACTCCGCTCACACCGTTATAAGGTGTATCATTATGCCATTGCATTGTTTTAGCCTCGGCTGGACTTTTCCAATTCAATGATACACTTGCAACCTGACTTTCTCCTCTTAGAGTATGAGGAGCCCCCGTCTGCGCCATAGCAAAGTTGTAACCCAACAATGCAGTCAGCAGAAAAAACATTTTAAAAGTAATATTTCCCATAAGCAATCATTTTATTCCCAAAGAGAGAATACTCCTTTGAGATCGTTAAACAATAATAGGCAAAATTAATGGAAGACCCCATTTCATCGAAAAAAACCGAATAGACAAATGATGTACAAAACCCTTTTTTGTTATCTTTGTAGCATGAAAAATGCATTTTTAATATATTTATGTATATTCTTATTACAACAATCTGTTTTAGGAAGTAATTCATATCGATGGAAACCTATCGATGCTTCTTTTGACTCTTTAGGAAAGCAACTCGAACTGGTGGACTATAAGAATAATGAACGAATGCAGTTTTATCCACTTGTCACACGCATGTACCAGATAGCAAATCTAAAAAACAATAGAGACCTGCAAGCGCGTGCCTTATATTGGGATGCCTGGCTGAAATTTGAAACAAATACAGAAGAAACAGAAACCCTTATAGAAGAAGCATTAGAAAAAGTAGATTCCGTTAATTACACTTATGATCACGCCCGTATTTTCTTCGTTAAGGGAATGCTTTTGGCAAAACATAACAAATACCCACAAGCTTATCGCACATTTAAGAGACAAGAAAATTACTTTAAATCCATAAATGATTTATATAGTCTTGGTTATACATATGTCAATATAGGTTCGATTATGAGAAGAATCGGAGAATACCAAGAAGGATATAAATATTATCTGCAAGCCGACGAAATATTCAAGAAAGGTGGATTCATTGATGATAAGATTAAGAATCGACACAATATAGGAATTAGTCAATATCATCTTGGACACCCACAAAAAGGCATAGAGATATTGACTGCTTTACTCGATGAGAGAATAGCGCAAGAAGACCTTCCTTTCAGAACCGATGTGCTGACCTCACTCTATTTTGTTTCGCAAACTCTGCCTGATAAAGAAAAGTACGCGCGCGAAGCATATAAAACCGCTCAAAAAATCACAAGTAAAACATCACAAACTTATACTCTCATTAATATGGGAGCATTATACATTTATAAGAATGAGAAAGATTCTGCTCTTTTTTATTTTCAAAAAGCACGCCATTCTGCCGAGGCCAACAAGGATGCCTTTTCAGCCATTCACACTCTATATGGTCTTGCGGAAATATACGATAGGAAAAACTTACCTGACAGTGCTTATCAGTACCTAAAACAATATTTGCAATATAAAGAAGAAACAACCGGATATGCCAAATCAAATGAAATCAATCAGTATGAAATGAAAATGGCAATCGAACAATATGAGAATGAATTGCATGAAGCTTCCGAGCGTATCGAACTCCATAAAAAATTAACTATAGCCAGCTTCTTAATAGGTTTAATGATTTGCTGTATTATTGGTTATATATTCTGGTTGTCACGAAAGAAGGAAAAGATTGCCAAACAACTGAAAGAAGCAGAAAACCGCGAACTAAACGAACGCCTTCAACGCCAACAATTACAAAATGAAAAATATCATCTGGAGTTAGATCTAAAAAACAGGGAATTGACTTCAAACTCCATGATCTCTATCGAAAAGAATCGGGTGCTAAAAGGTTTACTAAAGCAAATAGAGGAACTGGAAGGTAGTAAAGAACTGTCTACGCCAGGAGGAAGAACACTAAAACAACAAATTAAATCACACTTGGATACAGAAGACGAATGGATGTTTTTCAAACATCATTTTGAAGAAGTACATCCCGATTTCTTTAAGAAATTATGCTCCATTCATCCCAATTTATCGGAAAATGAACTACGTTTATGTGCATATGTACGCACCGGTATGGAAACAAAACAAATAGCACAAATGCTTTCCGTCTTACCGGAAACAATAAATACAGGCCGATACAGAATTCGTAAGAAGATGCAACTCGGGCAAGATGTTACACTGGAAAACTATTTGCGGGATATCTAACTCAGATTTTATTCATTCTGCTTACCACCAATTTCTGAAGATTGGCAGTAAGCAGCTTGATAATATCTATTCTTTTTCGCCGAATGCCAAATCTCCTGCATCCCCTAACCCCGGAACGATATATGAATGCTCGTTTATCTCCGGATCGATGGCAGCACACCATATTGTAGTCTTGTCTTCAGGAAATGTTTCAGCAATGTGTTCCACAGCCTGACGGCTGGCAATAATGGAAGCGACATGTATCTCCGACGGGTGCCCTTTCGTCAGCATAGCCTGATAGCTCAGTTCCATACTACTACCCGTTGCCAGCATAGGGTCGGTAATAATCAGTGTCTTTCCATCGATGCGTGGTGAAGCGATGTACTCAATATGAATATCAAACTTCAGCGTATCCTTATACTTTCGGTAAGCAGAAACAAAAGCATTTTCCGCACCATCAAAGTAGCTTAGAAAACCTTGATGAAAAGGTAATCCGGCACGCAGAATGGTACTTAATACCAGCTGATTATCCGGGGTCTGCACAGGTGCTATCCCCAGCGGAGTCTGGATATTCTTCAAAGAATAAGCAAAGTCCTTACTCATTTCATACGCCATAATTTCCCCGATGCGTTCAATGTTTCGACGGAAGCGAAGGCGGTCGCTTTGTACTTGTACATCCCGGATCTCGGCAACATACTGGTTCAGGATGGAGTTTGTCTCGGCAAAATTGATAATTTTCATGATGTAATTTGAATTTATATGCGCAAAGTAAACGATTTCTTGTGCAATTTGCAACATTCAGTTTGCAGATATTGTTATGGAGTTATAAAAGACTTCTCATTAAAGAAAAATTTCTCTAATCAGGTGTTTGTTTCGAAAGAAAATACTACTTTTGTACGCGAAAAACAAGGGGCTGTTTGGAACATAACCCAATTCATACCAATTTCCCCTTGAAAAGAGAAGGTAAAAGATATTAGCAAGAGATTAATAAACCAAATACCAAAATTTTAAATCATTAAAAGAAATGGCAAATTTAGATTTAAGCAAGTACGGTATCAAAGACGTGAAGGAAATCATCCACAATCCGTCTTATGATGTACTGTTCGCAGAAGAAACCAAACCAGGTTTGGAAGGTTTTGAAAAAGGTCAGGTAACTGAACTGGGTGCTGTAAATGTAATGACAGGTATCTATACCGGTCGTTCTCCTAAAGATAAATTCTTCGTAATGAATGAAGCCAGCAAGGATTCTGTATGGTGGACTTCTGAAGAATACAAAAACGACAACAAACCTTGCTCTGAAGAAGCTTGGGCTGACTTGAAAGCTAAGGCTGTAAAAGAATTGAGCGGCAAACGTCTGTTCGTTGTTGATACTTTCTGCGGTGCTAACCCTGCTACTCGTTTGAAAGTACGTTTCATCATGGAAGTTGCTTGGCAAGCTCACTTCGTAACTAACATGTTCATCCGCCCGACAGCTGAAGAACTTGCTAACTACGGTGAACCTGACTTCGTATCTTTCAACGCTTCTAAAGCTAAGGTTGACAACTACAAGGAACTGGGTCTGAACTCTGAAACAGCTACTGTATTCAACCTGAAGACTAACGAACAAGTTATTCTGAATACTTGGTACGGTGGTGAAATGAAGAAAGGTATGTTCTCTATCATGAACTATCTGAACCCGTTGCGTGGTATCGCTTCTATGCACTGTTCTGCCAACACTAATATGGAAGGTACTGACTCTGCTATCTTCTTCGGTCTGTCTGGTACAGGTAAGACAACTTTGTCTACCGACCCGAAACGTCTGTTGATCGGTGATGACGAACACGGATGGGATGACGAAGGTGTATTCAACTACGAAGGTGGTTGCTACGCTAAGGTTATCAACTTGGATAAAGACAGCGAACCCGATATTTACAATGCTATCAAACGTGACGCTCTATTAGAGAACGTAACGGTTGCCGCTGATGGTAAGATCGACTTTACAGACAAGAGCGTAACAGAAAACACTCGTGTTTCTTATCCTATCTATCACATCAACAACATTGTTAAGCCGGTTTCTAAAGGTCCTCACGCTCATCAGGTAATCTTCCTGTCTGCTGACGCTTTCGGTGTATTGCCTCCGGTATCTATCCTGAACCCGGAACAAGCTCAGTACTACTTCCTGTCTGGTTTCACTGCTAAGTTGGCTGGTACAGAACGTGGTATCACTGAACCGACTCCGACATTCTCTGCTTGCTTCGGTGCTGCTTTCTTGTCATTGCACCCGACTAAATATGCAGAAGAATTGGTTAAGAAGATGAATAAAGTTGGTGCTAAAGCATACTTGGTTAACACAGGTTGGAACGGTAGCGGCAAGCGTATCTCTATCAAAGATACCCGTGGTATCATCGACGCTATCCTTGACGGTTCTATCGACAAGGCTCCGACTAAGGTTATTCCTTTCTTCGACTTCGTTGTTCCGACTGAATTGCCTAACGTAGATCCGAAGATCCTTGACCCGCGCGACACTTACGAATGTGCTTGCAAGTGGGAAGAAAAAGCAAAAGACTTGGCTGGCCGTTTCATCAAGAACTTCGCTAAGTTCACTGGCAATGAAGCCGGTAAAGCACTGGTTGCTGCTGGTCCGAAGCTCTAATCTGAATAAAACCGGTTTAGATATATATGCGAAAGCAGCTCTTGGTAATCAAGAGCTGCTTTTTTTGTTTTTATCCGTTTCACTTGTTCTTCATGATTATTTTCCTACTTTTGCGCTATACGTAATACCTAAGAATATGACTTATCTAGATACGGACAAGCAAACGCAAGCCGACTTGAGCATTACAGAAGGAATATATGACGAATATCCCCTCTACTCTTTATTCTCCAAAACAGAGACCAAAAACGGGAAACGCCTGATGCTCGATTGGATCACCTCTCCCCTGAATGACATATCCGTTATACGGAAAAGGCAAGAGGCAATCGCCTGGCAGGAACTACCCGAGCTCCCCCTGGATGAAGAAGAACTTGACTTCATCGAATATTATTTGGAATATCGCGACCAGATCAGAAGACCTAATATTTTAGTTTCGCTAACATCAGCCTTCGACCGTCTATTAAGACACGATGCTCAACGTTATGTCATTAAACGAGGTGTTACTTTGACTATCCGATTGTTAAATCAACTGGAATCATTACGAACAAATCTCCCGGAAAATGCCCCTTTACTTCTAAAAGAACTGGCACAGAGCATTCAATACACGATATATAGTAGCGAGTTGAAAGAAGTAGTCGAACTCTATAAAAAAGAAAAATCCCCTTCCAGCTATATCATCGATAAGTACGATTATCTGTTCCGCTGTATCCACTTAGAATTGATAAGAGGGCTGCTTTCCCATATTTATATACTGGATGTATGCCGTACTGCACACCGCATAGCAATCAGCAAAGGTTTCTGCTGCCGCCCGGAGATGACTGAAGCAATGGATTTGTCCATCACGGGCTTTGTACATCCATTTACCGAAGGAGGACGGATGAATGATTGGAAGATGACGAACGGTAATAATATATGTATCCTCACAGGTTCTAACATGGCAGGTAAATCAACTACCCTCAAAGCTATTACCATCTCTGTATGGCTGGCACACTGCGGATTGCCAGTTCCCGCCCGTTCAATGACCAGCCCTGTATTCGATGGGATCTATACCTCCATCAATCTTCCAGACTCCCTGCGCGATGGCAGGAGTCATTTTATGGCGGAGATTCTGCGGATAAAAGAAGTACTCCAAAAAGCGAAATCCGGCAAACGATGCCTGATAATACTGGATGAAATGTTCCGAGGAACAAATGCACAGGATGCTTTTGAAGCCTCTATTGCTGTAAATGAATTACTCAGAAAATATCCACATTGTTCCTTCCTTATATCGACTCACATTCTAGAATATGCCAAACATTTCGAAAAAGATAATACATGCTGTTTCTATTATATGGATTCAAGAATTGAGGATGACCAATTCATATGTCCTTACCAACTGCTTGAAGGTATATCCGAAGCACAAGTCGGATACTGGTTGGTGAAAAAAGAGCTGGAAGGCTTAATATAAAAAAGGTTCTTTTTTCCAAGTAACTACTTCATTACTACGCTTTTTTTGTTAGCTTTGCGAAAACCAATATTAAACAAAGCAATATGAAAAGTATCAAATTGATGTTGGCAGGTGTCAGCCTGTTGTTGCTCTGCGGATGCGGTACGCAAGTACAAAAAGAGAATGAAGCCACATGTGCAAATGAAAGTAAAGAGAATGCGGTGATTGAAAACATGATGTCACGCCGCAGTATTCGTAAGTACAAACCGCAAGCGGTAAACCGCGATACAATGCAGATTATACTGAACTGCGGTATCAATGCTCCTAACGGACAAAACAAACAATCCTGGGAAATACGGGTAGTGGATAATCCGGAATTCATCAACGGTATTACTGAAGTTTACAAAAAGCAGAATCCTAAAGCAGCGGAAGATCCTAATTTCAAGAATATGTTCCGCAATGCCTCTACCGTAGTGTTTATTGCCAATGACAAGTCTTATGACCTGTCGCAAATAGACTGTGGCCTGTTGGGCGAAAATATGATTCTTTCAGCCTGGTCTATGGGCATAGGCTCCTGTTGCCTTGGCGGGCCGACACGATTCATGACATCAACACCGGAAGCAGCCGAATATCTGAAGAAGCTGGATATTCCCGAAGGATATCAATTACTCTATTGCATCGCATTCGGTTATCCGGATGAAACTCCCTCTGCTAAACCTAGAAATGCAGAAAAGATCAGATTTATAGATTAATCATTTCCTGTAAGTAACGTATAAATGAAAAGGAGTGCCACCATTACAGTGAAGCACTCCTTCTCTATCTATTTACAAACAACTTTAGTTCTTATTTGCACGCTTACGTTCTATTTCGTCCAGAATCACTTTACGCATACGCATCGCCTTTGGCGTAACCTCTACGTACTCATCTTCCTTGATATATTCCAAAGCCTCTTCCAGTGAGAACTGTACGGGTGGAATCAGACGAACTTTATCATCCGAACCGGAAGCACGCATATTCGTCAACTTCTTGGATTTCGTAACGTTAATTACCAAGTCATTATCGTGAGAGTGTTCACCTACCACCTGTCCGGCATACACATCTTCTTGCGGGAAGATAAAGAATTTACCACGATCCTGTAATTTATCAATAGCATAAGCAAAAGCCGTTCCTGTTTCCATGGCAATCATAGAGCCGTTGGTACGACGTTCGATATCTCCCTTATGCGGTTGGTATTCTTTGAAACGGTGTGCCATGATAGCTTCACCGGCAGAAGCAGTCAGTACATTCGTACGCAGACCAATGATACCACGTGACGGCATATTGAATTCCAAGTTCACACGTTCGCCTGCATTCTCCATTTTCACCATTTCACCCTTACGACGGGTTACCATATCAATAATCTTGCTGGCATATTCTTCGGGCACATTCACAGTCAGCTCTTCAATCGGCTCACATTTCACACCGTCAATCTCCTTGAAGATAACCTGTGGCTGACCTACCTGAAGTTCATAACCTTCGCGGCGCATAGTCTCAATCAATACGGAAAGATGGAGTACACCACGACCGGAAACCACCCATTTACCATCTTCCTCACTCTTACGCACACGCAGAGCAAGGTTCTTATCCAGTTCCTTCATCAGACGGTCGTGAATGTGACGAGAAGTCACAAACTTACCATCACGGCCGAAGAAAGGAGAATCATTAATGGCGAACAACATACTCATAGTCGGTTCGTCAATAGCGATAGGTGGCAATGCTTCCGGGTTTTCAAAGTCGCAGATCGTATCACCGATTTCAAAGCCTTCGATACCTACCAACGCACAGATGTCACCGGAAGAAACTTCCGATACCTTCGCACGTCCCATACCTTCAAATGTATGCAGTTCCTTGATTTTGGATTTCACAAAACTTCCATCACGCTTGGCCAAAGATACATTCATACCCTCTCTGAGCGTACCACGATGTACACGGCCTACGGCAATACGTCCGGTATAAGAAGAATAATCCAGAGAAGTTACAAGCATCTGCGGAGTACCTTCCAACTGCGTGGGAGCTGGTATATTCTCTACAATACAGTCCAGCAATGCGAAGATATTATCAGTAGGAGTCTTCCAGTCCGTACTCATCCAGTTGTTCTTTGCAGAACCGTAGATAACGGGGAAATCCAGCTGATCCTCTGTAGCATTCAGACTGAACATCAGGTCGAACACCATTTCATACACCTCTTCCGGACGACAGTTTGGTTTGTCTACCTTGTTCACTACAACAATGGGTTTCAGACCAATCTGCAGAGCTTTCTGCAACACGAAACGTGTCTGGGGCATCGGACCTTCGAAAGCATCCACCAACAGGATACATCCGTCCGCCATATTCAACACACGTTCCACCTCACCTCCGAAGTCGCTGTGTCCCGGAGTATCAATGATATTGATTTTTGTTCCTTTGTAATTGATAGAAACGTTTTTAGAAAGGATCGTTATCCCTCGTTCACGTTCCAAGTCGTTGTTATCCAGCATTAATTCACCTGTGCTCTGATTACTGCGGAAAAGATTTCCTGCCAAGAGCATCTTATCGACGAGCGTCGTTTTCCCATGGTCAACATGGGCAATGATTGCAATGTTTCTAATATTTTGCATACAATACCTATATATTTGGGTGCAAAGGTACGAATTTTGCATTAGATATAGTTGCAGCAAGAGAAAAATTTCACTGAATATCATTGCAGTATAAAAGATTATCTCTATCTTTGCAGCCTCTTTAAGAGAATATTAATATATCAATTTAATTAAAAGTTATGTATTTAGACGCTGCTAAAAAGCAAGAAATCTTTGGCAAGTACGGAAAGTCTAACACTGATACTGGCTCAGCTGAGGCCCAGATAGCTTTGTTTTCATACCGTATTTCCCACCTGACTGAGCACCTGAAGCTCAACAGAAAAGATTATAGTACTGAAAGAGCCTTGACAATGTTGGTAGGAAAACGCCGTGCGTTGCTGAACTACCTGAAGGATCGCGACATCGCAAGATATCGTGCCATCGTTAAAGAGCTCGGTCTGCGTAAGTAATCCGTTACTTGCAGCAAAGCATTAAAGAAGGGAAGCCGTTAAAAAGCTTCCCTTTTTTGTTTTCAAATGTCTCTGATCCTTATACAACCAATAAGTACAAAGACTATACAAGACATATTTCCTTTCTATTATGACTTCCATAGAAGACATATTTCAAGCAAAATATGCATTTTATAGAATTATTTCCTATCTTTGCATATCAAGCAAGCTGAAGTATGGAAAAAGACATCATCAAACAAATCATTCTGAACCAGCAAGAGTTCATCAGCCAAGTGAAGCTATTGCCCCGCAAAATATCCATTGAGGAAAATGGTAATTATGTATTTGTAGGTATCCGTCGTGCCGGCAAAACCTATATGCTCTACCAGCATATACTGCAACTGCTAAAAGATGGACATAGTAAACAAGAAATTCTCTTCATTAACTTTGAGGACGAACGCATTACGGATATTAAAAAGGAAGAACTTCATCTGATTGTAGAATGTTACAAAGAGATGTTCGCCTTCGAGCCTATCATCTTTTTGGACGAAATACAGAACGTAGAAGGATGGGAACACTTCGCACGCCGACTGGCAGATGAGAAAAGACGGGTTTTCATCACGGGTAGCAACGCCCACATGCTCAGCCGTGAAATAGCCTCTACACTGGGCGGACGATACCTGATGCAGGAAATATACCCCTTCAGTTTCACGGAATATCTGGAATATAATCATATTACACTGGATACCCACTGGCATCTGGCTCCCATCAGAACCGACGTAGTGCGTCTGTTCGAAGGTTATTTCTACAATGGAGGCCTGCCCGAAAGTTTCAGTTACACAGACAAGCGTGCCTGGCTCACCTCCCTATATCAAAAAATACTCTATTCGGACATTGTCATAAGAAACAATGTAAGAAATGAACAAAGCCTGCGTCTGTTAGTACGTAAGCTGGCAGACAGTGTGCTTCAACCAACAGCCATCAAAAGGCTACAGAACATCTTGCAAGGAGATGGAAGCAAAGTGACCCGCGAAACAATCTCCAGCTATTTAGGTTATCTGCACGACGCTTATCTCATCTTCTCTCTCTGTAATTTCAATGATTCCATCCCACAGAGAGAAGGAACAAAGAAACATTATTTCTACGACAACGGCATCCTCAACCTATTCCTCTTCCAGCCGGAAACCAAACTACTTGAAAATATTGTAGCTATCCATCTCTATAAACAATATGGAGAAGCACTCTTTTATTACAATAAGAATGTAGAAGTAGATTTCGTAGTTCCCGACGCCGGGCTGGCTATTCAAGTTTCCTATTCTCTCCGCGACGAGCAGACGCGAAACAGGGAAGTCAATGCCCTTGTCAGCCTTTCCCGCTTCATGAACATAAGTACTGCTTTGATTATCAGCAAAGATCAGGAAGAAACTATTGAGCAGGATGGAATAAGCATAAAAGTGATTCCTGTGTGGAAGTGGCTGGCAGATTAGTTAGTAATTTACAACTTTCCGTATCAAATTAACGCTATATGCCCGATTAATCTAACGCATGTCTTTTAATAAAGTTGCATTCCAGAGTATTCGGCGAATAAATAAAGAATAAGAATACCCTATTTTCGCATATTCTTCCGCATTTCCGGGCAATTTATGCAAAAAAGGGTTACTACTTATGGGTGAAAGGGTTACTACTTATAAGTAAAACACTTACTACTTACGGGTAAAAGACTTACTACTTACAGACAAAACACTTGTTTGCTTCATGACGAAGACTTATAAGTGTGCTTTGGCGTAGATATTTCAACCTAAAAAAAATGTAAACATTTCGATATTATACTATCAGCCTGTCATTTGCGGCTTTTCGTTTGCTTGCTTTGGTGCGTAGAGGTTGCTGGACGGATATAACACACTCTCAGCCAACAGAAAATACAAATTGTCAAAATGATAAATCGCTCCTTCTTCGCTCTCTTCTTCCTTCTTATAGAAACAAGAGAGACATGAAGAAGATACAGTCTCTTTTTATCCGGACGCGAAACTTTTCATTATCAAATCGGATATCTGCAAGTTCATCCCTCCTTTTATTATAAGTTCCTGATCTTTTTTTTGCATTTCTTCCTCTAAATGAGTATATTTCAAAAAACGTCCCGTTATATACGCAAAGAAATACAATGCTTATATTCATTATAAGGTAATCTTAATTAATTCTATGATGAAACAAGAAGAAGATTTCGCTTTGTGGAATCAGTTCCTTGAAGGTGACGAGAAAGCCTATCTGTACATATATAAATTATATGCGCAAGATATGTATTCGTATGGTATGCTCTTCACTGCTAACAGTGAGTTGGTAAAAGACTGCCTGCACGATGTATTTGTAAAAATACACCGTAACCGGAAGAAACTCTCACAAGTCGATAATATCAGGCTGTATCTCCTCAAGGCCATGAAAAACTATCTGTTCGATGTTTTCGACAAAAAGAAAGAGCTGTTCCACAACGATACCATTGAGCCTGTTTTCTCACCGGAGTATACGATTGAAGATAAAATAATCCGCCAGGAAGAACTGCACTATCAATCAAGAAAAATCCGTCAAATGTTAGAATCACTGACTCCACGCCAAAAGGAAGTTCTATACTACAAATATATGAAAAATCTGACTTACGATGAAATTGGTGAGATTATGCAAATGAACTATCAGTCTATACTCAATCTCATTCAACGATCGATAAAAAAGCTACGAGAAACCTTCGCTGAATCAAAAGTCTACTTATCAATTATTATCCAGCTCATTCTCATCAGCTTTCTTATCTTATAGAGTATTATTTTCTCTCAAAATTGAGTATAAACTACAAACGAGCCCGTTAATACAGCAAACCATCTATAAAGGATATTTACATGAAAACCAATTATACAAACTATAAAGCAGAACAATTATTGGAAGATGATTTCTTTATCAACTCCATACTGCACCCAACGGAAGAAACCGAACTGTTCTGGGAAATACAAGTAACCGACGGAATCATCGACAAAGAAGAGATGATGACAGCCATATACTTTCTACGGAGCATGCAAGTGAGAAAAAGAAGAATGTCCTCATCTGAACTTTCAGAGGTATGGGAACGGATAGAAAATACAAACAGAATGTCTATTTCCCATAAGGCAAAACCATTATATAAGTTAATCATTGCCGCCTCGTTTGCATTACTGATAGCCAGTAGCATTTTTTATGTCTGGGAAAGAAATAAAGAAAATAACGAGTTGTTCATGATTGCCCAATCCATAAAGCCTGATTCAGTAGTCAGCGATGTACAGTTAGTATTAGCAAACAACGAGTACATCTCAATAAACAATAAAAAGATAGATATACAATATGACCAAAAAGGAAATATCCACATCAACGACAAAAAGCTCAAACAGGAAAACAGTGCAACCCCGCAAAAGGAGAAAGATGTTGCGCTACTCCATAAAATCAACCAGTTAATTGTACCCAAGGGAAGGCGTTCTACCCTGACGTTCTCCGACGGTACTGTGCTTTGGGTAAATTCCGGCAGTCGTGTAGTATATCCGGAACAATTCGAGGCCAAACAGAGGGAAATATATATAGACGGAGAAGCATACCTGCAAGTCAGTCCGGACAAAAGCCGTCCTTTCATTGTGAAAACAAACAAAATAGATATTAAAGTATTGGGAACTACTTTCAATATAACCGCCTACGAAGAGGACGACCGGCAGGCCGTAGCCTTAGTCGAAGGAAGTGTTGAAATTATCTCGGACAAAAAGAAATTGGCCGCTCTGACTCCCAATGACCTGTTCCAATATAAGAATGGGCAAATAAATATCGAACAGACTGACATTACACAGTACATTTCCTGGGTAGAAGGATGGTACATCTTCGAAAGCGAACAGCTTCCATCCATTTTAGACAGATTGAGTCGGTATTATGGAAAAGAGATCAAATACCATAAAAAAGAAATCGAAATGATACGGTGCAGCGGAAAGCTAGATTTAAAAGATGATCTGAACAAAGTTCTCGATGCATTGATAAATACCGCCCCTATCCGCTATGCAACGGACAAAAATGTCTATTCGGTTTCTTACAGGCAAGAATAATACAAAGAAGTACTACTTGAGAAATATAGATCGCGATTTAAGTAATCCCTAATTAATCACTTATATCCATATAGCCTATGAAATATACCTTATAAAACCAGGCATACCTATACTATGTGTTTGCCTTTTCATACAATCAAGTATTTACAAGAAACAACAGTTTAACTTTAAAATCAATATATACATGGCATTCATTGAAAGCACATTTATAAAAGAGATTAGAAACATCCGGCTTCCTCTGTTTATAAAACTATTCGCATTGTTATTGTGCACAACGATCGGTACATATGGTACAGAAAAGGTCAATCTGCAATCCTCCAATCTTTCAATCAATATGACTAACTGTACATTGAAAGATGTCCTCAAGGAATTAGAGAATAAAAGCAAATACATTTTCTTTTATTACGATAAGAATATCGACCTGAAAAGGAAAATAAATATCAATGTAAAGAATGAAACAATCGAGAACATTCTGGATAAGCTATTTGAGCATACCGATAATACTTACTCAATCCATGAACGGCAGATTGTTATTTCAAAAAGAAAAGTAGTTGCAGAACAGAATAAAGAGCAAACTGTCGTTCCGGCAAAGAAAATGCTGAAAGGGAAGGTAGTGGATAACCTTGAAAGTCCCTTGCCCGGAGCAACCATTACCATCGAAGGCAGTACACGCGGAGTCACAACAGACATAGACGGCTCTTTTTCCATAGAAGTAACCCCTACAGATAAAATCATCGTTCAGTTTTTAGGAATGGAATCGCAAACCATCACCGTAGGAAACCAAAATGATATCACAATTAAACTGAAAGAAAAAGCCGACTTGCTGGACGAAGTCACCGTAGTCGCCTTTGCGAAACAGAGAAAAGAAAGTGTAATCGCCTCTGTTTCCACAATCAAGCCATCAGACCTGAAAGTACCTTCCAGCAACCTGACCACTTCCTTTGCCGGACGTATTGCCGGTTTGATTTCTTACCAACGCACCGGCGAACCGGGACAGGACAATGCAGACTTCTTCATCCGCGGCGTAACGACATTCGGAAAGTCAAGCAGAGCCAACCCGCTCATATTAATCGATGGAGTAGAAATGACAAGTGATGAACTCTCCCGGCTGACCACTGATGACATTGCCAGCTTTTCAATCATGAAAGACGCAAATGCTACAGCACTATATGGTGCCCGCGGAGCAAACGGAGTAATTCTGGTTACAACCAAAGAAGGGAAAGAAGGCAAAGTGCACGTACAATTGCGTTTGGAAGGTTCTTATTCTACACCTACCGAACATATCAAATTAGCCGATCCCGTCACCTACATGCGATTGCACAACGAAGCTGTACGTACACGCGACGCCATGGCTGCCCTGCCCTATTCGACAGCAAAGATCATGAATACCGAGCGTGGACTTGACCCTTTGCGTTACCCGGCAATAGACTGGCAAGATATGTTATTTAAAAACCATACCTTCAATCAGAGATATAACCTGAATATCAGCGGAGGCGGAAAAGTAGCCCGCTATTATATCGCTGCCTCTTACTCAAAAGATAACGGTATCCTTAAAGAGGACAAACGAAACAATTTTAATAACAATATCAGCATTGACAAATATCTGTTACGTGCCAATGTAAACGTAAACCTGACTAAAACGACCGAAGCTATTGTCCGCTTATATGGTTCTTTTGAAGATTACTCAGGCCCCCTAGACGGCGGTTCGGCATTATACAAGAAAGCTATGCATGCCAACCCGGTGCTGTTTCAGCCTTTCTACCCGGCCGACCAGGCTAACGAATATACCAAACACATCCTTTTTGGAAATTACGATACCGGTGATTACCTGAATCCCTATGCCGAAATGGTAAAAGGATACACCACGAGAGACCGCTCAAATATGTTCGCACAGTTTGAACTAAAACAAAATCTCGATTTTATCACCAAAGGATTATCAGCCAGAGGTTTGTTTAACGTCAGCCGGTATTCTTTATTAAAAGTGAATCACTCTTTCAAACCTTTCTATTATCAGATAGCCAATACAACAAATCTCAATGACTATACGTTGATTCCGCTTAATCCGGACGGTGGCACAGATTATCTGGACTACAATAAACAGCCTCAAACATTAAACAGTACCATGTACTTTGAAGGTGCCATCCAGTATAACAGGGAGTTTGCCGATAAACACAATGTATCCGGACTGATGGTTTATACAATGCGTGAATACCTGGATGGCAATGCCAATAATCTACAGTTATCTTTACCGTATAGAAACATCGGATTGGCAGGACGCTTCACATACGGATATGACAAACGTTATTTTCTTGAAATGAATTTCGGATATAATGGTTCTGAACGGTTTGCCAAGAACGAACGTTTCGGCTTCTTCCCGTCTGCCGGGTTAGGGTGGGTAGTCAGCAATGAAAAATTCATGGAGCCATATCAGAAGTTTATCAGTAAACTCAAACTGAAAGCAACATATGGTCTGGTAGGAAATGATAATATCGGGGAGGAAAGTGACCGTTTCTTTTATCTATCACAAGTAAACATGAACGACTCCGGTAAAGGATTTACATTCGGAGAAGACTTCAACTATACGCGGAATGGCATATCCATTTCAAGATATGCGGATTCCAACATAACATGGGAAGTCAGCAGAAAAATGAACTTAGGTTTTGAATTAGGATTGTGGAACAGCCTGGAAGTTCAGTTCGATTACTTCACGGAGAAAAGAACAAACATCCTTCAAATCCGCCAGGACATTCCGCCTACTATGGGGCTGCAAGCTCAGCCGCAAGCCAACATAGGTGAAGCCAAAGGACATGGAATAGACCTGTCCGTCGATTATAACAAAAGTTTCACCAAAAACTTTTGGGCAATATTCAGCGGCAACTTCACTTACGCAACCAGTAAATATCTGGTTTATGAAGAACCGGATTATGTGCAGACACCTTGGAGATCACGTATAGACCAAAAACTCTCACAACGCTGGGGATATGTTGCCGAACGGCTTTTCCTCGATGACGAAGAAGTTAAGAACTCTCCCAAGCAAATGTTCGGAGAATACGGAGCCGGAGATATCAAATATAAAGATATCAATGGAGATATGAAGATTGACGAAAATGACCAAGTACCTATCGGCTATCCTACAACCCCTGAAATCATTTACGGCTTCGGATTAACAACCGGATACAAAAACTTCGATTTCTCATTCTTCTTCCAAGGTTCAGCCCGCTCTTCTTTCTGGATAGATCCTACAGCTACAGCACCGTTCGTTAGCGATAGTTCATTAGGAGGAAACAACCAAAGGGCATTGCTAAAATACTGGGCTGACAGTCATTGGTCTGAAGACAACAGAGACATCTTCGCCCTTTGGCCGCGCCTGTCTAATGTAGCAAATGAAAATAACCAGCAGACCAGTACATGGTTTATGCGGGACGGCTCATTCCTACGTCTCAAATCAGTCGAAATAGGCTATTCATTGCCACAAAAGTGGATTCGCCCGATATCACTGCAAAATGTCAGACTCTACGCAACCGGGAGTAACTTACTTGTTTTCTCTAAGTTCAAGATGTGGGATCCTGAAATGGCCGGGAATGGTTTCTCCTATCCTTTGCAGCGTGTATTCAATTTCGGTATAAACATTGAATTCTAAAAATAACAACATATTATGAAATACATTAAATCCATATTTTTACTTGTTTGCATAACATTTGTGACAAGTTGTGTCGATTATTTAGACATCGTTCCAAACGATGTGGCAACCATGGAGAATGCTTTCACGAACAGAACCTCAGCCGAAAAGTATTTATTTACCTGTTACAGTTATCTTCCTATTCCCGGACATCCCTGGGTTTCCCCGGCCATGGTAGGAGGAGATGAAATCTGGTGGAACACCAACCAAGCTTTGTTTGCAGACATAGCAGCTACCAAAATAGCCCTTGGCTACCAGAACTCTAATGACCCATATCTCAATTTCTGGGATGGTAGATACAACGGTACCAACCTGTTTATAGGAATCCGTGACTGCAACATTTTTATTGAGAATATTCATAAACCCAGAGATATGGAAGAGTATGAAAAACAACTGTGGACCTCCGAAGTGAAGTTCCTTAAAGCATACTATCATTTCTTCCTTATGCGGTTGTACGGGCCGATACCCATTATCCGCGAAAATCTACCCGTATCAGCATCGGTAGATGAAGTACGCGTATATAGAGATCCGATTGACGATGTGGTCAATTATATTGTTGAATTGATAGATGAAGCCGCAGCAGGTCTTCCTGACAAAATAGAAAGCATGATTACAGACGCCGGACGAATAACAAGACCAATTGCCCTGGCTACAAAAGCAGAAGTGCTGGTTTGGGCTGCAAGTCCTCTATTCAATGGCAATCCCGATTACCTCAATTTCAAAGATAAAAGAGGTGTCCAGCTGGTTCCGGCAGAGAAAGACAATACAAAATGGGAACGTGCCGCTACAGCAATAAAAGAAGCCATTGAAACGTGCGAAGCTGCCGGACACGGCTTCTACGAATACATACCCCCCCGTACTATGTCAGATCAAACTAAATTGAGTTTTGAATTACGAGGTGCTGTTACCGAAAAATTCAATAAAGAGATTGTATGGCCCTCCACACAAGACGTTTCCTCTCTACAGTTGCTTGCCATGCCACATCTTGTACTGGGCAATTTAGGTAATAAGGGAAATGAACTCTGCGCCTCCCTAAAAATAGCGGAGCAATTCTATACTCAAAACGGCATTCCTATCGATGAAGATCCGGCATGGGATTATCAGAATAGATATAAAACACAAGAAGCAGGAGTCGACCACATGTTCTACATAAAAACAGGTGAAACCACGGCTAAACTGAATTTCAATAGGGAGCCCCGTTTTTATGCCTCACTAGGATTCGACCGCGGCATCTTCGAAGGTTCCGGCCAGACAGAAGAACTCAACTTCTGGTATCTGCAAGTGCGCAAATCGGAGATAGCAGGCTTCAGGGGAAGTGGCGAATACATTCCTACCGGCTACTTTATAAAGAAACTGATTAATGCGGAAACCGTAACCGGAACAGCTACCACCTCCACTTATTCGGGCAAACGTTATTCTTTCCCCATCATACGAATGTCCGGTTTATACCTGTTATATGCAGAGGCTTTGAATGAAGCAAAATCCACTCCTGATGAAGAAGTTTATAAATGGATTGACAAAGTGCGCGAAAGAGCAGGCCTGAAAGGAGTGGTAGAATCGTGGAAAAAATCGGCAAAACCCGACAAGCCCTCTACGCAAGAAGGTATGCGTGAGATCATTCACCAGGAAAGACTGATCGAATTAGCCTTTGAAGGTCAACGTTTTTATGACCTGAGAAGATGGAAGAAAGCCCTGAAATATCTGAATGAGCCCATACAGGGATGGGATTATAAGGGTGAAACAACTGACACGTATTATACAGTTTCAACTTATATGAATACCCGTATTTTCACCATGAAAGATTATCTGTGGCCTATAAAAGTCAGTACTCTCATCAATAATTCAAACTTAGTACAAAACCCTGGCTGGTAACAATAAAAACTAAAATATAATAGTATGAAAAAGATATTTTTTACAATAATGGCCCTTCTAATAGTCAGCATTACATCTTGTGATGAAGAAAAGATCGGGCAGACTCCAACAGATAATATTCCGCCTCAACCCATTAGCAATGTGTCAGTTGAAAGTCTTCCCGGTGGAGCCAAAATCAGCTACGAACTACCGCAAGAAACGGATATCTCTTATGTAAAAGGAGAATATTTATTTCAAGGTGAAAGACGTATCACCCGTGCTTCTGTATATAATAATTACATGATAATAGAAGGACTTGGCAACACCAATCCGGTGGATATCACCTTATATACCGTCGACCATAGTGAGAACACATCTACCCCTGTAAAAGCATCTTTCACACCGGGTATCCCTCCTATCCACAATATCTTTACTTCAATGGGGCTCAAAGCCGATTTTGGCGGCATTAATATCACCTGGAATAATGAGAATAAAGTAGAAATAGGCTTCACTATTTATGCCACAAACGAAAAAGGCATCTTTGAAGAAGGAGAAACGTTCTATACTAACCAGAAAGATGGTAGTTACTCTTTCCGCGGTTATGACTCATCCGAACGGATATTCGCTTTTACCATCACAGACAAATGGGGAAATATATCCGATACCCTGAAAGCGGCATTCACTCCACTTTTCGAGAAAGAATTAGACAAATCTAAGCATAAGAGAGAAGTATTGCCTGTAGATAATAATACAGACTATAGTTCCGGCTGGCTATTCTCAAAATTATTTGATGGCGTTGTCGGAAACAATGGCTGGCATACGAAGCAAAACGACCCTAACCAGAAAATACCGCTATACTTTACCATCGACCTGGGAGTAGAAGCTACACTAAGCCGATTTAAGTTATGGCACCGTTTAGGTAACAACGTCTATAAGAATCATAACATCAAGACGTTCGAAGTATGGGGAAGCCGCAACTATAAAAAAGGGATGCAGGAAAATTACTGGTCTGAAGAATGGAAAAACGACTGGGAACTTTTAGGCGATTATGAAACATTCAAGCCTTCGGGAGAGGATAACCCGTCTGTCACAAACGAAGATATAGCCTACGCCGAAGCAGGATTTGAATTTATGGTACCCATTGAAAAACAGAGGGTACGGTATGTACGTTTTGCAATGAAAAGCAATTGGTCAGGAAGCAATGCGCTGCACATTAGCGAGATTACATTCTATGGAGATGACAGAATTAACGACATAAATGAATGACAGATATGAAAGCAATAATCAAAATTACCGTCTTAATTTATTCATTTATTTCCCTTATAGCATGTGACGACATGAATTGTCTGCATGAAGAATACCTTAAAAAAGGGGAAATTATTTATACCGGGGTTATCGATTCATTAAAAACATATCCCGGAAATAACCGCGTAAGGTTTACTTGGGAGATCAATTCCGATCCACGCGTAACCAAGGTAGTCCTTTACTGGAATGAAAGAAATGATTCCACCATCGTACAAGTGAACCGTACTACTGCCGGAAAGCTTCCTATGGAAACAATAGTGAATTTGCCGGAGGGAACATATATTTTTGAATTCGCAACAAAAGACGATGATGGTCACCAATCACTATACGTAGAGCAATCCGTCGAAATATATGGAGATAAACTTATTCAGACTCTTCGTAACAGAAGTGTTGAAGACATATCCGATATTTCCGGTAACAGTACAAAAGTTTCTTGGTATCCTATAGAAGACCAGACTATCCAATATACGACCATAAAGTACCTGGATTTCTCTGATCCCGACAACCCGACAGAGAAAAAGCTGCGAATAGAAAATACCGAAATGGAAACCACATTATCCGGTATCCGCTCCGGTGAAATTCTGGAAGTAGTTTCATCTCATCTGCCAGCCAATGGACTCGATATTATTGATGCCTTGCCTAAAGGATATGAGTTCCCCTGATTTACATGAAACTGAATAACTGAATATGCAACCCCAAACCTCAATTCATATTATGACTCGAATAGTAAAAATGATAATGAGTTCTTGTTTTTTATTCTACCTGTTCTTTACGATCACAGCCTGTAATTCTTCGGATACAACAGTCAAGATTGAACAGATAAATGCAGGAATATGGAAAATATCAGCAGGAAAACCGGAGATAGTCAATCTATTGAGTGAATTGGATATTACTCCACGGGACGAGGCAATCCGAAAGATAGGAAAAGCTGCTTCTCCTGTTGCAGCAGAAGCAATAGAATTCAAAATTATCGATGGGAAAACCTACATCCGCTTTCCACTGGAAAAAGATGAAAAGATTTTCGGTTTGGGGTTGAACTTCAAAACCGTTGAACAACGGGGACGCGTAATGAGGCTACATACCGACCACTATAGCGGACGGGACGACGGAAGAACACAAGCTCCGGTTCCCTTCTTTGTATCGTCCAAAGGATACGGAGCCTTGATTAATTCTGCACGTTACATTGACGCATGGATTGGAACAGGTGTACGTAAAGACAGTAAGAATCCGCCAATTGCCCGTGACAGAAATACCGACCCTCGCTGGAGCAGCCGTCCTTATTCGGACAATATGGAATTTCTGATACCGGCAGAAGGAGTCGAAATTTTATTGTTTGCAGGACCGACTATGTTGGAAGCTGTACAACGGTTTAATCTCTACAACGGAGGAGGAGCACTCCCTCCCCGTTGGGGATTAGGCTTTTGGCACCGTACTCCCACTCTATATTCTGATAAACAGGTAATGTCGGAAGTAGAAGAATTCAAAAAAAGAGAATTTCCACTAACTGTTATCGGCTTAGAACCCGGATGGATGTCACACGCTTACCCTTGCTCTTACGAATGGGACACCACACGCTTTCCCGATCCGGCTGGTTTCGTTAAAAGTCTAAATGACAAGCATATTAAAACCAATGTATGGATTAATCCATATATATCGCCCGCAACAGAACTTTATGAGAAAATGGAACCCTATACAGCCTCTCATTCTGTCTGGTGTGGTATCGTACCTGATTACACCCTGCCTGAGGCACAACAAATCGCTGATAATCATTTCAAGAAAAATCAACTGGATATAGGTGTCAGTGGTTACAAACTAGATGAAAATGATGGCTACGACTATTGGCTATGGCCTGATGTGGCAACTTTCCCATCCGGAAATGCAGCCGAACAAATCCGGCAAATATACGGATCACTTTTACAAAATATAACCGTCCGAATGTATCATAAACAAAATAAACGTACTTATGGGCTGGTGAGATCCGGTAATGCAGGCACCTCCTCCTTCCCATATGTAATCTATAATGATTATTACAATCACAAAGATTTTATCACTGCCCTAATAAACAGCTCTTTCATAGGTATTTTATGGACACCGGAAGTCAGAGCCTCCCAAACCGCAGAAGAATGGTTAAGAAGGATGCAGACCGTCTGTTTCTCACCTATTGCCATGCTCGATGCCTGGGCAGATGGTACCAAGCCCTGGAGCTTTCCTGAAGTGACACAACAAGTTAATGATATTGCCAAACTAAGGATGCAACTGATACCTTATTTATACACAACTTTTGCCAATTATGCTTTTAAGGGAATACCGCCTGTACGCGCCATGAACCTGGAAGAAGGTTATCAGGAAGAAAGTAAGCTGGAAGAAGGTAAACTTGATGCAACTGCAAATCCCTATGCAATGGCATTGAAGAAAGAGGCCAAAGACCAATTCATGGTCGGTGAATATTTATTGGTAGCGCCCCTTTTTACCGGAGAAACCGAACGCCGTGTCATACTTCCAAAAGGCAAATGGTATGATTTCTATACCGGCAAGTTGGCTGGTGAAGGAGAAATTATCACAGTAAGCCCCGGGTTAGACAGGATACCGGTATACGTAAAAGATGGTGGTATCATTCCTTTATGGCCAGCTATTACGGAATTGGAGAACAGGCAATATCCATTGGAAATACGGCACTATGGAGAGAAAACGTCCAACTACAATCTGTACGATGATGATGGGGAAACATACAATTATGAAAAAGGAGAATGTACCTGGATATCATTAAAAGTAGATACTGACACAAAAGGTGGAAAGAGAGGTATTGTCATCATCCCGGAAAACTCAAAAGTATGGTCATTCAGCGACTATAGGTTTCGGTTCATGTCTTCCGAAGAAACAAAGTAACTACAAAAAATAGAAACTTATGAAAAAGCAATTTATATTTATCTTCACTATTCTAATATGCTCCATCTTCCAATATAAGGGCATAGCAAAGAATACCGTGCATGAAGCCATATTAGAAAAATCATCCGAATGGAAACTATTATCTCCCGACAGCCAAATAGAGTTTGTGCTTTCCTTAGATAAAGAATTCGGCAAACTCTTATATTATGTAGTCAATAATGGCAAACAAATATTGCTGCCCTCCCCTTTAGGTATTGACAGAGAAGATGAAAAGTTTTCTTCGGGTCTTCAATTCTGTTCCCAAAATGAGGTTAGCCTTATCGATGAAGAATATGAATTAAAATCCGGGAAAAGATCGCTCTGCCATAATCTGGCAAACGAACAAATCTATCAATTCAGGAATTCTAATGGCAAAGTGGTCGAACTCATTCTGAGGGCTTACAACGATGGAATTGCTTTTCGTTATCATTTCCCTGAAAACAATTCCAAATCCCATAAAGTAATTAAAGAAAGTACAGGTTTCAAACTGCCAACTGAGGGAAAAGCCTGGATACATCCGTACGATTGGAATTCTCGGTTAAAGCCAAGTTATGAGCAGTATTGCAGAAGTGGTATAGCTATCGGAAGTTATTCTCCTTACAAACAAGGCTGGGCATATCCCTTATTGTTTAACACCAACGGGCATTGGATAATGATAACAGAAGCAACCCTGGACGGTACCTATTGCGCCACACATATAAAGAATGACGAAAGTGGCTTGTATACGGTAGCATTTGCAGAGAAAGATGAAGCCATCATAGAAGATGATCCCGAACCTATATCGACACTACCATGGTCCACTCCCTGGAGAGTAGTCATCATAGGTGATCAGCTATCGAATATAGTAGAAACAAACATTATACAAAACCTGAATCCTCCATGTGTCATTACAGAAACAGACTGGATTAAACCCGGACGCTCTGCATGGAGTTGGTGGTCGGATGCTCCCTCCACTTACGAATACCTGAAACAAATAGAATATATCAATTTTGCTGCCAGTATGGGCTGGGAATATATATTGCTGGATGCAGGATGGCATCGGATGGCAGAGAACGAATTGAACTATATCATGCAATATGCTCAAAATAAGAATATAGGAATCTGGTTATGGTATCACTCCGGTGCCGGCAAACCAACCGAGACCATCGACATATGGAATCTGATGTCCGATCCGAAAAGCAGAAATGCTGAATTGGATAAAATACAATCCTGGGGAGTAAAAGGTGTCAAAATTGACTTCTTCGATACCGACAAACAAGGAATTATACAGATGTATAAAACTTTCCTGGAAGAGACAGCGCAACGAAAAATTATGGTAAATTTTCATGGGGCTACTCTGCCCCGCGGGCTGGAACGAACTTATCCTAACCTAATGACCACTGAAGCTGTAAAAGGAGCTGAAAGTTTCACGAATCAGAATGCCTGCAACAAAGCTCCGGAGCATAATGCAACGATTCCTTTTACCCGGAATGTAGTAGGTTCAATGGATTATACCCCTGTCACTTTTTCCAATAAGATATATAACGGAGTAGAATCTCAAAACATTACCACCTACGGACATCAACTGGCGCTCTCCGTCATTTTTGAATCCGGCATACAAAACTTCGCCGACAACCGAAGCGTCTATGCAGGATTACAAGCAGAAGCCCGAACGTTTCTTGAGAAGATACCGGTAGCATGGGATGAAACCAAATTGGTTGATGGTTATCCAGGAGACTATGTTATCATAGCCAGAAGAAAAGCTGATAACTGGTATATCGGAGGAATCAACGGTATGAACAAAGAACGGGAAATGCAGATGGATTTGTCCTTTCTACCTAAAGATAAAAGAATAAGGATCATAACAGATGGAAAAGAAAAAGGACGTTTTATCGTCAAAGATGAAGATATTACAAATCAACTATCTATACCGGTAAAAGCTTATGGAGGTTTTGTCATAACCACCGAAGGTGTCCACACCCACCAATTAGTATCGGAAAAGAGTTCCATGAAAATGAATGCTTATCCCAACCCATCGAATACCGGTGAAACAATATCCGTGAAACTGGATATCGGACAAGAGTTATTAAACAAAGCCACCATAGAGGTCTATGACCTCTGTGGAATCAGTCTGAAAAAGACCCAGGCAACAGGATTAACCACTTCCATAGCAATGCCTTTGCAAGCAGGAACATATATACTCAAGGCACGGGCAGAAAGCTTTGTTGATGAAAAATTACTTATCGTAAAATAACAATATATTTTCAAATGAAAAATTACAAAAGAATAGCCAACATCATTTTACTCTCCTATTGTATAACCTCTCTTTTGTCCTGTCAGAACAATCCGGATACAACAATCTGGCGACTGTGGTATGATCAACCGGCAGAAAAATGGGAAGAAGCCTTACCTATAGGAAACGGACGCATCGGTGCTATGGTATTCGGTGGTATCACGAAAGAAAAGATACAATTGAATGAAGAAACGGTCTGGACAGGAGAACCAAACAGTAACTCGAACCCAGATGCTCTAAATGCAATTCCTGATATCAGGAAACTTATTTTTCAGGGTAAATACAAAGAAGCACAGAAACTGGTAGATGAGAAAGTCATATCAAAAACGAACCACGGAATGATCTACCAACCTGTAGGAGACCTCAACCTCACCTTCCCGGGACATGAAACGGCAAAAAACTACTACCGTGAACTGGATATAGAATCCGCCATAGCCAAAACACGCTATACAGTCAATGATGTCGAATATCAACGGGAAATATTTACGTCATTCACCGATCAAGTTATCGTAATACACCTGACCGCATCCCGGAAAGGTAAAATTGTTTTTTCGGCAGAGTTGAATAGCCCTCAAAAAAGCCAGACAATAACATTAGAAAACGGCCTTTCGCTACAAGGTTCTACGGAAGGGCACGAAGGTTTAGAGGGCAAAATATCATTTAGCACTTTGGTAAAAATCGTACCAGAGAAAGGGCAAATGAAAACGGAAGCCTCCAGAATAACCGTATCCAATGCTGATGCCGTAACAATTTACGTCTCCATAGCAACAAATTTTGTAAATTATGCTAATCTGAGTGGTAATCCGGATCAAAAGGTGAAATCATATCTTCAGCATGCAACTCAAAAAGATTATGCAAAACTGAAAACAGACCATATGGACTACTATAGAGATTACTTCAATCGGGTGAAATTCAAACTAGATGTCACTGAAGCAATTCAAAAGACAACAGATGTTCGTATCGCCGAATTCGCTCAAGGCAAAGACCCGAATTTGGCAGCACTTTATTTCCAATTCGGACGTTATCTGTTAATTTCTTGTTCACAACCCGGAACACAACCGGCAAACTTACAAGGAATATGGAATGAGAGGATGAAACCTGCCTGGGATAGCAAATACACCACCAATATCAATCTGGAAATGAACTATTGGCCGACAGAAATCACCAATCTCAGCGAATTACATGAACCTTTAATACAAATGATCAAAGAACTGGCTGTGACAGGTGGACATACTGCCAAAATCATGTATGGAGCCCGGGGCTGGATGTTACATCACAATACCGACCTATGGCGAACTACCGGTGCTGTAGACAGATCCGGCCCAGGAATGTGGCCTACCTGTGGCGCCTGGCTGTCAAGACATCTATGGGAACATTTTCTCTACTCCGGCGACAAGACATATTTGGAAGAGGTCTATCCCATTATGAAGGGAGCCGCCCTTTTCTTACTTGATTTTGCAGTTGAAGAACCGGAACACCATTGGCTGGTTATTGCCCCATCCAGCTCTCCGGAAAATACTTTCGACAAAAAGAATAAACTTACAAATACTGCCGGAGTTACAATGGATAATCAACTAATGTTCGAACTATTTTCTAATCTCATATCCGCAACTGAAATATTAGAAAGAGATCAGCATTTCGCTGATACTTTAAGACAAATCCGTACACGGATACCTCCAATGCAAATAGGTCGTTACAGTCAGCTACAGGAATGGATGCATGATTTGGATGATCCTAATGACAAGCACCGCCATATCTCACACTTATATGGATTATTTCCCGGAAACCAGATTTCACCGTACAGGACACCTGATTTATTCAATGCTGCACGTAACTCTTTAAATCACAGAGGAGACGCATCTACAGGATGGTCAATGGGATGGAAAGTTTGTCTATGGGCCCGTTTCATGGATGGTGACAGAGCATATAAGCTCATAACAGAACAACTGCGATTAACCGGAGATAAAAATACGGAATATGACGGTGGAGGAACTTATCCTAATCTACTGGACGCGCATCCTCCTTTTCAGATTGATGGTAATTTCGGGTGTACGGCCGGTATAGCCGAAATGTTGTTACAAAGCCATGATGGAGCTCTCCACATACTTCCGGCACTCCCTAGCGCTTGGAGAAATGGTATAATCCAAGGATTAAAAGCAAGGGGTGGTTTCTTAACAGACATTGAATGGAAAAACGGACAGGTAAAGACTATAAAAATAAAGTCTAACTTAGGAGGTAACCTGAGGATACGCACCTCCACTCCGTTACAAGTTGTCGGTGAGGCAAATTTAGTAAAGGCTCAAGGCGACAATCCTAACCCTTACTACAAGGTATATGAAACCCCTCCTCCAATCATATCCTCAGAAGTCGTATTAGCCTCTTCGAAGATACCCGATACGATCGAATATGATTTATTGACTCAACCTGGAGAAGAATATATTTTCTATTGCCAATAAAGTAGCTACATCTACAATTAATATATTATAATCTGTAGAACAATTATTTTAATTTAAAATCGTTTCATTATAAAACAAAGAATCTATGAAAAGAAAACACATTATCGCTATTATCTGTCTGTTTTGTTTGTCCTTTCAATATGAGATCACAGCTCAGAACAAAAGCAAAGTAGACGAAATACGGGACGAATTACTGAATCCCAATAATAATTCTGTATTGGTAGTCGCCCATCGGGGAGATTGGCGGTATGCACCGGAGAATTCATTGGTTGCCATTGAGAACGTCATCAAAATGGGATGTGATGTGGTAGAAATCGACATCCAAAAAACCAAAGACGGGCATCTCATACTTATGCACGATAACACATTGGACAGAACAACTACGGGACATGGTAAAATAAGCGATCAGACTTTGGATGATGTCAAAAAGCTGAAACTAAGAAATGGTTTAGGCATACATACAAGGCATACCGTACCAACATTGGAAGAGGCATTACTCCTGGCAAAAGATAAGATTATGATAAACCTGGACAAAGCCTACCCCTTGTTTGATGAAGTATATGAGTTATTGAAAAAAACAGGAACGACCAAACAGATCATCATGAAAGGTAGTCAGCCTGTGGAACAGGTAAAAAAAGAATTTGGTAAATACCTGGACAAAGTTATTTTTATGCCTGTGATTAATCTGGATAAAGCCAATGCACAGCAAATGATTGAAGATTACATGAAAAAATATCCTCCGCTTGCTTTTGAGTTCTCCTATGTATCCGATACAAATACATTACCCAAAGAAATGGGCAAACGGTTAAAAGGGAACTGTCTTATCTGGTACAACACATTGTGGGATACAATGTCCGGTGGACATGATGACGATATGGGTTTGAGAGATCCCGACAAAGAATACGGATACCTGATCGATACATTAAATGCACGTATCATCCAGACGGATGTACCGGAATTTTTAATTAAATATCTGAAAAACAAAAATATGTAGTACATAATAATCCCATCAAAAAAATGAAAAAATTACTATCCACCATCAGTTTACTTTTTATCGTAATCACCTTATGGTCTCAGCCAAAAGAGCAGATGATAAAAGTATTTGTTTCTCCCGACCATACAGACTGGCTGTATAAACCGGGAGAAACCGTAAAGTTCAATATCAGGATAACAAAGAACAATATTCCGTTGCAAAATGCAGATGCCTATTACGAACTTTCGTATGACATGATGCCTCCACTGAAAAAAGAAAGTGTGAAATTAAAAAACGGAGAACTAACAATTAATGGAAGCACCATGAATATCCCTGGATTTATGCGTTGCCGGGTATGGACTAAACACGAAGATAAGACATACAGCGGATATGCAACAGCCGCATTTGCACCCGAGGACATAAAGCCCACCACTACTTTGCCTACTGACTTTGAAGCTTTTTGGGAGAAAGCGAAATCAGAAAACTCCAAAATACCCATCGATTCACGGCTACGTTTACTCCCGGAAAGATGTACAGGAAAGGTTAATGTGTATGAAGTTAATATACAGAATTACCGTATAGGAAGCCGGCTTTATGGCATACTGTGCATTCCTAAGGCACCAGGTAAATATCCAGCAGTACTACGCGTACCGGGCGCAGGGATACGTCCTTACAATGGGATGATTGCAGAAGCAGAAGACGGCTTGATTACACTTGAAATAGGAATTCATGGAGTCCCTGTCACGATGGATCTGGTCATCTATAATAATTTACTATATGGAGGATTGAACCAATATCAATATATGAATTGGGACAATAGGGATGAAATTTATTTTAAACGGGTTTATATAGGATGTGTCCGTGCAGCAGACTATATTTTTTCAATGGATGAATTCGATGGAGAAAATCTGATCGTGTATGGAGGCAGTCAAGGCGGTGCATTAGCTATTGTTACTGCTGCTTTAGATCCGCGCATAAAAGGTTTGGTTTCCTTCTACCCGGCTCTCTGTGATTTAAACGGCTATGTACATGGTCGGGCCGGGGGTTGGCCTCACCTCTTCCGGAATTCAACAGAGAGTCCGGAGATCTTGAAACAAAAAACCAAAAATACACCTTACTATGATGTCGTAAACTTTGCCCGTAAAATAAAAGTTCCAGGATTCTATTATCTGGGATATAACGATATGACATGCCCGCCCACTTCTATGTATTCAGCATATAACACGATTACAGCCCCAAAAGTATTAGAAATAATGGAGGAGGCCGGACATTTTAGTTATCCGGAATTATGGCCTAAAGCAAAAGCTTGGATCTATACTCATCTTCAGGTTAATCAATAAAGAAATTATGCATAGGTATTAATTTTACGAGGATTTGAGACTGTTTTCTTTTTAGGGCTGGCTGGATAAGTCAGCCCTAACATCGTATTAAACTGGAAATATATTTTTTCAATCTGAAAAACAGACCAATCGAAACTACATCACACTTAAACTATACTTGCGTCATACCCTCTTCGTACCTTCCTCGTACCAACTTCGCTATTTTCTTTCCACTATAGAAGCGAAGAAAACGCGAAGAAGGTAAAAATCAAAAGAGAAAAAGAACAAAAGCCAATAATGACAAATCCCTTCTCTTTCTTCTCACAGATGAAAACTTTTCCGCACGGATTGTTGCATCAAGTAAAAGTTTGTTTTATTTTTGCAGTTTAACAATACAATTTATAACCTAATAGGCGAAAAACATTATCAATTATGGATACAAGCAAGATTGTCGGAGAAAAAATCAAGTCGCTCCGTGAAAGCCAGTCAATCAGTATTGAGCAGTTGGCCGAACGTTCCGGATTAGCCGTAGAACAGATTGAACGCATTGAAAACAACATCGATTTGCCTTCATTGGCTCCACTCATCAAGATAGCCCGCGTACTAGGTGTACGCTTGGGAACTTTCCTTGACGACCAGGACGAAACAGGTCCTGCTATCTGCCGCAAAACGGAATCCAAGGACACCATTAGTTTCTCTAACAATGCTATCCAGAGCCGCAAGCACATGGAATATCATTCCCTGTCCAAGTCGAAAGCAGACCGCCACATGGAACCTTTCATCATCGACGTAGCCGCTACGGAAGACAGCGATTTCGTACTCTCCTCACACGAAGGTGAAGAGTTTATTATGGTTATGGAAGGTATTATGGAAATCAGTTATGGCAAAAATACATACTTACTTGAAGAAGGAGACAGCATCTATTATGACTCCATCGTTCCGCACCACGTGCATGCTTACGAAGGCAAAGCAGCAAAAATTCTTGCAGTAATCTATACACCCATTTAAGGATGGTAGGATGGTAAGATGGTAGAATGATAGGATTACTATTCTAATCTTATCACCATACCATCTTACCATCCTATCACTTTTATAATATTATCACTTCATTTATGCTTTACGAAAGAACACTCGGCCAATGGCTGGAGCACTGGGCAGAGACTACGCCCGATAAAGAATACATTGTTTATTCCGACCGCAACCTGCGCTTCACCTGGAGCCAGTTCAACCGACGGGTAGACGACATGGCGAAAGGACTAATCTCTATTGGTGTAGAACGCGGAACCCATGTAGGTATATGGGCTGCCAACGTCCCCGACTGGCTTACGCTACTGTATGCCTGTGCCAAAATCGGTGCCGTCTATGTAACCGTAAACACCAATTACAAACAAGCCGAACTGGAATACTTGTGCGAAAATTCAGATATGCATACCCTCTGCATCGTGAACGGTGAAAAGGACAGCGACTTCGTGCAAATGACATATACCATGCTGCCGGAATTGAAAAACTGCGAACGCGGACACCTGAAAAGCAAACGTTTCCCACACATGCGCAACGTTGTTTACGTAGGCCAGGAGAAACATCGTGGTATGTACAATACGGCTGAAATTCTCCTACTGGGTAACAATGTGGAAGACGAATGTCTGAATAATCTGAAAAGTCAGGTAACCTGCCATGATGTGGTAAATATGCAATACACATCAGGTACCACCGGTTTTCCGAAAGGAGTTATGCTCACCCACTATAACATTACCAATAATGGTTATCTGACGGGAGAGCATATGAAGTTCACAGCCAATGACAAACTATGTGTCTGTGTACCTCTGTTCCACTGTTTCGGTGTAGTGCTTGCCACAATGAACTGTCTGACTCACGGTTGCACGGAAGTCATGGTAGAGCGCTTCAACCCGCTAGTAGTTCTTGCCTCTATACATAAAGAACGCTGCACAGCTCTATACGGTGTGCCCACCATGTTTATTGCCGAGTTGCATCATCCCATGTTCGATATGTTCGATATGTCCAGCCTGCGCACAGGCATCATGGCAGGTTCGCTCTGCCCTGTGGAACTGATGAAACAGGTGGAAGAAAAGATGTATATGAAAATTACGAGTGTATATGGTTTGACAGAAACATCGCCGGGTATGACAGCCTCACGCATTGACGACCCATTCGATGTGCGTTGCAATACTGTAGGACATGATTTTGAACATACCGAAGTCATGGTTATCGATCCTGAAACCGGAGAAGAATGCCCGGTAGGTGTACAAGGTGAAATGTGTAACCGGGGCTATAACAATATGAAAGGGTACTACAAGAATCCGCAAGCCACGGCCGAAGTCATTGATAAGAACGGCTTCCTCCATTCCGGTGACCTCGGAGTAAAAGATGAAGATGGTAACTATCGTATCACGGGACGCATCAAAGATATGATTATCCGTGGTGGCGAGAATATCTACCCACGTGAAATAGAAGAATTCCTTTATAAACTGGAAGGCGTGAAGGACGTACAAGTTGCCGGAATTCCATCAAAAAAATATGGTGAAGAAGTAGGTGCTTTCATCATACTGAAGGAAGGGGCAGATATACACGAATCGGATGTACGCGACTTCTGCACAGGCAAGATCTCGCGTTACAAGATACCGAAATATGTATTCTTCATTGACGAATTCCCGATGACGGGAAGTGGTAAGATACAGAAGTTCAAATTGAAAGATGTAGGATTACAACTTTGCAAGGAACAAGGAATCGAGATAATCTAAAAAATTCAACATAAAGAAACAGGCTGCAACTTAATAGTGCAGCCTGTTTTTTATGCTTAATTTCGTAATCCTCAATTATCCCAGCGGTAGCGTAAAGAAGAATGTCGTTCCTATTCCTTCGCCGGAACGTACCCAAATGCGTCCACCCATCCGTTCCACCAACATACGGGAAACAGTCAGCCCCAGCCCGGTGCCTTGTGCAAAGTTATTAATCTTGCCGAAGCGTTCGAAAATCTTCGCCACCCGGTTGGCAGGAATACCAATACCCGTATCTTTTACGTAGAACTGTACAATATTGCCGCGTAACTGATAACCAAAATGTATTTCTCCGGTAGGAGTAAATTTAGCAGCATTACTCAACAGATTCATCAATACCTGCATAATGCGCATTCGATCTCCCATCACACACAACTCCTCATCCACATCGTCCAGTATCAAAATCACGCCTTTATTTACTTTCAACCGATGACTGTCATATTCTTCAAGGCAAGCATGATAAAGGTTCACCTTCTCACGAACAAATTCCAAAGTCCCTGATTCCATTTCAGACAAGTCCAGAATATCATTAAACAAACACAACAACAATTCCGAATTTTTCTCGATAATATTGCAATAATCCTCCTTGTCTCCTTCGTGCCCCGGATCGATAACCAACCTTGAGAATCCAACAATCGCATTCAATGGAGTACGGATTTCATGACTCATATTTGAAAGGAACGCAGATTTTAATCGATCGGACTCTTCTGCCTTTACACGGGCAGCAGCCAGTTCACGTAGCGCATTCACCCGGCTCGTCACATCCCGACACATACATAATAAATATTTATCTCCCAAAGGACATACCAGATTTTCATAATGATGCATCTCTCCTTCAAACCACAATGAATGTTCTCCTATGCTGGTACAACCGGTACGCATCACTTTCTCCATATTCGCCCGGATTTTGCGGTATTCTGATTCCGGTACTATATCTTTCAGATTAGGATGTGACTTATCCTCACCGGATAATCCCTCTACATGATTGGTATCAGGAGAGGACAGTAGTTCTATATAATCCAGATTATAATCAAAAACAGTCAACATATCCGGGATAGCGTCCAGAATTTCTTTACCGTATTGCTTACGGAAGCGCTCCAAGTCTTCATCCTGGCATGAAGAATCCGGAAGAGTACGATTTTCCAATTGCTCCTCTAATTTCCGGATAATCTCCAGTAGTTCTTCTTTTGTTTTATCTTTATAGTCCTTCATTTCAAGGCCGATATGTTGTTGAGTGTTACATTCGGGCAACAAATATACTATTCTTTTCAATTATATCAACATATATTGCGAGCTTTTATTTAAAAAAAACCAATAGCTTTTGCCCTACTAATCAGAATGTTCTATCTTTGCATCACTTTTTATTTTAAATCATTGATTAATATGTCTAAAGAATTATTCTCTACTCTGCCCTACAAGGTGGCAGACATTACGCTTGCCGACTTCGGTCGCAAGGAAATCGATCTGGCAGAACAAGAAATGCCCGGCCTTATGGCTCTTCGCGAAAAGTATGGAGAAACAAAACCGTTGAAAGGCGCTCGTATAATGGGTTCCCTGCATATGACCATCCAGACAGCGGTACTGATTGAAACCCTCGTGGCACTGGGCGCCGAAGTACGCTGGTGCTCATGTAACATATATTCGACTCAAGACCATGCTGCTGCTGCTATCGCTGCAAGTGGTGTTCCCGTATTTGCCTGGAAAGGTGAAACACTGGCTGATTACTGGTGGTGTACGCTTCAGGCGTTGAACTTCCCCGGCGGCAAAGGTCCTACGGTAATCGTTGACGATGGCGGTGACGCTACCATGATGATACACGTAGGGTACGAAGCGGAAAGCACTGCCTCTATTCTGGATAAAGAAGTCCATGCGGAAGATGAAATAGAACTGAATGCTATCCTGAAGTGTGTATTGGCTGCAGATCCTACCCGTTGGCATCGCGTAGCTGCCGAAATGCGTGGCGTTTCAGAAGAAACTACGACAGGTGTACACCGTTTGTATCAAATGCAGGAAGAAGGGAAATTGCTGTTCCCGGCATTCAATGTGAACGACTCAGTGACGAAGTCTAAATTCGATAATCTTTATGGTTGCCGTGAATCTTTGGCCGATGGCATCAAACGCGCCACAGATGTAATGATTGCCGGTAAAGTAGTAGTGGTTTGCGGTTATGGCGATGTAGGTAAGGGATGTTCACATTCCATGCGTTCATACGGTGCCCGTGTACTGGTTACGGAAGTAGACCCGATCTGCGCCCTGCAAGCTGCAATGGAAGGCTTCGAGGTAGTAACTATGGAAGAGGCTTGTACACAAGGTAATATCTTTGTTACTACAACAGGCAATATCGACATCATCCGCATCGATCACATGGAGAAGATGAAAGACCAGGCAATTGTCTGCAATATCGGCCACTTCGACAATGAAATCCAAGTGGATGCTCTTAAGCATTACCCCGGCATCAAATGTGTGAATATCAAGCCACAGGTAGACCGCTATTATTTCCCCGACGGACACAGCATTATTCTATTAGCCGATGGTCGTCTGGTGAACCTGGGTTGTGCTACCGGTCACCCGTCATTCGTTATGAGTAACTCATTCACCAACCAGACATTAGCTCAGATTGAGTTGTTCAACAAGAAGTATGAAACCGGTGTTTACCGTTTGCCTAAGCACCTTGATGAAGAGGTAGCACGTCTGCACCTTGAGAAAATCGGTGTGAAGCTGACGAAGCTGACTCCCGAGCAAGCTGCCTATATCGGTGTAACTGTAGACGGACCGTATAAAGCCGAACACTATCGCTATTAAAATAACGAAATTGACAATTGACAATTGACAATGGCTATGCAGAATGACAGCGCAGCTTAATTGTCAATTGTCAATTGTCAATTTCATAAAAACCCCGTTTTTATGAAAAAGCTCCTCCCTGACCTCCTGGTCATTCTTACGTTTGCAGTACTTTCGTTCGCCTACTTCTTTCCGGCGGATATAGAAGACCGCATTCTTTTCCAACATGACACGGCTGCCGGTGCAGGTGCCGGACAAGAAGCAAGCTTGTATCGCCAGGAAACCGGTGAGTATACGCGCTGGACTAACTCCTTATTCGGTGGTATGCCGACTTACCAGATAGCCCCCAGCTACGATTCAACTCAACCGCTGACATGGGTGCAGAAAGTGTACCGACTATTTTTACCCACATATGTCAACCTGACGTTTATTCTGATGCTGGGCTTCTTCATCCTGCTGCGTGCATTCGGTATACCTACATGGCTGGCAGGGTTAGGCGGATTAATGTGGGCATTCTCGTCCTACTTCTTCATTCTGATATCTGCCGGACACATCTGGAAGTTTATCACACTGGCGTATATACCGCCCACGATAGCAGGTATCGTACTGGCATACCGGGGTAAATATCTGGCAGGAGGTATCGTTACAGCATTGTTCATTGCCCTGCAGATTCTGTCGAACCACGTACAGATGAGTTATTACTTCCTGTTCGTCATCCTCTTCATTGCAGGAGCCTATTTTGAAGATGCATGGCGCAACAAGACCTTGCCACAATTCTTTAAAGCTAGCGGTGTGCTTGTAGTAGCTGCATTGATTGGCATATCCGTCAATCTATCAAACCTGTATCACACTTACCAGTACAGCAAAGAAACCATGCGCGGTAAAAGCGAGCTTGTAGAAACCGGTGATGCAGCCAAACAAACCAGTAGCGGACTGGATCGTGACTACATCACTCAATGGAGCTATGGCATCGGCGAAACCTGGACCTTGTTAGTGCCTAACTTTAAAGGTGGTGCCTCCGTACCTCTCATCCTGAATGAGACAGCCATGGAAAAAGCCAATCCAACCTATTCCGGACTATACCAGCAATTACCCCAATACTTTGGTGACCAGCCGATGACCTCAGGTCCTGTATATGTAGGTGCTTTTGTACTCTTCCTCTTTATCTTGGGTTGTTTTATAGTCAAAGGTCCATTGAAATGGGCATTAGTCGGAGCTACATTCTTCTCCATTGTTCTTTCATGGGGCAAGAACTTCATGCCACTGACTGATTTCTTCATCGACTATATACCTATGTATAGCAAGTTCCGTGCCGTATCGTCCATTCTCGTTATTGCAGAATTTACAATTCCACTACTAGCTATCTTTGCGCTGAAAAAGATTCTGGATGAACCAGAGATACTCAAGAAGAAGATGAAGTTTATAGGTGTCAGCTTGGCACTTACTGCCGGCGTAGCCTTGATATTAGCCATTATTCCCGGAGCTTTCAGCTCAACTTTCATCCCTACAAAGGAAGCACAAATGCTACAGAATGCGGTCAATCAGCAAATGATTCCTGCAAACGAGTTGTCCGGCATCCTCTCTAATATGGCGGAAATGCGTGCTGCAATGGTTAGTGCCGATGCACTGCGTAGCTTTATTATTATCGTAATTGGTTGTGCACTGTTGTGGCTTTACTATAGTGGAAAATTAAAGAGACCCTATATTATTGCAGGCATTGCCATTCTTTGCGTGATCGATATGTGGGGAGTCAACAAGCGCTATCTGCACGATGATCAATTCGTTCCACGTTCTACCCAAGTTGATACTTTCAAAAAAACGAAAGCTGACGAAATCATCCTGCAGGACACTGATCCGAACTACCGTGTACTGAATTTCTCCGGAGATGCATTCAACGAGAATAATACTTCCTACTGGCACAAGAGTGTGGGCGGATATCATGCTGCCAAGTTGCGTCGTTATCAGGAGATGATCGAACGGCACATTTCTCCTGAAATGCAAGCCACCTATCGGGTTATTGCCACCGCAGGCGGAGAAATGGACAGCGTAGATGCTTCCAAATTCCGCATCCTGAACATGCTGAATACGAAGTATTTCATCTTTCCTGCCGGACAAGGACAGACAGTGCCTATCGAAAACCCGTATGCTTACGGCAATGCATGGTTCGTAGATAAAGTGGAATATGTGGATAATGCAAATCAGGAAATAGATGCATTGAATACTATACTTCCAACGGAAACTGCCGTAGTAGATACACGCTTCAAAGATATTCTGAAAGGTGTTACCACCGTTCATAAAGACAGCCTTTCCAGCGTACGCCTGACGAATTACGAACCGAACCGTCTGGTTTATGAAACAAATAATTCAAAGGATGGTGTAGTCGTATTCTCCGAAATCTATTATCCGGATGGCTGGATAGCTACCATCGACGGAGAACCTGCCGACATTGCCCGTGCAGACTATATCCTGCGCTCCATGTATGTACCTGCTGGAAAACACACCATTGAAATGCGCTTTGATCCGAAGAGCTTGCATGTAACAGAAGGTATTGCTTATGCAGCACTGGCTCTAATGGTGATAGGTATTATGATAATGGTGATTGTATATAAAAAGAGGTTAAGCTCTTCCAAAAGCTAAAGCCTAGCAAAACTAATTTTTCTTTATTACAAAATGCGCCTTAAAAGTCTGTAGCAAACTTTTAGGGCGCATTTCACATTATATCCGAAGTTATTTATACCCGTTGGCGGAATTAACGGCCTCCTCCCCGTGCCCGAATAGAGACCAGGACCGGGTTTGGGCAGTATCCGATCCGTACCAACTCCGTAGTAAATTCGGTCAGAAGTACCTCTATCCGAAGATGGTACGGAGCAAATAGAGATTTGATTCCTCTCTGATACGACTCTGACAGGATGCTGACAGCCTCTAATCCCGCCAACGGGTTATTTATATCTCCTCCTATATTCTTTAGGAGTAATTTCCATCTCTTTATTAAAAGCTTTCGAGAAATGGAATTGATCGTAGTACCCTAGACGGAAAGCAATCTCTTTGATTTTTAGATCGGAGAATTGCAAGAACGAACAAGCACGTTGAATTTTTAATTGGTTATAATATTCCATTGGAGCATAAGAAGTTCTCTCCGAAAACAATGCACTGAAATGAGATGCGGAATAGCCCACATGCTGAGCTATATCCTCCAGCGTAATCTTATTCTCCATATTCTCTTTCATAAAGGAAATGCTCTTCTGTATAAAATCCGTTTCTCTCACCTTCTTTATTTCTCTGAACTGATTAATATACTTCAAAGAAGCCAGAAAATGCATCAGGCAAAAGCTAACATATTCCAAGTTCTCAGGACTATATCCCATTTCCAAGTTCTGATACATTTCTTCAAATAGTTGAAAGCGATCATCATAACGGCTCTTATCCGACTCCTCCAAAGATATAGCCTTACCTATTATAGAGGAGAACATAGCCACGCCCTCGCCACAGAAATGTAGCCAATAGATACTCCAGGGATTCACTTCGTCCGCTCCATATGCATGTTGCTCATTAGCCGGTAATATAAAAGCCTGATTTTTAGTCAGGATATACTTCTCACCTTTATAACTAACCCAACCGCAACCACTCTCACAATATATAAAGACATTCTCGTTAGTCCCTTTTTCCCTTTCCCTAAAATGATTTTCTGCATGAGGATAGTATCCAATATGACTGACGAATAATTGTTTTGTAATATTATTCTCTCGTTGAAGGTTACGTATATTATAAGGTGTAACGATAGCCTTCTCTCCTTTAAAACCTTCTGCAACCTTTTCCATAGTATCTGATTTTGGTAGTATTTTACATATATATCGTAGTATTTTACATGAATGCTTATTCAAGCAATGCATTCAAGCATTTACAGCCATAAATATAATAAGATTATACATTAAATTGATAACAATCTGCATTTTTTTATTAAGTTTAATGGCATACATTTGCCATACAATAAATCGTATATCATGAAAACAAAACCATTTAGCAACAATTTTTACCTATTACTTATTTCGCTGGTATCTGCCATGGGAGGGCTACTCTTCGGATACGATTGGGTAGTCATTGGAGGTGCCAAACCATTCTATGAAATCTTCTTTGCAATTGAGAATTCTCCCGGTATGCAGGGATGGGTCATGGGCAGTGCCATTCTCGGCTGTTTAATAGGGGTAACAATTGCAGGTAGCTTATCTGATAAATATGGGCGCAAACCTTTGATGATAATAGCAGCTATCACTTTTACCGTTTCTGCAATAGGTACAGGAGCTGTCAATGACCTCAATTGGTTTATCTTTTACCGCATATTCGGTGGTATTGGCATCGGCATTGCTTCCAACTTATCTCCCATGTATATAGCCGAGGTATCACCCAGCCATGTACGAGGGAAGTTTGTATCGATCAATCAATTGACAATCGTATTAGGTATTCTGGCAGCCCAGTTCGTCAACTGGTTGATCGCTGACCCGGTAGTTCCCGGCGAAAATATTCTGGAAACATGGAATGGGCAAATGGGATGGCGTTGGATGTTCTGGGCAGAAGTAGTACCTTCGGGACTCTTTTTTATCCTTATATTCTTCATTCCCGAAAGTCCCCGTTGGCTGGCTACAAAATTACAATACGGTAAAGCTGAAAATATCTTGAGCCACATAGGTGGAAAAGAATATGCCAAAAAAGAAATTGAAAGCATTAAAACAGTTATAAATGTCACCAAAGAGAAGTTAAATATCCGCCTGCTTTTTCAAGGCAAGATACCGGGAATATTATTAATAGGCATCGTTATTGCAGCCTTCCAGCAGTGGTGCGGACTAAACGTAGTGTTTAATTATGCCCAGGAAATCTTTGCAGCTGCAGGTTACGGTGTTTCTGATATCCTATTCAATATTGTAGTAACAGGAGTGACGAACGTAATATTCACTTTTGTAGGTATGTACACTGTAGATAAGTTGGGAAGACGCTCCCTTATGTTATTCGGAGCTTCAGGGCTTGCCATCATTTATATCATCATGGGCATATGTTACTACCTCAATATAACCGGAATGGCCGTACTAATTATGGTTGTATTAGCTATAGCATGCTATGCAATGACACTTGCTCCCGTTACATGGGTCGTATTATCTGAGATCTTCCCAAACCGTATCCGTGGTATGGCAATGGCAGTATCCACCTTCTCTCTTTGGGCAGCTTGTTTTGTACTGACATATACATTCCCTTTATTAAATTCCGGATTAGGTGCCTATGGTACTTTCTGGTTGTACGGAATCATCTGTATTCTCGGATTTGTATTCATCAAAATCAAATTACCCGAAACAAAAGGGAAATCACTGGAAAGCATTGAGAAAGAATTAACTAGTTAAAAACAACATATCATTTATTGAATTACATCTTACTTAAACGATGACAAGAAATCATCGCTTAACTTACCCTTATTGTCTAAAAAAACAATAAATACCTTATGGAGAAAATTACAGAATATTTAATTAAACCGACCCTCTCAGAAAAAGGAATTGTGAAAGTTTGGAAAGAAACAATCAAACTTCCGACTTATGAAATCGGAGAGGAAGAAAAAAATCCCATCTTTCTGGAAAAGCGTGTTTATCAAGGAAGTTCAGGAGTAGTTTACCCTTATCCTGTCGTAGAAAAGATATGCGACGAGAAAAAAGAAAAAGACTATCAGGCCTACTTCCTCGAAAACGAATACCTTAAAATTATGATCTTGCCGGAATTGGGAGGGCGAGTACAAATGGCTTATGACAAAGTGAAGAAACGTCACTTTGTCTACTACAACCAAGTCATTAAACCAGCCTTAGTAGGTTTGACCGGTCCTTGGATATCAGGCGGAATTGAATTCAACTGGCCTCAGCATCATCGTCCAAGTACATACTTACCTACCGACTGTATGATTGAAGAAAATGCAGACGGTAGTAAAACGGTCTGGTGCAATGAAGTAGAGCGTATGTTCAATACGAAAGGGATGCAGGGATTCACACTTCATCCGGACAAAGCTTATCTGGAAATTAATGTGAAGGTTTATAACCGAACTCCGTTCCCCCAAACTTTCCTTTGGTGGGCGAACCCTGCCGTTGTTGTGAACGACCACTATCACTCGGTTTTTCCACCCGATGTACATGCTGTTTTCGATCATGGGAAAAGAGATGTATCCAATTTTCCTATAGCTACAGGCATATATTACAAACAGGACTATTCGGAAGGTGTCGATATTTCCAAATATAAGAATATCCCTGTTCCCACTTCATACATGGCCATTAAATCACGCTATGACTTTGTAGGCGGATATGAAGAACATATACAGGCAGGATTATTACATGTAGCCGATCATCACCTCTCACCGGGAAAGAAACAATGGACTTGGGGAAATGGTGATTTTGGTATTGCATGGGACAGAAACCTTACTGATGAAGATGGGCCTTACATCGAATTGATGACAGGTGTTTATACAGATAATCAGCCTGACTTCACATGGTTACAACCTTATGAGGAAAAGTCATGGAAGCAATATTTCCTGCCATATAGTGAAGTGGGATATGTAAAGAATGCGACCAAAGATTTCATTTTGAATCTGGATGTTGCAGATAACACCGCACACATCATTGTATATGCAACCGGTAAGCAAGAAAACATCAAAATAGAATTAAAAGATATAACAGGAAAGGTGTTATTTGACAAAATAACCACACTTTCGCCAGAAAATATCCTTAAAAGCCAGATAAATATAACAAAAGAGTTACCCGAAAACCTTATTTTATCCTTGTATGATAACAATGGCAAACTACTTTTGAAATATAAAGCTGATAAGCCTGAAATAAAACCAACTCCGGATGCTGCTAAGGCAGCCAAACAACCCAAGGAGATAGCTTCCATAGAGCAATTATTCCTGACTGGGTTACATCTGGAGCAATATCGGCATGCGACCTATGACCCAATGGCTTACTACATGGAAGCATTGGAAAGAGAACCGGGAGATATACGTTGTAATAATGCCGTAGGGTTGCTGAATATGCGCCGAGGTAAATTCGAAGAAGCTGAACAGTATTTCCGTACAGCCATAAAAACATTAACAGAGCGTAATCCTAATCCTTATGATGGAGAACCCTATTATAATCTGGGGTGGAGCCTGAAGATGCAGGGTAAGTATGATGATGCATATAGTGCCTATTATAAAGCCACATGGAATGCGGCTTGGAGAGATGCAGGCTACTTTGGTGTGGCACAGATAGATTGTATCAGAGAGAATTGGACTACCGCTTTGGAACATATAGATCTGGCTCTCATCCACAACTGGCATAATCATAAAGCACGCCAGTTAAAAGCTTCTATCCTGAGACATTCAGGAAAGACTGAAGAAGCCTTGAAATTTATTGAGGAATCATTGATTATCGATAAGTTTAATTTGGGATGCCGATTTGAAAAATATTTCATTGAAAGCAATCCGGTAGAATTGCAGGAAATGCTAAGTATCCTCAACGGTAGTGTACACAACTATATTGAATATGCATTTGATTTTTCATCCGCAGGAATGTATGAAGAAGCTTCCCGGATTATGCATACTTATATAGACGAACAAACCAATATTTATCCAATAGCTGCTTATATGTTAGGATACTTTGCATCAATGGCAGGAGATAAAGAAACAGCCCAGAAATGGTATAAGAAGGCACAAAGCCTATCTCCTGACAAGTGTTTTCCAAACAGAATCGATGAAGTCAATGTACTGACAGATGCTATGAAGATGAACCCAGAGGATTTCAAGGCTCCTTATTATCTGGGGAACTTCTGGTATGCACACCGCCGTTATGAAGAAGCTACTGTATGCTGGGAGAGATCAGTAGAGATAAATAATCAGTTCCCTACGGCTCTGCGCAACCTTTCATTGGCTTATTACAACAAAAAAGGCAGGAAAGAAGAAGCATGCCGATTGTTGGAGAAAGCATTTGAACTGGACCAAACGGACTCACGCATCTTTATGGAGCTGGATCAACTATATAAGAAAATGGGACGAGCCCATGCAGAACGCCTGACCTTTCTAGAGGCACATTTGGAACTGGTGGCACAGCGGGATGACTTATGCATAGAACGAATAACCCTCTATAATCAATTAGGCAACTATGAAAAGGCAAGAGAACTGATAGCCGCACGGAAGTTCCATCCGTGGGAAGGTGGCGAAGGTAAAGTTACAGGGCAATATATTCTCTGTCGGGTAGAACTTGCCAAAAAAGCTATTAAGGAAAAGCGATATCTTGAAGCCATCAGCCTTTTAAAAGAGACAGATCATTATCCGCATAATTTAGGTGAGGGTAAACTGATCAACGCCGAAGAGAATGAGGTAGACTACTATAAAGGAATAGCCTACCAAAAGCTGGGCAACGAAGCCGAATCCATAAAATACTTAATGAAAGCAACACAAGGTTCCAGCGAGCCTCAACAAGCATTCTATTACAATGACCAACAACCTGACAAGATTTTCTATCAAGGACTTGCCTGGAGGGCATTAGGAGAAGAGAGCAAAGCACGTAGCCGCTTCAACAAGCTGATAGACCACGGCAAGAAGCATCTCTTCGATGAATGCAAAATCGATTATTTCGCAGTATCCTTACCAGAGCTTGCGATCTGGGAGGATGACCTGAATGTACGTAACAAGGTTCATTGCTATTATGTTATGGCATTAGGATATAGTGGTATAGGAGAGGAAGAATTAGCAGAAGAATATTATGAAAAGGTGAAAAGACTTGATGTGAATAAACAAGTGTTCAGGATGTGATTGCTCTTATTGTACGGGGATGTGCCAAAATCGACACATTTCCCTGTACAGTAATTCACTTAGAAATAAACTATTAGTTAACAACAAATAAGTTCATTGCTGAAAACAAAAATGGCCCAAAAAGCAGGCTACTCAATCATGTAAAAATATAGAAAACAAATTCTTAAATGAAAAAAAGAACATTATTACTAATCTTATGTTGTACTAGCATAATTTTACAAGCCCAAGTAGTTATAGACCTTTCGGGCAATTGGAAATTTCAAATAGACCGAGATGATGTAGGCATTAAGGAACACTGGTTCCGTAAGCAACTCACGGAAAGCATTTACCTTCCGGGCTCTATGCCCGAAATGCTCAAAGGAGATAAGCCCAACATCAACACGCAATGGACAGCCAGTCTGTACGACAGTTCGTACTTTTTCAATCCTTACATGGAAAAATACAGGGTAGAAGAAAACTTCAAAGTCCCTTTTTTCCTGACGCCAGATAGATATTATGTAGGACCTGCATGGTATCAAAAAGAAGTAACCGTACCTGCCGATTGGAAAAACGAACGCATTATCCTGTTTCTTGAACGCCCGCATATAGAAACTACTGTATGGGTAAATAACAGGCAGGCAGGAGTACAAAACAGCCTAAGTGTCCCTCATGTTTACGATATAACTTCTCTTATATCGGCAGGAAAAAATAAAATATCCATCCGCGTTGACAACCGTATTAAAGATATCAATGTTGGTATCGATGCGCACAGTATTACTGACCATACACAAGGGAATTGGAATGGTATTGTTGGTAAAATCATCCTCAAGACTACCCCGAAAATATACTTTGATGATATTCAGGTTTATCCTGACTTATCCAATAAAAAGGCTGTGGTAAAAATGGTTTTGAAATCAACCTCATCGACTGCAACACCTGTGCATCTTAAAATCAACGCCCAAAGCTTCAATTCGGATAAAGTGCATACCCTTACTCCCATCAGTCATGATTATATAATGAAAAAAGGCATCTTGAACTGCGAAATGGTGTTGGAAATGGGCAATAACATGTTGACCTGGGATGAGTTCAATCCGGCTTTATACAAGCTTACTGCAGAACTGACCAATGGAAAGAAAAAAGAAGTTAAGCAAATCCAATTTGGTATGAGAGAATTTGCTATAAAAGGAAAATGGTTTTATGTAAACGGGCGCCAAACGCAATTAAGAGGAACCGTAGAATGTTGCACCTTTCCGCTTACAGGCTATCCTCCTACAGATGTAAAATCCTGGGAAAGAATATTCAGGATATGCCGTAGCAGCGGTTTAAACCATATCCGCTTCCATTCTTATTGTCCACCCGAAGCAGCTTTTATTGCTGCAGACTTAGTTGGAATTTATCTTCAGCCCGAGGGTCCTGCCTGGCCTAATCATGGCGTACGTTTAGGTAACGGAGCCCCCATTGATAAATATCTGATGGACGAGACCATTCGGCTAACCCGCGAGTACGGCAATTATGCTTCCTATTGCATGCTTGCTTCCGGGAATGAGCCATCAGGAAATTGGGTAGCATGGGTCACTGATTTTGTAAAATACTGGGAGAAAACTGATCCGCGTCGAGTCTATACCGGTGCATCCGTAGGCAATGGATGGCAATGGCAACCGCAAAACCAATTTCACGTAAAAGCCGGAGCACGTGGACTAAACTGGAAAAATGAACAACCCGAATCCATCTCAGACTATAGAGAAAAAATCGATACTGTCATGCAACCATATATATCTCACGAAAATGGGCAGTGGTGCGTATTCCCCAATTTTGACGAAATCCGCAAATATACCGGAGTAAACAAAGCCAAGAACTACGAGATGTTCCGTGATATACTACATGATAACCACATGGGACATAAAGCCCATGATTTTATGATGGCTTCGGGTAAACTGCAGGCTCTATGCTACAAACACGAAATAGAGAAAACATTAAGAACGCCCGACTATGCAGGGTTTCAACTTTTAGGTTTGAACGACTTTCCTGGTCAAGGTAGTGCTATTATCGGATTGCTGGATGCATTCTATGGAGAAAAAGGTTACATAACCCCGAAAGAAACCAGACGTTTCTGCGGGCCTACAGTCCCACTTGCCCGAATTCCTAAATTTACCTATAAAAATGACGAAATTTTTCATGCAACAATTGAAGTTTCCCATTTTGGCAATGCAGTTTTAGACTCCACAAAAACCACCTATACCATTAGAGATGAGTATGGAAAGATATATTATAAAGAAATATCGAACAACCGAACCATACCTGTTGGCAACTGCATACAGTTAGGCGAAGTGAATTACCCATTAGCTAGCATCACTTCACCAGCCAAACTCAACCTCGAAGTATGTATCGAAGGAACGCATTTTGCCAATGATTGGGACTTTTGGGTATATCCAGCTGTGGTAGAAACAAATCAAGGCAATGTATATATCACTGATACATTCAATGAAAAAGCACTTGAAACATTAGCCAGTGGTGGGAATGTTCTCATTACCGCCGCAAGAAAAATCACTTATGGACAAGGCATTGTTCAACAATTTACCCCCGTATTCTGGAATACTTCCTGGTTTAAAATGCGGCCACCTCATACAACAGGCATCTGGGTGAACAACAATCATCCGTTATTTAAAAACTTCCCGACTGAATACCATAGCAACCTGCAATGGTGGGAATTACTGAATAATGCACAGGTTATGCTCTTCTCGGATTTTGCTTATGAGTTTGAACCACTTGTTCAAAGTATCGACACTTGGTTTCTCAGTCGAAAGATTGGTACTTTATTTGAAGCCCATGTACTTAATGGCAAACTCATGATGACGAGTATGGATATAACTACTGATCTAGACAATCGTATCGTTGCCCGACAAATGCGTAAGGCTATTCTGGACTATATGAATTCCCCTCATTTCCGTCCAGTAAGCCATGTGAAAGTGCAACAAATAGAGGATTTGTTCAGAAAGCCGACTCCTGTAATAAACATGCATACAAAACAGTCGCCGGAAGAATTGAAACCATCATACAATGTGAAGTAAGCGACAATGGCAACCAGATAATATGTTATAATAACACAGAACAGATGACAGATCAAATATATAAATGTAATATGAAGAAATTATTATTCGCAGTAACACTTAGCACTTTTAGTGTTGCTGTTATGGGGCAGCAAGTTTATGAACTGACTGCGCCGGCCAAAGAAAAAGTGATATATTCCGGTCACCTGAAGCTGGGAGGCAAAAGCCCTTCAGGAGGCAGTATCGATGTGAATAGCTTTTATGTGTCCATCAACGGCAAACCCGCAATTCCTGTGATGGGTGAATTTCATTACAGCCGTTACCCTGCTGAACAATGGGAAGAGCAGATACTGAAAATCAAGGCCGGCGGTGTGAATGTGATTCCCACTTATGTATTCTGGAATATACACGAAGAGGTCGAAGGCGTATTTGACTGGTCGGGCAACCGTGATTTACGGAAATTCATCCAGCTATGCCAGAAGCATGACATGCCTGTCATTGTACGTGTCGGCCCCTTCTGCCACGGCGAAATACGTAACGGTGGCCTCCCCGACTGGCTTTTTGCCAAACCTCTGGAAGTACGCTCCAATGATGTAAATTACTTGACTATTGTCAAGCGATTGTATGAGCAGATTGCCCTGCAACTGAAAGGACTTTATTATCAAGATGGAGGACCCATTATCGGCATTCAGATTGAGAATGAACATCAACATTCGGCTGCGCCCTGGGCTATCAACTATCCCGGTGCGCCTAAGGATATGACTTCCGCCACTTATGACGCCGGCATCACTATGATTGGCGTGAGTGTGCAGGATAAGAAAATTACGACCGCTGAACTGGGCGACCTTCACATGAAAACATTGAAGGATATGGCTGAAAAAGCAGGTATGATAACTCCGTTGTACACAGCCACAGGCTGGGGTAATGCGGCAATCGTAGAAAATGAAGTGATTCCTGTGACGGCGGCTTATACTTATCCGTTCTGGGCAAAACCGCATATGTCGCCCTTCTGCATGTTCAAGGATATACAGCACCATCCGGATTATGCGCCGGTGCGTTACAATACTGATAAATACCCCTCATTTACCGCTGAGATGGGAGTAGGTATTCAGATGATTTATTCCCGTCGTCCGATAGTGAAAGCTGAAGCTGCTGAAGCTTTGATGGTACGCTCGTTGGGTAGTGGTGCTAATGGCATCGGTTATTATATGTACCATGGCGGGTCTACACCCAAACAGAATAATGGCGTAGGTTTCTTGAGTGATGAACTGATGGGAGTACCCAAAATCTCTTATGATTTTCAGGCGCCTATCGGTGAGTTTGGACTGGTTCGTGATTCTTATCAGAACTTACGGATTCTTCATTCTTTCCTGGAAGACTTCAGTTCATCCTTGGCTCCGATGGAGACTGTTCTGCCCGAAGGGAACGACCGGATAACTCCGGATAATCGGGAAACATTGCGGTATGCGGTTCGTATGAAAGATGATTCCGGTTTTATTTTTATGACTAATTTCCAAGATCACGATACGGCACGTGTCGACCAGAAGGATTTGCAGTTCAAACTGAACCTTCGGAATGAAAGTTTTATGATTCCCGCCAAAGGGACATTCACTCTGAAAAAAGATGTAAGTGCCATTCTGCCGTTTAACCTGCATATGGAAGATGCCGTTTTAAAGTATGCAACGGCTCAGTTGCTTACTAAGATAGAGGATAATGGCAAAGAACATTACTTCTTTTTCGCTCCTGAAGGATTTACGCCTGAATATAGTTTTGACAAAGCTACGCTAAAATCAGGCAAATCATTTTATGCGCCGATACCGGGAGTGAAAAGCACTTTCTCTATAACCACAAAGAACGGGAAAAAAGTGATGGTGACAACTTTGACCCGTGAACAGGCATTGAATACGATGAAAGTAAACAATCGTATTTTGATTACCCGCGCTACCGTTTTGCCGGAGAAGGACAAATGTACTTTACTGAGTCTGGGTGAGAACCGGATAGACTATATTCTTTATCCTTCGCGTGCCGGATGGAAGCAACAAACTATTGAAGTGGATCCGGTTTCTGTTGTTGCCGATTGGAAGAAAGTAGGAGCACGCAGAATGACTGTACATATTGACCAGCCTTCTTTGCCGCAAGTCAACGAGTACTTCCTACGCGTTCAGTATGTGGGAGATGTAGGCATGGCATTTATTAATGGCTCAATAGTGCTTGACCACTTCTATTATGGTGCCCCTTGGACTATCGGATTGAAACGCTTTCAGAATGAATTGAAAGAAAATGATATGAATTTCTATTTTCGTCCTTTGCACAAAAATGCTCCTTACTTAATCGACCTTCCACATGATGCTATCCCCGATTTCACACAACGGGGAGCCAATTGTGAAGTGAAGAATGTAGAGATACTGCCGGAATATAAGGCTATAATCAATTTTTAGCAATCAATATATAATCAATGGGGTTGTGTCAGTGTTGACAACCCCATTGATTTCTATATAACATCCTCAAGATAAGGACACCATATACTAAAATTACAATTTAACCGATTTCTTCTTCCCGCCATATGAAACCGATTTCGTGAATTTCGTCGACTGAACACTCCCTGTCCCATTCTCCTTATCCACCACAACGATATTGAACTTACGTGATTTCAACATACCGGGGAAAGTTCCTTCCCGATCTGCGATATTCAACGTCCGCTTTGCATCATCCCAAGTAAACTTAATGATTGAATAGGCACCTTTCTCATAGTTATAATTATCGTTTTCATCTTCATACAGCACAAATTCGCCATCGGCTCCGGGATAAATGCGTATCTCCAGATTATTCCATTTCTTCTCTGTAGAATACTGCACTTTCGGTCCAAAAGGAACAATGGAACCCGCACGTACATACAATGGAATAATATCGATAGGAACCTCTTTGGTAACCATCTGTCCGCCATTCAATGCTTCTCCCGTCCAAAAGTCAAACCATTTGGTGCCCTTAGGAAGATAAACATCCTGTGTTCCTGTCTTACTAAAATCTTCATACGGATCTTTCCACTGTTCCTTATCAGAGAATACATACATATTCTTGGTTACAGGAGTCACAAGAAATGCCTTTCCAAACATATATTGATTACTGATAGTGTGTACTTTCTGATCTTCGTTGAAGTCCATGAATAAGGCACGGAGGAAAGAACCTGCATTATCAGTCACCTGCCATCCTGTTGAATACAGATATGGCAGCAATGCATAACGTAAATTTATGTATTTCTCTTCCGAATCATATACCCAGTCACCCTTTTTACCCAGATTGTAGATTTCCTTTTTCACACCGCTTCCATGCGAACGCTGCATGGGCAAGAATGTACCATATTGAAACCAGCGAGTATACAGTTCATGATAAGCTTTATTTTCAGCCCCACCATGATAAGGCCAGTTAAAGAATCCACCTATATCCGTATTCCAGTAAGGTATTCCCGATAGAGAAAAGTTCAAGCCTGTAGGAATCTGCTTACGGAATGTTTCCCAATTACACACAACATCACCTGACCAGGTATTCGCCGCATAACGCTGTTGTCCGGCAAATGCACAACGAGTCAGCAGATATACACGCTTATCAGAGGTTACAGCACGCTGATGCTCATAAACTCCCTTGTTACTCATCAATGGGAAAGCATTTACTACGCTGCGATAAGTTCCCATTGCTGTCGGGATATCAAAGTCTCTTTCCTGAACATCTAGATGATCAGGTTCCGTTGAATCTGTCCACCAGGCATCAATACCTTTACTGAACAGACCTTTATTCAGATGCTCCCAATAAATATCGCGTGCTTTTTCATTATAAGCATCATAAGCTTTCACTCCCCCGTCTGCAGGCCATGTCTTGAAGTTGAACAGGGCATTGATTTTCTCCAAGTCCTTGTACGGATTCGTATCCGGCCCGAATGAAGCCCATATAGAGATCATAATCTTCGCATTTTTCTTCTTCACATGATCGATCATCTTCTGAGGATCAGGGAACTCCGGATTATCAAAATTCATAGAGTTCCAGTTAGAGTTCGGCCCCCAATATTGCCAGTCCTGAATAATTCCATCCAAAGGAATCCCTAACTCACGATACTTATCCACGACTTCCATCGTTTCCTGTTGTGATTTGTAACGCTCACGCGATTGCCAGAAACCGAATGTCCACAACGGATACATAGGTGCCTGTCCCGTTAAGTCGCGTATCTGCGCTATCACGCCATCTGCATTGCCGCCATACATAAAGTAATAATCCATACACTCTCCCACTTCCGAATCAAAGGACATCTCTTGCGGATTATCTGTATAAGTGGTTGGGGAATAATTATCCCAAAACATTCCGTACCCTTTTGTAGACTGAATAATTGGAACACTGGCATACAATGCACGCTGACGCATGAAATGTTTATGATTGCGCTGATTCAGATCATCAACCTGCTGCTGTCCTAGACCATAGATAGCCTCATCCTTATCCAACAAAAAAGCTTGACGCACACTAAAAGTCGGATTCCCCGCATCATTGAACGGAGTAAACTGAGCACCATAATCTTTCTCGGTAAATAATGCCTTTCCTTGCTTGTCAAAGAAAGAAATCCGTCCGGTCCCCACATTGAAATCAACGCGTACAGCATTGCTTTTCAGGGAAACGGTTTCCCCTTTCTTCTCGGTCGTTACAGACATGCTTTCAGGGCTTTTAACTACAGAAAGGCTTTTCTTTGTAAAGCTACGTCCTTCGGGCGCCTTCACCACACGTACAATTTCAGGACTGACGAATTGGATTTCAATATCCATTCCCTGCGTAGTACCCGTTATTCCCTGCTTAGTTTGCCGGAAAGTCTGAGCCTCGACAGGCAAGGTCGATAAGAAAGCTGCAGCCACCAGTATACTACTGATTTTTAAATAAAACTTCATGTTCATGGTTTCTTTTTTACTTGTTTATATTATGAATTACCTAATGAAAATAATCTATCTCAGTTGAGTGACCTCGGAAAATATATAATCATTTCCTTCCCGTGCCTTAACCCCGATTCTTGCATATAAAAACTTGGCAGCATCAGTAACCCCATTATCATTCAGGTCAAAAGTAAACTCATGCTCACCCGGAGTCAGATTGGTGAATGATTTCTCCGCTATCTTCGCAACATTATCCACCAGTTTCGTTTTGGATATATAGATCACGGCCCTGTCAATAGAAGCAGTCTCAACCATCTGATTTATCTTGCATTTCACCTTTACCACCTTATTCTGGAAATCAATTTCAGTATCCTTGATAAGAAAATAAGGAGTAACCTCAACATCCAATATCTGATTACCTTTAATGTTTACTTCAATCGTATCCTTCCGCGGAATCCACGGGCCTCTGTCCTGCCTCAACACAATCTTATAGAAGCCGTCATACATCAAAGAATTAAATTCGCCATCAGAGTTAACAAACAAATTGATAGCACCCCGATCTTCATACTCAGGTCCTTCCTGATAAGCATACATCATACAATCATTGTCATAGGCAGTCCCTCTTAATTGCAGTGCTTCACCCTCATAGACAAACCTGCCCTTAAACTCACTTTTAGGCTCATCGAAATTATCCAGCTCGCAACCGGTTACCAGAAACAAACCAAGAATTAATATAAGGCTATTGATATTTTTCATTTTATTTAATCTAATCGTTAGTTACTATATTACTGTAATGGGTTCTTAACCAGCTTCGGGTTCTTGTTAATCCAGCCATCATCAATCGAACCGTAATAACATCGCATGGTGAAGTTCCTTGCATTCGGCGCCATGTAAGATCTGCTTTTCTCGAAAGCCCACTTACCATCATATGGCGAACCGGGTGCATACACCTTATAGGGGAAAAGAGAATACATCTGTGCAGTCGGACTGTCAATGACTCCATTCCATACAGTATGGGCAAGTCTCCAACGTTTCAAGTCCCACCAACGATGATCTTCAAAGGCAAACTCAACCCTATACTCATTCACAATGTGCTCAAAAGTAATCGTGGATTCCGTCAATTCTTTAATTCCACCACGAGCACGAACTCTGTTTATATATTCGACGGCTTTCACCTTGTTCACTCCCCCTAATTCATAAGCTGCTTCCGCTGCAATCAGCAAAGCCTCTGCGAAACGGAAACGGGGATACCACATCTCACTATTCTGCGTATCCGATCCTGCATTGGCGGCTTCATCCAGGAATTTACGTACCAAAAAGCCGGTCTTATTAAATCTGTCGCCTGCCGTTGCTAATGGTCCGTCCAGTGCAGTAATTAGCTGCCCGTCTTCAGTGGTTGCACCTAAAGAACTGATCTTTGTTTTCCATTGGCTCGGATTCTCTGTATCCTTAATCAGCAAACCAGCTTGTAGAGCCACCGGCTCACTTCTATAAAGTGCATTAGGCCATATCACAGTCCCCCACAATCGGGCATCTTTCATTTCGAAAGGCTCTTCCGGATTATCATAGAACACAAAGTCGCCATTAGCATCATGCGTCTTTATCTCGGAGTTGCTTCCATCCTTGTTTTCAAAAGATTCCACTAAATTAAGAAGTGCTCCCAGAGCATTTCCCTGTATTCCATCCTTCAAAGAGAAAGGCATACACCAAGCTGTGAAGTTAGTCGTTACCTTATCCGTCACAGATCTGTCCAAAGCCCAAATAACTTCTTTATTATTCGATTTCTGGCATACAGCCTTATAAAAGCTCAACCCTAAATCCTGAGGATCGGAAATCTGCAATTCATAAGGGCTGCTTTCTATAACTTCCTCAGCAGCAGCCAATGCAGTCTCATAGTATTTGGTTGCTAAATCAGCCGGAATACCGACTTCTCCATTATCAGTCTTCAGAGTCGGAGTAATCTTATTACCATAATTTGCAATGGAACCTGCATACACGGCAGCACGTGCCTTCAACATTAAAGCCGCCCATTTATTGGCCCGAGCAGAATTTATAGTCATTTGTTCGGTTAGCTGGCGGGCAATTTCATCACATTCGCTGATTATATAATCATAGATTCCCGCCTCTGTGGAACGTGGCATCTGGTAGGTTTCCACATCTATTCCCGATTCATAATTAAACACTTGGTCTCCAACAAGCGGCATACCACCCAAAGTACGGGCCATGTGGAAATAATGCCAGGCACGCAGAAAACGAGCCTCTCCCTCAAAAGCCTTTTTCTCACTATCCTGAAGTGCACTACTGCCTCTGACGCCCTGCAAAAACAAGTTTACCCGGCGTACAAAGTCATAATCACGGACTCTCCATGAGTTCCGGTCATACTCCGTAAATATCACCCACGGACTTCCATAACATTTATTAGCTTCGTCCAACTGGTCGTAACTTCCATAATCCCCATTATTCTGTCCCCAGTTTACTCTGCCATACAAATTTGAAAGTACGGATAATACAAGTTCCTTATCTTCATAAATCATGCTCTCAGGTATCACATTTTCAGGTTCCTGATCCAAAAAGGATTCCGAACAACCGGCAGCCCCCATTAAGAAAAGGGCGGATATGATTATCAATTTTATTTTAGTCATCTTGATACGTATAAAGGTAATTAAAAATCAACGGAAAAACCAAAGTTCACTACTTTCATATTCGGATAAGCCATACCGTTCTCCGCAGTAATTTCAGGATCAATATCAATATCAATATTCTTCAATGAGAACAGATTCTGTCCTGAAACATAAAAACGACACCGAGATATCCCTACCTTTGACGTCCATTTCTGAGGCAAGGTATAACCGACTTCAACATTTCTCATCTTCAGATAAGTCATATTGGTATACCAGAAATCACTGGGCCAATGTGTACAATCACTGCTATTCCGGGTACGTAAAGCCAACGGATATTTACCAATATTAAAACCACTGTCAACATCCCAGATATCCACAAGCCTAGTTGAATTATCCCAAAGATATTGAGATAGATTTTTATTAGAATCAAAGTATCTCAAAAAACCTTGTTGAACATAAGTATAGGCAGTTGCACCTACGAAATCTGCACGGAAGTCAATCCCCTTCCAATCTAAGGCCAAATTAAATGCAAAATTAACCCACGGAGTACCTCCTTTACGATAACCAATTGCACGCCAGTCAGCATCATTAATTAAGCCATCTCCATTCATATCTTTATATTTTGCATCACCGGGCTTCAAAGTTATATTACCTTGATGGTCCTGATCAATAGGGTGATTTGCTATTTCTTCCCAACTCTGGAATTGTCCATCCGAAACGAGCGAGAACTCCACATCCGTATAACGTCCTTTTATATTTCCTGCCTGATAACGGAACTTCTGCCATTCACTGGAGAATCTGGGCTTGTACCGATCTCCCACATACCAACGTGAATAAGTAACGTTACCTCCTACTGTATAATTCACATCTCCAATTCGGTCTCTCCAATTCACAGAGGCATCGAATCCCCTGGCATAATTAGAGTTCAGGTTTTCCTGAGGCAGTGAGAATCCCACTTCTTCCGGGATCTGCACATCATAACGGCTTGCCAGCAATCCAGTCTGATCTCTGTTGAAATAGTCAAAAGAAGCATTCAGGCGATTATCCAAGAAGCCCAGATCAATACCGATATTCAGTATCTTCGATTTACCCCATGTGATATTATCGGTTGCCAATCCTGTAACAGTACTACCGGTAACCAGCCCACCGTCAATCACAGCACCACCGTCATTATAATTATAGCCAACAATATGGCTTAAAGCCGTACCCAATTCTTCACCTAACACACCATAAGAAGCACGGATTTTCAGATTGGTGATATTGTCTTTCAGGAAATCGACATCCTGCCAGAACTTCTCTTCCGTAACCCGGTAACCGATAGAAGCCGATGGGAAGAATCCCCAACGTTTCCCCCGTTTATACCGGTAAGAGCCATCATATCTACCGGATAATTCGATGATGTACTTATTTGCGTAGTCGTAGTTCAGGCGACCTATATATCCCATACGTGTCTGCGGGTTACCAATACCATCGGTAAAAGTAGACAGACTGGTTTTATCAATATAAGGGATTCCGTTTGCCGGAGGATTTCCCAATGCATACATTCTTGGATAAGTGCCTTTCTTTGCCTCAAAGCCCACAACCGCATTCACATGATGAAGTGCAAACGTATTTTCATACGACAGTTGAATATTGGAAGTCAGTTCTTCTTTCATCTCCATACTTCTTTCCGTATAACGTGCCGTACCTGTTTCCACAACATTGTAGACATCATTCTCCTTGTCATACTCATAGAATTTATAGGAGTATTCCCGGTTCGACTGTCTCCTGTTTGCCAACCAATAGCTGAACAGTCCTCTTGCTTTCAGGCCTTTCAGTATTTCATATTCGGCAGTACCGTTAATCTGAATGACCTTCCACTGGTCTTTATATCTCCCCGCATGTTCGTAATTCATCCAGCCGAAACTGTCTTGAGCCCAAGGTGCCGAAATAGCCGGATACTTAGGATTATTATTGGCATAAGGCTTTTTAGTCGGCAGGTTGTTATAAGCCCCATAGATAGGCAGATTATAGTCGTCACCCGGCAATCCCGGATTATCGGTAGTCTCTATGCGTCCGTTAATTGCTACACCGATTTTGAACCTATTCGTAATATCAACGTCAATATTAGACTGCATATTGGTTCTGTTGAAACCGTTAAAGCCTCTGATATTTCCTTCCTGATCAATATGTCCCAAACTCAGGTAATATCTGACTTTCTCCGTGCCACCGGATACATTTGCATTCACATAAGATTGTGGCGCACTTACCCAAATGTACTTATACCAGTCGAAAGAAGTATGATCTTCATCAACCCTATCTACCCATTTTTGGTATTCTTCTTTCGTAACGGTTCTCGGAGTTCCATTTATAGTTTCGGTCTGTATGATAGCCGCCAGATAATCTTCTGCCGAAGCGGGTTTCGGATAGTTGGAAGGTAACTGCCATCCATAATACCCATTCACATTGACCTTCAACTTTTGGTTTTTCTGTCCTCTTTTGGTAGTTATTACCACTACACCATTAGCAGCCTGCATACCATAAATAGCCGCCGAAGCATCCTTCAATACAGAAACAGATTCGATATCATTAAAATCCAGGTTATTCAGGTTACCGGAATCTTTCTGCACACCGTCAATAATGATTAAGGGCGTTCCCATGTTTCTGATCTGGATATTGGGAGCGGCACCCGGACGTCCGTTATCCTGACGGAAATTTACACCGGGGAGCTTACCTACCAGTGCACCTGTAGCCGTTACCGACTTTGCATGCGCCAATTCCTGTGCACCCACAGAAGAAATTGCACCCGTAACAGAAGCCTTCTTCTGGGCAAGTCCAAAACCAGTGACTACTACTTCATCCAGCAACATACTATTTTCTTTCAGTGTCACAACAATATTGTTTTTGCCGGACACCGGAACTGTTTGGGTGATATATCCTATAAAAGAGATAGTCAGGACATCATTAGAACGAACCGACAGTTTAAAATTACCTTCCACATCGGTTATTGTACCATTCTTACTTTTCTGAGCAACTACACTGGCTCCTATCACAGCTTCCCCCTGATCATCCACAACAGTTCCACTGATATTTATATTATTCTGTGCTGCCACATGAACAAAACTCAGAAGGATAATCAGTGAAAGTATTAGTTTCTTAAAATTAGATTCCGGTAAACGATACCGGTAATCTGGTGTTAAAAACAGATTATGATTTTTCATGCATTAAATAATTCATAAAACGGTTAATTAATTAAAGTTAGAAATAAAGGTAAAAAACATGATACGACTTTTAAGGTGCATTTTCCATGGCAATTGATTTATGGGTTAATACTCGGTTATTTCAATTGCAAAAGTACCGGGAAGACGACTCTGAGTAGGGGTCAGCTTGTTGCTTTTTAGGGTACATTTCGTTGTTTTCAAAGGAAAAATGCACAGTAGGCAAGGGGTTTACCTGAATCTTGCCAGTTAACTGGCAAAAACCGACATTCAATAAGATACGACTAATTACACTAATCGGAAAAGAAAGGAATAAAAGAGTGATAAGGCGGTAAGGTGATAGGGTGATAAAGTGGCTGCGCTATATATCACAGAGCGTTATCCCGCTATCACTTTATCACCCTATCACCTTATCACATTTTGCTCATAACCCGAAAGTTATGAATCAACTCTCCCCAGTCATATTAGTCTTATACTGCGAAGGCGTTACACCAAACGCCTGTTTGAAGTACTTTGTGAAATATTTAGGAGTATTAAAACCAACCATATCAGCCACTTCACCTACCTGATATCCTTTATTCAGCAATTGAGCAGCATGCTTCAAACGAATGGAACGGATAAAATCAGAAGGGGTCTGGCCGGCAATAGCATTCAATTTACGATATAGTACCGTACGCTCCATCCCAACATCAGCACTCAGCTTCTCTACTGAATATTCGGGATTATCTATATTCTTTTGAATCAATGCGCAAACCTTCTCTATAAACTGTTCATCAATAGAAGTGATGGTAACCTCTCCCGGATTAATATTTATTCCCTGTGAAAAAGATCTCTGACGGGCTTTCTCTTCGTTTATCAGTTTCTGTATTCTCAATAGCAGAATATCCAGATTAAACGGTTTGGATATATATTCATCCGCACCGGATTCGTACCCGAACAATTTACTTTCGTCCGTAGAACGGGCAGTCAGTAATATGACAGGGATATGCGACACCTGTATATTGGACTTGATGCGTTTACATAACTCCAGACCATCCACCTTCGGCATCATGATATCACTGATTATCAAATCGGGAAACTTTGTAGTAGCAATCCGTTCTCCTTCTTCCCCATCACCGGCTTCCAATACATTGTATTTCTTGGAAAGCAGTTCAAACATGTAATGCCGGAATTCTTTATTATCTTCAACCAGAAGTATAGTGTACTCTTTATCCGTTTGCAGGTCCTGATCACTTTCCGCATCAGGATTCAATTCATCCCCGATGAAAGTATTTTCCTCTTTCGGTAACTCCGTATCCACTTCTACATCAGTACGCACAGGTAGATATACAGTAAACAAACTGCCTTTATTTACTTCACTCTCCACTTCTATCTTTCCGGAATGCAACTCTACATACTCTTTCACCAGATGAAGACCGATTCCACTACCTATTTTATCTTCTTCCTCTTTCACTTGATAGAAACGCTCAAAAATATGGGAAAGGTTCTTTCGAGGAATCCCTGCTCCGGTATCTTTCACGGAAAGACGGAAGTACTGTACCCCGTCCGGTTCCTTACAAGTATCGAGAGTTATCGTCACCATACCTCCTGCAGGTGTGAACTTGAATGCATTAGACAATAGATTATTCAGTACCTTTTGTATCTTCTCACGGTCGAAACTTATATATAAATCTTCTGCAATCTTATCATCTATCTCAAAAGAAATCTCCTTTTCCTGAGCCAGATAATCAAAAGAGGATTTTATCGAAGACACAAACTCCGCTATATTCCCCTTAACAAGAAACAGCTTCTCTCCATGAACCTCCAAACGCCTGAAGTCCAACAATTGATTGACGAGGTCCAACAGTTCTTTGGAATTACGGTAAATGGATTGTAATCTCTTTTTCAGGGCTATGTCGCCGACTTCCTTAATAAGAGATTCCAAAGGTGTTATAATCAATGTCAGCGGTGTGCGGAATTCATGGCTTATATTGGTAAAGAAGCGGAATTTCATTTGATTCAGTTCTTCTTCCTGAGCTTTTTGCAACTTCCTCTTATTCATTCGCAAATAACTGTAAAGAGCCCAATATATGGAAAGGGCAATCAACAGGCAATAAATGAAATAAGCCAAAGGAGTTTTCCAATACGGGTCCTTTACAATGATTTGTATAGTTGCACAGTTACTTCCCCACTGCTTACTGTTGTTTGCCGCATATACTTCCAGATCATACGTACCCGGAGGAAGATTGGCATAAGAGGCAGTTCCGGTCCCTGTAGGAGAAACTATTTCGTGCCACTCCTTATCCAACCCCGTCAGCCGGTAGCGATAGTGAGTCTGTGATCTATTGATATAATTCAATGCAGAGAAATCAAACGATACAAAGTTCTGGTCATAATTCAAGATAATCTTTTGAGTTGCGCTTACAGGCTCGCTCAATAGTACATTGCCATCATAAGCCTTATCCATCTCCACCTTTTTCCCGAAAAGATGAAAGTTCACGAAGAGAGGCTTCATATCCTGTTTCACCGAAGGCAGTTTATTAATTCGGAATTCGTTGAAACCATCAATTCCTCCCATCAGAATTACATCATCCTTCGTTACATATACGGATCTTTCCAGGAATTCCCGTTCTATCACTCCATCACTATGATTAAAGTTGGAGAAAGAGTATTCTGTTCTTCCTCCTTCCTGAACTACATTCACACAAGATATTCCATAAGAAGTAGTAATCCACATCACGTGGTGACGATCTTCGGATATTGCCTGTATACTATTGTTTACCAAACCGTTTTCCATATAAAACATCCTGATCTCTTCATTCTTCGGATTCCAGACTATCAGACCATCCTGTGTGGCAAGCCAAATCAAATTACGGCTATCTACATACAGATCGGAATAATGATGAAGATCGTAGAAATCTTGCCAGGCCTTTTTATCTTTAAACACCGGTGCCGTCAGAACCTGCTTTTTATAATCATAGGTAAACAATCCTAAATTGCAGATTCCTATCAGCATGCCCTCTTTATAATTCCTGATCTGCGAAACGGAGTTGATTTGTCGCCCTTCACTTTCCTCTATCTTCTTAAGTTCTCCAGTATCAGGATTCAAAAGACACAGGCCATCTATATATGAACAGATGTACAGGTTCTTATCCGGTGCTTCAAATACCTTTGCTACATCACGTACAGGATAACTTCTGCTCTTTCCATTCTGAATACAGAACAGTGCCTCAACCGATGAAAGCCATATCCGCTGCCGGCTATCTTTAGTTAACCCGTTACACCGTAAATTGCGGGGCAATCCTGCCTCAAAAGATAATTTGCTCTCAGATAAAGAGTACCGTAAAAGTCCCTGGCGGGTACCTACCAGGATTCCACCATGAGCATCTTCTACAAAACACGACACACTAACTTCCCCATTCTGATCAATATTAGGGAAAAACACTTTACCTACATTTTTAAATTTGAAACGATTAGGATGGTAATAACATATTCCTCTGTCCAAAGTCCCGATCCAAGTTCCTCCCTGGTTATCATTAAAGACTGTACTGACTTCCGTTTTTATCTCTTTACCATCTACAAATTCCAGCGTAGGGATAAATTGTTTGTTTTGCAGTTTTTCGTCACACACCCACAGGCCAGCCTGACTAGTTATCCATATATCGTGCTCTTTGCCTACAGAAAGCACATTCAGCCTATATTCAGTTTCTAATATTACTTCCCACTTACGCAGTTCAATATCAAAACGTAAAGCTTCAGTCTTTCGTCCATTCATCAAATAGTACAAGTACTTTCCCCGGGGGACAACCAACAGAGTAGCAGACCTGTCCTGCTTTTCATCCAGTGCATATTCCCGATACAATTCTCTGGATGTTTCCAGATCATAACAGACCATGAGACTTGAATTGTAGAACAAAAAGACTTGTTGATTTACTACCGCTATATCCAAAAGCCTGTCACGTTCATCTCCGTTCATTGAAACATTCTTCAAAAACTCAACAGTCTTCCCACTGGCATAATCCCTGTACAGCAGTACATCATCATCCGTCAGCATCCAATAATTACCTGCCTCATCCACAAAGAAGTTCACCAACGCCCCCTTTACACCATAAGACTTAAACAGACTGTCCAAATGCTGTTCAAAGCGTTCTTCATTAATGTTGATGACCATCAGTTTATACCAGTCTTTGATATAAATATAATCCTCATTCACATAAATGCGATGGTGCCCGACATAGTCATTAAGAGGGATTATGTTACTTTTATTATAATGGAAATACTGAAAAGAAGTTCCATCGTAGATGCTGACGATCTCATTGGCATTGATTGCAATGCGCCCATCCCGCAACTGAATGATATTGCGTACTCTGTTGCCCGAAAGTCCGTCACTGCAATCGATGGGAGTAAACGCATAGTGATCTTGTGCATGAAGCGGGGAGTTAAGCAATAAGACAATAAACAGCAAAAGTCTTATCACTTTGATCGTTGACAATTTCATTGTTATGTTTTCCATATTAGATTATCAGTGATGCAAAGATATAGAAAAAATATATCTGATAAAGATTCCCATAAAAAGAAAACCGTCCCCTCCCCTCACGGGGGTGGAACGGCACAGTCAATAATACATGAAAAAACGCTATTTAGAGAGAGTCTCTACAAATTTATAAACTTCCGGTACTTTTCATTTTACGTCAGTTTATATTTTGATGCAAATGTAAGGGGTAAAAAGAAGAGCAGAAAATAAAATCTACGAAAGGGGAGGTTTTGTCGACGGAATAGCCAAATGGGAAAACAATTATGCTGAGCCATTAATCCGACAACATAATAAATCCTCCCCCCACTGTCCGCAAAAATTTCATATCCCTCAAGAATTTCCTGCAATCCGCCTTGCACAATACAAAGCAAAGCAGGGGCGTTTGCATCTTCACAGTAAGCACTACTAGGTATTGACCTAGGCTAATAAGCCTGTCAACCTAGGTTAACCGGCCTGTTAACTAGGTTTGATAGGCCAGTTAACCAAGGTCAACACCCAACTATCCCTAAGGGGAAAGAGATATACCACTGGCTCTCAACAGAATAACACCTGATATAAAGTAAATAGATGCATCGTCCTGATATAGGTTGACTGTGCTAGTGAGAGTAACCCTTTTACTCTCACTCTTAAAAGTTACTCTCACTAACACTTAAAATTCTTATTATTACTGCTTTATATACAAAGTGAGAGTAGTGAGAGTAACTTGATCCAACTTTTTATTGAGCTCCCTTAAGTCTTAGCCAATTATCTCTTCAGCAGCCTGCGCGTCAGATAGTGTACCGGATACCATACTGAAAGGAAGCCAACGGTAATCACGGTAACAAATACCAATATAACGTCCGTTACATGAACACTGACAGGATAAGCATCCACAATAAAGCCACCGCTACCACCGCCCAAAGAAATAATGCCGAAACGCTGCTGAATATAGCAAAGCAGCAAACCAAGGATAATGCCGGAAAGTGCACCGAACAAAGATATAAGCCGGCCTTCAAACAAGAAGATGCGAGCGATTAGTCGATCATCCGCTCCAAGATTACGTAAGGTTTCCACGTCCTCCCGCTTATCAAGAATAAGCATAGAAAGAGAACCAATCACATTGAAACAGGCTATAGCAAGGATAAACGTAAGGAACAGGTAAGATATAAACTTCTCTATCTCCATGATACGGAATACATCAGCCTGCTGCTCATAACGGTTCAAGACCACAAAATCATCACCTAAGATGCGGGAAATCTTTTTCTGTACGGCAGAGACATCTGTATCCGATTTCAACTTCAGTTCAACAGCAGATACCTCCGTATCATAATTAAAAAGATTACGTGCAAAATCAAGAGAAGTGAGAATATAACGAGCATCATATTTTTGCTGGTTCACCACAAACACAACTCCGGGAGAAAAGAGGTAATCGCGATTAAAAGAAGCAGAAGGATTAGCCATATTCACACGTACATTCCGCTTAGGAGCATATACCTGAAGCGGATCGACGAACTGAAGACCAGTCCCCAGTTCAGAGATCAGTTCCACCCCCAAAACCCCGTAATCCACTATGGAATCGTGCAAGATAAAATCCCCTGCACCGTATAGCAAACTGTCGATAGACGTCAGTTGTTCAAAATTATCTTCCACCCCTTTTATGACTGCCATAGCCTGACGGTCTTTATACTGCACCATGGCGTTATCTTCCAGTGTCTCTGTCCAGACATCAATTTCCGGCAAAGAACGCACCTCTTGAAAAGCAACTCCATTCGGTTCAAAGACTTTTCCCTCACGAACCATAATCTTCAGTTCCGGATCGAAAGCCGTAAAAAGACCTGCCACCATATCCTGAAAACCATTGAACACGGAGAGTGTACAGACCAACGCCAACGTAGCCAATGCCACTCCACACACCGAAATGCCGGAAATGATATTGATAGCGCTGTGTTTCTTCTTAGAGAAGAGATAGCGCCGGGCTATGTAGAAGGGAAGGTTCACTTCAACAATTCATCTATTTTCTCAAGATAATCCAGTGAGTCATCCACAAAGAACTTCAGTTCGGGGATGATACGAAGCTGATGACGTACACGAGTTCCTAGCTCATAGCGGATAGACTTCATGTTTTCATTGATATTCTTAATCATCTCTTCCGCCTTTTCCGAAGGAAAGATGCTGAGATAAGCACGTGCAACACTCAGGTCAGGGCTGATACGCACGGCGCTAACTGATACCAATACACCCGGCATAGATTTTGTTTGTAACAAGAAAATTTCGCTCAATTCCTTTTGAAGTAAACGACATATTTTGTTCTGTCTGGTAGTTTCCATACTATTTATTCCTTTATTTAGAGACAAAGTTACTGAAATATCTGGGTTAGTTGACAAATTATACTTTTTTTAGCACGATTATCGAGCCAATCAATTCACAATAGAATTATCTTTGCAACAACACTAATCAAAAAAACATGAAAAGACTCGTCTTCATATTGCTATTCCTGCCTCCCTTGCTTCTTTGCAGTCAGGCTAATCAGGACAGTAAACAAGATAGCCTCCGAAAAGTTGCGGATCAATATATGAAAGAGCAGCAGTATGAAAAAGCTGCCAATCTATACAAAGAATTAGGAGAAAAGATTGATGCTGACTACAAAGAAATCAGTACTCACAAAGTAAAAGATCTACGTAATACATATTCTATTGACGAATTACAACTGGCCAATAACCAGCAACAGAATCATTTGTTGTTATTAGCCCTTATCGTATTGCCTTGCCTTATCATTATCACGATTTTCGGCTTCCTTTACCTAAAAAGAAAAGCAAAAAAATTAATGCTTTCAAAACGGAAGTTACAAAAGGCAGAAAAAGCCGTGGAAAACTCAATACGCAATAAAAGCTTGTTCATATCAAATATGAGTCATGAAATCCGAACACCTCTAAACGCTTTATCCGGTTTCTCTGACGTACTTACTACTCCGGGCATTGATGAAGAAACCCGAAAACAATGCAATGACATCATCCAACTAAATTCACGCCTCTTACTGAATCTCGTAAATGATGTAGTGGACATCTCTTGCCTTGACGTAACAAACATGAAATTCAATCTCAAGCAGTGCAATGCAGTAAACTTGTGCGAAGGTATCATACAAACACTGGAAGGTATCAAACAAACACAGGCTGAAATATTCTTCAGGACAGAACTTCCTTCTTTGGAAATCGAAACTGATACACTGCGGTTACACCAGGTACTAATCAATATATTGGTCAACGCAACTAAGTTTACAAAAGAAGGAAGCATCATTCTGCAATTGGAACAGAATGAAGAAGGGATGGCTCAATTCTCCATCACAGATACCGGTTGCGGTATCCCGTCAGAAAAACAAAGCAGCATATTCGAACGTTTCGAAAGAGTAAACGAGAAATCTCAGGGAACAGGTCTCGGATTAGCTATCTGCCAGCTCATCATCAGCCGTCTTGGCGGAAGAATATGGATAGACCCGCAGTATACCGATGGTTCACGCTTCGTCTTCACACACCCATTAAAGCAGGAGGGCAGAGCATGAAGAAAATAATATTTATACTTTTGTTTATAATAGGAATACTTTTCCAGATAAGAGCAGAATCATCTATCTCAACGGACAAGCAATTCCGTGACAGCATCTTTCAGACCGTCAAATTTGAGTCAAACGATACACTCCGCTCAAAGATATTGAGAAATGCATTCCAGCAATATATGGGCAAAGATATAGCTTTAGAATTCCTGGACTCAGCTCTTGCGCTATCCAGACAAAAAGGGATACATGAAGAAGAGTTATACGTCCTTTTTGATTACTGCCGTCACTATGAATTCCGGGCTGAAGCGTCTGAGATGGAACGATGTTTTCTGAACCTGAAGGAAGCCAGCTACCGATATAAAAATTACTCACTCTATTATACCATCTGGTTATCCATCCTACAAGCCAGGTGTGCCCAGGGAGATACGGAATACGCCATTATGCAGGCCAAAGAAATGCAAAAAGAATCCATACGGATCAAGTATGACAGGGGAGTATTCGTTTCACTCATAGCCTTGGCGCAGGCACAAAATTTTGCAGAGCAATATGATGAAGCGATTGCAAGCTATAAACAAGCTTTGACTATAAATCCGAATGCCAACAATTATTCTCTCCTACTGATACACAAAAGCCTAGCTGAAATATATCTGTCGCAACAGAAATATATAGAAGCCCTCAGCGAATTAGAGCAGCAACAAAAGGTAGTGGAAAAGTTGATAAAAGAGGACACACAATCTATCAATGTACTGAAAAACATCTATTTAGAAATAGAAGTATCTTTCGGTATGGTTTATGCTAAAACCAAAGACAAAGATAATCTTAAAATGCACCTGACAATAGCAAAGAAATATTACGATAAAGAAATATATTTCAGCTACTATATTGATTACCATGCTTTATGGGGGGTATATTATAAACTTATAAAAGACTGGGACAAATGTTTCCAAGCCTTCGATCTGGCCTTATCATCCTGCCAAGGAGCAGAACCCTTTCACGAAAATAGTATCCTTAAGATGAAAGCAGAAGCTATGCTAGAAGCCGGTCGATATGAAGAAGCAGCCAATATTTATAAAACAGCAGCCCTAAAAGGAGATTCTCTCAATCAGGATATGCTGCAACGCCATGAAGAAGTATATCAGGCCAACTATAAAATCCAGAAAGCGTTATTAGACAAGGAACTACTGACCAAACAATATCGCTGGATATACGTCGGAGCCTCTGCCATCATACTGATCCTCATGCTTCTTGCCATCATACGTGCCTTTCGTATTCACCGGCAACTACGTCGTTCGGAGGAAGAAACCCGGCAAGCATTAGAAACGATAGAAGCAACAGATAAAATGAAAGAGTATTTTCTGAAAAATATCACTTACGAGATCCGTATACCACTGAATACCGTCGTAGGCTTCTCTGAATTGTTGTCCACCGAGAAAAACCTTTCCGAAGAAGAAATACAGGAATACTCGGTTACCATAAAGCATAATTCTGAAAAGTTACTGGCCTTGATAAACAATATCCTTGATTTATCACGTCTTGAAGCAGGAATGATGCGATTTAACGTACAAGAATGTGATGCCGTGGAACTCTGTCGGGAAGTAAAAATGATGGTAAATATGCAAACAAAAATGGTGAATGCATACTTCCATACAGATTTAGAGATATTACCCATTCAGGCAGATAGCAGATGGTTCCTCAAAGTACTGTCATCACTATTGTGCGTACCCAAATTGTATACCGGAGATATTTGCCAAGTAGAATATACACTGACAAAAGAGGGGCAATACCTCAGAATTACTGTCACAGGAAGTCCACTTTACCATATATGGAAAGACGAACAGGAGCAACGCATCCTGCATGACATCAACAAACTTTGTCTGGAAGCATTTAAAGGAAGCTATCTGGTTTCGGAAGGAGAACAAAAAGTGGTTACAATCACCTATCCGCTGGCTTAAATATCATTTCTTACGTATAATCGTCAGTCCGTCACGCAAAGGAAGGATCACCTTTTCCACCCTCGAATCTTGTGCAATAAGGTCATTGAAAGCCTTGATGCCGATGGTTTGCAAGTCGGTGCGATGCGGTTGTTCTTCAAGCACATGCCCATCCCACAAGGTGTTATCAGCAATGATATAGCCACCATCGGACAGACGTGGCAACACCATTTCATAATAGTCTATATACCTGCGCTTATCACCATCAATAAAAGCAAGATCAAAAGTGAGATCAAACTGTGGGACCATTTCCAAGGCATTACCTATATAAAACTTAATTTTATCTGCATAAACAGAATTTTCCAGCCAAGGGCGTGTGAAGTCTTCCTGCTCATCATTAATCTCAAACGTATACAACATTCCGTCGTCCGGCAATCCTTCGGCCATGCAAAGAGCTGAATAACCGCTATATGTACCGATCTCCAATATTTTCCGGGGACGAATCATCCTGACAAACATCTTCAGCATCCGACCCTGCAAGTGTCCCGACGCCATACGCGGATACAGCAATTTAAGGTGCGTATCCCGATAAAGAGCTTTCAGATAATCGCCTTCATCATCGATATGCTGTAAAATATATTCGTCTATGGTCATAACAATCGACAATTAACTATTGACAATTGATAATTGATAATTGACAATTGACAATTAGCTGCGCTGTCACACTGCATAGTAATTGTCAACTGTCAATTATCAATTAATCAAAGGTATCTATTCTTATTGGGCAATACACTTTCTTCTGCATACTTCAGAGCATCTCCCACTACGTTAATTTCAAGGAAAGAAGTATGTGTACCGGCTTTGCCACTACTTAGATAACCGACCATATCAGTCTCGCACAGACGACCTTCTTTCAGCAGACGGCGCAAAGCTGCAAAGTAATATTCTTGTCCGTTAGCAAGCTCCGGCATATAAATGGCTTCCACGCCATAAGAAAGTGCCAGATGACGCATGGTCTTTTCCTTATAACAAATAGCCAACACCGGATATTTACCACGGAATGCAGCCAGATTACGGGCTGTACGTCCACTGTAACTATCAGTAATGATCGCGCGTATCTTCAACTTTGAAGTAGCCTTTACTGCTTGCTTTGCGAGGAAAGCTGTCACATCATTGCTGTTTTCATCCAACGGAATTCGGATATCATTATCAGCCAATTTATCTTTTTCTGCCTGTGCGGCAACCTTTGTCATGGTTTTCACAGCATCCAACGGATATTTACCATAAGCTGTTTCACCGCTCAGCATCAAAGCATCCGTACGGTAATAGATAGCATTTGCAATGTCCGTTACCTCTGCACGGGTAGGACGCGGATTCGTAATCATCGTATGAAGCATCTGAGTAGCCACAATTACCGGCTTCTTAGCCAGAATACATTTACGGATGAGCACACGCTGGATACCGGGAATACGTTCTTGCGGAACTTCAATGCCCAAGTCACCGCGAGCTACCATCACACCGTCAGCTACTTCCAGAATTTCATCGATGTTATCAACGCCTTCCTGATTTTCTATCTTGGCAACAATCCTGATATCGCTGTTATGGGCATCCAGTATTTCCTTTATATCCAGAACATCCTGTTTATTACGTACAAAAGAGTGAGCAATAAAATCAATATCTTTCTCAATGGCATACAGGATATTTGTACGGTCCTTCTCCGTCAGAGAAGGAAGATTGATACGTACACCCGGTACATTTACACTCTTACGACTTCCCAGAGTAGCATCATTTTGTATCTCACACACCAGATAATCATCCGTCTTTTCCACAACGACCATTTCCAGATCGCCATCATCTATAAGAATATGTATGCCAACAGCCACATCGTGCACAAAACTGGGATAAGAAACAGAAATGCATTCGCGGGTAGTCTCCAGATCCGGGTTGCCTACCACTTTTACCTTATCCCCTACTTTATACGGAATGGGTTCAGCACAGATGGTAGTGCGCACCTCCGGTCCCTTAGTATCCATCAAGATAGCTATGCGATTAGATACCGCACGCACATTATCTATCAACATCTCCGCACCTTCGCGCCCAAGATGTGCCGTGTTCATACGCACCACATTCATACCGGCTTCAAACAAGCCTTTTATAAAATCAACGTCGCAGCGTTTATCAGAAATGGTTGCAACGATCTTAGTCTGTTTTAATAACATAATCTTATACCTATTTATTTAATCATTTATCACTTATCAACGCTTCCAGCGCCAGGCGGTAGGAGTTCAACCCGAAACCGCAGATAACGCCTTTACAGGCGCAAGCTATCATAGATACATGACGGAAAGCCTCACGAGCATGCACATTAGAAATATGTACCTCGATAACCGGAGAAGTAACCGAACGGATAGCATCCTGCAGGGCGATAGAGGTATGCGTGTAGGCACCCGCATTCAGGATAATCCCATCTACATCAAAACCGGTTTGCTGAATCTTATCTATCAGCTCTCCTTCAATGTTCGACTGAAAGTAGTCTATCTGTATATCAGTATACTTCTGACGAAGTTCGGCAAGATAATCTTCAAAAGTAACACTGCCGTAAATGGAAGGTTCACGTTTGCCCAGCAGATTGATATTCGGGCCATTAATTATTTGTATCCTCATAACACAATTTTTTATACCTTTGTCCCGGAAGTACCTGCTCCGTACCAAGTCCGTACCAAGTCCGTACCAAGTCCAAGTGTATAGATACGGAGCGAATACGGAGCAGACACGGCTCAGATATGCCCTAAGAAATATTTAAATCGAGTTGCCAAGATAGTGCAGACCGTACGCAGAAGCAAATTTATCAGTATTCTGCTAAAGTGCAGCCTATTTTCGCGGAGCAAAGGTAGAAAAAAGAAATGAAAACAGAAGAAAAATCAACGAATAACGAGAGACAAGCGTTGATAATCAGAAAGTACCAGCAATATTTAAAGTTAGAAAAGGCTCTTTCTGCCAATACGCTTGATGCCTACCTGACCGATCTTAACAAACTGCTGTGTTTTCTGAAAACAGAAAACATCGATATGCTGGCTGTGACTCTGGATGATTTGCAACGCTTTGCCGCCGGATTACATGACATCGGTATTCATCCCCGCTCGCAAGCACGTATCCTGTCGGGAATAAAATCTTTCTTCCACTTTCTGGTCATGGCAGACTATCGGGAAGATGATCCCAGCGAACTACTCGAAGGTCCTAAAATCGGATTCAAACTACCCGAAGTGCTTACCGTCGAAGAAATAGATACTATTATCTCCACTGTAGATATGAGCAAGAAGGAGGGACAACGCAACCGGGCCATCCTGGAAACCCTATACAGCTGCGGATTACGTGTCTCGGAACTTTGTAACCTGAAGTTATCCGAGCTCTACTTTGACGAAGGTTTCATCAAGGTAGAAGGAAAAGGCAGCAAACAGCGTTTAGTCCCTATTTCTCCCCGTGCCATCAAAGAAATAAAATACTGGCTGCTCGACCGCAATCTTGGTAAAATAAAGAAAGGATTTGAAGATTACGTTTTTCTCGCCCGATGGGGAAATAGCATTTCCCGCATCATGGTTTTTCACCTGATTAAAGAGCTGGCAGAGAAAGCCGGCATCACCAAAAATATCAGTCCGCACACCTTCCGCCATTCCTTCGCCACCCACTTGTTGGAAGGAGGTGCCAACCTCCGCGCCATCCAATGTATGCTGGGACACGAGTCTATTGCGACCACTGAAATCTATACCCATATCGACCGGAATATGCTGCGCAGTGAGATCATTGAGCATCATCCACGAAACATTAAGTACAGAAAAGATACAGGATTTCATTAAATTATAATAAAATTGGCTATTCCTTTCAGATTGTGCCGATAGATTTAATATCTTTGCGAGGCTATTATTATGTAATAATAGTCACTAAGAGAAACGAGTAGACTAATTTCAATTACAAACAATTAATTTATACCTAAGATGACTAAGAAATTGTATCTGCCTTTGTTAATGGCACTGGTTGTTGCTCTTTCATCATGTAGCAGCAAAATGGGTGAATTATCCTCTGATTATTTCACCGTGACTCCTCAGGTTCTTGAAGCCATAGGCGGCAAAGTACCGGCCACGATTAATGGAAAATTCCCTGAAAAGTATTTTAACAAGAAAGCCGTAGTGGAAGTAACCCCGGTTTTGAAATGGAACGGTGGCGAAGCTAAAGGTCAGCCTGCTGTATTCCAAGGAGAAAAAGTAGAAGGTAACGACCAGACTATCTCTTACAAGATGGGTGGTAATTACACTATGAAAACTTCTTTCGACTATGTTCCGGAAATGGCTAAGTCTGAATTGTATTTGGAGTTCAAAGCTACAATCGGCAAGAAAACAGTAACTATCCCTGCTGTAAAAGTAGCTGATGGTGTGATTTCTACTTCCGAAATGATTGGACAGACATTGGGCAGTGCTAATCCTGCTAATGGTGACGATGCTTTCCAACGTATCATCAAGGAAAAACACGATGCTAACATCATGTTCCTTATCCAGCAAGCTAACGTTCGCGCCAGCGAATTGAAGACCGCTAAGGAATTTAATGAAGAAGTGAAGAATATAGACGGTGCTGTAAACAAGAAGATCAGTAACATTGAAATTTCTGCTTATGCATCTCCCGATGGTGGTGTAAGCCTGAACACTAAGTTGGCTGAAAATCGTCAGGATAACACTGCAAAAGTTATCAACCAGAACTTGAAGAAATCTAAAGTTGACGCAGCTATCGATACTAAATACACTGCTCAGGACTGGCAAGGTTTCCAGGAATTGGTATCTAAATCCAATATCCAGGATAAAGAACTGATCCTTCGTGTTCTGTCTATGTATTCTGATCCTGAACAAAGAGAACAGGAAATCAAGAACATCTCTTCTGTTTACAAGAACTTAGCAGACGATATCTTGCCGCAGTTGCGTCGTTCACGTCTGACTTTGAACTATGAAATCATCGGTAAGTCTGACGAAGAAATTGCAAGTCTGGCTGCATCTGATCCTAAGCAGTTGAATATAGAAGAATTGCTGTATGCAACTACACTGACCAACGATCCGGCTAAGCAAGAAGTTATCTTCACTAAAGCTACTCAAATCTACCCGAACGATTTCCGTGCTTACAACAACTTAGGTAAGTTGGCTTATCAGGCAGGTAACCTTGACAAAGCAGAAAGCTACTTCAAGAAAGCTGCTTCTATCAAAGATGCTCCTGAAGTTAACATGAATCTCGGTTTGATCGCCTTGACTAAGGGTGACAAAGCTGCTGCAGAAAGCTATCTGAGTAAAGCTTCAGGTGCAAAAGAACTGAACGAAGCACTGGGTAACCTGTATATTGCTCAAGGTCAATATGACAGAGCTGTAAGCGCATTCGGTGACACTAAGACTAACAGCGCTGCTTTGGCACAGATCTTGGCTAAGGACTACAATAAGGCTAAAAACACTTTGGCTAGTGTAGCAAAACCTGACGCTTATACTGACTACTTGATGGCTGTATTAGGTGCAAGAACCAACAATGCTTCTATGGTAACCAGCAGTTTGAAGAACGCTGTTGCTAAAGAACCGTCATTGGCTAAGAAAGCTGCTTCTGACTTGGAATTTGCTAAGTATTTCACGAATGCAGAATTTATGAGCATCGCTCAGTAAGGAGCTCTTAACTCATATTAATTAGTTCCTATTAAAAAAACTATAGGGTGCCCGACATTGAGAAATGTTGGGCATTTCTTTTTTATTATCTGCAAAAGCCGTACTTTCGCGGAAAAGTATTTCAAAATGAAGAAAGTCTGTCTATTATATTTTCTATTAATCGCCCTTTTTGCCTGTAGTGAAAAGAAAACCGACAGTATCAGTCTCAACGGAGAAATCAAGGGATTGGGCAATGATACCATCTATTTATATGGTTCGGATAGAATGTATGACCGTATGGATACACTGATTGTCGAAAACGACAAATTTTCTACAACGCTTTCCGTTGATACATTAGTGAGTACAATCTTATTATTCAGTGATGGAACGGAATACCCGCTCTTCCTGGATAAAGGACATAAAATACAAATAAAAGGATCCGCAGCTGAGCTGTCCTCATTGCAAATCAGCGGTAATGCTCCTAACAAAGATCTAACAGACTTCAATCAAGAACTGAAAGGTCTGGGTACACCTTCCGAGAAAGCTTTGGAAGAGAAAGTAGAGAATTTTATAACCAAACATCCCTCTTCATTAGCCAACATTTATCTGTTGGATAAATACTTTGTACAGAAGCCCCAGCCCAATCTGGAACAAATAAAACAATTGACCGACCGTATGACCGGTGACCTGAAAGACCGCCCTTACATGGAAACATTGCTAAAGCGTATTGAGGAAGAAGAAAAAGTAGATATAGGAAAAACAGCTCCTTATTTCCGTATACGCAATACAGAAGGCAAAGATATCAATCGTTCCGATTTCAAAGATAAATATCTACTGATACAGTTCTGGGCTTCATGGGATACCATCAGCCGGGAAAAGAATGCAATGTTCCGCCGTATTTATAAGAAAGAACAAAAGAACAAAAACTTCGCATTAATGGGTATTTCCCTTGACTTGGACAGGGAGAAATGGTTGGAAGCAGTTAAACAAGATACTTTGAAATGGGAACAGACTTGCGAATATTCTGGATGGGATGGAGATGTTGCCAAACTATTCTCCATACATACTCTCCCAGCCAATATCCTAATCAGTCCTACAGGTAAAATAGAAGGAAAAAATCTAGATGAAAAGGCTATTGAAGATAAACTGAAAGAAATAGCCCGGAAAGAAAAAGAAAAGTAACCATTAATCACTAACCACTAATCACAAATAAGCACGTGTTAATCAAAGTTTTCGGAGCGGCTGTACAAGGCATTGACGCAACCCTCATCACCATTGAAGTAAACAGTTCACGAGGTTGCATGTTTTATCTTGTCGGGCTACCGGACTCTGCTGTAAAAGAAAGCCACCAACGCATTATATCCGCACTACAGGTAAACGGATACCGGATACCTACCAGTAACATCGTGATTAATATGGCTCCTGCAGACATCCGTAAGGAGGGATCCGCATACGACCTTCCACTTGCCATAGGCATGCTTGCCGCCGGAGAAGTAATTCAGTCCGATAAATTGAACCGTTATCTGATGATGGGTGAACTGAGCCTGGACGGTAGTTTGCAACCTATTAAAGGTGCTCTGCCTATTGCCATCAAAGCACGGGAATTAGGCTTCGAAGGCATCATCGTCCCTCGGCAGAATGCTCGTGAAGCAGCAGTGGTCAATAAAATTCAAGTATATGGAGTGGAGAACATCAAAGAAGTCATAGAGTTCTTCAATGGCAATCAGGAACTACCCCCCACTATTGTCAATACCCGTGAGGAATTCTATGCGCAACAAAGTGACTTCGATCTCGACTTCTCTGATGTAAAAGGGCAGGAAAATGTAAAACGTGCATTGGAAGTAGCCGCAGCTGGTGGACACAATATTATTCTCATTGGTGCGCCAGGCAGTGGAAAATCCATGCTTGCCAAACGCCTGCCTTCGATTTTGCCTCCTCTCTCACTGGGAGAAAGCCTTGAAACAACCAAGATACACTCAGTGGCAGGGAGATTGCAGGCAAATGCAGGGCTTATCTCCAAACGCCCGTTTCGTGATCCTCACCATACTATTTCTACAGTAGCGATGACAGGAGGCGGCAGTTATCCACAACCCGGTGAAATAAGTCTGGCACATAATGGCATTTTGTTTCTGGATGAACTTCCGGAATTCAATCGCAGTGTGCTGGAAGTTCTCCGCCAACCACTGGAGGACCGTAAAATTACTATCTCCCGTGTAAAAAGCAATGTGGAATACCCTGCCAGCTTTATGCTGGTTGCCTCCATGAATCCATGTCCCTGCGGCTACTACAACCATCCCACCAAAGCTTGTGTATGTAGCCCGGGACAGGTACAGAAATACCTGAACCGCATTTCCGGTCCTTTACTCGACCGTATAGACTTGCAAATCGAAGTTGTCCCCGTACCTTTTGAAAAAATGTCCGATGCACGGCCCGGAGAGGCAAGTAGCATCATACGGGAACGCGTAATACGTGCCCGCCAGATTCAGGAAAACAGATATGCCGAGGTTGCTGGTGTCTACTGCAATGCACAAATGAGCAGTAAACTCCTGTCGTTATATGCCCGTCCGGACGACAAAGGACTCATGTTATTAAAAAATGCCATGAACCGCCTAAATCTTTCCGCCCGCGCTTACGACCGCATATTAAAAGTAGCACGTACCATCGCCGATCTTGAGAGTAGTGACCTGATACAGACTTCACATTTAGCAGAAGCCATTGGCTACAGAAACCTGGATAGAGAAGACTGGGCAGGGTAATTCAAGGAAAAAAACGATAGTTCACTATTTTCCCCCTAATTTGCATCATTTTCCCCACGATTATGACCGTATTGGCTTAGATTTGCAGTAACAAAAATCTAAGATACTATGGAGATAAAGACATTTTTCCGTTTTTTCTCGAAGCTGCCACTTTACATTGAGGACAGCGTGGGAGTTCCGCATTCATTCTTTACATTACATCTATTTAAAGATAGTAATATAAAGCAAATATCTTTTTGTCATATCACGAACCAACTATCTACTTATCAATATATTAATAATCAAACGTAATATTAGTGAAATATATTCATAATAGATATAGTCTACTTTTGCATCCAAAATAATATTTATAGGTATACAAAATAAAAGAACAGAAATTCTAACTAAAACTTTATTTTATGCTGAATGTACAATTAAAAAGGAAAAGGACATTTGCACAAAGCATGCTCTTTGTAGTGTTCTTGCTAAGTAGTACCTTAGCATTCGCCCAAAACAAGGTGACTGGTACTGTAACAGACAAAGCCGGCGAGCCGTTAATCGGTGTCAATGTATTGGAGGCCGGCACCACCAACGGATGTATTACCGATGTCGACGGAAAGTACTCCCTGAATGTAGAGAGAGGAGAAACCCTTATCTTCTCTTTTATAGGTTATAACAAACAGGAAGTAAAAGTCACTCAAAACATCATCGACGTGACAATGAGTGAGGATACAGAGTTACTGGACGAAGTAGTGGTCATCGGTTATGGTTCTATGAGCCGTAAGGATGTAACATCTTCTATTACTACAGTTAAGGCTGACAAGTTGAATGTCGGTGTATTCTCGGATGCAGCAAGCATGTTGCAAGGTAAGGTAGCAGGTCTTACTATTACATCTTCCGCCGACCCTAACGGTTCACCCAGTATTACTCTTCGTGGTGCTTCTTCTCTTCGTGAAGGTGCTGCCATGAGTCCTTACTATGTCATCGACGGTATTCCCGGAGTGGATATTTCCATGGTTGCTCCTGATGACATAGAAAGTATCGATGTTCTTCGTGACGCTACCGCTACTGCAATCTATGGTTCTAAAGCAGCAAATGGAGTTATCATCATCAACACTAAGAAAGGTAAGAACGGCATGGAACGTACCAACGTAAGCTATAGCGGATACGTTGCTTTCGACAACATCTTGAAGAAGATGGATATGGCTACCGCAGACGACCTGCGAGCATACGCAAAAAAGAACGGACTAACACTTGCCAACGACCAAGGCGCAAATACAAACTGGCAGGATGAGGTTCTTCGCACTGCTATCAGTACAAACCACAATATCTCTATCAATGGTGGAGCACAAAAGACTACCTACATGGCAAGTCTTAACTATATGGATCGCCAAGGTGTAGTGAAAGGCTCTAAAATGAACAGACTGAATGTGCGTTCCTTAGTTACCACTAAGGTATTAAAAGACCATCTGGACCTTTCGGTAGGTGTAAATGCAAGATATGGCAAGGCTGTAGGTGTTCCTATGAATAACGAAGGTGCGTCCGTCCTTGATGCGATGAACTACTTCTCACCGACTCTTCCTGTTAAGAACGAAGACGGTTCATGGACAAAAGGTTCAGGTTCAAAGAACTACAACCCATTGTCTCTAATCAATGAAGATACGTCTGAGACTATCTTCAAGAATACTCAGGTGATTGGTAAGGCAACTCTGAAGATTATTGAAGGTCTCAACTGGAATGCCAACTACTCATTTACAAACAACCAGCGCACATTTAGTTCATACGATACACACAACACTCAACTAGAGGGTGTAAGTGCATACAATGGCCGTGCAACCCGTTCTACATATTTCGGTCACGAACATTCATTTGAGACTTATGGTAACTACGATACTACTATCGCAAATGTACACAAGCTCTCTCTTATGGCTGGTTACTCTTGGGAAGAGAAGATGAGTAACGACGGCTTTGGCTTGACAGTTCACGACTTCTATGATGATGTCTTGAAATGGAATCAACTTACTTATGCAAGTACTATTGATGGTATACCTGCTGTAGAGAGCGGAACAAAAGAGACTATACGTAATATATCATTCTATGGTCGTGCAAGCTACTCTTACAATAGCAAATATATGATTCAAGCAACGATGCGCCGTGACGGTTCTTCTGTATTCGGCAAAGACCACCAGTGGGGCACATTCCCTTCCGTATCTATAGCATGGAACATCACAGAAGAAGGATTCATGAAGAATCAGAACCTCTTCAGCAACTTGAAGCTGCGTATAGGTTACGGTGTCAGCGGTAATGCCCTTGGCTTCGGTGCCTATACAGCAGTTGCCACTTACGGTGCATCCGGCTTCTTCAACTACAATGGCAAGGACTGGCGTACACTGGCTGCGACAAAGAACGCCAACCCCGATTTGAAATGGGAAAGCACAGGTATGCTCAATGTCGGTATTGACTATGCTTTGTTCAATGGTCGCATCAACGGTACTATTGAGGTCTACAACAAAAAGACCAAAGACTTAATCTGGGATTATCCGGTTTCTACAAACATCTATCCTTTTGGAACAATTGCAGCCAATGTAGGTAAGATAACCAACAAAGGTATCGAGTTCTCTATCAATGCTACTCCGGTACAGACTGAAGACTTCACTTGGAATACAACGTTGAACCTTTCTCACAACAAGAATACAGTAGACAAATTGTCAAACGACAAATATCAGGTAGGTACATTTACACAAGGCGACCCCATGGTAGCAGGTGTATCATCCAATGGTTACACTCAACGTATTATAGAGGGTGAAGCTCTGGGTACATTCTATACTTATGAATTTGCAGGCTATAAAGATGGTAAGGCTACTTACTATGTAAGAGATGAAAAGACAGGTGAACGTACTGGCGAGACTACAAGCGAACCTGCATTCAAAGACCGTACTATCACAGGTTGCGCACAGCCTAAACTAAATCTTGGTTGGAACAACTCATTCAACTACAAGAACTGGAACGCTACCATATTCATTACAGGTGTATTCGGTAACAAGATCTACAATGGTGCACGTGCCAACTATACAAGTCCTGAAATGTTTGCAAACGGAAAGAATGTACTTAAAGAATTTATAACAGACCGTCCTGCAACAGATACCGGAGGAAATGTTCCTTCTGACCGTTTCATCGAGAATGGATCATACCTTCGTTTATCTAACTTGACATTAGGTTATACTTTTAAGAATCTTGACGGTTGGTTACAGAATGTTCAACTCTATGTTACTTGCAACAATCTGTTCACTATCACAGGATATAAGGGACTTGACCCTGAAGTAAACATGGGTGGTCTTGCTCCGGGTGTTGACTATCGTTGGAGTACATACCCTCACTCTCGTACAACAATGGTCGGTTTAAAGGTTAACTTCTAATTATAAATAGAGATGATATTTATGAAAACTAATATAAGATTATTATTTACGGCTTGTGCAGCTGCTTTAGTAACCGGCTGTACTAATTTAGATGTTGATGTAGAATCTCAATATACAGAATATCCTACCAATGAGATTGCTGTTGAAGCAAAGATGGCTGATGTGTACTATCAGATGCGGGATGTATTCGGACGTAGATACATGGAAGCACAAGCTTTGTCAAGTGATGAATATACAGCTGTATCATACGGTGGTGGATGGTATGACAGTGGTGCATACGCACATCCAAGTCTTCACAACTATACATACGAAGATGCAACCATCGACTGGATGGGACAACTTACATCAGGTATAACAAAAGCAAACAAGATTATTATTGAATTGGGAGGCAATGAAGCTGGTGCAGCTGTCGCTCCTGCCCGTGCAATGCGCGCTTTCTTTCATTTCATATTGATGGACTGCTGGGGTGATGCTCCAATCCTTGACCATGCAATGGCTGAAGATGAGACTATAGACCGTTCACCTCGTGCTGATGTAGCAAGGTTCATAGAGAGCGAACTTAAAGAGATTATCCCTCAACTTACCGATGAAGTAAATGCAAATACATACGGCAAACCGACAAAATGGATGGCAGAGGCTCTTTTGGCAAAGATATACATCAACTGGCCTGTATACACAGCAGCTTCTGTTGATCTATATGATGCAGCTACTGCAAAAAATGAAAAGCTGAATGATTGCATTGCACTTTGTGATGATATAATCAAATCTGGCAAGTTCAATCTTGGTTCTATGTCGTATAGCAAGAAGTTCGGTCCGGACAATGGTTCACATGTTGAAGACTTCATATACGTTATGCCATACGATACATATACAGCACAAGGTATGCAGTATGGCCGTTCTCGTTGCTGGAAAGATATCAAATCATGTGCAAAAAGCTACTTCGGTATGAAACTGAGTCAGTCCGGCGGTGGTTACATTACTATGACTCCTGAGTTCGCAAGTTTGTTCAATCTTGAAGGTGATCAACGTAACAATTGCGTAATAGGTGGCACTGTTCATGTATATGATCCTAAGACTTATCTTCCAACAGATGAAATTGCCGTAGATAAAAACGGTAATCCTATTGTACTTACTAAAGAGATTACCCTTGTAAAAGAAGGAGATATTGAGCTTGGTGTAGGTGATAATATCAACGGTTATAGCCAAGGCTATCGTTCTGTGAAGTTCTTCGTTATAGACGATGATTTCAAGAATGGCAGAAATCAGTCAAACGACCTTCCTATATTCCGTTATGCAGACATCTTGCTAACTAAGGCTGAAGCTATAGTACGTGGAGGTTCCGCAACCAACGGTGATACAGCGATGAGCCTCTTCAATGAGATTCGTAGCTACGTTACTGCTCCTACAATTGACCATACTCCATCGCTTCAGGAACTTCTTGATGAGCGTGGACGTGAGTTCCTTGATGAGAACTGGCGTAGGAACGACATGATACGTTTCGGTACATTCGAAAGCGAGTTCTTCCCACATTATAAAGGATTCCCAACTGCCAACTTCGATAAGACACGCCGTATATTCCCACTTCATAAGGATATAATGAATACGAATCCCAACTGGAAACAAAATCCAGGCTATTAAATCCATCAAGGTAAAATAAACTATTGTTTTCTTTTAACTCAAAGCCCCGCATTGCAGCCGATACACCCAAATCAGTCGGTTGCAGTGCCCGGCTTTTCCATTAAAAAGACTTCCGCCAATGAAAAGCAAACTAATCACACTATCTGTCCTACTATTGTTCTCCGCAAATACCTTTGCACAGGACACCAGACTCACAGATTACGTAGACCCACGCATTGGTTCCGAAGGACTGGGACGAGTCTTTATCGGTCCTTCCTGCCCCTACGGAATGGTGAAACCCTCCCCGGACTGTACCCCACGCCCGAACAGCGGCTGGCTACCCATGCCCGAACAGGTAGACGGTTTCTCACAGGTACACGTCAGCGGAACAGGTGGCGGACCTAAATATGGCAATATCCTTGTAATGCCTTTCGGCGACGGAATGGACCGAACAAAGCATATCGATCACCGCAAGTACGAAACTATTAAATTAGGATATTATACCACCCAATTCCAAGCTTCCGGTATACAGACAGAAATAACTACCGCATCTAAAGCCTCATTCTATCGTTTCACCTATCCCAAAGACTCCCTGAAATCACTGGCCATTGATGCCGGATTCTTCTTAGGCGAAAATCCCGTACCCGATGCACGCGAGGCACAACAATTTGTAGGCTCCGAAATACAAATCATCTCCGACCGCGAAGTCATCGGCTATACCCGTATCCGTGGCGGATGGAACAATGGTCGTGCCTACACTGTCTACTTTTATGCAGAAACGGATAAACCTTTCGTAAATACAGCTACTTGGAAAGGTGATAAGATAACAAATGAAAAGTTCCAATACGACTCACATCAAAAGACTGGAGCATTACTACGCTTCAATTCATCTGAAGAAGTAGTGCAGTTGAAAGTAGGTATATCCTTCCTCAGCTCACTAAAAGCCCGCCAGAATGCTCATTCCGATATTCCTCATTGGTCATTCGAGACCGCACATCAGCAACTTCTGACCCAATGGGAAGACTTACTCCAAAGAATTGAAATCTCTCCCCGTACCCCCGAAGCACAAAAACGTATGTTCTATACCGGCCTCTATCACACCATGATTATGCCTGTAGACCGTAACGGAGAGAATCCTCTCTGGGCAGATAATGAACCTTATTATGATGACTTCTATGCCATCTGGGACACTTATCGCACTTCTTCACCACTTATTACCTTGATAGATCCGAAACGTGAAACAGACATCGTCCGCTCACTCATCAACATCTACAAACGAGACGGTTACATGCCTGATGCCCGGAGTGGCAACTGCAACGGACGCACACAAGGCGGTTCCAATGCTGAGATCGTAATAGCCGACGCCTTCGTAAAAGGCCTGGAAGGAATAGATTATGAACTCGGCTTGCAAGCCATGCTGAAAGACGCAACCATCTGTCCCGGCGACCGCCATGAAGCGGAAGGACGCGGTGGCCTGACCCATTACCTGCAACTGGGCTACATCCCCTATGGCATTCCTCGTGCCGGAAACCGCACCGTGGAATACTCCTATTGCGATTATGCCATTGCCTCAGTTGCCAAAGGGCTGGGAAAAGAAGATCTTTATCAGCACTATCTGAAGCAATCCGGAAACTGGAAGAACCTCTGGCGTGACGATTATGAACATGCCGGTGCCAAAGGTTTCATCCTGCCCCGCGATGAAAAAGGCAACTGGCTCGATGAAATCACTTTCGGAAAGTCCAATATACAAAAACCGACCTTTACCTATACCCCCGTCACTTTCGAAGGTCCCTGGTACACACCTTGGTGGAACATGTTCTTCTACGAGGCTTCCTCATGGGAATATTCCTTAAGCATTCCGCACGATGTTCCCGGGCTGATAGAGAAATGCGGTGGTGCAGAAAAGTTTGAAGCACGCCTGGACATTTTCTTCGACCGGGGATTCTTCAATGTAAACAATGAACCTTCTTTCCTCTCCCCTTGTCTTTACCATTGGTTGGGAAAGCCCTACCGCAGCAGTGACCGTATCCACGAAATCATTGCCAAGAACTATAATGACGGACCTATAGGACTACCGGGTAACGATGACTCCGGTGCCATGTCCTCCTGGCTTGCCTTCCACATGATGGGACTATACCCCAATGCCGGACAGGACTATTACCTGATCAATACTCCTTTACTGGAAGAAACGATCTTCCGGTTAGATAACGGAAAGATTTTCAAGATTTCCACTCAGGGGCTTTCTGATAAGAACAGATACATACAATCCGTTACATTGAATGGAAAAACTTACCCCTACTCAGCCATACGGCATAAAGACATCATTGCAGGTGGCGAGCTGATCCTGAAGATGGGAAAGAAACCGAGTGAATGGGGCAAACAATTATTGTTGAACGAAGAGAACGAGAAGTTATGAAGAAATATATGATTCTATCCGTCTTGCTATGTCTGGGCTTCACCGGAAGTCTATTTGCACAGAGCATTCTGCCCGACACATTGCTATTTGTATTCAAATTACACGGGCAGACACGGAAATACGAAATGTCCTTCCAGGAAAAGCAAGACTCCATATACCTGCATTGGGGAATAGAACGCAATTTGAAATGGCAATCGGGAAGCTATGCCATGGGATCCGAATCCGTAGAACAAGCTACACGGCTCAGCTTCCTGCAACCGGAAGATGGTAAGCATGTACAGCTCTCTCCAGAGGAAACTGTTTATATCCTTTCCCGTTCCGCCTACAAGCAACTAAAGGAGCAGCAAACACTTGTCTACAATCGAACGACGTACTCCGTTCTGGACAGTAACGAACAGGCTTTAGGTTATCCGCTTATTCATGTGAAGGATGCCGCGGAAGGATGCGAGATGTGGATACTGGATAATCCTAAGTTAGCGTTAGTATGGAGAACTTGTAATAATCCGTTAGGGGTTAACTGGGAAGTCACTGTTCAACCATCCAACTAAAAGGAAGGGTTCAATATAAAAATTTATGCAAGTCCTGCCACTTTTATTTCCTTTTCCGCCTATTCTTATTATCTTTGTCGCCTAACATAAATTCGTTCCACTATAGTAAAACGAAAGGAACACTATAGTGCACTTTACGAACTACTATAGTGGAACGAAAGATATACTATAGTAGAACGAAATAAAAGTAACGAATGAGCTACATCCCGACAGGCAGCAGGATGAATCGGAATGCCTATATAAAACAATTATAATTATGAGCTTAGAATACGACCTTTACGAAACACCCGACATACAGCAGACCGGCGAGCAACAACCGCTTCACCCCCGCGTAGTTTTCAAAGGAACCATCGACCGGGAAGAATTTCTGGACCGCGTTCACAAATTCACAGGTTTGAGCCGCAGCCTGCTCGCAGGTGCCATGCAGTCTTTCCAAGATGAATTGAGAGATTTACTTGCCGACGGTTGGATTGTGGAAATGGGAGAGATGGGTTACTTCTCCATATCCCTGCAGGGACCTCCTGTAATGAATAAAAAGGACGTGCATGCACAGTCCATCAAATTAAAAAACATCAATTACCGCCCGAGTAGCCGGTTCAAGAAAGAAGTGCATTGGAAAATAAAGCCGGAACGCGGTGAATCCTTTACCCGTCCCAACAGGGAAGAACGCGATGCAGAGAAATGCCTAAAAATAATCAACAGCCATCTGGCAAAATACCCCTGCCTCACCCGTGCCGACTACTGCCGGCTAACAGGATGCAGTAAGAAACTTGCCCTGAAAGAACTGAATGGCTTTATTGCCGACGGGCTTTTGATACGCTACGGAGCGGGAAAGCAGGTGGTTTACGGAAAGGTACAACAATAGTAACAGGAGCTGAATCGACTACTCCAGTACTCCAGCCAGAAAAGTTTTAACTTCCTTCCATGAATAATAAGGAGCAGTTTTATTCTTCAACGGTAGCGTCACTTCACATTCATTCAACAGGAATTTCACCAGTATATCATTCTTCTCATCACGATAGAAAATGATTTGCAGATTGGCTCCCATAGGAGAGACCCGATAATCTTGCCAGGCAAGATGGAATTTTTCCATATCCGCCTCCTGATTGCTACATCCTTCTATTTGCATCAAAGCAAGCAGACGGATGAGGTGGGTATCATGCCCGAAACGGAGATCTGCCGCAGGAGTACCTTTCATTATAGCAACATCCGCACTTTCCAGAATATTGCGCAACAAAGGCACAGCACAGCGAGGCATCAGACCGCCATTGAGCGGAGCAGCAGCATTACACACGTACATGCGAGCATTCACCGTCTTCCAAATACCCACCAACTCCTCGTATTCAAAGATATCATAGAAAGACAAATCCAACTCTACATTCTGCATATCGGCAGCAATCCAATAGAGGCTGCGCATCATGGCATCCGGATCAGCTATCGCATCAGGTTTCACAAACAGGGAAGCCATCAGGCGTCCGGGACGAACATTCTTCTTTTCAAATTCCCTGAACCCACGTCTCCATGAAGCTTTCTCTGAAGAAAACTTCTCACCTTCGGGAGAGGTGTAAGCTATATAATCCATATACCGATGGTAAGCCCTACGCACCACATGCAAGGCAGGATTCAGTTCTTTCAAGCGTTCCGTAAAATAGCTCATGCTCATAGCACAACGCAGAGAAGTGGACGAACGGGCGTCTACGAAAGCATCTTCCCGGAATACTTGCGGAAAATTGTGATACATGCGTTCAGCTATCTCACGATGTTGACGTTCGCCAAGGGGAGTAATACTTCCACTACATCCGCGGGCATCTTCCCAAACCTTGTGCAGACGCTGACGGACATCCATGCCAAGAGGAGTAAGCCCAGAACATTGATAAAGGGAATCAAAAACACAGATGACTTCCGTATAACGTTCATCCGCTGTCATCCAACGGGAGCCATGACGACCGTAGTGACTGATATAGAAAGGCTCGTATCCTGCCGGAGCAGGGGTATGGACAGATGGAGGGGCAGGATAAGCATAATAAATACTCCCTGTCTGCTCCGGCGTCAATACGGACTGGGAACGGGCGGTGAAAGTACACAGTAAATACAATATAAAAATTATGCATTGTCTCATCTTCGTGACGAATTTAAGTTACCTTTCAGATTACGAACATCCTTCTGTCCAATACCTTCAGCTGCCTGATCGGGACGGATATCTCCCCAAGTAACCGTACAATCATCTATCAGGATATCGGATGCCGTATCGATATAGAACCCATACGTCTTATCATGGATAAATCCTTCGCCTACGCACGGACGTTTATCATAAATACCGCCCTCATAGGCAGTACGTTTCTGCAACAGCAGATCTACGTTTTCAAAGTAGATATGGTTCACCTTGTCTTGTGTATCCCCGCCTACAAAAATACCGTTCTCGCTGGTACACTTGATATTTGTGAAATAAATACGGCTCACCTCTCCGCAACGTCCTTCGGTAGCTCCCTTCGGAAAGCGCCAACCGGCATCCTTATGATTGCCTACGGCACGCGGATAAGAAGTCACGTAAATGGGTTCCGCCTTTCCCCACCAGACATCCGAGTAGAACATGCAATCCACAATCATATTAGAGAAAATTACGTTGGTAACCGTTCCTTCATCCCGGTTCTGAATACCGATGCCGCGGTTGCTATTCTTAATAATACAGTTATTGAACAGTACGTTATTAATCTTATCCATATTTTCCGAACCGATCTTGATGGCACAGGAACGGGAGACCATGGTACAGTTAGTTACCACAATGTCTTCGCACGAACCGTACTCCTCAAACTCGCGGCGGTTCTTCAGGCAGATACAGTCATCACCTGATTCTATATGGCAATTGGCAATGCGCACATTCTTGGAATGGTCTACATCGATGCCGTCGCCATTGCGTATCTTCAGATTGTTCAGAATAGAGATGCCATCAATGGAGGCATCGTTGCAACCAATGAGATGAACCGTCCAATAGGCACTGTTGCGGATGGTTACATCACGAATCACTGTCTTCTCTATATTGATAAGCGTCAGCACATGCGGACGGGGATCAAAGTCGGTCACCGGTTTCAGCTCGTAAGAATCTTCCAGTTCCTTGCCCATAAAGGAGACACCGTTTCCGTCTATAGTTCCTGTTCCGGTGATAGATACCTCTTTCAGGTCTTGACCATAAATCCACATCATACCTTCACCACGGTTATCGCGGAAAGCGCTCAATGAATAGGCAGCCTCATCGGGATTGGCAAGCAGGCAGGAATTAGGTTCCAAGTGTAGTTCTACAAACGAGGCAAGATGGAAAGGACTGCACATGAAAATACGCCCCGCCGGAACAAGGACCGTTCCGCCACCCGACTTGGAACACTGGTCGATAGCGGTTTGTATAGCAGCGGCGTCATCGGTCACGCCGTCACCTTTGGCTCCGTAATCCATAATATTGTAGACAGTTCCTCCAGTCTTCGGAGTACCGCAAGCCCCTAACAGCAAGATACAGCATAGGGCAAACAAGAATGCTTTTACTCTCATAATAAGTATATCTTTCTTAAATTAAACTACATTACTTCCGGCGGACAGTTTTCTGCTCCCGCTCCCCACTCTTTATTCGGTTCATCCCCCATTACAAACTCCATCACACCACCATTCACTATATCCTGATGGGTAATATAATTCCGTGTATAAGGCTTTCCATTTAGTGTTGCCGACTGGATATAAATATTCTTCTGCGACGCATTACGGGCTTTCACGGTGAATGTATTTCCATTCTCAAGATTCAGCGTAAAGCTGGGGAATGAGGGGCTGGCAAGTAGATAATACGGGGTACCGGGACATACCGGATAGAACCCCATAGCGGCAAACATATACCAGGCCGACATCTGTCCGGCATCGTCATTACCGGAAAGCCCACCCGGTTCATTCAGATATTCCGTTTTCATAATATGCCGGACGGCACGTTGAGTTTTCCAAGGCTCGCCTGCATAATTGAACATATAGGCAACCTGATGACAGGGCTCGTTTCCATGCCAGTAACGCTGTTCGCTGAACATGGAATCCAGTTTGGCTACATATTTATCCTTGCCTCCCATACAATCCATCAACCCGTACGGATCTTGCGGCACATACCAGGTATAATGGCAAGGAGCGCCCTCAGTAATGAAACGGGCGAAATTGAAAGCATTGGCATCATTCAGGAAAGTACCATCGGCATGACGTCCCTGGGCATATCCGGTACGGGAATCAATCACATTGCGATAATTGGCAGCACGCTGTATCAATACCTGGTAATCATCTGTCTTACCCAGAGCTTTCGCCATCTGTGCAAGGGCAAAGTCATCATAAGCATATTCTAGGGTACGCGACACTTGTTCTTTCGTGTGGAATGCATCGGGTACACCGTCTTCAAGAGGAATATATCCATATTCCAGATAAGAAGCCAAGGCACGGCGCCCCATACCGTTTTTATACTCATCTGGGTTGGAAGGAGCTTCAAAAGCATTCTTACGCATTCCTTCATAAGCCTTATCCACATCGAAATTACGAATGCCCTTACAGTAGGCATCACTGATGGCGGAGATACAATGATCGCCTATCATAGCGGCGGTATAGCTATTCCAGCAAGGGAAAATGGGTAGCCACCCACCTTGCTCATATTTATGCACCAGAGATTGCATCATATCTCCGCCCTTGGTCGGGAAAAGCAGATTTATCATTGGATGCAGGGCACGGTAGGTATCCCACATGCTGTAATCTTCATAATACGTTTCTCCTTCAGGAAGTTGCCGTATCGGGGTTCCATTTGCAAAAGAGGGATAACGCCCATCTACATCATTGAATGTATGTGGCAGGAAAGAGGCACGATAGAAAGCACCGTAAAACATTTCCTTGTCCGCAAGCTGTTCGGTTTCTACATCAATGGCAGAGAGGTGTTTTTTCCAGATCTGTCTCAAATCTGTGCAAGTCTGACCGAAATCCCAATGAGGGATTTCAGCCTTCAGGTTTTGCAAAACACCGTCCCGGTCGGTAAAGGAGGAAGCAGCTTTTACCAGCACTTCTTCGCCTTCAGCTACATTAAATTCTACATAAGCACCTATCTGGGCCGCATCACCTATCCGGATGACACCTGGAGACAGGGAATCTCCCCTGAACACACCGTACCCCGTCAGCTTCTTTTGCAGCTGAACGATGAAATGTCCGCTATACCCTGCCGGTTTTCCCCAGCCCTGATAAATGCGGTGAACGGGATTGTATCCGTAAATCTGATTGTTGAGGGTATCGATGCAGATGTATCCCTGACCTTCATCACTGTTGGGATTCACCACCAAATAACCTTTTCCTGCTTTTCCGTAGGTGAAACGAAAGATAGCGGAACGCGAACGGCCCGTCATTTCAGCAAAGATATTCTCATCCGGTAGAGAAACCCTATAATAGGCGGGAGTCGCCATTTCCTCGGCATGCGAGAAACGGGTGGAACGTGCTTCCGGCTGACAACGTAATGTACCGAAGAGGGGCATCAGGGTCATAGAACCGTAATCCTGCGTACATCCGCCCACAATCCAATGGGAGTTACGGAAACCTTGCAGCAGGGAATCTGCATAATAATAGGGAGCTATACATTTTTGTTCCGTATCACGCGTCTGCGCAGTCCAGAAGTTCATTCCGTTGGGTTCGAGTACTGCTGGAAGAGTTTGCCCGTATTCTTCGGTATCTTTGCCGAACAATCCGGCTGTATGGGTGGCACTGGGGGCAGTGCCGACGCGGGTGTCGATATAGGATAACCGCGACTCATCATCCATTCCACAACGTCCGGTGCACGAAGTGGTACCCGGCAGCAAGACAGTTACTAATAATAGGGAGCAGTATGTATAGATCGTCCGTTTCATGTTATATTTTTATATAGATTTTCTTTTTATACAATGGATAGCCGCATGCTCCCATCAGCAACGTGAAAGCAAGAGCGTAAACGGCAGATGCCAGATAAGGATCGGTTATCAATGAATGTATCCCTTCGTAAACAATCGGTTTGCTTCCGGTGGCACCGATAACAATAGCCGCCACCTCACTGAGCACATAGAGAAACAAAGGGTTGACTCCGAATACCTCAAAAAAGCGGCACCAGTTCTTCTTCTCTTTCATATCGATGAAGTAAATAAGTACAGCCTGAAGCATGGCAGCCAGTCCGCAAGTAACCAATACGAAGGTAGGCGACCAGATACGCTTATTCAATGGCAAAGCCTCCGTCAGCACAAAACCGCATGCCATCAGAATAAAGCCTGCCACAAACAGTTTCAGGGTTTTCTGTTCCAAAGCTTCCTTAGCCAGTATGATCCTCCCGCAACAAAAGCCAATCAATGTATGAGCAATAGCTGCAAGGGTGCTGGTAAGTCCTTCCGGATCTATCGGACTTTTATGATAAAGGTGGTCTGCACCCAATACATTCTGGTCTATAATTGCCAGAATATTTGTGCTATCAGGGGTGTATCCGTTGCCAATGCCGAGCAAGACGGCATATCCCATAATAAGGAAACCGATCATCCAGCCGATATACTTAGGCTTGACATACAGAGCTACGAAAGAAACGGCACAATAACATAAAGCGATACGTGGCAACACCCCCGTAAGCCGGAGATGGGCAAGGGGAAAGAAATCGCCCTCACAGATAAAGTGAAACCAATGAATGGCCCAGCCGATACACAGAATGACAAGAGTACGTTTCAGTATCTTACGGATCACCGGGCCTGATGCCTGGAAATGGAACTTGCTCAGAGCAATGTAAGTGGAAATGCCCATGATGAACAAAAAGAACGGAAAGACCAGGTCACAAAGCGTCAGCCCATTCCATGCAGAATGCTGCAGGGAGTCGTAGGATAGCTTTCCACCGGAATTATTGACGAGAATCATTCCGACAACAGTAATTCCACGCAACACGTCGAGAGACAAGAGTCGCTTCTTCTGCGGATAGCCGGAAATTGGGGGTTGAATATTTTCCATCATCTGTAGGGTGTTAATCACTAATCACTCATTCTCAAACACTTTCTCAAATGCTTCCTTTGCCACATCCACACAGTTTCCTTCGGAAGTCGAACCATACGGATTCTTCGCCAATGTCCAGGGTTCTTCCATTGCATAATAATCCAATTTCACTTCGGGTTTACCATCCAGTTGGTCTTGGAGGGTTTGCCAATAAGCCGCCCAACGTTTATAGTAAAAATCGCGCAGAATGCCGTTCCATTCCTTATGGGCATAGTCACGCAGACCGCCGTCGTCAGCACAAACACGATTGCCCCAGGTAGTTATCTGCACACGGGCATTCCATTCGTACAGGTCTTTCTCTTCGGGAGTAGTGCCCAGCTTGCGTGCCTGCTCTATCCAGCGACCTACACGGAACTCACTGCGTGTACCCAACAATTTATCCTGCAACAGCAGTATATCCAGGAATTTCCGGGAGTCACGGGCAAAACTGCATTTATCAAAGCTCTTGAAGTCGGCAATGGTACGGTTATAAACAATGCGCCCTTTATCCGAAAGGGACTGGCGGACAATATCTACTAAGTCATATTCAAAGTTATTATTACCACGATATTTATCGGCTACCTCCAGCATCAGCCGGGCAGCTTCTTCCGTAACAGTGGGGTCGTAATAGTTCTTCATCTTCGACCAGCTCGATGCCTGAAAGTTGTTCAGTGAAGGACGTCCACAGAAGATGGATTCATGAGGGCCTTGCTGATTGTTTCCAAAGGGACAGTTATAAATGGTATTGGCAAGCAGAGTCCATGCCTGTTCTATCTTCTCGTCACGCACGCCGTAACGGGCAAAGAGATAATCTTTCAGCCATTCCTCTTTCGTGAATTTCTCCGGGCGCCAAGGCAGCTCACACATCAGTTCGAACATCATGGGGTTATTCTCTGAGCCTTCCATGGTGAGACCGATACCTTTCAGATGAGTTGCCAACGGGTTGTTCTTTGTCAGATAGAAGTTGTTGAGCAACTGATCCATACGGCCGTGCAGACCGACATTGCCGCCGAAGTTGAGCAACATACAGAAAAGCCAGTCGTGCTGCTCATAACCTTTGTCGCGCTTCCAAATAGAAGGGATTCCCCACATAGGGCGACATTCACTGAACAAGTCCAGTATCAGCAGATCTCCGTTCTGCATATTCTTTATCATTTCAGGGCGAGGATTCTCCGTCCAACCCTGTACTACCCAAGTGGCTTTCGGATTCACTTTCTTCATAGCCGCCATGATGGCCTTCCCGGCTGCATCGAAATCTACTGAAGCGGCATTTTCTGCTTCATGGAAGGGGTCCATAGAGTAATAATCTGCCTTGCCGAAAAGCTTCTCCTGCTCCCGGTAATACAAATCGGCTATCTCGGCAAAACGAGCATCAGTGGGCTGCAAGAAAGCCGGACGGGTAAAGCCATTCCACAGATCGGACTTGGTCAGGTTCAGCCCCAACTTCTCGTCAGCATCATGCGGAACCATTCCGGAATATCCTGGAAATACAGGTTTGATGCCATACTCACGCATCCGCTTCAGTATTTTCTTCTGCAGAGCTTCCTGCTGTGCGTACCAAGAGTCCGGATTGGGACCGCCCCATCCTTCCAGATTATTCATGGCCCACCAAGCCAGAAAGGCGGGACCAGCTATAAAACCGTTTATTTCTTCTTTGGAATATCCCAGCTTTTGGAGCATATTGAACCAGATACACTCCTGCCCCACAGCGGCCAAAGGAAGATTGATGCCATGCAGAGCCATCCAGTCTATTTCTTTCTCCCAGCGCTCCCAATCCCAGAAAGCCATCGTATAAGAGTAGGTGCAATAGTTGAAATCATAACGAAGTGAGAGGGACGTTTCGTGACGCTCTTTCTGAGTAACGGGAGGGAGTACCACGGGGAGCGATGCCTGCATGCCGTTCCATGATAGCTGGATACCGGCATAATATTTCAGATACCAATTGATACCTGTCGCTATATTCACGTAGTTGTTACCACGGACAACAACTTTACTACCTTTCTGATCCAGTTCAAAAAAGTCGTCCGCACCTTTATTGAGTTCAATAACAAATTTCTTAGATGCTCCCTTATCAATTCTTTCAAGCAAGCCATTAACAGGGTTGGCAGATAAATAAGTAGACAAGCCTACTACTAACAAAATAACTAAATAGAGTTTGGTTTTCATGGTATTCATTACTTCTGGGTGATGTGCAAAAGTAGGCGTTTATTTTATTATATAAGGAGAAAATAGAAAAGTTTGGGACGAATATAGTAAACGAGCTACCTTACCCCTTCTTTCCCAGTTTCGAACTCGGTAAATACCCAAAGAACTCTTTGAAGCACTTAGTGAAGTACTTCGGATCATTAAAACCTACAGCGTATGCTATCTCCGAAACATTGATGTCTCCAGGTCCTTCCTGTATCATCCGTTGCGCCACGTTCAGACGGTAATTCTTCATAAACTGTCCGATAGGTTGCCCTGTGAGGTCCTGCATTTTCTTGTTGACGAGCGTCTTGCTATATCCCATATCACGCACAAAACGTTCCAGGTTATATTCCGCATCGGCATAGTGCTCCTTCATCAGGTTGACGGCATTCGTAATGAATGTCTTGTCCCGCGACTCTTCCTTTACATGCAGCTCTTCCACATTGCTGCTGGATGAGAACATCTTCTTATATTTCCTCCGTAAATTCAGGATATTGCGAATACGAAGCCGGAGCACTTCTTCATCGAAAGGCTTACAGAGATACTCGTCCACGCCTATTTCGAAGCTCCTCTTTTCCTGCACATCCGAGCGAAGTGCCGTAAGCATAAGGAACGGAATATGCGAAGTGGCCAGATTCTCCTTGATGCGGCGGGACAACTCCATACCATCCATCACAGGCATCATCAGGTCGCTAACTATTAAATCTATCGTATGCTTCTGAACTATTTCAAGAGCTTCCTGCCCGTCACCTGCCTCAAACAAACGGTAATCGCCCACAAGCAACGTACGGATATACGAGCGCATATCCTTATTATCTTCCACAATCAAGATGGTCTCTTTCTTCTGTGTATCTTCCGGCTGTAAGGTATCCGGCAGGTATACAGTACCGGGATCTTCCACTATTTCTCCTCTTGTTCCCACTTGTTCACCGGGAACCAACGGCATCAACATACGGAATGAAGCCCCTCGCCCGGGATTATTACGGGCAAAAATCTCTCCCCCATGCAAGTATACAATCCGTTTACACAGGAAAAGACCGATACCCGTACCACTCTGCCCGTAAACCGGATATTTCGTACTCTTCTTAGATTGATAGAAACGGTCGAAAATCTTCTCCATGTCTTCTGTCACAATACCGTGTCCCGTATCACATACATTCATATAGAGCAACTTCTCTCCGCCTTCACCCTTAATGGATGCCACAAATATATCAATGCGACCACCATCGGGCGTAAACTTAATGGCATTCGAAACCAGATTAACCAGCACCTTACGCATATATCCGGGATCAATCATCAGGAAAGGATTCTCCAATCGGAAATAAGTGCATATATCAATCTGCCTCTCCTTTGCAAAAACTCTGAAAGGTATCAGCAACTCAGATAAGAACTCGACAAAATTCGAGGAGCGCTTATCCAACACCACTTTATCGATGTCCAGTTTTCGGAAGTCCATCAGTTCATTGACTAGGGAGAGCAGATACCGTGAATTCCGTTCAGCTATCTGTAACTGTGCCTTCACCGCCTCGTCCTGTGTCTCCTTCAGGGCATGCTCAATGGGACCGTGAATCAATGTAACCGGAGTGCGGAACTCATGCGTGATATTTGTAAAGAAGGCAATCTTCTCTTCCGTAATCTCTTTCACGTGTTGGGCCATGGTCTCCAATTGCTTGTTTTGGACAGCCAGTTCCTGCGTACGCAGTTCCACTTCCTTTTCCAGTCGTGCTTTCTGTTCACGATAGCTCCGGGTCTTGCGCTTATAGAATAAATAGATAGCAATGCAAATGGCTATGGCAAGAAGCAGGTAGAACCAACCGGCCTTATAAAAATAAGGTGTGATTCCGACTTTTATTTCAGTCGTTTCTTCCGACCAACGTCCCAGCTCATCCGTTGCACGAACCTGCAATGTATAGTTTCCCGGTGGAACAGCCGTATACCGGGCCATGCCATCACCCGGCTGAGTTTCGTTCCATTCCTCCTCGTACCCTTCCAGACGATAAGCAAAACGGATACGGCTACTGTTTCCATAATTCTGCGTAGTAAAACCTATGGAGAAACGGTTCTCCCGTTCATGCAGAAAAATACCGGAAGCAAGAGTGATATTTTCTTTCAGATAATCACCACTAGAAGGATAAATCATATTTCCACCAATGGCCAGGGAAGAAAGTTTCACATGCGAATCCGCAGGCTGTGAAACCTCATCATCAGGGTGGATAATAACCAGTCCGTCTATGGTTGCCATATAAATAAAATCATGCTTTTCCGAGTAATGGATACCATTCCAATAAAACTGGGTAGCAGGCAATCCATCGGCCTGCGTATAGTTGCTGAATGTCATTGACTGGATATTCAACCGGGACACTCCATCGTTCGTAGTCAGCCACAAGTTTCCCTGTCCGTCTTCCGCCATGCCGATAATGGTATTATTAGGCAGCCCGTGGCGCGTCGTATAGTTTCTGAATACAAAGTGATTATTCTTGTCACTCGTCAACTGATACAAGCCGCTTCCATTACCACCCAGCCAGATGGTACCGTTTTTGTCTTCCAGAATACTGTTGATCTTTTCCAGTTGAGTGGACTGCGGATTATCCAGTTTATACTTGAGATACTTATAATCAAAACGTTTATTCGACTTGGCAAAAGAAGCAAGGTCCACGATAAAGACACCTTGTGTAGTACCTACCCAGAGGCGTTTCTTGCTGTCAATCAGTAAAGCATAGATGGCCTCAAACTCATTATCAGACTGATCGAACAGTACACGAACGAAAGTATCCTTCCGCTTGTCGTAGAAGTGTACTCCGCGCGTGGAACCGAACCATATTCCATGGTTAATCACATCTTCACAGGCACTGTTGATAAAATCGCCTTCCAATTCAGGAATATTCTCGCGGGTATAGCGTTTGAAGGTACGGTTATTGGGGATATTCAGGTCGATCCCATTAATCCCCACACCCCAAGTATATGCCCACAGGCGGTTATCGGAGTCTATCAGGATACCCATCAAGGTATTGTTGCTGACAGAGGTTATGTCATTAGGAGAAAAGAGGTGGTGGACACAAGATTTACTATCTTCATTCCACTTCAACAAACCGCGCTCTACCAGGGCAACCCAAAGATTTCCGTTTTTGTCTTCATCCACCGCATTCACAGGCGTAGGGGCATCGTTTTCGGTATCCGCACTCCCACACGTCCACAGTTTTGTCTGAAGCCGCTTCGGAGAAAGCAGGTTGATGCCACCGGTTTCAGTACCCAGCCAAATGGTCTCACCATCGGTAAACAGGCAGTTGATGGCATTGCAGTTGATGGTAACTCCCACTCGTTCACTGGTCTGACGAATGAACGAGAAAGTATCCGTGTCTTTATCATAGACATTCAGTCCGTTAAGGGTGGATACAATCAGGTGTCCCCGCTCCGTTAGTTTGATATCCGTTATATAAGCCTGGCTCAGCATCCCGGGGCGGTGGGTGGAGTAACGATAACGTTTCAGACTTTGCCCGGTATGGTGGTATTTGAATAAGCCACGGTTAGAGCCAATCCACAACAAATCGCCGTCTACCTGCATACAGGAGATCCGCCAATCTTCACTGAAAGAAACCAAGCTGTCAGACAGTTTCTCCACTTTCAGAAGATGTCCTTCATGCTTCGTGATGCGGCACACTTCATTGTCAATACCTGCACAAACTGTCCAACCCAGATCGGTGACAGCATGCACCGGAGAAGCACACTCACTCTCCAGATGATAGTAATTCTTTATAGCTCCTTCGGTATCCAGTTCTATACACCACAAATCCTTGTTAGCAGAAACCCAGACATCACCTTGCTTGTCCTTATAAACCGTACTTACGTTTTCATTCATCAACCTTCGTAGCGGGCTGTCTGATGGAACAGGTAACTCCACCAAAGCATAAGTATCCAGGTTGAGAATGTCGATGCCACCCTCGGAGGCTATCCAAAGGCGCCGAAAGTTGTCCTCACAGACCTTATGAACAAAGTCGTTCTTGAGACATATCGGTTCCGTTTGAGTGCCATAGTTCAGGAATTGATAACCGTCATAGCGACCTATTCCGTAATGCGTAGCAACCCATACATATCCTTCGGAGTCCTTGAAGATATCACTCACAAAACTATAGGGTAACCCTGCAGTTTCAGTAATAAACTTAAAGTTGTACTGGCTGAAAAAGCGATCCATGCTTTCCGAAAAAAGCGGTGGAAGCTGCATCAGACAAATGAGGAATATCAGGATACGCTGTTTCATGTGAATTCAAGTTACGAGCTACTTCTTTTCTATCCGGATACGGGCATCCACTGCAATCACATGTTTCTCCGTAGCCAAAAGCGGATTAATATCCATTTCTTTAATCTCCGTAGCAAAGCGTAGCAAGGTAGAAAGGCGTACGATAATCTCAGCAAACTTATCCTCATTCACCCCTTTCTGTCCGCGCGTTCCCTTGATAATCTTGTAAGCGCGGAGAGAATGAATCATAGAGTAAGCCTCTTCGTACGAAAGTGGTGCCAAACCGGAAGAAACGTCTTTCAGCACTTCCACAAAGATACCACCCAAACCGCAGAGCACCACATGACCGAATTTAGCTTCATACTTGGCACCTACAAAAAGTTCCGTACCTGCCAGCATAGGTTGTACCAGTATCCCCGTCACTTCGGGAATTTGCATCATACGTTCAAATTCAAACGCCAGATGCTGTTCTCCTTTTATATTAAGCACTACGCCACCGACATCGGATTTATGAACAGGCCCCACAACCTTTGCCACCACGGGGAAACCTGTACGACGGGCAAAGGCCAGTACTTCGTCTTTATTAGAAGACACAAATTCTTCAACGATAGGAATACCGGCAGCATGAAGCAACGCCTGTACATAATGCGGCTGGATATATCCGTCTTCGGGAATAGAATCTATAATACGGCGAATACGCGGCACATCCACACCAAAGAGTTCGATCTCATTGGTAGCAGGGCGGGGAGCATTCATGATACGTGACAAGGCTGTGCCCAGCGTCACTTCATCGGCAAAGTTCACATGACCTTTAGCAAGAAAAGCGGCAACTTCTGCTCCGGCGGTATTGATAGAAGGGAGAATGGGGAAGATAGGTTTACTGCAACTCTGCATTTTCTCATGCAGCACATCGTACATCTCGAACATGGTAACCAGTCCCGGCGTACCGAAAATAGCCAGAACAGCATCTATCGTATCGAATTTCTCTTCGCAGTATTCCAGACAGAGCCGCAGATGATCGGGAGTTCCCGTAGCCAGGATATCAATCGGATTTCCTACAGCCGCACCGGGAAAGAGTTTTCCTTTCAGTTCATCTACAACCGGGCCTTCCAGTTTTGGGACATTCAGTCCGCCTTTACTCAATGCATCAGTCAGCATAACGCCCGGACCTCCGGCATGAGTAATGATAGCGAAGTTCTTCCCTTTCAATTTCGGAAGGGTAAAGATACATCCTACTGTAGTCAGCTCTTCGCGTGAGTAGCAACGTACAATACCGGCTTTACGGAACAGAGCTTCCACTGCCGAGTCCGAACTGGCAATGGCTCCTGTATGCGAAGATGCCGCACGGCTCCCGCTCTCGCTACTGCCAGCCTTGATGGCGGCAATCTTACAACCTTTCTTAATTAAAGAAGAAGCATGAAACAACAGGCGGTCGGGGTCACCGATGCTTTCGATATAGAGTAATTTGATTTTAGAATCTTTGTCCGGTTGGAAGTTCTCGTCCATATACTGCAATACGTCTTCCACACCTATCTGCTTTGCATTTCCCACAGACCAGACGGAGTTGAACTGCAAACCTTTCGTTACGGCACTCTCCAGAATGAAAACGGCGGTCGCACCGGAACTGGATATCAAATCGACTCCTTGTGGATGCAGTTGCGGGATGGGTTGGCTGAACACACTATGATGCCAGGTATTCATCAGTCCAATGCAATTCGGCCCTATCAGGGAAGCTCCATACTTATTCACCGTTTCCAGAATACGGTCTTCCAGCAACGCACCCTCATGTGTCTCCTCACCAAACCCGGCGGAAAGGATGATAAACGCACGTACCTGCTTTTCAGCAGCAAGCACCTCCACAGCATCCGGACACATCTGTGCCGGAATGGCAAGTATAGCCATATCCGTATCGGGAATATCCTTCACATCGGCATAAGCTGTTACACCTTGTACTTCTGTCTCTTTGGGGTTTACGGCACGGAGTTCTCCGGTATAGCCACCGTTAATAAGATTACGCAAGATGGCGCCTCCCGGCTTGTGCACATTATTGGATGCTCCCACCACTACAATACTGGCAGGACGAAGCAATTGGTTTGTTATCATAGTTTATTCACTTTAAGTTCAGGATACGATGTCACAAATATACACCTTTTATGCAATCCTGCAATCGGAAAACAAAAGAAATACGAAGAGGAAGAATAGACTGATTTATTTTTTCCCAATAGGAGAAAAATAATTTAGTAATAGCCGATAATAAAATGGGAGATAAATTATCATTGATGTACCAAACTATTTTTAAGCGTTACTAAAATAAATCAAGGAGCTAATCTCTTTGAATGACAAAACAGGAGATTACCGTTTTCATCACGAAGATGCATCCCGTTACCCTCGCAATAACGGAAGAAGGAACAATCGCCACAAGCATCTTTTTTCATCCAATCGCGGTTACGGAATGGCCGGAAGCGTTCTTCCCATACCTGCATAAAATTGTCCCGATAGATATTCCCTTGATGAAAATCACTCCGGATACTGGGACAAGCAGAGATAGAACCGTCTATCAGGATAGAACCGACAGTAACACCGGCATTACAAGCAAAGAAGCTATCGCGTACTTCTCCTTCGTACTTGCCGAGAAAGCCTTCGCAGCCATAACTCAAATGTATCTTTCCCTCCTTACGGATTTCTTTAATGAAGTCCATAAGTCCGGTAAATTCTTCATCTGTCAGCTGGAACTCAGGATGCGAAGCAGCACGGCCAACCGGAAAGATAGTAAACATCCGCCATTGGCGAACGCCTATTTTATAAAGAGATGTTTTTAATTCGTCCAGATAAGGGTAGTTACGTCGGTTAACGCAGGTCACCACATCCCAGGTCAGCTCCGGTTCATGTACCAGCATCTTTATGGCTTCCAAAGCATTATGATGGCTCTCAGGATGTCCCCGCAACCAATTATGATCTTCGGCAAAACCATCCAGACTGATAGTTATGGAATGCAATCCGGCAGCCATGAGACGTTGCAAGCGTTCCTTTGTCAGATAAAGTCCATTGGAGACCATGCCCCACGGATAACCACGACGGTAGAGGGCCAGCCCGACTTTTTCCAGGTCTTCCCGCATCAGGGGTTCTCCACCAGTGATGATGATACTTACTTTATTGGGATTTACATAAGGAGTAATGGAATCGATAGTACGCAAAAAATCTTCAGCAGGCATATCTTCCACTGCCGCCATTCGTTTACAGTCACTTCCGCAATGCTTGCAGTGGAGATTACAGCGCAAAGTACACTCCCAGAAGAGCTGCTTCAGAGGGTGCAGTTCTTTCAGGTTATTCCAGATCTTCCGGTTTATTTCCAGAGCAAGCTGTTTACGTAATGAAAGATTATTCATTCTTTTTCTTCAGTACAAAATCTACTTCTTTAGTGTCACTGCCTTGATACCAGCCTTTACCACCTGTCGGCTCCATTTTTATGTCAGTTGAGTCTGCTTTATAAATACCCGGTGAATCTTCACACACTAAGCGGTATTTACCATAGCCACCTGCCTGCTCATTTAAGAATCGGAACTCTCCATTCTCTTGAGTATACAGAGTATCAGTGTAATAAGCTCCCATCGGTTCTCCATCCGACGTAAGTTCCTTTACGATAACCCTTGCATCCTTTACAGGTTCGCGTAGTTCATCGAGTACCTTACCTTTAATCTCAAAACGACAATAAGGTGTTCCATATTCATCAGCCCCCGTCCCGTCACATGCATTAAAACCGAGTAAGACCAATACTCCGGACAATATACGGTTGTAGAAATGTAACCATCGTTTCTTCTCTTCCTTTATTTTCATAGCATTTCTCATGTTCATTCTTAAATTAGATATCCTTTTTGTAAAATGCTGTTCTTTTGGAAATACTGCACCAAAGATAACTTTTTATCTGCAATAATTCAAAATATTTGTCAGTATTCCGTATAAAGATTTCATATCTTTGAAGCTTCATACCTAAAATGAAGTGTAAACAAGAAGAATTATGGACATCAGAAACAGAATACAACAACTATTAACCGCCATCAACCAAGGGGTTTACGAGAAGGATACTGAACTCAGCTTGTCACTATTGGCAGCATTGGCAGGCGAAAGTGTTCTCTTGCTGGGTCCTCCGGGGGTAGCTAAGTCCATGGTGGCGCGTAGACTAAAATCTGCCTTTAAGGGAGCAAAAGCTTTTGAATATCTGATGTCACGCTTTTCTACTCCCGACGAGATATTCGGTCCTATCAGCATCAACCGACTGAAAGAGTTTGATAAATACGAACGTGCCATTGATGGGTATCTGCCTACGGCAAGCGTAGTGTTTCTGGATGAGATATGGAAAGCGGGACCTGCCATACAAAATTCATTGCTCACCGCCATCAACGAGAAAATCTATCGGAATGGCGATAGCGAAATTAAGTTACCACTAAAACTTCTGATTGCCGCCAGTAACGAGTTACCAGCACACGGCGAAGGACTTGAGGCTCTGTGGGATCGGTTCCTGCTGCGTATCATCTGCACCTGTGTAAAGGACGAACAGACTTTTTACAACATGCTGCTCGATGACAACGATAAAGAAATAAACGTGCCTTCAGAACTGCAAATCAGTGAAGAAGAATATGCAGACTGGCGCGGACAGATCAACCGGATTTCACTATCTGCCGAGATTCTGCACTACATTACGAACGTTCGCCGCCAACTGAAACGGCTTCTACTGGATGATGAAGGCACTGCCCGAAACGTATATATAAGCGATCGCCGCTGGAAAAACATTGTACAATTGCTGAAAGCCTCAGCTTTCATTAACGGACGTACAGAGGTCAACTCATCAGACTTGCTGCCCCTATACCATTGTTTGTGGAATGAGGTAGATGAATGTGAGCCGATTCATCAATTGGTCATCCGGGAGCTATTCACCTCCTGCCTGGAAAAAATGGAAGAAATCACTGAAGCGATTAAAAGCGACATCCGGATCAGCCGTGTACGCCAGGCTTTGGAAGACTTCAAGAACAACTGTTCCCCCAGGAATGAACTGGAAATTACAGACTACTTCTATTACCATGTAGAGGAACACGGAACAGGCCATACATACATCTTTGCCGTAGACTATCTGGCTCTGAAGGAACAGAAGAAAGAAAATGCACCGAAACAAGCTGTTATCTATCCCGACCCATTGAATCCGGGACGTTCCATCATTCGTTGTTACCCGGGCGGAACCCCCTCATCATCTGCCTCCCAGCAACGGGTAAACCTGTACAGGGAAGGAACGGAATACCTGTTGATAGACGGCGTACGATATCCGATGAGGCAAAGAAAAAAAGGAGAAAAAACACTCCCTGCATCCGGCAAATCCTCTCAAAGCCTGTTCGACAAATTGCCTCAGATTACTCCTCGCAATTACCGGAACGAGTTGAATCAACTCTTCCAGCAACTATCAACCCTCACTAGTTCCTTATGTACGGACAACCAGTTCGTCACGTCGGCTGATAAAGAGTTAATCACCCGCTACTCGGACGAAGTATTAAAAAGACTGCGGAATGTAGAGATCGAAGAGGAAAAGTTACAATTCAATTTGCAACAATATGGCGGGGCTAACCAAAAAGAAGTATGACATCCACTTCTATACAAAGATAGTCGAGAAATTTGTGCAAACAGGAGAATGCGCCAAGACTCTATACGGCGAAACGGAAGATCCCTTGTTGCTCTATCTACTGGCCATCATGAACAATCCTTCCATCAGAGTTCTGGTGTTAGGCGATGAGGTCCGTGCACGCATATTCTATGACATCACCACGCAGTTTGTCTGGCAGTTTCTCGAACAGGAAAAGTTCCAGATGCAGAGAGCTCAATCCGAACTTGGAGAAATGGAAAATGCCTTGAACTGGGTTAAGGAGAAGCGGGACGGTTGGCAAGCATTATTAAGAAAAATCAAAGACGATTATAAAGAAAATGCTTTCGATGAACCGTTCTACGAACACATGTTCGGAGATAAAGATAAGCAGCATGACTCTACTGTCTGGGAGAAAATGCTGAAAGATTGGGAAGATTCTTTTCATCAAAAACAACAGGAGCAGAAAGAGAAAAACCTGGATATCAAGAAGGACTTTCTGGAAAAGAAACTAAAAACCAGCCTGAATAAGATACCGGAATATCTGGAAGAGCACCAAGTGGATAAAGAAGAGTTCTATCAGGCATGGAGCATGATGAACGGACTATGGAATACCATAGATTTTGAAAATATCCGGAAGATTGTAAAACTGCAAAAGGAATACCCCGAACTGCTGAAAGTAGCCAACCGCATGGGCCGAATAGCCGACGATGAGGGTAGCAAACAAGTATATGTGACGGAAGGCAGTACCTACAAACTGGCTCACTCTCAAAAGAGTGATATTCTGGGTGTCACCATCGGCAATGACCTGAATGCCCTGCTCCCCTCGGAACTGCTATACTATGCAGACAATGAACTGCAAGATGTCTTTATGCTGAAATACTTCACACAGAAGTTGCAAACCTTCCGTTACAAATCGGAAATCATGCAACCCTCCAGACGTCTGGAAGTAAAACCGGCAGTCCTGAAAGGCCCTATGATTGTATGCCTCGATACCTCGGGCAGCATGACCGGAAAACCGGAGAAGATGGCTAATTCCCTACTGATAAAGCTCATAGAGATTGCAGAACTTCAAAACAGGGAATGTTTTCTGATTTCATTCTCTGTGTCTACCAAAACCATTGATATACGACGCGACCGATTGAAACTAATGGAATTCTTCAGCCATCCTTTTAGTGGAGACACAGATGCCACCCAAATGCTGAAAGACACTTTCAGAATGCTTGATGAAAACCGCTACATGAATGCAGATGTCTTACTTATCAGCGATTATCGCATCCCTGAATGTAAACCGGAATTATTAGAACAAATGAGTGTACACCGTGAAAAGGGTACTCGCTTTTACGGCCTGCAAATCGGCATTGCCCCGAACGAATGGACGGAACATTTCGATCATATCTACCGAGTAGAGTATCACGTAGACCGTAAATATTAGACCGGCTCGTCAGTTCCGCAACAGCCACATCCCCATAAAACGGTCGTAAACCATATATCCGTCAGCAGATTTATAGACAAGCTCTTTCTCCACCAACGATTTCAAAGCTGCATTGACACTGCTCGGAGTCTTCAGCCCATGCCCCAAGATAAACTCTCCACTATTGGGTGCCGTTACTTTCCCTTCATGCGCGATAGCTTTCATCAGCGCCAGCTGATTGTCCGTCAACATAATGATCAGATTCTGATAAACAGGCGTATTTTCTTCAAGGAGTCCCATCAATACTTGTTCTGCCTGAGTGGCATCTACAACCGATTCATTTCGCTCATACAACCGATTCAGCATTGCCTGCATATACCAGGTATGTCCCTCAAAGCGGCTATATATCCAATGAAATACAGATTTATCCAACTTTTGCCCCTGCAACTCAAAAAAGTTCCTTGCAAACCGATAATAGGACTCTTCATCAATCTCACGAAGCACCATCAATTGAGTACTCTGATAGAAAGGACGCTTGGCGGAAACAAACATCTCCTGCATCAAATGCTGGCTGCTACCTGCAAAGATGAAACGGACATTCGGGATAAACTGGATATAAGAACGAAGCAACGCTTCCGTGCCTTCCTCAGGATAAGAAGTGATTTGCTGAAACTCATCAATAGCCAGATAACAATTCTTACCGGAAGCAGCCATATAATCGAAGATTTCCTTCAATGTCTGTTCAGACTTATCGGCAACAAAGTCTAACGTAACTGTAGGAACTCCCGTCAACTCATCCGCACTGATCACCGGACGACAGGAACGAAAAAAGGAGGTAAGTTTATGCAAAGCACTCTCACTAAGCGTATCAAGTCGCCCTAATACAGTCTTTGCCAACAAACGAACCAAAGAGGATAAATCGCGCGTAGCAAAAATATCCATATAGAAACAGGCAACTTCCGGCTTCTGCTCTTGCAGGGTATAGAAGACATTTTTTATCAATCCCGTCTTACCCATACGGCGAGGTGCTATCAATGTCAGGTTTCGTTCATTCTCCAAAGCCGACAATATCTGTTGTGTCTCAGCTTCACGATCACAGAAATAACGAGGACTCGCATAACCATACACTAAAAAAGGATTCCGGGGTTGTATCTTCTGAGCTTTCATAAGCAGTATTACATATTTTACGTTACACTTTTTACGTAACACAAAATACGGAATAAATATTGGATAAAGCAAATAGGCGCAAACATTTAACCTGTATTATTAAAGCCAGCCCAACAATTCCATTGGATTTTTCATCTGTTTCAGTCTGGGATGGTTGAATGTATCCACCACCTCATGCTGCCACATCACCTCAAAAGGAATGTATACTCCGTATCCCCCGATAGCCAGTACCGGCTTAATATCGGATTTCAAAGAATTACCGATCATCAGGAATTCTTCCGGAGCGACCTGAAGGACTTGCAGCAGGCGAGTATATTCTTTCTCCGTCTTATCAGACATTATTTCAATGTGATCAAAATAAGGCATCAGTCCGGAACGTTGCAATTTACGCTCCTGATCCAACAAATCACCTTTCGTAGCCACTACCAGGCGATAGTCCCCTTGTTCTTTCAAAGCTTTCAGAGTTTCTTCCACACTGGGTAGCAATTCAATCGGCATCTGGAGCAGAGATTTACCTAAAAGAATTATTTGCTGTATCTTCTCTGCTGAAATCTTCTGTCCACTCACCCGCAAAGCTGTTTCAACCATTGAGATGGTGAATGCTTTGGCACCATAACCCAAACATTCCAAGTTCCCCATTTCTGTCTTAAACAACTCTGCCGAAATCTCTTCAGTACTTCCGTATTCACTCAGTAAGTCTGTATATTTTCGTTCCACTTCTTGAAAAAATGGCTCGTTACTCCAAAGGGTATCATCTGCATCGAAAGCGATGACTTTAATAGCATGTTTCATCTTCTCTATTTTTATAAATAGTATTACGCACTTTACGTTACATGTTTTACGTTATACAAAACACGGAATAAATATCGAGCAAAGCAAATGAGGAACATTTTTTAACGCCTTTCTATCCAAAAGATAACTCAAAAAGCTGCACGGAACATACTTGAGACATACTTGCTCCGTACCAACCCCGCACTTTCTCCACTCAGAGGTACTTCTGGCTGGAGAACATATGGAGCAAATATGGTTCTGATATAGCTCAGGTACGGTTCAAATATGATTGGAAGATAGCTCTAATAATACTTATATATATTTTAAAATATAGTTACATTATCATAAAGAAGTATTATTATCCTGTTTTTTATAAAAAGCTATCTATTTTTGTATAGACGAAAGCATTAGCAACGAAATTACACACAAATATGAGACTTATTAAACTATCACGAATCATTACCTTTATGAGATCGGGATGCTATTCTTGCAATAACATACAAAACTCAATCTATGGAGCATCGCATTAAAGAATTAGACTATCTGAAAAGCATTCTTATCCTTCTAATGGTTGCTTTCCACCTGGTATATATAGGAGATAAATATCCTTATATCAAACAGATCGTATACACGTTCCACATGCCCGCTTTCCTAATCATATCCGGTTATTTGACTAATGTACAGAAAGATATCAGAAGCTTTATGAGAAAACTATTATGGATTTTCATTCCCTATCTGTGTCTGGAAACAGGTTACGTACTCATGTCGCATATCTTACCCGTGAGAGAAAATGTACCGGAAATCAGTTCAAGCATTTTATTGCATAAGATATTTATAAAGCCATTGGGTCCCTACTGGTATCTCCACACGCTTATTATCTGTAGTCTACTATATTACCTGACTTTCCGCTATACCCGCATGAAAACAATATCACAGGTAATATTATTGGGTCTTGGTCTATTCGCAGTATCATACTGGGGTGGAATTATAGTGCTTGCCAATGCCATTTACTTCCTTGCAGGGGTAATCATTAAACAAAGCAAATTACCATTTATCCGTATCTTTCAGCCATCGCTTCTTGCCCTTGTCCCCATGATACTACTCTGCTGTTTTCCAGACAATCTGAACAGAGGGATACTGGCAGGTATCACTATTACTTATCTGGCTATCATTATATCACTATATGCACACAGTTATCTATCCAAGGGGATCAGGCAATGCTCTTATTTTATAGGTAGAAATACTCTTGTCATATTTCTCTTCTCCCCTCTTTTCACAATATTATGCAAGATGTTCCTACCATTTTTATTCTTTGAACCCACCGGAATACTTTTTATGATCATATCCGTTGCAATCACCGTGAGTGGATGTATAGTAATAGCATGGAGCATGGATAAACTACATTTTTCACGCTTCTTCTTTGGACAAGATGCAATATTAAATTAACAAGAAGAAATCCAGGATTGAAAAACCAATTCTGTAATATTGCAATCATTGATAAAAAAGCCTATCTTTGAGACAAGAAATAAAATACTCTCTTAATTTAATTCTTTAAAACATGAAAAAACTTCTATTTCCTTTTTTAAGCATCCTGCTCCTTTCCTGTCAGCCAAGCTCCAGACCAGCCAACACGAACGCTATGGGTTTTCAACTGGATACTGTTCAAACATCGGACATCAACCCGATATGTGAAGTAAAGTATATTCCATTGGAACTGACAGACAATTCCCTAATCGGAAAGATCGACAAAATGCTATTTCGAAACAATTATTTCTATATTTTGGACAAAAGTGCCAACATAGGAGTCTTTGTATTCAATGAAAACGGTAAGTTTATCAAAGTATTGAACCGGACCGGGGAGGGTCCCGGAGAATACATAGCACCCATTGACTTTGATGTGGATGCTGAAGGGAATATATATATAGCCGACAATGTCCGCCAAAAGATTATCAAATACGATGCAAATGATTTCAGACAATATGAGGAGATTGACCTGAAATGTTATTTCATGGAATTCGCCATCATTGATAAAGAATACATAGTCCTATCAGAGATATATGATCAAGGCAAAATTCGAGATAAATTAGCTACATACTCCAGGAAAGACAAGAAAATACAATCTTTGCTCAAACCTGCATTGACCGAAATGGATGAACTAAGAATACCCAGACATTCTTCCCACTATCTATATCGCTCCGGCGACAAAGTATACTTTTACCAACGTTTCACACCGGAGATTTACAACGTAAATGGTAAAAATATCGACCTAACGGCAAATCTTTTTTCGGATAAGTATTTCAAGGAAGAAGAGTTGAAAGCACTGGAAGGAAATTCACGAGCATTTATGCTTGATATGAAACACATCAAAGATATAAATGCCTTCTATGAAACAGCGAACGGATATTTTTGCTCTTCATCCACTTTTCCACTCCCGCAATTCTTCTGGATTTCCAAAACAGAAGGTAACATACACAGCCTAAACCTGACAGAAGAAAACAAACTGCTGGGAAATTTGACTATCAGTGGAGTGGCAGACAATTACTTAATTTGCAGTTCTAACTATAGCGAGGAAACTGTAAATACTGCACTGAAGATAGACGGATTGAGCGAGAACACAAAACAGATGTTCGGGAACTGGAGCGAAGACAGCAATCCGATATTGATATTATTCCAGTTAAGCCACCAATAAATATAGATTTCTGCCACATGTAGTCGGATATTTCATTGTCTTCTCTTTTTCTTTGAGTGGAAAACTGCTATCTTTGCACACCAAAATGCGCTCATAACAAAAGAGATACATATATCACAATGGAAAAGAAATTCAAACGCACTACCGTTACGTCGGCATTGCCCTACGCTAACGGACCGGTTCATATCGGACACCTGGCAGGAGTTTATGTACCCGCTGATATCTACGTTCGCTATCTGAGACTGAAAAAAGAAGATGTAATCTTTATCGGAGGTTCGGACGAGCACGGAGTACCCATCACCATACGCGCCAAGAAAGAAGGCGTGACGCCGCAGGATATAGTAGACCGTTACCATACACTTATCAAAGAATCATTCAAAGAGTTCGGCATTTCATTCGATGTATATAGTCGTACGACTTCAAAAACTCACCACGACACTGCTTCGGAATTCTTCCGCAAGCTGTATGACAAAGGTGAATTCATCGAGAAAACCAGTATGCAGTATTACGACGAGGAAGCCAAAACTTTCCTTGCCGACCGCTATATTACGGGCGAATGCCCCCACTGCCATGCAGAAGGTGCCTATGGCGACCAATGCGAGAAGTGCGGTACAAGCCTCAGCCCCACAGACCTGATTAATCCGAAAAGTGCCATCAGTGGAAGTAAGCCTGTAATGCGTGAAACAAAGCATTGGTACCTGCCGCTCGACCAACACGAAAGCTGGTTACGCCAATGGATTTTGGAAGACCATAAAGAGTGGCGCCCCAACGTATACGGTCAATGCAAAAGCTGGCTTGACATGGGTTTGCAACCGCGTGCAGTAAGCCGTGACCTCGACTGGGGTATTCCGGTGCCTGTAGAAGGTGCAGAAGGAAAAGTGTTATATGTATGGTTCGATGCCCCTATCGGTTACATCAGCAATACAAAAGAATTGTTGCCCGACACTTGGGAAACCTGGTGGAAAGACCCCGAAACACGTCTGATCCACTTTATCGGTAAAGATAATATCGTATTCCACTGCATCGTATTCCCTGCCATGCTTAAAGCAGAAGGTAGTTTCATCTTACCGGACAATGTACCGAGTAATGAATTCCTGAATCTGGAAGGTGATAAGATTTCTACTTCACGCAACTGGGCTGTATGGTTGCACGAATATCTGGCAGACTTCCCGGGTAAGCAAGATGTGCTTCGCTATGTGCTGACTGCCAATGCACCTGAGACAAAAGACAATGACTTCACTTGGAAAGACTTCCAGGCACGCAATAACAATGAGTTAGTGGCTGTTTATGGTAACTTCGTGAACCGTGCTCTGCAACTCACCAAAAAGTATTTCGATGGTGTAGTGCCTGCTGCCGGTGAACTTACGGATTACGACCGCGAAACATTGAAAGAATTCTCTGACGTAAAAGCAGAAGTAGAAAAGTTACTGGATGTATTCAAGTTCCGCGATGCACAGAAGGAAGCCATGAACCTGGCCCGCATCGGAAACAAATACTTGGCAGATACCGAACCCTGGAAGATTGCCAAAACGGATATGGACCGCGTAGCCACTATCTTGAATATCTCCCTGCAACTGGTTGCCAATCTGGCCATTGCATTCGAACCGTTCCTGCCGTTCAGCAGCGAGAAATTGCGTAACATGCTGAACATGGACAGTTTTGACTGGGCTACTCTGGGCAGCACTAATCTATTGCCAGCAGGTCACCAATTAGCGACACCTGAACTACTGTTCGAAAAGATAGAGGACAGCGTTATCGAAGCACAGGTACAGAAGTTGCTCGATACCAAGAAGGCCAATGAGGAAGCCAGCTACAAAGCCAACCCCATCCGCCCGAATATTGAGTTCGATGACTTTATGAAACTGGATATTCGCGTAGGTACCGTATTGGAATGTCAGAAAGTTCCTAAAGCCGATAAATTACTGCAATTCAAGATTGCCGATGGATTGGAGAACCGTACCATTGTCAGCGGTATTGCACAGCATTACAATCCGGAAGAGCTGGTAGGCAAGCAAGTATGCTTCATAGCCAACCTTGCACCGCGTAAGTTGAAAGGTATCGTCAGTGAAGGTATGATCCTTTCTGCCGAGAATTTTGACGGTTCACTCTCCGTGGTTACTACCATGAAAGAAGTGAAACCCGGTAGCGAAGTGAAGTAATTAATGGAAGCGTCACTCAAAGAGAAAACAGCAAAAGGATTATTCTGGGGCGGAATAGGCAACGGGGCCATGCAACTGCTAAACCTCGTCTTCGGCATATTCCTTGCCCGGTTGTTATCTACAACAGACTATGGTATGGTGGCCGTATTGACCATCTTCTCTGCCATGGCCGGAATTTTCTCGGAGAGTGGTTTCATCCTGGCACTTGTCAATAAGAAGGAGGTAAAGCATGAAGATTATAATTCCGTATTCTGGTTCAACATCAGTATCGGTGCATCACTTTACCTCATACTTTTTCTTTGTGCCCCCTTTATCGCTGACTTCTACCATACCCCCGAGCTTACCCGGCTGGCCCGTTTCCAATTTCTGAGTTTCTTCATCGGAAGTTTCGGTACTGCCCCTACGGCTTACTTTTTCCGTAATCTCATGGTAAAAGAGCGTAGTCAGATACAGATAGCCGCCATCCTCATTTCGGGTATTACAGGTGTCAGTTGTGCCTACCATGGCTGGGGATACTGGGGAATTGCCGTACAAACCGTTGTATACGTCAGTACCAACACCATCTTGCTTTGGATATTCTCTCCTTGGCGACCTACTTTTTCGTTCCGCTTTCACCCATTGCGGGAATTATTGCCTTTCAGCAGTAAATTACTCTTTACCTCGCTCTTCACTCATATCAATAACAACATCTTCTCCGCATTGCTGGGACGTTTCTACACCATCCAGCAAGCCGGTTACTACTCACAGGGAAGCAAATGGACAACAATGGGATATTCCACCATTTTCGGAATGATAAACAGCGTAGGGCAACCTGTATTCAGAGAAGCCTCGGAAGATACGCAGCGTTTGCAAAACATATTCCGCAAGCTGATGCGCTTCACCGCCTTTGTCAGTTTCCCCGCTATGCTGGGGCTCGCCATTGTTTCGCAGGAACTGATTGTAATAAGCATCACAGAGAAATGGCTACCCTGTGTACCCGTCATGCAGATACTGTGCGTATGGGGGGCCTTCATGCCTATTTCAACTCTTTACTCCAACCTGATGAACAGTATCGGCCGACCGAACATATACATGTGGAACACCATCGCACTGGGCATCTTCCAGCTATTATGCGTGTGGGGTAGTTACCCGTACGGACTGAATGTCATGCTGATAGTCTATACAGCAGCCAATATCTTCTGGCTACTTATCTGGCATTATTTTGCTCATAAACATATCGGAATTTCCCTGTTTAATACACTGAAGGATATAGCTCCCTACCTCATTATATCTGTAGCCGTAATGACTTTTACTTACTGGGTGGCAGGTTATGTGAAGAATATCTATCTCTCCTTATTAGTGAAAGTCGCTTTAGCCGCCTCACTCTACATATTCCTGATGTGGAGCCTGAAGTCGATCGTATTCAGGGAAAGCCTTCAATATCTGTTTAAAAAGAAAACCATACAATAATGACACTGCAAAATGTAACTGTAATCATCCCTGCGCACAACCGTCCCAAGCGCTTGCGCAGATTGCTCGACTACTATAGCCGCACAGATATCAAGATTCTTGTTCCCGACTCATCCGACCATCCGTTTGCCGATGCGGAGAAGTACCCGGACATCACTTATCTGCACCGCCCTAAACTGCATTTCCTACTGAAACTGAAAGAGGTGCTCCCCATGATTAGTACACCCTATGTACTTTATTGTGCTGATGATGATTTCGCTGTCCCTTCCGGCATTGCACAAATGACTGCCTTTCTGGACGAACACCCTGATTACAGCACTGCACAGGGACATTACCTGACCTTCACTCCCCGTAAAGGGAAAATATCATTCTACCCTCGCTATATCCGCTACTTCGATAAACAAGTAACGGGCGAGACTCCCCGGGAAAGACTTTTGCAAGAGAAGAACATGTATGCCTCATTGCTCTACTCCGTCATCCGGACACGGGCTTTTCAAAGGATGTATGCAGCTTGTTTCAACCCGGATGGAAGCCTGCGCTTCCGCAACCTTTTCCTGGCGGAAGAGTTCTTTAATCACGCTGCGCTCATCTTCGGCAAATATGCCACACTGCCCTACTTCTACAGTGCCCGCGAACATATTACAGGTTCCGCAGCCGAAACCACCGTACCTGTTTCAGTTATCAAAACTTCTCATAAATATCGGGAGGAATATCAAGGTTTCCTTCTGGCGTTATCAGAATTACTGGCAGCCCGGGAAGGTGACACGCTTGAAGATGCTTTCTCCTTTATTTGCAGCATCAGCGACATGCCTAAAGACACTGCCGAAATCTCCGGCAAAAGGAAGATTATGGAGTTCACTCATAAACATCCCCTGTTACGTTGGGTAAACAGACTGGCTAACTGGAGATATAATCAGAAAGGATTGAAAGCGGTACGAGGTATGCAAAGCTACCCCTGTACATTCTCCACACCGGAAAAAGAAGAAATTATCAAGGCAATTGAGCATTCTTAAAGACACGCAAAAATGACAAATAAAACTGTTTCCATTGTAATGTGCACTTACAATGGAGAGAGATATTTAAAAGAGCAATTAATGTCTCTCCTAAACCAAACCTACTCTCCCATAGAAATCATTATCCAGGATGACTTATCTACTGATAACACCCTTGAAATCATTCATGATTATCAGGAAAGATACCCTGGCATCATTCATTTGTTCCAGAATTCAAGGCGACTGGGATATAATCAGAATTTCCTGTCAGCCTACCAAAAGGCAAATGGATACTATATAGCCAGTGCCGATCAGGATGATATATGGGAAACGAACAAAATAGAAATCCTGATCAGAGAGATCGGAGATTCCACGCTTATCTTTCACAATTCGGTATTGTTTAATCAAAAGAATCCGAATATGGGACTGCTGCACAAAAAGGATTGGGGAGAACATCCGCATCCCCTTAGTGTACTTGTCAACCCTAAAGCATACGGGCATCAGATTCTTTTTCGTCGGGAAGTGCTTCCGCTTATCCACCAGTTCGAAACATATAATGTATCATACGACAGCCTCGTTTACACACTATGCAGCAGCATGGGAGATGTAAAATACATCAACCAAGTACTTGTACACTGGCGCAGGCACGAAAACGCAAGCACCTTTACGAGCAGACAGGCAAACAAGAATAAGTTGTATGGTTATTATACTGCATTATGTGCTTTGCACGACCACACGAAGCGTCAAATCAGCCGCGAGTATTTTCGTCTGTATCAACGAATTCAATTTAAATTTAAACCGGACCGCCAGGTAATTGCATGCATGAAAACAGGAACCCTGTATGAGATAATCAAGGCCGGATTGATTTGTGTCCATTACAGGAACGAACTGTTCCCTCAGAAAGACAAAGGAGTTCTCTGTATCTTAAAAAGTTTCTTCTTGCCCTTATTCTTTATTCGCGATTACGGATTAGGAATTATTCGTCCTTCCAAAGTACGACTCAACGCTCCAGGCAAGATGCAATAACCGACTGCAGTACTCCATTATCTTGCAATATCTTTTCTACGAACTCACGGAAAGCGCCATGCCCACCGTGGGCAACCGTTACGTATTTTACTTCCTGCTTCACATAGTCAGGAGTATTGCAAGGAGAGGCACTAAAGCCTACTTTCCGCAGTAAAGGCAAGTCATTCAAATCATCACCGATAAAGGCAACCTCATCCAGTGTGATGCCCAGTTCCCGGCAGACTTCTTCGGCCTGAGCGACTTTATCTTTCACGCCTATATAGCAATGGCTGATCTTCAGCTTATCCGCACGCTTCTGAACGATTTGTGAATTTTCTCCGGTCATAATGGCAACAGGTATGTCCAATTTATGCAGGAATATCACCCCCCAACCATCTTTCACTGAAAAACGTTTCATAACATCTCCCTCAGCAGTATAATACATTCCGCCATCGGTCCACACACCATCAATATCGGTAATCACTAATTTCGGCAACATAATTCAATAACAGTTAAATGATAGAACTCGGATAAATGATCTCATTACGGGGAATTTCTTTCAATACTTTATGCCCTACTACCTTCTCACGTTCGGCCCATTTAAAGCCATCACCGGGACTTAACAAATGGATATCATCTTCAGTAATAATGTCTCCGGGATGCAAGGTTTTATTCGTTGCAATAGAACGTTCCAGTTTCACTTTTGCCGAAGTCACCGAGGAGTCGATATACAATTCTTCTTTTCCCAGCCAGCGTTCGGCAATACGGATATCACGTATCATGCGGTTCACACCATCAGGTCCGAGCGAACCTTGCTGATCGGTTCCTTTCATGCGACGGTCGATAGTGACATGCTTTTCGATGATCTCCGCACCCATACCTACAGCAACGATAGGGGCAGCAATGCCAATGGTATGATCTGAAAAACCAATACAGTATTGACCATAATGCTGTTTCAGATAAGAAATCGTCTTTAAATTCAGATTATCGGGCTGTGTGGGATACTGGGATACACAATGCAAGATAGAAATGTTATCATGATAGCGAGTGATAACTTCCAAAGCATCATCCAGTTCCTTCTTGCCTGCCATACCGGTAGACAGGATAATAGGTATCTTCGTTTCGGCCATTACTTCCAGCAACGGCAAGTTGGTAAGGTCACGGCTTGCCACTTTCAGGCGGTCGGGAGTGAAGAGCTTCAACAAGGAGAGACAGCCTTTGGAACAAAGCGTTTCCACAAAATCGAGGCCTAAAGCCTTGGCATGCTTATAGATTTCCAGATGCTCTTCGTCCGTCAGTTCCAGGAAAGCGCGATGCTCGCCATAGGTGCGTCCGAAAGAATGGGGAGAATCATACGGACGGTTCATCTGCGAGTCCGTCAGTTCCTCATTCAGATCACGCTTGGTCAGTTTCACCGCATCCATCGGACGGAGTTCTATATTGAACACTTCTTCACGAACAGGGCGGGACACCAGGTCTACGATCAACTTGGCTATGTCGACGGAACCGTTATGGTTCTGTCCGATTTCTCCTATTATATAAGTACTCATGAAATTATGAATTATGAATTATGGATTATGGATTGTGAGCGTAGCGGAAGATATTCATCACTCACTATTCATAATTAATTTCCTATTTTTCATTTCTTGCAATATTCTCCAGCATCTTGGCACGATATTCGGGATGCGATTGCACCAGTTGCAACAGGGCATGAACACTACGATCAGTCTTTTCATAGAAAGTAGCATAAAGCTCTTGTAGCAGGGTAAAGTCTTCCATCGTATCGAGGGTGAAACGAAGATCGAAACGGCCCTCCAACTCGGCAGGCAAAGGAAGCAGACGCACCTTGAACTTTTCAGGATGTGTATAAAGATAGATGGTGACATGCTCGATGTGGAGTTTCTCTTGTGTGGAAACTGCCGCACGACGCAGAGCATTGATCGTTGTCAGCTCGGAATATAAACCCAAGTGAGATTTAATAGTAGGACGCCCGTCAGCAAAGCCATAGGCGATATAATCTGCCGGACAAAAAGCATGTTCAGCAAAGAAAGTATTGAAAGTTTCGGGACGCAGAAAAGGATTATCCGAACAAACACGGATAAAACGATCCACGCCGAAGACTTCGGCAGCACGGATAAAGCGATCGAGCACATTGTCCTCATCACCACGAAAACTGAGGATGCCTGCCTGATGGGCTACTTCGGCAAGTACATCATCCTGCGGACGGTTGGTCGTGGCAAGTATGATACACTTATCCGGACAAGCCTGTTTGATATTGGCTATCAGAATGTCGATAATGCGCTGTTCGCCATAGAAAGGGAGCAGTATCTTATTGTGCAACCGGGTGGAACCGGTACGTGCCTGAATAATTATTCCATCTTTCATATTTTCATCCGTTTAAAAGCATCGATATAAGAACCGGGGGTAACGTTGATTACTTCCTTACCCAATTTGCGGGCGTAGGCTTCGAGAATAAAGTAAGACTTGAAGGCTACATGCATGTGATAAAGAATCGTATAAAGTCGTGCGCTATTCAGATTCTCCTGCTTCACGGTGTCGGCCTGCGATTTGTTCTGGTCGTAGAAGTGCTTCTGGTGCATCAATACTACGTTATCATCTGTTACTGTGATTTCCGGCAACCAAGAGTGATCGGCACCTGCCAGATAAATCTTCCGGAATGGCAGACGCAACCCCATGGCAATAGAAGGTATCAGCACATTGTGCGGACGGGGAACACCCCATCCTTTACGGAAAATCCAGTTACAGAAACTCTGGAAGCCTTCAATGGGCGTTGTGTTATAAATATAGAGTTTGATATGAGGATTACCGGCCAATAAGGGTTGCCATTCTTTATCTTTCAGAGCACGGGCAGGAACAAAAAAATTCATGTCCCAGGTAGTTTTCTCGGCCATTGTCTTGAAAAGCTGCACGCGCTTCTCAGGAACAATCCAGAACAACGGATCGGCAATCAGATAAAGCTCAGGGCGGAGACGCTCGAACATAGGTGAGCTTACACAAAAGTTCACAGCCAGTAAAGTTTTTCCTTGTATGAAGTCCGCGGATTCTTCTACGGTACGGTTCAGCGAAGGACCGTTAGCCAATATCAGCAACTCATCCGGATTGCTGAAAGAAGACGGTAAACGTGTACCCCACTTGGACTGCAACAGAATCTTCACTATACTGAGAAAGCACTGCCAGAGCTGTTCCAACCATTTCAAACCTTTTTCTCCCATATTCATTGTCAAATGATAATAAAACTTCCTCTGCAAAGATAGATACTTTCGCCTTTATTGGCTAAAAAAACCGCGAATTTGTGGATATAAAGCGGTAAAAGCTGTACTTTTGCCAAAACATTCCGCAACATGAGAGTACTTATAATCAATACGTCCGAGAAAACAGGCGGAGCCGCCATTGCTGCCAGACGCCTGATGGAGTCGCTCTATACAGCGGGAACAGACGTGAAGATGCTCGTCCTCCACAAGGAAAGCCAATCGGAACAGGTGATTTCAGTAGGTAAAAACTGGCAAAAAAAATACACCTTCTTATGGGAAAGACTGGTTATCTGGACAAACAATCTCTTCAGCCGGAAAAACCTCTTTACCATATCCATAGCCAACACCGGCTTCAATGTAACCAAACTACCCGTATTCCGGGAAGCTGATATCATACACCTCCACTGGATAAACCAAGGAATGCTTTCACTGAGAAACATACGGGAAATCATCGAATCGGGTAAGCCCATTGTCTGGACATTGCACGACATGTGGGAATGTACAGCCATCTGCCACCATGCCCATACCTGCAGCCTGTTCAAAAGTGAATGCGGAAACTGTCCCTTCCTACGTTTCCCAGGCAAAAACGACCTGGCACACCGGACATTCAAGAAGAAACAGAAACTGTTCAATGCCACCAATCGACTGAATATCGTTGCAGTTAGCAAATGGCTCTCCTCACAAGTACAGCAAAGCACTTTGCTCAAAGAGAAGCCGATATCCGTTATTCCCAACACGCTTTCACTTGCCGACTTCCGGATCATGGACAAGGAACTGTCCCGCAAAGAACTGTCCCTGCCCGACAAATATATCATTCTGTTCGGAGCCGCCCGTATCGACGATCCTATCAAAGGAGTGGAATACCTGATTCAGGCAATCCGGCTATTGATTGAAAAGAAAGAATTCCCGCAAGAGAAACTCCATCTGGCCTTATTCGGCAGAATCAAATACCCGGAGAAACTATTCAGCACCCTCCCCGTCAGCTACACCTACTTTGGACGAATAGGTGATACGGACAAACTCTCACAGCTGTACTCCGCTGCAGACGTCATCGTATCCGCATCTTTTTATGAAACATTCGGTCAGACATTAATCGAGGCACAGGCCTGCGGCTGTGTCCCCGTGTCTTTCGGCAATAGCGGACAGGCCGACATTATTCGTCACAAGGAGAATGGTTTCTTAGCCGATTACCTCTCCGCGGACAGTCTGGCGGAGGGTATCCGATGGGGAATAACCGAAGCCCGAGCCACCCTATCGGAAGAAAATATGCGAAACGAAGTTTCCGAAAAATATTCTGGTGAAGTCGTTGCCAAGCAATATCTCGACCTCTACCAGAACTTAATCAGAAGAAAGGTAACACAATGAGAATACTACTTATTAATACTACAGAGAAGATAGGCGGTCCGGCTGTAGCCGCCAGCCGCCTGATGGAAGCCCTGAAGAATAACGGCATCAAAGCCAAACTACTGGTGCGCGACAAACAAACCGAACAGATCACCGTAGTAGAATTGCCCCACAACCTGCGCATGGTATGGAAATTCGTATGGGAACGAATCGTTATCTGGAAGGCCAATCACTTCAATAAAAGACATCTCTTTGCTGTAGACATAGCCAATACCGGTACGGATATCACCGCTTTGCCGGAATTCCAACAAGCAGACGTCATACATCTTCACTGGATCAACCAGGGAATGCTTTCTTTAAAGAACATCGAAAAGATTCTTGCTTCGGGCAAGCCTGTAGTCTGGACCATGCACGATATGTGGCCATGCACCGGCATCTGCCACTACTCCGGCGGATGCATGCATTACGAAGAAGAGTGCCATCATTGCCCTTTTATCCATAACGGAAGCAGAAAGAAAGATCTCTCCCACCGTATATTTCTTAAAAAGCAGAAACTGTACGAAGGACGCCACATCAATTTCGTTGCCTGTAGTCATTGGCTGGAAGAACGAGCCAAGAAAAGTGCCCTTTTCAGCGGACACGTCATTACGAATATCCCTAATCCCATCAACACCAACCTCTACAAGCCTCATGATAAAAAGGCAGCACGGGAGAAGTGTATGCTTCCGCAAGACAGTAAACTGATTCTGTTCGGTTCGGTGAAGATTATGGATACCCGCAAGGGGGTAGATTACATGATTAAGGCGTGCAAGCTGCTGGCAGAGAAATATCCGGAGTTGAAAGAACAATTGGGTGTTGTGGTCTTCGGTAACCAGTCGCAACAAATACAGAACATGCTGCCTTTCAAGGTTTATCCGCTCGCCTTCGTCAGCAACGAGCATCAGTTGGTAGATATCTACAATTCCGTAGACCTCTTCGTCACCCCATCCCTGGAAGAAAATCTACCGAACATGATTATGGAAGCCATGTCCTGCGGCATACCTTGCGTAGGTTTCAACGTAGGCGGCATACCGGAAATGATAGACCACCTGCACAACGGCTATGTGGCGCAATATAAATCGGTTGAAGACTTCGCCAACGGCATCTACTGGATACTCACTGAACCGGAATACGCCACCCTCGCCGAACAAGCCTGCCGGAAAGCTGTTTCCAATTATTCGGAACGCGCCATTGCCAAGAGATACATTGACGTTTACAACAAAATAACCGGAAGACATGCATAATCGCCTTACGCCCAAGTTCAGCATCATCACCGTGACTTACAATGCCGAGGCCGTATTGGAAGACACGATACTAAGTGTGATCTCCCAAACCTACCACCACATAGAGTACATCATTATAGACGGTGCTTCCAAAGACCGAACCCTCTCCATTGCCGAAAGGTATCGTGACCGCATTACGCAGATCGTCAGCGAACCGGACAAGGGACTGTACGATGCCATGAACAAAGGCATCAACCTGGCAACCGGCGACTATCTCTGTTTCCTCAATGCCGGAGACAGTTTCCACGAAGATGACACTTTGCAGCAGATGGTACATACCCTGGGAATTGGTGAACTGCCGGACGTAATTTATGGTGAAACGGCTCTGGTTAATAAAGAGAGGCATTTCCTCCGTATGCGCCGCCTCTCCGCACCCGAAGTGCTGACATGGAAGAGTTTCAAGCAAGGGATGCTTGTTTGTCATCAGGCTTTCTTCGCTAAACGAAGTCTGGCCATACCCTACGATATGCAATACCGCTTCTCTGCCGACTTTGATTGGTGCATCCGCATCATGAAAAAAGCACGGACGTTGCACAACACGCACCTCACGCTTATCGATTATCTGGAAGAAGGCATGACCACGCAGAATCAGAAAGCCTCCCTACGGGAACGCTTCCGCATCATGGTGAAACATTACGGGCTGGTAAGTACCGTAGCACATCATGCATGGTTTGTATTGCGGATGATATTAAAGAAGTAAAACTCAAAGTAAGCCTCACACTTTCCACCTAATACAGTGCCAGAGTTGTGCCACAGCCTTGGCACAGTTTTGCCATCGCCTTGGCAAGACTATGCCATGCCTATGGCACAACTGTGCCAAAACGATGGCAAGATATGGCAAAAGTTTCAGTCTGTAGACAACACAAGGAGTTAGTGAAGAATCTCTGTCTTCAGTTCTTTCACTCCTTCCGAAGCTCCTTTCTGAATGCCATGTATCTGCCTCATCGAGTGCGTATCCACCGGTTTCGGATCAATCAGATACACCTCTGCCGTCCGCGGTACATAATTCAGCAAACCTGCTGCCGGATACACATTCATCGAAGTACCTATGATTACAAAGATATCCGCCTTTTCCACATAGCCGATAGCCGTTTCTATCTCCGGCACAGCCTCACCAAACCAGACTATAAACGGGCGCAACTGAGAACCATCGCCTGCCTTGTCGCCCATCTTCACTTCATACTCTTCCGGTTTCAGCTCTCTTACATAACGGGGATTATAAGGATCACGGCTCGAACAAACCTTTGTCAACTCACCATGCAGATGAATGACGTGCGTACTTCCCGCACGCTCGTGCAGATTGTCCACATTCTGCGTAACTACCGTCACATTAAAGTCTTTCTCCAACTCGGCAAGCCCTGTATGTCCTGCATTCGGTTCCACATCAAGCAATTGTTTACGGCGTTCGTTATAGAAGTTAATCACCAACTCCGGATCACGTACATACCCTTCGGCACTGGCTACCTGCATCACCGGATATTTATCCCACAGTCCGCCTGCATCACGAAACGTACTAATGCCACTCTCGGCACTCATTCCGGCACCGGACAAAATCACTAAATTCTTCTTCATTGCCATATCTCCTTTCTATTTATCGCAGTTTCTTTCCTACAAAAATACAGAAGATTGCCGAAGTTGGCACAGATATAAGAAAATTTAAATCCTAAAAGCATAAATCATTCAAATAAAACCCTTACTTTTGCAACTTGTAATTTTGCAACTGATTGAAAGATACATCACTTTCAGTCGCAACCCAAAAGATATATGGATAAATTCAGTTACGCTATCGGCCTTGGAATAGGTCAAAATTTATTAAGCATGGGTGCAAAAGGCATCGAAGTAGATGACTTTGCACAAGCTATCAAAGACGTATTAGAAGGAAACAAAACCGCTATATCGCATGCAGAAGCCCGCGATATAGTGAACAAATACTTCGCCGAACTGGAAGAGAAAATGAATGCCGCCAGCATAGAACAAGGCAAACAATTCCTGGAAGAAAACAAGCAGCGTCCGGGTGTTGTTACCCTGCCAAGCGGTTTGCAGTACGAAGTCATCAACGAAGGCAACGTAGGCAAATATGCAAAAGCTACCGACCAGGTGAAATGTCACTACGAAGGTACACTGGTTGACGGAACTCTGTTCGACAGTTCTATCAAACGCGGACAACCTGCCGTGTTCGGTGTAAACCAGGTAATTCCCGGTTGGGTAGAAGCTTTGCAACTCATGCCCGAAGGCGCCAAATGGAAACTCTACATTCCTTCCGACCTGGCATACGGTGCACAAGGTGCAGGCGAAATGATACCGCCTCACAGCACACTGATCTTCGAAGTAGAATTACTTGAAATATTATCCCAAAAATAAAAAATAAACAGTAAAAGCAAAATGAAAAAAGTAACATTGATCATGGCTCTTGCAGTAGGCGCAGGTTTAGCTTCCTGTACTGCACAAAGTCCGAAAGCAAATCTGAAAACAGAAGTTGACTCATTGTCTTATGCCATCGGTATGGCTCGTACAGAAGGCTTAACTCAGTATCTGATGCAACAAGGTGTTGATACTACTCAGATGGCTGAATTCATCAAAGGTTTCAACGAAGGCGCTGCTAAGACCAGCGAAAAAGACCTCGCTTATATGACTGGTATGCAAATCGGTCAAATGGTAGGCAAACAATGGGTAGAAGGTTTCAACCAACAAATCTTCGGTAGCGACTCTACTCAGACTATCAGCCGCGAAAATATGCTGGCAGGTTTCATTGCAGGTATCACAGGTAAGACTGGCGTTATGACTAAAGAAGCTGCAACAACTTACATGCGCGAAGGTATGGAAAGCATCAAAGAGAAAGCTTTGGCAGTTAAGTATGCTGATAACAAAGCTGAAGGTGAAAAATTCCTCGCTGACAACAAAGGTAAAGAAGGTGTTGTAACTACTCCGAGCGGTCTGCAATACAAAATCATCACCAAAGGTACAGGTGAGATTCCTGCTGACACCAGCAAAGTGAAAGTAAACTACAAGGGTACTTTAATTGACGGTACTGAGTTCGACAGCTCTTACAAACGCAACGAGCCTGCAACTTTCCGTGCTAATCAAGTTATCAAAGGTTGGACAGAAGCCCTCACTATGATGCCTGTAGGTTCTAAGTGGGAACTTTATATTCCTCAGGACTTGGCTTATGGTGGCAGAGAAACCGGCGGTCAGATCAAACCGTTCTCTACTCTGATATTCGAAGTAGAGCTCGTTGGTATCGAAAAATAAATATCAGCTGAAGATTTCTTCTTCACCTGCATAAACTTAGCGGACAAAACGGATGTAAACAAAAACATCTGCTTCGTCCGCTTTTTTTTTACTCTTTCCCTATTTTTTCCTCCATTTTTATAGAGAAATTAAAATAAAGTCCTATATTTGCTTACTATTTGATAAAAACAAGAACTTACATAAATTGATATTATGGAAAAAATAGACAATCTTGACCGGCAGATTCTGGAAATCATCTCTCAGAATGCCCGCATTCCTTTCAAAGATGTAGCTGCTGAGTGTGGCGTATCACGTGCTGCCATTCATCAACGTGTACAACGTTTGATTGATTTAGGCGTTATTGTCGGCTCCGGTTATCATGTGAATCCTAAATCTCTGGGATACAGAACCTGCACATATGTAGGTATCAAGCTTGAGAAAGGTTCCATGTATAAATCAGTGGTTGCCGAAATGGAAAAGATACCGGAAATCGTGGAATGCCACTTTACCACAGGTCCTTATACAATGCTGACGAAGGTTTATGCACGTGATAATGAGCACCTGATGGACTTGCTAAATAACAAAATGCAGGAAATTCCGGGCGTAACCGCTACTGAAACATTGATTTCACTGGAGCAAAGCATCAAAAAGGAAATTCCCATTTGCCCGGAGAAATAACAGATAGTTTATGGAATTCTTAAACGAATATCATCTTTCGGGACTGTTCATCGGCATTTGTACTTTTCTTATCATCGGGTTGTTTCACCCTGTGGTAGTAAAGGCCGAGTACTATTGGGGTACCAAGTGCTGGTGGATTTTTCTTGTACTGGGCATCGGAGGTGTCGCTGCTTCACTTTGTGTAGAAAATATCCTGATTGCTTCCCTCTTAGGTGTATTTGCTTTTTCCTCGTTCTGGACGATCAAAGAAGTCTTTGAACAGGAAGACCGCGTAAAGAAAGGATGGTTCCCCAAGAACCCCAAACGTACGTATAAGTTCTAAAAACAAAGCAGCAAACAGTATATTTTACCCGAAAGGTTTGCATATTTCAACTGAATATACTATTTTTGTGCCCGCTATCCGATGAGGATAACACCGGACTTGTAGCTCAGTTGGTTAGAGCAACAGACTCATAATCTGGAGGTCCCTGGTTCAAGCCCAGGCTGGTCCACGAAGCATAAAACAAAGAAAATCAAGCCGTTACAAGCAACCTTGTAGCGGCTTTTTTCTTGCACACTAAAACTCCTTGCACACAATTTGCACACAACCTTTGGAAAGTGGTGATAATCAATGATAAACGTGACACACCGGTAAATGATATTCTTTTTCTTTTAGTTTCTTCTATTGGCAAGAGTGCTCTCCGATTTATGCCCATGATGAGGTTTTCGCATATAATTTGCACAAACGGATATAAGAAAAGAGATAAGCTACACACCGGTAGTCATCCCTTTTCTTCTCAAAATTATTTTTTGATTGGGGAAATGAGCTTGTATTCTGCGGCTATTTCAAATAAGCGGTCACTATTATATCGATACCGTCCAATTATCATAGCGGAATATTCCCTATCAGTTTCATCATAATCATAATTGGGATAAAAACTACTGACCTTATGAAATAAAGCCCTACCTTCCTCACCAAACATATTCTTAATGATATTGCCAATGGCAATCCAATCATCATAATAATAAGTAATATCCACTTGATTTCTGGTTATTTCATTCAATAGCCGCTCAACCTTTTGTTTCTTTGTTAAAGGAGTGGCACTTTCCAAAACAAAATTATTTGGACGAAGAAAGGTTTCTATCGCATTGGGGATAAGAAGCGTTCGGGGTTTAGGTGGTTTCGTTTTATATTTCTGTTTTGGCTTATAAATATATTCCACTGCATTTGATTTTGTTTTTGGCTTAGACGTATAAACTTCCGCATGTTTATTGACATACGGTTGCGTATCATGCGAAAGGAAGCGTAAACGGCATATATCGCCACAACTTTTATCTATAATGATACCCATTTCTTCAAAATCGTTTTTTATGGCTTCAAAGACATTCTTATGATTAGTAGGGTCCGCATAAGGAATGATACAGAACAAGCCATTTCCGCTTGCAGACAATCCACAATACATAATATAAGGTAGTTCACCCAACTTAATCTTAAGGTCTTCTATGTTTGATATTGACGGGTTATCTTTTCCGTCAATATCAATACAAATCAAGTTCGTATACTCGTAAATTTTTTCAGTTCGTCGTTCAGAACAAACACAACTGACAGTTATTGCAGGAAGAAGTTCTTTCAATTCTCGCCGTTTCATCAAATCAGATTCATTTCGAAGTTCTTTGATTAAAACAGTACGATAGTCCTCTAAGAACAACCAGTCCCATAAGTTCACTACTCCGCTTGCATAACGATTTTGCGCACTTTCAAACATTGATACTTTTATGATATTTTCCATATTTCTTACTTTTTTACAGGCCATCAGACAATGAATTTTCTACAAATTGTTTAGCAATATTATTACTTTTCACAAAAATATAATTATTCCCACCACCACCTTTCTCAATCTCAAATTTCAAACTCTTTATGCGAGTTGAAAATTCTTTTCGTCTCACAGGTATCAACTTCTTTATACAACAATACGCATTATATTCTTCTCTAAAATCTTTTAATAAAACTCTATCATTATCTGATACAGAAGGCACGTATTTTTTTGCCTCTATGAATTGTGCCACACTATCAGATTCAAATCTCATTTCCTCAAGAAGTTCTTTTGCCTTTGGCGATTCTGTAAATTGTTGTTGCTTCAACAACCTTCCCAATCCCTCCAGCACCCAATTGAAAATACCGCTTAATTCTTTGGATATTATTTTCTTGGCGAGATGTTTATCTTGTTTTTCATCCGGAATAATCACTTCAAAGTTCAAGATTATAAATCTTCGCAAGTAGGCATGGGTAAATTCAATATTATTAGGAAATTTGTTAGTGTTAAACATAAACTTTCCATAATTCCGAATAATAAACGGATGTCCATAAGGAGAACGCGCATCAATAGGCTCATTGCTGATTAGCTTCTTGAACAAGTCAGGATTGATATTCTTTCCTCCGAGTTCTGACGAATAGTTAAGCAGATAATTACCTAATTGTGCCCTAAAATATCCATTTTCATTACATAAATTACTTATCGTATAGGAACAAGTGTTGTGTTCTCCAAGCAGTGCTTGCACTATTTCAAATATGACGGATTTACCGTTGCTTCCTTCACCTTTCAAAATCAAACACTTTTCTAATTTCAAGTTTTGAGTAAAAATATATCCCAAATATTCTGCAAGAATCATTTGTGATTCTTTTTCAGGTAAAACCTCATTCAAGAAAGCCTTAAAATCATCACAAGTCGCTTTAGAATTGTATTCAAAAGGCAATTGATATTTAAAAAAGTCCCGCTTGTCAAAGTCTCTCAACTCTTGTTTGTCCTTTGAAATGACAAATGTCCCATTCTTTAGATTAATTTTCACCTCATCTTTTTTCTCATTCAAGTCCGGTACAAGAGTGCAAAGAGCGACAAACTGATTATACAATCTCTCAAGATTCCTACTCAGTCTAATATCATAATAATTGAAGTCTGCCTTATTTGCCGCTACGGCAAGAAATTCCTTCAAAAGTGGACGGGTTATGTTTTTCCAGTAACAGCCCGTATAAATATATGGCTGAATACTGTCCGGCTCAATGCCGAGCCCCAATTTAAACTCATCCGCGTTCTTCATTAATTCTTCTATCAATATAATATATTTGACTTCATCATCCGGCTCTAACCCCTTTAATTCTCTTGTTTCATTTTCTGACAATCCCCCATTGTTTTCTTTCCTACGTAGTTCTGCAAGTTTTTCAAGTTTTTTATCATCATCAAGATGATAAATAACCGGATAGTCTATTTTTGAAGATATATCTATTATTTTCTTCAATGTTTCCTCTTGTTGTACTTGCTGCAAAATATCTCTTACATATCGTTTCAAGCCTTTTGCTGTTTTATACGGATGATTTATCATTGGAATATTATTATTGTTGCTATTACTATTCATATTATTTATCTCCTATCTTTGTTGAGCCGATTTTATAATTAATTGTATTGATTGAGTTGAAAGATTTTGGCTCGTTTTGCCTTCCTCCTCAATTTGGTTGTTTAACCATTTATCCAATTCTTCAGCAAAGAAATACAGATTACGTCCTGACCTGTGACAAGGTATATTATCTGTTGCTGATAATTTATAGAGTTTCGATGAACTTAATTTATATCCTTGTTTTTGAATATATTTTAAGGCTTGCTCCTTATTCAGCCACTTTGGTATTTCTTCCCTTTTTTCTATTCTGTTTATCAGAATGTTTTTTATCTCTGATATTTCCTGAATCAGATAATCTATCCGTTCCGGCAACGTGTCATAACTTGTTTTTTGATGTTCCATACCTTTTGTTTTTTGTTTCTGGTGCAAAAATACAAAGGTCCAAAAGCGGCATAAAAAGGCACGTTCAGGCACATTCAGGCACGTTTGTATCAGACTAATTATTAGTTTGTTACATATATTACCGAAAAGAAATTATTGATTTTGGCACGTTCAGGCATGAAATATATTTGATTAGTTGCTTACGTTTTGTATTTTTGTCATAAACATCATGTAGTAATATGGCAAAGAAAAGAATACCGATAGACAAAGAGAGGTTTGAAACTTTAAAAAACGAGTTAGTAAGAGTTTCTAATATAGATTTGAGTTCAGATAATGCATACTCTGACCTATGCGATTATATAAAGAAACAGAGCAATACAAATTTTCCTCTCCCAAAATATGAAGACGGAAGCGTTATCCAGCAATCTGAAACTATCAGCGTTGATACATTACGTCGTTATTGGGGAGATAAAGATGCAGACAAGGAAAGAAAGCCGGATGTTGGAAAATTATCTTTCATGGCTCGTGCTTTAGGATATAAGGATTGGGAAACATTCTGCCACGAATACAAACAGACCAATACGGACTTTGACATAGAGAAAGGATTCAATGGAATGGACTATTTCAAGTTTTCATCATTGCTTGAAGGTGAAATCGTCTGTATCGGCTGGTATCCTCAAAAATATTGCAGATTGAAGTTTTTAGGAGAGTACTCTTTTGAGGTCGTTGAATCTTATAGAATGAAAAGTGAGGTTGGACGCAAATTTGAAACTTCCGGTTTTCGTCTCGCCCAAATATCAGACAAGGCTATTTTTCCAGAAGTCTTAATAGAGCCATTATATGAATATCAAGAAGATTTATGGAATGCCATAGAAAACTTTGATATAAAGAATTGCCCTACAGAAATCCTTTTATAAGAAAAGATAAAAGTGAATAAAGTGAGTAAAGTGAACTATATTTTTATAATAGAGCATATTCTTATTTTATAGACCATATAACGATATAAAACTTTATACTTTTTATAAAATATAGTTCACTTTACTCACTTTATTCACTTTATTCACTATGTAATATTTTTCTACTTTTATTTATTCTTTCATATTCGAGATATGCTCGTGCTTCTTTATACCGAGTATTAGAGGCAGGAGAAAAGCACAATACAGGAGACGAAAACAGCCTTATTTTTGGTATGGGAAAATAATAATCTTACGTCTATTTGGAAGCGAAAAGGATATGCAGAAAATCGTTTATTCTTGTGAAAAAACTATTGCGTTTCGTGAGTTTCATATCGCCTTCTCCTAAAAGTAGCCACCTTGCATTTATAGACGGAAAGGCAATCAGTATCTTTTGCACAATCCAGACGGTAGGAAGTTCTTTTCTGAATAAAATGTTCATCAGTATAGTAAAAGACAATCCCGTTCTTTGACAAAAATCAGAAACGGAAGGAGATTCTTTTTCGGCAACCTGTTTGATTCTGGCTTGTATGCCACCATTCAGAACATCCCAAAAGGACAAAGGCAAATTGATGTTCTTTATATGAACCGCTTCTTTGAATAACGGTGCAATCTCAAATGGCGAATGTTTGGATATTCCGCATCCTATCTCTGTAACTAAAAAAATATATTCCGGATGTTGTTCCGCATATAGCAGAAAATCATCAATATGTTTTTTAAGATTCTCAATGTGTTTGGAAGGTAGCGCATAGGTCTGCCCCTGTATTCCCACAGCCTGCCCCATAATAGCTCCGAATTTCATCACTGTTGCTGCGGCATTTCCATTATGTACACCGTTTGAGTTTGAACCGAACACGAATATTTCATTTTCTTTCAGCTCCGTAATGTTATAAGGGGTAATTCTGTTATTCATAATTTTAAAATTTTGGGTATAAAAAATCCTCTCATTGCATAAGCAACAAGAGGATATTATTTTGAGTTGATATTAGTTCAACGAAATAAGATTGATGATTTTGTTTCCGTTTTCTGCAACATTATCGATAATAACTTCATCTGTTTCTGTGATAGTTCCTACGACATTTACACCGTCCGAATATCTAAAACCTGTAAATGCGATATTTGGACTTTCCGAACTCGCCGAAAGACTTTGTATTTCATAGTCCAAGATTTGAAACTGAGATTCTTGATAATCTTTCATTGCTATTTTTGAGAAAGTTGTATTGCTACGGTTGTACCATGCTTTATTTGTGCGAATATCTCCAATATTAATCTGCTTATCAAGTTTTGTACATTTTTCTCCGTCAAACTCATAATATTCATTCAGCAACAGTGTTTTGCGCACATGATTAGGAACAGCAAATTCCCCATACCCAGTGAATTGTTCATCAGATATGGTGCATATTGTTTTTTCTTCTAAGTCATTATTTCCAATAGTCTTATGTTGAATAATCGCATTATTGCGAATGGAATATAAATTACCGTTAAAGATGAATGTATAAGTATCTGAAATCGGATAAATTCTGCCACCCGGACATTTCACACGACAATTCTGTTGTTGTTCTTGACTACTCCAATACACAACAAAACCATTATCGGTTACAGTGAAATTATTACATATAACTTCATCAGGTAACATTTTCTGCATTGTGAAATCTGAAACATTCAATTTGTATATTTGTCTATATTCTGGATAATTTGAATTAGAAGAAGAAGCAATATAAATATTTCCTTGATTATCCAATATTGTTTTCAATGAACCGTAATACAAATCAATATGTACATCTTTCGGCCATCTGTATAACTTTTCTGTTTGAACATCTACTATTGAGAGATACCTAATACTTTGATTGCTAACAGATATATAATCATCATCAGGGCCGGGTTTATAAAACAAATCAACAATATCTTGTTCAACAGGATTCACCAGAATAATCTTATCACTCAATTTGACTACCTTACTAATACCAATATTATGGTCTTGCCCGTCCTCTCCCTTGATTGACAACTTTACTTCATTGCCTGATAAATCAAGTTTGTAATAAGAGTCGTCCCCTATTGCTCTTGTTGCAGATGATTTCTGATAAATCATCTTGGCGTCACTCACATTCAAATTCGTAAGGTATTTATAACCTTCTTCATAATTGATATTGCCATTACCGGAACCACCGTCATCACTACATGCAGTAAATAAAGCTACCGCACCTAACATTAATAAAAATTTCTTCATAATTACCAGAATGTCGTTTCTCCCTTAGCCTCAAATCAGAAGAGTTCATAAATGCAGAAAGCGTGAGGCCATTAACTTATTTTATACGACGGGCTCTGGTAAGACCTTGAACTAAAACAAGCAACAGTCCCCACGCCATATATGGATATGACGCGAGAGATGCCAACTTATTCCCGTTCTACAGATAGTTTACCAGACTTCGTCGTAGAGAATCAGTTAAACACTTTCGTGTACCTTAAATTTCTAATATGTCCGCCATGTTGCCATGACGATGCAAAATTAGAAAAAATAAGGCACATCACAAAGTTACATCTCATAAAGAGACTGTTGCAGGTTACAAAATTAGATATTCTTATTCATTCAGCATTTCATCAATGGCGAATTCGTGAAGTTCATGCTCCAGATCCATTTCTTTAAGCCGTTCTTCTTTCTTCCGAAAATAATCATCGCCCAAACCTTTTTCTTCGAGTGTCTTGTCGAATTTATCAAGTATTTCATCTGAAACACATTCTTCATCGTCATCATCGATTGACTCGTCCAATGCGGAAAGCATATCCTCTATTGTGTATTCCTGTTCTTGTGAAGAAGTATTTTCCGTTAATGAAAACTCTGTATCATCCTCACAATCAATATCCGGTCCTAACATATCTATAAGCTCATCGATTGTATAATCTTTTTCTTTAAAAGAATCTTTCGTATTTTCTTCTTTGACAATCGGCTCTTGAACACCGGTTTCCTGTATGCTTTCTTTTTGAGCAGACATTTTAGTCTTTGGTGCTTTCTTTGAAGATTTCTTTTTAGTCTCTACAACTTCGGCAGTCACCGGTTGTTCTTCTTCTACTTTTTTCTTTCGTGCCATAACTTTATTTATTTTTGAATTTAGTAATACTCCGAATAAATGAATCATCGGACATTACATATATCCTCTTTTTTGTCGGAATATAAAAGAAAAAGGTATTTTAACTATATTCTTAACCTGAATTAAGCTCTCGCACCGGTAATTTTGCATAAAGAAAGCCCGGTTTCCTTTATGAATAGAATTACCGGGCAGGAAAGTAAGAAGAGCCCCATATAGGCTATATAGGCTACAAAAACGAGGTCAAAAGGTTAGTGTTCTTAGCACGCTCCTCTTTCTCGAAACTCGCCAGATATGCTTCCGTAGTCCTCAAGTCGGTATGTCCTAAGGATTCACTTATATAAGAGATATTGGCTCCGCTTCGTTTCAATACGGTAGCGTATGAATGTCTTGCGGTGTATGTGGTGATATTGCCGATACCCAATTCTTCACCTATCAACTTCATACGTTTGTTGATTCGCTTGACAACATCGCGTACAATCGCTTTACGCTCTATAGCCGTTTCATGCCCTTTCATATAAGGAAATATGTAATTATCGGGTAACGGCTTGTTTCCCCACTTGTCAATTATTGTCTGTAATTGGGAAGAAACAACCGCACGTATCTCTTTCCTATTCTTTGTCGTGCGCTCTGTTTTCTGTCTCACAAAACATATTTCACCGTCCACAATATCCGAGAACTTCAATTTCAGCATGTCTGTCGGATTGATACCGTTGCACAAGTAAATGAATATCCAGAGGTCTTTATATCTGTTAGTGGTTTCATTTTCACTCTTATAATCGAAAATGGCCTTCAACTGTTTCTTTGTCAATCCTTTCTTTCTTCCAATACCGGTCTTTATCTCGAACAGACCTTTTCCGAATGGGTATTGCGATTCTTTGATAACGCCGGCTCTCTTGGCTTCATTCATCAAAGTACGGATATTTCTCATGTGCATACCGATTGTAGAAATACTTCTCGTTTTCGACCAAAGTCTTTCGCATTTTTGTAACCATTCAACCGTAACAGTACTAAATGGAATATCTTTGCCGCCGACTTCCTCAACCATTACCAATGTAGTTTGATAGAACTGCATTGTCCCGATTCTTTCTTCGTTTTTCAGTTCCTCAATCTTAGCTCGTATGGCACTGTTCAGAGTATCACCGGTAGCTTTTCCCAAACGTAAATTGAGCGTATTGAAAGAGAATGTTCCTTTCTCTGCCAAAGCTTCAACATTCATACGGACTAAAGAAAAACTACTTTCAATGGCTTGTCTGATTTTTTTGCTTTCAGAAGATTTGCTATCCGGGAGTTTGTTCCATTCTTCTTTCGTCATGCAGATACCAATAGAATAATACTTGGGCTTTCTTTGATAATAAACCTTGATTTTAATAGGATATTTGCCTTCTTTGTTGGCAGTACGTGCATCAAGTACCGTAGAGACTACGATACCGTCTTTTGAAAAATTATACATGGTTTTAGTGATTACCCGCAAGCGGAATTGCTTACGATAGTCTATATATCCTCATTTGAATGGAAATATAAACGTTTTGAAGCCTTTTAAATATTGGTTTTGAGTAGTTTAGACGTTAGTTTCAAACGGTTTAAAACGATAATAGCAAAACATAGTATATATATTAGTCTGTAAATAAGAATTATACGCTTCGCTCATTTCAAGAACATTATTGAGAAGTATCACTAAAAGTCGGAAAAATACAGCTATCGATAAATAGATAATAAAAGTTAAACATTCAAAGCCATTGAATCCGATTCTTCTATTTTAAAGAGTTCGCATTGATTTTCAAATTATGTTTGAAGATTCCGAGCACAAAATAAACATAGAAAATAGAATAAAACTGCATACAAATTGAAGTATATAATAATGTAGATACAATCCCGTCTTTAACTAACTGATTAAACTTTTGCTCACTTTTATTGTTAAAATGTTATATAACAGACTATTTATTTCCGATTATCTGCTTGTTAATCCAAAAATTAGTCTTATTTTTGCACTCAATATGACCTCCCACGCTTCCCATTTGAACAGCGCACCCGGGGAGGTCTTCGAGTTTCTATACATTGAGAAATATGCATGATTGAGGATTTTGAAGAGAAAGTACCCTATACAAAGAGGCCTTTATCAATTAAGACACAAGTTGCAAAACTTGAAAAAAGAGGTTTAATCATAGATGATGAAAATTTAGCTGGTGACTATTTGTCTAACATCAGCTACTATCGTTTACGTGCATATACTTATCCTTTTCAAAATAATACGGATTCAGAAGCTGACCACAGCTTTTTACGAACAGACATTCATTTTAAAGACATCATTGATTTATATTGTTTCGACAGGCGTTTGCGTTCTCTGATATTTAATGCAATCGAAAAAATAGAGGTCGCTCTTCGGACTAAAATCGTTCAAACATATAGTGAAGACACCAAGAATAGCCATTGGTACGAAGATGAATCTTTGTTTAAGGACAATAAACGTATAGTTAATGGTGAGGAGATTTTTGCTTACGACACTCTTTTAGACGACATAACACACGAAATAGACAGAAGCAACGAGGATTTCATCAAACACTATAAAAGTAAGTATTCCAATCCTAATACTCCACCTGCATGGATGACTTTGGAAGTTATCTCTTTTGGTACTCTAAGCCGTTTGTATGAATTATTAAATAAAGATGATAACAAAAAGACTGTAGCCAAACTATTAGGTTTAAACAAGGTTGATATATTGGAAAACTGGATGCATGCACTATCTAATTTACGAAATTGTTGCGCACATCATAGTAGAGTTTGGAACAGGCGTTTTATTGTAAATATCTTGCTTCCAACCAATGCAGACCGTCTGTTCTTGGATAGAGATACTATTGCAAGGACTAAAAGAAACAAGTTATTTGCATATCTATGTTGTATCAAATACATTTTGGATATAATCAGTCCTAATAATGACTTTCATAAGAATCTGAAAGGACTAATAGCAGAAGGCGGTAAATTGTTATCATTAAAAGATATGGGATTCCCTGAAAATTGGAACTATCTTGGCGTATGGAGAGGTTAGCACTTGAACTTATTTACAATAACGTAGAATGAATAATTTGATGAACTGTGATAGTTTTACTCGTAGTTCTAGTATAAGTAAAAGAGCCGTTTGCTGTACCCCATTCATTTTTCAAGTGTTCAAAATCCTACAATTCCCTTTATTACAAACTTTACAATATGCGTTAACATTACTACTATGCAGAATCATTAGACAAAAACACTCTGCTTAATAAGATTTTCCTTTTTTAGGAAAACTCTGAACAACCCTTTATAGAATATTGTTTTTAAGCTAGAATTTAATTATAAAATAGTCATTTAGAGACAATAAAAGAGGCGGAAAATTCCACCTAAAAAATAAAATAATGTATATTTGCATGAAAGAAAAGAATAAAATCATGAGAATAATACATATATCAGATTACCATTTAGATAAAAAATCTGCTAATGATTCAGCTACAATCGCAAGTATGCTGTCCGAAACCTTAAAGTCCATAAATAACGAAAAAAAGATTGATCTAATCCTATATTCTGGAGATATGATAAATACCGGAGGTAGCTCTTACGATAGTATAGGCACGGCATTTAAAGGATTTGAACTTATATTTATAGATAAAATACTTAAAACACTCAATCTTCCTAAAAATAACTTTCTATTTACGATAGGAAATCATGATATAGATAGAAATGCAGATAGCAAGTATGTTGAAATGGGGCTATCACAGACTTTAACAACAGAAGAAGAAGTTATTTCTTTTTATGAATCAAAGTCTGAAGAAGGAATAAAAAGAGTATTGCCGTACAAACTGTTCGAAAAAAAATTTTATAATAAAGTATTTTCCGAGAATGATTACTATCAATCTAACTATGAATCCTGCTATAAACTATATATAGATGGCTTAAAGATAGGCGTTGCATGCTTAAATTCAGCTTGGAGGTGTTATGATTCAGAAAAAGATAAAGGAAGAATTCTAATCGGAGAAAGACAAATAACTAACTCTTATAATTTTTTAAAGGACTGCGATGTTAAAATTGCAATATCACACCACCATTACGGTTGGTTAGCTGAATTTGAAAATACAATAATTGATAAATTACTAAACATACACTTCGACATATATTTTTGTGGTCATACTCATAGCAACCAAGCGGAATATTGTATAAAGCCAGACGGAAAGCTATTCACATTTGTAGCTCCAGGTGTACTTTCTAAAAATAAGCTCACAGCTTTAAATGATTATAAAAATGGATTTTCTTTAATTGATTACAACTTAGAAGAAGCTAAAGCAACTTCTACATTTTATATTCAAGAATATTCGTCCAATTTTCGAATCAATAAAGAAATAGGGAAAAATGGAGTATGGGAAATTAATATACCAGTAGGTGAAGAAGCACAGAAAAAAATGCAAATGCAGTGCGTTATATTAGATATAAAAGAAGAATTATCTCTCCTTAACGAACATTTATTAAGTTATAACACTGCTTCCCAAGCACCTAAGTCACTTTCTGAAATTTTTGTGATGCCTAATATTGTAAAGAGAAAAGATGATATAGAAAGTGATGAAAAAGAAGATGCTAAAGAAACTCCAATTAAAAATTTAGCTGAGATAATTTCATCCAAAAACAATTTTGTAATTTTTGGTACTAAAGAAGCTGGTAAAACAGTCTTATTAGACAAAATTCTATATGACATTCTGAATGTAGTAACTGGGGCTAATCTAATACCTGTATTATTAGACTTCAACTCGATTGAAAATGATATAACAATCAATATTCGAAAATACTGGAAGAAAAACACGAATGAGACAAATGATTTATTGCTCAATGATAATATTGTATTACTAATTGATAATATTAACTTCGAAATAGAGAATATTAATCAAATTCAAAACTTAAGTAACTTTTTAAAGAAGTTCCCTAAAACACGTTTTATCGCGACAAGTTTACAATTATATGAAAATAATTTCTCTATTACCCCGGAACAGCAAAGTTTATTGCAATTTGAGCGTTTAGAATTAAAACAGTTTAAGGCAAAACAAATCAAAACCTTAATACAAAAGTGGTTTCCCAATAGTCCACAATATGAGACACCTAAAAAAATGAATACTCTAATTAATGCATTTATGTCCCTAAACTTACCAAGAACCCCATTTGCTGTTTCTATGTTTTTATGGATAATAGAGCGACAACAAACATATAGACCCCAAAATAATGCCACGCTAATAGAAAAATTTATTGAAGAGATTTTAGATAAAAAAAATATTAAAGGTATTCTAAGGGACACTTTTGATTATGAGAACAAAATATGGTTATTAGCAGAAATCGCTCATAAAATGCTCATTTCTGATCAGCCCAATTATTCTTTGCCTTGTTCTGATATTATAAAGATTACGGAAAGACATCTAGCTCTTAGAAAATTCCCCAAATCTTATAGTGCTAGAAAAATAATAAATGGCATTCTTAATTTAGGTGTTTTTGTAGAAGAAGACTCTGTCATAAGATTTAGATTCAATTGCTTCTTTGAATATTTTCTTGTAAAAAAGATGGAAACTGATCCAGAATTTAAAAAAGAAGTACTAGATGAAAATAATTATCTAAAATATTGTAATGAAATAAACTATTATACAGGACTGCATAGAGGAGAAGCCGAGATTTTAAAAAACGTTGTGGATAGGTTAGAATTCGATTATATTACTATAAATGACATAGTTTTCTCGAAAGTTAAATCTATTGATGACTTCTTTCATATAGATAAAAGCATAGTTGAACAGATTAAATCAGAAGAATTATTCGAATTACTACCAGATAAAAAAACAGAGGAAGAAAGCGAGAAAGAATCTGATACAAAGTTAGAACATAGTTCAGATAAAAAAGAAGGTATAATTAAGAAGAAACATACTAATAAGTTTATTGCATTTGGACAATTAATGCTTTTAGCAATGAATGTTTTAAAAAACTCCGAAGAAATACATGAAGAAAATTTAAAAGCTGATAGCTATACAAGAATCTTAAAGAACTCCATTTCTTATGTTGTCCTTTATAAAATGATTTGTGAGGAAATAATAAATCATTTTGAAGAATTTCCAAAAGAAAGAGTAGAAGAATTTAAATTTGTGCTCAGATTTTTACCTGTAATTCATCAAAATTTAATTAGTGACAATCTTGGAACCTATAAACTAGCTGAAGTAATAAAAGAAAAAATAGAAGCTGATAAAGTCAGTGGTAATAAAGCTGTTATTTCTGAATTTGAAAAATTTCTTTCTGTATATCTTTATTGTGATATAAAAGGAGATGGCTATAAAGCTATCATGGGAGATTTCATAAAAAATATAAATAAAACATATATAGCCGACTCTTGCTTTTTCAAATTATTAGCTTATTACTATTCATCGACCACACCATCTGATGATAATTCTATAGTCAATCTACTTGCAGATTTATATATAAAAGTAAATGCAAACAAAAACAGCAATAAAAGAATAAACAAAAGTGCTTTAATACAAAAGTTCAAAAAAGAAAAAGCAGAACTAGAATAATAGATATTTTGCACACAATTTGCACGCATCTCAAGAAAATAGAAGAAAACAAGAGATATTATTTGAAAAGAAAATATTATCTTTGGACTTGGAAATCAAGAGGTATGGATATGAAAAGACATAAAATACAAATCACTGAAAACCAAATATTTGCGACTCATAATCTGGAGGTCCCTGGTTCAAGCCCAGGCTGGTCCACACCAAGAATAAGGTTGCAATTGATAGAAGTTGCAACCTTTATTTTTTATGTATGACATACAAATTATGAATCTGTAGCTCTTATTTCGATTCCAGATATAGCGGCTCCACCTCCGCCACATTATCATGGAACCATTCGTCCAGTTTAGCCTCCACCTTATCTTTTATCTGAGGCGTAATATACTTCTTCACTTTCTTATAGGCATAAACGGCAGCACCCCCCTTTCCTACCATGAAGAGTTGCCCCAGAATATCTTCTATGCTTGTAGGGAACACAATCGCTACCAAAGCAATCATGATATTGGTTCGTTCACTTTCGGGAGTCGTATCAGCAGTCATCACATAATAGACTGCCAGTAAGGGACGACCGGTGGCACGGCCACCTTTCTTTATATACTCTTCTACTTTAATACGGATTTCATCCATGGAAAAATTTAGTTTCATAGCTCTTCTTTTTTCTTATTAGACGCAAAAGGATGAACTTTGGTTGCAGAAAAAAAATAAAATATTTCGAGAAAGAAGCAACAAGACACATTTCAAGACTATTGATTTGTCCATCGGATTTATCATTGTTGAATAATCACCGATAGTACACATAACGCACTACGTTTTCAGACTACTAATCATTAAATTATTCTTCAAAAAGAATAACTTTTCCTTGTTTTAAGTAAACATTTTACCTATTTTTGCGAATAACATTCTTTATATTTCCTTTGGCTTAGTAATATATATCCAGGACGGTGGGCATAGCTTACAGCCATTATTATATCTAAAAACGATGAAATACATAAAAAACATTCTCATGCTATGGGTATTTCTATTACCCTGCCTCTTATTTGCACAGCTTGACTCCAAGATAAGGCACCATGTGATATTGGCGTTCGACAATGCAGGCTACAATATAAACTCATCCCTAAATGTACCTGCAGCCCAAAATCCCAAGATACTGAGACAATTAAACCGTATATTGCTGGATGGAGATTCCCAAATTCCACCGTACTTCAGAGACGGAGACCTTTTCAGCGCCATCAGTTTCAGCTTGGGAGCAGCAGAGGATATGGACAAATTTGTAACGGTTCTGTCCACCCCAAACGGCAAGCAACTGAAATACAGCACGCCCGATAAGGATGAAATGCGGAACGCAATTCTGCATACGCAGTGGAACTATCTTGCCACCCAAGGGATAAAAAAGAGCGATTCGTTTTCCATGCTTTCATTAAGCCGCCCTTATTCCTTATTAGCATTAGGCAGCGACGAGGCAACAGCCCTCAACAACCGCACCTTCTTAGTCATGGTGACGGACGACCACTATAACGGCAATAATAGCGATAAGGAAGTAAAAGACGTAAACGCATGCCAAGACAAAACAAAAAAGCTGGATGTAAATTCCATAATGGAACTTTGTTCCAATATCCAAGAGAACTATCAATTCAAGTACATCCAAAAGTATGACTGCACCGAACGGGGAAAGCTCTTATCCGCCATTGTCTTCGAAATCCTTCCGCTACAACGCTATTTCACCATAGAGACGGCCCTGGAATATCCTTCGGCAGTCAAGGCCAAACGGGTGGCTAAAGGTGGATACGAGATTGAATTTGAATGTCAGGACAGAAACCATCCTAATTATAAAGTACGGAAGACAGTCGTCACCCTGCAAAATGAAAAGGGAGCGGTGGATTCCGTCACATTAATGCCGGACGGAAAAGCTTTCTTCCATATCAAAGAATCTACCATACCGGTAAACACATCCCTACAGTTGCAGTCGTGGGTAAATATTAAAGACGGGTTTTACGACTCTATGGTGATGAGTGCATACGGTGACGAAACGCATGCCTCGCGCGGCTTAGTGCGACAGTTAAAGATAGAATTTGAAGAAACGGCATCCGTATTCAAGGCTATGCCTTTCCTCTGGTTCTTTTGCGATGACGACCAGGAGAAAGCAGCGTTGATATGGCGATGCATCGGAGTGGCCCTCCTGTGCATCATATTCTTTTGCATAGCCGTTGTAAACATCAGCAAGCAGTACAATCAACGCTTCTTCGACGAAAAGCATATTCACCTTAAATGATTCATTTTATCAACCTAAAAACGTAATAATCATGGGACGCATAAAGATAACAGACAATGAACAAACAATAACAAACGATGTCTTCATTGATCTTGCCTATCAAGAGGAGATATCTGTAGCCAAACATATCCTTCAGATAGACCCTGATTATATCAAGCTGTTAGGCTTTATCCCCACCCGGATACGCAAGCAGATTAATTCCGACATCGATGTCCGCCTGGAAGACGCGACGTGCATAGAGGGCATTTCCATTGAAAATGGACAGCAATGCCTCTACATCAAGCATAACGGTGCCATCCATAAAGGCACCTCCACACACAACATCAAAGGAACAACGGATATGGAGGTTGTTATGCTTTCCAAGGAAATGAACCTGAATGCCGACGAGTGGAGAGAAGCGCTGGTAAAACAAAAACGATACCAGGTAGGATATAGGTGGGTGGTAGAAGGACAAAAAAACAAAAAGGAGAAATATGTGCTGCACAAAGACTATATCTTCAATGTCGCCTTCAGAAACCACTACAAGAAACCGGAAGTGGAGATACAACTCAACAAGGAATTTGAGGATGGGTACAACTACCGTCCTTCGCTAAATGGCTTTGTAGCTATCGGGCATATCACCGTATCGAATCCCAATGCCTTTAAGGCGACACCCGGACTGCACGGCATCTTGAGCATCTACTTGGAAGGAGAAGAAGGAGCTACCCAAGATGTCTATCTATGCCGGCAAAGTACCAATGACTATGTCCAGGATACTGATATTCAGGGATTGGAATCGGGAAGAGAGTTTCAATACGGCTTGTTCCTGGACACCAACCGTCTGGGTAATCCTGCCGCAGAAAAAGCCACATTTCGCATAAAAGCCACATTTCACTATGTGCCTTCCTATCTGAAATTGGAGGAAGAGAAAAACACTGCCACAATAGACAAGGAGTTTTTCATCATCAAAGATAAAGTCCATTCTGAATTAAGATGCTTTTTCCGTGATGGAACCACAGATGCATTCTCGCCACTTCCCCTGGTGTCCGAATATGACATTTCGTTGCGTCCCATCAATTACCAACCGGGATTGAATGCGGCACCCGTCTCTATCCTGCGCCTACAGAACAATGCCATTTCCAACGTCAACGGTCAAGATGCCAAAATAGTCATCAGCAGTTTTGAGACAAGGGTAATCTTGCATGAAAATTGCCCGAAGATTGAGATGCGGGACGGTTATGAAACAGAGAACTGTTTCACCATAAGAAACAGCAACGGAGACACATCGTCATCCGTGCTGAATCTGTACAATGCTCCCAACTCCTATGTTGACTACGAGATGCGATTTCATCCGGAACGGATTGGCCGGATTGAGACAAGAGATAAAACCAAACGCAGCTTCACAGTGGACATCAATGTGCGCATTTCGTACTACGAAGACCCGGATGGCAACCCTGACAACCGGAATACAACGCAGGAAATCGTATACAGATTCATCCATACCATCAACATACGCCCGCAAGACAAATGGTTGTGCATAGACTATGGTACATCGGCAATTGCCGCCTGTTATGGAACAAACATCCTAAACCTGAACAAGCAAAAAAGAAGAGTATTCGAAGGGGGCGGGTACAATGATTCTTCTTATTCGCAGGACATCCTTGAAAACGGGCTGCCTTTCATCTCGTCGGACATCATATTGCAGCAAGGTGGTTCCTTCGGTGCAACAGATACCACCAAACCATATAGTAAATTGGCAATATGCCTGTCGCCCACATCAAAATTACAGATACGTAACTATACCCAGTTGCTCCCATGTCTGAAATCTCTGGTGGGCTATTCCGAACTGCCCAATCTCTATTCTTACAAAGACTACAAATATCTCAATGCACAAGGGCAGCAGACGGCTGTAGCCATATTTGAAGAGGATGAAGATAGAGATGAGGTGAAAATAAAGTCTTGCTCTGAGTTAGGCAAGATTGACAGGTTGTTTTCCGAAGTTTACCGTATATTATTCAATTACTTCATTAAGCCTGCCATGCCCAAAGAGGCTATAAACAAAATTGTACTCACAATTCCCAATACGTATACTCCCAAGCATAAGAGCATCTTAAACTCTATAGTAAAAGACAACTTTCCTGACATCTATGAGGAATACATCCGCTTTGTCAGCGAGTCGGACGCAGTTGCCTGCTACTATCTGCACAACTGGCATGCACTGAACCACCAGATGAATGCCCGGCAAAAGGAACAGTTGAAGAAAGAAGAACTTGTACTGGTATATGACATGGGAGCGGGTACGCTGGACCTTACCTATTTCCACAAGAAGCAGGAAAATGGAGCTACGCCGCACACGACGGTAAAAATCCTCGGAAAGATAGGAATCAATAAAGCCGGTAACTACTTGGACTACATCTTGGCAGAAGTAGTATCCAAGAATGAAAAAAACAGTGATACTCTGCGGAATTGCGTAAAGTTAGACCAAAGTGTCTTAGGTGCTGAACGCGACCTGACAAACTACTATAAGAATTATATCAAAAACGTAGTAAAAGTAAAACTGAACCAGCCGGAGTATGCCGACAATGTCAAGATAGGAAACACACGTACAACGACCAATGTGAAAGTAGATATTAATGATGTACGCAATAATAGGTTATACAAACAATTCAAGAAGGAAGTCACCTCTGAACTATTGGACATTTTCTTTGAAGGACTTGGCTACGATGCCAGCCAGCACCCCAAGGTTGATACCGTAATCTTTTCCGGACGTAGTTCACGTTTGAAGGAAATCCGCGACAGCTTCCAGGAAGCTTTGGAGAAATGGGGAGTAAGCAACTGCAACATCGTTCAATTAGGTCCCGACCAGGAAGACGACACTACTGACTATAGCGACATTATATATACAGCCGAAGGCAATAACAGAAGCAAGTCCTCTTCTATCTTAAGCTCATATCCCAATACTCCGCAAAAGGCAGAGAACAGTTTGTTGGGAGGCTTTAACAAAAACGAAGTCAAGCAGCCCGGCAATACCCGGCAAGCCGAATCGGCAGGCAACAGGGTGGCCGAATCTGTACAAAGCTCCAACGCTGCCCCAACCTCCAAGGTTTCCTCGAAGGAAGCCCCTGTCAAAGAAGACAAGCTAAAAACCGTAGTGGTGGAGGGAGCAATGGTCTATGCCTCCATATTCAGCCGCAAAGACTCCATCATACAGTTCAACGCAGAGGACAAACTGTTTGCATCTTATGGTATTTTATATTATGCAGAGGGACTTTGGAAGTATGAAGAGATTCTGAAGCGAGGCACCCAACGAATAGCAGATGCCTCCCAAGACAACATTATCTTCGAAGGCGAAAAAGAACATATAAACTTGGGCAGCACCGACAGAATCCACTTTGTGCAGACATATATGTCACAGCAGATGACCGAAAGGGAATGGAGGAACAAATCAGAATATCTGTCCATCATGCAATCCGTGGGGTTAGACGTGTTCGACAACAAACATGATATGACCATCTCTGTGTCCATAACCAAAGATAACAATGTGAAGTTCGCCATCAACCAATATATATTGCCCGAAGTACCTGCCACCATTGACAGTCTGGACAACTCCGCTTACAAGAAGAGCGTATGGCCGGTTGTTTTCAACATTAATCAGAAAGAAACCTTTTAAAACAGAATAACGATGAAAAATCTCATATCAATCATTACTGCTTTATTTTATAGCGTAAGCCTCTATTGTGCTAACGTTGTTCCCCAGGAAACACCAGTTAAGTTTGAAATACATTATTCCGAGAAAGGTGTTAAGGCAAAAAATATCCCTGAAGGATGGAGCCTACAAAAGGACACTTTTATTTACTTAAGTGATGAACTTTGTCCGGTATGCACGCTGAAAGTTGTCAATGGCAAAGCTCCGAAAGCTGCATTAGCGGTTAAACTGCAGAATGAATTTGCAACATTTCCAGGTTCATCAAGGGATAGTGTAGCAATAAATAACAATATTCCTGTCATCTTAGATATGACCAATGCCTCTTATACGCAAATCATATTGGATAATACAAGTGTCTATTTCATTAAAAATCCACAAGCAGAAGTTGAACTGTCAGAGTGCTCCGACAGTCTGGATTACAATGGCATCTATTCTACAGGAATAGAATTCAAACTACGTATGAAGGCAGGTATGATTAAAAATTTCAAAATAGACAATGAAGCCCTTCGCGAAATCGGGATAAATGCAGACACAGATTCCGTACCATTCATACGGAATAGCTATTCCATCAAGATTGCTTTAGCAGACAAAGAGAAGTTTGAAAATGCAGTAAAAGAGAAGGGAATAGAAGAAGTGAATATTAAAGTTTCATATCTTACCTGTACGGATGGGACGAACTATGACAGAGAAGAATACAAGATTGTGAAACTGCCGATAAAAAATCGGCCAATCAACAAACAATCCTTCGCATTCGATCATTTTACAGTTTTGGAATTGAGTGCTTTGATTATCATAGTCGTCTTGATTATCATAGTCATAGTGCTTATTATTGCCATTGCCAACTTAAGCAAACAGATTTCAAAGGACAAACTGCCTCCATCAGAAGATAAACAAATGGCTCAGAAAGAGATAGAAAGACTGACTCAAACCAGCATTAAACTCCAACAAGAGAAAGAAGCACTTCTTCATGCAAAGGAGGCACTTGAGAAAGAGCTACTTGACGCCACTGAAAAGTGTAATGAATTACAAGGAGACATCCGCGAATACGAGAAAGCGGAAATAAAACAGAACCAAAAAGAGAGTCAATACAAAAAAGACATTACGAGCTTAAAAGGAGAAAAAGATAGACTTACCGTAGACGTAAAGACTTGGAAAGACAAATGTGAGAAGCAAGAAAAGGCTACCAAAGATGCAACTGCAGCATGTGAAAAGCAAAAAGAAATCGCCGAAAAAGAAATACTGACAAGTTTGAAGAAAACCGGTATCAAAGGCGAAAACATAGAAGAAGCTGTAGCCTTTATGAAAAAAGGTCAAGAAGAAAAGAAGGCTACTCAAGACTTGATTTCACACATCCAGAAGAAACTCAGAAAAGACACACAAGTAACAGACAAAGAGAGTTTCAACCAATACTACGATGAACTGGTTGCATTATTGAAGGAGTTGACCGACAATGACGAAGTACTGAAAGGCGCAAAGACCTTGACCGAGTGCATCCAACGCATCGTGCCTGCTGCTCAAAAGGTAAAAGAAGAAAAACAAGAATGCCAAGAGCTGCTAAGTATTGTCAAGAACAAATTCGACCTAGAAGAAGGCGCTCTGAACACAAACTCTTTGGAAAAGGAACTTGATACAAGGATAGAACAAAGTAAATTAAATGATTTAGGGAAACTGGAAATCATAAATACCCCCTATCCTACAGTAGCCGAAACAATTGAAGCAATCAAAAAACAGATGTCAGAGATTGCCGGAAAAGTAGAAGACTTATACACGGAATCCGAGTGGGCATACCAAAAAGACAAACTGCCTCGCCAACTTGATACTGCAATCGGGAAAGCCCGTGAGCAAAAAGAAAAGGCTAAAGATTATAAAGAAAGCATCGAAACGTCTGTTGGCAGCCTCATAAAGGCATTTCCGAAAGAAAGGACACAAAATTTACAACATGTCGCTACACCGCAGGAGCAACTGAAAGGCTTAATTCCGGAAGTCGAGAAGATGCTTGAGATGGACGAACGTATAAAAAATGAGCATACGGAGATTTATCGTGCAAGATACCAGAAAATACTGGAAGACATATCAGAAATACTGGAAGAAGTAAAAGCTACCGCTAAAGAAGCAGTCATTGTCAGTTTCATCAATGAAACCAACGATGAGCTAAAAAATAATATTGAAGAAACCTCTGAAACCAACGTATTGAACGTCTTGGGAACCCAATTATGGCAAGACATCAGTTTGCAAGAGATATTCAAAATCCTTTCATTTGCATTATGCAAGATGGCGCAGAATTCACTGGGATGGGTGAACCGCCTGAGTATATTGGATGCCTACATGCAGACTGACGGCATAAAAGAGTGGTTTGAAACACGTGGGGTTGAAACCGAAAAGATTGTTCACGCGAATATGTTAGCGAGAAATCTGTTGGCCGAATTCGGCATACAGTTAGTGACACCGACATTATATAAGGAGCTGTATGATGCTACAAAATATCATGAAAGCGACAGACTGACCATCAACGGATTTATACCCAATTACCGGTCACTGATGAAAGCCGGCGGAGACCTGATTATAGACATTTATTCCATCGGCATCATCCAGAACGGTCAATGGATAGCTACTCCAATCGTTGTACATGAAAAGAATTAAAGCGTATGTTTCTAAGTTTAGACATAAGAGATTATAATAATGTGCGAATCGCCATGAAAACCGCTTCGGGAGATATGCACGTAATGCATGTCCCACCAATGTTGTCTCCCTGTCTGTTTTACAGGCAAGAAGACAACATCACACGAATAGTACAGCAAATGATTCTATTCTGCGAGACGTACAATACCCCTCTCCGGAAAATCAGAGCACTAACTCTGCTTTTCTCCACACAAGAACCCGAAGCCAATAAGGATAGAATCAAGAATTACTTGTGCAGCCTGTTCACGCCCGAGCTGGTTTATTCGGAGTACAAAAAAAACAGTACTAATGCAGGGGATGATATATGGGTGCAGAACATCCATCAGTCCATTATATCGCACATCCGGAAAAGACTGCCGGTACCAGCATCCGAACGTGAGAAGAAAGTATTCGAGAAAGTGCTCCATTTTGAATATTGGCGTACTTTATGGGCTTTCATCGAAGGCAAAGAATCAATAGTTCTGTTTGACCATGCGATTTTAAAGAAATATCTTCAAGAGCTTCTTACATTACAGAACGAAATAAAATATTCTAAAGAATACATAGAACAAGCCATAAACAACCAAAGCAATGGTATAGAAAACCCGATAGAAGCATTCATCGAACGCGTCGGCATGCACGATACGATAGATGGATGCAGCCGCTTCAAAAGTCAAATAAACATTTATGGCCCTTGTAAAGACGAAAATGGAATATGGGTATCCAGGCAACTGCTGCATCAGATACCTTCTTTTTCTTTAGCCCAGGAGTTCATGTTCACCGTAGAAATGCCCCAACAGGCTGCAAAGGATTTCTTAAAATTATCCACCTATTTCCAGATAGAAATTGAAGGAAAGAATATATTGGAAGGAGCTGGAATCTGGTATATCCAGAAGAAAACGGAAATGATAAAAATAAAGTTTGCCTTAGATACAAGGCACGGAGGAACTCTTTCCATCCATTCGGACGATATAACACCGGACAATGAGCGCAGTAAAAGTATTATTATTCACCAAGCACTTTAAAGATTATGCCTAATAGAACTTTGTTAGAACTGAATACTCAGACATCTCCTTTTTCTCTGCACAGCTGCGGACAGAAAGGCCTGGGCCGTCTCATCGAAGAAGAAATAGCCCTAGAACCCGAAGAAATCAGCAGCAAGAAAGTGTGGAGTATATTTAAACCCCAAAGACAATTATCAGCCCCCACCATAGCTCTCGGAGAAGTAGCATCCGATTCACTGGCAATCAGACAAGGGGCTACACTCTTAAAGGTTACCCTACAAAGGTATTCCATAGGCATTGATAAGGCAAACATTACTTTCCATGTCGCACTTGATCCGGAAGCTATATCAGACATATTAGAAGCCGGAAAGCTCAAAGTCTCTGTTGATTTTGACATCAAAATTAATCTTGAGGGCCGTAAGCAGATAGTAAAGGAATACACTGCCATCATTTATTGTACCCCGGAGCCGATAAAGTCTCCTCACGTAGAGTCCAAATCTCTGGATGTCGTACATGCCCATAGCATCAAAGACATCGGGTACTTATATTTCTCTTATCCAACCAATCTGGAATATGACGGCACTATTAAAATAACAGCCTGTCTGTGCTCTCTAAAAAGAAACGGAGCTGAACTGGCATTGGACAAACTGACATTCACCTCCTTACAATGTGATGGTATCATAACACAGCACTATAACCTAGAAAGCCAAAAACTGGAAGTGGATGGGCTAAAGAACGACAAGGTGAGAGTAACACTCTCATTGAACCTGGAAGACCAGGTATTAACTCCCAATCCGGTAGACAAAGATTCTTATGAAATCCAGATAAAGTATGAATATTCCTATAATCAGTTAGACATACCGCCCAGAACCGAAACACGTAACTTCTCATTTCAAGTTAAGGCGGACAATTCGCGTCCCGCGCTATACGTCACCTGCCAGCAATGGAAAGGAGGTATTGAAAACCTGCTATTACTAAAACCGGGAGAACGACTTGATGCATTGAAACGCGAAATAACGTTGGCGAAGTCACGGCTGGCAACCATCAACGAGGTTTCCGCCGTAAATGAATCCATCTCTTTCGCATCCTTAAAACTAAAGAATATAGCTTCCGACGCTCCGGACATCGAGCCTTGCACCTTCTTTCCCGAAGGATGTACATACAGTGTAACATTGATGAACCAGAAGCAGGAAGAAATAAAGCATTGTGATTTCCTGAAAATAGCGCAAGGCTGTTCTTTATCTGACGTGTTCTCTTTAGGAGATGCCACGAACTGCTCATGGTCGGACATCTTACGCCAGCAGAACCAGCTGAATGGACAAGAATGCATTGAACTGTTCTTAAAGTTAAATTCCAATTTAATAGAACAGATAGACCGTACTCTGTTTCCGCCGGAATTGGGCATGAAGTTCAATGTAAAATGCGAACTTCATCTAAAGTATCAAGAAGGAACGGACATCCAGGCCAAAGAAGTTTCATTAGTCTTCACCATTCCGATGCAACCCGACTTCGGAGACAACTGGCTCTGCCTAGACTATGGAACGTCTGCAATCGTGGCCTATTATGGCGACAGTATACTGGCACTGAACACAGAGAAGAAGCGTTTCCTAGAAGAGAAAGGACTGTTCACAGAGGAAAAAGACTTGATGAGCAATGTCAATTCCCCTTTATTGTCATCCGACCTCCTGTTCCTGCATGATACCCAACAGGAAGAATGGGAATTGGACAGCCCTTACTTTCTCTCACCGACCAAAACAATGCTGGAAGATGCCAACCTCTCAAACAATTTGTTGCCCTGCCTGAAAATCATGGTAGGCCGTGAAAAGCTAATCAACTATCAGAACTATTTCCATATCCGGTTTAAGGATCAGGGCAAGGAAACAGTATTAGGCGCCTTGGAAAAGCCTTTATTGAACCGTTCTCCCCTAATCAAAATAGACTATATCTTTCAGAATGCCTACCAATTCCTGTTTAAGAATTATATTTTGCCTTTGACGAAGCAAGAAAACCGTACCATCAGCAAACTGGTGGTAACCGTACCTAATACATATCGCCCTTCGGACACGAAAAAAGTTATTGATACAGCCAAAAAGACATTCGAATGGCTGCGGGATGACGAAAACATACTTGTGCTAAGCGAAAGCGAAGCCGCTATTTGCTATTATTACACAAATAGGAATACATTATTGCCGCCTGCAAGTTTAAAAGAGCATGAGTCTCTGTTCAGAGGGGCAGGCGAACACATCCTTGTTTACGATATGGGAGCCGGCACACTCGACATCAGCTATTGCAAGGTTACCGCTACGGAAATAGACATCATAGGAAATATAGGTTGCTATTATGCCGGGAATATACTGGACTACGCTTTCGCCTTTGACGTCATAGATGAATATCTGGAAAACAACCATGCGGCACTAAACGATGATCAGATAAAATTCCTGCAGCAGTTAGTGGCACTGGACATCAAAGAAGAAGATAAGATGGAAAGCATTGAGCTATACCGGAAAAAGTATAAAGACTATATACGTACCATAAAAACCATGCCATCTCAGTACGAGAACATGAAGTTTGAACTGCCCACACCCCTGTTTGCCCAATCGGCGAACACTCTATATGCCAATCCCGAATTGTTGGAATACAGTCATTGGAGGAAAGGCAAAGAGATAGAACTATACAACTTTGCCTGCAACCATCTGCTACTTGAGGCATTCTTCTCCACATTAGGTTTTACAAAAGAAAAGAGGGTGCCCATTGATGTCCTTATGTTCACGGGAAGAGCCAGTCAGCTGACCGGGCTTGCAGACAAAATCATAAGCAACATTAATACCAAATGGCGTAAACAATTGGGCAGGAAGTATAACGTAATATCCTTAACCGGAGACCAGCGCAAGACCGTTGTCGCTGAAGGAGCTCTTAATTATGCAAACATCAAATACCAACGCATGGAAGGTGTAACGTTTGTAAGAAACAAGATATATGCACGCTACGGAGTCATGTACAATAATGGCGGAGACTGGGTATTTGAAGAAATCTTGGGACCAAACAGTACCATAAAGCCCCAACAGAACATCTTGTATGATAATACGATCAAGATTAACAATACGCAAAGAGGAGCCATACATATTGTACGCACTTATGACAAAAAACCGGAAATAGTATGGAAAGCCATGCAACAGGATAATCCAAGCTTGAAGACCGAAAACGATTCGCTCTATCAAGCTGTCAACTATACAACAGTCTTATATACGCAGCAGCCTAATTTTGATCCTAACATGAATCAGGATTTAGCTATCCGCCTCCAAATTACAAACAACATGGATCTCTTGATTTCCATAACCGATTGTAATCTGGGAACTGCCATAGATATTATGGTAGGCGCCTGTGTATCAGAAGAGAAGAACAGCAATATATCATTCAAAAAGAGTATATGGCCCAGTTTAGAACAATAAAAAATAACCATTATGTATAAAGTACCCCTTATTATCAACCAAAGAGATGTAATAATCGCATTGCATCCATCTGATTTGCCAACGAAGAATGTTGCTATTGACACTTTTGTTGTGGACAATACCGAACTACTCCGTTTCTACAAGAAAATACTGGCGTTAGATTACGACGGTCCTCTCAGTAACGACTACATCCTGAATATTTCTGCCATCAGCAGAAAGGAAGACGCCATCACCGTTGAATTTACGACGTTCAAGCAAGGCGGCATAGCTTATAGTCAAGACGGATTAGAACTGACCAATGACCATTATTGCTATTTGCGCTTAAAACAGTTTCCCAACGAAGCCACTCGTTTCCACATCCACCTTATCGTAAAAATCAACGAAATCCAATATGAGGGTGATGTCTATGTGGTTGTGGCAGATAAACATCATATTTATGATGCTGTATTCGACTTCGGTTCTGAAGCCTCCCAAATTTTATGCCACGCACGCGATAAGGAACTCGGCATAAACGACATCATGCCTTTATACGGTAAGGTGAAACATTCATATGGAAAAGAATTGCTGAAGAAGGCATCTGAAGTTGAACAGGGTGAGACAAATATTATCAGCGAGGATTTACGCAAGCAATATAGGGAGCAAATGAGTAAAAGCAACAAAGAATCAGAAGAAATCGATGATTCCGAAATCATTCAGCATGACGATAGCGACCGCCTGAACAGACTCTATAAATCAATCTATTATGCTCCCGGCACTCTCTTGAAAGAAGACTTCAGGAGACGCACGGATGAGCCTACGAACCAGAACTTTATATTCTTCAACAAGGGAGAGGATATTCCTGTATTCGAAAAGAATAACTATTTTGTTATGCCCAACCTTAAAGTAGCGCAATATGGAGGAGTTGTGTTACCTATGATTAACAGTGGCCAAACGGTAAACGACCACTTGTCGCATTACAGGAGGGTCATTATGAACTTCTTCATCCGAATGATACTGGACACAGTCTCAAACATCCTTGACGATGAAGAAGAGGACTCTTACGATGATGAAAAAGAATACACCACTCATAGAGCAATCAACCTAATTGTACTTGTGCCCAATTCATATACCCAAGAGGTAGTTACCAAAATGCTGAAAGACTTGCGTTGCGACATAACCAAACTTCTGGCAGAGGAGAAATACAAATCAATTATAGGATGTGAGATTTCCACATTCTCGGAGAGCGACGCCTCTTTCCTTGGCATGATGACGCAACATCAAGACATCTTAATCAATACAATTGGGGAAAACAAGAATATCCTGACGATTGACGTCGGCAAGGGTACCACCGATTTCTCCGTAGTACAAACACGGCAGAAAGGCTTCCACTGGTTGATAGAAGAGAAATACAGATCCGGTTTTATCGGTGCAGGAAACGTTATCTCTTTCGCGTTATATGCCAATTTATTGGCACACTTGTTTCAAGTATATCAACCTAATGCCACAGACCTCCAGATAAAGCAAAGAGTAGAGGAATATACAAGACAAATCACAGACCCCGACAAGAAAGAAGACAGGAATTATCTGTCGCTATTAATACATATTATAGAGAAATACAAGAAGATCCATACGTCTGTTCATGCCACAAATTCTGAAAAGAATTGGCGGGCATTCATGTCGTCGGAGCCTAAAAATGCCAATTTAGATGAGATAAAACTGTCCACCATTGTCGAAGCATTTGCCTACTGTGAAAAGAAGAAAAGTATCTTGGGTGATGACTATGGCTATATTGCCAATGCGGTAAATGCCATCACCACCAAATTTGAAAAAGAAATTGATTCATGGAATGATCGGGCCAATTTATCCATCGATTATGTGATATTGGCCGGACGTGGTATGCTGTTTCCCGAATTGCGTACCCAAATCGAGGAAATGATCAGACGTAAATTCTCGGAGAAATGTACAATCCTGACCAAGAAGAACGTTAGTGTCGGCACGGTGAAAAACTTCTGTCTGTTTGGTCCGCTGAATACCTCGTTAATCTACGACGGCAATATGGATATGGTGGGTTGGCCCACTAAATATGAACTGAAGAACGGGACTAATGAAATGGATGACCAAGATGAGACCAAAGGCCATAAACCCACTTCCAAGTTCAAACGCATTTTCGAGATTTATAAGGGAATCAGAGGAGATTCTGAGAACCCGGATTCTGAATCTGACAGCATAAGTGAGGTTTATACACCAACAATACAGAAAGAACCAAAGGAGATTACGGAAGACCGCGAGATTACATACAATGACGAGCTATGCAGTAAGACGCTCTTAACACCTAACAGCCGCTATCTGATAGGAGGGAAATACTATATCATTAAAATACCCAGGTACACAAATATAAAAAATGAGGAAGCCGTATCTCTGAATGTATTCTTCGACGGAGAAAGATTCGTTGCCCGCAGCAATGACGGCTGTTTCTATTTTGAACCTGCAGGAGCAGAATTGCAAGATAATTTAGTGTTCGAAACTCAGTTTCCTTACGTCACCGCCGATAATGAAGGAGAAATCAGTGTCCTAAAAGGAAGTGAAGAAACGTCCGTTGCTGCAGCAAAACCTTCAGAAGATAATGATATGAAGACGAATAGTTCCAGTCAAGACAATGGCAAGGGAATCCCCCCTGCAGATATAGAGGATGACGTATAAATAAAATAGTAAGAGGAGGAATTATATTATGAATACAAAAGGTGTTGCTTTTTTGACTATTGCTGCAACTTTAGCAGCTATCAGTGTCACTGTGTTCTTGATTGAATGGGAATCTTCTCCACTCATAATTCTGTTTGTGGTTTTGGGACTGCTGGCCATCGTCAGCAATCTTATTCTGGTATCCAAACTATTTGCCATGTACCAGAAGTCCAAACGGCAGGTGCAATCCGTTCTCTACGAAAAAGAGTGCATGGCAGATGCAATGGAAAATATCCGGAAAGAAATGCAGCAACAAAACTTGCAGTTATCCGAATTTGAAGTGATAAGAAAGAATCTCCAGAAATTCAAGAGTTTCCCGGATATTCAGTCCGACAGCTCCATAAACGAAGACTTCGGGAAGATAATTTCATTTCTCCTTAACTTAAACTTATCCCCGGTAAACGAACAATCGCTGCTCCGGGTCGAACAAAAAATAGAACGGCTCACAACAGCAAACCAATTCTTGTCGGCTTTGTACAACACTCAATGGAAAAGGCTGAATGACAAACTTGCGGAGTGTGAAGATATTATCAGCCCTCAAAATCAGGTTGACATACAACAGGCTGTTTTTGAACTGGCATTACCACTCCACGACTTTCTGAGTTGGTATGCCAGGGATCTCAATTATCTGAACCGATATACCTATAACATTAACCTCGTCAAGAACCAGATGCAAACGTCGGATGCGACTTTCAACGAGGTACCCTCCGTATCGGGTAATCCCTACAAATGCCCCAAAGATGTCAGAGGGATAAAACAACTCTTAACCAATATAGGCGTCAAGCAATTGGAGGTCTTTATTTTAGGATATAAATTTTGAATTTACAGATTATGAATACACTGAGAAGTTTCGCTTTCTTGTGCATAATTATTGCCTTGATTATCTGGGGGCATCCCGGAAGTTTTATCTTCCTGTTTGCCGTTGTAATCGTTTCGCTAACTACGTTTCTTTTAAATAAACGCAACCATCCGTATGGTTTGCTGGAAAAGTTTGGAATCGATATACGTTTTCAGAGTGCAGTATTTCTAATTATAATAACCATATTTTCTTTCTGGACTGCTTCCAGATATTTCTATGCAGACGACCAGATATACAAGAACGTGGATCATCATGCTTTAGGCTTGAATGGGTTCCAGATTAACGATTCTCAAGTAATGTTGGTTACCAATGACAGTACGGCTTTGTTTGATGAGGAAATCACTCCCGGGAAGCTAAACCTATGTTTCCAGTCCGACAGTTGTTCCACATTACAATACAAAGGTTTTTCCCGTCCTATTTATGTCAGTACTCCCGGCACGCAGGAATATTATCTTGGCAATGCAAACAATATGCCCTCGTTCCATTCACAGTTCTCGCTGATAAGCAATGCAGAACACCAAAAGCTATCTATGCGTATCGAGTACAATGAGAAGAATGTGTGGGATTTAATCTGTTCTGTTCTCCCTTTTAAGGGCACTGAAAAGAAAAAGAAGGAGATATTATACATATTTACATTAAGTGAAATAGATGGAAACGAAGAAGCAATAATCGACACAAGTCTTGTAGATAAAGACCTGCAACGCGGTTATGCACTCCGTGACATGATACCCGTAAAGATAGCCCAAGGACTCAGATTCTCTGTCGACGGCATAACACTCGTACGTGAGCATTATATACGTAGCGAAAGTCCTAAAGACTGTCGTTCGCAACCTTTCTATTTGGGATTATACACACAAGTTTACCAAAATGATAACTCTCTTGATTTTGAGAATGACAATAACAAAAAATATCGTCTGGCTGATTATCAAGAGACAGAAGGCAGTATTCAATTATCTCCGAGTTCATATTTCTATGTAGATGCTTTCGGCAAATATGTCACTCCGAGAATGAAAGTCCTACCCCATAGCAAACAGATACATTTTTCCCTACCTTATTATAAGCCCTTAAAGAGCGACGAGCCTTGCGGAAAGGATATGACATTCTATATCACCAGTGACAAGAATCATATTGTTGACCTTAAATTATCCAATAATTATCTATTTGATATTTTACATAAGCAAAGTAACATCAACCATATAGGAGGGTCTTTATCCTACAACTCCGGATATACTGAGGACTCTTTAGTAGTCAGGTGGAGCAACCGTTTTATCCCCTCAGAGACAGAAAAAGGTGTTTACCTGTTAAAGGCCGATAATGAGAAAAGTGGCGTTAGCTGGATGTTTAAAGTCACCAACTTCCGGGAGACAACTCCGTTCCAGCCAGAAGTGTACTTCATTTACTTATTCATAATCTGCACATTAGCCTGTTTTTCACTGCTAATTACTCCATACAATATACAGCACGGAAAAATATCCCACCGGCATAATACCCCTTATGCCGAGTTATCCTTATGGACTATAATAATCGTGTTATTTACCGTACGCTTCTTTTTTAACTGGCGGGTATCTGTGTTCCCTCCCCTCGAAGGAGTATCTAGTTTTGAGTGGAACAACATTATTAATTATAAGCCTTGGTGGTGGGCCATTCCTTGCTTCCAGTTAGTTATTATTGTATATAAGATAGGGTATTATCTGAAGAATTATACCCAATCCCGGTTATCACGGGGCATCAACAAAGCTTGCCAAAAGCTTTATCCCCGAAAGTTGACATTGCAACAGCTCATACTAATATGCTGGGTTATATGTCTTTCATCAGCGTTCATCGGACACTTTTTCTTTGGAGGCTATATTCGGTATTTCCTGATAGCCCTTCCATTACTTCTGTTCTTCATTATAGAATACCTTATTGCCGAACTTTACAAAAAATCCTATAATGGAGAATTGCCACGACATAGTTTTGCCAACTATAATCTAACATTATGGCATTTCTTCAATTACCTCATTTTCTTAGGTCCAGTCTTGCTATTCGACTCCGGATACGCCATAATGTTCATATTCTTCGTCCTATTGCGCACCATTTTCCTGTTCCGTGATTATCAGTGGGCATGCATAGAAGCGAATGAGGTTCCTATATATGGCAACTTCTACCGCAAGTTATTGGAGAAGCAAGTCATCTTAGAGGAAAGGATTAAAGAATTATCAGATTCCGGGGATACAAATGAGAAAGACAGGTTGCAGAAGACACTGAAAGATATTAAGAGGCAACGTCTGGTCAAATTCAACATCATATACATCATTATTGGCGTAGTCTTTGTGCTGGCTTGCATCCTGGCTCCACACATATTGACGATGACCTATTTAGGAGCCATTCTTTTCACAGTACTCATTACGGGAATCATTTATTTTTGGGTCAACGCCTGCTGTAAGGTTCAGAACTTGAAGTTCAACCGCAACTGGAGGATAGGTGTTATAGCTTTCACGATTGTTATTTCAGGACTCGGCTGCTATAAGATTTTTATCGATGACAGTTCAATGCTGCACATGCGGTATCGCTCCATGGTGTTGGTGAAAGACTGGAACAGCATCATGCAAGAAGAAAGCATGGACAACGAAAACAAGATAAACCGTTTTTTGCAGGCTTCCGAAAACAAATGGATTATCGACTATTTCCTTGACAATGCCAACGACCTGTCCGAAAGTCGTTTCAAGATGCTCCCCCATAGCAAATTGGGTGCATTATGGGGAGCACAAATGACAGACCTTACTCTCATACGCTTTGGCATTGCAGAACATTCAGAGCTATTCTTCTGGGGGATAATGGCACTATTTTTCCTGTTATTCTTCTTTACTTACACTAACCCCATACAAAAGAAAAAGACGATAAACAGGAATATAGCAGTCAGCATAATTCTCCTTTTATGCATTCAGTGCATCTTTATTTGGATGTCCGTAACGAACCAGTTCATATTCTTTGGGCAGGATTTCCCTATGATATCCATACAAAGTAATTTCTCTTTGGTATATATCATGCTTCTGGTAGGCATGGTTATCGCGTCCATATTCCCTGAGTCACAAGACATGAAGCCGGAGAAAGCTGATGCCAAATACAATGAAGGTCAAGTCAGATTCAATATGTTTTCTGCAAGAATAGGAAAGCATTACACCATCTTTCTGATAATTTTGGTCGGAGTATTGGCTATAGCGCGTTTCAGACTGGTAAAATCAGATTCGACCTATAACATTGATTTATCTATGAACGAGCCGACTCTGGAACTTGTAAATGAATGGTTAAACGAATACCAAATCAGCCAGGATGAATCTTATAACAAGAAATATGCAAACAGCATTGTAAAGGGAGGTGGAAAGAGTCCTGCATGTATAAGTTTCTTTAAGGCATTCGAGTCTAACATCACAAAAGTTGCAGACTTGGAGGAAATCCAGGATGTAGCCAATCAGACAGGCATAGGTACCTCCATCCAGGAAGTGCTTTCCACAATAAACACAGATGCCATTGATTCACTTAACATCTGCATCACGCAGGATATGCCGACGAACACAGGCACTGTCTACCTGCTAAAGAACGACAGGCTGAATAATCACATTGCCCAGTACAAGAGGATATGGAGAAGCAGCAATATTAAGATGGAGACTTACCTTCAGGATAATGCCACCTATCTGCGAATGAGCTATAATTCGCAGAAGAATCCGCTCTCGGATGTGGAAAAGAATGAATTGGAATTCATCAACCGCCTGTTCTTAATGTACCAGCAGCGCTCCGGTGCCAGCAGAATCTCGCCCATGGCCAAAGAATATGCCCGGAATCTGATTCGTGACGGAGACGTTTCCACTTTCTTCTACGACTTTGACAAAGCATACAAACTGCGGGACAGACTGGACAACGACAGCATCAACCGGAAGTATGCGCTTACCAAGTTCGGCAAGGGTCTGATATATGCTTTCCTGAACTCGTATTGCAAAAACAATGTATATTCCAATATTATATTCATGCGTACCAACCGCAATACAGGTATGCTGGAACTTGCTCTGCATAGAAACTACTATATGCACGACAACCCCATCGACAGCCGTAACTATTGGAAGGGAGACCTTACCGCCGCATCCGCCTACCACAACGAAACGGTATTTCTTGATAGCAAGAAACAAGTGGAGGTATGCAAAGCAGACTTTGGAGAGATAGATATACCTATTGAAGGAGGAAAGCTATGGCAGATACCAACCACATGGACTCCGCAATCACAGCAGACGCCCATTGTGATTCTTACTGCAACCCCCGGTAGGAAGATGCAACTGACCAGCTATTATCAGAACAACTATGATGTTTACGAAGGCGACGGAAACTATAGCGTAATGCGTGTATTGCCGGGCGACAAGCTGGGTAACCATCAGCTTCTGTTTGAAACCAAAGAATATGTGGCAAAAAATATATGGCTGAACGGACACCACACCTTTATCTATCCGCAAAAGTACGGTTTCTATTGGGCCAAGCCCTATTCGGACTTTGTCAGCAAAGTATATACCAGAAAACAGAAACAGACAGCACAAGACACCCCGGAGCAAAAGCTAAAGATAGAGTCTTACCAAACCACATTGGATATGCGATTGAGCCAGGAGTTATATGCCATTATGGATAACCTAAAAAAAGAGGCAGACATGAGTGTCATCGTTGCCAATGCAGACGGACATATAAAGGCAATGGTAGATTTTAAGGATAATCCCCAACTGCGCCTAGATCCCAATGATGAAATATCATATAGCCAATGGGCAGAGAAACTGAACATGCTGGCATTGGGAGGTGAAGAGCGCGACTTGTTCGGCAATCTGAATCTCTTTCCGCTACGCTTCGGTCCGGGGTCTTCATTGAAACCTATGACATTTGCCGCTGTGACCTCCGGCTACAATATAGGTTGGGAAGGTTTCCGCCTGGTAGGTATGGAAGCCCCCCACAACAATGCAACCCATTATGCAGGAAAAACCTTGGGGATGAAAACCGGATGGAGGTCGTTGCCTTCGGATGAACCGGGTCCCGGTGAGGCCTTCAATATCGAGAAGTATATCTACCGCTCAAGTAACTTCTTCAATTCCGTAATGGTCTATATAGGCTCGTTCGATGCATCACGATTCAACAAGGAATTCTGCCAGGTGGGCAGGGCAGACGGTGCAGACAACACTCTATTTACTGTCGCCCACAATATAAAGAAAGAAAGTTTCCCGGTTGTCGAAGTAAATCATCGCAGGAGCAAGTTCAATCAGATATTGGAACCGACCAAGGAAAAGAATCCCCTGATAGCGCAGCAGTTTGAACAGAACTTCACTATGCCTGCACGGTCTTTATTTGCATCAAGCAAGAATTCCAACATATTAAGTTACCGTAAATCCGCCACCAACGGACTAGATGCAGACTTGCGCAGGTATGCACAGGATTATGAAATCTCACTCGTACAGAATGAGTCGTGGACTGCTCCGGAACCATCATTTATAGATTTTGAGCTTCGAAAGAATCCCACCGAAGTTAATTACGCATCAGCCATCAGAGGAGTTACCTTAGGTATGAGACGTTTTATGGACATTACTCCTCTGAAGATGGCCGAAATGTTCGGAAAGCTGGCGTCCATGAATACAAGCTTCCACCTGACCGTGAATCCGGAATATCACAATGAAGTCACCGACTTCTCCATAGATGACTCTTGGGGCAGCGAAGACAAATATACCAGTTTCTTGGGAAACAACCTCTTCAAAGGAATGGCATCCGTCATAGACTACGGAACAGCTACATACTTAAAAGGCATAAAGAAGCAGCTGCATGATGAAAACAGAAACGTCTTCATGTATGCCAAGACCGGTACCATTAACGATAGTTCCATCAACGAAGAAACCGGTTTATTGGCTGTTATCATCTCGGACACCGATTTGCAGACCGCCAACAAGGAGCAGAGAAGGACCGCCAAATTCTATGTCATCTATATGTTTATGGATAACATCAAAGGTAACGGAAAGGCCAAGCAGGACTTGCAGAAAGGCTGTGTACAGGCAGTTGTCAACTCCAAGCATTTCAAGAATTACATAACAGGAAACGGAAAAAAGAAAAACTAAAAAAAAGCTATGAATAGAATAAGATTACTGATTTTATATACCGTAGTGACTCTCTTTTTAATAGCAATCACTGCCACTGCAGGCTATTTTTGCCTGCGCCAGAACATTCATGTGGTAAATATGAAAAGCAACTACGCCACAGAGAACCTCTTTGCCTACATCCAAAAGGATACATTAGTAAATGCTTTCCAGAAAGCCGGAGCCTCCAACAGAGACATTAAGGAAAGTTTCTGGAAAAAAGGAATCGACCTATATTGGGGAAACGACTCCACACTTACCCAGATAGCAGGCAATAACGAGTTACTCCGTCTGGCACAGGAGTTTCCCGACCAGTTGGGGATAGACAATGTAGACAAAACCCTCTCACTCTCCATCATTCAGGATGCGGATGCGGAAGGTTACGAAGCAGAATTTGCCTTAGTACCGGTATGCCTGCTCAACCAGTTATACATAAAAGGTTATCTACACCCTTAATTATACATAAAATGAAATATCTATCAGCGGCAGAAAACAGACCGGCATGGATATGCGTTCAAGTCATCCTGAATGAAGACAGCATAAAGCCGGAAGACTTTGATAAAATAAAGAACCGGGTAATCAAAGTCATAACCAACGAATATCTGTATGTCAACCGGGAACCGAAAGCCTTGTGGAAAAGAGTGGAGAACCGTTGCAATAAGATTGACAATGTCAATAACTTCTCCACCTACTTCCAGCAAGCCATCGTATGCGCCAATCACGCGACAGGTATTACCATCATGAGATACAGCAATGACAGGGAACTGGCCCGCAAAGACATGCTGCACATCAAAGTCAATAATGAAGAGATAACGGTCGAGACAAAATTCTTTCCGTGGGAAAGCCTGGAAATAAAAAGTAAAGTGATAATCTATAAAGGCGGAAACAAGACCGTACTCTCACTGAGTGTTCTGGAAGCCGACTTGCCGGCTTTCCAAGAGTTTTATACAGCGAACGAATGTGCCGCTCTGTTCATCAATGCACCGGAAGAAATGGTGGATGAGAGACAAAGAGCCCTATTCTGTATAGCCTATTTTAAAGAGAAGACATTCCAAACCTGCCGCCACTATGCGATTCCCGAAGAGGCAGCTTCCGAAATAGCTCCCTTCCTGTTGCAGTACGACTTCAATTTCCTCGACTGTATCCTTGCCATTACTGAGGAATATCTCAACAGGCCCAACTATTCGAGCATTCTCCCTCCAAAAGAACATGTACGCGCCTGCATGTGGCTACTGTTCTTCATGATTGAGATGAAAAAGGCAGAAATAAGGCAGAATAACTCCGGTAAATCCCAGTCCATTACTCTACCCCCTGAGTTGTTCTATACAATCAACCGGATGCTGCCGGCAGAAGAACTATACAAACTATGGTTCAGAGTCAGCGAAATATGGATTAACCGGCAAGAAGAATACGCAGTAGTCCAAAGGGTACCCATAGCAAGTCCATTCTGCATAACCGATGGAAGCAGAATCATCGAAAACATCTGCCCGCTGAAAGCAGAAAACAACATCGTATGGCAAGGCAGAGAGAAAGGCATGGTTTCGACCTATATCGTTCACAAAAACGAAATCGGTGAGTTTGTTGTTCGCAAGAGTGGTAAAGACGGTACGCCATCAGGAGCCCGGAAAGGACTGCTGGGACGCATATATCCATTCATTGAGAAAATAGGAAATATCATTAACGACTAAAAAAGAACAATGCACCCATGAAACGGATAATAGGATACATTCTTATAACCATAGTAAGCATACTTTCATTCTTCCAACTTCTGCAGACCATGAAAATAGTATTCGGCTCATTCAGTGCGTATCTGTGGTTTATAGCTGGTATAGTCTGCTTTTTCATCATCCGTCCCTTCTTCAGGAAAAATGAAGCATGGCTCACCACTTTCTCCCATGAACTGACCCACGCCATTGCAAGCATATTGATGCTCAACAAGATGCACTCCATGAAAGTGTACGAACAAGAGGGAAGCACGCAATATCTGGGAAGAAGCAACATCTTCATTACATTGGCACCCTATTGCTTCCCCATCTTCACTTATTTCATCTTATTGCTGATGCTTCTCAGTTCCGTACGCTCTTTATGCATTTTCCAATTTCTTATCGGGCTGACATTGGGATTCCACATACTTTGCTTCACCCAGCAAACCCACCCTAACCAGACAGACATAAAGCAAAACGGAAAGATGATTTCTTATTCCTTCATCTTCATGTGGTGGTTATTCAATGCTTCCATCATACTATATGCAGTAAAATATGGCATTTACCGGGCAGTCATCTATCAGTTCCAGGGTATGTGGACAAATCTGTTAGCACCATTTTAGCTTCTTAACTCACCGATTCATGTCCGGAGTTCACCGATTTTTCCGCCGCAAATCATCAGGAAGGGCTATCGGAGGACGAATAAACTGCTGGCACAACCTTTTAATTTTAGTTCATCAGGAAAATGCGTAGTTAAATGGGAATTTAGCAGCGTGTTTTTTCATTAATGATACCCTAAAAGTCTATTTTTTAACTTTTAAAGCCTGGTATAGCTGCATTACTTCCTGTAATTCTTTCACCTTTTCTGGATATTCCAGATGAAGATTATTAGTCTCTCCAATATCCCGTTTTAAATTAAACAACTCAGGCACATCACCTTCCTTAAACTTACTATTTCCCGTTTTAGGCAAATAAACCCAATCTCCTTTACGTATTCCATGCACCTCACCACCTTTTACATAGACATACTCATCACGCAACCGCAAAGAAGGGTTTTTCAAGAATGATGATATATCCACTCCATCAATCTCCTGCCTGAACGATTTGCAACCGGCATAATGCATTATTGTTGGGAATAGGTCAATACTGGCAATTATCGCATCACTGGTTACTCCTGCCGGGATAGTACCCTTCCAACGCAGAATACAAGGTACACGTACCCCGCCTTCATAATACGAGAATTTACCGCCACGTAACGGATCGGCAGAACCGCTATTTTCTTTGTAACCTAACCACGGCCCATTATCAGATGCAAAAATAACCAACGTGCTTTCCGCCAATCCTTGTTGATCCAGATAGTCGAGAAAGCGTCCGACATTCCAATCTATTTCTTCCACAACATCTCCATAAAGCCCACGTTTGCTCTTGCCTCTGAACTGCTCGGATGCCAATAAAGGAATATGGGGCATCGAAGGAGTAATGTAAACAAAGAAAGGTTTCTCTTTATTCTGCCCTACAAACTCAATCGCTTTATCAAAATAACGACGGGTAGTAGTAGACTGATCACAGGGGTATTCTATGATTTCATCTCCTTCAAACAAAGGAGATACACTATTGAGTCTCTTTTTTATCGTCGCTCTGTTGGGAGCATTTCTCACAAAGTCCTGATCCGCTTTAGCTTCAGACAGAGTATATCCTTCTCTAAACACAGCATTAGACGCAAATTTTTGAGAAGGGCCGATATACATATCGTTACTATAAGGAATACCGAAGTATTTATCAAACCCCTGATCTGTGGGTAGATGACCTTTCAAGTCACCTAGATGCCATTTACCGAAACAACCTGTTGCATAATCTTGTTCTTTCAATGCTTCTGCCAAGGTTATCTCTTCGGAAGGCATACCTTCGGATTCCGGAAAGAATACTCCTTTCACTCCATTCCGGGTATTCAGCCGTCCCGTTAAAAGGCCCGCACGTGAGGCACTGGAGACAGAAGCAGATACATAGAAGTCTGTCAGTTTTAGTCCTTCCCTTGCCATCTCATCTATTGACGGGGTTTGTATCAACGGCGATCCGTAGCAACCAAGGTCCTGATATCCCTGATCATCGGTAAAGATGATAACAACATTAGGCTTGTGCTGAGCTTGCATAAGCCCAGCACAAGTCAACATAGGGAGAAGAACCAAAGTCCTACTCCGAAATAACATTACCTTCCGTAATTCCACTGTCATTATAGGTATCCACACGATAATAATACTTCACGCCTTTAGTGAGAATATGCAGCAAAAGTTCAGTGGTTTCATTTCCCTTCACCTGAATACATTGATTCAGAAAGTCGGGTTGATAACCAAAGCGAACCAAATAACCGTCGGCACCGAATGCTTTATTCCAGGCAATCGAGGCGTATCTTCCATCTTCCTGGTTTCTTTTCACAGAAAGTTCTTTCACCTGTCCGGGCTTATCCGAATAACCGGAACCGAATACCCGCAAATCCAACAGTGCAAATTTACCTTCTTTGGGAGTATGTACATTCTCCACCTTCATATAAGAAGCTTCTACAGGTTTGGAGAGTTCCAGATATTCATGAGGAACCGCTGTTTTGTTTCCGGACTTATCAGCAAGCAACTTCCAGGTATGTCCATCGTTCGAAGTATATAGTTTGTAGGCATGATAGTCTGTCTCTTTGGGAGCCTCCGGATTTATATCCTGTTCGGCAAAGTTGATCTGAACAGAGTTAATCTGCACTTTCTTACCAAAGTTCATTACGAAATGCTCACCTGCATTACCGCTTTCTGCCGACCACCACGTCCTGACATTCTCATCCGCTGCTTTCTCCGGTTCAAAACCCGAAAGCGAAGAAGAAGCCATACAAGCTTTATTGAAAGACTGGAGCATCCAGCCGAAAGCAGAGATGTCCTGCGGCTCAAACTTCTTCTGAGGCAATAGCATCGGATAATCACCCAATACGGTATGAGTTCTCATCCGCCCTTTCGCATCAAATGATACTGGGAACAATCCGATTCTTCTTTCAAATTCATCGTGGTTACCAATCCACATGGAAGTTGCCTGCCACCAGTTACCATACTTATCTTTGAATACACAACTATGGCCTGCCCCACCAATAAAACCACCGACCTTCAACGAAACAGGATTGTAAGGCTGTTCAATAAAGCCTCCATTCGCGCTATCACTCTCCATAACGATATCGCAATACCAGTTACAAATGGTTCCCGGTGTGGCATATTGCAGGTAATACTTATCATTGTTCTTCACAATCCAGGCACCCTCAGGGCAAGGTATCTTCTGGAACTTACCCATCCAGGCAGAAGCGTCGATTTCATCATACAGTTCTCTGCGCCCGAAGTGATAACCGGAAGTGCACTCTTTAACGTCCGTAATATATTCACGAAGCACCTTCTTCGTACCTTCTATTTCCTCAAAAGTCTCGGGATTCACTTCAAAGAAAGTGGTAGATTGCTCTGCACCCAGCCCATAATAGAAATAAAAGCGCCCGTCATCAATAAACAGACAAGGATCGGCCATACGCCGTACCTCATCGCATTTTTCCCATTTTCCATTTTCCGGGTCAGCAGAGCGAATCACGTCTACTTTCTTTTTGGAACGGTCGCGGGTAAAGTTTATAAAATAGACATAATTATCATCCGCAGCTACAGCAGGTGCCACATAATGGTCAATATCAAGGGCAGATGCATGTATCTCCGGATTAAAATAGACATCCTTCCATGTAATCAAGTCGTCGGATACACGATAACCGCCGATATCCATTGTAGTAAAGAGATAATATTTGTCTTTGAACAATACGATTACCGGATCGGCAGCCGTACGGGCTTTCTTCTCTCTCTTCTGGAAACATCCCCAACCGTAATCCAAATTCATCGGATTACAAAACGTTGTCTGCTGTTCCGTTACCTGTTTGTTCTCCGCACAGGAGAAGAGAAAAAAAGACACCAATAAAAGGGATAATTTATTTTTCATGCCAATACTGAGATTAATAGAGTTTCCGGCTTATTTCTCTGCCGGAAGCTGTTCTGTTATTTTTTAATTTCCTTCATCAATAAACCGTGCAAGCGTTCTTTCTCTGCTACATAAACCGGATCAGCAACTTTATCGGACATTTCGCCAGGATCAGCCAGGATATCCATCAAAGACGCATCCTTATCTCCACGCGTAAAGGCTGTATACTTATAACGTCCGTCATTAATCTGATAGCCTGAACTAGACTCTACGATAATATATTCACGGTCAATCTTATCCGTTTGCCCGGTCAGAACCGGTTTCAGTGACTTACCGGACAAGTTCTCCGGTACGGGAATTCCTGTCAGGTCGCATAACGTAGGTACCAGATCAATTCCGCTAGTCAAGCTTTTTGAGTCTACAACTCCTTTCTTCACTCCCGGACCGGAAATAATAAGCGGTGTACGGGTAGCTTCTTCAAGCAAGCGACTTTTAAAAACAAGGCCATGAGACTGTCCCATTTCTCCATGATCTGAAGTAAAGACAACAATCGTATGATCTGCCAGGCCGGAGTTTTCCAACGCAGCCAGGATACGTCCGATCTGTTGTTCCACATCTTCTACAAGCCGACAATACATCCAGCGATAGAAATCCCACTGCTCTTCTGTCCAGTCACGGGAACCGGAACCGATTGCTTTCATTTCGGCATACGTCCCGTTGGGTTCCACATTGGCAGGTACGGGAGGTATCTGTGCACGATATTCTTCATCACTTAGTGTTTTACGCAAATCTATATACTTCTGCGTAGCAGCTATCTGATGAGGGCGCAGCTCATCGGGAAATCTCGGATCAAAACCTGCCCCATAACAAATATCATGAGGATTCATGAAAGAGAGATATAGGAAAAAAGGTTCATCCTGAGCCGGATTATAGCCAGCAAGAAAGTTCTCGGCAAAATCGGCAGGACCCTCGTAATAATCCGTACCATTCTGGGTAAAACCATACTCCTCCATGTGAGTCCTTCCACAATAAAAGCCCGGATAACCGGAATAGACTGTCTGATAGCCGGCATTACGGAAAAGATTTCCAACCGAACTTTCACGGGCAACCGGCAAGACTCTTAAAGTATCCGGCTTAGTAGAGTTATTTGTATAACCTATTTCGCCGGCATAACGTCCTGTTGCCATTGCAAAACGTGACGGCATCGATACCGGATTTGCACAATAATTATGTTCAAACCGGACACCGTTCTCAGCCAAACGATCTAATGAAGGAGTACTGACATAGCGATTGCCTGCACAACCCAGCATATCATACCTCTGCTGGTCGGTCATGATGAAAAGGACATTCAGCTTCTTTTCTTCAGCTTTCTGCACACAAGAGGAAGCAAACAATGAAATGCCACATCCATACAACACGACACTTGCGAATTTCTTCATAAGCAATTCTTCTTAGAATTCATCCTTATTTCTTCAAGGCCTTGTCCACATTCAGATCGACGCCTGCCCATCCCTTCTTGCAAGTCCAGTCTGCTGCAGGCGAAGCCCAAAACTCATCTGATTCCGGCAAACCGAGGGCTACAAACACAGCAGAGCACAAGTAGAGGCTACCTGTTGAAATATAACTCTCTCCAATATGAGGCTGATAGCCGGCAAAGCCCACCCGCAGCCATCCTTCGGGGTTGAATGTTCCGGGAGCTTGTGTCTGCCGATTGATAATTGCTGTCAGTGCACATCTCACTTGTGCAGGTTTCACTCTTTCCGGAAGCAATTTCCGGTAAGCAACGTCGGACAAGGCATGGAAAGCCCCGAAACGGTAAGCTAATGAACGACCCACTATCGGGAAAGTCCCTTCGGGAGAAATCATTCTTTCCTGTTGCTCTGCATAGCGGGCATAACGTTCGAGTTCAAGTTCGTAAGGTATGGCACCTTCTATCTGGTGTTTCTTCATCACACCCAGCACTTCCGCCATCATCGGGTGGATAACGAAACTGTTGTAATAGTCCAGATGGAATTCGGCCCCGTCACCGTACCAGCCATCTCCCTTATACCATTGTTCAAAGCGGTCACAGGCATATTTCACCCGGTCATACTCCCACTCGCCGGTAAATTCCTTTAAGGCAGCCTCCACCATTGCCGAGAAAAACAGCCAATTGGTTTCGGAAGGTTTTATCACTCTTGATGATTTGAGTTCCTTGATTACCCGTTCCTGAGTGGTCTTATCCAGTTTATCCCACAGTTGTGTACGGCCTCTCAGTAATCCATGAGCTAGGAAAGCGGCATCCACCAAGGGTTGACGTCCGTTATTGAAGTTCAGGTAGTCGGGCGATTCCGGATCAACTCCATTGGTAATCGACTTTAACGCCAGATCGATGTACCGGGCACGCAGTTTACCTTCTATCGTATTGTCGGGCCCCAGTTCCAGCCAAGCCGAAATACCTGTAATCAGTCTGCCTAAAGCTTCCAGATGTGTCACTTCTCTTCTTTTCTGCATATCAGCGGCGATAGATTCAACCGGCATATTTTTACGAAGTTCACCTTTCGCCATATTTGTCAGCAACGGATAGGAGATACGATGGAGTGAACTCAACCAGGCAGAACGATCCGGATTTTCAGAGAAAGCCGTAATCGTCTCAACTACCGGACGCCCTTCCAACAAATTCTTATAGCGAAGCAAAGCCTCTACAAAATAATAATCGGCATACGTCAATGGAGCATCTATCTCATACTGCTTTGCCATGAAACCAGTGCAATGCTTGATGATAAAATGATTGTTATCGCCTACTTTCCTGGCACGATAGGCCGGAGAAGCCAACGACTTTATTTGCTGTTCACCTATTGCAAGGAATTGCTTGCACAGTTCGCCTTCTACATAAGTACTCAGCTCCACATAAGCCGAAGCCATAATGGCACCGGCCGAAGCATCTCTATCAGCTTTCGGAATGTCGGGAGCATCAAAGTCCCAGTAAGGGATTTTATCTTTAGGCAAACGCGGGTGATTCATAATGTACTTACCGATTTTAATAGCATGGTCCAGATACTCTTTCTTACCCGTTTGTCGGTACATCATAGTAAATCCATACAATCCCCATGCCTGACCACGCGACCAAGCAGATTGATCACCCACGCCCTGGTGTGTCACTTGGTTCAGCACCTTTCCTGTAATCGTATCATAACTAACCACGTGGAATGAACTGCCATCCGGACGGAAATGATTGATCATTGTACGGTCGGCATGAGACTTTGCTTTATTATAGTAAGAATTATCTCCCGTCATGGATGAGGTTACCGTAAAAAGTTCCAGATTCATCATGTTATCGATGATTACGGAGAACTGCCATTTCTTGCTGTTCCACGAGCGAGTGCAACCCGTCACCGGATGGAAGCGGGTGGATAAGGATTTGGCCGCAGTCTCTATCACTTCCCTGTAAGCTTCATTACGGGTAAGGCGGTAGCCATTGCCGAAACTGCAATTGATGATAAAGCCAACATCGTGATTGCTGGTCGTATACTTCTGCTTTTCTACACGCGAAGTCATTTCTTCGGCGGCTGCCCTCACCTGCGGATCATTGCTATACTCGTAACAATACCATAACGTACCGGGATAGAAACCACTTGTCCACCAACCGGAATCGCAGGTAATCATCTCTCCATCCTTCGCCGTTCTGGGCAATATGCCTTTCTGGTCTTTCATCTCACCGAACATGGACATTGACTGTCTGACAGAGAAGTCGAGCGCATCCTCAACAACCTTTTTCATACCTTTTGTCACTGCCGATGCCGAAGAGGCGAATCCTGCCAACAGAACCAAACCTATAACTAAAACTTTATTTCCGTTTCTCATCATCATCCTTTTAAAGGTTTATACTTATTATTTTATTTCTTATAATACCTGAATTTCCTATTTGTCTTTACAAAAAGAGAGGGAAACAGGCTTTTGCCTTACAACGCATTTTATCCGGAAAAACCAAACAGACTGTCAATGCCTCTTGGGTTTGAATATAAATGCGGAATATTGCATAATATACACCCGTTATACATATTCTATGTACAGGAACTCTATATTCTGCAGATTGCATCTATAGTTCTGACGTATCAGATATATAGTTCCAACGCGTCAGATATATAGTTCCTGCACATTAGGTATATAGTTTCTGTACCAAAGAAGCATACATTCTGCAAAAGCCTTATAGTCAAAGAGCCCGAACAAGCTATTTCCCGTTTTTTAGAGTTGTACGTATTTATATATCCAACTCATAATCTGACAAATATAGATTTTCATTCGCGAATTTGCAAGCCTCCTCTCCCCGGGCTGCGAAGCAGAGACTCCCGGGGCTTTAGAAATGCAAAATGTCAATCTGATAAATCTGTTTATTTATCAAAATACTCAATAAGGTTGTAAACATTGTAATTCACTTCCTTCATGAACTTACTCAGATAGGGGTACATCTCGTAATAGTTGTCATACACCCCTTTATTAGCGGGCTTACTGCTATTATCCGTACCATCATCATCCTGATACTTGAACCAATGCCAGCCGACACAGTTCTTGGCTTCCAACAAACCCAAAGTGAAATGCTGGTATGCGTACGCCCTGTCATTCTGAGTGGGAACAGAGAATCCGGCACCCGACTGGTTGTTCAGGTCAGAATCTTCCACACCCTTTGTATAAAACTCAGTAACCATAAAGGGAGCATCCGTCCAATCTTCGCCCCACTGCTTCACATAGGTAGTCAACTCCGGACTCCAACGGCTATAGTAATTGATAGAGATGATATCACAATACTTGCCCGCAGCAGCCACCACATGTTGCAGATATTTCGGTGTTCCATGCAGACGGGTTCCCAGATACATCATTCCCGGATCAATCTCCTTGATGGCTTCCTTAACTCCCTTGTAATAGAGTTCGGCCAACCTGCCGGCAAACTCACTATTCAGGTTATCGGTCACACTTGTTGCATTTTTCTCTTCCATAAACTTCTTAGCTTCCAGATAAGCGATATCCGTCCGGTCTGTCAGTTTCAGAAAACGGTCCAGAATTCTTGAATTCTGTGAAGAGAAATTTATCTCATTGTCCGAAAAGAATCCCAATACATTTGCATCATTCAAATAAGACGCCATAGCCGAACGGATATAAGATTTACAGAAGTCCGCCCAATCACTGTACAACACAAGCCCCAATTCATTATCAGAAGTATTTCCTGGATAGGCATGCCCATTCTGCGATCTAAACTGGCTGAGGAAGCCAAACGAAGGTGCAAGAGTCATAGGTGCATTGGGATTACTTTGATTATGCGCCTGAATTTTACTATATGTATTGGTACAAAAAGCACCGGTGCCATGAAAGCCGATAGAGGCCAGTTCTGCCTGCGTCTTCGATAACCACATATTATCATTGCCAAAACGCTTGTTCCAAGCTTCCTTATTACGCGAAGAAGAACCATACCTGAGGGAAGTCACACTTCTTTCATAGTGAGGATATCCCTCGGGATCGATAATCCACCAACGACCGTTGACTTTCTTCACATAAAAGCGTCCTGTGGCTTGTTGCTTGGCACCTGTGGTAAGGCTACCATATTTATTGGTGATAGCCTTGTAGTCACTCTCTGTTTTTATGCTTGGCTTATACTCGCCCATATAAGCCACGATGCGGGTATTTGCTTCAGTCCAACTGGCAACCGGTGGAAACTGGCTCGAATATTTCACTTTGATCGGACGATACGGTTTACCCAGAAGTGAAGGACTGTAAGCCTGCATTTCTCCGGGAGTCGGCAACCCCTCTATAATTTCATCGTCGTCACCTTCGTCCAGAACAACGTCCGGCGGCATGAAGTTAGGATCTTTCACTTCATAGTCTACACATGAAGTCAACATAAACAGACACGCAAAGGATGCCGTTATATAAAATGATTTTATTTTCATGATATTTGCCTTTAAAGATTTTATTTGGAAACACTTCTCACACAACGAACATAACGCGCACTTCCGGTCTTGGCGTTATTAGTACTGACATATTTACCAAAACGTATATAACAAGCTTTCTTACCGTCGGTAGTCTCCGTACTTGCCCAATAACTGTCACCGTTTTCCGTATCCCCCATTGTATTCAGGAGAATGCCGCCATGATCGGTGAAGACCTTATCGAATGCAGCACGTGCAGCCTGTTCTTCCGCCGGAAGCTGACCGGGAAGCAAACTTGAACTATGATTTCCGTTGTAGGCATCATACAAGGCTATCAGCTCGTCTCTTGCCGGCCAATACCAACCTTCTCCTCTCTCCTTGCAATATTGTATAGCCGGAATATCCGCTGCATGTTCACTCTGCGCTATAGTCTGCGTATTGGCATATCCATTTTCACCGTCCGTTACCCCAAAACCTTCTGCAAAACCGTTCGTCCACTTCAGGCTCTCTCGTTTCAAAGATACGATCTTGGCTTTGGAAGGATCTGCCGGGTCCACCCAGAACACAATACCGCCTTCAGCAAGTTCCGTATCCCCATCTTTCGTCACATACTCGCCTATCTTGAAAGGTTCCACAGCTATAGCTTTCTGCTGGCTTACGGTAATGGTAGCCGTAGCCTGGCCTTCACCGGAACCGGCTACGACGGTCACAGTCGCCGTACGCGAACCATCCGTGGTATTCTCCGACAAAGCGGTGAATGTAATCTTGTTTTCTGCCTTGCTTACAGAAAGCCATGTGGAGCCATCACCTTCAATGGTTACCGTATATGAACTCTTATTCGTAGTTACGGTAGACTCTGCCGTGGCACCGGCTTCACTGGTCAGTCCAACCTGGGTAGGGGTAACGGTCAGTGTCGCAGGTTCTTCGGGGAACTTATAGTTACCTATCACTTTCATGGCACGTACGAAGCGGCTTGTACCTGTCTTGGCACCAAAGTCAAATCCATACTTACCGAAGCGGACGTATCTTGCTTTCTGCCCATCTTCACTTTCCGTACTTGCCCAGTAGCTTTCACCATTACCTGTATCAGCCGCTGCATTTATAACAGCTCCACCCAAATCGGTCAAGTACTGGTCGAACATGGCACGGGCCGCTTTTTCCGTATCGCTGATATTGGCAGGCACTGCATTGGTGAATGCCGGATCTTCATGCCCGATACCATTGTATGCGTCAAACAAATCGAGCAATTCATTGGATGCCGGTAAATACCAACCCTCTCCCAATGCTGTACACAAGGCGGCAGCATCATTAGGGCCTGCATTTACAAACAGGGCTGTATTCGCCGGGCCGTCTACTGCTGACAGAGCACCATGTGGCATGATAGATGCTTCATACGGATTGCCGCCCCAACGTTCCAGTGAGATAGCCTTTCCGGATTCCGGATCAGACGGGTCAACCCAGAATATCATACCGAGTCCGTCTTCTGTCACTTGTCCCACTTTCAATGCCTTCTCTTCCGAAGCATCTTTATCTGATTGAGTCACTGTTACGTCTACAGAGAACTCTCCGGAAACCAGCTTCACGACAGTCGAACGCGGTTCACCTGTTTCATTGGCAGCCGTAGCTTTATAAATGGCACGTTTCGGATTCACATCTACCGAGAGCCAGTCTGCCGTATACTCGGCGGTAACCTCACCCTCCGTCGTATAAATAAGAGCCGTTACAGAAGAACCTTCATTCTTCGATATGTTTATAGTGGTTTGGTCATAATTAAATTCCGGCATGATACGCACTTCCCCACGCTCTTTACATGAAATCAGTATCATACTCAAAATCAATGAAACCAGAGTTAGTTTTTTCATATTATGATTCTGTTTTTAATTTATAATTTAAAGTCAACTCTCCTATTTCCACGGATCGCTCTGCGGGAAGTTTTCTGCTCCCATCAGGTCTATCTGCTTCTGTGGTATAGGCCATATTTCGTGTTTGCCTTTCACGAAGTAATCACGACACAAGGCATAATCGGTATCCAGATACGGGTCTTCCGACTTCAAGTCGCCCGAGTGTTCACGAGCCCGGTCGTAGAGAAGTCCAAGACGTTTCAGCAATGGCCAGCGTACTCCTTCGAAATGCAGCTCACGGGCATATTCATCCAGAATCATATCAAGGGTAAGCGGACCGTTCTCACGAGCATTACCTGCCCTGCTCCACGTCTTGTTATAGTATTCGATGGCTTCGGAACTCGAACCGCCGTCGCGATGGAAGTAAGCCTCACAACACATCAGGTAGGTCTCTGCCAAACGGTAAACGATCAGGTCTTTGAAACTGGAAGTCCTGTCAGGCTGTGTAGCATTGGTCCATTGGTCAAAATGCTTCTTTGACATCGGATGCAGTTTCTCTAGGTATCCGGCAGAACTGCCATACAAATCGGCTGGTATCTCTTTGCCATAATTGGCATTAGTGGGATCATTGTAATAGAACTTGTGGATGAAGAGCTTTTCATAGCGAGTGTCCTTTTCCTTATCATACAGACCGAATAAGTAAGTATTCGGATAAACACGTCCCCAACCGTAACCACCCTGAGCTGCTTCAAAGGTACATCCGGCATTAGACTGATAGCGGGTAGTGGTAATAATGGCAAGACGGTGTCCCATCAATGGAGTACCGCTTCCGCCACCTCCCAGGTTCTCTGAGAATTGGTAGGACCACAGCACTTCGGAGTTACGCAGGTCCGCCCCGCTGAAAACATCTTCCGTCTTCGGCATCATGGAGTACATCGTGCCATCCCTGAAGATATCTTCACACTCTTTTATTGCTTTATCATAGTCCTTTTCCCACATGGCTACCTGCGCTCTCACATGTTTGGCAACCGCCTTAGTGATACGGCCATAGTCCTTATTCGGAATGTCCCAGGCAAGAGTGGCTATTGCATCTTCCAGGTCACCTTTAATCTGATTGAATATTTCTTCCGTAGATGCCGGTTTATAGTCACGCACCAGATTATCTACCGTAGTAGGAAGTGTATTCAGATAGAGACGTTCAAAACGTTTCCATAGCTCAAAGTATGCATGCCCGCGGAAGAACTTAGCCTCAGCCCATGCTTTATGGACAACTTCGTCATCAAGCCCCAAGTTCTCGGCGCTTACAATGATTTCATTGGCTTTACCAATAATGGAATAATGGTGTGTCCAGAATGATTCGATATCACTATTGTTAGGCAATAGCGTATTGAGACGGGCAATAGCTGCACTGGTTCCGGCACGGAATACCATGATGTCCGTATTATAGTCGCACATATTTACAACGTACAGGTTACCTCCATCTCCATTGGCTATCTGTCTCTCCATATTGTATAATCCTATCACGGCGCGGCTCAGACCATCGGGAGTACTTATCAGATAGTTGTAAGTGATGTCTGTCTTCGATTCAGGATTAAGAAAGTCTTCACAGGAAGGCAACGTCGCAATTGCTGCAATTGCTAAAGCTGCTATATATAATCTTTTCTTCATTTTTTCGGTCTTTAATAATTAGAATGACAAATTTACTCCAAACACAAACTGTCTTGACTCAGGATATGCACCGGGAGTCAACTCCGGGCTATACGACAGGAAGTCTGTGAACGTAAGAAGATTCGTAGCGGTTGCATATACTCTTAACTTTTGAAGCTGGATTTTCTTAATCCAGGCGGTGGGGAATGTATATCCCAGTTGCAAAGTACGCAAACGGATGTAAGAGGCATCTTGTATGGCCAAGGCACTCTGATACGTCACATTCGAATTATGGGTAGGACGTGGGAAGTCATTTGAAGGATTAAACGGAGTCCAGTAATTCACCTTCACACCGTTCAATTTTCCCTGTAATGAACCACCACTGTTTGCATCCGACAGATAGGCATTCTGAATCTTGCGTCCGGATACTCCATACCAATCCATAAAGAAGTCGAAGCCTTTCCATTTAAGACTTGTGTTCAATGACAGGGTAAAGTCCGGGTCTTTGGAGATGGGTGTACGGTCGTCTGCCGTAATCTTCCCGTCACCATTCAGGTCTTTCACTTTCACAGAACCCGGCGCCACTGCATCCTGACGTACCAGAACTTTGTCGGGTATACCGTCTCCATCCGTATCAATGGTTGGTTTTAAGGTATATGTCAGTTTGCCATAAGCATCACGGGTAATATCAAAATCAGTGTATTGATAAATACCGTCCGGTTCATAATTGTAATATACATTGATAGGTTTACCTACAAACCAGTTATTTCCAGGCTGGCTCAACGGTTTTCCATTCTCATCCACCTGATCGTCAATCTTAACGATCTCATTGGAGTATTGACTAAAGTTAGCTCCCAGGCTCCATGTGAAATCTTTCGTACGAATCACGTCACCGCTAACACTGATATCAATACCGCTCGACTTCGTTTCTCCCAGATTATCAAGCATCTTTTCGTAACCTAAGGCTGAATTCAATCCACGATAAACAAGCAAATCGGTAGTCCGGGTTTTATAATACTCAATGGTACCCGACAGTCTGTTTCGGAACAAACCAAAATCCAAGCCCATGTTGACGGTTCTGGATTGTTCCCACTTCAGGTTAGGATTGGTAAGTTCTGCTCCGGGAAGATAACCCATATAGGAATTATCACCAAACTCATATCTGAGTTTGTCAGTCAGACCAAGAGTTGTATAATTACCGATACCGTTCTGATTACCTACAATACCATAACTCAAGCGTAGTTTCAGATTATCGATCCAGGTTGCATTCTGAAGGAACTTCTCCTGGTTCACACGCCATGCAAGGGCAACAGACGGGAATGTACCCCATTTGTTATTTTTTCCGAAACGACTGGAACCGTCTCTTCTGACTGCAACATTCATAATATATCTATCCATCAGGATATAAGAAGCACGTCCCATGAAAGAAACCAGGTTATTCTCGGTAAAGGAGCGTATGGGAGAACCTGTAAACTGTCCGTTTGCTATGAAGTTCCAATCCATATCCACCGGTAATTGGTCGGTAGCATAGCCCAACTGCTTTGTCTGCTTATGGTCAACAGACTGTACTGCGGTAATCGTCAGTTTATGCTTCTGGTCTTTAATAGGGACATTGTATGTAAAGATGTTCTCAATCAGATAACTTCTGTCTTCCCTGTCAGTCAGTTTAGCCGTAGCTCCACCACCCGGATAATTCACTCCTTTTGCTTCGCCATCTTCCTGTTCTCTGTTATAGAACGATGTATTCAGGCGGTAATTGAACCCTTTGAAAGGCTTCAACTCCAGAAAGACATTCAAACGGTAACTATTGGTGGAAATCTCACGCTTATAGTTTTCCGCTCTATAGAACGGGTTGACATCATTATTAGAATTAATATAGCGTGAATAGCTACCATCTTCATTATAAATCTGTGCAATCGGAGTACGGGTGATAAACTCGCTGAAACTACCGTCTTCACGATCGGATTTGGTAAGAGCATAAGACGAGTTTACACCAAGGCTAATCCACTTATTAATGTTATAATCCACATTCAGGCGAAAAGCCGCCTTCTGATAACCAGAACCTGTAGTTACCATTCCGTCCTGATCGAAGTAATTGACACCGGCAGCCATCCGTATCTTATCATTTCCGCCACGCAATGTTACGTCATGATTGTGATAGAGTGCATTCTTCAACATCTCTTTCTCCCAATCTATAAATTGTCCGCTTGCCCACACTTGCTGCATGACATCATCTCCCAAGGCTTCAGCGATGGATATTTCGCGTGCATCAATCACACCTTTATCATTGGCTTTTGCTTCACGCCGTAACATTACATATTCTTCGGGTGAGTAGAAATCAAAGTTGCGCCATAAAGACTGTATACCTACATATCCGTTGTAACTTACCTCCATCTTACCCTGGCTACCACGTTTCGTTGTCACCAAGATAACACCATCGCTGGCACGGGCACCGTAGATAGCCTGCGAAGCGGCATCTTTCAGAATCTCGATGGACTCGATGTTCTCCGCACTCAGCGTACTGAATTCTTCACTGTCTGAGATAGAACCATCGATAACATACAAAGGAGTATTGGATGCACTGATAGAACGGTTACCACGAACCGTAATATTAGGATTGGAACCCGGCCTTCCCGACGAACTTGTTACATTAACACCGGCCACGCGTCCACGAAGCATATCAGCTACGTTTCCTGCCGGGTAACTTTTCAGTTCATCCGTCTTAACCGAAGCGACAGAAGTAGCGACATCACTTTTCCGCTGATAGCCATAGCCCACGACTACAACTTCTTCCAGTTGTTTGGTATCCTCTACCATGACTACATTAATAACACCTTTATTACCTACCTTATGCTCCTGGTTCAGATAACCGATATACGAAAACACAAGTGTAGAATTCGAAGGTACCTCAAGAGAATATTTACCGTTTATATCGGTAATCACACCAGTTGCAGAATCTTTCACGCGAACATTCACGCCAATCAACGGACCTTGCGTATCAGACACAACACCTGTTACCCGCACGTTCTGCGCATGTACATCGGTCATAATCAATAGAAATACAACCGATAAGATTAGTTTAAAACAACAGTTTTTCATTTAATACATTAGATTTATATATTACTAAATAAAGGAACAAGACAAAATTCACAAAAAACACAGAATCGGAATCTAAAAATCATACGGAAAGAAAGCACAATCGTACGAACGAAATAAATCTTTTCCGCTTACCACGCTATCAGAGCCGGTTTATTCACAGATTCCCTGGTTCCGAAAGAACTATTCTTATTATTATCAGAATCATCTCCCAATTGGCGGACTTCCCTGATCAATACAAATGTAATTTCCGACTGCCGGCATTTGCGTATCAATGAAGTGACATCAAGCTGATGCCAAGATGCTGTTTCAGTAACAACTATCTCACCGGCTACATGTGCCGCATTACCTACATCGGTTACGCGCACCTGGTCTTTTTCCAGATTGGGGGCATTCTTCCAGTTCAGGGTACTTTCGTCCCAATTACTATTATCCAGCGCGTAGACATGGAAGCGATAGGGAGATTTGGTTGACGAACTGCCATACAACCGGAGTATAGCGGCATTCATTTCCTCTTTATTCATACCCGACAAGTCGAACTTGAGATAGCTAACCTGATTGCCATTGGCTCGGGAAGCATTCATTTCTATATTCATCACTTTGGCTTTACCAAAGTTTTTCTCACTATTTGCCCCGGCCTTAACGGTTGCATCCGCCGTTGCCACCAGTGTCTTTGTAGCATTGGAACAGATAGGAATGGTAAGGAGCATTACACTCTGGGCAGGAAGTTCAAACGAAAGCTGTCCTTCTTCTGAGGTTTCTTTTATCCAGACCACTTCACCATAAGCATTTGCACTTACTTCCTCGGCAATCACCTTGGTTCCTACCGGAAGGTTCAGCGACTTCAGGTCCAATGTGAGATGGTTTGAAGAGAGTTTCCGTTGTACCAGCCATACATAATATCTCATTTCTTCCGGATTAAAAGAAGTTATTGCATCCACATCATTATCAGCAACCGACTTCACAGTATTCAGCAACGGGCGTTCTTCCTTAAATCCTTTTGCAAATAGGCGAACAACTTCACCCGTACGCTGAATGCCACTTATATCAAAAGAGGAAGGAATCTCTTTGACGGACTCCGCATCAAACAGTTTGATTTCCCTCACTTTGATACTCCCCTTATCCATTGCAACAAAGCGGACTTTGGAAGTAGTTACAGGAGCATCGAACAGAAAAAAGGATTGAGCATAACGTGCATCTTTCTCAACGGTTTCTTTTATATCCGCCCATCCGGTACCGTCCCAATACTGCAAACGGAATTTCTTCACCCGGTCGGGAGCCGTATAAACTCCATATGCCGAACCCGTATAGACTACAGCCCCACCCAATGAAGTACTTTTTCCCAGATTGATTTCCAGGCATTTCTCTGCATCTGTATCTTGAGACACCCACATGGAAGCATCTGCCTTATTACCATCGGTTACTACTTTCACCGCTACTGGGCGAGATGAAGTCAGATCCATTACTTTCTTACCCAATGCCACATTGGTATAGGCATCCTCCACAATCCGTTTGCCTTGCCAGATAAAGTGATGTCCTGACTTAATGCCACGCGGATATGTTCCGCTGGTAGTATTGGCAAACTTAAAAGCCCACATTCCATACCCTTGATTGAGTGTATTGTTTGTATATTCACCGGCCCACTCTGTGAACAAGGAAGGAGAATCCATCGTCTCTTCCTTATCGATCAGATATGCATTCATCCAACGCCCTGTTTCCGTATAAACGATCGGAAGCGGTTGTTTCAAAGGATGATTTTCCACTATAATCTTTCTTATATCAGAAACCTTGGACGCATAACCTGCTGCCGGAAGATTATAAGAGTGGGTAGAAAATATATCCATCAAGTCCCTGTCCGAAGGCAAGCCTCGATAGTCAATACGCAGATTCTTCACGACTTCGGCCCACCAGTTTGTATTGGAACCCGCTGTAACCGGACTCACAAAACGTGATTTCAGATTCTTCCCATACAGCCTATTCACATCCTGCACGGCACAATAAACAGCATCCGAAACTATTTTCATGGCATCTACATACTGGGTGATCTTCATTGGTCCGGCATGGCGATGATTCGGTTCGTTGTGCATGGCGTACATGGTTACATCCCCTGTCTTAGCCGCATAAAAAGCTAATGCATAGAAACGCTGCCACTGCTTCCATTTATTACTCCACGTTCCATCAAAATCGGTGGAATTTATCTGAAGAATAGCATCGATATTCAGGCGTTTCAATTCTTTCAACGTGTATTCGAATACCATGGAATTGGTAGAAAAATGTGCTTCCCCACACTTCGCCAGAATAGTTTCCCATTGAATGAAACGATTATGCTCCGGATTGTTTCGCAACTCATTCTTACAGGACTCAAAAGCCTCCAATGTAGAAAGCTCTTTATCATTGAGCACAACGGACTGGGGAATATAATCGTTCAGAGAAGTCCATACGCGCACACTGTTCACATTAGAGTATTCAAGCCAACCGGAAACATTACTTCCGGGTAAATAATATCCTTGATTGTAAGCCACATATTTCATGGACTTACCAATAATTTCTTTAGCCACCGTCACCTGCATTTCCTTTTCCAAAGGTTCCTGGAAAGCTCTTGGAGCTTCACCTGTAGTAACAGGAATCGGCATACCCGCCTTTTCCTTACCGTATACTTCAAACTCATTAATCCGGATCGGTTCACCATCGGTAGATACCAGACGAATCTGGAAAGTGAGCAACTCCGGATGAAAGGTGAACTCAAGCTTATCCAACCTGTTCTCCGTGCATTCCGTATCCGGCAGGTCCGTCCAATTGGCATCATCCCAGTATTGAATCTTAAAATTCTTCACCGACCAGAATCCCGGTGCTTTTCCTTTCTCCTGCTCTGTTTGTTCGGCATCCGGAATTCCTGTATAGATAACAACCCGGTTTATATTATAATATCTCTCGAGATTAATATCCAGTGTATGGGGCGGACGCGCACTTTTACCACTCATCCAGGTAGATTTACGCGAAACGATTCCATCCGTCACATTGGATGCCGGAAACTCTTTCTGCTGCGATGAGGCAGTGACCGGTTTGTGTAATGCTACATTGACATTATCTGCATGTAGCCCTAAAAAGGGCATAACAATAGCACCACAGACTAAAAATAGTTGTTTCTTCAAGCTCATAAATTATCTTTTAATGGGTATTTCTATTCTTTAAAGTAACAGGCTTTATAAGCCGCTTCAGCATATCTCCTACCAAGGATTATCTGACTGTCAGCACTAAAATGAGGGTCATTTTCATTGATCAGGGGCACCAATTCCCGGGATGACACACAATAGGAATAGGGAATATGCCGGGGAACCGTACGCAACATCTTATTAAATGCATCCGAAGTCCCATTCACCCGCCATTCGGCAATCTCTCCTACAATGACGGGGAGCTTTGTATCTCCCAGATCTTCCCGCAAATCGGCAACCAGCTTTTGTAACTTCGCCATATACGCTTCCGGATTCCGACTATCGGCTTCACCCTGATGCCAGATAATCGCTTTCAACGTTCCGTACTTCATGGCCTGGCGTATACGTGACAAAGCTTCTCCATAATAATCATCCTTAGCTCCTTTCAACCACGAATTTATAGAACTCCCCCCGCGTGCATTAACCACTAACCCAAGTTTATGCTTCGTTTTGTCTGCAATGGCCTTTGCAAAAGAATAGGCCGGGCCTACTCCTTGCAGATCTATTTGCTTGCGGATAGTAGAGTACTTATTTAAAGGATTCCTTGCAGGTTCCATATCACCGTTCGGAGTCAGCAAGTATACATCCTTTATACTGCCTTTATAGTTATCAGTAATATATCCCCGTCCTGCCATGTTGGACTGGCCAATGAAAAGGAACAGATCAAGCTGGGGTATCATCGGTTCAGGATTGACACATACGCCTTCCGTTTCCAACCTGTATTTATCCGTGCGGAAGGGAAGGGCGGGAAAGCCTTCTTTATTAAAGAAATTCATGTATCCACTATTCACCCAGAGATAACGGACATCTACAGGATCATTTACCTGATTGCTCTTTACACGTACCCGATTGTTATCGACAATCACTGCTTCAGCCGGATAAAACTGACCGTCTTTACCGGCAACCATAAATCCGGAAAGCGAGGAAGAACCGTCTTTGACAATAATCCCCGTACCCGCATTCGCAAATTCCAGAAGTAAACTGCCGTCTCTGGTTTTCGTTTTCTTTCTAAATTCAGGTCCCTGATAAACGATCTTCTTACCATAAACTTTACCCAAAGCCATCTGTGCAAGGCGCCAGCCAACTGTGTCTTTCACAATCGGATGAATATCTTTGGGATTTCCCTGGTCAAAAGCAACGGCCATACCTGTATTCTTCACATGCAGTGAGGTGAGGTATTGCGCCTCACGCAACTCATTCCAGTAACGGGTCTTTGTTTCAAATCGAGGTAACTGTACAAACAGGAAAGGAATATCTCCCTGTCCCCACGATGCCCTCCACTCCTTTATCATAGCGGGGAACAGTTTACGATATTGTGCCCCACGTGCTGTATTCGACTCTCCCTGATAGAAAATAAATCCTTTCAGAGTATATGGACTGACAACGTTCAACATCGTTTCGGATAAACCAACCGGACGACGAAAGTTCCATTTTCCCATAGGCTCCGTAGGTTTACCAATGTATTGTTTCTTTTCTGCTGATAATTTGTTATACTCTGCCAAAGACTTAATATAACGGTCATATATCTTCTCGTACTCTCCAGACTGATAAGCATCAGCAATACTATCATAACGCTCTATGATAGGGCGGAAGTCTTTATCGGACAACAGCAACTTCCGGCTCGTCCACGCCTCAACCGTCGTTCCTCCTACGGGTAGCTGAATGATACCGATAGGAATATTCAAATCTTTATGCAGATTCTTCGCAAAGTAGTAAGCAACAGCTGCAAACTCTGGTGCTGTCTCAGGAGTACAAGTCTTCCAGGATGTTTCAGGTACTTCGTGTTCCGGATAATATTTTCTCGGTACTTTATAATAACGTATCTGAGGATAATCAGCCAAATCGATTTCCGCCTTCGCATCCTTCACCCTGCGCAAAGCAAACTCCATATTTGACTGACCACCCGCCAGCCATACGTCACCTACGAAAACATCTCTAAAACTAACCTTATTATTACCATTTATAACTTCTAATTTATAAGGTCCTCCGGCTTCTCCGGTCCTTAGTGTGACCATCCATTTTCCATCAACAGCCTTACTTTTCCGACTGTGTCCTTCAAACAACACTTCAACCTGCGAACCGTCTGCCGCCTCTCCCCAGATCTTCACGTTTGCATTACGCTGCAATACCATATGATCCGTAAAAACATCGGCAACCGTAAACCCACCGTCAGCAAAAACAACGATGCTGGCCAGAAATAAAAATAAAGAAAATAAAATGCGTTTCATAGTTCAATTCGGTTTAAAAATGACTCTGCAAAGATGTCCGTTTACCGAGTGAAGACATATAACAATCGTTCTTTTATGAAGCAACTTTGTACAGTCGTGTTTAATACTGGTATTTTGCCATCGGATTGGCAAAGTTTTGCCAACAGAGTGGCAATATGTTGCCAATACGGTGGCAAGGTCTTGCCTCCTTATTGGCAACTATCAGAAACCTTATTCTGCATGATCCGGACGCTCTGTACTTAATATTGTTTTCAGTAATATCACCCGACGGTCTCCTTTCAGGGAAACTTTCATTGTATTCTTTATATGCGAGATATCTGTTTCGACACTTAACTGTTGCTTGGGTTGAAGCACATAGTTCCCTGTTGTTTTGTCATTGACGGTGATGCTGATGTAAAGAGGCTCGTCCACAGGATTCTCCAATATGGTAATCATGGTTTTCTTCTTCCCGGACAATGTCATGTAGAAATATCCTTCACCGCTGGTAGATGATTTACTGATCAACGGGCTTCCTCCTTTTGAAAAAGTGAATGGAGCCATAGGTCTTCTTCCATAAGGTACATATTGCACACCCGGTTTTGAATTCCACCCACCATAAGCACCGGCGTACTGGTAACCATATTCATCAATCTTCACTTCATATCTGGGGTCATGCTCCTGTCCTTTTGGAATGATAGGAACAGTGTTTACCATCAGGCCATTACAAGGTGCGTTCACGATTCCCCGTTCGGAAGCATAGTCTCCCCAGATAATTGAGTCAGTTACTTCCACATACGGTTCATGCTGCTTGTCGACAGACATATAACGAAGCATATTAAAAAGAAGTTTATCAGCTACGGGGTCTACTCCGCAATGATTAATCAAATCGAAACCAGACAACAGTATGGAGCCTTCACCCATAAACATCTCCGACAAGGCTGTCGCAGCCAAAGCACGGCTATAGTTGGCAAGGACGGCTACATTCTCCATCCCGGATTCACGAAGATCATATCCTTTGTCCACCGGATAAATGGCAGGAAAGCCTTTCTTCGATTCATTATAGGAGGTATAGTCGGACCAAAGGCGGAACTGCTTAGGGGTTAATCCGCTAAAAACCGGATGATACGGACGTTCGAGATTGATATTCATACCATCCGCATAGGCCAGAGACGGTGAAAGATAAACCGGATCATTATTGCTGTCTTTCAGAAACTCCACGGAAGTTGGCAACCACGATTGATTGAATGTTGTAGCATCTTGTTGCAGGCAAATAATGCGTCCACCCTTACTTACATATTCTTTCAACTGCCCTGACTGATTATCCAGTGAATCATCCCATGAATTCTTAGCCAGAATTAAGGTAGAGTTCCGGGGTAATTCCTTAACCATACGAACCGCTTTTACAGGGTAACCGAGTTTTTGCAAACAGTTCAAGGTTTGCTCTCCTGCCGAAGAATCGTACACATAAATGGTTTTCTTCATCACCTCTGTACCCCGCCAGTCTTTTCCGGCTATGAACAGTTCACTCTCATTATAGGACACCTTACTGCCTTTCGACCAAATCTCACCTTTCAGCATATAGTCTCCCGAAGGCAGATTCTGAGGAATATCTATCGACAAAGGCCTCTTACAAGTGCCATAATAAGGAACAGATGGAAGATCGATCTCTCCCGCCAATACTTTCTCACCTTCCTTTTCAATCCACCACTGCAAATGAACTTCATCCAAATCATTGCCATAATCATCGTCATTGACAACATGGGCTACCACCGCAAGCTTACTCCCTGCATAAATCTGCGACTGCCAATTCTCCCAACTCAGTAATACAGGCTGATAGCTGATCTGATATTGCCAGGCTACAGGTTTCGGTTTCATCTCAGCAAAGGACTTTACCCCATCCCAGTTATGAAATATAATTGTAAAGGGCATGGTACCTGCCAAGCAACTATTTTGACTTCTCAACCGACGGAACAATTCCGTTGCATTCTTCAGTACAAAAGCCTGATAGGTCATAGCTGCTCCAGCTTGTTCATCATCGGGCAGATGTCCTGTCCAACACTTCTGCGAACCCGGTTGTTTGGTTCTGGAACAGAGGTTGAAACGCCCGTCTATTCCTGTATAGTTTCCTACACATTCGGTAAAAGTAATCGGTTGTACTCTTCCCGGATTTTGCCACATCGCCTTATCACGCATATTGAGATAAGTAAGGAAAGTATTATAATACCATCCCCAATACCTATGTACATCATAGATATCGCCCGAATGTCCCAGTCCATAACCGGTATTGCCTATATACAATCTGGTATCATCCCATTTCTTGAGTTCACGACACATCTTTGTCAGGAACTCCCGATACAGATCGCCCGTTTTACCTTCATAAGGCATTTCATTGGATAAAATATAGATGACTACGGAAGGATGAGGAGTGAACGGTCCCAGATCAATCTCCTTATAGGTTCTGAGTGACAGGTCAAAGTCTGTCGGTGGTGCAGTCTTGGTTGCATGTTTGGGGCGACCATACCGACCGGCAAATATCATCATACCTTCTTCATCGCACACATCCATCCAATTCTGATCATCGGGAATACGGATGATATTTATGTTCAGGCTCTTCATAAAGCGAACATAATCACGTGCAAAGTCTTTGCTTCTTTCCAGCTGTTCGGGTATTCCCCGCTCAGGCGGATTAATGGCATTACCCCGCAGATAGATAGGTTTATCATTCAAATAAAATACACCATCCCGCATTTCAAACTTTCTGAACCCAATCCGCTTATGCAAAGTTTCAGTACCTGCCTTTACTTCCAAGTCATAAAGTGCAGGATTAACAGGACTCCATAGTTCAGGAGTCAATTGGTCTATTTTCCAGACCACCGTTGTATCCACTTTATTCTTAAAATAAAATTCTCCGGAATGGCTGCACAATATCGCCTTATTCCGGGCATGCGTAATTACAGCATCAAGGGACAAACTTTCGTTCGCCTCAGCAGACAACATTACTTCAATCCTGATATCCTTATCGGTAGTGATAGGAGTTATCTTATGAACCTTTGCCGCCAACAGAGACAACGGAAAGAATGCACATAAAGCACACAATAATCTTGTTTTCATAGTATCAATTATAATAGTAAACTTATTCTTCTCCTTTCTGATATTGGGCGGGAGTCACCCCGAACAACTCCCTGAAACGTTTTATGAAATAGCTTGGGGAGTTGAAGCCAACTTCATATGCTATCTCCGAAACAGTCTTCGTATCCATCTGTTTCAGTAGCATCTGCGCCTTCTTCAATCTGATATTCAGAATGAAGTCATTGGGTGTCTGCCCTGTGATACCCTTAATCTTCAGGAAGAGTTTGGTACGGCCGGTATTCATGGCCTGAGCAAACATATTCACGTCAAAATCCGGATTATCCAGATTTTGTTCAATACACGCTACACATTGTTCCATGAACTGATGGTCTGCGCTATTCGTTGCCAGTATATCCACATTGTTATCCATTTGTTTTGCATATTTTTTCTGTAACAGCTTTCTGCTGTTTACCAGATTGTTACAACGCATAAACAAATGTTTCACATTAAAAGGTTTAGTCACATAGTCATCTGCACCCATTTTTAACCCTTGCATTGTATATTCTTCGGCTGTCTGGGCCGTCAGTAATATCACTGGGATATGGGATGTTTCAAAATTACTCTTTATCTTCCTGCACATTTCTATACCGGACATCTTGGGCATCATGATATCGCTCAGTACAATATCGGGCTGTATTTCTTTTGTTTTATCCAGTCCTTCTTCACCATCCTGCGCTTCGCAAACGGAATATACTTTGGAGAACAGACGAACCAGTAAACCTCTGAGTTCTTCATTGTCTTCAACAATCAGGATTTTACTCTTTGTATCTTCCAATTCATTAGCAGGATTCTCATCATCCATCACATCAGTCAGTGCCTTGTCACCATACATGGTCAACTCTGAAATGCATGATGAATCGATATCGGGAGTTGCCACTTTTTGTGAATCGGCAATGTGACTATCTCCCAAAGGCAATTCAACCACAAAAGTGGTTCCCTTTCCCTCCATGCTCCGCACACTGATTTTGCCTTTATGGGCTTCAATTATACTTTTAGCAAGTGCCAATCCTATGCCCGTACCTTTCTGGTTGTCCGTGCTGTCGACCTGATAAAAACGATCGAATATCTTATCCAGACTCTTTTCGGCAATACCGATACCCGTATCTGAAATAAGAATAACCACACTATTTTCATATTCCTGTACTGATAAGGAGACTGTACCACCCAGAGATGTATATTTGAAAGCATTGGACAGCAAGTTATAAATCACCTTTTCAAGCTGTACTACATCAAACCAGACTTCCAGATTCCTATCCTTATTAAGAAATTCAAGATTAATCTGTTTACCCCGTGCATACTCTTTGAAAGACAGATAGATTTCATCCAGGAACGCATAAATATCCTGCTTGCTGTATTTGAACTTTTCGAAACCCTGTTCTTGTTTCCTGAAATCAAGAAGCTCGGTTATCAGGCGCTTCATACGTAAGGTATTCCGATGAATATTTACCAGTTTATTGTACACTAACGGCTGAATATCATTCCTTTCCATCAACATCTCCAACTGACTCACAATCAATGTGAGCGGAGTACGAAATTCATGTGAAATATTGGTAAAAAAGCGAAGTTTGGACTGGTTCAGTTCTTCTATCTGTTTCTTCTCTTTCTTCTCGTATTCAAGTGAAGCCCGCAACTTTAATTTGGAAGAATAGAAACTAACCACTATATAGACAGATACAATCACAATAATAACATAAATACAATATGCCCAGACAGATTTGTAAAAAGGTGGCTTCACCACAATATCGATTTCCTTAAAAATACTTTCTTTACCGGAATATTCCTCAGAGCTCTTTATCTTTAGCTTATACCTACCCGGATTCAGGTTGGTGTAAGTAATGCCTTTACGATAACCTGCACTCATCCAGTCTTTATCAAATCCCTCCAATTTATAGTAAATCCGGTTTCTCAGTACCGATACATAATTGGACAACGAGAAATTTATAGTGATGATGGAATGGTTATGATTCAGCGTAATTTGTGGCTGATACAAAATAGACTCAGAGAGAATATTGGAATCATCATTCGGCAATATAACCTGGTTATTCACTTCCAATGAGGTAAAGTTAAGCTGATAGGGCTTTACATAAGAATTCAATTCTTTTTCAAAGAAAGATATCATCATCTTGGGACCGGAAAGGAATATCTCATTATCGCTGGCCACAAACAATCCGTAAGGGTTCAATGCCGTCATCGGAAAACCATTCTGTTTATTATAGTTATAAAAGCGCTGGTTCTCCATATCAAAACGTGAAAAGCCCTGATTACTGGCTATCAGGAGATAGCCGGACAAAGACTCTTTTATATCAAGGATATAATCATTGATCAGGTCCGAATTGTGTGAGTTAAACGGTTTGAATGAATTGTTATCCGGCTCATATAGGAATATACCATCTCCCGAAGAACCTGCCCAGATATTACCTTTCTTATCTTCAAAAAGTACATTTATCAAATTACTGCCTATAACCCGGTTTGAACTATTAGGAACGAAATACTCATCTCGTTTCCGGGTTTCAAGATTATATTTAACCAGTCCCAATGAATAAGAGAACCATAAATTATTGTTCCTGTCAAGAAGCATATCAATGATCTGTCTGTTATTGAGTCTACTATCTTTCAGTAGCTTTGTGCACTCTCCTGTTTGAGGATCAAACAAACCTATTCCGTTATGGGTTGCCAGCAAAAGATTTCCTTTATACGGAATAACTTTGCGTACTACATCATTGATCAACGAATTCTCTTTCCCCGGAATATGCCTGTAATTGGTAAACTGATGCGTTTTCAAGTCCAATTTATCCAATCCTCCTCGTAATGTACCTACCCACAGAGTCTGGTTTTCCTCATCCAAATGCAGAGATTGTACCGTATTGGATGCAAGGGAATTCTTATTTATATCATGCTTAAACTCTGCGAAGCTTCTTGTTTTTCGATCGAGATAGTTCACTCCACCACCTTCCGTTGCAATCCAGATATTTCCTTTAGAGTCTTCTTTCATTCGTCCGGCAAAAGGAGAGGTCAGCTTTCCTTGCTGAGATTCATCGGAATAATAATAGGTATAAATCTCATAGTCCGGATTAAACAGATTAACCCCACCGTAATAAGTGCCAATCCAGAAAGTTCCTTGCTGATCCTTCATCATACAGATGATGGAAGAATTACTCAAGCTATAAGGTTTATTATCTTCACTGTAATTGGTGAAAGTATTGGTGGTGACATCCAATTTATCCAAACCTTTAAAAGTTCCCACCCAATAGTTACCCAAGTTATCTTCGACCACACAACGGACGTAATTGCTGGAAAGTCCATTCTTATAAGGTGCATGCACATAGTTTGTTTTTCCACCGTTCCTGTCCAGTCGGAAAAGCCCGTCATCTTTGGTACCTACCCAAATATTCTTTTTGGAGTCTTCATAAATACAGGTTATATCCTTTGTTGGGAGATAATTAAGCCATTTCTTATTACTGTCCAGCATGTACAAGCCATTATTCATGGTTCCTACATATAGGTTTCCTTCATGGTCTTCGGTCACACAAGATAAGCGTACATCCTCTAGGTGATAATAATATTCCAACTTATCTTCCGCACGGTTATAGGTGAATAAAGAGTCCCTAGTACAAGCCCACAACCGAGAGTTACCGTAACTAATGGCTTGAATGTTATTATCGCGAATTGTATGAAAAATATTCTTCTTAATATCATATTCAACTACGGCATACTTGCAACGAATATAAATATGCCCGTCCTTATCACCACAAATCGTACCTATATTATTATTATAAAGACTATGTTTATCATTCTCAACCGGACGGAATATATAAAAATCAGTACCGTTATAACGATTCAAACCATCTTTAGTACCTATCCAGATTATTCCGAATTCATCCTGATAAATAGATGTAACTGTTGGTTGCGAGATGCCATTTTCTACTCCGAATGTTTGAAAATGGATATCCTGTGCGAACAACAATCCGGGAGCCAGAAATAAAAGGAGCAACAATATCCGCAACATTACTATTGATAAGAGAGTCTTTTTCATATCGTACAATTTTGTTATAAGGTTCCTGTTTTGCAAAACAAAAATAGCGGAATCTATGAATGACCTATATAAAAATAGAACAAATCTATGTTGATATCGTACGGAAGCCCTCCGAATTCACCGATTCATACCCGGAACTCATCGGCTTTTCTACCGGAAATCACCCGGAAGGGCTATACAGGGATGAATAATTCGCTTACCTTTGAGCCATGAATCAATAACAATAGAAATAATGGAAAAGAAACAAAACTTCCCGTCTCATGCAGGTTTATCGGGCAAAGCACTGATAGCTTCACTCTTCATCATCTCCGGAATATTACTGTTTGCCCGTAACGTAGGTTGGATTACGTATGACTTATTTAGCATAGTGGTATCCTGGCATAGTCTTCTTATTGTATTAGGTATCTACACGATAACGCGCCGCCATTATCTGAGCGGTTCTATCCTCACCCTGATAGGTGTTTATTTTTTAGTTGGAGGATTATCGTGGTTACCGGAGAACTCACAAACCATTGTCTGGCCTGTTGCACTGATTGTGGCGGGTATTTTGTTCTTTGTAAAATCCCGCCGTAGAGAACGCTGGATGAAAAGCCATATGAACGGCCGTTACCAGGACTGGGCTAAAAGAAGAGGTGGACATATGCACATGAATATGGAAAACAATGAGCAACAATGCGAATCGGAAAACGGTTATCTGCGTTCCGACAATGCTTTTGGTTCTGTACGTCATGTCGTATTGGATGAATTGTTCAAAGGAGCCAGTATCCGGGCTTCATTCGGAGGAACCGTCATTGATCTACGCCACACGCATCTTGCACCGGGAGAAACCTATATTGATATCGACTGTACTTGTAGTGGAATAGAGTTGTACATTCCTTCAGACTGGAATGTTGTACCTCAATGTAATGCTTTTGCCGGCGGATGCGAGGATAAGCGTTGGCAAGGAGCAAATATTAATAAAGAAAGTACACTCATAATCCGTGGAAATATTTCCTTCGGTGGATTAGAGATTAAAGACTAATCCTATGAGAGCACATCCAATTATAGATTATCCTTATCGTTGGTTTCCGATGCTTGTGCTGGCATTGGTTCTGGCAATCATCCAGGCAACTCTGTTGTGGGGATATACCGGAACAGACTGGCTACCTGCCATCATCGACGGAATCACAACAATCGGATGGCTTGCGGCACTGGCATACCTAGCTTGGTTTGTAGTAGGCCAAGTATCCATTCTCCAGACAAATGTCATTACGCTTGTATCAGGAATATTGCTCTGGATTGCGGGCAGCTTCATGGTCTGCGACATTATGGTAAGAATTGCAGGAATACCTTATATCTCTTTTGCCTCTACCATACCTTTCAGGCTTCTGTTCGGCATACCGACATGGATAGCCATTATATTGTGGTATCACCTGATAGTAGTGAAAAATCCGGAAGCACAAGAAGATGAATTCATTGTACCGCAAGCCGTAAAAGAAGAAAAACCGGAAGAGCAAGAGGAAACCATTAATCGCATTACTGTAAAAGACGGGTCACGAATACATATCATCAAAGTAGATGAACTTCTATATATCCAGGCGTGTGGAGATTATACGACTTTGATCACCCCCACAGGAGAGTACATCAAAGAGCAAACCATGAAGTATTTTGAAAGACATCTGCCAAGTGATAACTTTGTACGTATCCATCGTTCCACCATTGTAAACGTGACACAGATATCGCGGGTAGAACTATTCGGAAAAGAAACCTACCAGGTGTTATTGAAAAACGGAACTAAATTACGGGTTAGCCTGACGGGCTATCGGCTATTGAAGGAACGACTGGGAATATAAAGACCTAAACTATTCTATAAAACAAAAGCGAAGAATCCGCCCCTTTGTGGATTCTTCGCTTCTTTTTTTGATAGCAGATAAGGTTATCTGATTATTTCTTCTTATCGTCTTTCTTTGGTTCCTCTTTTTGGGTTTCCTGCTTATCTTCCTTTCCTTCCGGGTGGATGATTCCCTTTACGGTCTCGCCAATAGGCAGTTTGTCCAGTACACCGAGGCTCGGAGCAACGGTCTTCACCAGCGAACTCAGGAAGTTGCTTGTACCTCCGTTTCCACCATCGAATACAGTAATGTTTCCTAAATTCATGTGTTCGAATGCTTTCACCTGTTCTCCGGCAATTTCTTTCCATTGATCTACCATCTTATACTGGATGGCGATAGCCGGATTAGATTCTGCCGCACGTACCATAGCCTCAAAACCTTCAGCCTCAGCAAGCAATGATTTCTTCTTACCTTCAGCCTCAGCTTCCAACTTCATCTGGATGGCTCTTGCTTCAGCCTCGGCCTGTGCCAGAGTCGCTTTTGCACGAGCTTCCGCCTCACGGGTAATCTTTTCGGCAACAGCATCAGCCTGAAGAATGGCTTCTTGCTTTGCAACTTCAGCAGGTACAATCTTTTCAGCCTTCAAAGAAGATTCCACTTTACGGGCTTTAGCCTCTTCCACTTCTTTTTGAGCTATTTCGCGGGCAGCTTGTACGGCAGCTTCCGAACGTGCTTCAGCTTCACCGGCCTGTTTGTCGGCATTGGCACGCGTTACAGCCAGCTCCGCATCAGATTGTGCCACGGCTTTCTGCGCCTCATTTCGTCCGATGGCAGCTTTCTTTCCCGCTTCCGCCTGCTTAATCTCCATGTCAGAATTCAGTTCAGCAATACGGCTTTCCTTTTCCGTATTAGCCTGCTCAATCCTGATATTCTTTTCAGCTTCAGCCTTTGCCACCTGCGACTCTTTTTCAGCGTTGGCAATAGCTACCTGCGAGATTCGATCCTTATCAGCATTAGCCACAGAGATTTCCTGCAATTTCTTAGTTTCGGCAATGGCAATATCCTGGTCTTTACGCGTTTCGGCAACTTTCGTCTCACGTTCCTTTATTTGATTGGCAATCTTGATGGCACCCAGTTTCTCCTGTTCCTCAATGTTTGCCTGAGCCTCATTCAACGCCTTACTTTCAGCTTCCTTACCTAGGTTGACAATATAATTGGCAGCATCACGGATATCGCTGATGTTGATGTTCATCAGATACAAACCAAATTTACGAAGTTCCGTATCGATGTTATCCTTTACTTTAGAAAGGAATTTATCGCGATCGGAGTTCAGCTCTTCAATCGTCATATCGGCAATGACCAAACGCATCTGACCGTACACAACATCCGTTATTAGGTTCTGTTTATCATCTATTGTCAACCCCAACATACGTTCAGCAGCATTTTGCATTACTTCCGCATCAGTACTGATGGCAACTGTTATCGTGGTCGGTACATCCACACGGATATTCTGGGCAGACAGTGCACCAGTCAGTTTACAGTCTATCTGCATCGGTTTCATGGACAGGAATTCATATCCCTGGATTATCGGCCACACAAATGCAGCACCACCATGATACAACTTGGCAGACTTCTTATCACCGCCCGTTTTACCATATACTACCAGTACTTCGTCACTTTTACATTTCCGGTAGCGGGAAAGTATACCAATGAAGGTAAGTAAGATAACCGCCACGAGTATGGCGGCCATAATCATCATTTCTTGTGTCATAAATCTATGTTTTTGAGTTTTGTTTTACCGAATATACAATGTTCCGTCCTCGTAGCCCGTGATGATGGTTTTATCACCGGTCTGATACATTATGTCCATTTCAGATACCACATCAACCTCTCGCATGGCTCCGTCGCGACTTACTTGTACGGTAAACCGGCTGCCTCCCTGTTTAAAGTAGATGGTACATTCACGCCCTACAAGCTGTTCCGTCCTTTCTGTCTTATTTACCTGCTGTAACTGATAGGCTTTTTTATAAAGAAACCACACAGCGAAAACGAAAAACAGACCAATCAAAATGGCAATGGCATAACTCTGAATGTCGGTATTTCCAATCAGATACATGTACCATCCAAAACCGATACCGAAGTGCGTCAATCCCTTAAAAGACACCACACTGCTGATGTCGGCATCCACATCTGTATCCGCATCAATGTCTCCGAAAAAAATGGAAAGAATGAACTGTATCACAAAAATACCAGTTGTGACCACGGCGATAATCAGAAATATATTACTGCTCATAGGAATTTGAATTATTGTGGTTTACAATATATTTAGATATATTATTCCAAATATACACATTTGCAGAACATACACAAAGAAACCGTTCTCTATTTAACAAAATTTTCTTGAGGAGGAAAGCAACATTACACAAAGATATTTGTTATGTTTACGGACGCTATGATGAAACATCTACACTATATATTTCTGTTTATGTGCCTCTCATTAGGAATGTCTGTCATTCTGCAAGAGGAACAGCCGGCACTTCGGATGATTACCGAAGCCTCGACAGATACTTCCGTCACCCCTACACAAACAGGATGTTTCATTTCAATGTCAGCAGATTGTTACTCAACCATTGCTCACCGCCCGTTCTTTAATGATGAAAACAATGAACGTAAAATCAACGGCATCCTCTTTCAGGAGAACTCTTATAATCAAGCTAACGCTCCATCGAAATTACTGAAACTTAAGATCCATCCGTCTGTAGGACAGATGCAACGTATATTCTCCACTCATTTACCGGTGGAACAAAATGCCAGCCTCTCTTTCACTCCCAGCGCTATCCGTTATTCTTACGGATATTACGTCTACGAGTTGAAGCATATTCTGATTTAAACCACCACTCTACTTGTTACTCCCCCCTTTACCGGAGGTATGCCATTGGCATGTCTTTGGTCAACCTATTGTTTATTCACATCTAAATTTAATGTAATTACTATGCTCGATTTATTAATAGCTACCCTTGAAATGATGGGGCTTACATTCGTGATCGGCTTCTTCGTGGCTTTCATTATCAAAATGATTGCCGTTGCTGCCAACTCATTCGACTTTTACAGTTCACACCAGAAAGAACTGCTTCGCCTGCGACGCCTGCGCAAGTTGCGCCAGAAGGTGGAGCTCATAATACGGGATATCCCTATAGAAGAAAATGAACTCTATAACGATAAACGCGAAGAATTCAGCCGCGGAGTCAACCGTGAGCTTTCCGATTATCGTGGATATTACCATGGAGTAAGCGCCGGAGTTTCCAACGCTGACCTGATGGATTACTACTATCCCGAAGATACGCACATGATGTATCTGAAGCAACAAGAAGAGATGTTATATCATAAGAATAAGAAATAGTATGGAAAATATAGATTTCGCGACCCTATTCCAAGGTTTTGGAACAATGATGGAAAGTGGCTACCTGCTTGCATCGGCCCGTGTGTTTTTAATCCTTTTAGGTTTGTTACTCATATATCTGGGCTGGAAAGGAGTGCTTGAGCCTATGGTAATGATTCCGATGGGGCTGGGGATGGTTGCCATCAATTGTGGAACACTTTTCATGCCGGACGGCACATTAGGCAACCTCTTTCTCGATCCGATGCTTTCGGATACGGATGACCTGATGAACACGATGCAGATAGATTTTTTGCAACCTGTCTATACACTCACCTTCAGTAACGGATTGATAGCCTGTTTTGTATTTATGGGCATAGGTACTTTGTTGGATGTAGGCTTTCTGCTACAAAAGCCTTTCGTCAGCCTTTTCCTGGCTTTATGTGCCGAATTGGGTACTTTCCTGACTATCCCCGCAGCTTCTGCCCTTGGACTGACATTGCAAGAAAGTGCTTCTGTAGCTATGGTAGGAGGTGCAGATGGTCCTATGGTTCTGTTCACATCACTGGCTCTGGCCAAACATTTATTTGTACCTATCACAGTAGTGGCTTATCTGTATCTGGGACTAACGTATGGCGGCTACCCGTATCTGGTGAAGTTACTGGTTCCAAAACGCCTGCGTGCCATCAAGATGACTTCGAAGAAAGCACCTAAAAACTACGATGCCAAGGTGAAACTGGCATTCTCGGCTGTGCAGTGTGCAGTATTGTGCTTCTTGTTCCCGGTGGCTTCGCCGTTGTTCTTCTCTCTCTTCCTGGGAGTTGCCGTATGTGAATCAGGCATGAAGCATATTTATGATTTCGTCAGCGGCCCGCTGCTTTATGGCTCTACATTTATGTTGGGCGTATTGCTGGGCGTGCTTTGCGATGCGCACTTGCTGCTCGATCCGAAAATTCTGAAATTGCTGGTATTGGGTATAGTGGCACTGTTGCTTTCGGGTATCGGTGGCATTATGGGAGGATACATCATGTACTTCATTAAGAAAGGAAATTATAATCCGGTGATCGGCATTGCAGCTGTCAGTTGTGTGCCGACTACAGCAAAGGTAGCTCAAAAGCTGGTTAGTAAGGATAATCCTGACTCGTTTATTCTGGGGGATGCCTTGGGGGCAAATATCTCCGGGGTCATCACTTCGGCTATTATTACGGGTATTTATATCACGATCATTCCATATCTTTAAGATAATTATAAAGTAAAGGTACACTGATTTGAGGTTGTGTCGAAACTCTGACAAGCGTATCATTTTGTCATCCTGAGCTTGTCGAAGGATCTCTTCTCTGTGCATTCAGGGGAGCAGATCCTTCACTACGTTCAGGATGACAGAGCGAAATGATAGTGATTCTTACTTTTGACACAACCTCATTATTATTATCTTTGGGCTGAGAAACATCTTATACATAATGAAAAAGCCGAATTTAAACCTGAAGCGAGCGTCTTTGCTGACCTCATCACTCCTGTGCAGCGCCCTCCTGATAGCCGTCCCCCTGCGCAAAGAACTGAATGAAGGATGGAAGTTCAAGCAAGCCAGACTAAGCAACTGGTATCCCGCCACCGTGCCCGGAGTGGTGCACACCGACCTGATGGACAACAAAATCATCGAAGACCCTTTCTTCCGCCTCAACGAGCGAGGCATGCAATGGATTGACAAAGAAGACTGGATATACCAGACCACCTTCCAACTCACCCCCGAAATGATGGGAAGGGAGAACATCGACCTCATCTTCAAAGGACTGGATACGTATGCCGACGTATACCTGAACGAGAAGAAGATACTGGAAGCCAACAACATGTTCCGCGAATGGAAAACCAGCATCAAGCCCGACCTGAAACCCGGTGAGAACGTACTGAAAATCTATTTCCACTCCCCCATCAAAGTGGATATTCCCAAGTGGGACGCCCTGCCTTACCAGTATGAAGCCGGCAACGACCAGTCCGAGAACGGCGGAGTATTCAATAAGAAAGTCAGCGTATTCGCCCGCAAAGCTGGTTACCACTACGGATGGGACTGGGGCCCCCGCCTCGTCACCTCCGGCATCTGGCGGCCTGTATATGTGGAAGCCTGGGATAATGCCCGAATCAACGATGTCTTCATCCGCCAGCCGGAAGTCAGCAAAAGCCGTGCATCCCTCATCGGAGAAGTGGAGATACTGGCAGACAAGGAGATAGACCAGGCAAACGTCACCATCACCGAAGCCGCTTCCGGCAGAGTACTGGCGGGGCAAACCGTTTCCCTGCAGAAAGGCATCAACAAGATTTCCCTACCCTTCTCCATCAAGAGCCCGAAACTATGGTGGAGCAACGGACTGGGCGAACCACATCTGTACAGTTTCCGCACAGACCTCACCGTCAATAATCAGACATCCGATGCCTGGACAGAAGAAGTGGGCCTGCGCTCACTCAAAATCATCAACCGCCCGGACAAAGATGGAAAAACCTTCTACGTAGAACTGAACGGCATCCCCGTATTTGCCAAAGGTGCCAACTATATCCCGCAGGATAACTTCCTGCCGCGCGTCACACCAGGGCAATACGAAAAGACCATCCTCGACGCCGCCAACGCCAACATGAACATGCTCCGCATCTGGGGCGGCGGCACCTACGAAAGCGACCTTTTCTACCAACTTTGCGACCGCTACGGCATCCTCGTCTGGCAGGACTTCATGTTTGCGTGCAGCCTCTATCCCGCCGAAGGGGAGCTTCTGGAAAACATCCGTCAAGAAGCCATCGACAACGTGAAGCGGCTCCGCAACCATGCCTGCATCGCCCTTTGGTGCGGCAACAACGAATGTAACGATGCCTGGTTCAACTGGGGCTGGCAGAAGCGGTATAAAGCGCAGAACCCCGAATACGAACAGAAAATCTGGAAACAGTTCAACGACCAGTACAACGTCACACTCCCTCAGGTGGTAGAAGAGTATGCTCCCGAAAGCTTCTATTGGCCTTCTTCCCCCTTCGCCCGCTATGATGGCGGCAGCGACGACCGCAACGGCGACCGCCACTACTGGGAAGTATGGCACGGCAAGAAGCCGATTGAAATGTATAATAAGGAGAGAAGCCGTTTCTTTAGCGAATACGGTTTCCAGTCCTTCCCCGAATTTGAATCGGTGAAACGCTATGCACCGCGTCAAGAGGATTGGGACATCTATTCGGAAGTCATGATGTCGCATCAGCGGGGAGGTATGCATGCCAACGAGTTGATTGAAACCTATCTGCTGAACGAATACCGCAAGCCCAGAAACTTCGAAGCATTTCTTTATATGAACCATGTGTTGCAAGGCGACGCCATCAAAACCGCCATCGAAGCGCACCGCCGGGATATGCCTTACTGTATGGGAACGCTCTTCTGGCAGCATAACGATTGCTGGCCCGTGGCTTCCTGGGCAAGCCGCGACTATTACGGTCGCTGGAAAGCGCAGCATTACTTCGCCCGCAAAGCCTACCGGGACATCCTTGTATCTCCCATAGCCGACGAAGACGGGCAGTTGAAAGTTCAGATTGTTTCCGACCGCCACAAGGCTTGCAACGGTAGGCTTGAGGTAAAAGTCATGAAGCTGACGGGGGAAGTTCTCAACAGCTACAAGCGGAATGTGATAGTGGATGCCAATAGCAGCAAGGCGCTTTTCTCCGTCCCACTGGATGAAGCCCTGAAAGGAGTACGCAAAGAAGACGTCTTCATCCATGCCGTTCTCTTGACGGATAAAGGGAATAGCAACTATACCAACAACTACTTCCTGGTGAAGCAAAAAGAGGTGAACTATCCCAAGGCCCAACTTGCAACCAGTGTACAGCCCATTGAAGGAGGTTTTGAAGTAACGCTTAGTAGTGATAACTTCGCCCGTGCCGTCTTCATTGCTACCGGAGACGCAAACAGCTCCTTCAGCGACAACTATTTCGATATACTTCCCGGAAGTTCAGTTAAGGTGGAAGTTTATACAGACTTACCGCTGGCGACGTTTGAAAAACAGTTGAAGGTGGTGTCTCTGAGCGATGAATACTAAGACACGCAAATGAGTAGTTGGATTTGATTCATAACCCTACAGAAATGAATTAAAGATTGCTAATGGGCTTTTTATTAATCCACTGATAATCAACAAATAGCATTTACCGACTGTTTACTACAAAATGTAAAAGCATTTACCGCCGTATGTAATGGCTTTTACCCCTTATTGTAACGACCTTTACCGCGGCATGTAACGGTCTTTACCGCGGTATGTAAATGGAGTTACCGTGTGGAGTGAACAAAGTTACCATTTGGGGTAGCTGCGCTATATCACAGAGCGTTAGGTTGAAAACTATATTTTGCCTTATTGTTTTTATCCTTTTGCCAGTAACAAAACGGTATGTCTCGCAATTGAAAAACAAGGTTTTGCCTATGGCATAACATCATTTTCTTTAAAGCAAAAGGGGAAAAGGAAAGGGGCAATGGGGGATTAGTAACGGAGAATTGCACTCTTTAAACACGCATATCGTAAAAAGATTGCCACTGTTTACTGACTTTTCGAAGAAGAAAGGGCTAAATATCCTCTATTTACTTGAGAAAAAGGGATATTTGCACATAAACTGGCAAGATGCACATAAAGCATTCACAATAGCTGATAATAAAGAAGTTACAGAGTAATCTATGCACTTCAAGGCATGTTTCGGGGTGTAGGCAGAAGATTTCATACATCTGCCTACACCCTTTTACATCTCCGATATCTAATTGACAATCAATAGAAAGCGGACATTGGTGTAGGATGTAGGCAAAGTATGACAAAAAACATATTTAGAATTGATAGTTATAACCTGTCATTTATCAAAAGACAATTCATACCTATCGCGTCTCTTTCAAAGCTGCATCCAAATCGATACCCAAAGCTTTGGCTACACCTGTGCCATAAGCCGGGTCTGCTTTATAGCAGTTGCGAACGTGGCGCTGCTTGATGAAGAGTTCGGCATCACCCATGGCGCGGGCAGTGTTTTCAAACAACAGTTGTTGCTCGTCCGCAGGCATCAGTCGGAATAAATCGCCCGGCTGGCTGTAGTAATCATCATCATATTCACGCTCGTTGTAGTTATAGACGTCGCCATGAACCTTCAAAGGCGGTTCTTTCTTCTCGGGAGAATCCTGCCATTCGCCATAACTGTTCGGTTCATAACTTTTGGCTGAACCATAGTTACCATCTACGCGCATGGCGCCGTCACGATGGTAGGCATGGAACGGACAACGGGGCTTGTTCACCGGAATTTGTTCTGAGTTTACACCCAAGCGATAGCGTTGGGCATCGCCATAAGAGAAGAGCCGGCCTTGCAGCATCTTGTCGGGAGAGAAGCCGATACCTTCTACAATATTCTGGGGGTTGAAGGCAGCTTGTTCCACTTCGGCGAAGTAGTTTTCGGGATTACGGTTCAGTTCCAGGATACCTACATCCTGCAACGGAAAATCTTTATGCGGCCAAACCTTCGTCAGGTCGAATGGATTGATGCGGTAATGATCCGCTTCTTCCTCGGTCATTAATTGAATCTGGAACTTCCACTTCGGGAAATCGCCTTTCTCGATGCTCTCGTACAAATCCCGTTGATGCGATTCGCGGTCTTTGGCAATGATGGCTTCGGCTTCCTGGTCGGTCAGGTTTTTAATGCCTTGCAGGGTGCGCAGGTGGAACTTCACCCAGATGCGTTTGTTATCGGCATTGATGAAGCTATAGGTATGACTACCGAAACCGTGCATGTGGCGATAGGAATAAGGAATGCCACGGGGGCTCATGGTGATGGTCACCTGATGGAGAGATTCGGGCAGAAGGGTCCAGAAATCCCAGTTGTTGTTCGGACTGCGCATATTGGTGCGCGGGTCGCGCTTGACGGCGTGGTTCAGGTCAGGGAATTTCAACGGATCGCGCAGGAAGAATACAGGGGTATTATTTCCTACCAGGTCCCAGTTACCTTCTTCGGTATAGAACTTCATTGCAAAACCACGGATGTCACGCTCAGCATCGGCAGCCCCGCGCTCACCGGCCACGGTAGAGAAACGGACAAAGCACTCCGTCTGCTTGCCTACTTCGCTGAAGATGGCGGCACGGGTGTACTTCGTAATGTCATGTGTCACGGTAAACGTGCCATAAGCACCGGAGCCTTTGGCATGCATACGTCTTTCGGGAATCACTTCACGGTCAAAGTGGGCGAGTTTCTCAAGAAACCAAGGGTCTTGCATCATGACCGGACCACGTTGTCCGGCTGTCTGGGTGTTCTGATTGTCGGCGATTGGTCGACCATTAGCAGCGGTTAGTTTTTTCTCTTCCATGGGATTTTGTTTAATGAATGAATTATTATGTAACAAAAGTAGCTCTTCTTAGGTTTACCTCCAACCGACAAAATCTATACACTGATAGACAAAATCTATGTATCTCACAAATATAGGTAATTTCTTGGGAATTCGTACCTTTGCAATCCCTAAAAGAATTGTATGAAACATCTATTTTATCTTTTAATAACCTTCTGGTTCATCCCCCTCGCAGCACAACAAAGCCAGACTGCCCGCCACATGGAAAATCTCGGTTTCGTAAACATTGCCGAAGCGGACAGCACCATTGCCATCGACCTGATGTATACACGTGCCGATAACTTCACCGGACGGGTGTTATACGAAGATTTGCACGAGGCCTATCTGCACCCCGACGCCCTGAAAGGACTGCTACGGGCACAGCAGGAATTAAAGAAGCGGCATCCCCGCTACCGCCTGATTGTTTACGACGCCGCCCGCCCCATGAGCGTACAGCAAAAGATGTGGAACGTGGTGAAAGGCACTTCCAAATATATCTACGTCTCCAACCCGGCACGTGGCGGCGGACTGCATAACTACGGTCTGGCAGTAGACATCAGCATACTGGATGAAGCGGGAGTCCCTCTGCCGATGGGCACGAAAGTAGACCATCTGGGTCCCGAAGCCCATATCACGAACGAAGCCGCCCTGGTGCAAAGCGGAAAAATGACGAAACAGGAACAAGAGAACCGCCAACTGTTGCGCACCATTATGCGTGCCGCAGGTTTCCGCACTCTGTCCAGTGAATGGTGGCACTTCAACTGGTGCAGCCGTCAGGAAGCCAAACAAAAATACAGGGTTATACCGTAAAAATCCCCTATATTCCTTATATTTGTGCAGAGAAACCAGGTAAAAACTCATACCGGAACAACTATGAAACAAGCTCTCAAACTTATACTCTCCACCCTGTTCGGGGCATGCATCGGCTTCGGGGCAGTGATGCTTTGCATTACATTCTTTACGGAAACCACACTCAGTGAATTCTTTGGCAACATGGGGAATGTACAGCTAAGCAGATTATTGCTCTCCTGTATCCTGTCGTTGGTATGCCTCATACTTGCTGTCTTCGTACAAATCATCCTGCACGAAGGCGGACATCTGATTTTCGGGCTTGCTACCGGCTACCGGTTCGTCTCTTTCCGTGTGGGCAGCCTTACCCTGATAAAAGAAGGTGGAAAGTTCCGCTTCAAACGCTTCTCCATCTCCGGCACAGGCGGCCAATGCCTGCTTTCCCCACCGGATAAGCCTTACGAACAAATGCCTTACTTCTGGTACAATGCAGGCGGGGTACTGATGAATCTGTTGACGGGAATCATCGCACTTATTCTTTGGATTTCGTACCCTGAATTGCCGTTACCCCTGCATCTATTCCTCCTATTTTCCTTTATCTGCGGTTTCTTCCTGGCGCTGATGAACGGCATCCCATTGAAAATGTCGGGCATCACGAATGATGCCTACAACCTGATATTGATGCACCGCGACCTGAATACCCGGAAGTACCTGGCCCTTCAATTAGCCGTCAACGCTGAAGTTCAGAAAGGCATGAGACTGAAAGATATGCCGGACGAATGGTTCCCGAACGATGAAGTGACAGACTATAAGAATATCATGCAAGTTGCCGTAAAATTACTCTATATCTCGCGCTATGTCGACCGGAAAGAGTTCAAGACAGCGCAGGTCCTTTTCAGCGAGATAGAACAACACAAAGAAGAAATTGTAGGATTATACGTAAAAGAAATCGAATGCGAACTCTTGTTCCTCGAACTGATAGGCGAACGAAGACAAGAAGAAGTGGAGCGACTTTATACAGACAGGACAAAGAGATACATCCAGCGATACAAGACCATGATGTCCTCCAAACAACGCCTGCTGTGTGCACTTGCCTTGTATTGGGAGAACCGGCCGGAGCGTGCGAAGGAGATTTATGAGAAGGTAGTCCGTAAGCGGGACAAGTATCTGCTGCAAGGTGAAGTCAACTCTGATTTGGATATCATGGAGACGATACTTCGGGAAGCACAAATACAGGTTTAAGTGAAGCCATTATTATTTTCTTTGCATTATTACTTTATAATAATTATCTTTGCATAATCATCATAAAGTAAAGAAGCCATGCCAATCATCCGAAACCCTTTCATTATAAACGGATACATATCCCCCGCCTATTTCTGTGACAGGAAAGCGGAGAGCGAGATACTTATCCGCCAAATGACCAATGGTAATAATATCGCGTTAATCTCAACGCGAAGAATGGGTAAGACAGGATTGATACGTCATTGCTTCCAGAGTAAAGAAATTCAAAAGGCATATTACACATTCTTTATTGACATATATGCAACTAAATCTCTGCGTGAGTTTGTGTTTGCCCTTAGTAAAGAAATTATTGAGTCATTAAAATCCTCGGGCAAGAAAGCGATACAGACTTTCTGGGAAACGATGAAGTCACTGCAAGCCAGTCTGACATTCGACTTTAATGGTAACCCTTCATTCAATTTAGGCTTGGGAGACATCCAGTCTCCGGATGCTACATTGGATGAAATATTTCATTATCTGGAACAGGCCAACAAGCCCTGTATCGTAGCCATTGACGAATTCCAGCAAATTACCAATTATGCAGAAGACAATGTAGAAGCTATCCTGCGTACTTATGTGCAACATTGCAACAATGCCCATTTCATCTTTGCCGGAAGCCAGAGGCACATTATGGGTAATATATTCCTGACAGCATCACGTCCCTTTTATCAGAGCGTATCGATGATGCATCTGGAAAGCATCCCTTTAGAAGAATACATCAAATTTGCTCAGAAACATTTCAAAGAAGCAAATAAGACTATATCCAAAGAAGCCATCGAACACATATACAAATATTTCGATGGTATAACCTGGTACATGCAGAAAGTACTGCATACCCTGTATGACATGACACCTGTCAATCAGGTTGCCGATATTTCGATGGTAGAGGAAGCCATCTGTCAAATCATAGGCTCGTTTCAATATACCTACTCCGAGACCCTTTTCCGGATGCCCGAGAAACAAAAAGAACTGCTCATTGCTATTACCAAAGAAGGGAAAGCAAGTGCCATTACCTCCGGTGCATTCATCAAGAAATATAGATTGCCATCTTCCAGCTCTGTACAATCGGCATTAAAAGGACTGTTGGAAAAGGATTTTGTCACACAAGAGGCGGGAGCTTATCAGATTTACGACCGTTTCTTCGGATTATGGCTTCAAAGAAACTACTAAACGATAAGGTTTATGAAACTGAATGACGAAACCCTTCGTTTTATACACGAACACTGCAAGGATGATGTACGCAACCTGGCTCTGCAAGCGCCGAAATATCCCGGTGTGGATATGCCTGTCGCACTGACACAGATAGCAGGCAGACAGGCGGCGGCAGAGAAAATACCATCCTGGTATGCAGAAGAAGGCATTCTATATCCCCGCCACTTGTCCTTAGAGCAATGTTCCTCGGAAGCTACGGCACGATACAAAGCATCTATCATTCCGGAGTTTTCCTCCGGCACACTGGCCGACTTAACCGGAGGGTTCGGCATAGACTGTGCTTTTCTTTCTCCGAAATTCCATCATGTCACCTATGTGGAACGGCAGGAGGTTCTTTGCGAAATTGCTTCGCATAACTTTCCGCTACTGGCTCTGAACCATATCCGAATAGAAAACAAAGACGCCATCCGGCATCTGCAAGAAATGTCTTCCGCCGACTGGATATTCATTGACCCCGCCCGTCGAGACGGACATGGCGGTAAGACCGTCGCCATTGCCGACTGTGAACCGAATGTAGCCGAACTGGAATCCCTGCTGCTCGAAAAGGCGCAGCACGTAATGGTGAAACTCTCCCCCATGCTCGACTTGTCTTTGGCTATTCAGGATTTAAAGTACGTACAGGAAGCACATATTGTTTCTGTAAACAATGAATGCAAGGAACTCTTACTCATCTTAGGACACAATACTGTTGCCGCAGAGAATATTCCCATCCATTGCATCAATCTGCAAATGAAGGATGGGAGAAATACAGAGCCAACCGGACAGTTCTTCACTTTCACCCGCGAACAGGAACAATCAAGCTCCAATGAATATACCGATACTTTAGATAAATATCTATATGAGCCCAATGCGTCCATCCTCAAAGCAGGGGCTTTCCGCAATGTAGCCTGTATATATAAGGTGAAGAAACTGCATCCCAACAGTCACCTCTATACTTCCGGTGAACCGATAAAGAACTTCCCCGGAAGAAGCTTCCGGATAACGGGTATATGTACATTGAATAAGAAAGAACTAAAAAGCGTATTAGGAGATCTGAAGAAAGCCAATATCACGGTTCGTAACTTTCCAAGTTCAGTAGCGGAACTCCGTAAACGTATCAAATTGAGCGAAGGCGGAGAAGTTTATCTGTTCGCTACGACCTTGATCAATGAACAGAAAGTTCTGATCCGTTGCGAGAAAATATAAATGCCTTGTAACAGGTATTTTCCTTTTTAATGTAACCTCAGCAAAACAAGATGTAACATCCGGAAGAAATCTGTAACATAGGCTTAACTATCTGAAATACGATTCTTCTTCCAAATCCTCTTTTCTGCCTATTTTTGTAATCGTCATCCACAATGACAAAACAGAAGTCTATTAATAACAATAAAAAGCGCACTAATACCATGAAAAGAAAACTTCAGTTGCTCACCGGAATCGGATGCCTGTGTCTGTGCTTCCTTTCCTGTTCACAACCTCCCTACAAAAACCCGGCACTAAGCCCGGAAGAGCGTGCCAATGATCTGGTAGGCCGACTCACACTGGAAGAGAAAGCCGCCCTGATGCAAAACACATCTCCCGCCATTCCCCGACTGGGCATAAAAGCCTATGACTGGTGGAACGAAGCGCTGCACGGCGTAGGACGCGCCGGACTGGCAACCGTATTCCCGCAAGCCATCGGTATGGGAGCTTCTTTCAACAATGAACTGCTTTACGATGTATTCACCGCAATTTCGGATGAAGCACGCGCCAAGAATACCGAATTCAGCAAAGAAGGCGGATTGAAGCGTTATCAAGGGCTCACCATGTGGACACCTAACATCAACATCTTCCGTGATCCGCGTTGGGGACGGGGGCAAGAAACTTACGGAGAAGACCCTTACCTCACCAGCCAGATGGGTATGGCAGTGGTACGCGGTCTGCAAGGTCCTGAGGGGGAAAAATATGACAAGTTGCATGCCTGCGCCAAGCACTATGCCGTACATTCCGGTCCGGAATGGAACCGCCATAGTTTCAATGCCGAAAACATCGACCCGCGTGATCTTTGGGAAACCTATCTGCCTGCTTTTAAAGACCTGGTTCAAAAAGCGCATGTGAAAGAAGTGATGTGTGCCTACAACCGTTTTGAAGGTGAACCCTGTTGCGGAAGCAACCGCCTACTAATGCACATTCTGCGTGACGAATGGGGATATAAAGAAATCGTAGTATCGGATTGCTGGGCAATCAGCGACTTCTACAACAAAGGTGCCCATGAAACCGATCCCGACAAACAACACGCTTCCGCCAAGGCCGTACTCTCCGGAACAGATATAGAATGCGGAGATAGCTACGGATCACTGCCCGAAGCTGTGAAGGAAGGGTTGATTGACGAGAAACAGATAGACATCTCTCTGAAGCGCCTGATGAAAGCCCGCTTTGAGTTGGGCGAGATGGACGAACCTTCGCAAGTGTCCTGGGCACAGATTCCTTACAGCGTGGTAGATAGTAAAGAACATCGTGAACTGGCACTCCGCATGGCACGCGAGAGCCTTGTATTGTTGCAAAACAATCAGAGTTTACTGCCTTTAAATAAAAACCTGAAAGTGGCCGTGGTAGGACCTAATGCCAATGACTCCGTAATGCAATGGGGCAACTACAATGGTTTCCCCTCACATACCATCACTCTATTGGAGGGTATCCGCGAATATCTGCCCGAATCACAGATCATCTATGAACCCGGATGCGACCTGACCTCCGATGTTACTTTGCAAAGCGTATTCCAGCAATGTAGCATGGATGGCAAACAAGGTTTCAGTGCCAAATACTGGAATAATACGAAACAGGAAGGAACACCGGATGCAACCAATCACATCAGCACCCCCTTCCACTTCATCACCACCGGTGCCACGACCTTTGCAGCCGGCATCAACCTGCAAGATTTCTCTGCCAGCTACGAATCCGTATTCCGCCCCGTCAAGAGTGAAGACATCGCCTTCCGCTTCCAGACTCAAGGGATAACGAAACTCTCCATTAACGGTAAGGAAGTGGCTGCAGGCATGAACTTCAAGAACAATGCAAAAGTCTACACCCTCCAGGCAGAAGCTGGAAAGGAATATCATATCAAGATTGATTTTACTTTCCGCAACCGTGATGCCGCACTCGATTTTGACATGGGGCGTGAAGTCCCCGTTGATCTGAAGCAAACAGTAAACAAGGTAAAAGAGGCGGATGTCATCATCTTTGCCGGAGGTATATCCCCGGCAGTGGAAGGTGAGGAAATGCATGTCAACATTCCCGGCTTCAAGGGAGGTGACCGCGAAACCATCGAACTTCCATCTATCCAAAGCCGTTTGCTTGCCGAATTGAAGAAAGCAGGAAAGAAGATCGTATTCGTCAACTTCTCCGGTTCCGCTATCGCTCTGACTCCCGAATCGAAAACATGCGATGCTATCCTGCAAGCATGGTATCCCGGTCAAGCCGGTGGTACGGCTATCGCCAATGTCCTCTTCGGAGATTATAACCCGGCAGGACGTCTTCCAGTCACTTTCTATAAGAGTACGAGCCAACTGCCCGGCTTTGAAGATTATTCCATGAAGGAACGCACGTACCGGTACATGACAGAAGCTCCGCTCTTCCCCTTCGGGCATGGTTTGAGTTATACCACATTCCGTTACGGAGACGCTTCATTGAATACACAGGAAGTAAAAGATGGAGAACAAACCATCCTGACCATCCCCGTGAGCAATGTAGGTGAATACGACGGGGAAGAAGTGGTACAGGTGTATCTGCGTCGTCCGGGCGACAAAGAAGGTCCGTCGCACGCACTCCGTGCCTTTAAGCGTGCGAACATCGCCAAAGGGGCAACCAGCAATGTGACCGTATCATTAAGCAAAGAAGATTTCGAATGGTTTGATACGGAAACCAATACAATGCGCCCGATAGAAGGTGATTATGAAATACTTTATGGTGGTACGTCGGAGCTGAAACAGTTGAAGACGATACCAGTCATTGTTAAATGATAATTTAACTGCGTAATCTTGAAAATCATATAATATAAAACGTTCCTTTATGAAGAACTTATTTTACCTCCTCCTTTGCCTCATCGCCGGGACATCGTGCAGCCAGGCAGACCCGACAAAGCCCTGGGATAAAGGTGCCTTTGAAACACAGAAATACCGGAATCTCCTCGCCGAGATGGGCTACAAACAGGCAGATATTGATGCCAAGCTCAAATCCGTCTTTGACGGTGTATTCTACGGTCCCGACAAAGTATATTTTGAAGTAGGCGACTCTATGGCTTACATCAGTGACATCAAAAACCATGATGTCCGCACCGAAGGTATGTCTTACGGATTAATGATTGCAGTCCAGTTCGACCGTAAAGATATCTTCGACCGCCTTTGGCGATGGGGCACAAAGTACATGCAGCATCAAGACGGTCCGTTGAAAGGATACTTCGCCTGGAGCTGCGAGACAGACGGTACCCGTAACTCCCAAGGCCCCGCCTCCGACGGAGAACTTTACTATGTAACCGCCCTCATCTTCGCCTCCAACCGTTGGGGAAACGACACCGGCATCAACTACCTTGCCGAAGCTCGGAATATCCTGAACTGTTCCATGGAGAAAGATGGTACAGACCGAGTAATGCCTTTTATCAATGTAGAGCATAAGCTCATCACCTTCGTCCCCGACATACGGGGCGGCCTTTTCACCGATCCATCTTACCACGTACCCGCTTTCTATGAAGTATGGGCACGCTGGGCCGATGATGGCAGAGCCGACTTCTGGCGTGAATGTGCCGAATGCAGTCGTGAATACCTGCATAAAAGCATCCACCCCGTAACCGGTCTGAACCCCGATTACAACAACTATGACGGCAGCCTGCTGGGCAATAACCGCATTATTGGTGATGCTTTCCGCTTCGATTCTTGGCGTGTACCGATGAATATTGCTTTAGATTACTCCTGGGCATGTGCCGACAAAGAGTGGCAACAGGAATACGGCAACAAAATCCAGAACTTTCTCTACAGTCAGGGCATTGATACTTTCGTAGACCAGTACAACATAGACGGTACACAGGTAAAAGATACCCTCCGAGCCGGAGAACACAAGGCGTTAAGACACTCTTTAGGCTTAGTAGCCACTTCTGCCGTCGCCTCACTGATGTGCACTCACGAGAAAAGCCGTGAGTTCGTAGACAAATTGTGGAACGCAAAACACGAGCCGTATGAAGACGGATACTTCGATGCTTACTATGACGGGCTGCTCCGCCTCTTCGCTTTTATGCATTTGAGCGGAAACTACCGCATCATCTTCCCTGAAAAGTAAACTTAGAGCATAACCCTAAAAAAAGAAACAGTAGATTCAGGATTTACATCCTATTCTACTGTTTCTTCACTAATTAACTAATCCTAAAAACATCCTACCATATAATTGCAGAGATTTGGTAAAAAGATAGTTATTTCAGTTGAGGGAAACCATCCCTCCAGATAATCTTTCGTTGTGAAAGGAACCAGGTTCTGCCGAAATCCTCATTGCCCTGATAGAAGAGGTAGGTCTGCCCATCTTTATCTTTGAAGATATGCGGATGACCCGATTCGCAATAGTTCCAGGCCCCCGGATCTCCATTCGCCAGGAAAGGTTTATTCGAAACTTTCCTCCAGTGGATACCATCTGTACTGGTTGCCAGTCCTATCTGCTGCGGACGATTATTATAAGCCCCTGCATAGAACATATATAGCGTACCATTCATCTCTACTACTGAAGGAGCCTCTATACAAGTTTCTTCCCACGGCCATTCGGGAACCAAGATGGCACGGTCACAGGCCTCCGTCCATGTTTCCCGATTGAAATTTGTACCTGCAGGAGCAGTAGCCACACCTACAATCTGTTTCACATAGTCGGGTGTACGGGTAGCATAATAAAGAAAATACTTTCCTTTTGCAAATATGACTTCCGCATCAATGGCCCGTCCACAATTCCAGTCACCCGCTTTAGGGGCAAAAATAGGATTGGTAGCATTACGTGTGAAGTTCACGCCATCCACCGACCATGCATGACAGATCGCATCTTTCTTGTCATTACCATACGTTTGATAGAATAGATGGATCGTATCGTTACGTACCAGTGCACCCGGTGCACACAAGCCCTTAGCCTCATAGTCGGCAGCCGGAGACAAAGAACCGATAGGCTTCCATTGTGTCAGGTCCGTACTCTCTGCTATACCTATTCCCCAACCCGAATTTCCCTTAGGAGGTACAGAATAATACATCAGGTACTTTCCGTGGAATGGAATCACATGCGGATCTTTTGAGAAAGGCCTGCCTGTACGGGTAGTATCGGCAAACAACATCGGAGAGTCCTGATGTTTAGGCAGCACATTGTACTTTATCGCCCAGTATTCCCATTCATTCCGCAACTTCTTCAGTACATCGGGATGCTGGGAAGCAAGATTATTTTTCTCCGTACGGTCTTTCACAATGTCGTAAAGTTCCCATTCCGTACCTGCTTCATCACGTATTGCTTTCCAGTTACCGTAACGGATGGCACGATTGCCCTGATGCTCCCAATACATATATTCATGCAGGGAGGGCACTTTCTCCGTAATGGCGGGGAACAGACTGGTACCTACCAAAGGATGAATTTTATTTCCACCATGATAGGTTTCAGGATATGCAGCGCCTGTCGCTTCCAGAACAGTAGGCATAATATCCGGCAAATAACCCGGAATAGTGCACAAATTGCCATGCCGGTTGCCCAGTTTCTTGTTCCAGGAGAAGATAAGAGGAGTGGATATACCACCTTCGTAGGAACGACATTTGTATTTCCGGAACGGAGTGTTTGAAGTTTGCGCCCAGGCTCTGCCATAGGACGGCATATTATTGCAGGCAGGATTATTAATATCTTCCTGCTTGCCGCCTCCCAATTCCAGATAAGGTTCGGCACAAGCACCATTGTCTGCAAGGAACAGGATTAAGGTATTATCCAGTTGTTTGGTTTTCTTCAGGTAATCGATCACCTTACCTACGTTGTAGTCCACACAGTGTACCTGTGCTGCATACACAGCCATGCGATAGGCGGATTCATCCTTTTCTTTCTCTGTCAGTTCATCCCAGGAACGGTTTTCCCATTCGGCGAAACCAACATTCTTATCGATAATACCCATCTTCTGCATCCGGTTGTAACGCTCCTGGCGTATCTTATCCCAACCCTTGGAACGGTAAAGTTTGGTAAACTTCTGAATGTCTTCCTCTTTTGCCTGCAAGGGCCAATGCGGAGCATTGAAAGCCAGATACAGGAAGAATGGTTTGTCATCCTTCTGTTCACCAACAAACTGAAGGGCATGATCGGTGAAAGCATCCGTGGTATAGTAAGGAGATTCAGGTGCAGGCAAATGTTCATTATCCAGCGTCAGACCACGTCCACCTTCCGGACGTAAGTAACTGGCAGCACCTGCCAGAATACCGTAGAAGCGTTCGAAACCTCTTTGCAAAGGCCATTTCTCTTGCCCATGCATACCCAAGTGCCACTTACCTGCCATATAGGTATGATAGCCGTTTTCTTTCAGCACTTCGGCAATGGTGACACAATTACGATTCAGATAACCCTGATAGCCTTCGGAGCCCCAATCATTGATATCCCGTTGCGTTTCTTTCTTAAACGTTCCCGGATCCTCGGACATCTGACCGATACCTGCCTGGTGCTGATAAAGTCCGGTCATCAGACTGGCACGCGCCGGACAAGAACGGGATGTATTATAGAACTGGGTAAAGCGAACCCCTGTAGATGCCAACTTATCGAGATTCGGGGTCATAATCTCACCCCCATAACAACCGATGTCGGAATAGCCCATGTCGTCTACCAGAAAGATAACGACATTTGGCTTCTCTTGCGCCCAACAAAGGGGAGCAATCATTAATGGGGTCAAAGCAATAATACTCTTTCTCATAAAGCCTATATTTTGAAATTTTTTTATGATAATCTGCAGTCTTTTTCCTGTAAATGATAACTCATAAGCCTGTTATTGTAAGATTCAGGCGTCTAAAATATAAATTATCACTTGCAATACCAAACATATAATACCCCAAAACCTCTACATTACTCCCCAATAACTCTTTCCCTTATTCCTTTCAACATCTCCCTAAGACTTCATGCAAAAGATGGCATCTTTCGTTGCAATAGATGGCATCTTTTACAACAAAACATACCATCTTTTGCATCAGCGGAATAAGGCATAAGAACCAAAGGGTTACGGCTGAAACCTCTGTGCTTCATCCGGTCCGGGCACAGCATATGCAGGGTCAATAGCGCGGATATAAACATCCCCGTCTTTCCCTGTCTTTACTTCCAGAGGAACAATCGTGGTCCCCTGCTCATTAATGGTCTGAGCAGTCTCACTTAAATCGCGATTCTGAATGCCCAATTTGGATACAGGTGCGATATTCCCGTTAAAGAATGCCGTGCACCACCATTGGCCCTTCTTATCCTGGAACGGAGTTCCATGTCCCAGGAAACGGCCGGCAAAACGACGTTCACTGTAAGGACCGGTTATCCGGTCGGCTGTGCAATAATACAGATTATAAGATCCCTTACGGGAGTCATCCGTAGACCATGCCGTACCGAAAAGTACATACTTCTTTCCTATCTTCCGTATAGTTGCACCTTCGTGCCCGATGCTGCGGTCAGAAGGATCAATATGTACAGGCTTTGCTGCCAATCCCTGAAAATCCGGTTTCAGAGGGGCAATCTCGGTATTGCTCCACGTCAGATACCAAGTGCCATCGTCATCACGAAAAAGAGAAGGATCGTGTTTATCTCTCATATCATCTCCCATAGGGAAAGCGAAAGAATCATTCTTATCCGCATGGTCGGCAATAATAAGATTGGCGCCATTACCTACAGGTTCGGGTGAGGTATGTACAAACACCCATTTGCCATCTACCCGGTACATTTCGGGAGCCCAAAGCAACCAGTTTTTCTTAGATTTATTCTGGAAAGCATCCGGGAATTGCTGGGCCCAATATCCCTTTTCCAACGAAAAGGGTTCGCCCAGATATTCCCATTCAGCAAGATCCGGGCTACGCCATACGCGAATCTGATAACCGACTATACTTGGTTTCAAGCCCATCTTCCGGGAAACATGGTCCAGTCCCAGATTATAGGGATCTCCGGCTTCACGGGTATCTCCATACGTAGGTGTGGTACCAGTCAGATAATAGAAACCATCCTCACACAAGTAGATATATGGATCTCGTATCCACCCGTCTTTCAGATAGACTGCCCGGTTATGCTGCTTCACAGCTTTCCGGATTTCTTTCTTATCCTGGGCTTTCGCAAAAAACGATACGCTTATCAGGAGTATGAAACAAAAGAATAATCGGTTTCTCATCATCAGGGTTTCTTTTTATCGGATGGATGTTACTTTGCAGAGGTTGTTACTATTCCCGACGGTTTATTCAGACGGGCCGTTGTAGGAAGCGGAGTTCCGAAATCGGGATAGTCGTTCTCGAGCCATACAAACTTCTGGGCACGTGGTGAACGGGTATCTCCAGCACCTTCAGGATCTACCTGTGTATCGCGTGCATGATACAGGATATACCATTCCGTACCATCGGGAGAGGGGAAGAAGCTATTGTGTCCTGTACCGTATACGCCGTTCTCAGGTGACTGTTTGAATACAGGTTGCTGGGATTTGGACCATGACTTCGGATCCAACATATCGCTGTCAGTGCTTGCCGTCAGCATACCCAGAGCATAATACGGAGTCCATACACCACTGGCGGAATAAGCTATATGAACATACTTACCTTTAGGACTCAGCAGGGGTTGAGGACCTTCATTTACAAAAATATCGTAAGAAGGATTCCAGCCGTTCTCGTTCTTATGATGTCTTTCCCACTCCAATTCCGGTTTGGAAATCAGAACTCTCTCGGAGCCCAGTGTCCAGGGGTTCTCCATACGGGCAATATAGATACACTGAGTTTCGGTATCCACACGGCGGGTTTGCCAACCGGACCATACCATATACAATTCACCTTTATTCTGGAATACAGAACCGTCGATAGCCCAGTTGTTATCCTTGTCCGTACTGATACGGCCTTTCATTACAAACTCTCCATCAAAAGGATCTCTGTTTACATTCTCCAACACATACATCTGGTGATTGTCCGTATTGCCATCATCGGCGGCATAATAGATATACCATTTGCCATCGATATTATGGATTTCAGGTGCCCAAAGATGATATTTATTAGAAAGTTCGGTAGGAATCCAGACAGTCTTCCGGGGAGCATTCTTCACATCGGTAACGTCTGTAGTCTTCCAGAGTACCAGACTATCTTGCACGGTATGCATATAGTAGTAAGTACCTTCATGGAACAGAGCCCAGGGATCAGGACCTTTCTGGAACAAAGGGTTCACATACGTAGTTGCCAGAGAATCAACCTCTGCCAATCCGTCCTTTTTCACTTTAGTGTTTCCGCACGAGGTTACAGTAAACAGTGCCGCAGTTCCCAGCACTATTGCTAAACAGTTCTTGATCTTCATTTTATATTGATTAGAGTTAAACATATTATCTAAAATTATATCAACCTGCACCTACTCTGATTATCGGCATAGGAGCATTCAGGGAAGTCCCTTTGGTATTCAATTCCCGTTTATAAATATTCCCGTTATCGCAGAGTATATAAAGTACATTCATTGCTTCTTCGCCCCAAGCTATAGAGACAGGTTTTGCATTTCCCGGTAAAGGCAGGATAGCTTCGCTCCTTCCATTATAATCACATACCTGAATGCCCGAGGCCGTAGCCAAATAGGTTCTTCCATAATCATCACAGACGGCTGATGTCACTTCCGCTCCATCACACTGATCCGGCAAATGAATGTAGAAGAATTCCTGACCATAAAGCAGACTTTTATCATTCCGGTCCACTTTATAACTGTAGCCACGCCGGGTATCATATCCAAAAGCATACAGCCAATTATTATTTCCACTCAATGCCAGTGTGCAGATACTTTTCAGGTTATTTTCTTTTTCCAGCAATTCATATCCGGCAGACAAATACCATATAGTAGAAAAATGATCTCCTTCATGTTGTTTTCCCACAACATAATATCCGCCATCTCTTAAAGGAACAGCATGAGAGACATGCATTTTACTCTTTATGCTTTTCTTTATACGCCCACAACTATCAGTTACCTCAAAGCCTTTACGGGGAATATATACCAACATTTCATGCGCTTTACCCACAGCAATGATTTTCTTATCCGAAACAGACCGTAATGTATTCCCCTTAAGCAGGATTGTCGCATCACTTGATGCAAGTAAAACGTTTCCGCTATGATCGGAGACTAATAAAGAATTCGCTTCAATGTCAGTATATACCAACTCAAAGTTTCTGTCTTCCACCAGAATCTGGTTCAACATGAAATTACGTGTCTTTCTTCGGGGAGCCGGTTCATTCTGCGGATATCCTTTCCAAAGAAAACGCATGGCATCCGGAAATATCAATGTTACATTATCATCGCAATGCTCTGCGTTCTCAATAAACTTATAAGAGAAATCATAACCAGCAAAGTCCATTGCCCGTACCATCTCCTGATTTGCACTCCACCAGTCACCAAAGGATGTCCACATGTCGTGTGTTCCACTTTGAAAATAAAACCGGATAGGCTTAGGCTCGTACTTCTGTACCAGTGTAGCATTTGCATAAGAACCCCTCAATCCTGTAAACGAACCGCAAGAACTATATACACGGGAAAACGAACCGGTATTCCAAGCTACATTAAAAGCACAGGCAGCCCCAGAACTGCAACCTGTTATCATCCGGTCGTTTCTACTCTGCGACAGGATGATGCTCTTCCCTGTTTCAGTCTTCAGAGACTCAACAAAAGGCAAAAGCTCTTCTAACAGGAACTGTCCGAAACGTGGTGAAGGAGTATCATACTCATAAGTCCGGTTGGAACGTGGACTATCGGAATCAAAATCACCAACAACCCATCCGGGTGAAGCGGCAACCAATATCATTACAGGAATCTCCTTACTTTCTATCAGATTGGAAACTACCGTATCAGCCCTGTAGAACAAACCATCCTGAAAGACACAAACACATGCAGGAGACCGACCATCGTATTGAGCCGGAACATATACATCTACATCTCTTATGGTACCAGGGAACAGCTTAGAGTCGGCAAACCGCGTATAAATATGTTCGCCATATTCAACTCCTGCCTTCCTTTTACTGTCAGCAGTCAATACATGCCCGGCCTGAGCATGACACATGCAACAGAAAAAAGACAAAAAGCATATTAATAGTCCTCGTTCCATAAACCTTTATTTGTTTTACCAAGCTCTGTATTTATCCATCGGATTGGTCACATTCCAACGGAAATATTCATATGCAGTATGAACGGATGCACGCTGAAAAGCAGGCATCTCATAAAGCAAACGTCCACCTTCACCTACCAATTCCACTTTAACCGTCTTCGAACGGTCTATCGCTTTCAGTACTTCAGGAAACACGAAGGTGCGCGTATCACGTTCTTCCACTGTTTTACCACCATCTGTTACGTCGGAATATTCTATCTCCAAAGGAAGTTCATACGTAATGTCGTCCAGAATAAACCGGATAAGATTCATCTTGAAAGGCTTTCCGGCAGGATATTTATAGCTGACTTTAAAGGCCGACTGAATATTATTCTCTTTACTTTCCTGATTATAGAAGGCGAGCATCACCGATGCACCATTCGCCTCATAGTTATAAGGTCCATACCACACTTTGTGTGATACCCCCGGATAGAAAGTTTCAACTACCGGAAAATGGAATAAAGAATAGAACTCCACTTTGCCGGGCAGTAGTCTTACAGCATAATCCAGATCGGAATAAACCACAGCACCTCCCTGTCCATAATCTGCTTTTTTAAAATGTCTGTCCAAGTTCTTTTCTATTGCTGCACGCTTAGCATTATCTTGGATATCATAAAACAAAGTGATACCGTAAATCACGCTGTCACAGAACTGATAAGAAACTCCTGAAAAGATACTTTTACTATAAAAAGGTCGTACAGTACTTTCTGCCATATTCTCATTTTGACCAGCCAATTCTATCTCCGAAACAGTACTTAGTCGAAAGCCGAAAGGGATGACCTCACGTGCACCGTAATCTTCCAGATCGGGCAAGTTTAGCATCAAATTCTTCTGGTTATTGTAGAGGGTACTCAATAACCCGTACTGCTTCTCGGGAGCACCCTTCAGTTCAACAGTTTGCTCAGTAGCAGCCAAATATTCATCTACTTGTTTCAGACGGGGTTGTTGTGCAAAAACCTGAACGACACCAACCCACAATAGCATTGTTACGATATAATATTTCATAGCCTGTTCCTTTTTTATTCTTTTTCCAAACCTTGTGTACGCGCATAACGCTCTATCATCTCTTGCCGCTTTTCCATCGGCCACTGTTCTATCACGTCGATATCCCACTCACCAAAAGCATCCATAAAGCGGTGCATAGGTTCGAGGATGGAAGCTTGATTCCACGGAAGCTGTTGACGCACACTATGTCCACGATTGGATTGCGGATTGAAGCATTCTGTAAGCAAACCTCTGTAACGGTATCTCATGTCTCCATCCAGATCCATGATAGAGAGGGTATTGTTCTGAATCAGCTTTGCCATTTCCAGGAAATGCGTATCTCCCGTCATGAGGTATAAGCGATAGTACTGGAAGGAAGAGAAAGCCAGTCCGTTATCTATTGCAGAGTGTCCGGTAGCAATCAGGGTTTGCCCTACAATACTCACATCTTTTGGGAAATCAGTCAAAGTATCGTTAATAGCCATCGGTACATGATAAGCAAACATAAAGGTTTCCGTATAGCGGGCAGCCTGTATGGCGGCTTCCTTCCACTTGGCATCACCTGTAACGTCATAAAGTGCCAGGAAAGCATAAATAGCCATTTGTCCGGACTCACGGTCTTTTACGTTGGGATTGTCAATAACTCCACCTACATAAAGGTAATCATGGTGGATAAAGTCATAACTAAATTCACCTGCTTTCAAGGCTGTATCCAAATAGCGTTTGTCCTGGGTAACCGAGTAGAGTTCAATCAGGAAGCGGATGATATTAGTAGTTGTATATTTACTGTCATGAGTCGGCTTTCCGGTTCTCCAGTCATAACGGAGATAAAAGCTACCGTCCTTTTCCTGATTCCGTACCAGCCAATCAGCGTACTTTTTGCAATAGGAGAGCCATTCGGGTTTATTAATTCCATGCTTTTTCATGATATTCCATGCACCCATCATGCCTTCCATACCACCGGCAGCAACACGCATATAAGCTTCATAATCACGCCAGGTTGCTTTCCGATCTACATAGGCATCTGCCCAAGGACTTACAAGGCCACTTTCCTGTTGTGAGTTATTCACCCAGAAGTCAACAACTTCCGATGCTTTGCGTACATATTCCTGATTGTCAATTTCCAACCCTTTCCGCAAAAGGAAATAGGCATTTGAAATCTGGAAACCGATAAAGCCCATCTGATAGTTATAAGCACGGGCTATTCCATTAGGCAGATAGATAGAGAAAGGCCAGCCCGGTGCACCATTCAGGTTCAGCAGGTAAGCATCAAGCACCTCAATGCTGGCTTCATAAGCATCTTTCACATCTACTTTATGTACGACAGGGGTATATTTATTCCACGCCTGTTTCCATACTGTTTCCACCAGTTCGGGGAAATCTTTTGTCTGGTTAAAACCGAAAATCAGGCTATATGTATGTTTCACTCCAGCTTTCACAGGATGACTGCGATAGGCAAAGCCTTTTCTTTTCTGTTCGGGGAGGCGCCCTACATAGGTGGTTTCGCCCTCAATTCCCGGGAAGACAAAAAGAATAGAGTGTGAATCGGTTTCTGTGAAACCCAGGCTACCGAATTGCATACGTTCATCCACTATACGGTTTACTCCATTTTCACCATAGAAAGTTTCAGGATCAGCATTCAGGTGTACCATGTCAATAGCTAATCCGGAAGCCTTCTCACGGGCAGATACCAATGGCAAAGGTAAACGGTCTTCGCGGAAATAAAAGTAATTATCAGTGTAGTCACTGGCAAGAGAACCACGTCTAAGGCTCAGGTTGTTCCTGTACCAGATACCCGGAACAAAGAATTCAAAATCTTCAATCTGCGTTTTACGTTGCAGAGTCAATCCGAAATAAGAGTTGAAGTAGTCGTCTCCTTTTCCAATCTTTTCAATCGTTACCTCCCTATCCATGCGGAAATGATTCTCTGTATCGGGGGCAAACACATCTTTTACATGAAATACGGTTCCATGAGATGACTTTAACTTTGCGATGCAAGCCAACGACCCTTTTTCTTCCTTTACAGAAGAATAGTAACCGTTCAGCGTTTCTGCATTCACTTCCAATGTAACTACATAAGGAGCATTTAAACTCAAATAATGGGCGTTACCAGTTTGCAGGCTCAGGCGTTTTCCATCTTTGGCTACAGACAGGCTGGCATCACCACTTTGCAATGTATATGCTTTTTCTGCTGCCAGGGAAAACTGGATGGACGAGAGGAAACTGATGAGTATAAATAGATATTTCATGTTTCAGATATTATCAGGGATACAATAAATTTAAGTTGAAAAGACTCTGCCAGCATAAACCGACAGAGTCTTCATTTCAAAACATAGTGTTTACTCTACCGGCAGGTTTTCTATCTTCTTAATTGTTGAGAAGAGAAAGTATTCCTCCATTCCCTCTAACTCAATAGCTACACGATAGAAAGCATAAGTACGATAGTTGTCTACAAAATTTTCCTTCTTACGATACTCAGATAATGGAATATACACCTGCAATGTCGTATCATCAATATACTCTACATCACTACTACGCGTACATTTAATACCACTGTTTACAAAAGAACTTGTGCTCAACCAAATACGAGTCCTTTTAATCTTCGGAGCAGCTTTCACCGTATTGGTCATCTTTTCAATATTGAAAGTAGCAACGATATTACCATTCTTCAGTTCAGCATTCAAGTTCTTCAACTTGTAGTACGGACGCACTTCAAAGTCTTGTGTAACGTTCGAGTTAAAATGATAGGTAATCGAGTCATAACCCTTACCTGCACCTAATGACTCAAAATCAGGGAGTTCAAAAGGTAGAGGCTTGTTTACTAATGTCATTTTATACTCTGCATCGAAAAAGAGTTGTTGGTAATGTCCTTCATCGTTGACACGTATACCCGTACCACCACCATCGACTTTACCATAACCTTTCTGATAAACTCTTAACAATCCTCTATTTGAGTCGAAAGGGAAATTTTCTCCGTCACATTTCAACTGGCCGCTGAAAACATAAGACGGGGCATCGTAATTATCATATTCGCAGGATGTCATAGCAAATCCCAATATGACAAATGCTGCTGCAATTATAGATTTTAGTTTCATTGTTTTTAAGCTTTAGTTGATAAATTAATGATTAGGATTCTTTTCAATGTTCGGGTTACCTTCATTCATCGGATATGCATTGTAGTACATTGTATTATCGAAACTCAAAATGGCATTACTAGCTCTATTCTGAGCCTTCATCTTCCGATAAATCCATTTACCATCTTCAGGTGTACCCGGAGCATAAATCTTATACGGCCACAATACATAGATAGTAGCAGTCTGATTAGCTTGGTCATAGAACCACCACTCATCAGCAACTCTCCAACGCTTCAAGTCTTCGTAACGATGATCTTCGAATGCCAACTCTATACGTCTTTCATTCATAATACGATCGAGCGTCAGTTCGTTCTCAGTCAGTTTGAATACATCTCCACCTGCACGCTGACGTACACGGTTGATATAATCTAACGCTACAGTCTTAGTAGAACGCCCATTGTAACTGGCTACTCCCAGTTCATTCAAATAGAAAGCAGCTTCAGCAGCATTCAATAGAGCTTCACCAAAACGGAATACCACATAAGGAACAGAACTAGCACCATTTATCTCACTTCCAGCAGCAGTATCAACAAACTTCCTCAATAAGAAACCGGAATGAGAGATATACCAGTTACTACTACCATCATCGCCACGAAGAGGTCCATCTTCTCCAGTCACTTTCTGACCTTCATATGTAAAATCATCAACTTGTCCAATTGTTTGTGCCGCCTTGAATTCATAACCATCAGCAGTAGGAAGAGCCAGACCTGCCTGGAGGTCAACAGAAGCACCTCTGAATGAACTTCCCGGATACAGTACCGTACCAGCTAAACGAGGATCACGCCCAGCAAAAATATCTTCCGGTTTATCATACAGATTATATTTGTAAGCAGATGTATACACATTCATATCCTCAATTACTTCATCACCTACATAGGCATCCATCTCTTTTACTTCGTGAGTATTGAGCATTTCATAATCATTCACCAGATTCAGGACAGGATTAATCTGACAACCTGCTTTATTATTCGAAGTACGTACCAATTTACGTGTAAGGGCACGGGTAGTAAAGTGATTCTTCACATTCACTCCATCATAAGCTTTACAGAAAATCAATTCTGGATTATCTTCCGGTTTAGCAATAAATGCTTCTGCATAGTTAGTTGCTAAATCAGCTTGTTTCTGATAAAGTTGATATCCCATAGCTTCCAGATCGGCACAAGCATCCAAACATGCTTTCAAATAACCTTCTGCCTTGCTTCTTTCAATACCTGTAGCACCACTTGATAAGTTTAAAGTCTTGGTAGCACTTTTATCATAGTTGTATGCCAAAGTTCCTGCATACAAAGCTGCACGACACTTCAAAGCCATAGCCGCACCTTTGGTTGCACGGGTTTTAACACGAGCTGTTCCGAAATCTTCTTTTATAGCATCCATTTCATTGATAATGAAATCATAAATTTCAGACTCTTTATTTCTGGGTACAGCCAATGGTGCCGGATCTTCCATATATTCCGTCACCTCAGTAACCAAAGGTACACCACCGTATTGAACAACCATCTTAAAATAGGTATAAGCTCTAAAATAACGAGCCTCTGCCTGAAAATACTTCAACTTATCAACGGCAATTGAACCGGCAGATATCGTATTCAAATTACGGATATGAAGATTTAATTCACGGATAAAACCATAATCATAAAAGTCTCTGTAGTTAGTTCCTACATTTCCTGCAAAGTTCCAATACTGACTATTATTGGATGCTTCATCCCAACGAGTAAGATCATAAGAATCTCCATCGGCACCAAAATCTTGCCAATACTTCATGCGACCATAAAAATTGGCAGCAATACTGTTAATACCGGTTTCTGATGTATAGGCTTGATTTTCCGTAAAAGACATCTTATCCTCTTGCTCCAACCAACTGTCACAAGAAGAGAAAAGCAATAAGCCTGATAATAACGCTATTGATAATCTATTTTTTTTCATGTTACATTCAATTAAAAGGTTACGTTTACTCCAACTGTGTACACTTTGTGTTGCGGATAGTCGAATCCGGTAACAGAAGAGATTTCAGGGTCGAAACCAAAGTCATTCAAGCTATCCCAGCAAAGCAGATTAGAACCTTCAAAGTAAACTCTAAGTTTTTGTATCAAAGCTTTCTTTGTCCACTTAATCGGCAATGTATAACCTACCACTAAGTTACGCAGACGCAAATAGTTGATTTCCTTTGCATAAAAATCATTCCAGTCTCTGATGGAAGGATTGTTACTGCGAACAGCTGGGAACTTACCACGTTTCCAAGGAGATTTCGTATCGAAGATATCTTCATGTTGCCAAGAATCTATCACATTGTATACATATCCCATCTGGTCAGTACCAATACCATACTTCACATGCCAGTCACCAACGAATGTATTCATAAAACCACCGGCAAAATCGGCTGCAAAGTCAATACCTTTATATTCGAAGCCTAAGTTGATACCCATTGAAAGCAAGGGATTCTTGTTTGCATTGCCTCTATCCCAATCATAATCGGTAGCTGCATAACCCAAAGGACGCTTATCATAATCATCAATCAGACCATCACCATTAACATCTTTAAAAATCAAGTCACCCGGACGCAGGTTCACATTGTTAGCACCATCAATATTTACCGGATAGTTATCAATTTCTTCCTGAGTTTGGAACACACCGATAGTTTCCCACATCCATACGGCACCATTTTTCACATTAGACCAACGGTTAGTCTGTGCCCAACGATATTGATCCCATGCGTTCAAGAAGACTTCACCATAGTTATTAATTGTCTTTTGACGAGCTAAAGTCAAGTTAACGCCTACAAAATAGTTGAAGTCACTAACGCGATCATTCCATCTTACCATACCGTCAACACCACTGACCTGGTCGGAGTTCAAATTCTGTTTCTGTACACTATAACCTGCCTCATAAGGATAGATAATATCAGTCGGTTCAGCAGGAATACCACTTCTTTTTCTCTTAAAGAAGTCCACTTCAAATTTCAAACGATCATTCAGGAAACCCATATCGAAACCAACATTCATCATGGAAATCTTCATCCAAGAAAGTCCGGTTTGAGGGATTCCTCTGTAAGCAGTACCTGTAGTATAAGCATCTGGAGCGTTACCCAAAGGATTATTGCTTATAATAGCTCCTCCATTGTTAAATCCATAGCCTGGCAAGTAGGCAAAGTCCGGATAACTGGCATTAAAGTTTCTAGCCATATCATCGCCCATTTCACCATAAGAAGCTCTCAACTTAATACTGGAAATCCACTCAGCCACCTTAGAATCTTTGTAAAACTCTTCTTCAGACAGACGCCATGCACCTGAAACTGACGGGAAGAATCCCCATTGATTACCAGGAAGGAAACGCCAAGAAGCATCATAACGACCGGCAAAATCAAGGATATACTTTTCTTTATATGAATAACCTGCACGGAAAATGAAACTGGCTGTAGTAATAGTACGTACTGAATTACTTACATTATTATTAGCATTCGTTGTAATATTTTCCACAAACGGATTTTCTACAGGAGTCTGCCATACATTCAAATCTTTCCGATCTTCTTTAAAGAATTCAAAACCGGCAACGGCCGTCACATGATGATCTTTGGCAAAAATACGATCGTAATTCAAAGTAAACTGCCCCATCATTTCAACTTTATGATTTCTCATATCTCCACGATAAGTATCAGTTTTTGTAGATGCTACTTTGTACTCCTGTGTTGCAGGGTCATATCTATATTCATTCCAACTCTTCTCATTATCTGTCTGATGGAGGGTTTCGTAATAATAAGACAACAAACCTTTAGCTGTTAATCCTGGAAGTGGTGTCTTATATTCCAAATTTGCACTAAGTTGAATAGTGCGGAAGTCTTTCTGGTGCTTACCAGCATTATCTATAGTATAAGCAGCCATATTACGGGCACCATCATGAGTTGGGCTAATATAATTCAGATAATCCGGATTATCATTAGCATACGGACGCATAGTCGGAATCAAATTAAAGATAGAATTACGCATCTGGAAGTAGTCGTCTCCACCAGGAAGCGCCGGATTGACATTCTGCTCTATCTTACCCAATGTCTGAAAACCTACCTTGAGATTATCAGTCAACTGCATATTAAAGTTGGCCTGCAAATTCGTACGGTTATAATTGTATTCTTTGAACACGGCATCCTGATCAATATGTCCTACAGAAATATAGTAGTCAGTCTTCTCTGTACCACCACTGATATTAGCATTTACATAATACTGAGGAGCAGCATTACTTACAAAATTACCTTTCCAATCATATCCACGATAATCTTCACCTGTAGCCGGATTATAGTATCCTGTTCTCCATTTCTCCAGATCAGCCTTAGCATTTGCAATGTTATCAGCTCCTGTCAGGTTACCATCATTGGCTTGCTTCATGTAGTTACCCCATTTCCACTGGTAAGCATTCAACAATTCAGGATACTTTGTCCATCCTTGCCAGCCCATGTGAGCATTCAGGTTTATCTGAGGTTTCTGTCCTTTTTTACCAGTTTTCGTAGTAATCAACACAACACCATTGGCAGCCTTCACACCATAAATAGCGGCGGCACCATCCTTCAGAATAGATACATTCTCAATATCGTGAATATCCAAGGCATTGAACGCTGTCTCATCTTTCATGATACCATCGATAACATAAAGAGGAGTACCCATGTTACGAATCTCAAGGTTAGTCGAGGTTCCCGGTTGACCCGATTTCTGACGTGCAGTAATACCTGACACCTTACCTACCAAAGCATTGGCAGCCGACGTAGATGTAGAACGAGCCAAGTCTTTATTGTTCACCGAACTTACTGCAGCAGCCACTGTAGCTTTCTTCTGAGTAGCATATCCCACTACCACAACTTCGTCAAGCAATTCTGTATCTTCCTTCAGTGTAACGTCTAGGTTTCGTTTTCCCTTTACACTGACTTCTTGTGATGCATAACCCACAAATGAAACTGTCAGAACTGCATTAGTTCCCTTAACAGAAAGTGTAAACTTACCATCGACATCAGTAATCGTTCCGTTGGTAGTTCCTTTTTCCATAATGTTTACTCCAGGCAAAGGTTCACCTGTAACATCTTTCACAATACCCGACACACTGATATTTTGTGCCTGAAGCATTGCGGAAGACACTAAAACAACTAATAATAAGAAGAAATTCTTTCTTCTATTACCAGCCGAGATTAACTCATTAAAAAAGTGCTTCATAAGTTATTATTTAAAATTAAACATAAATTAGTTACTTATATATTATTGAAAACCGAAAAATGAGAACTTATCTGAAAACTAACTATCTTACCTTAATGTGTATATTTTAATATCATACTTGTTTCAATGGTGATCTAACGCCCTCCTTTCTTGATCTTAAAAAGTGAATACTCATTTATTTTTATAAACTTTAAATGCTTTTTGTTCTCCTGCAACTAAACATACATTCAAAATATAAAACCCTGAAAACATTCCATGCATCGGAAATGTGTATTCCTCATCTGTGGCCTTCACATCTTCGGTCCATAACCGTCTTCCTGCCAAATCTGTAAGCTCTACCTTTGAAATATCTTCTTTACCTTTATTTAGCAAGAAAAGCTGATCCCCTGAAATATATGCCGAAAGTGAATTTGCATCAATCGTTTCGATTCCGGTCTCCGGGTCCTGTCCATAATCGGAAGACTGATATTTCGAATATCTATTATTCAATTCCTCTACCTTAGATTTCGGCATAGCTTCTACTTCCTCCAAATCATAAGTACCAAAAGCATCCTTAAAACGAATCATCGGATCCAGATGAGCAGCAAAGTTCCACGTCAATGCTTCCATAATAGAATTCATTCTTCGCCCCGAGCCATTGCTTACCCTCACTTGAAAAGCTTCTTGCTGCAAACCTTCAGGTTGTCCAGGGTAAAGTTCCTGTCCCAGATTCATAGACTGTTTCGTATTGTGAGCACTGATACGTGCAACGTGAAGATAGTGTTCTTTACCCGTCAACAGATACAAGCGATAGTACACAAATGAGGACCATGCAAAACCTAAATCCGTAGCAGAATGACCGATAGCTATAATATGCTGTCCGACAATACTTCTGTCTTTAGGCCAATCTGTTTTTGCAGTCTGATCCTTTTCTACCGGTACTTCAAACATATAGGTCCAGCTTTCGGTATATGTAGCAGCTTGTTCTGCAGCAGCCAACCATTTCGGATCTTTTGTAAGGTCATAGATAGCAAGAAAACCGTTGATAGCTTGCTGACCGGATTCACTGTCGATAGTCTGCGGATTGTCTACCACACAAGCCACATAAAGATATCTTTCATGAATATTTGCATAAGAAAACTCTGCAGCTTTCAAAGCAGCTGTCTTGTAACGTTCATCATTAGTAGCGATATAAAGTTCCACCAGATAACGAACAGCACAAATAGTCAGAAACTTATTCTGATTACCTGCCGGATGTTTACCACCTACAACACTGAAAGGGTCATATTCCAGATAGTAACTACCATCTGCATTCTGATTAGCCACTAAGAATTCACCAAACTTCTTGCAGGCATTCAACCATGAAGGGATATCTATTCCATTACGTTTGGCATAACACCATGCATTCAGTAATCCGGCCATTCCGTTACAAGCTTGGCGCATAGAAGTCTTTGCCCAGTTGTCCCATGTACCCCATAGTGCAGCATAACGTGTCTTGGGAAGTCCTAAATCTGTCAATCCTTGAGAAGCCCATAAATTCAGTACATTGCTTCCTCTTACCTTATATTCCTCATTACCAGTCTCCACACCTGCACGAAACAATGCATAGCCAGCTGTAGGTTGTGAGCCAACAAAACCGATCTCATAAGTATTCTTATTTAAGGAGAAATCTGTCAGTTTCACACTCCATGGGAATCCGGGACCTTTTATATCCTTATCAACCGAACTGTCCAGATAATAATGATTAACAGTTTCAATCAATCCCCGATAAGCAGAATTCAAGTTAACATCATAAATCTTTGGATTATACAGATTGAAAGCCAGTTTCCAAGCTTCATTTACAGCATTAGCATAGTCGGAAGTTTTATCTATTTTGAAATAGACATTATAAGTATGTTTATCAAATCCTTTTGTTATGGGATGCATACGTCTGCCCATTCCTCCGGTACGCAAGTCAGAACCTGGATAAGTAACTACAGCAGCAAAAGAGTCAGACTTCTTCCAGTTGACAACACCCACGCCACCAAACTGATAATTTTCGTCGACTACTACACCACGTGAATCATTCAGTACAGTTTCACATTTTGAATCTTTATGTACTAAAGTGAAAGTCAATCCACTTTCTTTTTGACGCATCATCACCACCGGAAGGGGAATGCGGTCTTCTCTATAAAGAAAACTCAAATCAGTAGCGACCGGAATGCCTGCAGGAATATTTCCATCTTTCTCAAAGTTACCTTTATACCAAACAGCAGGAATAAAGTATTCGCTATTTGCCAATACATCTTCCGGTGCAAACTGTAAGCCGAAAGAAGAAGAGAAGCCTTCATCATAAGGATTATCTCCCAACTCAACAACTTTCACGTTGCGTTTCAGTTCAAACTCACCGTTTCCCTTCGCTGTATATACGTCATTTATTTCAAAGACAGTGGTGCGAGGAGTGGTAGTCAGGCGTGCCATCAACTCTACTTTATCACCATCCTTTGTATAAGATGTATAAGTCGGGTAGAAAGTATTCATCTTGACGTCAATCAGTAAAGCAGGATTATGCTCTGTACCCGCATTAAATTCTTTGCCATAAGCAGAGAATGTAACACCATACGTGTTATCTTTCTGACGGGTAATATTCAGTGTTACTTCACCGGATGACAAAGTTGCTTCTTGTGAAAAAGCAAAAGAGGTATAAAGTAAGCAACTTAACAGGAAAAGAAGTTTTAGCGTTTTCATAATAGTACTTCGATTACAATGTAACATTCGTTTTGATGGTGCAAATCTAACGTGAAATAAAATAAGAGGATATCCCTTGCGTACCAAAAAATTGCTCTAATTTGTCTATTTGCAAAATTGCCTCAAACAGCCTCCAGAAAGGGGAAAAGAGCAAAAATGCTCTATTCTTCCAAAAAAATGCTATTTCTGTTCAAAGAGGAAAAATTAGAGTTCATATCCACGTATTGTACGTATAGAAATAAATCAAAGATTACTGATGGACATTTGTTAGTTTTCTGATAATCAGCTAATAGTATTTACCAATGGCTTACTGCAAAATGTAAACGCATTTACTGCCGTATGTAACGGCCTTTACTCCTTATTGTAACACCATTTACCTCGGCATGTAACGAGCTTTACCTCGGTGTGTAAATGGAGTTACCGTGTGGGGTTAACAAAGTTATCATTTGGGATAAATAGAACCTCCATGAAATGAAACAACGATATACTTATCGTTCACCTCACATAAGTAAAAATCGGCTTGCTCTTACAGATTGGTCAAATGCTGTTGTTTTCTGAAAAATTAGCATCATTCCAAAAGGAAAGTTTCGCCTACATTTGCATCGAACTTAAATATATAATATCATGAATATACAACGATTATTAATCTGCATCTGTGTGGTACTAACTGCCGCTATCTCCGCTACTGCTCAAAGCAAAGTATGGAGTACAGAACAAGCTCAGAAATGGGGTAAAGAGAATCCTTGGTATTGTGGAGTTAATTATATTCCTGCCAATGCCATCAACTACACTGCCATGTGGGATAAAACGTCCTTCTCACCCGAAGTGATAGAAAAAGAAATGAAGTTAATGAAGAGTTTAGGTATGAACTGCGCGCGCGTAGTGATGCAATATGCGGTATATGAAGAAGATCCCGCATACTTCATACGTACACTCGACCGCTTTCTAAGTATCTGTGATAAGTACGGTGTAAAAGTAATGCCTATTTTCTTTGATGATTGCGCCTTCGGTGTCAATACAGACCCGACAGTAGGAAAACAACCCGAACCGCTGGAAGGCTGGTACGCCTGGGCCTGGTCTCCATCTCCCGGCTACTCAATGGTAGTAGATGAACGGACTCACGGTAAACTGGAAAAGTATGTAAAAGAAGTAATGAACCACTTCAAAAATGACCCGCGTATCTTTGTATGGGACTTATACAACGAACCTACCAACACCACCATGCCAGAAAGAAGCTGGCCACTCCTCCGTAAAATCTTCACATGGGCGCGTGAAGTGAATCCGAAGCAACCCATCACATCAGGACTCTGGAACGGAAACAAAGAGCTAAATGACTTCCTTGCATCAAACTCAGACATCATCACTTTCCATTGCTATGCTTCGAAAGAAGAAACTGAAAAAGTGATGAAAGAGCATCTTAAACTAGGTCGTCCTACCATCTGTACCGAGTGGATGAACCGTGTAGCTCACTCCACTATCCCGGAAATCCTCCCAATGTTGAAAGAAGCACATGTAGGCAGCATGATGTGGGGACTGGTAAATGGAAAGACGCAGACCCATCTATGCTGGGGACACCGTCCTGAACAATTGCCTTACACTGGAGTATGGCAACATGACATTTACAAAGGAGATTATACCCCGTATTCTGCTAAAGAAATTGAAATAATCAAGAAAACAACCAAGTAGATAGAAAGATTGTTTTTAAACTACGCAGGTCATTGAAAAGTTCTATTTTTCAATGACCTGCGTTTCTTTTATCACTGCTTCACATGACTCTTAGCAAAGTCTTTCGGCAGCACCCCAAACTGCTTTTGGAAGCTCTTTGAGAAGTACGACAACGAGCGTATTCCCACAATCATACAGATTTCATTAATCCTGTACTCCCCTTCCAGCAACAACTCAGCAGCTTTTTTCAAGCGGATGATACGAATAAAGTCACCGGGAGTCAATTCCGTAATCCCCTTTAGTTTCCGGTGCAGACTGGTACGACTCATATTCACTTCCCGTGCCAAATCATCAATATTAAACGTATCATCATCCAGATTCTGCCTGATAATTTCCGTCAGTTTATTCAGGAAGTCCTCATCCGCTTTATTCTGTGCCATACTATTGGTAGCAATATACGGACTATTAACAAAGTTCTGCCGGAGTTTACTTCTGTTTTCCAGCAAATTCTTAATCTGAACCAATAGATGAGGCATCGCAAAAGGCTTCTCCATATACGCATCCGCCCCACTATTCAACCCTTCAATCTTATTGTTCAGTGTAGTCTTAGCCGTCAGCAGAATAATAGGAATATGGCAGGTTTCAAGGTTTGATTTAATCTCATTACACAGTTCCAGTCCATCTTTCAACGGCATCATGATATCCGAAACAATGAGATTTACAATATCTCCCTTGAGTACCTCCATCGCCTCCTCTCCATTATTGGCAGTGAGCACCTTGTAATATCTGCTCAACTGGACAGACAGGAAAGATTGGAGCTCTTCATTATCCTCAACCACCAGTATGGTTTCCTTAGCAGAGAAAGAATCTTCAAGTACCACAGTCGAAATATTCTCTCCGTCAGTTATTGCATCTTCAATCAAAACATCTTCCTCGGTCTGTTGAGCATCAGCCGATGCATTGGTAGGTATTTCCACTACAAAGGAAGTATCTTCCGCCTCTTCATCCAGATACAACTGTCCGTTATGCAGCTGCACCAACGAAGATGCCAACGTAAGTCCGATACCCGAACCCGGTTGCGTAGGATGAGCCCCTTTTATCTGGAAGAAAGCTTCGAAAATACGTTCCCGCATATCCGGTGGAATGGGCGTACCGTCATTCTTCACAGTAATCCGAAAAATGCGGTCATCCTCACTCACCGACAGTATGGCTTTAATGTATGTAGATGAATATTTAATAGCATTATTAAACAGATTACTGCACACCTTCGTTACCGCTTCTTCGTCCACCAGTGCCATCACTGCATGATCGGGACATTCCAGTATCATCTCCAGCTTCTTCCGCTTACCTGTCGGGACGAAACGATTGAATGTATTAGCCACCAATACATTGATATTCCGTACCTTCAGAGACAACGTAAACGCTTTAGACTCTATCTTACGGAAATCCAGCAACTGATTCACCAACACCAGCAACCGATCTGTGTTCCGTTCCATTGTTATCAGGTTCTCTTTCGTTTCATGCTCATCCGGATGGGAGGTCAGAATATAATCGAGAGGCGCCTTGATCAATGTAATCGGAGTTCGTATCTCATGCGCAACATTCGTAAAGAAGTCTATTTTAGCCTTATATATTTCCTCTTTCTTCTGCTGTTCCTGATGAGCCATTTTCTCATCTACCTGCCTCTTCTTCTTCCGTACATAAAATCGGATGACACCGAAAGACATACCCAGAATCAGCAAGGTATATAGTGCGTAAGCCCAAGAGGTCCGCCACAGCGGAGGAATAATATTGATATTCACTACAGTATTCGTATCACTCCAATCATGGCCATCCCTCGAGTATTTGATATGAAGTATATAATCACCGGGAGGAATACTGTTATACGCTATTCTAAAGACATTGTCCACGTAATTCCATTTCTTATCAATCCCCTCCAGCATATAAGCATACTTCCCGTTTCCTTCGGTTGAATAATTCAATGCAGAGAAGCTGAAGCTGAAAGTAGCCTGGTCATAATTCAGGTTAATTGTATTTGCATACGGTATGGCCTTATCCAATACATGATCGGAAGTTCCTACCTGAACCTCCTGATTAAATATATAGAATCCTGTCAGGACGACGGAATACTTGTTTTCATTCGGATGGAAGTTCTTGGGATTGAAAGCTACAAAACCGTCTATACTGCCAAAATATAGTGTTCCATCTTCAGTCTTGATACCGGAATTGTAATTGAACTGCTTACTCCGCAATCCATTAGGAAGATTATACAGCGCCTCAACACTCATCGTTTCAGGATTGAAGTTCACTAACCCGTTACTGGTACTCAACCAGAAATGCTGATGATCATCTTCCAGAATCTTGTACACCACATTGCTGGGAAGTCCTTGTTTCGTAGTGATACGCGTAAAAGTATCATCCATCTCATTGTAACGGCAGAATCCACCGTCCTCGGATGCAAACCACAAGCGCTTTTTGCTATCTTCAAAAACACAGGTAATCCGGTCGTAACAAAGACTGTTAGGATTCTTCACATCATGGCGGAACCTCTTTATTTCCTTGGTATCTGGATTATATCTGACTACCCCAAGATTGTAAGTAGTAAACCAGATATCTCCGTTCTTATCCTCCAGGATATCACTGATGAACATGCCATTCATAGGCATGAATACCTTGAAACCATCTATTTCGGGCACATACGTATAAAGTTCCGTAGTCGAACTCACCCAGGTAGTATTCCGGCTATCCGTATAAATGGCAAATATATCATTATTGAGGATCGAATTTGGGCGTCCATCCTTCTCGTAATGCCTGCAATGGTTTGTTTTTAAATCCAGTACATCTATTCCTTTAGTAAAGGTTCCGATCCATAACTTATCACCTACCAGATTCAGACATTGAATATTCGTAAAAGAAATATTCATCGGTTTAGTCTTATCGGATATATGTGTAAACAGCCCGGTATGGGTATCGTAGTAGTTCAACCCGTTATCTTCCGTGGCAATCCACAAATTACCCTTCCGGTCACTCACAAACTCCCTGACTCTGTAACCGCTAATAGAGTTTTTATAGGCAATGGGATAGAAGTTCTCAAAATAAGAATACTGCTTAGGAATATAGTCCACACCGCCAAAGTAACTTCCAACCCAAATCCCCCCTTCCCTATCTTTAAAAAGGGCATAAATGGCATTATCAGAAATAGACAAATCATTGTATGCTTCATAAGTGATATGCTGAACCGAGCCTCCTTTCAAGACGTAAATGCCACTTTCTGCACCTACCCAATATTCATCTTTTGAAATCTTTTCAATATGCCGCACATAAATATCAGAATTTCGCGATTCGTCAATCTGGAGTTTCTTAGATTCTCCGGTTTCTTTATTGATAAGAAACAATCCCTTGTCCAGAGTACCCAGAAGAATATACTGTTCCTTATAAGCACAGATAGCGGTAGGAGTATTATCATTCCGCGCTAAAAAGGTTGTTTTATCTCCATCGATATCATATTTGATAACCCCTATATCGGGAAAGGCAAGATAAGCGGTTCCATCTTCATCCAGAAATAACGCCCGGGGGGCATAAGCTGTGTAGGGTGCAAACCTATCATGCATATTATAAAGTTTATCCTCCGATGGCTGGTAAATGAATAGTCCGTCACCGGAAAGTATCCATACCCTATCCGACTTATCAATATAAATCTTATTGATAAATCCGTCTACCCTTTCCTGCTTATCTGTTTGCTTATTGAAATTCGAGAAAGTCTCCGTAAAAGGATCATAAAGAGAAATCCCTTTATCCGTGGCAATCCACAAGGTTTTGTCCTTATCTTCAGTGATGCAGTATATCATACTGTTCCGAAGTTCATTAATAGAGTCACCACGTTGGTAGACCTTAAAGTCATGTCCATCGAACCTGTTCAGACCGTTCTTAGTTCCCACCCAGATAAACCCTTTGCTGTCCTGAAACAAGCACATTACCGTATTATGTGACAAACCGGAATTATTATTATAATGTTTAATCTGTTGTGCCCAAAGGTTCCCCAAACAGAATATCCCCAAGAATAATATTAGTATAATCTTTCTCATAAGAATATGTTTTTCATATAGCTCGAACTACTGATGCAAATTTAGGAATTAAAATCAATTCCGGCATAAGAAGAGCATAGAATAAAGCCCAAAAGGCCCATTCTGGTCGAAAAACGCTAAAAATGGCAAAATAGTATCTTTTCAACACCTCCTGACCCTTCTCATTAATATATAGAATGAGTGAAAAGTGTCATTTTTTGGTGTTGTATTGCCAAGGCTTTGGGCTAATCTTCAGTATGTTTGCAGCAGGCAGAGTTAGATTTGTTAATCACTAAATTTATGTAGTTATGCAAAACTGTAAAACCAAAAGAGAAGTAATAAAAATGGTGCTGGATGGTCAAAAACCTCCTTATGTACCTTGGTCTTTCAAATTCACGCAGGAGCCCAAAGAACAACTGCAAAAGTACTACGGTGTAGAAGATCTGGACGTAGTATTAGGCAACCATGTTCTTCAGTTAGGTAGCGATATCGGTTTCTTCGAATACCTGGGCAATGACCTGTATCAAGATGTATTTAAAGTAGTATGGGATCGCAGCATCGACAAAGACATCGGTGACGTAAAAAGTATCGTGTTGCCGGAACCCACCTTGGAGAGATATACATTCCCCGACCCACTGGATCCCCGCTTCTTTGCAAACATCGAATCGGAAATAACAGCCAAACCGGATATGTTCCCTTACAGGACAGAATCACAGTATCCGTAGATTGGAACAAGGTACCCCAAGGTGACGATGTTGTAGGTGTTATCGAATTGACTTCTGCTAATCAGACAAAGAAAGTATTCGTCCCCGTCTTCAATCCGGCAAGCCCCACAGTTGAGGAGCTCAAAGGAATGTATATAGAAGACAACGGATGTGTTTCCATCAATGCCGGTAAATTCCACCGGAAAGTGGAAAATAGCGGTATAAAAATCAGAACTATCAAGGGATTGGGATACGAGAACGATTGTGTTCAATTGGGAGAAGCTACCCAGAATGTGCCCAATATGTGGTTCACTAACAAAAGCCCTAAAGCCGAATATGACTTCTATACATTCAATGGTGGTAATGCAACCGTACATGTTTATGCCCTACCCTTGTTCCCTATCGACTCCAAACATGATACCCGTTACGGTATCATGATCGATGACGGCATGGTACAATGGATGACTACTTCGGCTAAAGAATACTCCAGCCAATGGAGACTGAATGTGTTCCGTAACAGTACCATCAGCACTATCAATGTAAATGTCGACAAGCCCGGCAAACACACCTTGAAACTAATCTGTGCCGACCCGGGTATGATTATCCAGAAAGTAGTCATCGACTTCGGTGGAATGAAGCGCTCTTACTTAGGTCCTAACGTAACATACATAAAATAATAATAATTATGGAATTAAAGAAAATCTTGATTGCAGCCGTATTGGCTGCCGGCATGGCATTTCAGACAAATGCCGCAGATATTCCGCGCAAGGAATATCCCCGCCCTCAGTTTGAACGGACAGCATGGGTGAATTTGAACGGTGAATGGGATTACACATTCGATTTCTCCAATTCGGGTATGGAGCAGGAGTATCACAAAGCTACTTCCTTCTCAGGAAAGATAACAGTACCTTTCTGTCCGGAAAGCAGTTTATCCGGTGTAGGGCATAAGGACTTTATCAATCATATCTGGTATCATCGGGAGATAAGTATTCCGCAGGATTGGAGCGGCAAGAATGTATTGCTGAATTTCGGAGCTGTCTACTACAATTCTGAGATTTACATTGACGGAGCTTTGGCAGGACGTCACTTCGGCGGTAGTTCTTCTTTCAGCATCGATATCACCAAGTTAGTGACTCCGGGTAAGGTACACCACCTAGTAGTACGCGCATCCAGTGATTTGCGTTCGGGCATGCAGAGTGCCGGTAAGCAGAGCCTGCAATTTGGTTCTTACGGCTGTAACTATACCCGTACTACAGGTATCTGGCAGACTGTATGGATGGAAGCGATCAATCCTTCCGGCTTAAAATCCGTACAAGCCGTTGCAGACGTCGATCAGGAGCAATTGGTCGTATGGCCTACATTCTACAGTGACAGTAACAACAAGCTGAAGATTACGCTGAAAGATGGTAATAAAGTCGTTGCTGCTGCCACAGTGAAAGGTACCAACAGTTCTGTGGCCGTACTTCCGGTAAAGAAAGCCAAACTTTGGTCACCGGAATCACCTTTCCTATACGACATTACTTATCAGATGATTGATCCGGCAGGAAAGGTTATCGATGAAGTATCATCTTACATAGGTATGCGCAAAGTGCATATTGAAGGAAATAAGATTTATCTGAATAACAAGCCTTACTATCAACGCCTGGTACTGGATCAGGGTTTCTATCCCGATGGCATCTGGACAGCTCCTACCGATGAAGCATTGAAACGCGACATCGAGTTATCGATGGCTGCCGGCTTCAACGGAGCACGCCTGCATCAGAAGGCATTCGAAGAACGCTTCTATTATTGGGCAGATAAACTGGGTTATATTACTTGGGGAGAGGCTCCAAGCTGGGGTATGGATGCCAATAACATAGAGGTGGCACGCAATTTCCAGGTTGAATGGTCGGAACTGGTACTTCGTGACCGGAACCATCCTTCTCTATTGATCTGGACACCGATGAACGAAGAATGGTGGCCTGATTTGGTTCAGTACCCACGTTTTACGACCGATTTATACAATCTGACGAAGTCACTCGACCCTACCCGCCCGGTAAACGATGCCAGCGGTGGTTGCCACATCAAAACAGATATATGGACTGTACACAACTACGAACAGGATCCTGCCAAGCTGAAAGATATCATCTACAAAGATGGTAAATTCTTCCAGGCTCCCAACTATAAGATTGGAGTACCTGCAGCCAATATTGGCTTCAACGGTTTACGCCAGAATGCAGTATATGACTTCCCGGTATATGATGGCAAAATGCCATATCTGATTGATGAAGTAGGGGGTATTAAATGGGTGAAAGACCAGGATAAGACCAACTCAAGCACACAATCATGGGGTTACGGCACACCTCCGAAAACTGAAAAGGAATTCCTGGAACGACTGGAAGGTCAGATGAATGGCATTCTCGAATTGAAAGATCAGGTTTGGGGATATTGCTATACTCAGCTGACGGATGTGGAACAGGAACAAAACGGTATTTATTACTATGACCGTACTCCTAAGTTTGATACGAAACTTATTCACAGTATCTTCAGTAAGAATCCTGAAGATCTGGAAGGCACTTATACCAATCCATTATGCAATTATGGTCCGGATCCCTGGGCTATCTGGCACGATGGTTCCTACTATTACATGCATACCATGGTCGACAGCCTCGTGTTGTGGAAGACGCAGGATGTGACCGACATTCGTAATGCAGAGAAGAAAACAATCTGGATTCCGACAGACCCGTCTAATAAGCATAACCTGTGGGCACCCGAGATTCACAATATTGATGGAAAGTGGTACATCTATTATGCAGCCGATGACGGTAACTCCGACAATCACCAGATGTATGTACTGGAAAATACAAACAAAGATCCGTTCAAGGGAGAGTTCGTGATGAAAGGCCGCATCAGTACGGATAAAGATAACAACTGGGCTATTGATGGATCAGTATTCGAAAACAAAGGCAAATTATACATGGTTTGGTCCGGTTGGCAAACCCGTCGTGTGGATACCGAAACCCAATGTATCTACATTGCCGAGATGAAGAATCCTTGGACACTGGGTTCCGAAAGAGTCCTGATCTCTAAACCGGAACTGGAATGGGAACGCCACTACATTAACGAAACCGGTTGGAATCCTCCACACAAAGTATTTGTGAACGAAGGACCTCAACCGTTGAAGAGCCCGAAGGGTAAATATATTCACGTTGCTTATTCGGCAAGCGGTGTATGGACTCCGTACTATGCTTTGGGCATGCTGACAGCAGATACGAATGCAGACTTGTTGGATCCGGCATCCTGGAAGAAAGCTCCCCAGCCTCTGTTCCGCCAGTCTCCTGAAAATGGAGTATACGGTACAGGACACAACAGCTTCTTCAAATCACCTGATGGCAAAGAATGGTATATCCTGTATCATGCTCGCGACACTCAGGTAGATCCTCCGGGCATGGGCGATACAAGATCTCCCCGTGCTCAGAAGATAGAATGGAAAGCTGACGATTACCCTGTATTAGGTACACCTTATCCAAAGACGATGCGGTTGAAAAAACCGTCAGGGACAAAGGTTAAATGATTAAACTGAAACTCTGAAATCAACAAACAATAATGAACAAAGCATCTTTATGGATAAGTTGCCTTATGCTGTTTCTCCTTGCCGGCTGTACGAATGCCGGCAAGCAGGCAGCTGAGGAAGAAACAACTTTCACCAATCCGGTCATCTATGCTGATGTACCGGATGTTGACGTTATACGCGTAGGTAGTGATTACTATATGATTAGCACTACCGCACACATGTCACCCGGAGCGCCTATCATGCACTCCAAAGACATGGTTAACTGGAAAATCATCAGCTATGTGTTTGATGAACTCAAAGAGAGCCCATACAATGATCTGGAAGGCGGTAATATCTACAGCCGCGGACAATGGGCTGCTTCCTTACGCTATCACGACGGGCTTTTCTATGTATTCTTCGGTACAGGAAACAAATCCTACATTTATACGGCAAAAGATCCGGCAGGAAAATGGGAACAGAAGCTTGTGATTGATGAGTATCTGCACGATGCTTCCATGTTGTTCGACGATGATGGACGCATTTATCTGGCTTATGGTGCACGCCATATCCGTATCATTGAATTCAATAAGGATTTGTCTGGAATCAATCCTAACGGCTTACAGGTAGAAGTTATCCCCGGTGAGCCACAAGGGTTACTGGAAGGCACTCACTTCTATAAATTCAATGGTAAATATTACCTCACTCTGATCTGGTGGCCGGAAGGCGGCATACGCACACAACTCTGCTTCCGTTCCGATAAAGTGTCCGGACCTTATGAGATGAAAACCATTCTTTCGGATGATCTCGGATATGCCAATCACGGTGTAGCACAAGGATGCTTCATCGATACAGAAGCAGGCGAATGGTATGGTATGCTATGTTGTTTCAGGACCACGAAGCCGTAGGCCGTGTACCTGTGCTGATGCCTTGCCGTTGGGAAAATGGTTGGCCCATGCTGGGGGACGAAAATGGCAAAGTGCCTCCGGTAATGAAAGTACCCGTACAAGGATATGATGAAAAGACGGAACTGGTAGTCAGCGACAACTTCGACGAAGCTCCCAAGCTGGGACTGACCTGGCAATGGAATCATAATCCGGATAATTTGCTATGGACTCTCACCGAACGCCCGGGCTATCTGAGACTGAAAACCGGAAAAGTAGTAAAGAACCTCTTCGAAGCCCGCAACACACTGACGCAACGCACTGAAGGTCCCAAATGTAGTGGTGTCGTTTCCTTAGACCTCACCTTCATGAACGATGGTGACTATGCAGGATTGGCAGCATTCTGTTCTGAACCGGGAATCCTCTCTGTCGTGAAAGAGTATGGAAAAAAGTATCTGGTGATGACCGACCGCAATGTAGAAAAAGCACGGCGCGAACTGAATCAGGATATCGTCTTCCTGAAAATGGAGTGTGATTTTACCACTGACTATGCCCAATTCTCCTATAGCCTGGATGACACTAACTGGACTCCGATAGGCGACAAATTCCACATGATATTCAGTATGGCGCACTTCACTGGTAATAAATTCGCTATATTCAATTATGCCACAAAGGCTGCCGGTGGATACGTGGATGTTGATTTCTTCCGTTACGAAAAGCAATCTAATTAATAGAATATGAATAAACTGATGATTTTGGTATGTGCCATCCTAGTGGTTGGATGTACCGCAACAACAAAAGAAGAACTGACTGAATCCGGATTGAAGCGAAGCGATTTCCAGACAGAAGTCGATGGTGAAAAGACAGACCTGTTTGTGTTGAAGAACAAAAACAACATGGAAGTTTGCATCACTAATTTCGGAGGCCGTATTGTATCGGTCATGGTTCCCGATAAAGATGGTAACATGAAGGATGTGGTTCTGGGATTCGACTCTATACAGGACTATATCAAATATCCGTCCGACTTCGGAGCAAGCATTGGACGATATGCCAACCGCATCAACCAAGGGCGCTTCACACTGGATGGTGTGGAGTACCAGTTGCCACAAAATAACTATGGTCATTGTCTGCATGGTGGACCGAAAGGTTTCCAGTACCGTGTATACAAAGGAGTACAAAAGAACGATCAGGAGGTACAACTGACTTATCTGGCAAAGGACGGAGAAGAAGGATTTCCCGGTAACCTGCAGTGTACGGTTACTATGAAGTTGACGGATGATAACGCCATCGATATTCAATATGAAGCCGAAACGGATAAGCCGACTATTGTCAATATGACCAATCATTCTTACTTCAATCTGGATGGTGATCCCACAACTGATAACTCTGCCTATCTGTTAACGTTGAATGCCGATAACTACACCCCGATAGACAGCACTTTCATGACAACAGGCGAGATTGCAACGGTAGAAGGAACTCCCATGGATTTCAGAAAGCCTACAGCAATCGGTGCAAATATCAATCAGGAGTTTGAACAGCTGAAGAGTGGAAACGGAATAGACCATAACTGGGTACTGAACACTCAAGGGGATGTAACTAAAGTATGCGCTACTCTTGAATCACCCAAAACCGGTATAGTTCTGGATGTTTATACCAATGAACCTGGCATACAGGTATATTGTGGAAACTTCCTAGATGGTACTCTGACGGGGAAGAAAGGCATTGTTTATAACTTCCGTGCAGCAGTTTGCCTGGAGACGGATAAATATCCCGATACGCCTAATAAACCGGAATGGCCGTCGGCAGTGTTAAGACCGGGAGAAAAGTACCAAAGCCAATGCATCTATAAATTCTCGGTACATAAGTAATACAAAGAGAATCTGGTCTCTGTTATCCTGATATAAAAGAAGAATCTGCTTTCCCTGTGTATGAAAAAGAAGCAGATTCTTCTTTTTGTTTCGTAGAAGAGAGTGTATGGTGAACCGGATTAATGGTAGGAGTTCCGATACTCCTGCGGAGTAAGTCCTGTTGTCTTTTTAAAGAGCCGATTAAAGTAAGAATAGTCATCAAAAGAAAGGGAAAAAGCCACGTTCTTTACAGACATCTCATCTGTTACCAGGATGAGTTGTGCTTTTTCTATTTTCTTCTGATTGATATATTTTGAAGGAGTCACACCAGTCTCTTTTTTGAATAAACGGATAAAATGATCTTTTGACAAACATGAGTTCTCAGACAGAGTTGTCAGGTCTATAGCCTCATAGATATGTTTGCGTATATAAAGAATAGCTTTCTCTATTCGATCGTCTTTCGTCTCTACTTTAACTTGCGCACGCTTCAAGAAATGTGCCAGTAACTGATATACAATACCACGTGATTCAACCTTATCACATAACGCACGCTGCTTGTTCTTCAGAAGATTCTCCATCAACGTTGAGTTATTATCATAAGTCGAAGGGTCCGACTTAGGCAAACTCATGTGAGGGTTTATTGCACATAGACGCTGAAATAGAGCCAAATCTAACTCTCCGGCAGGTATCTCAACCGGAAATTCCCACTCATCCAATAAATTTGTATCTGATTGATGCTCTTCATAAACATGCAGGTAGTAATGGCAAAAATAGGAATTGCATATATAACTATGTATAGTAAAAGCTGGAATAAAATACAGATAGTTTGGTTTTAAAATTTGTACGCTCCCCGATAACTGTATTTGGGCAGTCCCTTCCGTTATATAATATAAGCGCGTAAACGGACTATTTACATTCTTCCAGTTCCAATCTGCATTATGCACAGCTAAACCGACATTCAACACAAGAGGGTGTAACTTATCAACCAATGAAACCATAGTATATAGTATTTAGTAACTCGATAAAGGTAGGTGAATTTCTTTATCATTCAAAACGATTATCGATATTCTCAATATAAAAATCGTTTTTATCCTATCATATCAGATATATCCTATTTATATAATCGATATTTTCCAATACAAACACTTTTTAATCCTATTATAACTATTAATTAATCCATATCTTTGCAATGTACAATAGAAACAAAATTAATACCTATGAGAACCAGAATTTTATTAGCCTCTTTAGTTCTTTCAATAGGAACCTTATCTGCCCAGAACTATCAGGTTCCGGTTTCAGAAAAGAACGAACCTATGATGAAAGGTAAATTCCAACCTACATGGGAGTCTTTGGAGAATTACCAAGTTCCCGAATGGTTTAGGAACGCAAAATTCGGAATATGGGCGCATTGGGGACCTCAGTGTGTAGAAGGCTCGGGCGACTGGATGGCACGCTCCATGTATATGGAAGGAACATCAGAATATAAGCATCATGTAGAGCACTACGGTCATCCTTCTGAAGTGGGATTCAAAGACATCATCCCTTTATTTAAAGCAGAAAAATGGAATCCGGATGAACTGGTTGCATTCTATAAGAAAATAGGAGCGCAGTATTTCTTTGCTTTAGGTAACCATCACGATAACTTTGACCTTTGGGATAGTAAATATCAACCATGGAATTCAAAGAACATGGGTCCGAAACGTGATATCTTGGCAGAATGGGAAAAAGCGGCACGCAAATACGAGCTTCCATTTGGTATCAGTTTCCATGCTGACCATGCCTGGACCTGGTATGAACCCTCCCAACGTTATGACAGACACGGACCTAAAGCCGGTGTCCCTTACGATGGCACTTTAACAAAAGCGGATGGTAAAGGCAAATGGTGGGAAGGATACGACCCTCAGGATTTATATGCACAAAATCATCCGATGAGTAAAGGTAGCTGGGCGGATGGCATGATTCATAGCCAATGGGCTTGGGGAAACGGGGCATGTTTGCCTACTCAGGAATACTGCACAAACTTCTATGACCGTACCGTAGATGCCATCAACCGCTATAATCCCGATCTGATTTATTTTGATGTGACTGTAGCTCCATTCTATCCAATCAGTGATGCCGGACTGAAGATTGCGGCTCACTTCTATAACCACAATATGGCGACCCACAAAGGCAAGTTGGAAGCCGTCATGTTGAGTAAGATATTGGATGAAAACCAACGCAAAGCCATCGTCTGGGATGTAGAACGCGGTGCACCCAATGAAATAATGGAGCGACCCTGGCAGTCCTGTTCATGCATTGGCGGATGGCATTACACTACATCTGTCTATGAGAATAACTGGTATAAATCAGCCTCGGATGTCGCAAAACTGTTGATTGACATCGTAAGTAAGAATGGTAATCTGCTTCTCAGTGTTCCATTGCGGGCCGACGGTACGTTTGATGAAAAAGAAGAAAAGATACTGAATGAATTCGGCGAATGGATGAATATTAATAAAGAAGCTATCTACAGCACCCGACCTTGGGAAGTGTTCGGCGAAGGTCCGATAGCCGAAGCCGATATTAAAATCAATGCACAAGGATTCAACGAAGGAGCATATAGCAAAGCTACGGCACAAGAGATCCGTTTCACCCAAACCAAGAAGGATTTATATGCCACGGTTCTGGCTTGGCCGGAAAATGGAAATGTAATCATCAAATCATTAGCTGCCGACAGCAAACTATTTCCGCAAAAGATAAGGAAGGTAGAACTGCTCGGATATGGCCCGGTACGATTCAACCGCACAGCAGAAGGGCTTTCCATTAATCTGCCGGAGAAAAAGCTCAACAACATAGCTCCCGTCTTTAAAATAAAGAAATAAAATCATAAGGAATAAGAGAGTATTTATCGGCTTTTTTTAAGTCGATAAGCTCTCGCTATACCTTAAAAATAACCCAATAATCAATTAAAATTATGAGAAACAGATTAACGTATGGACTTATGCAACCAATGAGATTCATAATGATCCTATTGGTTTGTCATCTTAGCAACGCTACTTGGGCACAAGTGCAAAGCAATGTGAAAGGCTTAGTTACCGATTCTTCTGGCGAACCCCTGATTGGGGTAAGCATATTGGTTAAAAGTACCAATAATGGAACTGTCAGCGATCTGGATGGTAAATTTACCGTAACAGCTAAAACCGGAGATATTCTCCATATCAGTTATGTAGGTTATATTTCTCAGGAGATAAAGGCAGAAGAGAATAAGCAGCTTCGCATCATTATGGAAGAAGATACGAAGAAGCTGGAAGAAGTTGTAATCGTAGGTTATGGTACACAAAAGAAGGTGAATCTGACAGGATCTGTATCTTCCATATCGGCCGAAGACTTAGCCAGCAAACCTGTGATGAGTACTGCACAAGCATTGGCAGGTTTAGCACCGGGACTGAGTGTTTTACAAACTTCCGGTCGTCCGGGAACAGGAGCAACGGTCAAAATACGTGGTACAGGTACCTTCTCCAATGCCGGAACAGATCCGTTAGTATTGATTGACGGTTTATCCGGGAATATAGACGATATAGACCCCAACGACATTCAGAGTATTTCTTTCCTGAAAGATGCCGCCTCAGCCTCTATTTACGGTAACCGTGCCGCTAATGGTGTCATCCTGGTTGAAACCAAAAAGGGAGTACAAGGAAAGACTACCATCACATACAGTAATTCTTTTGGTTGGCAACGTCCCACAGAGTTACCGGATTTCCTGCCATCATGGGAATATGCAGAATACTACAATATGGCTATGCGCAATATGGATAAGCAAGATGCCTACCTCCCTGAAGAGATACAGAAATTCAAAGACGGCTCAGACCCCGATAATTATCCTAATGTAAATCATCTGAAATGGCTATTGGAGTCAGGTTCCGGTTTCCAACATCAGCATAACGTCAGCATACAAGGCGGTAATGCCACAACGAACTACAACTTATCAATAGGCTACCGCAACCAGGAAGGTATGACGGCAAATACTTCTAACGAACGTATGACAGCATTATTCACTATGAAAAGTGAAATAGCTAAAGGACTTACCCTCAATCTGAATATTAACGCCTATAACAATAAATACAATGCTCCCAATGGAGAGCCTCAAAGTATTGATGGGATGATAGGATATGCCGTACGCCAGGGTCCTATCTATGCAGGCCAGAAGTCTGACGGCAGTTTTGGGTATCAGGACAATTACAGCCCGGAGGCATGGCTGGCAAGTGAATCTTTCGTGCAAAACATCAATAGAAATATCAGTGCTTCCGGTCAGTTGAAATGGGACACTCCTGTTGAAGGACTCTCTTTCATCGGAAAAGCAGGGGTTAATTACTGGACTAAGTATGACAAAGCTTATCGTGCGGATACTTATTTTGATGAAAGTAAGACTGTGGGACCGGCTTCTTTGAACGTCTGGACAGCCAACAATACATACACTACTTTCGAAGCATTGGCTACTTATGAAAAGCGGATAAAAGATCATAGTTTTAAGTTACTGGCAGGTACATCCGTAGAGCAATCAGCCAATAGAGGGTTAGAAGGTTACAGAAATACATTCCCCAATAACTATCTATATGAATTAGGTTCCGGTGACAAAGCAACAGCTACGAATAACAGTTCACTGGAAGAATACGCATTATTATCTTTCTTCGGACGTATCAATTACTCACTGAAAGACCGTTATCTGTTGGAAGCCAATTTGCGATATGATGGTTCTTCCCGTTTTGCAGACGGACATCGTTGGGGAATCTTCCCATCTGTATCTGCCGGATGGAGAATTTCAGAAGAAGACTTCTGGAAGAACAGTTCCGTTTCTAATATATTCGATAATCTGAAGGTTCGCGCTTCCTACGGTGTATTGGGAAATCAAAACATCGGTGTCTATCCGTATCAGCAAACTTACAGCCTTGGACAAGATTATCCTTTTGGCAATCCTGCCGCCCTGCAACCCGGTGCTGCCGCAGGAACTTATAATAATCCGGAAATAACCTGGGAGAAGACAGCTATCACGGATATCGGTTTGGATTTCAGTCTGTTTAACGGACGCTTTACCGGTACTTTGGACTACTTCTATAAATATACCTCAGACATTCTGGCACCGGTAGAAGTATCCAGCATAATGGGACGCGGGGTTGGACAGTCAAACATTGGTGCTGTATCCAATAAGGGTATCGAGGTGAATCTTACTTATAACGGACAAATCGGACGTAACTTCCGCTTTAGCATCTCTCCTAACTTTACCTGGGTAAAGAATGCCGTAGAGAAACTGGCAAATGGTGCTACTGAAGAAATCAATAATAACCGTATTGTGGGACAACCTATCGGAATAATTTATGGTTACGAGACAGATGGTTTATTCGTAGACCAGGCTGAAATAGATGCAGCTCCCGAACAATTGGTTGGTAAATCAAGCCTAAAACCGGGCTATGTGAAATACAAAGACATCAGCGGTCCTGACGGAGTGCCTGATGGCAAAGTGGATGCACAATATGACCGCACCGTATTAGGAAGCACCACCCCTAAATTCTATTATGGTCTGAATCTGTCAGCATCTTACAAAGGACTCGATTTCTCCGCTTTACTGCAAGGTTTGGGAGGACACAAACGCCTCATCGGTTCTTATATGGCCTATGCATTTTACAATGGGGGACAAATCCAGAGATGGCAGGCAGATAATTGCTGGACAGAAGCAAATCCCAATAAATGGGCAGAATATCCACGTTTGGAAACTCTGAATATGAATAATACAAACCTTCAGACCTCTGATTACTGGGTACGTAATGCCAGTTTCCTGCGTGTGAAGAATGTGCAAATAGGATATACCTTCCCAAAAACATGGACAAAGAAAATAGGAATGGAAAATGTACGTGTCTATGTGAGCGGGCAGAATCTGTTCTCTTTCAACAGTTTCTATAAAGGTTGGGACCCGGAAAATGAAATTGCTACAGGAGATGGTCCATCCTATTATCCTATCAATAGCATCTATTCATTTGGATTTAATATCAAGTTCTAAGTTAACGATTCAATCAAGAACAATATGAAAAATATATATCATACATTAGAAATAACAAAAGCCTGTTTAGTTACTTTGGCTTTATCATTGGTAACAGTAAGTTGTTCAGACTTATTAGATAAAGAACCTCCTTCATCTATTTCTGATGGTAGCTTTTGGACAGGTGAAGGAGATGCTATGCTGGCATTGACCGGATGTTATCGTTTCCAGACCGGCTGGTCGCATGATGATTTTGCCACCCCACAAGGATTGCTCTATCTGGACTTTGCCGGAGGAAATGGTACGGAAAAAGAAAACTTTTCCACATTGATGGCAAGTTCCAACACAGTTGCCACCAATAGTAATCTGCGCTGGTTTTGGGGAAACGCCTATACCCAGATAGCCAAATACAATGTCTTCCTGGAAAATATAACGGACTGTCCTATGGATGGAGATAAAAAAGAAATCTGGTCAGCCGAAGTGAAATGCCTGCGTGCCTATTTCTTATTCAATCTTGCATTTTATTATAAAGATGTACCGATGCCATTGAAAACATTGTCAGTAGAAGAAGCTAACACCATCTCACAAACTCCACAAGCGGACGTCTATGCTCAGGTGGAAACTGATTTGAAAGCAGCCATCAATCTATTGCCAACCAAATACTCATCGGAAGAATATGGACGTTTCACGAAAGGAGCAGCACAAGTATTGTTAAGCCGTCTCTATCTGGCACAGGAGAAATGGTCGGAAGCCGCTGCTGTTTTGCGTAGCGTCATTGATTCCGGAATATATGAACTGGATCGCCGTTATGGTGAAGATAGTTATGAAAAGCTATTCCAGATAGGCGGAGAATATAGTCCTGAAACAATATTCTGCATCATGGGAGTAAAGGACTTATATACAAATTCACGTTATCAATATTTGTATCCTGAGGCTGCTTACGGTGGTTGGCACCAATTTGCCCCTTATAATGAACTGGTCAAAGAGTACTTTTGTACAGACGGTAAGGATATAAAAACATCTGAAGTATATGATGAAAATGACCCCTATGCAAATCGTGATTTACGTTTATATGCGTCCGTCTTCTTGCCGCCATTGGGAAGTTATCCCGGAAGTACATATAACGACATAACCTACGACTGTTTCAAAGGTGCCAACACTTCAGATTACTATAACAAGTTTGCCCTGTTTAATGGTTATTGCCCCAAGAAAGGATGTGATCCTTCCATAATCAATAATTTGGGAGCTACTCCCACTTATACGCCGATAATGCGTTATGCAGAAGTCTTGTTAAGCTATCTGGAAGCTTTGAACGAAGCTCAGCCAAGTGCCGTAGACCAAGACATTCTCGACCTTACAATAAACGACATTCGTGACCGTGTAAAATTAACAAAGCTTGAAAAAGCCAATATGTCTCAGGAACTAATCCGTGAAGCTGTCCGCAAAGAAAGGCGGGTTGAACTGGCTTTTGAAGGCCTGCGTTATTATGATGTATTGCGTTGGGGCATTGCCGAAAAAGAGTTGAACCATACATTCACAGGCGTTAAACTATCAGACGATCCCAAAGCCCGGAATTATCGGGGAAGCGGAACTGCAGCTTCTCCGGTTGATGAAGACATGTATTATCAGTTTGAGAAGCGCACCTGGTCACCTCATAACCGTTATTTCCCAATACCACAGAATGATCTGAATGTCAATAAGAACCTCAAACAGAATACAGGATACAATTAGTTTTTATTTAATGGACAAGTAATTAATAGGTATGGTTAAGTATCCGGAACTTTGTCTCCGGATACTTATATTATTATATAGTTTTTTAATGCAATAAGATTATGACAAATAAAGGATATCAAGTAAAGGAATACCATTGCCCGGTGAAAAGATATTGCCAGACTATGGATTTAAAAGACAATCCAAAACTAATTAAGGAATACATCAGGTGCCACAGCAAACCTGAAGCCTGGCCGGAAATAAGAGCCGGCATTCGTTCAGTAGGTATTTTAGAGATGGAAATCTATATATTAGGTTCCCGGTTATTCATGATTATAGAAACACCGCTTGACTTCGATTGGGAAACAGCTATGGACAAGCTTTCTCATTTACCCAGACAAGCAGAATGGGAAGAGTATGTATCCAAATTTCAGGAGTGTGTACCTACAAGCACCTCTGCAGAGAAATGGAAATTGATGGAGCGAATGTTTCATCTATATGAATAGTAAGAATTCTGATAGAAAAGCTTTACTTTGCTTTTTCTTAAAGTAGGTATAACCTTAAAACGATTATAATATTATGAAGAAAAGTCTTTTTATCAGTTTAATGTTAGGGATTCTGATTTCAGAGCCAATAACAGCGCAGACAGGAGCAGACAATCCTTTCGGTAACGCTTTGATACCTGACATGATTGCAGATGCAAGCATTCAGGAAATAAACGGAACGTTCTATTGTTATGCTACCACTGACGGATATGGTCGGGGATTGGAAACTTCGGGACCGCCTGTGGTATGGAAATCAAAGGACTTTGTTCATTGGAGCTTTGACGGTACTTATTTCCCTTCTGCCGCGAAAGAAAAGTACTGGGCACCCAGCAAGGCTGTCGCTGCCAATGACAAATACTACATTTATCCGACAATAAACGGATATATGTATCCCGCAGTAGCGGATAGTCCGGATGGTCCTTTCAGGCTGGCCCGCGGAAAAGATGAGTTTCATAAACCTTTCACGACTTCCACCTTATTACAAACAGAAGATCCCGGAGGCATTGATGCTGAGGTGTTTATTGATGACGACGGTCAGGCTTATGTGTTCTGGGGACGCAGGCATGTGGCTAAACTTAATAAAGACATGATAACGGTGAATTCGGACATTCAAATGATCTCCACTCCCCGCAAAGAATATTCCGAAGGACCCATTTTCTTTAAAAGACAAGGAATATACTATTATTTATACACCATTGGAGGAGACGAAAAGTATCAGTACGCCTATGTGATGAGCAAGGTTTCTCCAATGGGGCCGTTTGAATTTCCCAAGCAGGATATCATTTCCACGACTGATTATAAGAAGGGCGTCTTCGGTCCGGGACATGGTTGTGTATTCAGTCCGGAAGGAACGGATGATTATTATTTCGCTTATCTGGAGTTTGGACGGCGTAGTACAAACCGGCAAACTTATGTAAACCGATTGGAGTTTAATGAAGACGGCACCATCCGGCCTGTCGAACTTACTCTGGATGGAGTGGGTGCCTTGCGGAAGGTAAAGCGGGAGAAGAAAATAAAGGTAGACACCATTTATGCGTCCAGTATAGCAGAGCCTTTACACATCAAACCGATGAAGGATACTTTGTGCCGCCGAACAGAATATTTCGTTCCCGCTTTTGCAGCAGACGGGGCCAATGGCTCGCGATGGATGGCGGCTGACAGGGATAATGAAAGCTGGATTGTTGCAGATTTGGGAACAACCAGAAAGGTGCGCCGCAGTGAAGTCTACTTTGTGCGTCCCACAGCCGGACATGCCTATCTGCTTGAAGGTTCGAACGATGGAAAGGTATGGGAAGCTTGTGGAGGACATGAAGATATAAGAATACAGTCGCCGCATACGGATGCACCGGGCAAGAAATACCGGTATCTCAGGATAAAGATATCAGAGGGCGTAAAAGGAATTTGGGAATGGAATATTTACTAATAAGAAGTTAGTATGAAACACCTATTAGCACTAATCTTTTGCGTATATTTTAGCGGCAGCCTGATGGGGCAGCAACAAACCGAATGGGGGAACTGGAAAAACTGGGGCGACCAGGAAGACGGTACCTACCTGAACCCCATCATTCCGTCAGATTATAGCGATATTGATTGTATCCGGATTGGTGAAGACTATTATGCAATATCCTCCACCTTCCAGTTCTCTCCGGGAATGACGCTGCTACATTCCAAAGACCTGGTGAACTGGGAAATATGCAGCAATATTATAGATGACCTGACCCAAATAAGTGAATCCCTGAACTGGACCCGCATGGATCGCTATGGCCGTGGCGTGTGGGCCGGAACCCTCCGCCATCATAACGGGCGTTTCTATTTGTTCTTCGGTACACCCGACGAAGGGTACTTCATGACCTCTGCCGCTCACCCCGAAGGTCCGTGGGAACCACTGACACCACTTCTTGCCGAAGCAGGCTGGGACGATTGTACTGCAATGTGGGATGACAACGGGAAAGCCTACTTTGTCGGCACCCATTTTGCCGACGGATATAAAACCTATCTCTTTAAAATGGCTGAAGATGGAAAAAGCATCAACCAGAAATCTGCGGTACTCATCAATTCGGGCAGTGGCAGGGAAGCCAGTAAATTGATTAAGGTGAACGGCTGGTATTATCTTATTTTCAGTGAGCATAAGCCGGGAGTGGGCCGTTACGTCATGGCAAAGCGTTCCAGGAAGTTGACAGGGCCCTATAAAGAGGAGAGACAATTGGCACTGCCCGGTTGTGAAGCCATGGAACCGAATCAGGGAGGCATCATCTTGGGAAAAGATAATAACTGGTATTTCCTGACCCACCACGGCACGGGAGATTGGAGCGGGCGAATTGTCAGTCTGCTACCCGTTACGTGGGTAGATGGCTGGCCCATACCGGGTGAAGTGCTTCCCCAGGACATCGGTGCAATGAAATGGGGGGGAAAGATGCCTTTCAAATATATTGAGAAACTATCTATCAAGCGTAGTGATGATTTCGATGATGAACGGCTCGCTCCGCAGTGGCAGTGGAACTATCAGCCAAGAAAGGAATACTTTTCACTCACCGAACGTCCGGGCTGGTTACGCCTGAAAGCTTACCGCCCCTTAGAGGCCGATAAACTGCTGAAAGCCGGCAATACACTTACGCAGAGGACTTTCAGAAAGCAGGATAATGAGGTCGTGATAAAGATGGATATCTCCAATATGAAAGACGGACAAAAGAACGGGCTTTGCCACTTCTCTTCACAACATTCGGCCATTGGCATAGTAAAAGAAGAGGGTACCTGCTATCTGGAATATAGAAAGAATGATAACATAACAAGAGGAATCCCCATCCGGTCGCAATATGTATGGCTTAGGACGCAGTGGGGGTTAGATGGTAAATCCCATTATTATTATAGTCTGGACGGGGATAACTTCCTGCCGTTTGGAGAGCCCTATCAATTGGTATGGGGAAACTATCGGGGTGACCGCGTAGGCATTTATTGTTTTAATGATAAGGGAGAGGCCGGTTTCGTAGATGTGGATTATTTCCATTACCGATTGTAACCGGAATGTATCATATTTGTTACCGATTCTTAAATTTGCCGCAAAACGTATGAAACGCCACGTCTCTACTTTTGCGGCAAATTAATCAACGAATGACAACAGGTATGAAACACATTGTTAAAGTATTCACGCTCTTATTCTTATTTGTAACAGTCGGCAGCACGGCAAAAGCCGACGAGAAAGTAAACGTAGTGAAACAGGGCACCGTGCGCGGCCGCATCATTGATGCCACAAAACAAACCCTTCCGGGTGCCTCCATCTACATCGAGAAACTGCATGCCGGAGTGACGAGCGACGTCAACGGCTTCTACACCTTCCCCAATCTGGAACCGGGGACGTATACCGTAAAAGTAAGTTATGTAGGCTACTCACCCGTAGAACTGAAAATAACCATCCCCGAAGGACGCACTTTAGAAAAAGACGTAGTGATGAACGAAGGAGTGGAACTACAGGAAGTAGTGGTAGGCGGCGCCTTTCAAGGACAACGCCGCGCCGTCAATTCGCAGAAGAACAGCCTCGGCATCAAGAATGTAGTGTCTGCCGACCAGGTAGGCAAGTTTCCCGACTCCAACATTGGCGATGCGCTGAAACGCATTTCGGGTATCAACGTACAGTACGACCAGGGTGAAGCCCGCTTCGGACAAGTACGCGGCACCTCTGCCGACATGAGTTCCGTCACTATCAACGGCAACCGCGTTCCTTCTGCCGAAGGTGATACGCGCAACGTGCAACTGGACCTCATCCCGGCAGATATGATACAGACCATCGAAGTGAACAAAGTAGTCACCCCGGATATGGATGCCGACGCCATCGGTGGTTCCATCAATCTGATTACAAAGAACTCTCCTTATAAACGCTTCATCAGCGCCACTGCCGGAACGGGCTACAACTGGATTAGCGACAAGGCACAACTGAATTTGGGTTTCACTTATGGCGACCGTTTCTTCAACGACAAACTGGGACTCATTCTTTCCGCTTCCTATCAGAACTCCCCCTCCGGCTCGGATGACATTGAATTTGTATGGGACAAGGATGTAGAAACCGGAGAACTCTGCATCACCGACTATCAGGTGCGCCAATACTACGTCACCCGCGAACGTCAGAGTTACTCCGCCGCACTGGACTGGGACATCAACGAGAACCACAAGCTGACTTTCAAAGGCATCTTCAACAACCGTAACGACTGGGAAAACCGTTACCGCCTCAACGTGAAAGGTATCAATCTGGAAGAAGACGACAATGGCAACGAATATTGTTCCATCAACAACAAAGGCGCCGTGCGCGTGCAGACCAAAGGCGGCACACCCGACAACCGCAACGCCCGTCTGGAACGTCAGCGCACAATGGACTTCACCCTCGGCGGCGAGCACCTCTTCGGCAAACTGGATACAAAGTGGAGCGTCAACTACGCCAAAGCCAGCGAAGAACGTCCCAACGAACGCTACATCGACTATCAACTGAAGAAACAGAAGTTCACAATGGATTTGAGCGATGAGCGCAAACCGTTGCTCACCCCGCAAGAAGGTTCGGCTATGTATCTGAACGACGATTTCAGTCTGAAAGAAGTGACGGAGCAACAGGAAGATATTCAAGAGAAGGACTTCAAGTTCAAGCTCGATTTCAGTTTGCCGCTCACAAAAGGAAAGTTCGGCAATCATCTGCGGTTCGGAACCAAGGTGGTGCATAAGACTAAAGATAAAGAGATTGACTTCTACGAATACACCCCGCTGGATGAAGACGGTTTCGACAAAGCCAGTCTGGCGGCTGCCGTAGACCAGAACCGGGACGGATACATGCCGGGCAAGCAATATAAAGCCGGTAGCTTCATAAGCAAGGAGTATCTGGGAGAACTTGACTTGAACAATGCAAGTCTGTTTGAAAAGAACCAGGTGCAGGAAGAGCTTGCCACCAACTTCAACGCCAAAGAAACCGTTGCGGCAGGTTATCTGCGTTTCGACCAGAAGCTGGGTGAGAAGTGGGACTTGATGCTGGGCCTGCGTCTGGAGAATACACATGTGAAATATTCGGGTAGCCAGTATGATGCGGACGAAGACAAGACCACCCGCACAGCCTACGAGTCGGACAGTTATCTGAATGTGCTTCCTTCCGTTCTTGTGAAGTATGATGTAAACGATGACTTCAAGGTGCGCGCCTCGTTCACCAATACAATTGCCCGGCCTAAGTATGCCGCCTTGGCACCGAACATTACGATTAAGCGCAGCGACAACTCCATCTCTTTGGGTAATCCGGGCCTGAAACCTACTATTTCTTATAACTTCGACCTGAGCGGTGAGTATTACTTCAAGAGCATCGGTCTTGTCAGTGCCGGCGTCTTCTACAAGAAAATCAATGATTTCATCGTAGACCAGACTATGCGCAACTACAATTACAACGGAACCACGTATACCAAGTTCAGCCAGCCGCGCAACTCAGGCAACGCCGACCTGCTGGGTGTGGAGGTAGCCTATCAGCGCGATTTCAGTTTCATAGCCCCGGCCTTGAAGTGCATCGGTTTCTACGGAACATACACTTACTCTTACTCCCGCGTGGATAACTTCAACTTCGAGGGACGCGAGAATGAAAGCGGTCTGCGTCTGCCGGGTTCTCCGGAGCACACGGCCAATGCTTCGCTCTTCTTTGAGAAATCCGGTGTGAGCCTCCGCCTTTCTTATAACTATGCATCGGCATTTATCGACGAGATGGGAGCGGAGAAGTTCTACGACCGCTATTACGACGCAGTGAATTATATGGATGCCAACGCCAGCTATACTTTCGGAAAAAAACTGAAAACAACATTCTATGCCGAAGCTACCAATTTGCTGAACCAGCCTTTGCGCTACTATCAGGGAACGAAGGAGCGGACGATGCAGAGCGAACATTACGGAGTGAAAGTAAATGCAGGTGTGAAAATTAACTTCTAATAAAGTAACTGCACAATATATTGCAGAGATTTGTCAGAATTTATCAATAACAATACAGCTTTTTGTAACATTCTGATTATCAATATCATTAAACCATGCCCTATTCAGTATACGACTGAACCCTATTAAGTATACGACTGAATGGCATTCAGTATACGAGTGAATTAGGTTCAATATACGACTATTATAGGAGGACACATCATTTGTAAACAATATACACCACTACTCTGCTTTTTCAGTTCATAACCGCAACAGAAAGGAAACAAATTAATTCCGCCAACAAATTAATAACAATCAAATCAATATAATAATGAAAAAAGTATTCTTTCTCCTTTTAGTTGCCCTCCTCAGCAACTGGGCAACCGCACAGATAACGGATTATTCCATCTTCGACAAGAAATTCAACTTCTACGTCGCCAACGACCTCGGCCGCAACGGTTATTACGACCAGAAGCCCATAGCCGAACTGATGGGAACCATGGCCGAAGAAGTCGGTCCCGAATTCGTAGTCGCCACCGGAGACATCCACCATTTTGAAGGCGTGCGCAGCGTGAACGACCCTCTGTGGATGACCAACTACGAACTTATCTACTCCCACCCGGAACTGATGATAGACTGGTTTCCCGTACTTGGCAACCACGAATACCGCGGCAACACGCAAGCAGTAATGGACTACACCAACATCAGCCGCCGCTGGACCATGCCCGCCCGCTACTATACAAAAGCATTTGAGGACAAAGGAATCACTATCCGTATCGTCTGGATAGACACAGCCCCCATGATAGACAAATACCGCAATAACTCCGCCACCTATCCCGACGCTTACAAACAAGACTTGCAAAAACAACTCGCCTGGATAGACTCCGTACTGACCGCCGCAAAAGAAGACTGGGTCATCGTTGCCGGACACCACCCCATCTACGCCGAAACTCCGAAGGACGACAGCGAACGCCTAGATATGCAGAAGCGACTCGATCCGATACTCCGTAAGCACAAAGTAGACATGTATATCTGCGGGCACATTCATAACTTCCAGCATATCCGCAAGGCGGGAAGCAATATCGATTACGTTGTCAACTCAGCCGGTTCGCTTGCCCGCAAGGTGAAACCGACAGAAGGAACCGTATTCTGCAGTCCTGAACCAGGTTTTTCCATAATATCTGCGGACAAAAAAACGATAACACTACGAATGATCGATAAAAAAGGGAACATACTGCATACCGTAACACGCAACTCACAGTAAGCTTTTCACAAAAATAAGAGGGTGTTTACTCCTTGCTCATTAACCAGGCAATTGAGTAAACACCCTCTTATTTATCTTTTCCTTTTTACTTCTCCAATGAGAAAATATCAATTGGCAGACTTCTGATAATTCTTATACCAATCTGTATATTCTTTACCATCCGATTCTACCCATTTCTCGAAATCGGGATATTCTTTATCTATCGTCACAGTCTCCGTTACAGAAGTGAAAGTGCCGGGTATTGAAATGGCAAACGGGTGTTTTCCATCCTTATTTACATAGTAAGCATCTGCCTCTTTACCTATCTGATCAGAATTTGCCAAGTTAGTAGCTTTAGACTTTGGCAAATGCACTTCAGTACGATTGTCTTTTCCAGCCCCCTCATAGTTCACAATGATATAAGGATTCAATATTGAGTTTCCAACTTTTAAGGCATCCTTCTTCATGGCGCCAGCAGCAAATGTACGGGTAATCACGAACTTCTGATTTCTCACATCCATAGCATTGGGGAAGAGAATAATAGAATTAGTTTGCGTTTCATCCACAGCACCGGATGGCAGAACCATTTCGCCGCGTTGATCTGTGGCATACTGTACGGCAAACGCATTCCTGTTCGTGGCAGCACCCACCTTTTGTACCGGTTCGTAGGTTTCTTTCACCTCACTCACGTAATTATCTTTATTGAAGATAATGGAACGATGGTATTCTATGATAACATCATTCAGGTCATAGTCACCTCCCGAAGGCCAGATATCCTCATAGGCAAAAGACATATAATTGTTCTCTGTTTCAGAAACTTCCGGTTCATCTGGATCTATGACAGGACGGTCAGGGTCTTGGATGGCTTCATTAGGATTCGCATCAATACAGAAGAGGAGATCTTCGTAACTGCTGTCTCCACCATCTTCTACGCCATAGACCACAGTACCCCCTTCGGCTGAAAGAGAGATAAAGCGGGCTTTCTGACCTTGATAGTTCTTATTCCATTCTTCATTAGAGTAGATGAAACTCTTATTTGTATCTATGGAACCTTTCTGATTTTTACTACCACATTTAAAACCGTCAGCAATAATAAAGTAGCCGATGGTATACCCTGCCGGAAATTTGGTGGAAAGATTACCCTGATCGTCCTGAAAGAGAAGTTGCACCTTCCGGTTCGTTTCCAAAGGAGCATTTCTACTACCATAATTAGTAGCTCCTCCCGGCACTTTATCGTACCAATTCAAATAAGGTACATTACCTTTAATTGAAGCATTCGGGAAGATAACGATTTTCTTCACTTGATCAGGAGCCGCAGGACATTCACCGGTCTTATAATAATAATACCCCACTACATTCTGATACCAACAGGATTCTGTTAAAAAAGTAAAGAACAATTCAGCATCTGCCACTGTTACGATTTGACCTTGTTCATTTTGATAGGCCTTTGCAATAGTAGTATTAACGTGCTCAGTATCTCTCACATAATTTGAATTATTCAATTTATCTGGTTTACTGCTTTTACCTTTCCACAAGGCCTTTTGTACGTTATTGATAAACTTACTACTAATAACCTTATTATACTCAATCAGACCATTGATATCCCCAGGTTTTCCGTAACTATCACTAATCTCCACCAAGGAATACACTTTCTGTGCATTATTGACTGTAACTAACTTCAAATTTGACTTCGCCCGTGTAGCAGCTACCGCCCGCGAAGCAGCGTCCGTCTCGTTCACCGTCACCTTTCCATTCTCCACACTAGCTTCCACACACATGGGAACACCCCAGGTAGGTGAGAAAACATACACCACTTTAGCAGCCGTAGGCAATTCCACATCGCCAACGAAACGTCCTTTTGTATCCGCAAATATCTTATAAACTGGTTCACCCTGGATGACGAACGAGCCTGTTTCATTATAAGAGATTGGATATTCTGTAAAGATTTCTATTAAAGCATTACTCCCAATCTCTCCATAGTTGACCTCGAACGCCACATTAGTAGTTGTGGTAAAATCAAAGTATTCACTTTCCGGCTTTAATACGGTCGGATCCTTACCAGGATCATAAACATCTTTATCCATGCACCCTGTCAGTGCGAGCATAGCGAAACACGCACCCATTCCAAGTAATTGATTAACTCTCATCATTTGGTTTATGTTTGTAAAAAAATAGCAGGTTCTCGTTTTGTCTTACAAAGATACAAAATACAATAAATGTATCCAAATAATCAAGGATAAAGTTGCATTTGTTATGCAAGATATTTATTTTTAGGAAAAGAGATAGTGGAAAGAAGTCAATTTCGAGAATTATTTTCTTTCTATAGATTTAAGTTAAGTGGAAGTATAATATCAGACAAAAAAGAAAGAATCTCAGTAGAAAACGCTACATTTGTCGCATTAAAAATAGAAACGCTATGAAGAACTTATCTCTCTTTCTGCTACTTTGTCTGCTGTTTGCTGCATGTGCCAAAGATGAAAACAAAGAACCGATCCTGGTAACCGATATCGTAATGCCCACACAGACCAGCTTCAACCCCGGTGACAAGGTCACGATTAAAGCACAAGGTTTTCAAACCGATGACGACATAATGTTCGAAATCTATTGGCCGCTTCCCGACCAACCCGCAATGAACTATCAGGGATATGCCCTCGGAGTATCACCCGTCATGGTAGAGCAGACTTCCACAAGCATCACTTTCCTGGCACCCGGACACTACCCTGCCTCAACCACCAAGGTACGCCTGCGCCGTTCCGGCGATATCATGACGCTTGGTGAGATTGCTGTTACCAACGGTGAAGCACCCAAAGAGTTCCAGCTCTATGGCATTGTCAATTCCCATTCCAGCACGGGTTATAATAATTGCATCGAGCACGTAAACCTCACAAATGGCACTCCCACAAACATCGTGGGACTGACAGAAGACCAGAAAGATTTCTCCTGCGTAGCAAATGTTCCTGAAACTCAGAACCTCTGCGGAATACAGACGAAAGATGGAGTGCGTAGTGTATTCAGCTACGACCTATCCATGCGTTTCTGGCAAGATATGGGACTCAAAAATATATTGACTCTCTGCAACGGCCAAAGCTCCATAATAGCCGTAAAGCAAATATCTGACAATGAAATGATGCTAGCATCCATCGGATCATGGCCCTATACCCGTGACATTGACCAAACTCTGAATTACCGCTACGAACTTCCCGCCGACATAAAGCCTGAAGCTCTGACACGCTATCCCGGTGTACAGGGTGACAGTTATCTGCTACTCTCGGCTGATAATGGAAACAACAGTTTCACACCCGTCGCACTGAGCTTGGACCCAAGTAGCAGGAAGGTATATACCGGCGAATCGATACAGGCCACCGCACTCATTCCCTTCTGGACAATAATCTCAGGAAAAGACACCGGAACTACCAAATACGTACGCACCGGCGGATATGCCGTAGTAAGAGCCGATGATGGCCGGACAGATCTGTGTCTTTGGAATCAAGCTACGATGAGTTTGGAGGAACCTTTCGCCACATTCCCCAATTCGGCACGTTCAGTAACCATGCTCGCTAAAGATACGGAGACACTGAAACTTTACGTTCTATTCGATACAAATCGGAGAGGAAGGCTGATCTATGCTTACGATTTGGTGAGCAAAAGTTGGCAAGCCGTTCCCGGCATCGGCTATCCTTATTCGGAAATTGTGATGGCACGGTAAAAGCCATGTTACCCCAAATGGTAACTTTGTTACCCCCGCACTGTAACTCCATTTACACGCCGAGGTAAAGGTCGTTACATGCCGAGGTAAAGAGCGTTACAATAGGCGGTAAAGGCCGTTACATACTGAAGTAAATGCTTTTACATCGCGAGGGAAATAACTTGTAAATGCCATCATTTCTTTCCCCGGAGGTCATCCTTAGGTATAGTTGTCTCATTACCATCTCGCGTAGCAATATAGTGGGGCGACATTATTTCTATGCCTTCTTCATTAAACCGATCCTGAATATTCTGGTGCAAATCAGAATAAACCTGTGCCAACTGATTGGCATCTTTAATATATGCATTCACCTGATAGACGGGATAATAATCCTGAAGAGATGTTTCCAGTACAAACGGACGCGGGTCATCCACTACTCCGGGAGTATTCAGCGCCGCTTCAATCAGAAGCTGATGGGTCTTTCGCCATGGAATATCGTATCCGATGCTCACTTCCGAATGAATTATCAGCCCGTAGTCGCGTGCCGACTGGCTGAAATTCACCGTATGCGAAGACATAATAAAAGAGTTAGGAATCGTAACTACCTCATTTTTCGGCGTACGGATACGCGTTACCAACGGTGTCTTCTCAATCACATTTCCCGTTGTATCATTCAACTTAATACGGTCACCCAACTTAAACGGACGCATATACGTGATAACCAGTCCTGCAATGATATTCCCGATCACCGTACTCGATCCCAGCGAAACAATCAATCCGACAAAGACTGATATTCCCTGAAAGACCCCCGATTTGGAGCCAGGCAGGTAGGGATAAATCATAGCAATCATAAATGCATAAAGCAAGAAGCGCACAATGTGGAACGTCGGCATAGCCCAGTCGGCATAAAAGCCGCCTATCTTCAGCCGTTCCGACTGTATTTCACTGGCAAGATAACGAACCAGTCGCACCAGATACTTCACGGCAAGCCATATCACAAAGATGGTAAACAAGTTGGGAATATACTCCACTATACCCAGGAAAATGCTCTTTATCGGCTCCCAGATATACGAGAACAACTTATAAGCAAGATCTTTGGTTTGAGGGAATATAGCAAAGAGTAATGGCACCGTCAAAATCAACTGAAGCAGCATGACGGCATAGCGCAGCAGACTTGCCAGGAAAACAAGCAGGTTTACCTGCTTCTGTGTGTCCAGTAACTCGTAATCCTGAATAGAAATAGGCTTTAGTTTAGTATCTTTCAGACGTTGAATACGGGCTTTTAGCTTATTGAACAGCCAGATAGTGAGTTTAAACAACAGGAACTGGCCTACAATTACAAGAATAAAATAAAGAATACGCTTACCAAGCTGCCACAGACTATGCTCATCCTTCATCACTTTCAGCTTGTCCACTATCACTTTTCGCTTGGCAGCCGCCAACTGGTCGCGTGAACAGCCTTCCCAAAGGCCATCTTGATCCGTGAAAGAAGAAAGAACTTTATTGCCATACATCAGATCGGTAACAATATCACTGCTGTCTATATAAACCGAATCCGGCTGAAGATTGAATCGTTTGCCCAGTTCCGTAATTGCCGCCGCATTCATTTCGGCGCGCTGTTGGGGAGTGTGACCGCCACGTTTGGCAAACAGATAATATAATGTATCGCCTTCCACAATTACAGGAATACCCGGAGTCATTCTTCTGAGCGAATCAATACGTAACCGCTGTTTGGCCAGCTTCAGAGAGTCCGCTGCATCATACTTCAACTTCATCTGCTCTATCTCCATCCGGAGATTAGCCTCATTCAATCTTGATGTCTCCAGATCCTCTTTTATCTTCAACAGATGCAGTGAATCAGTATCCGGCTTTTGAGCAACCACTGTTCCCAATGTATCTTCATTCAAGATGTCTAAAACCTTTTCTACCAACTGGGCGGATGCACCACTCGCAAACAGCAGTAACAGCCCAAAACACAACGCCCGAATTCCCTTCATATTAAAAGTCCTTAATCAGGTTACTTAAAATTATAAATTGTTTAACGCACCAAACATACGGAATGTTTTTCACTTATCATAAAAGGAATTAATTATATTTGCACAAAAATCAGTATTTATATGGATATTCTTTTCCTGATTGGGGGACTTCTCCTCATACTCTTAGGCGCTAATGGACTGACGGACGGGGCTGCATCCATAGCCAAACGTTTCCATATACCGTCCATCGTTATCGGACTTACCATCGTAGCTTTCGGAACATCCGCTCCGGAACTGACGGTTAGCATATCTTCCGCCCTGAAAGGCAGTGCAGACATTGCCATCGGAAATGTGGTAGGTAGTAATATCTTTAATACTTTGATGATCGTGGGTTGCACAGCGCTCTTTGCCCCTATCGTCATCTCCCAAAATACGTTACGTAAGGAAATACCTCTCTGCATCCTTTCTTCCATCGTACTGCTGATTTGTGCCAACGATGTATTATTGGATCATAGTGCAGAAAATATTCTCAGCACTACGGATGGCTTGCTATTGCTCTGCTTCTTTATCATCTTTTTGGGATATACCTTTGCAATCGCCTTTCAGGGAAAGAAAGAAGGAGAAGCACCCGAAGAAGAAATCAAGCAACTTCCCATGTGGCGGTCTACCCTATATATGATAGGTGGACTGGCAGGGCTTATCATCGGCGGTAACTTCTTTGTAGACGGTGCCACAGGCATTGCCCGCAGTCTGGGAGTCAGCGAGTCCGTCATCGGGCTAACGCTTGTGGCAGGCGGTACATCCCTGCCCGAACTGGCTACTTCCATCGTGGCCGCTCTGAAGAAGAACCCGGAGATTGCTATCGGTAATGTAATCGGAAGCAATCTTTTCAACATTTTCTTTGTACTGGGATGTAGTGCTTCTATCACACCCCTACATCTGGCAGGCATCACTAATCTGGACCTGCTGGTACTGGTAGGTTCAAGTATTCTGCTTTGGTTCTTCGGGCTTTTCTTTGCCAAACGGACCATTACCCGCATTGAGGGCAGCATACTGATACTTTGTTATATAGCTTATACTGTTGTACTTATTTATAACGTTTAAAGTGGTATTTTAAAGATTATCATGTATCTTTGCCCCCTCATTAGACATAAAATTATGGCAATAACAATCAAAAAAGCTTCCACAATGAAAGAATTGAAACGGTTCATCCGCTTCAATTACCGGCTATACAAAGACAATCCTTACTCTGTCCCCGATCTTTACGACGACATGCTCAATACCTTCAACAAAAAGAAGAATGCGGCGTTTGAATTCTGCGAAGCAGAGTATTTTTTAGCTTACAAAGACAATCAGATAGTAGGACGTGTAGCTGCCATTATCAATCATAAAGCCAACCAGACCTGGGATAAAAAGAACGTCCGCTTCGGCTGGATCGATTTCATCGATGACCCCGAAGTTTCCGACGCATTGATCCGCACGGTCGAAGAATGGGGTAAAGAGCGGGGAATGACTCATATACAAGGTCCCTTGGGTTTCACAGACTTCGATGCGGAAGGCATGCTTGTCGAAGGTTTCGATCAACTCAGCACAATGGCCACCATCTATAACTACCCTTACTACCCGCAACACATGGAACGCATGGGCTTTGAAAAAGATGCCGACTGGGTAGAATTTAAAATTTATATTCCGGATGCCATACCGGAAAAACACAAACGTATCTCCGACCTCATTCAACGTAAGTATAATCTCAAAATCAAAAAATATACATCTGCGAAAAAGATTGCCCAAGATTACGGTCAGGCCATCTTTGAACTGATGAACGAAGCTTATAAACCCCTGTTCGGATATTCCGCCCTGTCACAACGGCAGATCGACCAATACGTGAAGATGTACCTTCCTATTGTAGACCTGCGTATGGTGACACTTATCACGGATGCCGACGACCAACTGATTTGCGTAGGTATTTCCATGCCATCCTTGTCCGAAGCTTTGCAAAAAGCACACGGACGGTTATTGCCCTTCGGATGGTATTATCTGCTGAAGGCTCTCTTCATGAAACGCCGTGCCAAAATGTTGGATTTATTGCTCGTTGCAGTGAAGCCGGAGTACCAGAACAAAGGTGTTAACGCATTGTTATTTTCCGATTTAATTCCGGTTTATCAAAAATTAGGTTTTATATTTGCAGAGAGCAACCCTGAACTGGAGATGAACGGCAAGGTACAAGCCCAATGGGAGTACTTTAAAACAGAGCAGCATAAACGGCGCAGGGCGTTCGTGAAAGAGATTAAATAAAAGGGAACAAGAGACAAATTGACAAGGAAACAAAGGGTTGCACTGTATTTGCGCCATTACAAAGACAGACCATTTCCCTCGTCAACTCGTCAACTGAAAACCTTGTCAACTAAATAAGAATTTATGGAAGAAATCAACGGACTGATGCCCGAAGGCAATGTAGAATATACGGAAGACAACATTCGTCATCTTGACGATATGGAGCACATCCGTGTCCGTTCGGGTATGTATATCGGTCGTTTGGGCGACGGTACGCAAAACGACGACGGTATTTATGTATTGCTAAAAGAGGTAATGGACAACAGCATCGATGAATTCAAAATGGGTGCGGGTAAACGGATCGAGATAAGCATTGAGGAGAATCTCCGTGTCAGCGTACGCGACTACGGTCGGGGTATTCCGCAAGGAAAGCTGATCGAGGCAGTAAGCAAACTCAACACCGGTGGTAAGTACGACAGCAAGGCTTTTAAAAAGAGCGTCGGACTGAACGGTGTAGGCATCAAGGCCGTAAATGCACTTAGCAACCGTTTTGAGGTACGCAGTTATCGTGAAGGCAAAGTCCGTATCGCCATTTTCGAAAAAGGTATTCTTCAGAGCGATGTCACGGAAAACAGCGATGAAGAGAGCGGAACTTACATTTTCTTCGAACCGGATAGTACATTATTCCTGAACTATTCTTTCCAAGCTAACTTTGTGGAAATGTTATTGCGTAATTATACGTACCTGAATACAGGCCTTTCCATAATTTACAACGGTCAGCGCATCATTTCACGCCACGGTCTGGAAGATTTGCTGAACGACAACATGACCGCACAGGGGTTATACAACATCATCCACCTGAAAGGGGAAGACATTGAAATAGCCTTCACACATACCAACCAATACGGAGAAGAATATTACTCCTTCGTCAACGGACAGCATACGACGCAAGGCGGTACACACCAAAGTGCACTCAAAGAACATATTGCCCGCACCATCAAGGAATTTTATAACAAAAACCAGGAGTACGCCGATATCCGTAACGGTATCGTTGCCGCCATTGCCATTAACGTGGAAGAACCCCAGTTTGAGGGACAGACAAAAACCAAACTCGGTTCGCCTTCCATGTCTCCGGGTGGTGTAAGCGTAAATAAATATGTAGGAGACTTTATCAAGACGGAAGTGGATAATTACCTCCACAAAAACCCATTGGTTGCAGAAGTCATGTTGCAAAAGATACAGGACTCTGAAAAGGAACGCAAAGCGATTGCCGGTGTTACCAAACTGGCTCGTGAACGTGCCAAGAAGGCCAACCTGCACAACCGTAAATTGCGCGATTGCCGCTACCACCTCAACGACGGCAAGGGAAAAGACCAAGAGACCGAATCTTGCATATTCATTACCGAGGGAGACTCTGCAAGTGGTTCTATCACAAAAAGCCGTGACGTAAACACACAAGCAGTATTTAGCTTGCGTGGTAAGCCGTTGAACTCTTACGGGCTGACTAAAAAGGTGGTATATGAAAACGAAGAATTCAACCTGCTGCAGGCTGCCTTGAATATAGAAGACGGTATCGAGGGATTACGTTACAACAAGGTGATTGCTGCTACCGATGCCGATGTGGATGGTATGCATATCCGCCTGCTACTTATAACCTTCTTCCTGCAATTCTTCCCTGACTTGATAAAGAAAGGGCATGTATACATCCTGCAGACTCCGTTGTTCCGTGTACGTAATAAGAAGAAAACCCTTTACTGTTATACGGAAGAAGAACGTCAGAAAGCAATTGCAGAACTGGGACCGAATCCTGAAATCACCCGATTTAAAGGTTTGGGAGAAATCTCACCCGATGAATTCAGGCATTTTATCGGTAAGGATATGCGTCTGGAGCAGGTAAGCCTGCGCAAGACGGACCTGGTAAAGGAATTATTAGAGTTCTATATGGGTAAAAATACTATGGAACGACAAAACTTTATTATTAATAATCTGGTTATAGAAGAAGATTTGGCATCATGAGAAGAGCAATCTTTCCGGGAACATTCGACCCTTTCACTATCGGACATTTCTCGATAGTGACCCGCGCACTGACTTTTATGGATGAAGTCATCATTGGGATCGGTATTAATGAAAATAAGAATACCTATTTCCCTATCGAGAAACGCGTGGCAATGATACAGAACTTCTACCGGAACGACCCCCGCATCAAAGTATACTCTTATGATTGCCTGACGATTGATTTTGCACAACAGGTAGATGCACAGTTCATCATCCGCGGCATCCGCACCGTGAAAGACTTTGAATACGAAGAAACCATTGCAGATATCAACCGCAAACTGGCAGGTATTGAAACAATCCTGCTCTTTACCGAACCCGAACTGACATGCATCAGTTCCACAACTGTCCGCGAACTGCTACAATTCGGCAAGGACATCAGCCAGTTTATTCCCGAAGGAATGGAGATTTAGTGATTAGTGAATTTAATGATTAGTAAAAAGAATAATGAAGAAACTCCTTATCTTTATAATATGTATATGTGGTAGCATGGCTTCCATGCAGGCACAAAATACGGGTAATGCGGCAGCAATCCGCAAGTTACAAATGGCAGAATTTGCTATAGCCAACCTGTATGTAGACTCGGTAGACGAAAACAAACTGGTGGAAGAAGCTATTATCCGCATGTTGGCACAGCTTGACCCGCACTCCACATACAACAATGCCGAGGAAGTGAAGAAAATGAACGAGCCTCTGCAAGGTAATTTCGAAGGTATTGGTGTTCAGTTTCAGATGATAGAAGATACTTTACTGATCATACAGCCCGTGAGCAACGGACCGTCCGAAAAAGTAGGTATACTGGCGGGAGACCGTATTGTAGCTGTAAATGACAGTGCCATTGCAGGTGTTAAAATGTCCACAGAAGACATCATGACGCGCTTACGCGGCCCCAAAGATTCGGAAGTTAAACTGACCATCGTCCGCCGCGGAGTAGATGATCCTCTATATTTCACTGTAAAACGGGATAAAATTCCTATTCTCAGTCTGGATGCTTCTTACATGATACAACCCAAGATAGGCTATATCCGCATCAACCGTTTCGGCGCCACTACCGCCGAGGAGTTTACGGCAGCTCTTAAAGAATTACAGAAACAGGGAATGAAAGACTTAATACTCGACCTGCAAGGTAATGGAGGCGGATACCTGAACGCAGCCATCGATCTTGCCAATGAGTTCTTGCAACAGAAAGAATTGATTGTATATACCGAAGGAAGAGCCGCCCAGCGTAGTAATTTCTACGCCAAAGGCACGGGTAACTTCAAAAACGGTCGCCTCGTTGTATTGGTGGACGAATACTCTGCTTCTGCCAGTGAAATCGTTACCGGTGCCATACAGGACTGGGACAGAGGAGTTGTTGTGGGCCGCCGTACTTTCGGTAAAGGCTTGGTACAGCGCCCCATCGACCTGCCCGACGGTTCCATGATACGCCTGACTATCGCCCGTTACTATACCCCTTCCGGACGTTGCATTCAAAAACCGTATGACCATACAGCTAATCTGGACAATCCCAGACTTCAAGGCGAGGATACCCAGGAGAAATACAATATGGATCTGATAGAGCGCTTCAACCGTGGAGAGATGATGCATGCTGACAGCATCCATTTCCCCGATTCACTGAAGAATTCTACAAAGAAACTGAAACGTACCGTTTATGGTGGCGGTGGTATCATGCCCGACTATTTCGTACCTATTGACACCACTCAATACACCGATTATCACCGGAATTTGGTTGCCAAAGGCGTTGTTATCAAAGCAACCACGAAATACATCGAAAGCCACCGGAAAGAATTACAGGAACAGTACAAGAAGTTCGATAGCTTCAACAATAAGTTTGAGATAGACGAGCAGATGCTTGCAGACATACGCACTGCTGCCGATAAAGAGAAGATCGAGTTTAATGAAGAACAATACAATAAATCGCTTCCGCTGATAAAAACACAGTTGAAGGCCCTGATTGCCCGTGACCTCTGGGATATGAACGAATATTTCCAGGTGATAAACACCACGAACAACAGTGTGCAACAGGCACTAAAAGTACTGAACGAAAAGATTTACGAGAAGAAACTACCGCTTTAATTACCGAATAACCACTTATTTAACCAGCGGTTCACATAGATATTTACTACCGCACATCCCGCTCCGATGACTGCACCTGCCAGTACATCGGACGGGTAGTGCACACCCTCATTCATACGGGACATCCCGACAGAACAAGCCCATAAAGCCGAAGGACCTATCACATACCATTTCGGATACTTCACGCAAAGCGAAGTTGCCAATGCAAAGGCTGTTGCCGTATGTCCGGATGGGAAAGAAGGACTGGTCTCATGACTATAAGCATGAACTCGGTCGGGATAACGGTCGAACGGACGTTCACGGTCTATAAGATATTTCAAGCCATAGGTCACCACAAAAGCACCGGCAACACTGGTACCTACATACACAGCATCCTTTAATAATTCACGGTCTTTTTTCACCCATGCAGCCAGTACCATCGCCACAGGAACTCCAACGGCAATATAAGGTTCAGTACGAGAAATTATTTTATTATAATTGCGAATAAACTTACCATCCCAACTGTTTATTTTATGCAAGGTATTGATGTCCCAATTTTGTGCAGAAATACTGAGTACAACTAATGATGCAAAAAATACAAAAAAAATAGTTCTCTTCATGCAGTCTTTCTTATAGTTTGCAGCAAAGATAGGTGATTTTGTTAGAGTATTCACAAAAAAATTCTATCTTTGTTGCCATAATTTTAGTAATTCGTCCTATATTTCATGACAAAAGACACTCTTTGCACACGGCAGGTAGATTGCACTCTATGCCCGAAAATTTCTGATGGGACATTGGTACTTCGCCAACATCCCCAGGGGCAGCATTTCTCAGCGGAGAAGTGCACCCAGAACTGCATGATCTTTATGTTAAAGGGTGAGTTGCTGATTAATAGTAACGAATATCCGGGCACTACGCTCCTAAGCAGACAGTGTGTATTACAAGCCATCGGCTCAAAAATGGAGTTATTGGCACTGACTGAAGTGGAATACATCGCCTATTGGTTCACGGAACTCCCGCTTTTATGCGAAGACCGCTATAAAGAGATCCTGGAACGTTCCGAAGCTCCACTGATTTACACACCGTTGCTGGCCAACGCAAAACTGGAACGACTGCTAAATGATATCGCCGACTATTTTAAAGAACAACCTTCCGCTTGCGGGAAATATCTCGATATCAAGCGTCAGGAACTGGTTTACATTCTAACCTGTTATTATCCACTACGCCAGATAAGTACTTTTTTCTATCCTATCAGTACTTATACAGAAAGTTTCCATTATTTCATTATGCAAAACTACGATAAAGTGAAGAATGTGGAAGAATTTGCCCATTTAGGAGGATATACCACCACTACCTTTCGTCGTTTGTTTAAAAATATGTATAATGTTCCGGTGTACGAATGGATACTGGACAAGAAGCGTGAAGGTATTCTGAATGATCTGCAATTCACCAAGCAACGTATCTCTGTAATTAGCGCACGCTATGGTTTTGATTCCCTGTCACACTTCGCACATTTCTGTAAGGACTCCTTTGGGGACACCCCCCGTTCACTACGGAAACGCGCTGCCAGTGGAGAGAAAATCACTATTATAAAAGAAAAAAGTGACGACTCAGCAAGGGAACAAGGTGACGAGGAAGGGTAACCCTTTTCTCGTCACCTTGTTCCCTTGCTGAGTCGTCAACTTCTGTCTATTCTCCTGATTACGGAATTATTTCTTTAATTCCTTGTTTAATCAATGTTTTTCTTCTATTTTTGCGGGAAATTAGAGTAAGACCCTAAGTAAAAAGCAAATTTTCTAACTATTAAATAATTTAAATTCAATCATTTATGTGGTTAAGTAATTCATCTGTAGGAAGGAAAGTGGTGATGAGCGTTACCGGTATCGCCCTTGTCCTGTTTCTGACGTTTCACATGGCGATGAACCTGGTTGCATTAATCTCGGCAGAGGGATACAACATGGTTTGTGAGTTCCTGGGAGCAAACTGGTATGCCTTGGTGGCTACGGTAGGTCTGGCTGCCCTTTTCATCATTCACATCATCTACGCTTTCTGGCTGACAATGCAGAACCGCAAAGCGCGCGGTACAGAGCGTTATGCCGTAGTTGATAAACCCAAAACAGTAGAATGGGCTTCTCAGAACATGCTCGTACTGGGTCTTATTGTAATCGTAGGTCTGGGCCTGCACCTGGTAAACTTCTGGGCAAAAATGCAGCTTCCCGAGTTGATGCACAACATGGGTATGCAAACCGATGCTGCCACACTGGCATATGCAGCCAATGGTGTTCATCACATTGAAAACACATTTGGCAATCCGGTATACGTAGTGCTTTACCTCATTTGGCTAGGCGCACTGTGGTTCCACCTGACTCACGGTTTCTGGAGCTCTATGCAGTCTCTGGGCTGGAACAACAAGGTATGGATTAACCGTTGGAAATGTATCTCCAACATCTACTCTACTATCGTCGTTGTATGTTTCGCCTTGGTAGTTGTCGTATTCTTCGCAAAATCATTGTGCGGCGGTGCTTGCTAATTTGTAAATTGTAAACGATTAAAATGTAATAGCATTATGACTAAGATAGATTCAAAAATTCCGGAAGGACCAGTAGCAGAGAAATGGACCAACTATAAAGCTCACCAGAAATTAGTGAACCCGGCTAACAAGCGTCGCTTGGATATCATCGTAGTAGGTACAGGTTTAGCAGGTGCTTCTGCTGCCGCTTCACTCGGTGAAATGGGTTTCAGAGTATTCAACTTTTGTATTCAAGACTCTCCCCGACGTGCACACTCCATCGCTGCACAGGGTGGTATCAACGCTGCAAAGAATTACCAAAACGACGGTGACTCAGTATACCGTTTGTTCTACGATACAGTAAAGGGCGGTGACTACCGTGCCCGCGAAGCTAACGTTTACCGTTTGGCTGAGGTTTCCAATAGCATTATCGACCAGTGTGTGGCACAAGGTGTTCCTTTCGCCCGCGAATATGGCGGTCTGCTGGATAACCGTTCTTTCGGTGGTGCTCAGGTATCACGTACGTTCTATGCCCGCGGTCAAACCGGACAGCAGTTGTTGCTGGGTGCTTATTCAGCATTGAGCCGCCAGGTAAACGTAGGTACTGTAAAACTGTATACCCGCTATGAAATGCAGGACGTTGTTCTTATTGACGGACGTGCCCGCGGTATCATTGCTAAGAACCTCGTTACCGGTAAACTGGAACGTTTCGCTGCACACGCAGTAGTAATCGCTACCGGTGGTTACGGAAACGCATACTTCCTGTCTACCAATGCAATGACTTGCAACTGTACAGCTGCTGTTTCTTGCTACCGTAAGGGTGCTTGGATGGCTAATCCGGCTATGGTACAGATTCACCCCACTTGTATTCCTGTTCACGGTGACAAGCAGTCTAAGTTGACTTTGATGTCAGAGTCGCTGCGTAATGACGGCCGCATCTGGGTTCCGAAGAAAAAAGAAGATGCAGTGAAACTTCAGAAGGGTGAAATCAAGGGAAGCGATATTCCGGAAGAAGACCGTGACTATTACTTGGAGCGCCGTTATCCGGCATTCGGAAATTTGGTTCCGCGTGACGTTGCCAGCCGTGCTGCAAAAGAACGTTGCGATGCAGGTTTCGGTGTGAACAATACAGGCTTGGCAGTATTCCTCGATTTCTCTGAGGCTATCAGCCGCTTAGGCATCGATATCGTTCTTCAACGTTATGGTAACCTCTTCGATATGTACGAGGAAATCACTGACGTGAATCCGGGCGAACTGGCAAAAGAAATTGCCGGTGTGAAATATTATAATCCGATGATGATCTATCCGGCTATCCACTATACAATGGGTGGTATCTGGGTTGACTACGAACTGATGACTTCTATCAAGGGTCTGTTCGCTATCGGTGAATGTAACTTCTCTGACCACGGTGCAAACCGCCTCGGTGCTTCTGCATTGATGCAAGGTCTGGCTGACGGTTACTTCGTATTGCCTTACACTATTCAGAACTATCTGGCTGACCAGATCACAGTTCCCCGCTTCTCTACCGACCTGCCTGAATTTGCAGCAGCAGAGAAAGCAATTCAGGATAAGATCAACTGGATGATGAACATCAAGGGTAAGAAGTCTGTAGACTCTATCCACAAGGAACTGGGTCACGTAATGTGGGAATATGTAGGTATGGGCCGTACAGCAGAAGGTCTGAAGACCGGTATTGCCAAACTGAAAGAAATCCGCAAGGAATTCGAAAAAGACCTCTTCATTCCAGGAGATAAGGAAGGCATGAATGTAGAGTTGGATAAGGCTATCCGCTTGTACGACTTCATTATCATGGGTGAATTGGTTGCATACGATGCTCTGAACCGTAACGAAAGCTGCGGTGGTCACTTCCGTGAAGAATACCAGACTGAGGAAGGCGAAGCAAAACGTGATGATGAAAACTTCTTCTACGTTGCTTGCTGGGAATATCAAGGCTCCGACGAAAAAGCTCCTGAACTGCTGAAAGAACCGCTGGTTTACGAAGCAATCAAGGTACAAACTCGTAACTATAAGAGCTAATCGGGAAGTTGAACATTTAAAGAATTAAAGAAAATGGATAAAAATATAAGTTTCACACTGAAAGTATGGCGTCAGAAAGGTCCAAAGGCAAAAGGCGCTTTTGAAACATACCAAATGAAAGATATCCCCGGTGACACTTCATTCCTTGAAATGCTGGATATCTTGAATGAGCAACTGATTTCTGAAGGTAATGAACCGGTTGTATTCGATCATGACTGCCGCGAAGGTATCTGCGGTATGTGTTCGCTCTACATCAACGGACATCCCCACGGTCCTGCAACGGGTGCTACTACCTGTCAGATTTACATGCGTCGTTTCAATGATGGCGACACTATCACTGTTGAACCTTGGCGTTCTGCCGGTTTCCCGGTTATCAAGGACTTGATGGTAGACCGCACGGCTTATGACAAGATCATGCAAGCAGGTGGTTATGTAAGTGTGCGTACAGGTTCTCCTCAGGATGCCAACGCTATCCTGATTCCGAAGCAGATTGCTGACGAAGCTATGGATGCTGCTGCTTGTATCGGTTGCGGTGCTTGCGTAGCTGCATGCAAGAATGGTTCTGCTATGCTGTTCGTTTCCGCAAAAGTTAGCCAGTTGAACTTGCTGCCGCAAGGTAAACCGGAGGCATTGCGCCGTGCAAAAGCTATGTTGAGCAAGATGGACGAACTCGGATTCGGTAACTGTACCAACACTCGCGCTTGCGAAGCTGAATGTCCGAAGAACATTTCTATCAGCAACATCGCTCGTTTAAACCGCGATTTTATCATCGCAAAACTGAAAGACTAATCAGCCCTTTCTACATTTGATTAATATCACCAGAACTCCTCTGCCGGGAAACCGACAGAGGAGTTTTTATACCATCTTACAATAAATACTTTCAGAGATTTCAAATGATATCCATTAACGATAGGATAACTGTAAAACGGCTCCCCTTTCCTACTTCAGATTGCACCTCTATATGCCCGCACAACCGTTCAATAATGACTTTACAAATAGAAAGTCCAAGTCCGCTTCCCTGTTCAAACTCATCGGTTTTATAAAAACGGTCAAAGATCATCATGAGCTCCTTCTCATCAATTCCTTTTCCCGTATCCTGCACATAGACACTAACTTTCCGATGCTCCTTATCCACACTACATCCCAATGTTACCGAACCACTACGGGTAAACTTATCCGCATTATTCAGAAAATTGGAAATAACCTGAATAAAACGCATACGATCTATCCTGACGGGCAAGGAAAGACTTTCATCCAGAACAAGATGAAACTGCAACGAGGGTTTGATTAGTGTCTGATAAGCCATATAAATCTCTTTCACAACCGTCGTCATATTCCATTCTTTTATTTTGAGATCCAGATTACCGGAATCCAGACGCGATATTTCCACTACGTCATTGACTAGTTTCAAAAGCAGTTCATTATTACGGTTGATAATCTCAAGCATAGCTTTCTTCTCTTCCGGTTCAATCTCATCGCCACCTTCGCCTACCAATAAATTAGTAAATCCGACAATAGCATTCAGCGGAGTACGGATTTCATGGCTCATATTATTCAGAAAAGATTGCTTCAATTCAGCATTTTCGGCCATCTGCTTAGCCTGAATGAGTTGTTCTTCACGCTCCACCTGTAGCTGAATATCCTGCATAACACCTGCCAGCATTATCCTCCCCTTTGCATCTTTCAGGCTGCGACACCGTAGTTCATACCAGCGATAATTTTCTTCACTAAAAGAGAAACGTACACGCCGAACATGCATGTCCGTAGATTGATGCAATGTTTCGTATAATGAATTCAGTAGGGATACATCATCAGGATACGCATATTTCAAGAAATCGGTTCGCACAAACGTCCTCTGTTCCATTCCCACCAAACGAGTATAATTCTCATCAAATTCAATATTCTCCCCCTGAATATCCCAAAGGGCAACTCGTCCTCCATCCATGGAAAGCGTCAACCGCTTATGAATTTCCTCAAGCATCTCCAGGTTCTTTCGTTCCTCACGCGAACGTCGACGGATGCGCAACCAACTGACCAATACCAGAATAAAAGCAAGGATAAACAATCCAGTCAGAAAATAAAGCTCATTCCGATACCGATCATAAAATGAGTAATTGATAATACGCACATTTTCAGGCACATTTTCCACATCAAAGTCTGCATAGGCTGAAAAGTAAGTCCAATCCAGTACATATTCCTTTTCCATATCCCTTATTTTCGGCATACCGATCTTCTCTTTATTCATCAGGCGAACAGAAAAATCGGCCGCAGTACGCGCAGAAATCTCATCAGTAGCCATATAACCACCCACAATTTTGGCATCCTCCCCAAATCCCTGACGGATACAACTGAAAGAGGGAATATTCAAGGCTTTAGTTATCGGGAGCGACATCTGATCAAATTTATCCAGCAGGAAAACCTCTTTCTTCTGCCCACTCTTTGATTTCTCCATGTCGACAAACAAAGAGGTCCCTTTGGTATAACGGAAAGGACAAAGGCTTATGGTTATCTCATCTTTACCAACATGACTACCCGCTCTTGCAGGCATCAAATTATAGTGCTCGACCATTTCCTGTAATTCCTTATATTCCGGTTCTACAGAGAAAGCAGTCCCACAACCCAATAGCCGCATTTCCTTTCTATCGGCAAACCGGGTTAACAGATCAAACGATTTGCGTCCAAGAGGAGTCAGATCTATATTATAAATAACATCTATCCCGACTTGTGGCCGTAAAGATTTTATAAAATCGATATTACGTTGAAAGTCCGGTGCATCACGCAACACATAAACTTTTCTGCGCTCATATTCCTTTATAAGTTTTTCATCGGGAAAATGTACATTGCAAGCTACTACAGAGACAGAGGAAAGCAGGCGGTGACGGGTGTTAAATAAGGCAGATACAGCTTGGTCGCCCACAGTAAGAATCAGTGCCACCGGCTTATCTTTAATGATCTCAAGATACGCCTCCATGTTTTTTATCCCCTCTTTCGGATCGACAGTATTGAAATCCAGATAAAATTTATTAAATACCGGCTCTATTCCCTGCTTTCTGAACTCCTGCCTCAGAAGCTCTTCAAAATTTCCATAGCAATCATAATAAGGAGAGGAAGAATACATAAGAGAAATTATTCTTTCTATCCGATGGTTGGCAGTATACCATCGTTTAAAATTGACCCCACATAAAAAAGCACATAGCAAGAGAATGAAGGCGAAAGCATATTTTAGTTTGTCGGTTTTCATTGCAAGACTAATATGCTAGCAAAAGTAATATAATCTATAAAAAAGGAGAGGTTTTATTCAAAAAATATTCAATCTTTTTTTTTATTTTCTGTAACGTGTGGAAAAGAAGTGGATTGATAAATAATAATATGGGTATACGACGACACGGATGAAGACGGACGAACGCGGACTTTATAAGGCTGAAAGCCTCTCCTATTATGCAACCATTATCAGGGAACTACACTTTCTGTTTATTCTCAATAGGGTGAGAACTTTTTCTCTCTTTGTTGAGCAATAGCTCTCAACATAGTGAGAAAGTTTTCTCAATTAAGCGAGAAACAGTTCTCACTGTAATAAGCATTCATTAGACATTATGTACATATCATTTCCGCACGTTAACTAACAAAGACAAAAGCGATACTTTAAATTTTCTTTATCAAAGTATTGTATACAAACGAAAACTCCCTAATTTTGTGACTGCTATAAAAGACTTAAGATGAACGTGCACAAAACCTGGATATTATTGCTATTCTTACTAATCCCGACTATTCTATTCGCTCAAAAAACAAGAACAGTCAAGGGAAAAGTGTGCACGGCGTCAGATACCCCAAAAGGGGAAGAACCCTTACCTTACGCAAGCATTGTTATTTTAAGTGGAAAAGATTCCACTTTCATAAAAGGAGCTGCAAGCGATACGGACGGACACTTCAACCTTCAGTTTACTACTCAGAAAGGAACACAATATCTACTCAAAGCTTCTTATACGGGCATGCAATCTGTCTTCCGAAAACTGGATGGCAATGCTTCAACCATTAATCTGGGCAGCATCCTACTGAAGGAAGGCATCGAATTGGGAGAAGTGACAGTGAAAGCTCCAATACGTGAAATAGACCAGGTGGGAGATACCACCGTCATCAATGCAGCAGCTTATAAAACACCGGAAGGCTCCTATCTGGAGGCTCTGGTGAAACGTATTCCCGGAATGGAATATGACAGTGAAACCAAAACCCTGAAATACAATGGACTGCCTATCAATGAAATCAACGTAAACGGTGAAGCCTTCTTTGCGGGCGACAACAAGATGGCACTGGAGAACCTCCCTGTAGAGTTAATCAGCAAGATAAAAGTATACGATAAGAAGAGCAAACTGGAAAAGCTGACAGGCGTCAGTACCGGAAAGGAAAACTATGTACTCGACTTGCAGACCAAAGCAGAATTCAATGGGACCCTTCTTTTATCGGGACAAGCCGGATATGGCAATAACAACAAAAAGGACTTCAACTTGCAAGGTAACTACTTCAAGAATAACGGAAACAACCTCTCCGTCATTGCCAACTCCGGTAATCTCAATATGAGAACCAGCTATAAAGACAACATACAGGAGAACGTTGCATTGAACTTTACCCAAAAGTACAATAAGAAGCTGACTATCAACGGAAATATGTCCTATCACCACAATAATCAGGGCAACGTATCCACATCCTACAATGAACAATACCTGACAAGCGGAAACAAATACCAATACTCTGCCGGTAACAATACGAACGGCAGTCGCAATATGAATGCGACATTGGGCTTAAACTGGCAGGTAGATAGCATGACCTTTGTTAATATCTATGGTAATTTCAACCTCACCCGGAATAATAGTGCCAATAATAACCGCCAAGGCACATTCAATGAAAATCCTCATCTGGATATCCTGGACCCTTTCAGTACTATCAGTGAAGTACCCGATGATCAAAAAATCAATGATATTTCTATGGGGTCGCTGATGAGAGGCAACCAACACCGGTCTTCCTTCCACGCAAATATCATGCGCCGGATCAATAAAAAAGGAACTTCCGTCGGGCTAACAGCTCAATACAATGATAGTAAAAATGACAATAACAACTTCTCCTTATCCTCAACGACCTATTATCAACTGAAAAACAGTGCCGGAAACGACTCTATACTCTACCGTAACCAGTACTCATCGAACCGGTCGCCCAACCGTTCACAAGGCATAGGGGTGATGTTCACCCATCCTTTCACCAAGAAACTACGCTCACAGATCTCATATAATTTCAATTATAGCAAGCAGAAAAACGACCGCAATACATACGACCTGTCCGGCTTTATGGAAGAAGCAGAGGTGCAGCCCGGCTATCTACCCGAAGGATATGAGACGAGTTACATCGACAGCCTGAGTAACCGAAGCCATAGCAGTACCCTACAACACGGAATCAATCTGTTTTTTAACTACTCCGACACCACTTGGAATGTCAATGCCGGGATGTCCGTAAAACCCGAACGCCGTAGCCTGAACCAAAAAACAGGTTTACATAAAGCCGATACCACCCTTCGCTCTGTCGGTTTCCAGCCTATGTTGTTCGTCTCATGGCAGAAAAAGAAAAACAGGATCATCCTGCACTATTATGGAAATACCTCGCAACCGTCATTATACGATCTGATCGCCCCCACCAACAACAGCGATCCGCTCAACATCACACGAAGCAACCCTAATCTGAAGCCTACTTACAATCAATCCGTCCGACTGGAAGCACAAAATACAAAGCAAGGCGTCTTTGCCACACTGAACTGGAACAACAGAATCAACAGCCAGACCCGTGCAGTGACCTACAACCAGCAGACAGGCGGGCGTGAAACCTATCCGGTCAATATCAACGGCAACTGGAACATGAACGGGGTACTTCGATATCAGAAGCGCATCAAAAGTTTTAGCCTGAATGCCAATGCCGGAGGCTCTTTTGCGCAAGATGTCAGCCTCATCAACGAAAACCAGACCGAACAACCGGAGCGTAGTACCACTCACAACACCGGGATAAACACTGATCTCCGCCTATCCTACCAGCCTAAATGGGGAAACTTCGACCTGAACGGAAGATGGAATTTTCAACATTCTGCCAACTCGCTTCTGGAAACAGATACTTACACCCGTAATTATGCTTTCGGAATAAACGCCTTTGCCGATTTACCCAAAAGTATACAGCTGAGAACCGATGCGAATTATTCTTTCCGAAACGGTACGAACATAAAGAAGGGGGAAGACGACCAATTTGTATGGAACGCAAGTATCACATGGCGTTTCCTGAAAAAAAAGCAAGCCGAGGTATCAGCCAACTGGGTGGATATACTCAGCCAACAAAAGAGTTATTACCGCAGCACTATGGCAGATGGCTTTTACGAGAGCCATACGCAACAGATAGGCAGTTACTTCATCGTCTCTGTGAAATACCGTTTTAACCAACCTCTTCGCAAAAAGTCTGTGTCTCCTCAGTAGCAACAGATTGCACCGAACGAAGCCCGCGAGGGGAAGAACCAAAATACTTCTTACAGTAGTTAGAGAAGTGAGGCAAAGATTCGAAACCATATTTATAACAGATTTCGGAGATTGTGGCTTCCGTATACCGAAGTTCATAAGCTATGCTCTCTTTACGCTTCTCCATCATCCACTCATAAACAGGTTTATGGAACACAGAGTTGAAAATGCGCCGGAAGGTGGTAGTAGTGTAGCCACCTAATTGGGCTAATTCTTCCACAGTCTTCACCTTCATATGGTTTTGTAAAACAAAATACTCGAAGCTGGACGTATATCTGGACAGTGAATGCACCAGCATAGAGAGATCATAATCGGAATAATATTGTCCCAGAATAAAAGCAAGTTCTTTCCGTTTAAGAGAAAGCAATTCCCGGCAAATCTTCTCTTCTACCAAATAAGCTTTTGAAGCACTCAGAAAGAAATTCAATTCATTAGTAATTTTCAAAGGCGTGAATATGAGGGGAGGAGTTACACTTTTCATTATATATTTATAGCGTTCCTCGCAAAACAATTCAGGCTGATTGAAGCGGTAACAAACACATTCCACATCCGTCAGAGCAAGAATCTCATACTTTGAACCGATAGCCTGAAGAATAAACTCACCGGCATGCAGCACAGTACCTGCATACTCCTGACTGTTGACAAGAACTTCTCCTTCTAACAGAAAAATCATGATATTCTCTTCGCATTTTTGGGCAGGAAGGTGGAAACCTCTTGAATGAGAGGCATAAATGATAGCATTAGCTACAGCCTTAGGGCACTGCTGACACGATATGACCGCACCACATGCAGAGTAAGTTTGCATTGTAGATTGAATGTTTTTTGTTTGTTATTGTGCGGCAAAAATAAGAATATTATGGGAAGAAACAAAAAAATCCCCAAAGACTTTACAAAAGTGAAAGTCTTCGGGGATAATTCTTCAATCTATCCAATAATGCTATGGCAAGCGCAGTCTCTTATAACGATTTCGAAGAAGCCTTATGAATCTTGAAAGTTGCAAGGTTACCTTTGTGGTCTGTAGGCCAAACACAGGAAGGGGTCAGGAACTTATCTTTGGAATCATTTTCTATTATTATGCCTCTCACAACTGTTTCGGAAGGACCTACCAATATGCAATTTTTCAATGAAAGAATCGAGTTCATCGGATAATAATAAATAAAATCAATCCGGTCACGTTCATCGGCTTCGGGGGCCCAAGCTAATTTTTCCAGTTTAGCTTCTTCTGCAAGCTTATTTCCTGCGGGAAATGTGAAGCCGGGATATCGAACAGGATTAGGATATTTTTCACGATAACTATCCTTGAATCCAGCTTCATGAAGCATCATAGAACAATCCCAATGAATGACAGCCCCATTGTGATCCCATAGATTTTTTGTGTCCGCCTGCCAGTCCAAATGAGAAGGCTCGTTGAAATCTCCTCCCATAATAACCGGACGTCCTTGTTTAATATCGGTTTGCACTTCTTGTACGAAAGCATGGATAGACTCATCTCTGAATGACAAACGATTGGCTTTCAGAACCTCGGACTCATCTGTTATAGGATTATCTATCTTTTTCCAGCTCGTGCCACTATATCCACGTGGCATATAACATTCATAATTCCGATAATCTAAATGGCAGGAATAAAAAGAAACCGGCTGCCCTTCGATTGTGGTTGTCATTTTCACCATAGCACGGCTTTCATCACCCGGTACAATGCAACATTTAGTCATGCTATCCGGTTTGAATTTACTTAAAATACCAATTGCCAGATCGAAAGTCTCTCCATAATAATGCTTTCCCCTCTTCTTCAATTCCTCTATCACGTGTGGTATAAACCGTTTTCCATCTCTGACTTCACATAGGAAAACTACATCTGCATCCATCTGGTCTAATACATCAATAATTCCTTGATCCCCATTAGGCACTTTAGCACCTCCATGCCACAGGTTTAATTGAAAAACAGTAAATGTACTTTTTGCTTTTGCATTGCAGAGGTTAACTGAACAAAACAGACATAGTAACAATAATAGTAAACTCTTTTTCATTTCGTTAATGCATTCTATAACTTTGATAAATTATAAGTTTATACAAAAGTAGTACATTCTCTGTGCATTCCAATCTATTTATGTAGTTTTTGAGTTCTCTTATCCGGCCAGTTCTTTTATTACTACTTTATTTAGCAGAACCAGATTCAGGAGTCTCATTTATGTCCTCAACATTAGTATCAACAGTTACTTTTTCAGCTCCAACAGGTAATGTTAATTTATAACGAATATTTTTTCCTATATCCCATTTAGCAGATTCACCTAAAGTAACGACTTTTGTACCCTCAAAATAAGTATGTCCATCTTTCTCTGTTTTATATGTCACAGATATAGTCTTTGATGCAACAGATTGCGGTAACAACATCAAAGAACCATCTTGTGTATCTAAAGCATAGGCACCATCGGCTGCAACTGGATCTTTCAAAACCGGATATACATAATCAACATTTTTGTTAGAACCAGCACTCCAGCTTCCTTTATCATCAGCAGCAAATGTATATATAGCATCCTCACCTTCAACTTTATTGATTGTAATATTGCTCACTGTATATGTGTATGCAGCATTTTCTGGTACATAAGAGAAATTAATACGTGTAAGAATATGTTTAAAAGTAAGCTCTAATTTGCCACCTGTAGGCACAGATGCCACACTTTTGTGAGCTACAACCAAGTCAGTTTGTGCTCCTACAGCACCTATTGCATAAGTAAAAGTTGGATAACCAGTTCCTGGAGCTTGAAAATTAGCCTTGAGCTCTGTAGGATAAGCAAAGAATTCCATATTTTCATCCAAAGGCCAATAAATATCATCTCCTGTTGTTGCCCAACTACCTTTTTTCCCCGTATAATCCTTATACATATAAGCCGTTCCAAGCCCTGAACTAGCAATATCTGCAACAGCAACCGTATAACCATTTATTGTAAAAGCAGTAAAATTGTCATTACTAGTCACTGCCGCTCTCGTTGTTCCCTTTACCACCGTAGTAACATCAATTTTTGCCTTTTGACCAACATTCTCAATCTCCTCATTCTGTGAGCAACCTACAATTGCCAACACAGCAACTGCTGTTAATAAAATCTTCTTCATAATCGTTTGTTTTATAAGTTAATATTTTTATTTGTTTACTTTCAAATTACAGGTAATTCTACATTTGTCTCATCATCCCAATCGCCAACATCACCACCCATGCCTCCGCCTCCATCGGGAGGAACTTCCACATCATCCACTTCTATTTCTTCATCAATCGGTATTTCAATATCCGTTACCGGATCTCCCCCTCCCTCTTCAGGAGGAGCAGGCGGAGGAGATGGAGCAGTTACAGCAGCTGTTATGTCAACCTTTACTTCCTGAACCGTATTATCCACCTTCACAAGTAGTAATTTCATCGTTACCTCGCTGCCTGAACGTGTGCCAGTTGACTCTGACGTAAAAAAAGCAGAAAAGCTACCACGTATCACATCACCTCCTTTTCGGACCTCTACATAAATCGGGGCAACACTTGCTGTACATGAGCCATTACTGATGTAATAAGAGCCATTCATCCCGTCCACATTACAGATAATGCTTGCCACATTCTTCAATCCTTTCACCTTTATTTCAAAAGAATAGTTCTTGACTACCAGTTTCGGCTGAAACTCCATCAAAAGCATCTTCTCATTCTTTTCTATTCTCATATCTTTCACACTTACTACATACAAAGGGTCTGGTGACCACACCATCGTTTCACTGGTATTAAGCCCTGTACACGGTCCGGTGTAAGCCTCAATCGTCTCAAACGACTTTTCGCCACGAATCAACACGCACTCCGTATTATAATTGTAAATTACTATGTCATAATCTCCCGGTGGCACCTTCACTTCGCCCCCCTCGGCTGCTAACCAGCCTTCCACCTTTCCTCCTTCTTCGCTTTTCGGGTAGAAGATCACCCTCATTCCTTCGGGCAACTGATCCGTCACCCCCTTCCAATTAAGCTTGATCTGTACTCCGCTGACAGGATAATCATCCAGTATATCTCTAAATTCACATCCAACTAAGAGTACCGATAGTCCTAATAGAAGCAAAAGAAACACACAATTTATACACCGCATAGCTACCGCCTCCTTCCCTGAATGAGCCATACCAAAGAAACCTTGGCTTTCGTAGGCCCTATAAAATGATAGCGTCCGCTACTTGTCCATATCAAATCACTTTCGTAGGTAGTATATTTTCGGTATTCCGTCTCCAGATAGCCAATCCCCAGACTGAATTCAAGAGCCAAGTACCGGGCCAGTTGATGACTGTAACCATAAGTCAGTCCGGAAGCTGCATAATAGTTTCCCCGATATCCTTTATCCTTATCAAACTGGAAGTCATACGCTCCCCCTTCGGCATATATCCCCACAAAATGCCCTGTCAGCCGTTCACGATTCTTGCGATTCCCAAGCCAGTAACGTACCTCAGCTCCTCCCGAAAGAAGTTGGTAACAGAAACCGTGCTTGCTATCCGACCACCAGGGACATTTATATTCCATATTCAAAGACCACCGCTGCCCTACGGGCAGTTCCACCTCCACATTCGGAGCCAAAGCTAAATCATAAAGTATATTGTTCTTCAACGCAATCACTGTTCTACGCTGGAATTCTTTCTTACTTTCTGCCTCAACATACGGAGAAAAAGTCATTAGTTCTATTTTTCCCTCCGGTAGAGCATTTACAGGCAATGCTAATGCAGCTATTGGTAAACTGTCTTTCATCTCCCCTATCCGTTCTACCTTCCGGAATTGATGTTCCGACAAATAAGCGTAAGGTTTTCCTCCATCCAAATAGCGCAACAACTTCATCAGTTTTTCAAAGTTCCCGAAGTGTCGCCGGATTAACGCCAGCACTTCTTCTTTATCCGGCACCTGCGGATCATTCATTACCCATTGATATATTTTGCTCCAGGTTTCCAGTTGTAACATCCGGTCCGTCGGGTTGCAAATATCCTTCTTCGCTGCTAATCTTTCAGCTCGCATCTCTGCTTTTCCTAATATCAAAAAAGAGAGTATTAAGAATATATATAAACCTACGCGAACCTTCATAACTTTGCTTTGTATTTGACAAATGTATATTTAAAAAATTGAAAGAAATACGAAGATTATAACTCTTTTCAGGGGGTGGAAGCTTCTGTGAAACGAATGAAACAGATTTGCAACTTTGTAACATAAAAGAGGTCTCATGCTATTTGATAATCATTTAGCCACTATCATCCACTATATTGTCTCAAAAAGACAGTTCGTGTGCGAAAACAGTGAATATCCGTGAAAGAATTATAAAAGGAATATCAAACGGAAGCAAATATTTGGAAGAAACGGGGTGAGCTCTTATATTTGCAATGTGATTTTTTTCATAGTATTAGATTTAAGGTTAACAAAGGTTGGAGTACAGCGGTACTCCTTTTTTTATATCCATACTTTCCGATACTACTCTTTTTCCATCCCTTCACCATACCAACTCCGTGTCAAGTCCATACCAAGTCCGTACCAAGTCCAAGTGTATAGACATGGAGCTAATACGGAGCAGACAAGGCTTTGACTATATTCAGAGAATAAAAAGTAAATGGCCATTACGGAGCTGTATTCTATCTACGTAAACATTTGATTATGAAATTCTACAATAGGGAACAAGAAACAGCCAAACTGCAAGAGATACAACAGAAATCTCTTCTTCAAGCTCAAATGACCATCATTACCGGACGAAGACGTATTTCTTCCTCTTCCTTGCCGCAAGCGGATAATCCTTCTTCACCTCAAACGAATAGCTGCCGGAAAGAAGTTTCAAAACCACCTCTCCATTTCCTTCACTGATAAATTCTACTCCTTTACACTTCCGGACAGGTTTCGTTTTCTCGCGAACATCCCTCAATGATGCAGTCGGCAGATATAGGGTAGCTGTAGTATTGGCAGGTACAGTGAAAGTATAACGAATCACTCCGCTCTCCACTTTCCAGCCACTTTCAATACGTCCATACATAGAATCATAATATCCCCGTGCATACGTCATCTTCCCGGTTGGATCGGGCATCGGCTTCAGAACGAACTGCTTGAAACCGGGAAAAGTTTCATCACGCTGTATTCCCAAAGAGTAATTGTACATCCAGGCACCCACGGCACCGAAAGAATAATGATTGAAAGAATTCATGCGATTGTTTCCACCAAAGCCATCCGTGCGAGTATAAGAGTTCAGACGTTCCCAGATGGTAGTGGCTCCCTGTTCAATGGAATAAAGCCACGAAGGATAACTGGTCTGCTGAAGTAGCCTGTAAGCCAAGTCTGAATGCCCGTAGTCAGACAAAGCCTTATTGATCCATGATGTGCCGATGAAACCTGTCATCAGAGAGTAAGACGGGCATTGCTGACCTCTGTCCGTGGTATTCTCCCTTCTCACAGTCTCTGCAAGATTGGCAATCACCTTATTACGATTCTCTTCATCAATAATATTGAAAGCCAACGGAAGCACATACGAAGTCTGTATATCGATATGTGATCCTTTCTTCTCAGGGACAAAAGCCGAAAATAGGGTCTTTCCGGTCTCAGGCTCTATATACGTTTTATTGAAGAAATCCTTCCGGGCGGCATGCAGTTCACGAAACCACTCGGCATCGGTAACCTTACCAAGGACAGTCGCCATCTTAGCCATCAACTCCAAATCATAAATGAAGTAGGCTTCCCATACCAGAGATTTGTCATTCTTCTCATCCTCCAACCCCAGCCAATCACACAAATCACCCCACGAACGAGTTTGAACAATCAGGTTGGTTTCTGTTTCGATGGTATTATCGATGATGTATTGAATATAGCGTTTCATGGCGTCATAGTGTTCGCTCAACAAAATGGTATCCCCATATTGCTGGTAACACTCCCAAGGCACTGTGATTCCGGCACTTCCCCACAGCAGACCGCCAAAACCACCACCCAATGGAGCAATATCCGGAAAACGCCCATCCGTCCGCTGAACATCACGCATAGAACGGAGATAGCGTCTCAGGAATTGCGGAACATCCGCCAGATAAGTTGCCGTGCGCGAGAAGACAGAAATGTCTCCTGCCCATCCCAGCCGTTCATTGCGTTGCGGACAGTCTGTAGGAATAGAAAGGAAGTTTCCATAAGAAGACCAGGTTATATTCTTCCAAAGCTGATTCACCTGAGTATTGGAAGTCTCGTAGCGTGAAGCTAATTCGTGTATAGAGCTTAGTACTACCCCTTTCACCGCTCCCACAGGCAACGGTTTATCAATGCCTGTGATCTCTATAAAGCGGTAGCCATGATAGGTGAAGCGGGGAGAGATGGTTTCCTGCCCACCTTTGGCTATATAAACATCCTGAGCCATAGCGGCACGGATATTCTCCAGCATAATCATACCGATATTCCCTTCGTATTCCGGCAAATCGGGATATTTCACCTCAGCAAAACGCAATGTAATTTCCGTTCCGGGTTTCATGCCCGATAAACTAATCCGGGGAACTCCTACCATATTCTGCCCCATATCATACACAAACACACCGGGGCGGACTTCTTCCACCGAGAGAGCCGTCAACTCATTTATTTGTTTCACCGTCTGACCAAACTGCCCGATAAGTTCAAAGCCTGAATAATCATTCACCCACGGCATATTCGGATTACCTACCGTACTGATATTACCTTCCAAGGCAACTTCATGAGCCGGTTTCCAGGCAGATGCATCATAAGAGGCCATGCTCCATCCTTCCACTGCCGTTTCCCTTAAAGCATCATACACTTCGCCCTGGAAGAAACTACCGTAAGCAATAGGACCTTCACTGAAATACTGCCAGGATAACGGATCAGTTACCACCACATCGGTCCGGCCATCTGCATACGTGATAACCAGTTTTGCTAATAAAGATTGGCGGTCACCGAAGAAGTTCCAATTGTCTCCCGTAAAGGTAGCCCCCCCCACTCCACCAGCCTTCTGCCAGTAAAGCGCCAAGGGCATTTCTGCCGGAATGAACATACTCCGTTACATCAAACGTCTGGTACAGGTGGGTTTTATTATACTGGGTGATTCCAGGATTAAAATAATCTTCTCCTATACGCTTGCCATTCAGATAAACCTCATAAATACCACGTGAAGTAACATACAAGCGCGCTTTGGTTATTTCTGTATGCGGAGTAGAGAAAACCGTACGAAGCATAGGGGCAGAATTGCCTTTGGGAGTGAAAGTACGAAAAGCACCGGAAACATCGCCATCTATCCAGTTATTCCCTTCTTTACAAGTAGTTATCACATTCGAAGGACTTCTGAAATTAGCAATCTCCATCTGCGGGAAAATAGCAGATTGCCCTGCGGGAACATCAAAACCGACATCGCCTACCACCGGGAAAGCAATAAAATCACCTCCCTGTCCCAGCGGATTCAGATTTACCCAACCAATCTCTTCACCACCATCCACATAGAATCTTGTAAACCCCAAATCGGAAGTAAGGCTTATGGTATGCTGTGCATACTTGTTGTTTTCATGAATCCATGTCAGCGGAACAGGGAAACTTTTGAAAGGAACGCTTCCCTGATCGTCCGGATGGTATCCCACACGATACACATTCAGCATTGCCTTTTTACCCGAAGCGAGTGAATCAATGCTCAATTCTATTTTAATATAAGATTCATCTTTTCCATTCTGCAAGTGATACAGGTTCTTATTCTTATCCATCAGACGCTTATCATTCGCTCCGTAGACAAAGCCTGCACGTGTACTTTTTGACTTTTCATCCAGTTGAAGTGAAACATTCAGCCTGAATACCGGGAGATAGTGAGAATAGAGCATCCTGTCTTTATCTCCGCCACCTATCCACTTGGCACCACTCCATCCCTCGTAAGGGGAAGTTTTACTCATTAATCCTGTCTCAAACCAAGAAGTTTCCGATGATTGTTCGCCTCTTTGATTCCAAACGTTGACCGTCCAGAAATAGCAGGTAGCAGGTTGCAAAGGAGCACCGGCGTATTCTATGTTCAGTGACAGGTCACTCGACACTTTTCCGCTATCCCATGCCAAACTGCCCATTTCATCAGTCACTATTATCTGATAGGCCTTCTGCGAATAACCTCTTTCGGTATCCGGCACCACCATTTGCCAACTGAAACGAGGCTTTTCTACATCGATGCCTAATGGCATTTCGGCATATTCCACCTTGAGTTTTTTTATAGAAACAGGATTTTCTACAGCATATAACAAAGCCGGACAAGCCAGGCAGATAGAAAGAATCAACAATACAAGGGATTTATAGCTTTTCATAATATACAGTAATTCATAGATTTACAGTGTACAAATATAGTGTTTATCTAATAAATATTGAATGAGTAATTTGATATAATTTATTAGAAAATTGCCATATCAGTAAACATAGAATCTAATTCAATAATCTGCATATAAGCCCTTATCCTACGATCCACTTACTGCCCGGTATGAATGAGATAATCTTCGTAGCGATGAAACAGCTAATGAATGTAGTTACTGCAATACAGGGTATAGCAGCAACAGTAGGCAATGCCAGGTTATGCTTGAACACAGTTACCCATAACCCAAGCCAGAATATGTGCATAAGGTACATACCATAGCTGAGCTTTGATGTTTCTGTAATAACCTGTGGCGGATTCTGACGGTTTATACATGTGAAAAGAAGGAATGTACCTGCCGTAAGGAGCACACAGTTGATAGTACAGAAAGCCCATCCGATCTCTATTTCAGGAGTAACAAGAATTTTTCCGGGAATGGCCTGGACATAAAATGAGTAGATCGTCCATACAGCACCGACCACCATTAAAATAGTTCCTATAGTGAGACGCTTGGAACGGTTCCATGTAAGATGTACACGTATATAATGCGCCATTACAAGGTATCCCAAGTAACCGGAGAAGTACCACAACATATGGTATTCGTTCCAGAAACATTGTCCCCATACTTCACCGAACCAGCGGTTGAGATAAGGCATACAGGTCGAAAGCAGGAACAAACCAATGAAGAATCGTTCTTCTTTAGCCGTAGCTTTACTCAACCACGGCGATATGATGGGGATGAACAGATAAAGGCTGATCAAAGGATACATGAACCACAAGTGTCCGGCCAGTGACGGAAAGTTCAGGAGTATCCGCGACATATCATTCAATGATGTTTCTCCGTTTATCTGTCCCCACAACATCGGAAGCGTACTGTACAGTATCATGAATATGAAGAATGGCGGCAAGATGCGAATGGCACGTTGACGGTAGAATTGCCACATGGTCTGTTCCTTCTTCATCGGTGCAAGAAGAAAGGCAGAGACAATCATAAACAGTGGCACCGCCATGCGTGAGAAACCATCGTACACAGCTACCCACAGCCGGTCTGCCTCACTACCCAAGTAGGATTGCGGCCCCACCATATCCGTAGCTCCGGCAGCACCATAAAAGTTTTCACTAGCATGGACAACCATGACAAGAAAGCACGCAAATACACGCACATAATCCAAAAAAACAATACGCTTCATCTTTTTTATTTAGTATTAAAGATAAATATTCAATTGCAAAGATAGAAAATAACACACAAAGGCATAGGATAGAATTCTACCAAAAAATATCGTTCTACAGACGACTCACATTAATAAATGATATACTCCTCCCACCATTGCACGAACCACCCCTTTCATCTCCAACTCGAAAAGCAAACCGGTCATACGGTTCACGGGAATATCCGCTTCCACTACCAGTGCATTGACGTGCAGATCTCCCTGACGGGTAAGAATACCCACAATACATTCCTCGTCTTCACTCAATTCAGGAAAAAGATCACGTTGAATGCCTTCCGGCTTAACGGGTTCTCCGGCAGGATTCCACCCCATAGCTTCTATAAAATCTTCGGCAGACTGGATGAGAGCGGCTTTATTATCACGTATCAGCAGATTGCACCCTCTCGAAGAAGCATCAGAAATGCGTCCCGGGACAGCAAAACAATCACGGTGATAGCCTACGGCAAGGTCTGCCGTAATAAGAGAACCGCCTTTATCAGCTGATTCTACCACAATGGTAGCATCGCTCATACCTGCTACAATGCGATTACGACTTACGAAATTGTGGCGGTCGGGATTGGTCTCTGTTAGAAACTCGGTAAGCAGGCCACCATTCTCTAACATATCAATAGCTGTTTTACGATGGACATAAGGATATATACGGTCCAGTCCATGGGCCAGAACCGCTACTGTGGAAAGATGGTTAGCCAGTGCTGCACGATGGGAATGAATATCAATGCCATAAGCCAGGCCACTCACAACCAGGACATCGGGACAGGAAGCAGACAAATCACGAAGAAAGTCTGCACAAAACTGTTTGCCATATTCCGTAGCATTACGGGTGCCTACCATATCAATAACGCGAAGACGGTTGAAATCAGTATTACCCTTGAAGAATAGAACTACCGGAGCATCTTCACATTCACGCAGGCGTGATGGATAAGATTCGTCTTTTAACGTAAGGCAGGACAGGCGATTCTTCTCCACAAATTCCATCTCATGTTCCGCACGTAGAAAAGCTGCAGGGTTATCAAGTGCAGCAACCACAGCGGGACTTACACCGGGAAGGAGTTCGGGCAATTCTTTACGCTGACAGAAGACTTCGGCAGCACTGCCCATACCGTCTATTAAACGCTTTGCCCCGATATGTCCTATACCGGGGCAAAGTGTAAGTGCTATACTGCAAATACGTTCATCGTTTTTCATATAAATGAGTGATTAGTAGTGAATGCTTAGTGATTAGCAGTAAGATAGGGCTCAAATATTTTATCGAACAGTTCACTGTCGCTCAAACGTCCGTTCACCACACAGACCGTTTCAACTACCGCTTTAATCGCCACTTTATCGTCACTTTTCCGGAAGATATCCTGATAGAATACATACTTGATGCCTTCCTTTTTCATGTAAAGTTTGGAAATGAACTCATCACCACTCTTTAGTGGAGTTTTAAATGCCATATTGATGCGTGCCACTACCGGATCTACTCCTTGCTCATGCAGTTTGGCAAAACTTACACCTGTTGATAACAGAAACTCATGGCGTGTATGCTCCAGATAATGCTGGTAATTCGCATTATTCACAATACCTTGCAGGTCACATTCGTAATCCCGCACCTTCATTTCCAACTCATAGATATATTTTTCCATAATCATCCGCGAGTTTTTTCAATATCCAGTCCTTTGAATTTCTTTAATTCTTCCGTAGAAACCAACTTGTAAAGTTTGTCGCTAGGGCGTATTTTGTCCGCTTTCATCGAGAAATGTTGCCCCTTCTTCACCGTTTGCACAGGTTTCAGATCAACACGGGCCTCATCGAGCGTAGTAAACACTGCACCTGTAGTGGGACCGGTAATCAGCAACTTATCCCCCACATTCAGCTCTGCAGCTTCTACCAAAAATTCTGCCACACCGATATTAGAAAAGTACCTGACGCCCTTGCCTACATATATTTTCCGTTCCGTAGCTGCAGAACCGTAATTCTTAGTCCATTCGCCAAGGCGTTGGCCCAAATAATAACCATCCCAGAAGCCACGGTTGAATACTGTCTTCAATCGTTCATCCCATGCAACAATCTTTTCATCGGTAAACGTACCGTCCAAATAAGAACGGATTGCCTCTTTATAGCACTCCACTACCGTACGGACATACTCCGGTCCACGGGCACGCCCTTCTATTTTGAATACCCGCACGCCTGCATCCAGCATCTTATTCATAAAATGGATGGTTTTCAGGTCTTTGGGCGACATGATATACTGATTGTCCACTTCCAGTTCCACATCCGTCTCTTTATCACGTACCGTGTAAGAGCGACGGCACACTTGCATACAGGCACCACGGTTAGCCGAGTGGTTCATCTCGTGAAGTGAAAGATAACATTTTCCGGACACTGCCATGCAAAGTGCACCGTGGCAAAACATCTCGATACGGATAGGTTTTCCGTTTGGTCCGCAGATATTCTCTTCGCAGATATGACGGTAAATCTCGGCTACCTGTTCCAGATTCAATTCGCGTGCCAACACCACTACGTCAGCAAACTGTGCATAAAAACGCAGTGCTTCCACATTCGAAATATTCAATTGTGTGGAAAGATGTACTTCCTGACCTATCTGCCGTGCATAACTCATCACAGCCACATCCGCAGCAATCACTGCAGAGATACCGGCAGCTTTTGCCGCATCTACAATGGTACGCATCAGCGTCAGGTCCTGGTCATAAATAATGGTATTAACGGTGAGATAACTTTTCATCCCGTGTTCATCGCACGTATGCGCTATTTCCTTCAGGTCGTCGACGGTGAAAGTATTCGCCGAACGGGCACGCATATTCAGGTTCTCAATACCGAAATAGATGGAATCGGCACCCGCCTGGATAGCCGCTGCGAGTGATTCGCGCGAACCGACGGGTGCCATGATTTCAAAATCTTTTATAGTAAGGTTCATTTATACTTAAATCAAAAAAACACTAATTATCATTTGTTTCCCTGCGCATCCAGGTCTTTCTGGAGTTCAGTGGCAATCTCCATGCCCAACTGTTGTCCGATCTGCATACCTTCGGTCATCATAGCAGGCGTAGATGCGCCCAACTTCTTTCCGACGGGTGTTTCATAAAAAGCAACGATTTTCTTCAAATCATCCAGTGTGAGATACTTCTGATAAACAGGAGCATAAAGTTCCGCCAGCTTACTTCCGAATTTTGTTTCCCACTTTTTCTGGAAACCATCCCAAAAAGCGGTTGAAGCCGAAGGCGACTGTTGTTTCAACATAGCTATCATCTGCGGTACCATAGCCTTTGCAGATGCCATAGAACCGGATAATTCAAGCATTTTTTCCAATGTAGCCTTGTACTCGTCATTTGGAGCCTGTGCAGAAACAGAAGATGCAGCAGCAAACAGCATGGCTACACACATCACTACTAAAACCAAACCTTTTCTCATAATTCTATATTAGTTAAATAAATGAATGATACAAAGGTAGGCTTTTTTCCGTATTTTTGCAGCGAAATAATCATTTAGTTCAATTCATCCATGAAGATAGGCCACATAGATCTGGGCGAACGCCCCATATTTTTAGCTCCGATGGAGGACGTCACCGACCCCGCATTCCGACTGATGTGCAAGAAGTTTGGCGCCAATATGGTGTACACCGAATTTGTATCGGCAGATGCCCTGATACGTTCCGTCAGCAAAACCGAGCAGAAACTGAATATCAGTGACGAAGAACGCCCCGTAGCCATACAGATATACGGTAAAGACACAGAGACCATGGTAGAGGCCGCACGTATTGTGGAAGAAGCACGACCGGATATTCTTGATATTAACTTTGGCTGTCCCGTAAAGCGTGTAGCAGGCAAGGGTGCAGGTGCAGGTATGTTGCAGAATATTCCCAAGATGCTTGAAATTACCCGTGCCGTAGTGGATGCCGTAAAGATACCCGTCACCGTAAAAACCCGTTTAGGCTGGGATGCCAACAATAAAATCATCGTAGATCTTGCCGAGCAGTTACAGGATTGCGGTATTGCTGCCCTCACCATTCATGGGCGTACCCGTGCACAAATGTATACCGGTGAAGCGGACTGGACACTTATCGGTGAGGTGAAGAAGAACCCGCGGATGCACATTCCCATTATCGGTAACGGAGATGTCACTACCCCTCAAAGGGCAAAAGAATGTTTTGAGCTTTACGGAGTAGACGCAATCATGATAGGTCGTGCCAGCTTCGGCCGTCCATGGATATTCAAGGAAGTAAGGCATTATCTGGAAACAGGAGAGGAATTGCCTCCGCTGAGTGCAGAATGGAAATTAGGTGTATTGCGTCAGGAAGTAATAGACAGCGTCAATCTGTTGGATGAACGAAGAGGGATTCTGCATGTACGCCGCCATCTGGCAGCAAGTCCATTGTTTAAGGGAATACCCAATTTCCGGGATACACGCATCGCCATGCTACGGGCAGAAACGAAAGAAGAGTTGTTTCGTATATTCGATACAATCAGTCCGTTACTGTCTTAAATATATTCAAAGGGGGATTCTATCACACAGTTACTTGAACATTGGCTGTGCGAACCATCTCTTAAACATCCATGTCACCACCACATACAGACCGAAAGCTGAGATGAACCCTACAATCGAGTCGATGAGATAATGTGCCTGGATATACACCGTGGCACAGCAAAGCAGTATATAGAATGGGAACAAACATGCAAACAGCCAGCGACTGCCACGCCATGCCATAATCATCAAGAGCGTGGAGATACCCACATGTGAACTGGGAAAAGCCGCCGTAGGACGCTCACCAATTTGCTGTGACCCCTCTACCAAATTGTAGAAGAACCCATGATCGTATCCCGGTCCGGGCAGCAACTCCTGATTATGGTTGAAGTAATCTCCAATGGAAGGGAACACCCCTTGCGCCACATTATCATCTCCGATAGCCGGAAAATAGAATTGCGGGCCTGCCACCGGAACAAAGATATAAATCAGATAATAGATAAAGAACGAAGTGACCAGCACGAATGATAACTTTTCGAAATACTGAAAACGGTAGATAAAGTACCAAAGCACCACAATCAGAATCATCGGATAGTAGAAGAAATACCCCATATTAAACGGCTCACTCACCCACATCTGCGGAAAACGAAGACAGAACCATACTGCCGGTTGTCCGTTGAACAGCCACTGTTCGGCCGAAGCAAAAACATGGTCGAGGTTCGGGAATATCCGGTTAAACTCAAATGTATCGGGGTACCAATATGAAAGCAGAGACATCTGGATGGCAATACGCACAAAAGCAGAGAACTTACAGGGTGCCAGCCGGTAAAGATACATCAACAGGAATGTCATGCCGGCAATCATAGCACGATCAATCAACATCTGTACAGGATGATCCATTTCCTGGAAAAGAAACAAGATCAAAATAGAAGTCAACAGATTATATATAAGTGTTATCTTCTCGACTGCAAACAACCCTTTCCGGGTTTCTACCTTTTTAAATAAATCTAAAGCCATCCCTCGTTCTTATACCAGGCAACGGTCTCCTTTACGCCTTGTTCCAGATTATACTGGGGCGCAAAACCCAACTCTTTTACAGCCGGGGTAATGTCACATTGCCAATTGCGTTGTTTCATTATGTTATACTTATCAGAATTGAGCGTACTTGGTATCTTGTTCCACTTTGCCCAGGATTCAGCGAGCAAAGATACAACTTTCAACACAATTAACGGACATATCACCCGAATTACAAACGGATTACCCAATTCTTTCCGGATCAAGTCGGAAAAAGCACGGCTACGATACACCTGACCGTCTGCCAGGAAATAGGCACGGCGACATGCCCGCTTCTCGATACCAAGGAACACAGCCTGCACAATATCTTTCACATAAATAAATGTCAGATCCTGACGGCGGAAACCGACCGCAAAATCCGTATGTTGCTTGATAGACTTAGCCATCAGGTAATAATCTTTTTCACGCGGGCCATATACTCCTGTGGGGCGATAAATAACATAGGGGAATCCGGGAATACTTTGTAAATAAAGCTCGGCTTTGAGTTTGCTCAATCCGTAAGCGGTGTTGGGCAGGGGCGAATCTTCCTCTGTAATCGGTTGGTAAGTTTTCTCATGAACAGGACCGAACACACTCAGCGTACTGATATAAATAAACTGTTTCGGTATCATGTTCAGCTCGCGAAGAGTATCAACGAAATATTTCGTCTGCAAATAATTCACCCGGTCGAATTCCCGTTTATCGGTGCACTTGGTTACCCCGGCACAATGGATGATATAATCAAACTTATTATACGTTCCTTTGTGTCCGGAAAGTTGGGCACGCAGTTCATTGGGATGTGCAAAGTCCAGTTCAAGGATATGTATTTTGCGGTTTCGCAAATACTCCCGGCTACTGCTTGAACGGATTCCCGCCCACACACCGAACTTCCGCTTCAACGCTTCTTCCACGATGAAACTTCCGATAAATCCGCTGGCTCCTGTAATTAATATACTTTCCACCTGTCACTCTTTACGTTAAACAAATGTATTTAGTGCGATTAGGAATCACTATTTCAACGGTTCGACATGAATACCCACATGTGTACCCCTACCGAACATCTCTTTTAGCTTGTTCTCTATTTCCGTCGCTGTCCGGTGTGCCTCTTCCAAAGGAATCTTGCCATCCATACGCACATGTACTTCAATGGCACAATAACTCCCAATACGACGTGTACGCAAATGATGCGGTGAACTGACACCGGGAAATGACAGAATGGTCTCCTGTATCTGATTTTCCACCTCGACAGGCAACGATTTCTCCAGTAGTTCATCTACACAAGGTATGAGCAACCGGATAGAGACTTTCATAATAAAGAAGCTTACTATCACTGCCGCTATCGGATCGAGTACCCGCCAATGGGGACCCAACAAAATTGCGCCACCAATACCGATAGCTGTGCCAATGGAAGAAAGTGCATCACTCCGGTGATGCCACGCATTGGCAATCACTGCCTGTGAGTTCAATTTCTTTCCCTTAAATACTGTATAGCGATAAATAACTTCCTTTGAAACAATGGATATCAACGCTGCTGCCAGTGCCAGAATACCCGGTTCCTGCAAAGAACCTCCCTGCAAGAAACGATAAATGGACGATACACCGCTCCAAAGAATACCAAATCCCACAAACAGCAACAGAATACCGATAATAGCCGTAGCCAATGTCTCGTACTTTCCGTGCCCGTAATCGTGGCTTTCATCCTCGGGCTTGGCAGATATACGCACAAACAGAATCACTATAATATCAGTGACAAAGTCCGACAATGAATGAACCGCATCTGCCAGCATAGCAGCACTATGGCCGAAGAAAGCGGCAAAGAATTTGAATACAAGCAAGAGGAAATTTACAATACTACCCATCACAGTCACCCGGTAAATTCCTTTTTCCCGTTCAGTGTTTTGCTTGTCCAACGCTTGTTCCATTATCCAGCCGTTTTTTTATAAATCGTTGCAAATATAGTACATAAATCCGTTTGTTTCTGCAATTTACCGGTTATTTTCTACCAACAAAGAATATTTTGGGGATAGATTGAACGAGTGATAACAATTATTTGTTTACTTTGTAGGCGTGAGTTAGCTACAAGTTACAAGCTACGGGCTACAATTGCCATGCGGCTCGATGCTTATGTAGCAGTTTTTATACTTGTAACCTGTAGCTCGTAACTAAAAACTTTTAAATATATGGCTAAGAACAAAGAAAAGAAAGCCGGCAAACGGATGAAGAAAAAAGAACTCATCGCCGCGCTAATGGATTTTTTCCATTCAAAACCCGACGAAGTACTGTCTCTGAAATACATATTTGAACAACTTCATCTCACCACGCATCCCCTGAAGATGTTATGCAGGGATATCCTGAGTGACCTGTTGTTGGACGACTATATCACTGAAGTGGATAAAAGCAAGTATAAGCTGAACAACCACGGCGTAGAAATGGTGGGTACTTTCCAACGTAAAAGCAACGGAAAGAACTCTTTCATTCCTGAAGGTGGCGGTGATCCGATATTCGTTGCCGAACGTAACTCGGCACACGCTATGAACAATGACAAAGTACGCATCTCCTTCTATGCCAAACGTCGTGGACGTGAAGCCGAAGGGGAAGTTATCGAAATACTGGAACGTGCCAACGATACCTTTGTCGGTACATTGGAAGTAGGCAGTTCATACGCTTTCCTCGTAACGGAAAACCGTACGCTTGCCAACGATATCTTTATCCCGAAAGAGAAGCTGAAAGGCGGAAAAACAGGTGATAAGGCCATCGTGAAAGTGGTGGAATGGCCTGACAAAGCCAAAAACCCCATCGGGCAAGTCATCGACATCCTGGGTAAAGCAGGTGACAATACCACCGAGATGCACGCTATCCTCGCCGAGTTTGGTTTACCTTACGTTTACCCTTCTTCCGTAGAAAAAGCTGCAGACAGAATCCCAGCCGAGATTTCCGTCGAAGAGATTGCCAAGCGCGAGGACTTCCGGAATGTAACTACTTTCACCATCGACCCGAAAGATGCCAAGGACTTCGACGATGCTCTCTCTATCCGTAAAATAAAGGATGGCTTGTGGGAAGTAGGTGTGCACATTGCTGATGTCACCCACTACGTCACCGAGGGCAGCATCATCGATAAGGAAGCTGAAAAGCGTGCCACATCTGTTTATCTGGTAGACCGTACCATTCCGATGCTTCCCGAACGCCTCTGTAACTTCATCTGTTCCCTGCGTCCCGATGAAGAGAAACTGGCATACTCGGTCATCTTCGAAATCAATGAAAAAGGAGATGTGAAGGATTCACGCGTGGTACATACGGTAATCAAGTCCGACCGCCGCTTCACTTACGAGGAAGCACAACAGGTGATTGAGACTAAAGAAGGTGACTTCAAGGAAGAAATCCTGATGCTGGATACCATTGCCAAGGCATTACGTCAAAAACGTTTCGTCTCCGGAGCCATCAACTTCGACCGCTACGAAGTGAAATTCGAGATAGACGCAAAAGGCAAACCCATCAGCGTTTACTTCAAAGTGTCCCAAGATGCCAATAAGTTGGTAGAGGAGTTCATGCTGCTTGCCAACCGTACCGTAGCCGAGAAGATCGGTCGCGTACCGAAAAACAAGAAAGCAAAGGTATTCCCTTATCGTATCCACGATCTTCCGGACCCGGAAAAGCTAGATAACCTGGCGCAATTCATTGCCCGATTCGGTTACAAGCTACGTACCAGCGGTACGAAGACGGATGTATCCAAGTCCATCAACCACTTACTGGATGATATTCAAGGGAAGAAAGAAGAGAACCTTATCGAAACCGTATCCATCCGTGCCATGCAGAAAGCGCGTTATTCCACGCATAACATCGGGCACTACGGATTGGCATTCGATTACTATACGCATTTCACCTCCCCCATCCGCCGGTTCCCGGATATGATGGTACACCGCCTGCTCACCAAATACCTAGCTGGCGGACGCAGTGTTTCCGAAACTAAGTACGAAGATCTCTGCGACCATTCCAGCAACATGGAGCAAATTGCAGCCAATGCCGAACGTGCTTCTGTGAAGTACAAACAGGTAGAGTTTATGACGGAACGTCTGGGACAGATATTCGACGGTGTAATCTCCGGTGTAACGGAGTGGGGGCTGTACGTAGAGTTGAACGAAAACAAATGTGAAGGTATGATACCTATCCGTGACCTCGATGATGATTACTATGAGTTCGACGAAAAGAACTACTGTCTGCGTGGACGCCGCAAGCACCGCACGTATAGTCTGGGTGATGCAATTACGATTAAAGTGGCACGCGCCAACCTGGAGAAGAAGCAACTGGACTTTGCTTTGGTAGACTAAATAATCTAAATAATGTATGAAGGTGCGGAATCCGTGCCTTCATACATTATTATTGTTTCTGCTTTACATATCCGGAAGGTGAAACCCCATACTCATTCTTGAAACATTGCCGGAAATAAGCCACGCTACTAAATCCCGTCATATAGGAAATCTCTGAAATTGTATATTCACCAGATATCAACATCTCCACACTTTTACGCATCTTTACCTTACGAATAAACTCATTGGCCGACATATCTGCCAAACCTTTAATCTTCCGATATAGGGTAGAATGACTCATACACATCTTATCTGCAATGAAAGCCACATCCATCTTCTCCATCTCTATGTTCTCCTCGATGATCTGCGTAATTTTCTGCATAAACTCATTATCCAGCCTGTTCAGTGAACTTACAGCTTGTTCCTGAGCAGGCTTTACATCGGCCAGTAATAATTGCGAAGCAATCTTCTTGCGTGTTTCCAGCAAGTTATTGATACAGCTATGCAGCAGTTTTGCACTGAATGGTTTCGTCAGATAAGCATCCGCACCCGAGGCATAGCCTTCCTCCTTGTCATGCAAAGAATCCTTGGCCGTCAGCAGGATAACCGGAATATGACTGGTACGCATATCCTCTTTTACTTTCTTACAAAGTTCCACTCCATCCATAATCGGCATCATGATGTCCGATACTATAACATTCGGAATCCGCGCTTGTGTCAATTCCCAACCTTCTTGTCCGTCTTTGGCAGTAATCACTTCATAAATATCAGCAAACGAACTTTTTATATACTCACGAATATCAGAGTTATCCTCCACCACGAGCACAATGGGACATCCGTCCAAAGCAGGATCCATTCCGCCCATATCCTCCGTTGGAATGGGCAGTTTTTTCACCTTGCTCTCCACATGAATTGCATTAGGATAAGTATTCTCCGTCAACAAACGCAAGATAAATGTGGTTCCCACTTCTGGTGTACTTTCCACCTTCAGCATACCTTCGTGCAAATCGGTAAGTCCTTTCACCAGTGCCAGACCAATACCTGAACCTGATGCCTGAAACTTACTTTTAGCCTGATAATAACGGTCGAAGATATGCGGTAATGCTTCCGGCTCGATACCATGCCCGGTATCTTTCACACTGATTTCCGTATATTTTATCTGCATTTCCTCTACCGAACGCAAGGTCAGTGTTATCTCTCCTTCCGAAGTATATTTGACGGCATTACTCAATAGATTATCCAATATGATAGTGACCATATCCGCATCATAGAACAGCTCGGCATCTTCGGTTTCAATATGAATATGGTAAGCCACCTTATTGTTGGGATTCAGCTCTTTATAACGCAGCCCGATTTCCTGTACCAGTTGTGCCAGATTTCCCCTTGCCACTGCCAGTTTCCGGTTTTGAGTCTCTGTTTTACGGAACTCCAGAATACGATTGATTAGATTCAGCAGGCGGGTAGCACTATCGTGGATGATACTGATCTTATTGGCATGCTTGGGAGACAGGGTACCGTCACTCAGCAGATCTTCCAATGGCCCCAAAATCAGTGTCAGCGGTGTACGCAACTCGTGCGTGATATTGGTATAGAAACGCAGCCTTTCATTGTTCAGTTCCAAGTCATTCTGACTTTTTCTGCGTTCCAAATCCAATGAACTTTCCAAGTCTATCTTATGCTTATAGAAATGAAGTAATCCATAGAGAGCCAGGACAAAGAGCAATACATAAACCAGTTTGGCATACCATGTGAGCCAAAACGGTGGCTGTATATGAATCACCAGCGAAGCCTCTTTCTCATCCCATTCCTGGTTGCGAATACGTGTCTTTACTTTAAAGACATACGTACCGGGAGAAATATTACGAAAAGTTACCTGATTCTCTCCTTGCGTGTTATACCAGGCTTTTTCTAACCCCTCCAGCATATAAGTAAATTCTACTTGCGGGCTTTGGGTATAGTCCAGCACATTGAAAGATATCTTGAATGTATTCTGATTATACGGTAAATTTATCTCCCCATCAGCAATAGGCATCGGCAATTCCTCGTCATGACTCTCTTTCATACGGTGATACGTACAAAAACGGGTAATGACAATAGAAGATACCTCACGGTTAGTAGGAATATCCTTGGGATTAAAATAACACGCACCATTCTGTGAACCAAAATACATGGTGCCATCAGAAGTCATGCAGGTAGATCCATTCATAAAATCACCCATAGGTACTCCGTCGTGATGGCTATAATTATAAAATACCTTCTTCGCCTCATCCAGTCGGGAGACTCCACCATTCGTACTGATCCATATTTGATGAAGCTTATCCTCAGTAATAGCACGCACCTGACTGTTTTCCAAGCCATTCCGTTCTTTAAAGACTTCATACTCGTCCGGATTGGCCGTATCATGGAAAATTGCCACTCCCTCACGCGTAGCAACTAATATCCTTTGTCGGGAATCCTGCATCATATGGTTGACGGCATTCGAGCAGAAACCATTTTCAACTACGAAATTATATATAAGCTTATTGTTCGGATCGAATACCGAAACACCTTTGCCGAATGTTCCTATCCACAGTTTATCTTCTTTATCCCTCAAGATACCATGTACCTTTGTATCCGGCAGCTGGCTTTGAATGAAACCTGCCATTTCCAGCTTTCCGTTTTCATAGATATAAAGTCCGCTCTCCGTCCCAACCCAGATACTCCCGTTTTTATCTTCATAGAAACAATGAACATTCAGGGTTTCCTCGTGAGACGTTTTACCGATACGGGTCATTTTCTTGTTTTGCGGATCATACAGAAGAATACCGTTCAGATAAGTCCCCATCCACAACCGGTCCTGAGAATCTTTGTATATAATATTAATATGAGTATTGGATTGAGTCTGATAAGAACGCAATAAGAAAGTATCTATCAGCTTATTCTTCTGAAAAACAGCAAACTCACCTTCGCCCCCAACCAATACTTTATCATCTTTTGCAAACAATCCCCAAACTTGTTTACTACTCTGTTTACCGTCTCTTTCCACTGTGTAGGGCAACATATTAAAAATGGGCTGTGCATAACTTATAAAATCGACTCCTCCCCGGTAATTCCCCAGCCAGATATTCCCGAAGCTATCTTGAAAAGCACATCTGGCATTAGGTCCCGACAAGCCGTGCACATCATTGGTAGCAGGTATATTCTGAAAATGTATATGGGTTGGTGAAGTAAATGCATTCTGTTGCATATCAAGTATACTGACACCACCCATATTGGTACAGATCCACAACCGTCCGTCCCTCATCTGTTTTATATCCAGCACCTGATTGGAAAGCAACGAGTTCTCATCGCCCGGAATATGCCTGAAAGTGGTGAACTTTTCGGTTGCAGGATTAAAGATGGAGAGTCCTTTATTCGTACCTACCCATATATTTCTTTGTTCATCTACACACAAGGCAACGACAAGTCCTCCCGGAAGGCTATCCGGATCATCGGAAACGTGCTGATACCTTTTTATTGTATGATCCTTTAATGAAATGACACTCATCCCCTTGCCATCATGCCCGACATACAGATTTCCCCGACCGTCATCACAGGCTATATAGTTTTTCAATCCACCCAGTCCTTTCACATTGTGTTCATAGTAATGAGTGAATTTCCCGGTTTCGATATCATAATAATGGATACCTACATGATAGGTGGTAATCCACAAGCCTTTTTTGTCGAAGGAAGGGATGATATTGGTAATATCATTGGTTGCAATAGTGCCATCTCCCGCCCTGTATACAGTGAACGTATCCGCATCACAATCGAACACACACAGGCCTTCACGTTGGGTACCTATCCACACTTTATTGTCGCGCGGATCGGCACACACACAGTTCAGTTCATTGGCACTCAGCTTCGAGGTATATTTTTTATAAACCGTAAACTGCCTGCCATCGAATTTATTCAGCCCGCCCTCGGTGGCAAACCACATGCATCCTTGTTTATCCTGGGTAATCCCCACCACGTAATTACTGGACAGCCCGTCTTCTACCCCCAGTCTTTTAATCGTATAGGGTTGTGCTCCCGATTTTGCAACCAAAAGAATAATCAGTCCCAGAAATAGTAGAGTGTTCTTCATTTGAATCTGTTTTATTTTAAAAGTAATAGCCTGGAACCTGTATATAGTTCCTTACGAAGTAGTCCCAAAGATGCACTAAAAATTCAACATAAACCAACCAATAATTCGTCTTGAACGATTTTTGTATTCTACTTGCCTATTTTTCTATCTATGGCTTTCCATTTAGCATCTAATTTTGCAATGACAAAAGTATAAAAACTAAAAAATCTAATATTAATGAAAAGAAGAAATTCTCCAAGTTTTTTAGGTAACCGGCCTCTCATTGAAGGAGCCGATTTATCCGGATTACTAATTTAATCACCTTATTTGGTCTAATAAAAAAAGAAAAACGATGAAAGAAAACTCGTTCAAAAGAAACCGGAAGGTCCTCACAGCCTTATTGCTTTGCACTGGTTTCATCGCAGCTCAGCCCCTCGCAGTAATGGCTGAAGACAGTGTAACTTCCGTACATGCAGTTCAGCAACAGAAACAAACCGTCACAGGTATTATCAAGGATGCAACAGGAGAAGCCATTATCGGTGCCAGCGTATTGGAAAAAGGCACATCGAACGGCACAATCACTGATTTGGATGGTAAATTCACCCTAAGTGTCACTCCCAACGCAACATTAGTTATTTCGTACATCGGTTATCAGACACAGGAATTACCTGTTGTTGCCGGAAAAGTAATGGACATACAACTGAAAGAAGATGCCGAGATGCTGGATGAAGTAGTAGTGGTAGGTTATGGTACTACCAAGCGCAAGAACTTTACAGGTTCGGTTTCTACCGTAAAAGCCTCGGAAACTCCGCTGGCACTGATGCCTACCTCCAATGCAATGGACATTCTGCGTGGTACGGCTACCGGTATCACGGTATCGCAGCAACAAGGAGCCGGACAGGCACCTTCATTGCAGGTTCGTGGTCAGAAATCAGTAAATGGTGGTTCTACTCCGCTGATCGTAATGGACGGTGTGATCTATATGGGAAGCTTCCGCGACATCGATCCGACAACTATCGAAAGCATGAGTATCCTGAAAGATGCTACTTCACTCGCAGCTTACGGTTCGCAAGCTGCCAATGGTGTAATTATGATCACTACCAAGAAAGGAAAGTTGGGTAAACCCGTCATCAACGTCAATACTTCCTGGGCTTTCTCTACAGCAGCAGCAAAACCGGACTTGTTAAGTCCCGAAGACTATGTAAAGAAAGTAAACCTGTTGAGTGGTCTGGCAGAGGATGCCGATCCTACATGGATGCGCGAGTACGAATACGAGAACTATAAAAATGGAAATACCATCGACTGGTTTGACTACTCCACGCGTACCGGAATCATGCAAAACTATTCAGCATCCGTTTCGGGAGCCACGGAAAAGATGAATTACTACCTCTCAGGTACTTATACCGACCAGGAAGGCGTGGTAAAAGGTGACGATTATGACCGCACCGTATTGACCGCACGTATCCAAACGGACATCACCAACTGGTTGCAAGTGGGCGGACAAGTGAACTATGCCTACAACGACTATTCCGGTCCCAGCGTATACGATTTGTATCAGGCCATCCGCCTGAGCCCTTACGGCCGTGCCGAACGTGCCGACGGTGGTGGAGTGGAAAAATTCCCGGTGAACGAAGGTATCTATCGCATCAACCCGTTGTGGAATGTGGAAAGCGGTACCATTGATGACCACGACACCTACTCCACCGTTTCTATGAAGGGACACGCACTGGTGAAATGCCCTTGGATAGAAGGATTAACCTATCGCCTCAATGGTAGTTACTCCATCGAAAACATCGAACGAGACTACTTCACGCACGAAGGATATTATGTGAAAGAAGGTACGGGCGATGACCGCTATTCCGAATCTGCGGTATCCGACTATCTGGCTTCAGCCAATGGCTACAGTGCACGTACAAAGAATACATCATGGGTATTAGATAATATTATCAACTGGCAACGCCAGTTCGGCAAGCACTATGTAGACCTGACTTACGTATATACGCGTGACTCTTACGAATACAGCTACCGCCGCTTCGACGGTTCTGACTTTGCCGCACTGGGTAACACCAACCTCAGTTACGACGGACTGAACCTGGCAACCACACAGAAGATCAACGGTCTGAGCTATACACGCCACACCAACGTGGGTTATCTGGGCCGTGCCAACTATAACTACAACGACACGTACCACCTGAGCGTATCCGTACGCCGTGATGGTTCCAGCGTATTCGGTGCCAACAACAAATGGGGTACATTCCCCGCAGTAGGTGTGGCATGGACTGCCTCCAACGAGGAATTCATGAAGAACATCAAAGCCATCAGCTACCTGAAACTGAAAGCATCCTGGGGTAAGAACGGCAATCAAAGCCTTTCTCCTTACGAAACCCTTTCAAAAATTACCCTGGGGCAATCGGGCGGTTACAGCTATTCATTCGGTAACACTTCATTAGTGAGCTGGGGACAACGCATCACCTCTATGGGCAACACCGACCTGGGATGGGAAGAAACCGAATCATTCAACTATGGCTTCGACCTGGGTGTACTCGACAACCGTATCCGCCTGGAATTCGATGGATACTTCTCCAAGACTACCAATCAGATATTTAACCGTAACATCCCGGTAATGATCAACGGTCTGACCAGTATGAAAGCTACCATGGGACGCGTAGACAACTGGGGTATCGAAGTCAACTTGAATACCACCAACATCCAGACAAAGGACTTCAACTGGGGTTCCACACTGACTTTCTATATGAACCGCAACAAGCTGAAAGAACTCTACGGAGACGGTCAGGACGATATTACGAACTCCCTGTTCTTGGGTAAGTCATTGGGTGCTATCTATGGTTACAAGAACATTGGTATTGTACAAGAAGAAGATACAGAATATATGGCAGCCAACGGTGCAGAACCGGGTGACGTGAAGTTTGCCAACCTGGACGGTAGCGAAGACGGTAAAATTACAGCCGACGACCGTACCATCCTGGGATACAAAAAAGAAAACTTCCGCATGAGCTTTGGCAATACATTCCGCTACAAGGACTTCGAACTTTATATGTTGTTCACCGGCATCTTCGGTGGAAACGGCTACGGACAAGCTGTAAACTACTACGCTTTCCGTACTTCTTCCGACGTACAGGGCGACAATAACTTCAACCACGGCTGGTGGACTCCCGAAAACAAGAGTAACAAATATCCGCGTATCAACTATACCGACGGACGCTACACTCCGCTACAAGGATATGGCTTCGTGCGTCTGCAAGACCTCAGCCTGTCCTATACTTTCCGCCAGCCTTGGGTACAGAAAGCAGGTATCGGGAATCTGAAGGTTTACATGGCTTGCAAGAACCTTTTCACCATCTCCGGATGGGAAGGCGGTGACCCTGAAGTTCAACAAACATTAGGTAGCGGTTACACTTACGGATACCCGTTGTCGCGTACCGTTTCGTTTGGTCTGAATTTAACGTTCTAACTCTATTAAAAACACTAAAGATGAAAACAAAAAAATACATATTCATAGCTGCCGCAGCTTCCATGCTTGGCATGACGACGTCTTGTGACGATGAAGGCTTCCTAACGGAAAAGCCGAAGACAATCTACACCACCGACAACTCGTACGAAACGATTGACCAGGTGAAGGCTTGTATCACTAACTTGTACATCCACATCCGCTACTGGTATCAACAAGACTACTTCCTGAAAGGACTGGGTACTGATGTGCTGGATACCCCCTATTTCCGCAGCACGGGTAACGGTTACTGTAACTTCGCCAACTGGTCGAGCACCAACAGCAGTTCCAATAAAATTTATGATGCCATGTTCCAAATGGTGAATTATGCCAACCAATCACTGGAAGGTTACAATAAAGAAGGTCTGCCCTGGGAGAGTGAAGCACAGCGTAGTGAAGCCTATGGTGAAATCATGTTCTTCCGTGGCTACGGTTACCTGACAATGGGTGAGTTGTTTGGTGGAGTTCCCCTGGTAGATCAATTCTATCAGACATTGAAACTGGACTTTGTACGTTCCAGCCGCGAAGAGACGTATAACTTCGCTATTACCGACCTGGAAGCTGCGGCAGCAGCACTGCCCGACTATCCATCGGAAGCCGGACGCGTGTCAAAGGGAGTCGCTTACCATTTCCTGGCCGAAGCCTATCTGGCACTGGCTACCATCAAGAGCAATGACACCGAATGCCTACGGAAATCCATCGAATATGCCGACAAAGTAATGGCACTACATCCGTTGATGACAGAGCGTTTCGGTACACGCAGCATCCCGGGAGGGGGAACAACGAAAAATGGCATAGCTGCCTACTATGAAGATGGTAATGTATTCTTCGACCTCTTCCAGCAAGGAAACTACGATTATGCTGAAGGAAATACGGAAGCACTGTGGACTTTGCAGAACGATTATACGGTGTATCACGAATATGGCGGAAACAACTTTGTAGGTTATCCCCGTGAAATGTCTCCCGTTCTTCGTGACGTAGTGTGGAAGACTGAATATGCCGAAAACGGTGCAGCAGCCGGACCGTGGGCTGGCAATATCGACGAAAGCGTATATCCGGGCGGAAACGTATCAGCCTACGTAGGTGGACGCGGTGTAGCCAATATGGCTCCTACTACTTATGTAATTAGTGACGTTTGGGAAGGCGATTACGAAGATGATATACGCAATGCACCCTGCAACATCCGCCGCCAGTTTGTGTGCATGGATACGAAGCATAGCATGTACGGTAAACCGGTTCCTTACGAAATGCTGGATTACAATACGCAGAAGATTACGGAGTTCTTCCCCATCTGGACCAAACTTGCCCCGATTGACGACTGGGGATATGACGACCTGGCCGATGGCGGTAACCGTTCTAATATGTATTGCGACCAGTATGCCCACCGCTCGGCAGAAACCCTGTTACTACGTGCCGAAGCCAACCTGCGTGCAGGCGACAAAGCCGCTGCCGCCGTCGACATCAACAAGCTGAGAAACCGTGCACAATGCACCAAACTGGCTACGGCAGATGATATGACGTTGCAATACATCCTCGATGAACGTGTACGCGAATTGTTCGGTGAAGAAAGAAGATGGGTGACTTTGCTCCGCATGGGAAATGACGGAATCGAGAGCCTCAACAATCATGCAATGTACATTGCAGACCAACCTTTCTGGGGCGGATACTTCAAGTCGGACAAAGCCCAGGTAACGAAGTGGAACCTGTTCCCGATACCACAGACTGTAATCGATACGAATACGGGTGCGGTGATAGAGCAGAACCCGGGCTGGTGATAATATAATTGCAATCTAAAGAAAGGCTGTATCAGAATCTATTTTGATACGGCCTTTTTTTTGTTATCTCGTCACTCGTAGCTTGTAGCTTGCCACTCATTCCCCTGTAAGCCGTGGGCGACATCCCCGTGTGATGTTTGAAGTACCTGCCCAGATACGACTGGTCCGGAAAGTTAAACCGGTTGGCTATCTCCTGTATGGAAAGCGCCGTGGAGTGAAGCGTCACTTTGAGTTCAAGTATCACATAATCGTCTATCCACTCCTTCGCCGTGCAACCCACCGTTTGCTGAATCGTCTTACTCAGATGCCGGGTGGTAACGCAGAGCTTATCCGCATAATAATCCACCGAGCGTTCTTCCCTGAACGACTCTATGACAAGCGCAATAAACCTGTCCTTCAAGCGCCAGCGCAGATGGTTCGACTTTGTCTGTTGGTAAAGTCGCTCCGACTGGTTACAGATTTCATAGAACAGCATCCGGCAACAATAAATAACCAGTTCACGCTGATACACATTTCCGCCGTCTGCCGACTTCTGTTGCAGGAGTTGCAGGTAATGGATGCGTATCCCGTCCCATGCTTCACCTTGGAACGAGCTATAGTTATGTTCGCGCAGGAAAGACACCTTGTCTGATGGCAGCGAATAGAAAATCTCATGCCTGAACTGGGCGGAGAAGGCGAAAACAGCCAGTTCCAGATTATCCGTGGCATCTTTATAGAACACAATCTGCCCGGGAAAGACGAGAATCACGCTCCCGGCAGCCAGTGCATACTTCTGCTGATTGATGTAGAGCTGTACTCCACCTTGCAGGCAGAACAGGAATTCACCATTTTCCATTCGGCAAGGATAAGAAAGCAGGTCTGCTCTCCGGCGGGTGTGCAATAGGTATTCTTCAGGCATAAAGTTCCGTTTTTGAAGTACAAATATACTCTTTAGGAATCTACAACACAAGAAAATCCCACTTTTTGAACAATCCGCTTCGATTTTTGAACCGTGGGGAGGCGGAGAGAAGCAGTAACTTTGCGGCAACAATAAAAAGAGGAGGAATTCGGTGAATGATAATTTACTGAATGAACCCAATAAAGAAAACAATATGGCAAAAAGAGAATTAACAGCCCGGTATCTGTTTTTCATCGCGGGCTTATTTGTAAATGCGTTCGGTATTAGTTTAATTATTAAAGCAAATCTGGGCTCCTCGCCTATATCGAGCCTTCCTTACACACTGAGTTTAAAATTTCCCGTCACACTGGGACAGTTCACGCTTCTGCTGAATGCAGTGCTGATAGCCGGACAAATATGGCTTCTGAAAAGGGGCTTCAGAAAAGAGCAGTTTCTACAAATTCCCGTAGCAATACTCTTCAGTTTCTTCATAGATTGCTCGATGGCTTTGCTGGAAGGATTCATTCCTGCAGGCTATGCCTCGCAGATTCTATCACTGATAGCTGGTTGTGCGATACTTGGCCTGGGAGTAAGTATGGAGGTAATTGCCAATGTAGTAATGCTATCCGGAGAAGCCTTTGTGAAAGCCATCACTCTGCGCACGGGAAAAGAATTCGGAATTACCAAGATCGGCTTTGATACTACACTGGCACTCCTTGCTTGTGCAGCTTCTCTGATGATAGCAGGAAGCATAGAAGGTGTACGCGAAGGTACAATCATTGCCGCATTGATCGTAGGACTTTTCGCACGCTTCTTCAACAGACGGCTGGGGTTTGTCAATAAAATGATTACCTTTGCACCGAATAAAACACCCATTCAGCCCTATGAAGACAATTGCAATCACCAAACTGACAGAAATTGAAGCAATCATTCACAAATGTCCTTACTGCACGGTGGGCATCACCGATCTGGAAGGCAACCCCTACGTAGTTCCCATGAACTTCGCCTACCGCGATGGAGTAATCTATCTGCACTCCGGTCCCGAAGGTAGTAAAGTAACGATGGCAGAAAGACATCCTCGCGTTTGCATCACCTTCTGCGAAGGACACGAACTGGTGTATATGCACCGGCAAGTGGCATGCAGCTACAGCATGAAATCGCGCAGTGTGATGTGCCACGGAAACGTCCGTTTCATCGAAGACATGGATGAAAAAAGAAATGTACTCGATGTAATCATGCAACAATATACAAGCGATGAATTTAAATACAGCGAACCTGCCGTGCGCAATGTAAAAGTTTGGGAAGTAAAAATAGACAAAATGACTTGCAGATCCTTCGGACTGCGACCCAGCGAGGTCACTTCAGAGTAGTTATAAACCCATTTCAGGATGAGGTTGTGTCAAAAGTAAGAATCACTATCATTTCGCTCTGTCATCCAGCGTAGTCGAAGGATCTACTCCCTTGGCGCAACACTACACTAACAATAGGAGAAGAGATCCTTCGACTACGCTCAGGATGACGGATAGTACTGCTAATCACTAAACGCTAATCACTTTTCCTCCTTTCTACACCGGAATGAACATACTTCCGCCTGCGAACCCTAAATTAAGTTATATTCTACAGCGGGTATTCATCAAATGCATATAGCAACGTTGAGAGATACCGTTCGCCTGTATCCGGCAATAATGCAACAATAGTTTTCCCCTCATTCTCCGGAAGAAGTGCCAGACGAGTGGCTGCACTAACTGCCGCCCCGGAAGATATACCTACCAGCAAGCCTTCTTTCTGAGCTAGCTCGCGTCCTGTACGGATAGCATCGTCATTTGTTACCTGCAATATTTCATCCACTACTGCCGGATTGTAGTTCTTGGGAACAAAACCGGCACCGATACCTTGTATCTTATGTGCTCCCGGAGCACCTCCCGAAAGAACAGGAGAATCGGTCGGCTCTACTGCTACCACCTTTACAGCCGGATTATGCTTTTTCAGGGCAGCGCCTACTCCACTTACCGTTCCGCCAGTCCCTACACCGGCAACAAAAATATCAACATGACCTTCCGTATCCCGCCAGATCTCCTGTCCTGTAGTACGTTCGTGCATGGCAGGATTTGCGGGGTTATCAAACTGCTGAAGAATCACCGTACCGGGTGTAGCTGCTTTCAGTTCTTCAGCACGGGCAATAGCTCCTTTCATACCATTGGCACCGGGCGTAAGCACCAATTCGGCACCCAAGGCTTTCAGTAAGTTGCGACGCTCAACGCTCATGGTATCGGGCATGGTGAGAATCAACTTATAACCTTTTGAAGCGGCTACAAATGCAAGTCCTATTCCGGTATTTCCACTGGTAGGTTCTATGATAGTCGCTCCGGGTTTCAGCAAACCGGAAGTCTCGGCATCTTCAATCATTGCCAGTGCCACACGATCTTTCACGCTTCCGGCAGGATTAAATGACTCCAGTTTCACGATCAGACGGGCTTTCAGCCTCTTTGATTTATTGTAATTACTCAGCTCCATCAGGGGAGTGTTGCCCACCAGATCCGTGAGCTGTTTTGCTATCTTTTTCATAACATATTGGGTTTTAAATTATACTCTTCTTTCTAAATGACAAAGATAGAGGGTTAACGGTTCATAGGAAATACCATATTTGTGGGATTTTCATACTATAAATGAGGGATTTTCGCTGAGAATAGTTACCTTTGTACCCACCTTATTATAAAAAGGATATCCCAATGAGTCCATTGAACTTTACTCACATTTTGACACAGGCAGTCGATGAACTATCGGAAAGCTCATCTTACAAAGGACTGTTTCATCAGCACACGGACGGCACTCCATTGCCTTCGGCTAGGGCACTGCAAGATATTGTAGAGCTATCGCGTGCCATCCTCTTCCCCGGTTATTTTGGTAATTCCACAGTCAACAGCCGCACCATCAAATACCACATCGGCGTAAACATCGAACGCTTGTTCGACTTGCTGACCGGTCAGGTACTTGCAGGTCTTTGCTTCACCGGAAACGGAGAATGTACCTGTTGCACTGAACTTCAGCGTGAAGAAGCGGCACTGATTGCCGCTAAATTCATCAGCAATTTGCCGGGAATGCGCCGTGTGTTGGCCACTGATGTGGCAGCCGCCTACAATGGAGATCCGGCAGCACACAGTTTCGGAGAAGTAATCAGTTGTTATCCCGCCATACGTGCCATCAGCAATTACCGCATTGCGCATGAGTTACTGAAGCTCGGTGTGCCCCTTATTCCGCGTATCATCACTGAAATGGCCCACAGCGAAACAGGAATCGATATTCACCCGGGTGCCGCCATCGGCAGCTACTTCACCATAGACCACGGAACGGGTGTTGTAATTGGGGAGACGTGCGTCATCGGAAATAACGTGAAGTTGTATCAAGGCGTAACTTTGGGTGCCAAGAGCTTTCCATTAGATGCGGACGGTAAACCGATCAAGGGCATCCCACGCCACCCGATACTGGAAGACAATGTCATCGTCTATTCCAATGCCACCATTTTAGGACGTATCACTATCGGACAGGGCGCCACGGTAGGTGGTAATATCTGGGTGACGGAAGACGTTCCGGCTGGAGCAAGAATTGTACAGACTAAAGCCAAAAAGTAACCGGCAGTCAGCAAGCAAGCGCCCCGGTTGAGGGACACAAGCGTTCCGGCTGAGCAACACAAGTGTTTCGGAAGAGAGACACAAGCGTTACATCCGAGAAGTACAAGTGTTCTGTAAAAGGGATATTAAGAGAATAGTAATCATCAATAGAAACAATAGAAACAATAGATACAGAAGAAGTTACAACAGCTTCAACCGTAAAATTGTAAATCGTAAAATCAAAAACAAATAAATGGAATCCTTTCAAATGATTGCCAAAACCTTCCAAGGACTGGAAGAAGTACTGGCACAAGAACTGACTGCATTAGGAGCAAACGACATAGAAATAGGCCGACGCATGGTGTCTTTCAGTGGAGACAAGGAAATGATGTACAAAGCAAACTTCTGCCTGCGTACAGCAATACGTATTCTAAAACCAATCAAAAGCTTCACTGCCAAGAACGCCGATGAAGTGTATGACCAAATCAAAGCTATCTGCTGGGAAGAGATCCTGAATGTAGAAAAAACCTTTGCCGTAGATGCCGTTGTATTCAGCGAAGAGTTCCGCCATTCCAAGTTCGTTTCTTACAAAGTAAAAGATGCCATTGTGGACTATTTCCGTGATAAGTTTAACAAACGCCCGTCCGTACGCATCAACAAACCGGATGTATTGCTGAATATACACATTGCACAGACCACTTGTACGCTCTCTCTCGACTCATCGGGCGAGTCACTGCACCGCCGCGGGTATCGCCAGGAAGCGGTAGAAGCTCCGCTAAACGAGGTACTGGCTGCCGGAATGATATTGATGACAGGATGGAAAGGGGAATGTGACTTAATAGACCCGATGTGTGGTTCGGGTACAATTCCCATTGAAGCGGCACTGATTGCACGCAACATTGCTCCGGGAGTGTTCCGCAAGGAATTCGCTTTTGAGAAGTGGAATGACTTCGATCAGGATTTGTTCGACATGATTTACAATGACGATAGTCAAGAACGCGAATTTACGCATAAGATATATGGCTACGACAATAACCCGCAAGCTAATGAAATAGCTACACACAATGTGAAAGCGGCAGGTGTATCGAAAGATATTGTCTTGAAGTTACAGCCGTTCCAGCAATTTGAGCAACCCGCGGAGAAATCAATGATCATCACCAACCCGCCTTATGGAGAACGTATCTCTACCAACAACCTGCTGGGATTGTATCAGATGATAGGCGAACGCCTGAAACATGCTTTCATCGGAAACACGGCATGGGTGCTTTCTTACCGTGAAGAGTGCTTCGACCAGATAGGACTGAAACCGACCGCCAAGATACCTTTGTTCAACGGTGCACTGGAATGTGAATTCCGTAAATACGAGATTTTCGACGGAAAGTATAAGGAGTTCAAGAAGCAGGAAGGTGAGGGCGAAGGCGAAAACGAAGAATCCGGCTTCAAGTCTAGAGAACCGAGAGAATTCAAACCGAGGGGAGAAGGACGGGATTTCAAACCAAGAGAATCTCGTAAACCGGGCGAATTCAAATCCAGAGACGACAGACCGAGGGAGTTCAGACCAAGAGACAGCAAACCTCGTGAGTTTGGTTCAAAAGAAGATAGGCCGAGAGGTGAGTTCAAGCCGAGGGAGTTCCGCAAGGATGGAGACCGGGAACGGAAACCGTTCGACAGGGAACGCCGTCCGGGAGGAAGCGGAGAGTTTAAGCCGAAAAGGGAGTTTAAGCCGAGAAAGAGGGAAGACGGGGAGTAAGTTGCTGATAAACAGTTTGAGGTCACAAATTGTGACCTCAAACTGACAAAACATAAAAGAGATAAGTTACAAGTATCAACTTGATATTCCAAATTGGGAGTTCAAGTCAGGGAAGTAGAAGATAACTTATTGGTAGACAATATAAGGTCGCAATTTGCGACCTTAAAAGGACAAGGCATAAATGGATGATCTAATTATTATAGAGAATAAGATATACGAAATCAGAGGTCAGAAGGTGATGCTGGACTTTGATTTGGCGGAGATGTATGAGGTAGAAACAAAATACCTCAAACAAATGGTAAGAAGAAATGCAGAGCGATTTCCTGAAGATTTTATGTTCCAATTATCAAACGAAGAAGTTAACTGTCTGATTTCCAGTTTGAGGTTGCAAATTGCAACCTCAAACAAAGGCGGTACCCGCTACTCCCCTTTCGCCTTCACCGAACAAGGCGTCGCCATGCTTTCCGGCATCCTCCGGAGTCCCAAAGCCATCGAAGTCAACATCAACATCATGCGCGCCTTCGTCCGTATGCGACAATATCTTCTCTCCCACGCCCCAAAGAAAGAACTTGACGAACTAAGAGAACGCATTGAATACCTGGAAGAAGACGTCACCTCCGACAGAGACAGTTACGAGAAACAATTCGACGAGCTCTTCTCCGCCTTCGCAAAGCTGAGTGCTGCAATACAAGTGAAAAGCACTCCGATGGGCAGAATAGAAATAAAAGGATTCAGAAAAGAGAATGACAATAAATGACTATGAACATGAAGATAATCTGTAAATGGATGGGAATAGCGCTATTGGCGTTACCCACTCTCTTTGCAACAAACGTTATGGCACAAGATTTAAAGAAACCAACGCTGGAAGATTTGCTTCCTGGCGGAGAAACGTATCGCATTGCTGAAAACAAATGGTATCAGTGGTATGGTGATGCCGCATGCTTAGAATTGGGTATCGACAGTATAAAAGGCATTTGGGCAGTAAATGGAGTAGGAGCAAAAGCAGGAGAAAATTTCACAGTCATTACCCTGAAAGAGGCCAATAAGCTATTGGCAGAAAAAGAGTTAGGAAAGTTGCGTAACTTCTACTCCGCAAAGACCATCAATACTCCCCACAGTGCTGTTATTGGAATTCTGCTCCAAGTAGACCCACTCCTTTTGCTGAACACCGGTAAATACCGCGTACTTATCGACTGGAAAAAGAAAGAGTTAATTTGGAACCAACCGTGTCCCGCCCAAGCTGCCAATGAAGATTGGAACGAAGTGAGCCGCCACTTGGCCTATACACTCAACAACAATCTCTACGTAATGACCAATGACGGACAAACTCGTCAGGTAACCACCGAAGCTGAAGGTATCGTATGCGGCCAAAGCGTACACCGCAATGAATTTGGTATCAACAAAGGTACCTATTGGAGTCCCCAGGGAAACCTGCTCGCTTTCTACCGGATGGATGAGAGCATGGTAACACAATATCCATTGGTAAACATCACAGCACGCATAGGTGAACTGAATAATGTACGTTACCCTATGGCAGGCATGACAAGCCATAAAGTAACGGTAGGCATCTATAACACCGAAACACAGAAAACGGTCTATCTGAACACAGGTGATCCCACAGACCGTTATTTCACCAATATCAGTTGGGCTCCGGATGCCAAAAGCATCTATCTTATCGAATTGAACCGCGACCAGAATCATGCCAAACTATGCCAATACAACACCGAGACCGGTGAATTAATGGCTACTCTCTTTGAGGAAACGCATCCCAAATACGTAGAACCTCAACACCCCATCGTATTCCTGCCATGGGACAACAACAAGTTTATCTACCAAAGCCAGCGTGACGGATTCAATCATCTCTATCTATACAATGTAAAAGGAGAATTGCTGAAGCAACTGACCCAAGGCGAATGGTTGGTACAACAAGTATTAGGATTCAACCGGCAGACGCAGCACGTCATTATTCAGAGTACCGAAACTTCTCCTCTACAAAGCAATATTTACTCTGTCAGTCTGAAGGACTGTAAACGAAGCCTTTTAGGAAACTCTGAAGGAATTCATTCGGCACAGCTATCCGGCTTTATGGGTACGCATCTCATTGACAAATCTTCTTCGCCCACTTGCCCCCGTAGCATAAAGATAATGTCTGCCAACCCGAAAAAACATCGGGAATATACACTGCTTACAGCAGAAGATCCGTTCAAGGGCTTCACTATGCCAAATATAGAAACCGGTACCATCAAGGCGGCCGACGGCGTGACCGACCTCTACTACCGCCTTGTGAAACCCGCAGACTTCGACCCGGCAAAGAAATACCCCACCATCATCTATGTATATGGCGGTCCGCACGCACAGATGGTCACCGGTGGCTGGCAAAACGGTGCACGCGGCTGGGACATCTACATGGCAAACAAAGGTTATATCATGTTCACCCTTGATAATCGCGGAAGCGATAACCGTGGTCTTGAATTTGAAAACGTCACCTTCCGCCATCTCGGCATCGAAGAAGGAAAAGACCAGGTGAAAGGTGTGGAATTCCTGAAAAACCTGCCTTACGTAGACGGCAACCGCATCGGTGTACACGGATGGAGCTTTGGCGGACACATGACTACGGCCCTGATGCTCCGCTATCCGGAGATATTCAAAGTAGGTGTTGCAGGCGGTCCGGTTATTGACTGGGGATATTATGAAATTATGTACGGAGAACGCTACATGGATACACCGCAAAGCAATCCGGAAGGTTACGAACAATGCAACCTGAAGAATTTGGCAGGCAACCTGAAAGGACATCTATTGTTGATTCACGATGACCATGACGATACCTGTGTGCCACAACACACACTTTCGTTCATAAAAGCCTGTGTGGATGCACGCACGTATCCCGATTTATTCATTTATCCCACGCATAAGCACAATGTCATAGGACGTGACCGAGTACATCTGCATGAGAAGATAACAAGATATTTTGAAGACAATTTATAGAATAAAATAGAAGCAATAAATTAAACGAAATATAAAGATGAAGATATTATTATTAGGAAGTGGCGGCCGCGAGCACGCTCTGGCATGGAAAATAGCCCAAAGCCCGAAAGTAGAGAAACTTTTTATCGCCCCCGGTAATGCCGGTACCAGTGCAGTAGGCGAGAATGTAGCTATCAAAGCTACCGACTTCCCTGCCCTGAAAGCTTTCGCCCTGAAAGAAAAAGTAGACATGATCGTGGTAGGCCCCGAAGATCCGTTGGTAGAAGGTATCTACGACAGCTTTACCGGAGACGCCGCCACACAACATATCGCCATCATCGGCCCTACTGCCAAGGGTGCCCAGTTGGAAGGCAGCAAGGAGTTTGCCAAGGGTTTCATGGAACGTCATGGCATCCCCACCGCCCGCTACAAAAGCATCAATGCCGAAAATCTGGAAGAAGGACTCGCTTTCCTTGAAACCCTTGAAGCACCCTATGTGCTGAAAGCCGACGGTCTTTGCGCAGGAAAAGGCGTACTGATCCTTCCTACACTTGAAGAAGCCAAAAAGGAACTGAAAGAAATGCTTGGCGGTATGTTCGGTCAGGCCAGTGCCACGGTAGTTATCGAAGAATTCCTCAGCGGCATCGAGTGTTCTGTATTTGTGCTGACAGACAGCAAGAACTATAAAGTTCTGCCCGTTGCCAAAGATTACAAACGCATCGGCGAAGGTGACAAAGGTCTGAATACCGGTGGTATGGGAAGCGTGACTCCCGTTCCTTTTGCCGACGAGGTATTTATGGAAAAAGTGCGTACCCGTATCATTGAGCCCACCATCCGCGGACTGCAAGAAGAAGACATCCTTTACAAAGGTTTCATCTTCCTCGGACTGATCCGTGTGAAAGGCGAACCGATGGTCATAGAATATAATGTCCGCATGGGCGACCCCGAAACAGAAAGCGTCATGCTACGTGTACAGAGCGACTTCGTGGAACTTCTGGAAGGTGTACGCGATGTGAACCTCGATACAAAGACATTGACAATGGACCCGCGTACGGCTGCCTGCGTCATGCTCGTCAGCGGCGGATATCCCGAAGCTTACGAGAAAGGTAAAGTAATGACCGGATTTGAAGAAGCTGCCGCCACAGACAGTATCCTCTTCCATGCCGGAACAGCAATGAAAGACGGCCAAGTGGTAACAAACGGCGGACGCGTGATTGCCGTATGTTCGTATGGTGAAACCAAAGAAGAAGCCCTTGCCAAGAGTTATAAAGTTGCGGAAATGATTCAATTCGACAAGAAGTATTTCCGCCGTGATATCGGTTTCGACCTTTAAAAGAGTGATAAGGTGATAGAGTGATAGGATGATATTATCACTTTATCACCCTATCACCTTACCACAATTAATATTATGATACGAAGTAAACGACTACAGAACCGGATCACAGCGGGACGTTTCACACTGCCCGTTGCCATCCTCTTGTCACTATTCTGCTGGATACTGACCTCTATTCTATTGCCTGAAGTTCCGGTAATAAAAAGTAGTTATCTCCTGTGGGATACTATCATAGATGGATATATTCCGGCATGGGCAAGTACACCTTTAAGTTTCATCTTCTATGGCATCGTCGGTTACTTCCTGATAGAACTAAACAATACTTTTGCCATCATCCGTATGCGGGCATCCGTACAAACGGCCATTTATTTCCTGTTTATATCCGTTTGTCCGGCCCTGCATCCAGTTTATGCCGGGGACTTTGCCTCGATAGCATTTCTTATATCCCTGTTCTTCCTGTTCAAGGGCTACCAACATCCCCGTCCGGCAGGCACCATGTTCTATTCGTTCCTCTTTATCGGGTTGGGTAGTCTGTTCTTCCCACAACTGACACTGTTTATTCCCCTCTACTGGATAGGTGCACACAGTTTTCAGGCACTCACTCCAAAGAGCTTTTTCGGCAGTCTGGTCGGTTGGGCTTTACCCTACTGGTTTCTATTGGGACATGCTTACTTCTACGATGAAATGGACTTATTCTACCAGCCTTTCATCGAACTGGCAACATTCCACCCTATTAATCTCTGGGACTTCCCCTTGTGGGAAATAGCTACATTGGGCTATCTGTTCGTATTATACCTAGTCAGTTCCATCCACTGTCTGGTGGCAGGTTACGAAGATAAGATACGTACCCGCAGTTATCTGCATTTTCTTATTTTTCTGAGCTTCTGCATCTTTGCCTATATCCTGTTGCAACCGGTTTTGACGGTTCATCTCCTGCCTCTGCTGCTGATAGGTGTCAGTATCCTGACGGGACATTTCGTGGTGCTGACGAACAGTCGGGCTTCCAATGTGTTTTTCATTTGTGCCCTCGCAGGGCTTGTACTTTTATTCGGATTTAATATATGGACGCTTTTGTAGATTCACTGGTTCAACTCCTGATAGACTGGGGCTATTTCGGTCTTTTCATCTCCGCTTTACTGGCGGGAAGTATCATTCCGTTCAGTTCGGAACTGGTAATGATAGCACTGGTGAAAGTGGGGCTGAATCCTGCCATGTGTGTCCTCTCTGCTACATTGGGGAACACAATAGGCGGTATGACGTGCTACTACATGGGGCGTTTGGGTAAGATAGACTGGATAGAGAAATATTTTAAAGTAAAAAAGGAGAAAGTAGACAAGATGCAAGCTTTCCTGCAAGGAAAAGGTGCTCTGATGGCTTTCTTTGCATTCCTGCCTTTTGTGGGCGAGGCAATAGCCATTGCACTGGGTTTCATGCGCAGCAATGTATGGCTGACTACCTCATCCATGTTTGCCGGAAAGCTGGTACGATACATCTTGATGCTGTTGGCATTGCAAGGAGTAATATCAATGTTTTAAGAGTTATGAAACGAATCATAGAACATACGGAAGACGGAAGTGCAACGCTGTTTGTGCCGGAACTGAATGAACATTACCATTCGGTGAAAGGAGCGCGTACAGAGTCGCAGCACATCTTTATAGATATGGGACTGAAAGCTTCGGCTGCACCCCAGCCGCATGTTCTGGAAATAGGTTTCGGTACCGGGCTGAATGCCCTGCTTACACTGGAAGCTGCCGAACAAGAAAAGCGTCCCGTACACTATACCGGTATTGAACTTTATCCTCTTGCCTGGGAAGAAGTCGATGTATTGGGATATAGTGACAACCTGCTGTTTAAGCAGTTACATACTGCACCATGGGAAGAGGATGTGAGAATATCCACGTACTTCACTCTGCGAAAAATACAGGCAGATGCAAATACAGTGAGTACCTTATCATTAAATCCCGATCTCGTTTATTTCGATGCCTTCGCCCCCGAAAAGCAACCTGAAATGTGGAACGAGCAGCTATTTCACTCACTTTACGCATCTATGAATATAGGGGGGATATTAACGACGTATTGCGCCAAAGGTGTTATCCGCCGTATGTTGCAAGCTATCGGTTTTCTTGTGGAACGCCTTCCGGGGCCTCCGGACGGAAAACGGGAAATACTGAGAGCAACCAAGAGAACAAACAACTAAGTTATGTAATCATTAAAAAATAACTTGGTATAAATGGGTGTTATATTTCTCCTACCGGAAAAATATTTTTTCCCAATAGGAGAAAAATTATCATTGATGTACCAGACTATTTTTAAAGCGTTACTACAACAAATATTGGAAACCATAAATATAATAAAGAAAAAAATGAAACGAACATTCCTGTACATCCTCGCTGCTTTGCTTGCCATGTCTTGCAAGAATAACAGCGTTCAAAATAAGAATGAAGACGATAAACCTGTCATCACTGTTACCATCGAACCGTTACGCTACTTCACCGAAGCCATCGCAGGAGATAACTTCAACGTTGTCAGCATGGTACCCAAAGGTAGCAGTCCGGAAACGTACGACCCTACTCCGCAACAACTTGTCGATCTTGCCAAGAGTAAAGCTTACTTCCGCATCGGTTATATCGGTTTTGAACAAACCTGGATGGATAAGCTGACAGATAATGCGCCACATTTGCAGTTCTTCGACACTTCCCGCGGTATCGATTTGATCTTTGATTCCTCTCACGTCCACCACCATCACGGTGACGACGAAGCGCATGCCCACGATTCTATTCAGGAAGATGAACACCACATTCTCGGCGTAGAGCCACATATCTGGAGTTCCGCTTACAATGCGCAAATTATTGCCGGAAACATTGTAAATGCCCTGTGTACCATCGACAAGAATAATGAAGAAACCTACATGGAGCGTTATAAAAACCTCTGTAATCAAATAGAACATACCGACAGCCTTATCTGCCACATGCTCTCTGCCCCCAATGCGGACCGTGCCTTTATGATTTATCATCCGGCATTGTCCTACTTTGCGCGCGACTACGGTTTACATCAGATTTCTATTGAAGAAGATGGAAAAGAGCCCTCTCCCTCCCATCTCAAAAACCTGATAGACACCTGCAAGGAGGAGAAGGTACGCGTCATCTTCGTACAACCCGAATTCGACCGTCGCAATGCAGAAATCATAGCAAAACAAACAGGTACGAAGGTAGTTCCTATCAATCCGCTTTCTTACGATTGGGAAGAAGAGATGTTGAACATTGCCAGAGAACTGGTCGTTAAGAAGTAATCGGAGACTGTAAATAGAGTAAAGAAATGAATACGCCACTTATCGAAATAAAAAATCTCAGCGCCGGTTATGATAGCCGTACAGTGCTGCGTAATGTAAACCTCACCGTTTACGACCGGGATTTTCTGGGTATCATCGGCCCCAACGGTGGTGGAAAGACAACGCTCATCAAGTGTATTCTCGGCCTGCTGAAACCTACAGCAGGAGAAATTTTATATAGTGATAAGCGATTCGTGACAAGTGACAAGCAGGGAAGCGCAGCGCAACGCCCGGCACTGACAGCCAATCGCTCCGTTCTAAAAATGGGGTATTTACCCCAATACAATAGCATTGACCGTAAATTTCCTATAACAGTGGAAGAAGTGATTCTTTCAGGACTCAGTTCACAAAAGTCACTGATTTCACGCTTCACTGCGACGCATCGGGAAAAAGCCCGGCAAGTGATTGCCCGCATGGGATTGGAAGGTCTGGAAAAACGTGCTATCGGTGCATTGAGTGGCGGACAATTACAACGTGCCCTACTGGGACGTGCCATCATTTCCGATCCGGCACTTGTTGTCCTCGACGAACCCAGTACGTATATAGACAAGCGCTTCGAAGCCCGGCTTTACGAATTGCTGGCTGAAATTAACCATGATTGCGCCATCATTCTTGTTAGCCATGACATCGGCACAGTACTGCAACAGGTGAAATCCATCGCTTGCGTGAATGAGACGCTGGACTACCATCCCGACACGGGTGTAAGCGAAGAATGGCTGGAACGGAACTTCAATTGCCCGATAGAACTGCTGGGACATGGAGCTCTGCCGCATCGCATATTGGCGGAACATAAGCACGGAGATGGATGTGGATGTTGTAACTCTTGAAACTTTTCTCTACAAAAAATCAATGTATATCTTTTAACCTATCCTAATAAATATGCCTTACCTCCACAGTTTTAGCAGTTAAATCACTATATTTGCGCCCGTGTACGCTAAAATACAGAGATATAACTTAAAAACATAACGAATTATTTCCGAATGAAACAGTACAGAACCATAAACAACCTCGTAGGTTGGATTACTTTCATCATTGCAGCCACGGTCTACTGCATGACTATAGAACCGACTGCAAGCTTTTGGGACTGCCCGGAGTTTATCACTACCGGCTACAAACTGGAAGTAGGACACCCACCCGGAGCACCTTTCTTCATGCTGGTAGCCAACCTCTTTTCACAATTTGCTTCAGATCCGAGCACCGTTGCTAAAATGGTGAATTATATGAGTGCACTGATGAGTGGCGCTTGTATTCTGTTCCTGTTCTGGAGCATCACGCATCTGGTACGCAAACTTGTGGCTACAGATGAAAATAATATTACTAAAGGACAGTTGATTACCATCATGGGTAGCGGTCTGGTAGGTGCACTGGCATATACATTCAGTGATACTTTCTGGTTCAGTGCCGTTGAAGGTGAAGTTTATGCATTCTCTTCTCTCTTCACAGCCGTTGTATTCTGGTTAATATTGAAATGGGAAGATGTGGCTAACGAACCGCACAGCGACCGTTGGCTTATCCTGATCGCATATCTGACCGGATTGAGTATTGGTGTACACTTGCTGAACTTGCTTTGTTTACCCGCCATCGTACTGGTTTACTACTACAAAAAAGTGCCAAACGCAAATGCCAAAGGCTCATTGCTGGCATTGCTTGCTTCCGGCATTTTAGTGGCTGTCGTACTCTATGGTATGGTACCGGGTATTGTAAAAGTAGGCGGCTGGTTCGAACTGTTCTTCGTAAATACATTAGGAATGTCCTTCAACAGCGGTGTAATGGTTTATATCATTGTGCTGGCAGGTTCCATTATCTGGGGTATATACGAAAGCTACACGGAGAAAAACAAGATGCGCATGGCCATCTCCTTCGTGCTGACTATCGCCCTGTTGGGTATCCCATTCTACGGGCACGGAACAAGTGCTGTAGTAATAGGCATTATAGTTATCGCTTTCCTGTTCTTCTATCTCAGCCCGAAGATGCAGGCAAGCATGAAAGAGAAATACCGCATTTCCGCACGTACGCTGAACACATCATTGCTTTGTACAATGATGATCGTCATCGGATATTCTTCTTACGCCATCATCGTGATCCGCTCTACAGCCAATACACCGATGGACCAAAACTCACCTGAGGATATCTTCACGCTGGGTGAGTATCTGGGACGTGAACAATACGGAACCCGTCCGCTGTTCTACGGACAAGCATTCTCTTCTAAAGTTGCCCTTGATGTGAAAGACGGTTATTGCGAACCGCGCGTTTCATATAGTGGTACCAAATTTATCCGCAAAGAAAAAGCTACGCCCGATGAAAAGGATAGCTATATCGAAATTCCCGGACGTATTGAATACGAATATGCCCAGAACATGCTTTTCCCGCGCATGTACAGCAGTCAGCACGCCAGGGAATATCAAGCTTGGGTAGACATAAAAGGTAATGACATTCCTTACGACCAATGCGGACAAATGGTGATGGTGAATATGCCCACACAGTGGGAAAATATCAAGTTCTTCTTCACCTATCAGCTCAACTGGATGTACTGGCGCTATTTCATGTGGAACTTTGCCGGACGCCAGAACGATCTGCAGGGTAGTGGAGAAATAGAACACGGTAACTGGATCACAGGTATTCCGTTCATCGATAACTTCCTGGTAGGCGATCAAAGCCTGTTGCCACAGGAGTTGCAAAACAATAAGGGACACAACGTCTTCTACTGTCTGCCTTTGTTGCTCGGTATCATTGGCCTGTTATGGCAGGCATACCGTGGACAAAAGGGCATCCAGCAATTCTGGGTGGTGTTCTTCCTATTCTTTATGACGGGTATCGCCATTGTGCTCTACCTGAACCAGACACCGAGTCAGCCGCGTGAACGTGACTATGCATATGCCGGGTCGTTCTATGCCTTTGCCATCTGGATAGGTATGGGTGTGGCAGGTATTGTCCGTCTGTTGCAGCATTATGCCAAGATGAAAGAACTTCCCGCCGCAACGCTGGTATCTGTTGTCTGCCTGCTTGTCCCCATACAGATGGCAAGCCAGACATGGGATGACCACGATCGCAGCGACCGCTATCTGGCACGTGACTTTGGTCAGAACTACCTGATGTCTCTGCAAGAAACCGGTAATCCGATTATCTTCACCAACGGTGATAACGATACATTCCCCTTATGGTACAATCAGGAGACAGAAGGTTTCCGTACAGATGCACGTACCTGTAACCTCAGCTACTTGCAAACGGACTGGTACATCGATCAGATGAAACGTCCTGCCTACGACTCTCCGTCACTGCCCATCACTTGGGACCGTATGGAGTATGTAGAAGGAACTAACGAATACATCCCTGTACAGCCTGATTATAAAAAGAGCATCGACGCCCTCTATGCTGAGGCTGAAAAGCAGGCACTGAACGGTAACCCTGAAGCATTGGTAAATGTGAAGAAAGAATTCGGAGAAAATCCGTACGAACTTCAGAACATCCTGAAATACTGGGTACGCAGCAAGAATGATGACCTTAAGGTGATTCCTACAGACAGCATCGTGATGAAGGTGGACAAGGAAGCTGTACGCCGCAGTGGTATGATGATACCGGGTGACAGTATCCCCGACTATATGCACATTTCACTGAAAGGTAAACGTGCCCTCTATAAGAGCGAACTGATGATGCTTGAAATGCTGGCGGAAGCCAATTGGGAACGTCCTATCTACATGGCAGTCAGCGTAGGTACGGAAAACCACCTTGGTATGGGCAACCACTTCGTTCAGGAGGGTCTGACTTATCGCTTCACTCCGTTTGATACTGAAAAGACAGGTGTCAAATTGGATAGCGAAAAGATGTACGACAACCTGATGAACAAGTTCAAATTCGGTGGCATCGACAAGGAAGGTATCTATATTGATGAGAATGCTATGCGTATGTGTTATTCTCACCGCCGTATCTTCTCGCAACTCATTGGCCAGTTGATACGCGAAGGCAAGACGGATAAGGCCAAAGCAGCCTTGGAGTACGCCGAGAAGATGATTCCTGCCTATAATGTACCTTATGACTGGCAGAACGGTGCTATGCAAATGGCAGAAGCATACTATCAGTTGGGTGAAATAGAGAAAGGCGACAACATCATGAAGGCACTTGCCGATAAAGCTGTGGAATACCTCACATGGTATCTGAGCCTGGATGACCAACGCTTTGCAATGTCCAGCCATGAAGTTGTTGACTATCAATTGCCTATCCTCAGCACAGAAGTTAAGCTCATGCAGAAGTATAACTCAGAATTGGCTCCCGTATACGACAGCAAGCTGAACGAGCTATATCAAATGTGTGTTGACCGGATGAAATAAAGTTATTAGCAGATAGTGATTAGTGATTAGCGACTGTAGCCCCCACTGCTAATCGCTAATCACTAATCATATAAATCCCTAACTACTAACCGCTAACTACTAATAATCGTGTTTATAGAACAACCTCCTGAGTTTGTCCGAAAGTTATATCCCGGTGCCATCTGGCGAATGGATCCGAACGAAAAAGCCGTCTACCTGACTTTTGATGATGGCCCTATTCCCGAAGTAACCCCTTGGGTACTTGAATTATTGGATAAACACAATATTAAAGCCACCTTCTTCATGGTGGGAGACAATATACGTAAGCATCCTGATGTATTTCAGATGGTAATAGACCGAGGACACCGCATTGGCAACCATACTTTCAATCATATTCGCGGATTTGAGTATTTGTCTGATAATTACCTTGCCAATACAGACAAAGCAAATGAACTAATGAAAACAGACCTCTTCCGCCCACCACACGGGCATATGCGTTGGGGGCAATATTTCGTATTAAAAAGACGCTATAAAATCGTAATGTGGGATTTGGTAACCCGTGATTACAGTAAGAAGTTACGTGGTCCGCAAGTACTTGCCAATGTGATGAGATATGCAAGAAATGGCTCTATTATCACTTTCCATGATTCATTAAAATCCTGGAATAACGGAAACCTGCAATATGCATTGCCACGGACACTTGATTTTCTGGAAGAAGAAGGGTACGAGTTTAAGTTATTGTAATCCCAATTACATAGTTATATAAGAAATGCCCTCCGAATGAAATATTCGGAGGGCATTTTTATTCTCTATACAGTATCCGATTACTTAATTGTCACCGTCAACGGATTGCGTACTTGCTGAGCATAATTTGCCATATATGCATTCCATGCTTCCGGAGTCTTGATGTCAGCCTTGTCCCAAGCTGCACCCCAGTAGTAAACATATTCTGAACCCGGCTCGTAATCGCTGATAGCCAGTACATGACCATCGGCACCACCACGCAGTTCATTCTTCTCCTTTTCAGGGAAAAGCAATGATTTAGCTTCTTTTACAGTAGCCGGGAAAGCAGCACCTACAAAAATCTTACCGTTGTTGTTATTCACATTATCTGTAGGATCTACATAGGTGATATAACCGTTAGCAGCATCAGCTACTACAGCACCATCCGGTTCGTGCAATACGATACCAGCAACTACCGGAGTCGTTTCTTTCAGGTTATCATAAACCACAACTGTTTTATTCAAATGAGAACCTGCATCCAACGTGATAACACGTGTTTCAACTACTGTAGAGTCTCCCTTGATGTTCAGCGGATTATAAACCAGCTTCACAGTGAAACGCAGCGGACCATTGTCCAGAATATCCTGTGTTGCATAGCAATAAGGATATACGATTTCACCATCGGGCATCAGAGCAGCAGTACCACCACCCAGTGTAGGACCTACTTTATAACAGTCCAAGCCGTTTCCATGATCTACGTGATAAGAAACTGATTTATACAATTCCTGTGCAGCTTTCGGGTCAGTCTTCTTCAGTTCAGCAATCTTAGCTTTGGTCTCCGGGTTCAATTCGCTTGCATAACGAGCTTCTACAACAGGTTCAGTAGTATTGTACTTTGTCCAAACATCATAACCGAAAGCACGTTCACCACTCTTTTGCAAAGCAGGGCCATAGGTACGGAAAGCAACCAGGTCGTTTTCCCATGCTACATCGTCCACACGTTCAGGATAATATCTACCACAAGCCTTTACAGCGAAATTCTCAGGTGTTCCTGCCTGGATAGTATAGACAGCTGTACCATTCGCAGCTACGCTTGCAGGGAAAATTACTTTTTCATCGTAAGTAATCTGATAGGGGACTTGTTGTCCGTCAGCATTCAGAACCACAATCTGAGCTGTGTCAGCCAGTTTCAGTTGGTTAGAGATGTCACTCATAGCCACTTCAACCATTTCATTGGAACGCTCCATTGCTAAAGGATTACTTACCGTTACAGTAACCACATCCTTAGTGTTGGTGCAGGCAAAACATACAAATGCTGTTGCCAGTAAAAGGAATAACTTTTTCATATTGCTTAATCAATTGATAATTGAAAACGGATAATAAAGATATAAATAATGGGAAAAATGGATAACTGACAGCATCAATTATCCATTTCCCATTATCTATTCATATACTTATTTAGGCTGTTTGCCAATGTAAGCCAGGATACCACCGTCAACGTAGAGTACGTGACCGTTTACGAAGTCAGAAGCGTCGGAAGCCAGGAATACGGCAGGACCCATCAAATCTTCAGGAGTACCCCAACGTGCAGCCGGAGTCTTAGCAACGATAAATGCATCAAACGGATGACGAGAACCATCAGCTTGCGGTTCGCGAAGCGGTGCAGTCTGCGGAGTAGCAATGTAACCCGGACCAATACCATTACACTGGATGTTGTATTCACCGTACTCAGAAGCGATGTTACGAGTCAGCATCTTCAAGCCACCCTTAGCAGCAGCATAAGCAGATACAGTCTCACGGCCCAACTCACTCATCATAGAGCAGATGTTGATAATCTTGCCGTGACCTTTCTTTATCATAGAAGGAATAACGGCTTTTGATACGATAAACGGAGCATTCAAGTCTACATCGATCACCTGACGGAATTCAGCAGCAGACATTTCGTGCATCGGAATACGCTTGATGATACCTGCGTTGTTTACCAGAATATCAATCACGCCCACTTCTTTCTCAATCTGGGCAACCATAGCATTCACCTGCTCTTCATTCGTTACGTCGCATACATAACCTTTAGCGTCGATACCTTCAGCTTTGTAAGCAGCCAAACCTTTGTCTACTAATTCTTGTTTAATGTCGTTGAACACGATTTTGGCACCGGCTTGTGCGTAAGCAGTTGCCAAAGCGAAACCAATTCCATAAGAAGCACCGGTTACAAGTGCTACTTTGCCTTCTAATGAAAAGTTTACCATAATTTATTTACTTAGGTTTAATAGTTATTTGTTTCTAATTTACGATTCAGAGTCGTGATTTACTCAATATATTACTTCAGGTCGGTAATCAAAGAGAAATCCTGATCTCCATAATCCAGGTTTTCACCGCCCATACCCCAAATAAAGGTATAGTTGTGAGTAGCGGCAGCAGAGTGAATAGACCATTCAGGAGACAATACAGCCTGATCGCCCTTCATCCATACATGGCGGGTTTCATCAACTTCACCCATGAAATGGCAAACGGCATGGTCTTCAGGCACTTCAAAATAGAAATAAGCTTCCATACGACGGCTATGAACGTGTGCCGGCATTGTATTCCATACACTACCCGGAGCAAGTTCTGTCATACCCATCTGTAACTGGCAGGTCGGCAATACCTGATTAACCAACATCTTATTAATATTACGGTGGTTGGAACCTTCCAGACTACCCATTTCAGCAACTACTGCATCAGCTTTCGTCACTTTCTTATCAGGATAGTTACGGTGAGCAGTCAGTGAGTTGAAATAGAATTTAGCAGGATTCTTTTCGTCCTTGCTTTCAAAGGTCACTTCACGGTCACCTGAGCCCAAATAAAGAGCTTCTTTATAATTCAATTCGAATACAGCGTCTCCGGCTTTTACTACACCAGGACCACCTACGTTATAGATACCCATTTCACGACGAGTCAGGAAGAACGGAGCTTTCAGCGGATCGATAGCTTCCAGCTTCAACACTTCGCCTACCGGCATTGCACCACCCACAACCATACGGTCGTACATGGAATATACCATATTTACTTCGTTAGCAGAAAATACTTTCTCAATGAGGAAATCACGACGGATGCGTTTGGTATCGTAACTTTTTGCATCTTCGGGATGCGCTGCATAGCGAATTTCATAGTTCGTTTTCATAATTCTATTACGTTTTAAAGTTTATAATAATCGGTTATTGGCATACTTCGTTTACGTACACGATGCAAATGTAGCAAAAGAAAACGGAGAAACATTGTGTTTTTGTCCCAATTATGTAGTATTATTGTTCAAATGGATAAAAATAGGAAATCTTTAACAGAAAATAATACAATAGAGAGAGCCATCAGAGTAATTCTAAATAAAAAGCCCCGAAAGATTTCTCTTTCAGGGCCTTCTTTGGTTGGACTACCAAGATTCGAACTTGGACAAACAGAACCAAAACCTGTTGTGCTACCATTACACCATAGTCCAAACTTATGCGCTTTCTGTTAAAAAGCGGTGCAAAGATAGAAGTATGCCCCGAAATATCCAAATATTTCGGGGCATTTTTTCATATCTGTTATTAATTAACCGTTTATTTGGCAATAATCAGATAGTAATTCTTCTTCCCGCGCTGTACAAGCAGATATTTTTCATCCAAAAGATCAGCAGAAGTAATCACTTGGTCAAAGGCTTCCAGCTTCTCTTTGTTAAGAGAAACACCACCACCCTGCACCAGTTTACGCATCTCACCTTTGGAAGCAAAGATAGCCGCGTTCTCAGTGAACAGATCGACAGCTTTCACTCCGGCTGCCACAGCATCCTTAGACACTTCGAACTGAGGCACACCTTCGAATACAGCCAACAGAGTATCTTCATCCAATTTCTTCAAAGCATCAGAAGTTGCATTACCGAATAATATATTGGATGCATCTACTGCTGCATTATAATCTTCTTCAGAATGAACCATAATAGTCACTTCTTTTGCCAGACGCTTCTGAAGAATACGCAGATGCGGTGCAGCTTCATGTTCTACTATCAGAGCATCTATTTCTTCTTTGCTCAAAGAAGTAAATATCTTAATGTAACGTGCAGCATCAGCATCGCTCACATTCAACCAGAATTGATAGAATTTATACGGAGAAGTATAGCGAGGATCAAGCCAGATGTTACCGGACTCAGTCTTACCGAACTTACCGCCGTCAGCCTTCGTAATCAGAGGACTGGTCAGTGCAAATACCTCACCACCGTTTGTACGACGAATTAACTCGGCACCTGTTGTAATGTTACCCCATTGATCGGAACCGCCCATTTGCAGTTTGCAACCTTTGGTTTCATACAGATGCAGGAAGTCATAACCTTGTAATAACTGATAAGTAAACTCAGTGAAAGACAAACCATCACGAGCTTCACCATTCAGGCGCTTCTTTACAGAATCTTTCGCCATCATATAGTTTACGGTGATATGCTTGCCTACTTCGCGAGCAAAGTCAAGGAATGTGAAGTTCTTCATCCAGTCGTAGTTGTTCACCAGTTCTGCACGGTTGGGAGCATCTGATTCAAAATCCAGGAACTTGCCCAACTGCTTCTTCATACCATCCATATTGCGTTGCAGAATCTCTTCTGTGAGCAGATTGCGCTCTGCCGACTTGCCGGAAGGGTCACCAATCATACCTGTAGCACCACCAATCAATGCCATCGGCTTATGTCCGCAACGTTGGAAATGACGCAGTATCATTACACTGCAAAGGTGTCCAATGTGCAACGAGTCCGCCGTAGGGTCAAAACCTATGTATGCGGTCACTTGTTCCTTAGCCAGAAGTTCTTCCGTACCAGGCATCATATCGTGGAGCATGCCACGCCATTTCAATTCTTCTACAAAATTCATCGAATGATTAACTATTTAAATATTTGATATACTTTGTAATTGCAAAAGTACGACTCTTTATCTGAACTAACAACTCTTATCGCCTAAAAAAGATTTCCTCCACATTCTTCCGAACCGTTTCCTTGAGTTCCCCAGAGGGAATTTTACGAATCATAGCTGCCCGTTCATAAAGCGTATCAATAGAAGTCATGCTCTCATCCGTTTCCAAAAACAGCCTGTCAGATGGTACGATTCGCAATGCTTCTTCCTGATACCTTTCTCCGAAAGAAAGGTGAAAACCATGTCGGAGATATTCTTCTGCCAGCACTGCTTTTCCGCGAAATCCATGAATAATCCACGGTTTCACCGGACGTATCTTCTGCTTCAATTTTAAGAGTTCATCCACAGCCTTCACCAGATGAATAACCAGCGGCTTATCAGTTTCTTCAGCCAGCCGTGCCTGATATTCGAAAACTTCCCTCTGTAAAGACAGAGAAGCATCAGCCAATTTATCCAATCCAGCTTCACCCATAGCCAAAACCTGAGGATGATACAATAGCTCCTCCAAGCATCTCTTTTTTTCAGCCAGAGATACAGTAGAAGAAGTTATATACCACGGATGTATTCCCACAGAATACCACCCTTCCTGTTGCGGAACAAATGTTTCGGGAAAGCAATTCACAATAGCTTCTCCAGGCACTTCCGGTTGGCAATGAGTATGTATATCAGCAGGAATTATCATACAGTAAAGATATTATGTCTTTATGGAACAGGATCATATCCGGAACCTCCCCAGGGATGACAACGCAGTATACGCCTGATTGCCAAATACAATCCCTTAAAAGGACCATGTTTCTTGATCGCCTCAACGGCATATTGTGAACATGTGGGAGTGAAGCGGCACGAAGGAGAAGTCAGGGGTGAAATGCACTTCTGATAAAAATAAATAGGAAGCAACAGCAGGTATGAAAGCAGATTTTTCATAAGGAGGCTACTTTCTCCGTGATACGAGCCAACGCAATCTTCATCCTTTCTTCAATTTCCATCGAGTCAGTCAACCGGTCGGAAAGATAAATGAAAGCCACAGCAAGTTGCTGCTCCTTATCCTGGAGCGCCTGCAATAGTCCGTGCTTGTTTTTCCGATACGCCTCACGTATCTGACGTTTCACACGGTTACGCTTCACCGCCCGCTTAAAACGGCGTTTTGATACACTGACCAGTATGGAAACAGGAGCCTCCAACTCCTCCACCGGCAGATATACCACACGCAAAGGGAAGACGGAAAACGAACGCGCACCGCCTGAAAACATCTTATCGATGACTTTCTTCTTATCCAGCCTTTCGGTCTTATGCAGGGTATTGGAGAGCATGGTCAGTATGGGTTATAAAGTTATTAGTTATCAGTTTATGAGGAAGGGAAATAACAAATTACGAGCTACAAAGTATGGGGCATAAAAGCACAACCACTTGTAGCTCGTAATTCTATCAGTTTCAAAATTACAGTTATCAAATTATAGGCCAACGACTTATAGCTAACAACTTATAATTCTATTCTCACTTTCCTTTATTGTTCTCTTTGATGAACATATCCAGTGCTGCCGTCATAGACGGAGCTTGTACACTGGGAGCTTCCAGATCGAGACGGAGTCCGGCATCGCGTACAGCTTGTGCTGTAGTGGAGCCAAAGGTACCAATCTTGATTTCCTTCTGTTGGAAGTCCGGGAAATTCTTCTTCAGAGAAGTTACTCCTGCAGGACTAAAGAATACAAGCATGTCATAATCAAATTCTTCTTCCGCAGTAAAGTCATTACTTACTGTACGATACATAACAGTTTCTGTATGCTGTATCTTGCTTTTTTCCAAGAGATTTTTGATCTCGTCTGTGTGCACATCAGACATCGGAACCAGATACTTCTCAGTTTTATGCTTGATGATAGAAGGCAACAAGTCTTCAAACTTTCCTGTATTACCAAAGAAGATCTTACGCTTGCGGTATTGAATATACTTTTGGATATACAATGCAACAGCTTCTGTCACACAGAAATACTTCATAGTTTCCGGAATGGAAACACGCAATTCTGTACACAGGTGAAAGAAGTGGTCGATGGCATGACGCGATGTAAAAATAACAGCGGTATGATCCAGGATTGACACTTTTTGCTGTCTGAATTCTTTAGCAGACAGACTTTCCACCTTGATAAACGGGCGAAAATCAATTTTCACACCGTACTTCTGGGCGATGTCGTAGTAAGGAGATTTCTCTGATGCCGGTTTCGGCTGCGACACAAGTACTTTCTTAATTTTCAACGTCCTAAAAATTTATTATCAAATAATCATTTAGTTGTAACACACCTCGATATACAATAAAACAAGGTATGATTTCAAGGGCACAAAAGTACAAAATTAAAAGCAAAATGCCATATAAATTGCTACAAAAAAGCTTTATCCACTTATATAACATCAATATTTTAGTAAAAAACATCAGAAATAAACCAATTATCACAGTTGCAAGTAAACTCAAATCGAAGTAAACAAGGAATAAAGCAAACGGGAAAAGGGCAAATCCAAGGTAATAAAGCAGTGTAGAATAAGACTCCATCCAGAGGCTTGTACGGTTTCCGTCAAAAAAAATCCAACCCAGGAAAGAGTAAGTCACCCACTTCCAGAAAAGATAAAGTAAAGCTATCGCAAGATATACTCCAAGCAGGATATAAGGAGGAATGCGTTCTCCCAGTTCCGGACGGACATCTATAAGATAGTTGAAGGTACAGACAGCTCCCAGTACACAAGTCTGCAAGATCAACAGTAACATATAACGCATATCCGCTGCCGTGGTGGCTGCAAAGATACTGGTCCGCTCACGGTTGAGCAGAAAGTCTTTCATCAGTTGCACTAAGAACTTACGACTACGGGATAAGACATAGGCAGATATGAAAAAGCAGCACAACAGGAGTATAGTGATTCCGTCATCCAATTTAGGAGAATAGGGAATAGGCATTCCCTTGAATCCCGTAATCCATGTCAACAGTAGCCTGATCATATTGCCGCAAATTTACGTATGGAACTATCCCAGACAGGTATGGTATGAATCAGTTCGACAGCTTCCTGCGGTGTACTTGCCACATGCCAGATAGCACCGTGTTGCTCGCGCATAAAGTTCTCATCCATCGCATGCTGCAACATAGCCAAGAGAGGATCGAAAAAGTTGTTGGTGTTTAAGATAACAACAGGATTCAAGTAGAGACCCAGTTGTTTCCAAGTAATAATTTCCAGCAATTCTTCCAATGTACCGCATCCACCGGGCAAAGCAATAATGGCATCGCTCAAATCTGCCATTTTCTGCTTGCGCTGATGCATGTTTTCCACTTCTATCATCTCTGTCAACCCTTTATGCTGCCATCCTTGTTCCACCATAAAATGAGGAATAACGCCGGTCACCTCTCCACCTGCCGCCAACACGGCATCAGAAGTAGTACTCATCAGTCCGATACCACCAGCACCATTTATCAGCCGGATACGACGTTGCCCCAACAGAGTACCCAGTTCACGGGCAGCTTCAAAATAGGCGGAATCGATTTTGGTGCTCGAAGCGCAATATACACATACGGAAGTTATCTTATTCATGGAAATTGCTATACCTTATATTATTAGTGAGTGCAAAGGTAAAGATTTTCAGCGATATCTTAAAAATATCACTAACTTTGTAATCTGTTCTCATTCTTTTCAACTAACACTATTAAAAGGAGGAATATATGATTAAGCAAGATTATCTGATACGATTGATCCAGGAAATCATTTCTTTAATTGTGAACGCCCTGCTCCAGAAGAAAAAATACCGCTGGAGTGAATGGACTGAATATGACGATCTGACCAGGCAAATACTGGGTTTCCCTTCCGAAGACTTACTGGGAATGAATATAGAAGAATTAATTGACCGATACAAGGGCGACCCCAATGAAATGGGAAAGACGGAGCTTGCCGCCATGACCATGCTGAAGATATCCGACGATATGGGAACAGATGACCTTCTTCGGAAATCCAAACTTCGTCAGGACGGGCTTGCACTGCTCAAGTATGTACAAAAAGAAAGCAATAGCTTCTCTATACAGCGGGTACAACTGATTGATATGTTGGAGATGTCTCAACCGTAAGATTCTCAATTATTCTCACCCTATTGAGAATGTTTTCTCACCCCGGTGGGTATTTCTTCTCAATACGATGAGTATTTCTTTTCACTGTAGTGAGTATTTCTTCTCACAATGGTGAGAATCTCATCTCAATACGGTAAGTATTTCCCTGAAAAATGCCTATTTCCCCTTTAGTATTCCTTTTTCAGAAACAGCGCTTACCCGAAAGCAACCATAAACTCCACCACTGATATTTCCGGTAATAGAGGTAGGCGTAGGAGTATAGGCACCACCATCTGTACGTAACTGTTTCAGCATTTGCTCGTAAACATGATAACAGTCTTTAGAGATAGTCTGTGCCCATACATACAAAGAGTCACCCACAGGAATATATCCCCATCCATTAGGATAGCCGAAAGCATTTTCTCCGTCATCCACAATAAAGTCCACCACATCCTCTTCCAAATATTCATCACTTAAAATGGAAAAACGCCAATCCGAATCTCCTCCAAGTAAAACATTAGGGCGCGTAAATGTAAAGTGGGTATACGACCAAGGATAAAATGAGAACAAATAATAATTCTCTCCCGGTGGATTAATGAAACTAATACAAGGTGCATCAGTTTCTCCTTTTTCCCCTAAATCCACTTTCTTTACTTTAAGGCCGGTGATAATGAGAGGCTGTTCCATTTTCTGTGCTTCCGATTCAAAATGCTTGCCATCACAGTAAAAATCCAGCGAATAGGAATGTCCCACGATACCATATAGTTTAGTGGTCACATACATTCCATAGACGGCCCCCAAACTGAATCCAGAAGTCTCCTCTTTCCGCTTCGTATCATAATTATAATAATTATAATACACATCATAGCCTTCAAACCGAGGTGGCACATACTGAAGCGTATCCCTGATACCGTCCGTAACATCTGTAATAATGATTACAGCATCTTCTATACCTGCATAATCATATTCACCTGCCGATACGGCAGAAGGTCTTGTTAGATGAAAGAAGTAAGGTGGACGCTCATTCGTAACAATCCCTTCGAAGACAATAGCATCTGAGGTATATCCCGAAAAATCCACATCAACTATTCTTTCACACCCTGATATAAACGTTCCTAAAATCAAACACAAAATATAAGAAAGAGTCCTTGCCATATTATCAAAATTTAATAGTATAGGTTAGCGATGGTACAATACCATAAAGATATAATTTATAGATACGAGGCTTTGAAAAAGAAGAATATCCGTCACGTCCTGCATACATAGAAAAAACATTTCTTCGGTTATACGCATTGATCACTGAAAGAGAAAGACTTCGATTTTTCCATCGATAAGTTGTTGAAAGATCCAACTGATGAAACGATGGAGCACGATATCCGTTTCTGCCCGAATAAATGTAGAATACAGCCTGATGAAAATAATATTTCCCCACCGGCAACGTCAAGTTCATTCCCGAAGCATAGGAGAAAGTAGACGATAATGACCAATGAGACCCAAAATTCCAGTTCAGAAATAACTTCAGATTGTGTGGGCGATCGTATACCGGTTTGTATTCCTCCCCATTAATCTTGTTTCGGGCACGCGAAAGCGTATAACTGAGCCATCCCGTCAATATTCCACGGTTTTTAGAAAAGTAAAATTCCAGTCCGGTGCCTTGGGCAGTGCCACTCTCCACTTCTTTTTCAATCCGGTCGTTCTGGAATATATTGGCATTCTCTACATAATCCACCACATGACGCATCTTCCGGATATAAGCCTCTACCGACAGAGTGTATTCCCTTTGAGAAAAATGATATTCATACCCCAATGCCACCTGCCGCATTACAGAAGGTTGCAATAACGCATTGGCAGGTATCCACATGTCCGAAGGTATTCCTACCGAAGAGTTGGACAGCATATGTATGCTCTGCGCTGCTTGCGTATAAGAAAGAGTGAAGCGACTGGACACATCAGGCATATAGGCCAATTCCGCCCGGGGTTCAGGAACCACATACGTTTTTGCCCCATAAGAAGAAGTTCCCGGAGCATGCAGCACAGACAAACGGATTCCTGCATTCAGTTGGAAACGGGAAAGGAATTTATATTCACTTTCTGCATAGAGTCCCATATCCCACAGCATCTTTCTGGGCAAGCGCGAAGGCATCACATTAGAATCTTCATTAGCTCTTGTCACCGCACCGGGCATCGTAGTGAAATAATGCGCACTTACTCCCGTTTTCAGACTCAATGAGTTGTCCAAATGCGTCTCCCAATCCGATTTCAACTGGTAAGACTGCATATCTGATTTCCATAAATATTGCAATCCGTCTGCCAGGGATTTATACTTATAATAATAGTTACTAAAGATGGCACTTGTATTCACATTAGTCCGGTCATTCAGAATATGATTCCAGCGCACAGTAGCGGTCGCATTGCCCCAATCCATTCCATAGTCTTTGACCAGTTTGTTGAAAACAGTATGATCTCCTCCACTATATAACGAAAAGAAAAGGCGGTTACGATCATTCAATGCCATATTCACTTTAGCATTCACATCATAAAACCACATTTGTGGCTTAGATGTCAGATCGCCCCCCAATAAACTAAGTGTAGCTCCGGGATAACCAAACCTGCCGGAAACCAGATAAGAACCTTTTTTCAACGGACCTTCCAATAAGACTTTAGAAGATATTAATCCCAAGCTCGCGCTCCGATTACGCTCTTTACTATTACCTTCACGCATACGGACATCAATCACCGACGAGGAACGTCCGCCGTATTTCAATGGAAAGTAAGATTTATAGAGGTCTACTTTTTGAATAGCATCATTGTTAAACACAGAAAAAAAGGATAACACATGGCTTGGATTATAAACCACTGCTTCGTCCAGTAAAACTAAGTTTCCCCATTGATTGCTTCCTCTTACCGAAATATTGTTGGCTCCCTCGTTACCACTTTGTACCCCGGGCAAGAATTGTAAAGTCTTCATCAAATCCGCCTCTCCCCCCACAACAGGCAAGGCTTGTATCTCCTTTGCATCCAGCATAAACTGCCCGCCATGTTTTCTTGCTCCCACCACTTCAACTCCTTTCAGCAGATAATCGTTGGGGTGCAATGCTATATCCACCACCGCATTGTCTGACAGTTGCAACGTATCCGACCAGGTAGTATACCCCAACATGGAGCATTGAAGCACACACCTCCCTGCCTGGATAGTAATGGAATAAAGCCCATAAGCATTTGTAGCCATACCTATACTCGAGTTCTTTTCCAGCACATTAGCATCAGAGAGGGCTTCACCTGTCTTTGCATCCGTCACACGCCCCCGTACAATTATTTTTTGAGCAAAGGAAGTGTGCAGGCACAGAAAAAGGAAACATAAATAAAGAGATAAAATTTTCATTTGTTTTGCAATTCTTTATCTAACAGTTTAGTCAATTCTTCATAAGAGTTTGTTATGTAAACCAAACGATTATTGATTATTATGGTAGGAGTGGCAAACAATCCCCGCTCCATCAGTTTATTAATAGTATGATTTACATTATTATAAGTTTCAGCAGACTGTAAATCTTGCTTATATCCGGCTACATCTAATCCTAAATTCTTTGCAAGTCCCAAAATATATGCAGAGTCCGGCAAAGCATTATATGAGAATATGGCATCATGAAACTCCCAAAATTTCCCATATTTACCAGCTGCTTCACAAGCTAATGAAGCAAGATTCGGTTCATCTGCAAAACTAACAAAGCCAAATTTCACCCGGTCATGGTATTTATCATAAATACGTTTCAAGGTTTTCTCAAATTCAGCACAACGTTTACAACTGAAATCTGATGCTACTATCAGATGGGTAGCAGCATCAAGATTTCCTCTATACTGCACACACAAATCGGCGACAACACATTTAGGCTGTTTAGGAGGATAAACATATCGTTTAATTTGTGCTTTATTAAATAGCGAATCTGCTAAATGCCGGATTAAGACACTCCGCATACTATTCTTTAAGGACAAGTCCGCTGTATCTGCTCCCGTTAAGGCTGTCATAATACTATCAACATAAGTATCCAGATACTCATCAACAAGAATACTCCGTTCAAGAGCCTCATATTCAATCAATTTTCGTTTGATTAAATCATCTAAGGCTCTCATCTTTATTTCATAAGCCATATTCAATAAATCGAAGGTCTCTTGTGTTGTCACCTGAGACAATTCTGAAGCATAAAGTTTATGTCCATTTATTTCAGCAACAACTTCTTCGCTACCTTTGGAACAAGAATACAGCAACACAGCCAACATTAATAACAATATCTGTTTCATTTAATTAGCAGTTATCATCCTTGGATGATATATATTCTTATTCTTGAAATAATCAAGATTTGTATTTAATGTTATACTATACAACGTATTTTTGCCTGTATTTAAACCATATTCACCATAAAGAGTTTCTGATGCCAAATCTTTAGTAAAAGTATATCCAGTATATAATTTAGCCCAATTCTTATTACTCGAATCTTCATCATCAAAGAGGATTTTTCCCATCGTTCCAGCTGGTGAGCCACAGATAACTCCATAATTTATACGAGTTTTAGGGCCAAATTGTCCACTTGTCATAGTACTTGGTACACCTCGTCTATCAGGAAAAGCCCATGCTAAAACAACATTATTATCTATTTTAGTATATCCCATAGATATGGCTTTTGCAGAGTTATATTTAGGATGTGTCCCCCAAGCATCATTAATCGGACGTTTATCATCACAATCATGATAACGTGCTATAATTTTCATCTGAGGATAAGTAAAACTAAAATCCGCTCTATTGTAATTTATATGCTTAACAAGAAATACTCCCCCAGGATAATACTGACTTGCCTCAGTTAAACAAAATCTTAAAACAACATTACCGTTACTATCAACATATGAATCCCCTACTGAGCCTTCAGTCTTGGACTTCGACCTAGTATCTTCCGTATCAATACGAACATCCAACTCAGCATAAACCCCGCAAGTGCCAACCCTAAAAACCCCTACTACATCATCGGAAGCACTATAAACAGTTCGCATCACTTTTTCTTTTGCTACAGATGTACGGTTCATTAACTCTGTTACATAATCATCCATAAGCTGCTGAATAGTTTCCTCATCCGCTACCGTTTCTATTTTTAAAGAATCAGTATCTTCTTCAATCGCTCTGGTTGATACCTCATAATCTGTAGCTGCCTTAGCTAACTCCAAATCATTTTCTAACAAATCATAACTATTACTGCATGAGTAACATGTCAATGCTCCTAAAAGAGTGAATAATAAATGTTTTTTCATGTCTTTGAATGGTTAAGCTACACTATTAGCTTTAAATTAAAAATCAAAATCTCCGTATAATATAGTCTCTCCAATAATTATCTCTAAACGATATTCTGAATTTTCTTCTAATAATCCGCCCATGTTCAATACAATATTACTTGATATTGTATGTAGTTCAGAGTAAATAATTTCATCTGTTGAAAGATTGGTCACAGAAATAGAGACATCGTTCGGACAGCCCTCAAAATTAAGTAATAACAGTTCATTGCTAATATCTAAATAAGCAGAAACAAATAAATTAGCAGAGCGTAATACACCATCAGACGTAGTACTCTTCTTCAGTACTATACTTTTCCCAGACTCTTGAAGAGCTGCACTTCCATTTAAAAATGATGATAAAAACAGTAACAATAACAAAGTTCTCGCTTTCATATACAATAATAAGATTTAATTATTTTCACAAATAACTTAATCATTTACATGAAAACAAAAAAAAGTGAGGTAACAATAGTAACAGAATTTATAAAACAAGAGTAACAATGGTAACAATTATCGTTATAAACCATTGATTATCAGCAACCAAAAATACGTTCAAACAATTTAGTATCCATCTTATTCTTTATACGGCTTTTTCTTGTTTTCATAGCATCCGGAGTAGATCTCATTAGATCCCAGATTACTTCTTTAGGAGTATCCAGAAAGACTAATATACAATACAATAAATCATTACTAGTCAAAGTTGTATAGCGTTCTTTAAAATCAGTCATGACATCTACAAAAGTCCTCCGAATATCACTAATAATCTTCAATCTATAATCAGCAATTAACAAAATACGGGTTTTAGGAGTTGACTCTTTAAGTTCACATAGTTTTTGGTAACCATTAGTCGCTCTAAACAGAGACATACATATCGCAAATCGCTCCTCTTCTAATTTATACAATTCCATATTATTGTCTTTAGTCATATCATCTGACTCTTCGTGTAGCAACATTGTTTCAATACGATTTTCTATTAATTGTTGCTGTAAAGATACATACTTCTTTTGCCGAAGTCTATCACGCCAGAAGTATAACATTATTAAAATGAATGCTAACGATAAAAAGACAATCACCAAACTCCCAACCACCCGTTGATTCTTAGCAGTCAACTTATATCTATGCAACTCAACTAAATGATTATCCATCAATCTGTCAATCTCCGCACGATCATTCATTATTTGAATAGAATCATAAAAAGTTATAAAGGAGTCAGCATATAAAGTGGAGCTTTCCCAGTCTTTCATTCTTTTACTCTCCAAAAACAGGGAGTGATAAGATGATGTCTTAACATATGCATTAGAAGAACCTGCTCCTATACTCCAATAATAAGCAGCAGAATCTTTCTTGTTCATTTTGTCCATAATATCACCTTTGATAGAACAGGCTGCCGTATAACCTTCGCCTTCGGATAAATAATCTAAAGCCCTTGATATACAAGTATCAGCATCTACAAACTTATTTTGCTCATTATAAATTGTAGCCATATTTTTATATATAGCTGATAACAGCCCTGAATGATTCAAAGAAAAAGCTATTGGCAACGCTTGTTGATAATAATAGTACGCACTATCCCATTGACGCTCCAATAAAAAAGCATTTCCTATATTTTTTAAATTATAGCATGTACGTAAAGAGTCCCATCCTACACAAAGCGTATGTGCTTTCTCATACATAGATAAAGCTATTTTATTCAAGTCCTGTTCACTATAGCAGTCACCTAAATGGCTATATATCATGGATGAGAATACCGGATTCCTACCTTCAGGCATTACATCCACAGCTTTCAAATAAAAATCAATAGCTGCCGGTAGCTTTTTCTGTTCCAGATAAACACAACCCAGATAGAAATAAGATTTTGCAAGTTTCTCCTTATCTCTATTATTTTTATAATAATCTATGGCTATTTGTATCGAAGAATCGTTTTGTAATACATAGTTCTTATACTTTGCTTGCGTTAACAACAAATTATAAAAAGCCTTATCCGCATTCTTTATCTTTTGTAGATCAGAAAATTGTTCAAGTAAATAGAGTGAACTATCAGGACGAGATTGCATTAAAGAGTCTATTAATAATAAAGCCGGATTTATAGCATCTACTTCTCTTTTACATGAACTAAACACAGATATTGTTATTAATAAGAAAAAGAATAATAGTTTTTTCATAAATAGTTCCTTTTATCGTTGCATTTCTATAACTATTCAAGTGCCATATACTGATAATAAGTAGTTATACATCCCTACAAAGATATGAACAAATTATAAATGGAAGGCATATTTGCCTTTATAATTACATCTGAAAAACATTTATTTGTCAGATTGTCGTATTTTCATTTTATAAGTTAAGGTACATACAGATTCAACTAATTAACATGTTGGAGACATCGGAAGCATAAGGCAAACGTGCGTCTCTTTCCAGTTCATCAATAAGAAGAAGGAGATTTTTCTTTCTATCCGGTGGACAAATCTTATCCTCCTAAAAAAGTCCTCCATGAAGGAAAAATAGTAACCCGGCGCAAAGCATTAGTAGAGTAATTTTACACTCAGCATCCACTGAATTAAGAAATTCACTGAATGGTTAATCGTATAACCAATTTTACTCTAATGCTTATGAAAAATGTATTAAAACTTATTTTGTCTTCTTTGTTAATGTTCCCATTCACTATGAATGCCCAACAGCAAGATTTTCCGGCAGGAACCACTCCCAATGAACATAACATCAATGGAGCTGATTATCCCCGTATAGGTGAAGACAGACGTGTACACTTCAGAATACACGCTCCCAATGCCCAGAAAGTAGAAATCAGTTTCCGAGGTGAAATGACTAAAGAGGCAGACGGATATTGGTCGCTCGTATCAAAAGAACCTGAAGTAATAGGCTTCCACTACTATCAGGTAATAATAGACGGAGTAAGTGCCGCCGATCCCAATGGTAAACCATTTTTCGGTATGGGCAAATGGGTAAGTGGTATTGAAATCCCGGAGAAAGGTGTGGACTACTATTCCATCAAGAACGTACCTCACGGACTGATCAGCCAAAGCTGGTACTACTCTGATATCCGCAAAGAATGGCGCAGATGTATCGTCTATACTCCGGCGGAATATGACAAGAACCCTACCAAGAAGTATCCGGTGCTCTATCTGCAACATGGTATGGGAGAAAACGAAACGAGTTGGGCAAACCAGGGCAAAATGAATTTTATTATGGATAACCTGATTGCTGAAGGTAAAGCCAAACCAATGATCGTAGTCATGGACAATGGAAATATTGAAGTATTCAAGACCAATTCGGGTGAGACTCCTGAGGATGCGAGAAAAAGATTTGGTGCAGAGTTTCCTGCTATTTTAGTGAATGAAATCATTCCTCATATCGAATCCAATTTCCGGACACTGACCGATAGGGATAATCGCGCCATGGCCGGACTTTCCTGGGGTGGACTTCTTACTTTCAACACCACCCTGAACAATCTGGATAAATTTGCTTATATCGGCGGATTTAGCGGAGCAGGCAGCATCGATCTGAAGCAACTTGATACCGTGTACGGCGGTGTATTCAAAAATCGCAAGGCATTCAACGACAAGGTACACGTCTTCTTCCTGGGCATCGGTTCGGAAGAACATCCGGAAAGGACCAAGAACCTCAGCGACGGCTTGCAGGCCGCAGGAATCAATACGATCTATTACGAATCGCCGGGCACTGCCCACGAGTTCCTCACCTGGCGCAGATGCCTGAAAGAATTTGCTCCCCTATTATTTAAAACGAAATAATGTATAATCCATAAAACAGACTATAACAAGATGAATATCTTCCATCTAAAATCATTCCTGGCGGCTTGTATCGCGGTTATGATGGGTATACATGGCTATGCTCAAGAGAGTGAAGCGTCCCCCCGGTTGTCAGACTACTTTTCTCCGGCAACCTCGAATACAATATCTCCGGACAATGAAGGTTTTATCCAGCGCTGGCTATTGCTGGAACCCATCGACAAGCCCAACCGTTCCAATACGGTATTTACCGACAGTTACATTCGCGAAGCATTTGCAACCGAGTATTTCTCCAATCAATTCACCGTCCTGCCCAAAGACGGGGATAAAGTGAAAGTAGGCAAACAGAAGCTGGCTTGGCATGCGTTGGACAGCAAACTGTTCAACGTGAAGCTCTTCCGTTTTGCCTCCGGCCTGAAGAAGCAAGTGTACGGAGTGCTGTTCTGGGTAGTCACAGTCATCGAATGTCCCGAAGACATGGAAAACATCCGGATGTCAGTAGGTTCCAACTCCGCATCCATGTGGTGGCTGAACGGTGAGGAAGCCGTAATCCTTTCGGGCGACCGGCGTATGGTCAAAGATGACTGCCTCTCACGCCGGCTGACCTTAAAGAAGGGCAAGAACATCATTCGCGGAGCCGTCATCAACGGTCCTGGAATGAGCGATTTCTGCGTTCGCTTCCTCAATGAGAATGGAACACCCGTTAAAAACATTACTATCAGCCATAAATGATCATGAAAACAAAAGCTATACTTTTGGGCACGGCAGCCCTGATGTTTGTATTGACATCTGAAAAAGCAATTGCACAAATCGGCACTCCATACATCCACGACCCGTCCACTATCATGGAGTGCGATGGTAAATATTATACTTTTGGTACAGGTGGAGGCGGATTGATATCTGAAGACGGCTGGACATGGAACGGCGGCGCAGTAAGACCTGGCGGAGGTGCCGCTCCCGATGCCGTGAAAATCGGTGATCGCTATCTGGTTGCTTACAGTGCCACAGGAGGAGGACTCGGTGGAGGACACAGCGGTAAGGTATTAACCATGTGGAATAAAACCTTGGACCCCAATTCTCCTGATTTCAAATATACGGAGCCTATAGAAGTGGCCTCCTCTGTGAATGATGAAGATTGCGATGCCATTGACGCCGGACTTCTGCTCGACCCGACAGACGGACGCTTGTGGTTGTCTTATGGCACGTATTTTGGCTTTATCAGGCTTGTGGAACTCGACCCCGCAACCGGCAAACGGATGGAGGGCAACAAAGAAATAGACATCGCCATCGACTGCGAAGCAACCGACCTGATCTATCGTGACGGCTGGTATTACCTCTTAGGGACGCATGGCACCTGCTGCGATGGCCCCAACTCTACCTACAACATCGTAGTCGGCCGCTCGCGCAAAGTGACGGGGCCGTATGTCGACAATATGGGACGGAAAATGCTGGAAGGCGGCGGCAAAATGGTAATTGCCGCAGGCAACCGCCAAACCGGCCCGGGACACTTCGGGCTTTTCAAGGTGGCCGACGGAGTGGAGAAGATGTCATGCCACTTTGAAGCCGATTTCGACCGGGGTGGACGCAGTGTGCTGGGCATACGCCCGCTTTTATGGAAGAATGGCTGGCCCGTTGCCGGTGAAGTATTCAAAGAGGGAACGTATGAGATTGAATCCGAGCGTAGAGGTTATGCCCTTGAACTTGCCGTCGATTTTGTACGTATGGAATATACCAGACACCGCTTCTGGGAAAAAGACGACACGCCCGTCGTACCCTTGAAACCGCAAACATTGGAAGACGTGATCGGAACTTGGCCACAAGGAAAAATCAACGTAAGAATCGGTGATTATATGTTCCGTCCTCATCAGAAGTGGACCATTACTGCCGTGCCCAATGGGGGCGGATACCTGGGCGGCCCTTATTACAAGATTGTGATTGAAGGAACCAATCGTGCACTGGCCGCTACAGCAGGTGCGGAAATCGTGACTGTTCCTGAATTCACAGGAGCCCCCGAACAACTGTGGCGAATCGACCAGTTGACAGACGGCACCTACCGAATCATGCCCAAAAAAGTGCCGGGAACAGACAAGGAACTGGTTCTGGTGTCCGTAGGCGACAGCACTCCATCTCTCGACATATTCGATATGAACAGTGACAATGCCAAATGGAATTTCCGCGACCATTAGCAACAGGCTCATTCCCCTAAAGTGCTATTGCCGGGCAATCGCACTCAAACGTGACGAACCGGCTCAGACAGCTCCATTTGAATCAACAATGCAAATCAACAGTTGGCTTGCCGATGCGGAATGAATGGCTTTTTCCCTGTGCCCAAAAAGGGCCAAAGCCGGAGTTGGGCAATAACCGAACCGTACCAACTCCGTATCATCTTCGGTCAGAGGTACCCCTGTCTGGGGATGATACGGAGCAAACAGGGGGTTGCCTCCTCTCTGGTATGGCTCCGGCAGAATGCCGGACAGCCCCCCTGATTCCGCCAACAGGCCTCAAATAATTAAATAATTAAAAGCTATGAAATATATGTATGATGACGGTCATTAGCTATTGTAGCAATAGCTAATGACAAAAGAAAAAATGTGATTATTAACTCTTAAACTAATTATGATGAAAAATGTAGTCAAAAAAAATCAGAAGATTCCTTTTCTGTTTATGCTTATGCTTTTGGCATGTATGTCAGCATCGGCGCAATTTCAAGTCAAGGGTACTGTTGTCTCGGCCAATGATTCTGAGCCGATGATTGGGGTGACTATTCTGGAGAATGGAACCCACAACGGTTGTATTACCGACCTCAATGGTAATTATTCTATATCAGTTGAAAGTAGTAATGCTACCCTTGAAGTATCTTTTATAGGGTACAAGTCACAGACTGTAAAAGTGAGTGGTCGTAACGTAATCAACTTCCGTCTGGAAGAAGACACCGAAGTACTTGACGAAGTAGTGGTTGTAGGTTATGGCGTGCAACGCAAGAGTGACCTTACCGGTTCGGTAGCTTCAGTAAAGGCCGATGAGCTGAAAGGTTTGTCTACTACCGATGCTGCCGCTGCCTTGCAAGGTAAGGCATCGGGTGTACAAATTCTGAATGGTTCCGGTAAACCGGGTCAAGGCGCATCAATCCGCGTTCGTGGTTATTCTTCAAACTCAAACAACATCGGTCCTTTGTTGATTGTTGATGGTTTGCAAGTCAGCTCTATCCAATACCTCGATCCTTCTATGATTGAATCAATGGAAGTATTGAAGGATGCTGCTTCGGCTGCTATCTATGGCGCTGAAGCCGGTAACGGTGTTGTTCTTATCACTACTAAATCGGGTAAAAAAGGACGAAGTTCTATTACTTATAGCGGCAAGTGGACTAACCAATCACTCGGTGACGTACCCAGTCTTCTTAACGCTACTCAATTCAAGGACTGGATGACTATGCAGCTTGGCGCTGAATCTGTGAATGCCGCTTTGGCTGATGCTCAAACGCAATACGGATGGGATCCTAATACCAATACAGACTGGTTGAAGGCTTATTTCGAAGATACTTGGGCTCAACAACACACCCTTACTTTAGAAGGTGGCAACGACCGCGGTTCATATTTCTTAAGTGTGAACCATGTGAACCAAGACGGTATCGTTAAGGGTAGCAAAGATAAGTACGAACGTCTTACTGCTCAAATCAATGCCGATTATATGATTAAGAATTGGTTGAAAGTAGGTACCAACACCTCTATTGAGAAATGGAGTACTCGTGGTATATCCGAACAAGGTTATGGTTCTTCCTTCGAGATGCTTCTTTTGATTGACCCGCTGACTCCGCTCTACTGGACAAAACCGGAACAAATGTTGGGTGAATATCGTGACTACTACAATAAAATTCAAGCAGGTGATTCTAACTACACTCTCTTTGGTGATGAAAACGGCTATTATGCTACTTCCTACTTCAACCAACGTCTTGCCGGTGGCAACCCCTTCTCGCAACGCGACCGTTCAGAATCACGCAACAGTGGCGTAAACGTTAATGGTACCGCTTACATGAACGTTACTCCTGTCAAGCAAGTGACTTTCACTTCTCGTTTGGGTTATCGTATCTCCTTCAACAACGAATCTGACTATCAATACCCCTACTACCTCAATGGTCAAACCAAAGGTGACAACTACATTATCTCTGGCGCTAGTAGAAACTCTACTTGGTATCAATGGGAAAACTTCGCCAACTATAACGATATCTTCGCCGGCAAACACGCTGTAGGTGCCATGGCCGGTATGTCATATCGCCAAAGCGATTCAAATTTTGTCAGCGCCAATGCTTCCGGTTTGGACATCCTTAAAGCTTATTCTTCTAACTTCATCTACCTCGATTGTGTAAATGCTAATGAAGGAACAACGAAGAACATCGGCGGCATAAAGGGCACTACTCGAGCACTCTCTTACTTCGGCCGTGTAACTTATAGCTACGACAACCGCTATAGCGTTCAGGCTAACTTCCGTGCCGATGCATTCGACTCTTCTAAACTTTCGAAAGACAACCGTTGGGGTAAGTTCTTCTCTGCATCTGCAGGCTGGACATTCTCAAACGAAAGCTTCTTCAAAGATAACGTCAATCCAAGCATCATGTCATACGGTAAGCTCCGTGCATCTTGGGGACAGAATGGTAACGTAAACGTATTGAGTAACTATGCATATACAGCCGGTATTAGTACGAATTCACAATTCTATAACTATGGTTCAACAAGTGCCGTTACTTTTGGTTCAATGCCTAACGGTATTGCCAACCCTAACCTGACTTGGGAAACTTCAGAACAAATCGACTTGGGTGCTGACTTCCGTTTCTTAAACGACAGATTGAGCGTTGGTCTCGACTATTACAAGAAGAATACCAAGGACTTGCTTGTAAGTGCTCCCACTATGCCTGAATCAGGTGTTTCTTCTATGACAATGAACGCCGGTAAAGTTGAAAACAGCGGTTTCGAAGTAGAACTTAGCTGGAAAGACCATATCGGTGACTTCAAATATGGCATATCTGCTAACATGGCCACACTTCACAATGAAGTGACTTACCTCGATCCATCTATCGAACGTATTTCCGGCGCAACTGTTGAAGGTGCATCTCCCGAAGTTGTTCGTTGCTACTTCGAGCAAGGCGAACCCATATGGTACATGCGCGGTTTTAAGTATGCGGGCCGTGCTGCTGACGGTACTGCACAATACTACACCAAAGATGGCGAATTGACCAACGACCCACAAGCTTATGACATGACCAACATCGGTTCCGGTCTTCCTACTTTGACTTACGGTATTACCTTGAATGCTGAATACAAGGGGTTCGACTTCACTTTGTTCGGTACCGGTGCTGCCGGTAACGATGTCTACTACGGTCTCTATCGTTCAGGCTACAACAACTTATCAGAAGGTATTTATAAAGACTTCAAGTCTGGCAAACTTCCTGACGCAGCTTCTGTAACAGGTAGCGGTACATTCTGGCGTTCATCTGCCATGGTTTACGATGGCTCGTTCTTCAAGATTAAGCAAATTCAACTTGGTTACACATTGCCTAAGAGGATCACCAATAAAGTATTCATCGACAACGCACGTTTTTACGTATCATTGGACGACTTCTTCACATTCACCAAGTATCCGGGTCTTGACCCTGAAACCTGTACAAATGAATACAACTGTCCGGGTCTCGACAAGGGTGCATATCCTATCATGAAAAAGATGGTATTTGGCGTAAGTGTTACATTCTAATTATAATTAATCGAAAGAGATATGAAAAAAATATTTTTATCAATCGCTTTGCTTTCAAGTATGATGTTTACTGCGTGTGAAGACATGCTTGATGTGGAACAGAAAGCAACCAGCAGTACAGCTAACTTCTACAAGACTGATGCGGATGCCGAATCCGCGTTGACAGCCATGTATGCTACTTATATCGGAGAAATCGGTGCTACTGAAGGTATCTGGAATGCATATATCATGGGTCTTAACTACTCTGCCGACGACGTGTTTGCAGCCGGTGGTAACATTGACGACCATGCAGATTTCCGTAGACTTAATGAGTTCCGTTATGATCCCAGCTATGCCCCTATCAGTACGCTTTATAATCACATCTATAAGGCAATCTATTCTGCCAACTTGATAATTCACTATTTTGGTGAAACAGCTGATACTCCTGTTAAGAAACAAGCTGTTGCCGAAGCTAAGGTGATGCGTGCATGGGCACACATGCTGGCTGCACAGGTGTATTATCAGCCCCCTTTGATTGATCACCTCATCACCGATGAAAAACCGGTGAATGCAGAGTCACAGAAGGCTATCTTTGATTGGTGCGTGAAAGAATGTGAAGAGGCTCTTTCTGACTTGCCCGAACGTAAAGGTAAGAATGATCAAGAAGGTGCTTGGGTTGTAACTCAAGGTTTCGCTCGATTCGTAGCCGGTAAGTCTGCTCTTTTTGCAGGTGACAATGCCAAGGTGATTAGCGTAATGAAACCCCTTGTAGAGTCTCAAAACTACGACCTCGTTCCGGGTGAACGTTTCCGTGACTTGTTCCACGTAGAAGGTGATGGTTGTGAAGAAAAGATTTTCGAATTCAACTATGTTACTAATACAGCGGCCGCAGGTGGTACAGACTCATGGAGAGGTGGTAATAATCGTGGCCGTTGGATGGTGGCCAACGTACTCAACTGGCGTGGTGATGATATTAAAGGTGGTGGTACGAGTCCACTTATTTGCTCAGCCGGTGGTTGGGGTGGTGGCTCTATCAATCATGAGTTTGCTCACAAAATGCTGGCAAACGATGGTGACAGCTATCGTCGTAAAGCTACTTTCTTGACTTCTGACGAATTCTTTTACGATGAAAAACTCTGCGGTTGGAAAAGCGATGCTACTTGCACTACTCGCGCAGATAAAGAATTTGACGAAAACCGTGGCATCACCAATACTTATGGTTCATTCTCTCGTAGTGACGTGATGGAAGTGAAGATGATGATGCATCCTAACGACGCTGATCTCTCTGTAGGTGACAACTGTAACAATACAAACCTCTGCATTGCCCGTTTGGGTGAAGCTTATCTGATTTATGCAGAAGCTTGTTTATCAAGTCAGCCGGATGAAGCTAAGAAGTATATCAACAAGATTCAGCAACGCGCAGGTTCAGCAACCGTATCTGCCACTGTTGACCTCGAAGTGCTTCAAAACGAAAAGCAATATGAACTTTGGTTCGAAGGCTGCCGTTGGTTCGACATCGTTCGTTGGGGTATTGCCAAGCAGTGCTACGACAAGGTGCTTGATAACGTTCCTTATCAAACTGACGAATATTGGACTTCCGGTGGCAGTAGACCTCACAAGCTTGTGTATGACATACGTCACCCATATGCCGAAGCTAACATTACACTTAAATTCGTTGAGGGCAAGAACGAATACTGGCCACTTCCACAAAATATAATCGAAATCAACGACCAAATACATCAGGTACGCGGTTGGGCAAATTAATAAAAATGATATTCATTATTTCAATAGGACGATAGATATTATAGGTAAAGTTCATGAGGGCCATACTGAAAGAAATATTAGTATGGCCTTTTTGTCGTTATGAGTAGACCATCAATATATCCGCTTTTCAGCCCTCACATCCTTCACCTTATCTTTTATCCAATTGCCCGATAAGTTCTACTTTTTTATGGAAATGAGCTATAGAGAAAGGTTTATGTTACATGGGAAGTGATTTAAACCGCAAAAAAAGTCTTTCTTTGCAATGCACTTACTGCATTTGAAAGCAAACGAGTAGAAACCTTATAATTGAATAGAATGAAAAAGCTGTTATTATTTATCGCATGCTTGTTTTACGCACTCACCGGCAATGCCGAAAAACTTAGAGCAAATTATTATATTTATTATCAATATAAAATAAAAATGAAAAGTATAAAACTTATTATGGCTTTGTTGGCAGGTCTGCTTCTTACAAGCCTGACTGTATCTGCACAAGATGCAAACTTTTATATCTATCTGTGTCTGGGACAATCGAACATGGAAGGGAATGCCCGCTATGAGGCTCAGGACACATTGGTAAGTCCGCGTTTCCAAGTGTTGTCAGCTGTAGACAATAAAGAATTGGGCAGGGTAAAGGGTAAATGGTATCCGGCACGTGCTCCGCTGTGTCGTCAGCGTACGGGGTTGACTCCCGTAGACTACTTTGGGCGGACAATGATAGAGAACCTTCCGGAAAATGTACGTGTGGGTGTGGTGCATGTAGCAGTGGGCGGCTGCAAGATAGAACTTTTCCAGAAAGACAAGCGCGGGGAATATATCAAGACAGCTCCGCAATGGATGTTGGGTATGCTCAAGGAGTATGACAACGATCCTTATGCCCGCTTAGTGGAGATGGCTAAAATAGCACAGAAAGATGGCGTGATAAAAGGTATCTTATTGCACCAGGGTGAATCGAACACGGGAGAAGAGGAATGGCCTGCAAAAGTAAAGGATGTATATGACAACTTGCTGGCTGATTTAAATTTGAAAGCTGAAGAAGTTCCTTTACTGGCCGGTGAGGTAGTGAATGCCGACCACGGGGGTACTTGTGCCGCCATGAATCCGATCATAGCAACCTTGCCGCAGGTGATAAAGAACTGTGCCGTTGTTTCGTCAAAAGGCTTGAGCTGTGCTGCCGACCATCTGCACTTTGATGCTGCCGGTTATCGCGTTTTGGGCCGCCGCTATGCTGCCGCCATGCTGAAGATAATGGGTAAGGAACTTCCCACCACAGAGGAAGTAATAAAGAATACGGTGGAAGCCTCATCGAATATGCACGGTTGCGATTTTCCACGTCTGGATAAGGAGAACCGTGCCTATTTCCGCATCTTTTCACCCGACGTAAAACGCTTGCAGGTGGATATTTGCGGCAAGAAGTATGATATGGATAAAGATGAACAGGGTTGGTGGACAGTGAAGACTGACCCGTTGGTAGTTGGTTTCCACTATTACTTCTTGTTGGTGGACGGTTTCTCGGTTATCGACCCCATGAGTTGTACTTACTTTGGCTGTAGCCGTATGGCAAGTGGGATAGAAGTGCCTGAGGGTAAAGAAGGCGATTATTACCGCCCACAGAATGTGCCCCACGGACAGGTGCGCACCTGTACTTACTATGCTGAAAGCCAGCAGCGTTTCCGTCGTTGCGTGGTCTATACTCCCGCCGAATATGAAAAAAATACAAAGAAACGCTATCCGGTGCTTTATCTGCAACACGGCATGGGCGAGGATGAAACCGGATGGAGCACACAGGGCTACATGTACAACATTCTCGATAACCAGATTGCCGAAGGTAAATGTGTGCCCATGATTGTGGTGATGGAAAGTGGCGATGTAGAAGTGGGATTCCGCCCGCGTCCCGGAAAGAATGTGAATGATGAACGTAACCTGTATGGTTCTTCTTTTGCCACTCTGATGATAAATGACCTTATCCCGATGGTGGACAAAACATTCCGTACTTATACTGACCGCGAACACCGTGCTATGGCGGGGCTGTCATGGGGTGGCAAGCAAACTTTCGACATTACTTTGACCAATCTTGATAAATTTTCGTATATTGGCAGTTTCAGTGGAGCTATCTTCGGACTGGATGTAAAGAATGCCTTCAATGGAGTGTTTGCTGATGCCGATATTTTCAACAAGAAAGTACATTACTTGTTCCTGGGCTGCGGAACGGAAGAAAATATGGGAACCGCACAACTTATTGAGGCTCTGCAAGGCATGAATATCCGTGTAGCTTCATATAAATCGCAGGGAACAGCCCACGAATGGCTTACCTGGCGCAGATGTCTGAATGAATTTTTACCGAATTTATTTAAGAAGTAATATCTAATTTATGAAGAAACAAATTTTATTTTGGAGTATGATGTCATGGATGGTAAGCGTAGGCTTACCATCTTTTGCGCAGACAGTGGAGGATTTCAAACCATCGGAAGTGAATCAACCGGGGAAGCTTTATCCTCAGGTCAATTCGGAGCGTAAGGTTCGTGTACAAATTTCGGCACCCGAAGCAAAGGTAGTACAACTCGATTTGGGTGGCGTGAAGTATGACCTTACCAAAGATGAAATGGGTGTGTGGACAGGCGAGTCCGCTCCGCAACAGGAGGGATTCCATTATTACCAGCTGAATGTGGACGGAGCAGCTGTTCCTGATCCGGGTACCATTTATTTCTATGGAGCGGGTCGTTGGGGTAGTGGTATAGAGGTTCCGGCTCATGATGCCGATTTCTATGCCTTGAAAGATGTTCCTCACGGCTTGCTGAGTGAGATGAATTATTATTCCAATCTGACAAAAGCATGGAGGCGTTGTTTTGTTTATACTCCGGCGGGATATGGGGATAATAAAGATAAACGTTACCCGGTGCTTTATCTGCAACATGGTAGTTTTGAGGACGAAACGGGATGGGGAAGACAAGGTAAGACCAATTTGATTCTGGACAATCTGATTGCCGCCGGAAAGGCAGTTCCTATGTTGGTGGTAATGGACAATGGATACGCTACGAAGCCCGGTGAAAAGTCGCCTTTTGCTGCTTCTATTTTTGAAGAAGTGCTGATGAACGAAGTCATTCCGATGATTGATGCGAAGTTTCGTACCTTATCCGGTCGTGAAGACCGCGCCATTGCAGGATTGTCGATGGGGGCTAACCAAACTATGCATATTGCCATGAATAATCCCGGGCATTTTGCCTATTATGGTGGTTTCAGTGGTACGTCCAATTATCCGAGTACCGAACCGCTGGATGCAACTACTTTCCTTAATGGGAAGTTTAAAGATGCTAAGGCTGTAAACGCTCAGTTTAAGGTTTTCTTTCTGGGACTTGGTACGGCCGAACCGCATCCTTTCCCCGGAGTAGTGAAGGCTTTCCGGGAGATGATGGACAAACAGGGAATTAAATATGTGTATTATGAATCTCCCGATACGGCCCATGAATGGCTCACGTGGCGCAGAGCATTGAATGAGTTTGCTCCGCTTCTTTTTAAATAATTGTCAACTTTTTAATAAACTGAAAAATATGAAACTTGTTTTTGGATTTGTGTGTGCGTTGTTCTATTCATTCATGTCTTTCGGACAGATTACGCAATGGACTGATATCAACTATGCTAATGACAGTCTGGAGGGACATAAACTCGATATTTATCTGCCCGATGGAGGACAGACTGAATATAAAGTGGTGGTCTTGATCTACGGTAGCGCCTGGTTTGCCAATAATATGAAGCAGATGGCTTTCCAGGCGATGGGGAAACCGTTGCTCGACGGGGGATTTGCGGTGGTTTCCATCAACCATCGTTCCAGTGGCGATGCGAAGTTTCCGGCGCAGATCAATGATGTGAAGGCAGCTGTGCGCTTTATCCGTGCCCATGCTGATGAATACCGGCTCGATACATCCTTTATCGGTATCACCGGATTTTCATCGGGCGGCCATTTGTCTTCACTGGCCGGCACTACCAATGGAGTCAAAGTATATAAGGTGGGTGATACGGAGATGGACATCGAAGGAAATGTGGGAGATTGCACTTCCTTTAGCAGCCGGGTGGATGCAGTGGTGGATTGGTTCGGACCGATAGACATGACGCGCATGGAAAACTGTGCTACGACCAAAGGGGCAGATTCACCTGAGGCGGCCTTGATAGGAGGGACACCGGCTGAACACATGGATGTGCTGACCCTTTTGAATCCGATGACTTATATCGACGAAAAGGATCCGAAGTTTTTGGTGATTCATGGGGATGCCGATACCGTTGTTCCTCATTGCCAGAGTGTCTTCTTTAAAGATGCTTTAAGTGCAAAAGGACGATTGGAAGAGTTTATTACCGTACCCCAGGGACAGCACGGTCCTATAACTTTCAATGAGCAGACTTTTAAAAAGATGACTGAGTTTTTCAGGAAGCAGGCTGCCATGGATTTGTGTCCTGCAAATATAACACTTGTGCCACATATACGCCCTGGCAGCAAGAAAAATCCTCCTCAAAAACAGTTTTATACCCTTTATTAAGGGGATTACCTGTTATTTTTGCACTTAACATTAACATTCGAATAGTTATTTTGGAAAGTATCATAGCCGGCCCAGGCTTGATATTCAAATGATACTTCACATAATACAGATGTAGTTTTAACAATACTTGCAACTATGAAGATACTGTTTCATTTCACAATAACTCTGTTCGTTCTTAATCTGGTTACCTGTAACCAGACTAAGAGCCCAGAGCCGATAAAACAATATACATTTATTGGCGGCAAGGAAGGAGATAAGATAGACACCACTTCCTTTGACTCTTTACAGCTAAGCGATCCCTTTATCCTGGCCGATGAAGAAACACAGATGTATTATCTGGTTGGAAGTGGCGGTAGTTTATGGAAAAGTACAAATATGAAAAAGTGGACAGGCCCCTATCAATACATTACTGTGGATACAACTTCCTGGATTGGAACCGCGCCAAGAATATGGGCTCCGGAGCTCCATAAATATAAAGGTAAATACTATTGTTTCGTTACCTTTACCAATCCCAAGATCATAGTAGACACTGTACCTGATAGATACAATGTACAACGCCGTGCCACCCATATCCTTACATCCGACAAAGCAGCAGGTCCTTACCATCCCATCAGCGACAAGAACTATCTGCCGGAGGACTGGTCTACACTCGACGGTACTTTCTGGGAAGAAGACGGAGTGCCCTATATGGTCTTTTGTCACGAATGGATGCAAACCGTAGACGGGATGATCGACTACGTTCAACTGACTCCGGAACTATCAGAATCAATAGGAACCTCTACCACCCTTTTCAAAGCATCCGATGCCCCATGGCCAAGAGAAATGAAATCGATAGGCGAGCTCACTATCGGTATGGCACTAGGAGGTTATGTGGCAGATGGGCCTTTTCTGTTCCGGACGGATACGGGACGTTTAGGAATACTGTGGTCCAGTTGGAGTAACAGCCGTTGTGCACAGGGAGTGGCTTTCTCCGAGTCGGGTAAACTTGCAGGTCCGTGGGTTCAGTGCAATACTCCTCTGATATCCAATAACTCAGGGCATGGTATGTTGTTCCGTACATTCGATGGAAAGTTGTTAATGTGCCTGCATCACCAAAGCCTCGACTCCGAGAACCTAGGCCCACGAAGACCAATATTGTTCGAAGTCGATATTTCAGGAGACGAAATTAGAATACTGGGGAAATATCATCCTTAGCAATCAAGAAATGAAAACATAATTTTATACCATGAAAACAACATTATTATGAAAAAGGTATTAGTAATCTGTGGTTTGTTATTCTCCCTATCGGGGTGGGGGCAAACATTGCCGTATCAGAATCCTGAACTAAGTCCGGCAGAAAGAGCGAAGGATTTAGTAAAACGCTTGACTTTAGAAGAGAAAGCGCTCTTGATGTGTGATGATTCGGAAGCCATTCCACGCTTGGGAATAAAGAAATTCAACTGGTGGAGTGAAGCCCTTCACGGAGTAGCCAATCAGGGAAATGTAACCGTCTTCCCCGAACCTGTAGGAATGGCCGCTTCATTCAATGACAAACTGGTATTCGAAATCTTCAATGCAGTCTCCGATGAAATGCGTGCCAAACATAACGAACGCGTACGCAACGGACTGGAAGACGTCCGTTTCCACAGTCTCTCCGTCTGGACTCCCAATGTAAACATTTTCCGTGATCCCCGTTGGGGACGCGGTCAGGAAACTTACGGGGAAGATCCTTACCTGACTTCTCAAATGGGTATCGCAGTGGTAAAAGGATTACAGGGACCTGAAAATGAAAAGTATCGTAAATTGCTTGCATGTGCCAAGCATTATGCCGTACATAGTGGTCCGGAATGGAGCCGTCATACAGCCAATCTGAACAACGTCAGTCCCCGTGACCTATGGGAAACTTACCTGCCTGCATTCAAGGCACTGGTACAAAAAGCCGATGTACGCGAAGTGATGTGTGCCTACCAGCGCTTGGACGATGATCCTTGTTGTGGAAACACCCGTCTGCTTCAACAGATACTCCGTGATGAATGGGGATTCAAATATCTCGTAGTCTCCGATTGTGGAGCCATTGCCGACTTCTGGACTTCCCACAAAAGTTCCTCCGATGCCGTACATGCAGCCGTCAAAGGAACCATGGCAGGTACAGATGTGGAATGTGGATACGGATACGCTTATCAGAAACTACCGGAAGCCGTATCCAGAGGATTGATAACGGAAGAAGAAGTGAACAAACATGTGCTCCGCCTGATGGAAGGACGCTTTGAACTCGGAGAAATGGATGACCCGTCATTAGTGAACTGGACAAAAATACCGATGTCGGTAGTCAACTGTAAGGCTCACAAAGATTTGTCACTGAATATGTCACGCCAGACAATGACACTCTTACAGAACAAGAACAATGTATTGCCTTTAAGTAAATCCATCCGCAAGATTGCGGTTATCGGTCCTAACGCTGATGACAAACCTATGCTGTGGGGCAACTACAACGGAACTCCGAATCAGACCATTACCATCTTGGACGGCTTCAAAAGTAAACTGAAAAAGAATCAGATCGTCTACATGAAAGGCTGTGACCTGGTGAATGACCAAACATTGGAATCCTATCTTGACCAATGCAGCATAGATGGGAAACCCGGCATAAAAGCTACATTCTGGAACAATCCAGAACGCCAGGGAGAGCCTGTCTCTTCACTCCGTACCACCCAGCCTATCAACGTGACTACATACGGATTACATACTTTCGGCCCGGGAGTGAATCTTGAAAAGTTCTCAGCCAAATACGAAACCGTATTAATCCCGAAGGAATCAGGCGAAATTCTCCTCAATCTCGAAGGTTGCAGTTACTTTGAATTATTGGTAAACGGCAAGTCGATGACTAAACACCGCACTTGGAGAACCACCGATACCCGCACCATGCTACAAGTGGAGAAGGGGAAAGAATATAAGATAGAAATACTCTATGCACAAGTAGAAAACTGGGCTGCAAACCTGAAGTTCAACCTCGGAAAAGAATTCCCGATCAATTACAGTGAAAGCATTTCGAAACTTAAAGGCATAGATGTAGTGGTCTTCGTAGGTGGCATTTCGCCACAACTGGAAGGGGAAGAAATGCCTGTAAATATTCCCGGCTTCAAAGGGGGTGACCGTACAGATATAGAATTACCCGCCGTACAGCGAAACTTCCTGAAAGCTCTGAAAGATGCCGGAAAACAAGTAGTATTTGTCAATTGTTCCGGATCGTCTATGGCATTGCTGCCCGAAACGGAAAGTTGCGACGCTATTCTCCAGGCATGGTATGGAGGAGAACTGGGTGGATATGCTGTAGCCGATGTGCTGTTCGGTGATTATAACCCCTCCGGCAAGCTGCCCGTCACTTTCTACAAAAATACGAAACAACTTCCCGACTATGAGGATTACTCCATGAAAGGACGTACATACCGATATATGTCCGACCCTCTGTTCCCATTTGGATTCGGATTAAGTTACACGGATTTCGCCATAGGTACAGCCAGTTGCAACAAAACCCAACTCCGTACAGATGAGTCGCTGACCTTGACTGTACCGGTCTCCAACACAGGCAAACGGTCCGGAACTGAAATCGTACAGGTTTACATACGCAAAACAGATGATGCTGATGGACCATTAAAGTCCCTGAAAGCCTATGCACGTGTAGAACTCGCAACAGGAGCCCAACAGGATGTCAAGATAGAGTTGCCATCCGAATCATTCGAATGTTTCGATCCTTCTACAAATACCATGCGTGTGGCACCGGGTGAGTACGAGTTATTCTACGGAACAAGTTCCGCAGCCCAGGACCTGCAATCTGTCAAAGTCACTTTACAATAAAAGGAAGTCGCCCTATTTCGGGGCTTCCTATTATTTTTATTTTATCTTTGTGTCCGGATGAAGAAATAGAAAGCCCGTACACATTAAAAACAGTCAACTTATGAAAAACAAAAGACTATTTTTATTATCCGCATTTCTGGTAATAATAGGTACATTAAAAGCTCAGAATCCCATTATTACGGATCAGTTCACTGCCGATCCCACCGCCAAAGTTTTTGAAGGCAAGATGTATGTCTATCCTTCACATGACATTCCAAGCCCCATCGAGCGTCTGAAAGAATGGTTTTGTATGGCAGATTACCATGTTTTCTCGTCAGACAATCTGGTAGACTGGACAGACCACGGAGTGATCCTAAGCCAGAAAAATGTACCTTGGGTGGCTCCTGACTCCTATTCCATGTGGGCCCCCGAATGTGTATACAAGAATGGGAAATATTATTTCTACTTCCCATCCACCCCTAAAGGCGAAGGCAAACGCGGTTTCAGCATTGGAGTTGCCATAGCCGACAAGCCTTACGGCCCTTTCACCCCGCAGGCCACTCCCATCGAAGGAGTCAACGGCATCGACCCTTGCGTGCTCATTGATAAAGACGGGCAAGCCTACATATACTGGTCAGGCCGCGGAATGTCAGTAGCAAAGTTGAAAGACAATATGCTTGAACTTGCCTCAGAACCCATGCAAATTCAAGGATTACCCGAAGGTTTCAAAGAAGGACCTTTTGCCTTTGAACGCAACGGAAAATATTACTTCACATTCCCCTGGGTAAAGGAAAAAACGGAAGTTCTGGCTTATGCGATGGGAAACAATCCCATGGGCCCCTTCGAGTTCAAGGGTATCATTATGGATGAATCACCAACCGATTGCTGGACCAATCACCACTCATTGGTGGAATACAAAGACCAGTGGTATCTGTTCTATCACCACAACGATTACTCCCCCGAATTCGATAAAAACAGATCGGCACGGGTCGACTCCTTATTCTTCAACGCGGACGGCACTATCCAAAAAGTAACCCCTACCCTGCGCGGAGTGGGCATAACAGACGCCCGGAAAGAAATTCAACTGGATCGCTACAGCCGGTTAAGCAATCAGGGAGCGACCATCGATTACCTGAACCAGGCAAACAAATTCGAAGGTTGGAAAACTTTATTGAGCAAAAACGGTGCATGGGTGCAGTACAACCGGGTGAACTTCGGAGATAGTACTCCCCGGAAAGTGAAAGCAAGAGTAACCTCGGACAACGGAGGAACACTGCAAATACGTATAAACGGAACAAACGGTCCGGTTATCTCGGAAATAAAAGTTCCCAAAACCGATAAATGGACGAATATTGAATCCTCGGTTCGTTCCGCTCAGACCGGTATCCACGATTTATACGTGTCTCTAAAAGGAAACGGTAAAGTTGAAATCGACTGGATCAGTTTTCAATAACTAAATCTCCGGGCCGGATATGAAGTATACGAAGACAATAACGCTAATCACAACCCTGCTCTGCTTCCTGCAGGGGCAGGGTTTAGCACTTGCTCAGAATAATCCAAACCAATACAATTACCTTTATCTTACTATCCGGAACGGATTATGCGACAACTCCATCCGAACCATACACAAAGATCGCAACTCATTCATGTGGTTCGGAACCTCCAACGGGCTCGACCGTTACGATGGTTACGAACTGAAACACTACTCCACAGCTCCCAGGCAACCGTATCAGTTTATTGAAAGTAATTATATTAATGACATTGACGAAGACGACAACAACTATTTGTGGGTAGCTTCCGAAGCCGGCATCATGAGCATTGATCTCCTTCACGAAAATCTCAACTTCTATAAGGAATACTCCGGTAAAAATAATAATGTGCTTTACTCTCCCGTTCAGGCCCTGCTTGTCGACGATTTCAATAATCTCTGGGTGGGTAAAAGTGACGGACTCGCCTACATCATTCTGAACGAAGAAAGGCAGATAAAAGATATCCGGATATTGAAGAAAGACGTGAATATCAAAACCATTGTAAAACACGGTAGTGATATCTGGGCGGGAGGCGACAAGTGTTTATTGCATTTCACCCCTTCGGGCAAACAAGATTATAGCAATATACCCGTAGTTACAAACTTAGATACTTCTCAGTTAATCTTCAACCGCCTGTTTTCGTATGGTGACTATCTGTGGATCGGTACTCAAAGTGGTTTATACTGCTATAACACCCAGAATCAGTTCTGTATACTCTATCAGCATAACCCCAATGATCCTCACAGCATTTCCTCCAACTTCATCACGGATATTGATAAAAACTCATCAGGCGACATCATTATCGGAACCAGAAACGGAGTGAACATATACCAGCGAAATGATCAATTCGTTACTTTCAGCAGAGGCATACAAACCCGGTCCCTGAATGATAATATCATCAACCGGATATTTGTTGATAAGAATGATAATATCTGGGTAGGGACCGACTTCGGCGGAATTAATATCATGGCTCCGCAACGCATAACTTTCAATTATTCACTGCAAGGGTATGAGAAAGGAGTGCCCAACATCATCAGCACAGTGCTCGAAGACAAAGAAGGAAACATCCTGGCAGGAATTGTAGATGGCGGACTTGCTATTAAGAGGAAAGGTGCTGACTCCTTTTCGCTCTTCAAACACAGCCCGGGAGATCCGCGCTCACTGGCTCACAACAACATCTCGGATATCATTCAGGACCTGCACGGCAATTACTGGATATCAACAATAGGCGGAGGGCTGGATAAACTGGACAAAAATAATCTATCACATCCCGTATTCGAACATTACAACAGTTTGAATTCCTCCCTGACCTCCGATGACATCCATGACATAGCCTTGGACTCTGCCCGGAATGCATTGTGGATATGCAACGGCAGCCATATCAATACACTCGACTTCTCTACGGGAACCATCAACCGGCTAAAGTTCTACACACAGTCCAAAGAACCCGTTCATAACATGAATACAATCTTCATCGACTCACAGTCAAGATTATGGATTGGCGGAAACGGCGTGTATGTCATCGATCTGGAAAATTCCAGAAATACCTACGAATGTATATACTATCAGCACAAACTGGATGATCCCGAAAGCAAAATCAATGAAAAGATCACTTGTATATTCGAAACTAAAAAGGGGGAGATTTATCTGGGTAGCCTCGGAAATGGCATCTACCTGTTGGAAGACAACGGCAACAACGAAAAATATACATTCAAGAACTATGCCGTGCGCTGCGGTCTTTCGGACACCAGCATCTCGAACATTCTGGACGATGAGAACGGGAACCTGTGGATCAGTACCCTAAAAGGTGTTTACTTCTTCGATATCAACACAAAACGGGCCTTCAAATTCGATGAAGGAGACGGGTTGCTGGTGCCCCAGTTCTATAAAAGATCGGGCTGTAAGACCATCAATCACAATATGTTACTGGGAACTATCGATGGTTTCGTAACTTTCAGCCCGCTAGTAAACCTGCCCAAGCAAAAGCAGCGGACGATAACCCTCACCAGTGTTGTCTGTAACGGCAGCCAGCTGATACCTTATCTGAACAGCGATAATCTGCCTGTAAGTATCTCAACAACCAAGGAACTGCATTTATATCCACCGCAGAATTCCTTTGAAATCACATTCAGCTGCCTGGATTATATCGAACAGGAAAAGGTATTCTACTTCCATCGCATTCATGAACTGGAAGAGCACTGGAACACAGGATTGGTAAAGAGAAACGCCAAGTACACCAACCTGCCGCCGGGAAAATATACGCTGGAAATACGATGCACCAACCAAGACAACACATGGTCTACCAAGGCCACCTGTCTCAGCATTATTGTACATCCCCCATTCTATAAAACAGGATGGTTCTACTCACTTATCGCTATATTGATAATGTCCATTCTACTTTATATCATCTATTGGTATAATGCAAGGCAACAACATATCCAGAAACTTCTGAAAGAAAAGATAGAAATCATGTCCGAACAGATGGAGGCTATCAATAAAGAGAAGTTATCCTATTTCACCAACCTCGCACACGAGTTTAAGACACCCCTGACCCTGATACAAGGACCGGCAAGCCAGCTTGTCAGGCAAACTACCGATCCCAAAGAAAAAGAGGACTTACAGATTATCAACCGGAATGCTCAATACCTGCTTTCACTGGTCAACCAACTGATTGACTTGCGCAAGATCGATACCCAGAATTTAACGCTCAATTACTCTCAATTCAACTTCAGCAAGTTCCTGAACACAACAACAACCGACTTTTCCAGCCTGATGAAAGAACGAAATATCAGCTTTGAAAAGATATACCGCCTGAAGAGTGACCATATCTATTCTGATAAGGAAAACCTGCATAAGATACTGTTCAATCTATTATCCAACGCCATCAAGCATACTCCCGATAAAGGAAAAATCACATTGCATGCCAACCAATTCATCGACAAGTCGAACAAACTCATGCAGTTTATCTCCGTCACCAACAGTGGCAGCATAATAGCTCCTGACGAAATAGACAAAATATTCAACCGTTTCTACCGGATACCCGAACAGAACAAATATACAAACTACGGACAGAGCAGTACGGGCATCGGACTTCACATCGTAAAAGAGCTTATCAACCTATTAGGTGGAACAATTAAAGTCAAGAGTTCGGAAAAAGTAGGTGTATCTTTCAGATTATATTTCCCCATTGCGCTGGCGGACACAGCGGAGAATGAAATTCATGAAGAATATAAAGAGCCCGTACCCGTTGAAGACAAAATCGAGCCGTTCATTCCTATAGACAGGAGCAAGCCGACTTTGTTATTGGTAGAAGACAATCCCGATATGCGTCATTATATCAAGAATATGCTGAAAGAAAAATACAATATCGCTGAAGCAAACAACGGTGAGCAAGGCTATAAGACAGCCCAGAATATCGTGCCCGATTTTATTGTATCTGATCTAATGATGCCCGTATGCGATGGTTCCGACTTCTGCAAAAGACTGCGCGAGGACAAGTTTTTAAGTCACATTCCTTTCCTGCTTCTCACGGCAAATTCAAGTGAGACTGCCCGGATAGAAAGCTATGAAAACGGAGTAGACGGATATATCACCAAGCCTTTCGAACAATCCGTATTATTAGCCCACATAGACTCCATCTTGAAGAACAGGGATTTGCGTCAGAAGAAATTCGTAGAACAAGACTTAAATCCTATCCTGCTGGAAGTGGGACAGCCCGACCAGCAGTTCATGAACGAAGTTATGAATATTCTGGAAAAGAACTATGCTGATCCTCAATTCGGTGTAAAGGATCTGACAGAAAGACTGAACATCAGTTATACAGTAATTTATAAGAAATTCGTATCACTCACCGGACTTCCACCGGTACGTTTCATCCAATTATACAGGCTACAGATTGCCAAGAAAATATTAGAGAGTAGCACCAATAATGTCATTGTATCAGAAATAGCCTACCGGGTGGGATTTAATGACCCCAAGTACTTCACCCGTTGCTTTGTGAAACAATATAAGCAAACACCAAGCTCATTTTCCAAGTAGCATTACCTTAAAATTATGTTTATTTACGGCAATTTGCAGAAGGATTCATTTTATAACTTCCAGATCCCCTTCCGTAAATCCAACAGTTATGTGCTCCACCTGAAAGAGATTTATCTCCCCTAACTCAACCTTCAGTTCTTTCAAGACTTTTACCAGTCCTTTCAATATATTCTCCCATGGGATTGCACTCGAAAGTTGCAATGCATCACAGTTTCTTAGTCTTGGATCAAAATCCTCTTCGCATGCCCAGTCATCATCTTCTGCATCATACTGTTTGGCACCCGTCAACTCAAGTGTATAGCAACTTCCACCATCTTCTTCAACAGCTTCCCACAGATTGAAGTTCAATGCAACGATATCATCCGGTATAGTCTCATATTCATCAATGGACAAAAGCCAGTGCTTTACAATAGCCTTTACTTTCTGTTCATCAAAAATCTCCATAGGAGTACAGCAAGTCTGGAAATCCGGTTTACTTTCATTATCTCTCGTTAAAGAGAATATTTTTTTAAAGATATTGCCCATTCTTAATCAATTCAAAAGTGAATCTTCAATTATTTAATAACACCGTTGGCATTATTCCAAGCCTACAAAGATAATGACAAATCACAAATAAATTATATCTTCGTAGCCATATAAATAACTCTTTATTCAGAGAAAATGTTTTATTATTAAACAGAATAATCTAAAAAAGCGCACATCTACATTATTATTGAGAAGTCTATTCGCCATAACTTGCATAGTAAACACCAGTTTAGCTCCCGAACAAATGAGTGGGAAAAGTCATGGAATGGCTGATTAAGAAGATGTAACAAGAAAATAAAAAGCCGTCCTCTCCCCCGCAAAACGGAATGGAGAAAGACGGCTTCTATATAAATAGCTTGTAAAGCTACGCTGATTACTAACTGAAAGGAAAATACTACAGACCGAAAGCAGCCTTCACTTTATCCACATAATCCAGCTTTTCCCAAGTGAAGAGTTCTACTTCTACATCCTTGTCACCTTCATAACGAGATTTGAAGTGCTTGGTAATTACTTGCGGTTCACGTCCCAAATGGCCGTAAGCTGCAGTTTCCTGATAAATCGGATTACGGAGTTTCAAACGATCTTCAATGGCTTTCGGACGAAGATCGAAAAGTTCATCAATCTTCTTTGCAATCTCACCATCACTCATCGCTACATGACCGCGTCCATAAGTATTGACGTAAATATTGATGGGACGCGCCACACCAATAGCATAAGATACCTGTACCAGCATCTCGTCGGCTACACCGGCAGCTACCAGATTCTTGGCAATGTGACGGGCAGCATAAGCAGCACTGCGGTCTACCTTACTGGGGTCTTTACCTGAGAAAGCACCGCCACCATGAGCACCCTTACCACCATATGTATCTACAATAATCTTACGTCCTGTCAGACCGGTATCTCCATGAGGTCCGCCGATAACGAACTTTCCGGTAGGATTGACGTGATAAGTGATATGATCATTGAACAATGCCAAAACTTTCTCTGCATGAATGGAAGCTATGACACGTGGCATCAGGATATTAACGACATCCTGACGAATTGTGGCAAGCATTTCTTCATCCGCTTTCAACTGGGCAGCCTCGCTGCCGTCAGCCGGCTGAATGAAATCATCATGCTGAGTAGAAACTACAATCGTATCGATGCGTACGGGCGTGCCGTTATCATCGTATTCAATGGTTACCTGGCTCTTAGAGTCCGGACGAAGATAAGTCATTTCCTTACCTTCGCGACGGATGTCGGCCAGCACTTGCAGAATGCGGTGTGACAGGTCGAGAGAAAGAGGCATGTAATTTTCGGTCTCGTTAGTAGCATAACCAAACATCATACCCTGGTCGCCTGCACCCTGTTCCATAGGATCCTGACGCTCTACGCCACGGTTAATGTCGGGACTTTGCTCATGAATGGCGGACAATACACCGCACGAGTTACTTTCGAACATGTACTCGCCTTTTGTATAGCCGATTTTCTGAATTACTTCGCGCGCAATGAGTTGTAAGTCAACGTACGCTTTGGTTTTCACTTCTCCAGCCAGTACTACCTGTCCGGTAGTTACCAGAGTTTCGCAAGCTACTTTCGAACTGGGGTCGTAAGCCAACAGTTTGTCAAGCACAGCGTCCGATATTTGATCGGCCACTTTGTCGGGGTGTCCTTCAGACACCGATTCGGATGTGAATAAATATCCCATTTCAAATTAAAAATTAGAAATTAAAAATTAAAAGAAGTATGGAGATAAATGTGAGTAGAAGCATCAGCACGGAGCCGTCAGAAAAGGATGTTGTTTTAGCATTTTTTTCTGTGGTTGCAAGCTACTCAAATCTTTCCACATTTCATTTTCGGGTGCAAAGATAAAGGTTTTCGATGAATATAGTATATAATCAGGAAAGTATTAACACTTCTATAAACAGAATACCCACTTGTAGGTAAAGTGATCGGGATGCCTGAAGAGGCTTTAACATTCGGAAGAAGGCGGATCACCCGGTTTTCTATTGCCAACCTTTATCAATACCATGCCGATAACGATCCATAACAGTTCACGCAGCCGGGTAATCAGTCCCACATAAACACCCAGTGCCGGAGACATATGTAAGCCATCTACAGCCAGGGCCAGTCCACCTTCACGCGCCCCCAGCTGCATCGGGAAGAAGAATATCAGATTGCTGAACAGCGAGGAGAAAGCCAATATCAACACACAATCCCATCCACTCACTTCCGGGGTGAAGACGCGCAGAATGATGTATATTTCAAGGCTGGAGAATATGCGTGCCGAAAGCTCCAACAGCAGCGAACTGTAGAAAGTAATCTTATGTTGGCTATGCAACAAGGCTATCTGACTATCAATCTGTTCCAGAGTATCTTTTTGTTTCACAATGAAACGATGTGCCCACCGTTTGATAAACGGTACCTTCTGCAGAAACCGGAAAGTCTTCACCGTCATTCCATTCTTATATCCACGGGCAAAGAAATAGATAGCCAGCAGGCAGAATGCTCCTATTGCAGTGAGCAATATTGACATAAAGGTATTCACAGGATACAGGAAGATATATAAGAATATGGAAAGAAACCAAAACCAGAAGTGAGAAAAGATATGCATCATCACGTACAGAATGACGGAAGAGGTAGCCTTACTTACACCCACATAGGGAGTCAGCTCCATAATCCGGTACGGTTCGCCTCCCATCAGTCCGCCGGGCGTGGCATAATTGATGGCAAAACCGGTGATCGACAGTTTGCAGACCGTCCAGAAAGGAACGCGATACTTACGGTCATCCCTGATTATCAGATACCACGAACAGGTATTTATCAGATAGACAAAGAACCACAACAGCATGATCACAGGAAACCAAAAGCCCACGCGCTTCAGATTCTCCCATATATCGGAATAATCCATATCCATCGTGCAAAGCATGACAACGATAGCCAGCACACCAAAAAGCAAGAACAAGTTGCGATATTTATTCTTCATATGGAAGTCTTCTTTTTCAACGGTCGCAAAAGTATGTAATTGTATTCTATTTATCAAAAACAAAGGAGATATTTACTCCATTTATTGGAGATGTATATCCAATGTGTTGGATATATAGATCGGACGCGCTGGATATATAGATCCAAGGCATTGGATATATATTTCCAAGAAGTCGGGTATATATACCTGATTTTTAAAGGATATTATGTAAAGGTACCGAGATAAAGTTCCTGTATGTTTTTCCCCAATACAGGATGCATCACATCAGGGGCAATTTCCGCCAGCGGTTCCATCACAAAAGCACGTTCCTGCATCAACGGATGGGGAAGTTTCAATGTAGGGGTATCCAGAATAAGATCATCATACAACAACAAGTCGACATCTATCACACGGTCACTATACACACCATTTACAGATTTATGAATACGTCCCATCTCCCGCTCAATGGACTGCGACTCAGAAAGTACCTCTAAGGGAGAAAGCATGGTTTCTATACAGACAGCAGCATTCAGGAAAGCATTGTCCGAGGAGAACCCCCACGGAGCAGTAGCATAAAAAGCGGACAAGGAAATCACTTTCCCTATCCGCTTCTCAATATATTGCACGGCAAGACGGAGATTCTGCTCCTTATTGCCTAAGTTAGTCCCTAAACTGAAATAGACGTACATTACTTATCCGTAATCAACATCGCATCGCCATACGTACCGAAACGGTAACCTTCCTTCAGAGCCACATTATACGCCTCCATTACCTGATCGTATCCACCGAAAGCAGCAACAATCATCAACAAAGTAGAAAGCGGCATGTGGAAATTGGAAATCATCGCATTTGCCACTGTAAAGTCGTAAGGAGGGAAGATGAACTTGTTCGTCCAGCCTTCGTACGGTTTCAGATGTCCGTCTGTGCTTACGGTGCTCTCGATAGCACGCATCACGGTAGTACCCACGGCACAAACCTGTCTGTTCATATCCTTGGCACGGTTCACAATGCTGACGGCTTCTTCGTTCACAACCATTTGTTCAGAGTCCGTCTTATGCTTCGTGAGGTCTTCCACATCAATGTCGCGAAAATTACCCAAACCAGCATGAAGAGTAATATAAGCAAAATCGATACCCTTGATTTCCAAGCGCTTCATCAGTTCACGGCTGAAGTGCAGACTGGCAGTAGGAGCCGTTACCGCACCTTCATTGCGAGCAAAGATAGACTGGAAACGTTCTGAATCATCCGGTTCTACAGGACGATTGATAATGCTATGCGGCAGTGGGGTTTCGCCCAATGCGTACAAAGCTTTCTTAAACTCATCGTGCGGACCGTCATAAAGGAAACGGAGCGTACGACCGCGAGAAGTCGTATTGTCAATAACTTCAGCCACCATAGAATCGTCGTCACCGAAATACAGCTTATTGCCGATACGTATCTTACGGGCAGGGTCTACCAATACATCCCACAAACGGAGTTCTTCGTTCAGCTCGCGAAGAAGGAATACCTCGATACGGGCACCGGTCTTTTCCTTATTACCATACAGACGGGCAGGGAATACTTTCGTATCATTGAAGATGAACACATCTTTGTCATCAAAGTAGTTCAGAACATCTTTGAATTCCTTGTGCTCAATCTCACCTGTCTTTCTGTGAAGCACCATAAGGCGCGATTCATCTCTATACTTTGTAGGGTGCAAAGCAATCTTCTCTTCCGGAAGCTTAAATTTAAATTGCGACAGTTTCATATCTATTCTTTCTTTAAGTTATTCTTCAATTTCTATCTCCTGAGCATCTATCCACTCTTTAAAATTCATCGGGTCAAGGCAATCTTCCAATCGGACATCGCCTACGCGAGTACGTTCCAAAGCCGTAAGATGAGCACCGCTATTCAGCGCTTCACCGATGTCACGTGCCAAGGCACGGATATACGTACCTTTGCTGCACACCACGCGGACTTTAATCTCCGGCAAGTTACATTCCAGCAACTCTATCTCGTCAATCACCAACAACTTCGGCTTCAACTCTACCTCTTCACCTTTACGTGCCAGATCATAAGCACGTTTGCCATTCACCATACAGGCTGAAAAGGCGGGAGGCACCTGTTGTATCTCACCGATAAATGTCTTCAACGTCTCTTCCACCAACTCCCGCGTAATATGCTCCGTAGGGTAAGTGGCATCTATCTCGTGTTCCAAATCGTAGGAAGGAGTGGTGGCGCCCAACTGAATGGTGGCAACATATTCCTTCGTATGGTACTGAAACTCTTCAATTCGCTTCGTAGCCTTACCTGTGCAGACAATCATCACCCCTGTAGCCAAAGGATCGAGTGTACCGGCATGGCCTACTTTCAATTTCTTCACTTTCATCCGTCGGCAGATGTGGTAACGCACATGTCCCACAACTTTAAACGAAGTCCATCCCAACGGTTTATTGAAATAGAGTACTTCTCCTTCTTTAAACTTCATCTGCTATCCTTGCATTTGTGAAAGTACAAGGGTCACAATACCGGCAATCGCACAATAAACCGCGAAGTATATCAGTTTCCCCTTTTTCACAATATTAATCATCCACTTACAAGCCAAACAACCCGATACAAAAGCCGCAATGAAGCCTATCAACAATGACAACGTTGAAATACTTCCGGCAATATCTTCGCCTTTCATCAACTTCATACCATCTAGCAGGCCTTCACCCAATATCGGTGGCATCACCATCAGGAACGAGAACTGAGCCAACTTTGCCTTATTATCGCCCAGCAATAACCCTGTAGCAATTGTAGTTCCGGAACGTGAAAGTCCGGGAAGTACAGCACAAGCCTGAGCCAAACCGATAATGAATGCATCTTTCATAGAAATATTCTCTTTCTGCTTCGGCTTATAATAATAAGAGAAAGACAATAAAGCAGCCGTCACCAGCAACATACAGCCTACGATCAGTAAACCTGAACCAAAGACCGCTTCCACCTCATCTTTAAAAAATACACCTACAATACCGATGGGCACCATAGAAATCAGGATATTAATTACATAGCGTGTCTCTTCATTCATCTGCCACTTGAACAGCCCCTTGAAAATCCATTCTATCTCTTTCCACAGAACTACCAACGTACTGAACACCGTAGCCACATGTACTACTACCGTAAATGCCAGATTTTCTTCCCCTTCAATACCAAATAATGCCGAACCGATAGCCAAATGTCCGCTACTACTTACCGGCAAATACTCTGTCAAACCCTGGATTATCCCAAGGATGAGCGCCTCAAACCATTCCATGTAGTTTATTTATGATTTATAATTTATGATAGAAGGCACATCCTCCCACACATAGCATTTCATTCTTTCATTCCTTCATTATCCGTTTGCTTGTCACGCGGTTTACGCAACACTGCATATATCATAAGTAAGAAGCCCGCAAGGCAAACCACCGGAGCAACTTTAATACGTCTTGCACTAAAAATATCCGGTTCAAAGTGCGTCGGTGTAGACACCGGACCGGTCATCAGGATAAAGCCGATAATCACTACCGCCATTGCAACTGCAAGCAGGATAAAATTGGTTTTATCGAAAGCAAATTTCTGTTTACTCATCTCTTTATTTATGATTTAATTATTTACGGTTTAACTTCATTCAAAACATTTCTTATTTTTCCATTCATGTATAGTTCCGATTGAAGCAATTATACTTATATGTAATACAGTGTACTTGCCTTCATCCGCAGGAACTTATTAATGGACAGGTATGCACAGAACCACGTAATGCACACCCCGAACACAAGCACCGATACGGAAACCAGCATCATAACATTAGGCGTAATAACACTGATCAAATCTGGCTCATACACCACCAACCAGTAGGCAGCACCCCACAAAATCCCATCGGCAATGACAGCAGCCAATACACCTATCCAAAAGTTACGCCACAGGAACGGACGGCGTATAAAACTCCAACTCGCCCCTACCAATTTCATTGTATGAATGAGAAAGCGCTTGGAATAGATTGTCAACCGGATGGTATTATTAATCAATGCAAAGGATATGAACGCCAATAATACCGCCAACCCCAGTAACATCAGGCTTATGTTGCGGATATTCTCATTGACCATGTTTATCAGATCTTCCTGGTAACGCACTTCCTGTACATTGGTATTCTTCTTTATCTGTTTCTCTATTTTAGCTATACTGTCGGTATTCGCATAATCAGAGTGCAACTTCACTTCGATAGATGCATGAAGCGGATTATAACCCAGAAAATCTTGCGGGTCTGTTCCCATTGCTTCAATCTGCTCGCGAAGCGCCTGCTTCTTCGAAATATACTCCGTAGACCGTACAAACACTTCCTTATCCAGCCTCTTTTGTAACTTCAGAATATCCGCCTCCTTCATATCATCACTAATGATAATAGAGAAATTGATATTCTCCTTCACATACACAGACAGATTATGGGCAGTCAGCACGAAAAACACCACCAACCCCAACAACAGCAATACCAACGTAGTACTGATACTGGAGGTAATGAACTGCATATCAAAATAGGATACGGAATTATTTTTGCTTTTCGTCTTCATACCTTCATTTCTTCCTTTATCACCTTCTTATCACTCTATCACTTTACCACCCTATCACCTTTTATCTTATTCCCCCTACTTCTGTTTCTTTCTGAATACATAAATCATCGAACTGCTCCGCTCCTTGCTTCCCAATGCACTGAACCATGCCAGCGTACCACTAAGCATGCCCCGGAAGAAAGACAGAGAACGTCCCATATACTTTTCAGTCAACATCGATACATAGAATGCATCAAATGGCATCGGATAGCGTGCAGCCAATATAAACTCATGCTTGGCACCCAACTTCTGAATGGTACCCGGCGTAAAATGCCACAAATGGCGCGGAACATCATAAGCAGCCCAATGCGCACCATACTTCTTAGCGTCATAAGAAGAACAGTTAGGCACTGCGATAATCAGTACACCCTTTTCCGTCAGGAGTTTATTCAATGTATCCCACGTCTCATTCAAATGTTCCAAATGCTCCATAACGTGCCACAAAGTAATGACATCAAAGCTGCCGGGAGCAAAATCCTGCAATGCGGTATCAGGCTTTATATCCAGATTGAAGTGTTCCTTAGCAAATACGCGTGCCTGCGCATTCCTTTCCACTGCCTCCACCTGCCAGCCTCGCTTCTGCATAGCATCGGCAAAATATCCTGTTCCCGTACCGATATCCAGCAGACGTCCTTCCTTACGATGTGCTTCGCGAACCACCAAGCGTGCCTTACGGCCCAGCATATAACTACGCACCCAGTGGTACACCCTGTTCATAAGGCCTTTTTTCGTATCGGAATGGGAAATGTAATCGGGAGTTTCATAATATCTGCCTATCTCGGCTTCCACGGGGAAATCCTGCGTAAAGAGAAAGCTACAATCCTGACAACGACACAGATAGAATGCTTCGCTGGAAGCATAATGATCTATGCAAGTCATAGCACGCTCTATATGTGCACTACCACATACCGGACAGACTTTTATGGTGAGTTTATTCATTGAACATTATGCAATAATGAAATGCAGCCCGAATCAATCAGACCACACTATACCCGAATTTGGTGCAAAATAACAAATAAAAAGTGACGCTACGGGCTTTCTTTAAGGAGTTTTAATAAAAGAGAGGAACAAACGCTTGTTTTAAATAAAAAAAACATATATTTGCGAGAACAACAACACTCTATTCAAAACTATATGAAAAACACTTTACTGACTTTACTATGCTGTCTTTGCTGTCTCCAACTATTTGCCGACGAGCAAACAATTATTCCCAATCTAAAATTTGGGAAACCTACCATGGAAGAGTTGAGCATGACTACTTATGCGCCCGACTCTAATGCCACAGCCGTTATTCTATGTAAACTGACCAATGTCAGCTACAAATGGGGGCTAGAAAGCTTTCGTCTGGTTTCTGAGTATAAAGTAAAAATCAAGGTACTCAAACCGGAAGGTACATCTTATGCCAATGTTACGATTCCCTACTATGACTTGTCAAACAACACCATGAGAGAAAATATCATTGGTTTGGATGCCAGTGCTTATTATATGGAAAACGGAAAAATGGTACGTACCAAAATGAAAAAAGATATGATATTCAAAGAGCGCCTCAGCGAAAACCAGATGACTCTGAAATTCTCCATCCCGCAAGTAAAAGCAGGGACTCTGATAGAATATGAATACCGGTTAGAATCAGACTTCTTCTTTACCATCGACAGTTGGAAAGCACAAAGTGACATTCCTACTTTATATACCGAATACGATATAATCATTCCCGAATATTTCAAATTCAATACAGACATGCGCGGCACGGAGAGCCTGGAGACAAAAAGCGAATCCACTTCTCTCAGCCTCTCTATCGGGGGGCAGTTCTTCCAATGCACCGGATCACACATGAATTTTCGGGGAACTCAACTACCCGCCTTGAAAGACGACAGTTACGTGTGGTGTGCAGATGACTACTGTACGCAGGTAAATTTTGAACTACTGGGAATCGATTTTCCCGGCTCTCTCTATCAATCGTTCACACAAAGCTGGAAACAGATTGATGAAGCATTACTCAACGACAATGAATTTGGCGGCAAACTGAAAATGAGCAATCCCCTTAAAGAAGAGATGAATGCACTACATCTTGAACAGATGAAAGGAACAGAAGAAAAGATATGTGCCATCTACACGCTACTTAAAAATAAGGTGAGATGGAATGAGAAATACAACTTATACGGTAAAGCCCCAAAACAAATACTGAAAGAGGGTACAGGAAGCAATGCTGATTTAAACTTCATCCTCATCAGTATGCTGACAGATGCCGGAATACCTGCCTATCCAGTAGTAATGAGCCGACGGAACATGGGCATACTTCCCCTGACCCACCCCAGCCTTCAGAAACTAAACACTTTCATCGTAGGTATTGCCCATACAGACACCACCTTGGTTTATCTGGATAGTTCGGTAGAAGACGGTTATCTCAATATACTGCCTCCTCTACTTATGACCAACCGTGCCCGGGTCATCATTCCGGAAAACCACAGTCAATGGGTTAATCTGGAAGTTCTCGGAACAAACCAGTTGAGATCTGCCGTTATTGCCAGCATTTCTCCTGAAGGTACCATTTCTGGTACACGCGAAACACTTTATGCAGGTCAGTATGCTTCCCGCTTACGGAATAAGTTCCGCACGGCAAAAGACAGCACCGACTTTGTCAACAAGCTGGCTTCCGAAGAAAACATCCAGGTCAAGTCACTCCAGATAGAAGGAAGAAATTACTTCTCACCACAAGTACGTGAAGTAATGGAATTCGAAAAACAGTCTACAGTTAACGACCAGTTTATATACGTCAACCCGCTTGTATTCCTGCATGTTTCCGAATCCCCTTTCAAACAATCAGAAAGAAAGCTCCCTGTAGAATTTCCTTATACAGACCACCTGTCACTGACCGTTAATCTGACTATCCCGGAGGGATATGTAGTAGATGAGAAGCCGGAAGGCCTAAGGGTGCAGACAGGTGACGGGAAAGTATTCTGTCGATATACCATCACCCAGCAAAACAATCAGGTTACTCTCAGATACCTTTTCCGGTTGCAAAAGCTATTATTCCTGAATACCGATTATCCCGAACTGCAGCAATTATGGGAAATAATAGCAAAGAAGAATAATGAAATGATGGTCTGCACGCCCAAACAAACTTACATGCTAATGCTTACTCCATCATACAGGATGCCGTAACGGATATTGTATGTACCTCTCCCACCGATGCCATCCAGAAAGAGAAACGCGTAATACAAATACTGGATGGAAAAGGGAAAGGAGATGCCTCTTTTGTCTGTATGTGCGACCGCTTTTCCTCTTTAAAGAAGTTCTCCGGAGAAGTCCGTGATGCCTCCGGAAACGTCATCCGTAAGATAAAAAAGAGTGAGCTGAAAGTTACCGAATACTCGGATGGACTTGTTAGCGACGATTATTATTATTTCTTTGAATATACTCCGTCGCGATACCCTATAACCATCACCTATGAATGGGAAATAAAGAACAGCGACGGTCTTATCGGCTATCCCAGTTTCCTGCCACAAAAGAATTATAACCAGTCCGTCGCACAAGCAAGTTATCGCATTCTCACTCCGGCCGATAATCCCTGTCGTTACCGTACAATCAATATGCAGGCAGAAGTCAGCCAACAACAAACAGCGGACGGAAACTGGCTGACGGAAGTTAAAGTTCAGTCCCTACCCGCCATTCAGAAAGAGCCTTACAACCCTGCCCTCTCCGAACTATTGCCACGCATCTATTTCACTCCCCGAAATTTCTCTTTTGAAGGAACTAAAGGAAGTATGGATAACTGGCAAACATACGGCGCATGGCAATATCAGTTACTAAATGGCAGAGATCAGATTCCCCCGACACTAAAAGAAGAACTACAAAGGCGGACGGCAAACTGCAATACCACTTATGAAAAAATAGCCGCAGTATACCAGTATCTTGCATCCACTACACGCTATGTCAGTATACAGCTCGGTATCGGTGGCCTACAACCCATTGCCGCTGCCGATGTACACCGTACCGGATTCGGTGATTGTAAAGGACTATCCAACTATATGCGTGCCATGCTTACAGAATTAGGAATTCCATCCACTTATACTGTAATCAGTACTACAAGCAGACGCCTGTTAGCCGATTTTGCCAGTGCCAACCAAAATAACCACGTCATCCTGCAAGTGCCGCTACCTAACGATACACTTTGGATAGAATGTACCAACCCTACTCTGCCTCTGGGTTATGTACATCACTCCATAGCCGGACATGATGCTTTACTTATCGGCCCCGATGGCGGAACACTTTACCGACTACCGACCTATGCCGACTCCTTGAGCACCCAAGTCAACGACGCTCTCATCTCCCTTCAACCGGATGGAAGCGCCAAAATCGAGGTAAAACAAAGTTCACGCCTGTTTCAATATGAGGATAAAGCAGATATCATAAACATAGAACCTGCCCGGCAGAAAGACTGGCTACGCTCAGACATCAGTCTTGTACAAGCTAAAGTAGATAATATTCGCTTCAAAGAGACCAAACAAAAAGAGCCTCAACTGGATATTCATTACACCATCGAAAGCCGCCAGTATGGAAATAAAACCGGAAAGCGTCTGTTCATCCCCGTCAACATATTCCATAAAGGCTTCTATAGCCCAAGCAACCAAGGTGAGCGTACTCAAGATGTTCAAATCAATTACGGTTATCTTGATATAGACAGCCTCAACATCCGGTTACCGGAAGGATACAAAATAGAATCACTGCCTAAAACTACAGATATGGAAACTAAATTCGGCAAATTTCATTCTTCCATCACCTTAGAAGAAGGTGGAAATATTCTTATTGTACACCGGCTATTGTTCCATCAAGGAAATTATCCCAAAGAAGATAATACAGATTTCATGGATTTCCGCAAAAATGTCGCTACACAATACGCAGCAAAAATCATAGTGAAAAAGAGCGGGGAGTAACAATTACTCCTCGCCAACATTTTCGTAAGTACGCTCTTCCTTTATTTCTTCCACACCCGAAAAATCCGTATAATATTCACGGGATAGTTTCAGATATTTATCAAATAAACGACGGGTAATAACGAACTCATCTCCACGGGTAACAGGTATTCGTGCCTTATCTGTCTGAACCACATAAGCCAATTCCCAATCCGCCAATTGATTATAAAAGTCATTCGCGCGAAAATCCTCTCTGCCATAAGCCAGAGGCAACCCTTCTTCCTGATAGTCAGTGCCTGCATCCAGATGCCCTTGCAACATTGTATAGAATTTCTGCCAACGGGGCAAGTAATAGCCACTGATCAGCCCTGCCCACTCACGCCACGAATAATCAAAAATACGCGGATCACCATCAGCTCCCCAAATAGTTACCAAAGAAGTCGCATCACGTTCCATCAAGTCTTTCTCCTCCTTTGTCTCTCCCCAACTACGAGCCTCCGTCAGCCATTTGTCAAAGCTATACTCACTTCGCGTATAAAGCAACTCATCCATATCACTCAATAACTCAAGAAAACGTCCCGAGTGCAAAGTGAAAGCTGCTTTATCTTTAGCAACAAATGCTTCTGCCGCCTTCTTGTGAACTAACTGCCCCAGATTCGTCATCATTTGACGTTGTACATCTACAATATCGAAACGATAAGGTTTGGAAGCAGCCAATTTATCAGCATCTTTCAAAAGTTGAGCCTGCGCCTGAATAACCAACATCGGTTCGTATGGAATGCCTAGTCCTGCATTTGGTCCGGACTTTTTTACATCCAATGCCGGACGGGCAGCTACAATAGAACTTCTTTCCGTCCCATTTGTACCCCGCCGATAAGGGCCTTCCAACAGATACATCCATGCTTTTTCGGCAGCAGCAGATTTCGCCCCATAGCGACGTTCGGCATAAGCAGCAAGCCACTCCTGTAAATGGATACTGTCAGTATGGTTAGGCATTTCAAAAGCCAGATCATAGTAAACAGGATTCTGTTCGATAGCCTCCATAAAAAGCCCAGAGCCACATACATTCGGATAACGTGCCTTTGCTTTCTTGTATTGATTGGAAGCAAGCAGCGCCAAGTCACCATGCATATTGATACGTCCCCCGAAATTATGAAGATTGCCGGCTATCACCGGATACCCCCATCCACCATTAGCAGCTGTTTTCGAACCATTCAAATCTAATATGAGTAAAGACTCCTTAGGAATTGCTTTCACAATATCTTCCCGCATACTCCACGCCTGCATCACCCATAAAGCTCCCGTATCAAATGTCTGGAAGAGCTTATGTATGGTCTGTCCCACGCTTTTTAAATATTCAGGTGTATCTACCGGAGGGGCACTCTCATGAAAAGGATCGGCAGCATATGCCCCGTAACTGCCGAACAACTTATCCTGTTCTTCCAGAAAAGCTAACCCCATCTCATGAAACAAAGGATCAGTCGGGTCCAGTTGAGCAGTACCATCGAAACCGCACCATTTCCGCTTCATACTAATCTTAGCCTGCGGATACTTCTTCTGCAATTCCCGCGGTACATATCCTGAAAAACCCTGCTGAATAGGTTGCATACCCAATTCAAGTTGACGTGCCAGTATCTTTTTTCCCAAAGCCACATGTTTATCTATGACTGATTTGGGCAAAGGACCTCCATAGCTCTGAATATTCTGCATCCACTGCCATGCCGAATGCCCAGGCCCGGTGAGAAAAGCACGAGCTTCCTCCTCCGTAAAGTTAAAGCGCAACAGTGTATTATACCATACCCCATCCAGTCCAACAGAAAACAGAGGCATATTGATAGCATTCATTGCCATATAATCCAACTCTTGCTGCCAACGTTCCCAATTCCACCATGCTGCAGTATAGCTCACTGTGCAATAGTTCATGTAAACGCGATATTTACCATTAATAATTCTCCGTTCCTTATGTGCAGGCTGTGGAAGCTTTTCAGGTAACTCCAATTGATTACCAAACCAAGATACATGTGCATGGCACGTATACTTCAGATACCAGTTAAAAGCAGTGGCCAAAGACACAGCATTATTTCCCCGCAGGATAATTTTCTGCCCGTCGCCATCCACTTCATAGACATCATTTCCATTCTCAGACGGTATTATTTCCAACCGATATTGAGAAGCATAGCCCGGAGTAACCCGTTCTATCAAGTCATACACAGCCTTTTCCGACGAACCTGTAGCCCATGCCTGCAAGTTGCTTAAACACATAAACAAGGTAATCAAATAGAAATTCTTCATAGTATATTATTTTGGTGACAAAAATAGCCACCCTACCAATAAAGAGTTATTGATTACGTACCAAATGTTTGAACTCATGTTTCAAAAAGAATAAATATTTCGATTTATTTCCGATCACTGTTCGATAATAAGCGGACAGTTGTCCGATAATGAACAGGTTATGCTTTCAAACAATCACTGATTATCAACATATTACTACTTTGGCACAGGAATTGACTTTTATTAAGCGAAAGCGGTCAGCAAAAAAAACAAAGATTAACTGCCACTTTTCAGCAAGTAGTTCCGTCTAACAGATAAGAGCGAAAACCAAATAGAATTAGTAACAATTAAAAAATAAAGATTATGAAAACTACAAGTTTATTTAAAGCAGTCGCATTGGTAGCTATTATGATAGCAAGTGTTCTTAACTCCGAAGTGAAAGCTCAGGATGGTTTCATAACAAATCAGGTGATGAACGGTGAATTGGTAGCATCAAAAACTATCTTCAAAAAAGATGGCTCTTACCTCCAACGCCACATGCAGTACACCTTTGCATACGATGATCAGAACCGTTTGATAAGCAAAGAGGCTTCCAAATGGGATGGCGCAAAAGATGAATGGGTGCCCTATTTCAAAATGACTTACCAGTATAGCGATAATGAAATAATAATGAACTATGGTCGCTGGAACGAATCTCACAAAGCTTTTGACGAAGCAATTCAGAAAAGTGTATACGAACTGAATGATGCAAATATGCCGACGGCTTACAAAGCCTACAAGCAAGATAATAAATCAGATTGGACTCTGGTTGACCACAAACAGATGGACTTCACAACTAATCTATTGGCAATTGCAAAATAAAAATACAGAAATTAAAGTTAACCATTAGTTAAAGAGCACGGATCGAGAGATTCGTGTTTTTTTATAATAAGGTTCAGGAGATATCTATGGAGATACCCCGAACTTCACACATTGTATTCACCGGTTCCTCTTTATTACAAATTGACTTTTCCATAGTTTGCGACATGGCTATTACCCTTTCTATAAAGAAGCTCCGGCTTCCTATCCTCTACGCCTGCAACAAGTCATTACTACCATTCTTGAAAATGACCTGCCTGCGGTAGAAAAGGTAGAGTATGTTTCTATCAAAAAGATGAAACGCCTATTGATGATTGTTTCACAAATGGTTCCTTCATCATGCTTTATTCCGAAAAGAATAATATGCAGCAGCTTACCAAACCGGAAAAGGTATATCTGGAAAATACCAACCTGATGTATGCACTCGCTCCAACCTCAGACATAGGCAATATCCGTGAAACCTTTTTTGCCAATCAGCTGAAAGCGAACCATACAATAACCTTCTCCGGACAAGGAGATTTCCGGATAGATGACACTTATACATTTGAGGTAGGGGGAAAAACAAAAAGCTTTGAACAGATAAAGGATATTCCCAATAGCTATCTGGCAATAGACAATGTGGAATATGGAACAGGCAAGCGGATACCTCTCTGGTTGTTCGGATTTCTGTATTAAATCACAAAGAATTACAGATATTTCTCCCACAAATAGCGCAGCGGCTCAAGCAATCTTCCGGTTATGCTCCTTTCATCCGTCATCACTTCCGCTGTTCCGGTAAGTTCTCCGTTGAAATCCAGAACTTTACCATAAGATGTACATAAATCCTGCGGTAAGCTTACAGTAACGGTATACATGCTATCGCTATCCGTCAAGAGGGAAACAGATACTACTGTTCCGGTCAGGAAGCCGAATTCCATATAAGGATATCCCGTCACGCTGATATTCACCCGTTGTCCGGATTTCACCTTGCCCGACCCGTTAACAGGCAGTTTTATCTTGCCGATAATATCCCCTGTCTGCGAGGCGACAATAGAGAAAACTTTATCCCCGCTATTCACATTCTGATTCTTCTGCCACACATTGTTATAAGACAATATTCCACCGGCCGGACTGATGAAAAGATACGTCATCTTCCAGTCCTCGATGCTCACCTGTAATTCATTGTAAACAGCTTTTAAGGCTGTCCCCAGACTGTTAGCTTCCCGACTTCGCTCCATCCGGATTTCAAGAATATTCTGTTGTAACTGCGCCTCCTGTATTTTGGCTGAAGAAAGTGAAGTCATCATCTGTTCCTGTCCCTGTTGTCTGTTCAGAAACACCTGTTTGGCCTCTTCATAGTCCGACTGTGCCGTTAGCCCTTCGCCAAAAAGTTTCTTCTCCCGACTATGCACAGTTTCGGCTATTCGCACCTGCTCTTTATCCAGCTCTGCCTGACGCTTCAAGTGCACTATATAGTTGCGATATTCCTGCAATTCTTTACGGGTAGCCTCTATTTTCTGTTCGTAAAGGTCTAAAGAGAGGAAGTTACGATAATCCGTCAAACTCTTGATAAATGTGGCATAAACGGCCTGTATACTGCCCAAAGCCAAATGTTCGGGAAACAAAATGCCGTGTACGCAACTATCCGTCAGGCAGAAATCCTGCAATGCTTCCTCCAACAGCAATACATCTTCCGTCTCTGCAGGGTTTTCCAGTACGGCAATGATTTTGCCTGCTTCTATCCGCTCCCGGTCTTTGCCATACACTTCCTTTATTTTTCCGCTTCCCCGCGCCACTATCCATACAGGCGGATGCTCCGTGGTAACCGTGATTTGCGCACTCACCACATCCGGATACTTGAAGAAGCAGCCACCGATAAAAAACAGAGCCAGCACACTGAAAAACGCCGTGATTCCCCACCTCACCAACGCATGCGGCGGCCGTGTCAGTATCTCTTGCACCTCCTCGCACCTCAATTCTATGTCTTTTTCTTCTTGTTTCTCCATAATTCTCAACTCTCCACTTCTCAAAGTTCCAGTTGATTCTTCACCAGCCTGTAATAGATTCCTTTGCGAGCCGTCAGCTCTTCGTGCGTTCCCGTCTCCGCTATTCGCCCTTGCTCTATCACCACTATCCTATCCGCATTTCTCACAGTGCTCAGGCGGTGCGCCACCACCACCGATGTCCGTCCCTTAAAAAACACCTGCAAATTCTCCATAATGATGCGTTCATTATTGGCATCCAGTGCATTGGTGGCCTCATCGAAGAAGATAAATTCCGGATTCTTATACACAGCACGGGCTATGAGGATACGCTGTTTCTGCCCCTGACTCAATCCATGCCCCTCCTGTCCTATCTTGGTGTTGTATCCCAGTGGCAACTCTTCGATGAACCCGTGTATGTTTGCCACCTCGGCCGCATGACGCAACTGTTCTTTGTCAATGTGTTCCGCACCCGGCGCAATGTTCCCCGCAATGGTATCGGAGAAAATAAAGCCGTCCTGCATCACAACGCCACACTGCCTTCTCCACTCCCGGATACTGTAGTTCTCCAATGGCGTATCTCCCAGCAGTATCTGCCCGCATGCAGGAGGATAGAAGCCCAACAGCAACTTCACCAATGTTGTCTTTCCGCTTCCACTCATGCCAACCACAGCTGTCTGCTTTCCCGTTTTTATCTCCAGGCTGATGTCGTCCAATGTAGGAAATTCACTCAACGGATCATACCTGAAACTCAGATTCTCCAATCGAAGATCTTTCCCCGGAGGAATGTCCCGTATCAACCGTCTCGCGGGATCTTCTTCATCCGGCTTGTCACGCACTTCGCCCAAGCGGTTCATGCTGAGGCGTGCATCCTGCATGTCACGTGCAAAAGCTATCAGGTCATTCACCGGACTGTTCAGTTGCCCAATGATATACTGTACGGACAGCATCATACCCAACGTCATCTCTCCCCGCACCACAAGACTTGCCACCAGCCCCGTAATTATAATATTTTTCGTTTGGTTTATCAATATCGCTCCCGAATCCTGATACTGCCGCAGGGCAAGGCTACGGATATTCACCTTGAACAGACGTGCCTGTATGCGCTCCCATTCCCAACGCTTCTGCTGTTCGCAGGCACTCAACTTTATTTCCTGCATGCCATTCACCAGTTGCACCACCGTACTCTGATTAGCACTCTGTTGGGCAAAACGCTTATGATCCAGTTCCGCACGTTTCTTCATGAATAGCCAGACGTATGCTATATAAAGTCCACTACCGCCCATGAAGATAAGAAATATCATCCAGTTATAAAGCAACAGTACAACGCCGAAGACTACGATGTTGAATGTAGAGAATACCACGCTCAGACTGCTTCCCGTCAGGAAATTCTGAATACGCGTATGGTCGTTGATACGTTGCAGGATATCACCCGTCATCTTCGTATCGAAGTATCCCATAGGGAGCTTCATCAGTTTAATCAGGAAATCAGAAATGAGGGCAATGTTAATGCGCGTCCCCAGATGCAACAATATCCAGCCACGGATAAACTCCACGGCACTGCTACTGAAGCTCAACATCAGTTGAGCTATCAGTATCAAATATATAAAGCTAAGGTTCTGGTTATTAATTCCAAAGTCCACAATGGATTGTGTGAGAAATGGGAGCATCAGTTGTATCATGCTGCCCAAAAGCAGGCCTAATAGTAGTTGCCCCACCAAATTCCGGTAAGGATGAAGATATGAATACAAGAATCCGAAACCTTTACGATTAATAGGCTCATCTTCATCCTTCATGACATAAAAATCGGGAGTAGGCTCCAGCAATAGTGCAACTCCCGTATCTTCCCCGTTCTTTCGCGAACTTATCCAGCAACGGCAAAATTCTTCTCTGGTATATTTCAGTTTTCCTGCTCCGGGATCGGCAACCCATACTTGCTGATTGTTTATTTTGTAGATCGTAACAAAGTGCTGTTGATTCCAATGTACGATGCAGGGCAGGGGAGCTTCCAAGAGCTTGTTATAATCCACTTGCACGCATATACTCCGAAAGCCTAACTTTTCAGCAGCCTCACTGATCCCCAACATGGATACACCTTCACGGGTGATGAATGATTTTTCCCTCAATTTTTCCAGCGAGTAACGTTTACCATAGTAAGCGGATACCATGCGGAGACAGGTGGGGCCACAGTCCATGACATCATGCTGGATATAAAAAGGGAAAGTTTTCATAGCTACGTAATCCTAAAACATTTAAAACGCAAATGCTCTCAGAAGCTCATTTTTGAATAAGGCTGTCTAAAACTTGTATAAGCCTTTCTCCATGCAAATCTTTGGCAATGATACGCTGATTATTATCTATCAAAAAATTTGTAGGAATTATTTCAATGTTTAACTGCCGTAATAATCTGGATCGTTGTCCATTAGGATATGTCCCTATTAAATGCTTAAACATTTGTGTCGAATCCTCATTTATAGCTCTCTGCCAAGCTGCTCGTTTATCGTCAAGAGAAACAGCATACACAGCAAAATTATTAGGATACTTCTGCAAAGCATATTTAATTGTTGGCGTTTCTTGGCGGCATGGCTTGCACCAACTTGCCCAAAAATCAACTAATGTATAATCTATACCTAAACTGCTTGTAGAAATTTTATTTCCTTCTATATCAAAGAAAGCAAGTTCCAATTTATTCCCTAAAGATAGATCAAGCAAATCAATTTGAGGTCTATTCTCCCTCAATTCAAAAAGTCTGTCTCCTGCTTTCTTTGACCCTTCGGATATAGGAGCAAGTTTTCTATTCCCCACAGACTCCTGTAACATAAGATGATTAGGGAATTTTTTAGCTACTAATTTTGATAATGCTTTTATTTCAGGTTTTCTTTCTGGAAAATCTACTGATAATATAATATAAGCATCATAAACAATATGCCCCAATTTAGCCGTTTTAAGCCTGTCCATTGACCTAATAAACCACTCCGCTTTGAGATGGTTAATGCTATCTTTTTCATCCCTTGAAATTAAGTCCTGCAATTTCGAACGATATGTAATTCTCTCTCTCCAAAAGGCGTATAGACTATTGTTAAATTCTCCTTTAACTGCTTTTTTATAATAAAAAGATTCTCCGTCAGATTCTTCTATATTCATTATAGCACATGAATCCGGTTCCATTGGAAGCGAAAAGTTAGGACCATTTTTTGAAAATAGTACCTCCGCTTCACATTCGATAGGTATATTTGCCTGCAGCTCTACTGTATGTTGCCCTTTTTCAATAAATACAGAGTCAAATATAACTCTTTCATTACCTGAGACCCACTCCTTGAAACCATACAGATAAACCCATTGATCCTCGCTACAAACATAATTGTCCAAAAGCAAGACAATCTTTGCTCTTTTCTCCTTGAGGTCAGAATTTACCTTTTGGGAAGAAAAACCTAACATTATTGTAAATACAGCAGTTAAGGATATGCAAACAATAAATTTCATAATGACATACTTTTAGTAAGAAGAAAAGCCCAAAGTTGCAATTTATAAAAACATTTAGACATACAAAAATCCATAATATATTTATATATCAGCAGACTTTTGGCTTTCCTAATTAGAGATTAAGTTCCATAAACAGAAAGAAACCTTAAAAACAGGTTCCTTTTTAGAATCTACTTACACACAACGGCATTTGCATCCGGGTGCTGAGCCTTTAATGTTTTTTCAGCGTCGGCAATTGAAACATTTTGTTCGATAGTTATATCGAAACTTCCGCCCAAAGCGTCATTATATGTAACATGACACTTACGACCGCCGCCTTTAACTGCACCCATCTGAACCTTGTTCAGCTTGAATGCTTCAAAACTACTTAAATTCTTCATAACAATAAAAAATTTAAAGGTAAATAAAAAGGTTATCCCGGATTTTTTAAAGCTGATTCCAAAACAGCTATTACTTCGCGAAAATAATATCTTTATGTTAACACATATCTTAAATCTGATAGCGGATACACTTCCGGTATATAATGCTTACTCACTATGACAGAGGGAGTCTTGTTTATTCTCTGTCTCCGGCAATATACCTGTTGCTTCATCCACAAGCCTTGTACCTCGGTTGTTATATTGTAATCATCCGCTTCTTTGATACATTTCGTTTCATACCACTCTTCCAAAAGTTGCATTGCCTTATCCCACCCATCTATGTAATAAGCTGCAATGACAATTTGCGTAATTTTTTCTCCCAACCTATCATTTGGGAATGTAAGAAATACCAATGATACAGGAATCCTTGAAGCTATCTCTCTCACATGACGATGAACCCTCGCACAATTCTTACAATTCGGATTAGTTACTATCAGCATCTCACTACTTCCTGTCGCCTGACTATGCAGCGTAATATCCGGACTTGCCATCTCCTCTATTTGAGGCTTTAGCGCCAGTAACATCTGAAAAGTCTCCGAATCGAGCAAACTACCAAGATGTTTTTTCAGAGAGATTCTCTCCCTTTCTCTGCTCCAGATAGTTCTCATTTGTATTCCAAAAATCAAACAGATACATCCTATAGCAATAAATACAGCAAATGAAGAAAAAGAAAAACCTATATCAAAATAGTTTCTCAACATATGAAGAGCCACCGCATTACCCCATACCGCCAGGTTTACCAGCATGCAAAGCATGCACCCTTTATGAAGAATGAAAACCTGGTAAATAATGGAATATAGAGTAAACGCGGTTGCAGCAACACAGCAAATGACAGAAATCCCATAAAAATCATTCCAGCAGGTCAAAGAAAACAAAAAGAGAACAACAAAGTAGAGCAAAGATAATTCCCCTAATCCTACACCTGCTATATTTGCCCCCTTAGAATGAAGCACTTCATTACAGTTCACTGCTTTTCCGATGTGACAAAATGGCTCCATGAATTGCTCATTCACCCATTCTTTGTAGAGGATAGCGGTAGACACAAGAATGCCAAAACTCAATGCACATAAATAGGCAATAAAAGCAGGTGATTGACTTTGAGAGAATGCAGTTTGCATCCCCAATATCAAGATAAAAAGTATAGCGATGACAAACTTATAACGCAATAAATAGAAAATAATATTTTTCATTACATAGTAATGTTCATTCAAGGTCTTTTTAGTAGGCTCTCCGAATAAGACGGCACCCGTCCAGTGTGGTAAAAATTTGTCCACCGTCATACTGTGTTTTCGTCCATCTCCATTAATGAATTCTACGATGGAATCGCCCTTTTTCGTCACTACACAAAATGGATTTCTGTCCACCTTAAGCATAGTGATGAAAGGAGATTCCAATTGCAAAAAATAATCAGATGACGGAAGTTGATATACTTCATTCTTTACAAGAAGCATATCCAGTGCATCACTGATACCTCGTATGCCATCTCCTAATGGAGTATCGAGCAAACGATGCACAGTACTTCTGCTCACCTTTACAGATAATACCCGTAAATAGTGATAGAGTACAACAGCTATATTATTATCAACTTCAGCCATGATTGCCCTTGTTTATATAGAATATTATAAAGGGAAATATCCTTCTAACGTGATTTCATCAGAGACAAGTTCTATCATATAATCTCCTGTGTCTTTCCCGCTTAGATCAATAGAAAAACTTACAGGGTTGATAAACAGCTCAGAATAAACAGTTTCTCCGGTAGTTTCATTAATAACATTGACCGTAACAGCAGAGAATACTGCCTGAAAATTAACTGTTACCACCTTATTATATAAGGAAGCACACACAGGTTGAGGAATAACGCCACGAGTTTGGGGAGCATCTTCCGGACTTATATCACTACTTCCACCTCTGATTTCCCTATCACTATCCTTTTGTGTAAGCATTATCTCCATACTACCAGAGATAAACTGTGCATTTACCGAAAGAGCAAAAGACAAAAACGAAAATAAAATAAATAATACCTTTTTCATATGCATCAGACTTTTGTTTTATGATGGCTAAATTACAAAAGTCCGTGCAAACAAAGTGTGTCACAAGTGTGTCATCACCTATTTTCTTTGCAAAATTTCTTCAAATCCACAATTTTGCTCAACACCCATCCGCTTAAGCAAAACATTTTTCTTTCGATAGAGTGTTTTTCTGGAAAGATGCAATAAGTATTCTAAATGGGAGAATGGAAAACCTGCCAAACTTAAACATACCAAATGGAGTTCTTCTTTAGATAATTGATACTTTACACAAAGATCTGTTATGGCATTATTCCACTCTACATCCATCCCAACAACAAATTCCTGCCATTCCTGATCGCTTATTTCTTCATCAGATTCATCCCTATCCTGATAATCTTGTATAATAGCCTGCATCTTTGCGTAAAGCGGTGAGTGCAGAAAAGCCTCTTTCGCTAAAGTCCGCCGCTTCAAAATCATCTCGTCCAGTTCTGTCTGCAATTTTGCTCTTTCTTCTTCATCAATCTGATGCGAAACCAATTCTTTTCTCAAGTTTTCAATCTCCAGATCTTTTTCCGTTATATCAGTCTGCAAATTAGCGTAATGTTGACTCAAATCCTGATTGACCTTTTCCAATTGTTGCTTGTCCTTTTGCAATAAATCATTTTTTCTTCGATATCGTTTGTATAGAAAAAGAGCAACTACGATAATCATTACTACAATCAGCATAAAAACATACAGATACATATTTAAACGCCCTTTATAATATAACTTTTGAAGCATTGCTTGTGCATCTGCTTCTGCTTCAATCATTTCATTAGCAACCACATTCCGATGAAATTCATATAAACTATCTTTATATACAGAACTGTTCCTCTCCAGTTCTACAGATAAAGTAACATTCCCTTGAATCATCGCTATATCTGCTAAACGCATATAGGCATCTACCTTTCTTCCATAATCCTTACTTAACAGACTTTTATTAAAATAGAAGGTTGCCGAATCATACTCTTTACATTTATAATAAGCATCCCCTAAAAGAAGAAAAGCACGATAAGCACGTGCAGTATCTCTCCGCAAAGAAAGATTTAGTTTTGCATAATACAGAGCCTTTTCTCCCTCATCCATCCGACTATATAAATTACTGAGTGAAGCTGATATATTAGCTTTTAGACCATTACTCCCCACTCTATCTACTACCCCAAAAGCATCTGACAATTTCTGTTCAGCAATAGGAAAATATTCCTTCCCTTTTGTTAAAGCTATAGAACCTTGCTTAGATAGGGCTTCTGACCAAAGAGCGGTATCCTTCACCTCTTGAGCTATTACTTCCATCAACTGATAAATAGAATCCGCTTTTTCATTAAATCCCTGTATATTATAGATAAATCCTATATTATTGTACACCAATCCCAATTGTCTCTTTTCTTTCGCTTTCTCCGTCAAAGGCGCCGCAATAAGAAATTCCCGGATTGCTTCCGCCTGCCGGTTCATATCCCTATACACACATCCCCAATAATAATGTGCCTTTGCCTGCATGCGCACATCATTCGTTTTATCGTAATATGCCACAGCATAGCGTATCAACGAATCATCCGTCTGCACAACATAATTCTTATCCCTTGCCTGCGTCAACAACAATGCATAGCAAGCACTATCAGCCTGTGTAGCAAATTTATCCATTGAAATGCCCTGCAAGATACACAACGCACTGTCCGGCCGCGATTGCATAAGAGAGTCCGCCAATATCAGCTGTCTGTTATTACTCTGCCGCTCATTGCAGGCCACCGATAAAAAAGCAATCAAAAGAATTATTAAAGCTATATTGTTTTTCATTGTATCCGCCATATTACTATAAGTTGTAGCGCAAAGATAGAATTTTATATCAAAATGTAAGAATAGTTTGGTAATAGTTTACTTCAATACAAAGAATATAACTTTAACCCCGTCAACCGGATTGCAAAATGGCTACACCCTTTCACCCGGATGGTGTAGCCCTAAGCATAAAAGGGTGTAGCCATCCGGGAGAAAGGGTGTAGCCATTACAGGGAACTGATTATTAACTATTTATAAGTTTCTAAATTCATAAAAATGAAGAAACAGACATGGCCGGAAAGACATCCGCACCTTCTCATAAGTTTCTCCGTTGTATAAAAAAATCGGTTAATCCTTCAGATATTGCAACCGTTTTCCCCAGTCTTCCATAACTGCCTGACGCCACTTGTAGACAGTCTCAGCCCCCTGAAGGTTCCGCCAGAACAATGCAGGGTCACTCTTGTCAGTGTACCAGTTGGGACCCACCTTGCAGTCGGTGGCAGACTCCCGGCCCGGCCACAGGTTTTCAATGGTTATGGCACCTTCCAGCGCAGGAAAACCGGGTATATCGGAAGTAATGGTATAGGGGAGCGTGCCGAGGTAATACGTAGAATGACGCACGGCATAATCACCACCTCCGAGGTGGAATCCGTCCCACTCCTGCCGCCCTATAGTAAGGGTGAAGCAGGCCGAGTCCGCTGGAATATCGGGACGGTCGGGACCTTTGACATGAAACTCGATAATCGAATAGATGGGTACGGTGTCCGCAGCCGTGGTAAGCCGGTGGAAGACCGGTCGCGAACTGCGTGCGGTTGGTTCGAAGCTGCCTCCCCATGACTCGCCCTCAGGATCATCGGGATTGCCGTCCATCACATAAAGAAGTGCCGGTGTGTCGCCCATCTTGGGGATGCCCTTGTAATAATTGATAAAGTCTGCGCCAAGATGCCCTGCACCTTTGATGTAAGCATCATAATATCCGGCATTGTATTTATCTTTCACTTTATTTTGGGTGATAAAACCCCGATAAGAAGCGTTGTCTTCAATCATCCACAAGTTGGGAAAATTCTCGACTATATAGGCATAACTGTTAGTACTCCACTTTTTGTTAGGACCTCCAATCCAGTAGACACGGATTTTGTCAACAATGTCAGGCGCATCGTGAAGGGCTTGAGCCACGTCGTCAAGTCCGCCCCACACAGATATCCACAGCGGGCGTTCATCCTGCCGACGCGCACATTGCACTATCCACCGGGAACCTTCGGTGGGAGTAAGGAATCCCCGATAAGGAGCCGCTCCCTTACGCCCTTGCTTGGTTATGGCGCGAAGTTCTGCGGGAGACATCAGCCCCTTAATATGTTCGGACAGTTTGGGAAGGTCTTTCTCGTAAAGGTCGATCATGCGGAGAATTTCTTCCCGGTTTCCCGAACCGTAAGAAGGAGAAGAGACAATTCCTTCAAGGTCAAGACAATCAGTATACATCAGCAGATGAGCCATTGACTGATTGTCGTCAGGATCCGTTCCCCCGATGTCAGTACTAACGAGCACACGCGGTTTTATAATGTCAGTAGCCTGAATCTGTGTCCCGATCAGGCCTAAGATCAAAATGGCAAGTAATACTAATCTTTTCATGATAGTTTGCTAATTTAAGATTTATTCTGCAAATTTACGCTCGAAATTCAATTTAAACCACCCACAAATTCGTAAAAACATGTCAGATTCCGAGAAATTGAAGACTTTCGATGAAAAACGTGACGAGTTTAAGCCCTACGGCCTGACGTGTGAGATCTGGCGTCCGCAGCTTATGCCGAAAATCGATCGTCATAACGAGATTGAGCTTAATTATATTCCCAAAGGGGACATTACCTATTTTTTCTCTACAGGAAAAGTGACGGTTCCACCTCGCAAAATTACGCTGTTTTGGGGACTTATACCCCACAAGATCATTAAAAGCGAGTCTGACGCACCCTATTTTGTGGTTACCATACCATTTAATCTCTTTTTAAGCTGGAGGTTACCTTCAAGCATTGTCGATAAGATTCTCGGAGGGGAAGTTGTGGTTGAGACCGTCAAGTCAGAATGCGGACTCGACAAACCAATGTTCGAGAGGTGGGTTTCTGATATGACAGGCAAGCAAAACCAAGAGGCGGTAAGCCTTGAGATTCAAGCCCGAATATTACGGTTAACCAAAAACATGTCTGTATCCGGAGCCAAGTCCACTGCCATACTTAACCCTGCCGATGCGTCAATTTTGGAAAGGATTGTTATCTATATTGCCCACCACTATAACCGCCCGATAAAGATTTCCGATATTGGGCGGGCTGTGGGGCTCCACCCCGATTACGCCAATGCTATTTTCAAGAAGGCCTTTGGTTGCACGTTAAGTCATTATGTAGCAGAAGAACGAATAGGCCAAGTCAAACGCAAACTTATTCTGACAGACATGAGCATAACGCAGATAGCCTTTGAATGCGGATTTAATTCAATCAGCCGTTTCAACAGTACTTTTCTTGACATCTGCGGACAGACTCCACGACGCTATCGCGAACAAAACAGATGAAACTATATCAGACTTCTACATAAGTAAGTTTTACTAAAGTCATACCAAAAGCCTATCATGCCATTTGAATATGCATACTTAATATGATAATTACTATAGGACTACCCGTTGGCGGAATCAGAGACTGTTTAGCATCCTATCAGAGCCGTATCAAAAAGGAATCAACCCCTGTTTGCTCCGTACCATCTCCAGACAAGGGTACTTCTAACCGAATCTGCTACGGAGTTGGTACGGACCGGATACTGCCCAACCCCGACCCTAGTCCTTTTTCGGGGTATGCACGCGAAGCAACATAAATCAGACTTCTTCTCCCTTCAGCGTTGCGGAACTGGCTTCGGTAATCTTCACCATCACAAAATCACCAATACGATGTGTGCCACGGTCGAATACCACTACGCGGTTTTGCTCTGTACGTCCTACAAGCTGCTCGCGGGAACGTTTGGAAACTCCTTCTACCAACACTTCATAAGTCTTGCCAATGCAACGGGCGTTAGACTCGGCAGACAGACGATTCTGCAAAGCGATAATCTCATTCAGCCGACGTATCTTCACCTCTTCAGATACATCATCCGGCAGATGCTTGGAAGCATACGTACCCGGACGCTCGGAATATTTAAACATGAAAGCCGAATCGTAACCACATATTTCCATCAAGGAAAGGGAAAGCAGGTGATCTTCCTCCGTTTCGGAATGGAAACCGGAAAATATATCTGTAGACAGACCACAATCGGGGATGATACGACGAATAGCATCCACACGTCCCAAATACCACTCACGGGTATATTTACGATTCATCAATTTCAGAATACGAGAGCTTCCACTTTGTACAGGCAGATGGATATGCTTACATACATTAGGGACTTGTGCAATGACTTCCAGCGTTTCGTCACTCATATCTTTAGGGTGCGAAGTAGTGAAACGGACACGTACCCCTGGCGCAGCCTCGGCTACAGTACGGAGCAGCATAGGGAAAGTAACAACCTCCCCATCCGGTTTCTCAAAACGGTAAGAATTTACGTTTTGTCCCAACAGAGTAACTTCCTTATAGCCTTTAACCACGAGGTCGGACACTTCGTTAAGGATGCTTTCCACATCACGACTACGCTCCCGCCCACGGGTATAGGGAACGATACAATACGTACAGAAGTTATTACATCCGCGCATGATGGATACAAATCCGGAAATGTGGTTTCCACAAATACGCGAAGGGATCACATCTCGGTAAGTTTCGGTAGTAGAAAGCTCCACATTGATAGCTTTCTCGCCTGCCTCTACAGCTGCAACCAGATCAGGAAGAGTGAGATAAGCATCAGGCCCTACCACCAAGTCGACGTGATGATTCGTTATCAAATCATCCTTTACCCGCTCGGCCATACATCCCAATACTCCCACAATCAGATTTCGTTTTTTCTTTTTAAGTGAATGGAAGAACTCTAAACGATTCAGGATTTTCTGTTCGGCATTGTCGCGAATGGAGCAGGTGTTCATAAACACGGCATCCGCTTCTTCCAACGTATCTGCCGTTGAGTATCCCGCCATCTGCATCACAGAGGCAATCACTTCACTGTCCGCCACGTTCATCTGGCAGCCATAGGTTTCAATGAACAACTTCTTGTTGTCATCAGCAGTTGCAGATTTAAAGTCTGCTCCCGTTATTTTTTCCATAATTTCTTTTTTTTTATTTCGGTTGCAAAGATACGCCTTCGGCACTAAATTACAGATGAAATGAGGAAAAATAACACTCAATAGTTAGAATATGAAGAATTTCTGATAATTAATGTTAAGAGACTAAACATTTTTGAGGTAGATGTTTGGCGTAAAGCAATTAATTTCACAATTTTGTGCAATGAAAGAAACATTAGATTTTTTCATAGTTAAGGTTTAGGTTAAAAAAAATAAGGGGAGCTGTGAAGCTGCCCTTTTTTCATGTTTAAAAATTGGCTGTAATTCAGATAATTTAGTTACCTTTGGCGATGAAAAACTTAAATGAGTATGGATGACATATTACAGTTTCTGTTAATTGCAGGCATAATCGTTATCGGAATTGTCAAACAATTCAAGAAAGAAGCAAAAAAGAACGCTGACAACAGCCCCGCTATGCCCATGCCGGACACTGACTTTGACGATGACGCACTGCCCATTCCCGAAAGCTGGGGAAAGACTTATGGCGGATATATCCCCGAAGGTCCCCAACCGGAACCGAAACCCGTTTCCACAGCTAAAGAAGAATACCAATTCTCTTCTTCAAAACATATTTTTGGAGGAGATCCTGCAAATACATCCCCCAAACCTATTACGGCTCCGCCGAAACAGAAGATTTCTCCTCCTCCATCCGTACAGCAAAAGCCCGAAACTGATTCCGAATATGCGATCCATTCGGCAGAAGAAGCACGAAAAGCTATTATCTGGTCGGAAATACTGCAACGAAAGTATTAACAAACGGAAAGTTGAGAGTTGAAAATGAAGAGTTGAGAGTAACTCTTCCGGTAACTTACGAATTTTCACACAGAAAAAATAACTAAATACATTATGGCACTCAATTACATCTCGGCAGCGGAAGCTGCAAGCCTGATTAAACATGGCTACAACATCGGCTTGAGCGGATTTACTCCCGCAGGAACAGCCAAAGCCGTTACGGCTGAATTAGCAAAAATAGCAGAAGCAGAACATGCAAAAGGTAATCCCTTTCAGATAGGTATCTTTACCGGTGCTTCCACGGGTGACTCCTGCGACGGCATACTTTCACGCGCCAAAGCTATCCGCTACCGTGCTCCTTACACAACCAATTCTGATTTCCGTAAAGCTGTGAACAACGGGGAAATCGCTTATAACGACATCCACTTGTCACAGATGGCACAGGAAGTCCGTTACGGTTTCATGGGCAAAGTAAACATTGCCATCATCGAAGCTTGTGAAGTGACTCCCGATGGTAAAATCTACCTGACTGCAGCCGGTGGTATCGCTCCTACAGTTTGTCGCCTTGCCGACCAGATCATCGTGGAACTGAATGCTGCTCACAGCAAGAATGCTATGGGTCTGCACGATGTATACGAACCGCTTGATCCACCTTACCGTCGTGAAATTCCTATCTACAAACCGAGCGACCGCATCGGTCAGCCGTATATTCAAGTAGACCCGAAAAAGATTGTAGGTATAGTAGAAACCAACTGGCCGGATGAAGCACGTAGCTTTGCCGATGCCGATCCATTGACTGACAAGATTGGCCAGAATGTAGCCGACTTCCTGGCTGCGGACATGAAGCGTGGTATTATCCCGTCAACATTCTTACCGCTGCAATCCGGTGTAGGTAACATTGCCAACGCCGTACTTGGTGCACTGGGACGTGATAAAACGATTCCGGCATTTGAAATGTACACAGAAGTGATTCAGAACTCCGTAATCGGACTGATTCGCGACGGTCGTGTGAAATTCGGTAGCGCTTGCTCACTGACTGTAACCAACGACTGCCTGCAAGGCATTTATGACGATATGGATTTCTTCCGTGATAAACTGGTACTCCGTCCCTCGGAAATCTCCAACAGTCCCGAAGTCGTTCGCCGTTTAGGAGTTATTTCCATCAACACAGCTATCGAAGCTGACCTCTACGGAAATGTAAACTCTACGCATATCGGCGGTACGAAGATGATGAATGGTATCGGTGGAAGCGGTGACTTCACGCGTAATGCTTATATCTCCATCTTTACTTGTCCGTCCGTTGCCAAGGAAGGCAAAATCAGTGCTATTGTTCCGATGGTATCTCACCACGACCACACAGAACACGACGTCAACATCATCATTACCGAACAAGGCGTTGCTGACTTGCGTGGCAAGAGTCCGAAAGAACGTGCACAGGCAATCATTGAAAATTGCGTTCACCCGGATTACAAGAATATCCTCTGGGATTACCTGAAACTAACCGATGGTAAGTCTCAGACTCCGCAAGCTACCCGTGCTGCACTGGCTATGCATGCAGAACTTGCCAAAAGCGGAAATATGCAAAACGTAGACTGGGCACAGTACAAGTAAATACTTTAAAAACGGGGCTTGCCACCATACAGATAGCAAGCCCCGTTTATATTTTCTACAAAAGTCATTATACGGCAATCCAACTGCCCAATATTTTTCCTGCATTATAAACAATACAAAAACAGAAAGCAACAATACCTATATAGACCAACCAACGAGTAAATTCATTTCCCATAAGCTTTTGCCAAACACTCTTCAATACATCAATTATTCCTTTCATTTTAATTGTTTTTCTTACATGAATGATCTACTTTATCTTCCTCTAATCACTTCATCACACACGGCATCCTGAAAAGCACGCGCCTTAGCTCCTGAAAGTACATTTTGGTTCATAATGGCAAAAGCAATCTCATGTCCGTTTGTTGTCCGCAGATAACCTGCCAGACAATTAATAGCTGTAAAAGAACCCGTCTTGGCATGTACATTCTTATAAGAAGGAGTTCCGCGTTTCATACGATACTTCAATGTTCCATCTACACCACCGATAGGTAAAGCTTTATATAGTTTCTGAAAAACATCCGTACGCGAATAGGCAAATTTAAGAAAAGCAATCAACAAATTGGGAGAGATATAGTTATAATTGGAAAGTCCACAGCCATCAGCCAGTTTATAATAATCCGGATCTTCTCCCAAAGCTTTTATCTGTTTACGGATAACAGAGAGCCCATCTTCATCGGAAATATGCTTTTTACCAGTGGCCTGCGCGCCCAGACGACAAAGCAAAGCCTCAGCATTCAGGTTATCGCTTTCTTTCATAATCTGGTTGATTACATCCTGAATGGCAGTTTCAAACAAAGCTATTTGAACCGAAAGACTATCCTTCTGCAATTCGTTGAAAGCATAATTTACAGGACATTGAATACCTTTCGCCTGCAGACGTTCGAGGAAAGTATGCATAAAGAAATCCCGTGAAGAATAAATATTCACCATACCGGTACGCTTGCCTTCTACATTCCCTTTTACAACTATGTTGTTACCATTCTGTAGCCAATCCCGGGAAACCCCGAAACGCCCGGCAGCAGGAGTACGGGATTTGGTTTCATTCGTTACGGTATAATAAGAAGAGGCAGGAACACAATCGAGACTTGCCAAATGACCCCGTTCACCGGGAGAAGCCGTAACAGTGACCAGACCTTTATTCAGCATCAATGGCGAGAGATAAGGTTGATAGGAGGCAGGCGTATCATCCCAAGCCCAACCGCTTCCCCAATAAATGGAGTCTTTCATAGAAACATCTCCATATACATGGCCCGATATCACCGAGAATGGGAAACGACTTACCGCATTTACCAATGAATCCAGAGCTTCATCATCAAATTCAGGGTCATATCCACCCACAACATACAAATCACCTTTCAGCGTATCTTGTTCAATCACGCCCTGATACCATACTTCTGTTTTAAAAGGATCATCCGCATCCGGATGGGAAAGAGCGGTAATAGTAGTCAGCAGTTTCATAGTAGAAGCCGGACGAGAGAGCTTATCCGCCTGATAAGTGTATAAAGACTTCCCGTCAGTCAGGTCGTATATGGATATGCCAACGTTGGAGCCGACAGGAAGTTGATATTTAATCAAGGTATCCAGACGGGAAGAGAGACCCTTAGCAGCCGTATTTTGCCCCCATACGGTCACAGGGATAAACAAGAGGGAAAGAACAAGAGACAACAGATATTTTTTCATGTTTATCGGGTTACAACGCTTCTTTAAAAATCTCTGAAACCGTGGGATGCGGGAATACTATTTTCTTCCAGGCTTCAGTAGTCAGTTTCAGTTCGATAGCCATGCCTGCCAGAGTGATAATTTCAGAAGCCGGATTACCCAGTATGTGCGCTCCCACTATGGTCTCGTCATCTGCTATCAGAAGTTTACAAACTCCATTCACTCCTTCGTTCTCAGCAACAAAACGACCGGAATAAGCCATCGGGAGTTTTACAACACGATAATTAATACCTTTCATTTGCAGACTTTCTTCCGTCTGCCCTACTCCTGCAATCTCCGGATTGGTATATACTACACCGGGAATAGCCCAATAGCTCATGACATCTTTCTTGCCAAGTATTGTATGCACAGCTACTTCCGCCTCACGAACGGCTGTATGTGCCAGTAAAGAATAACCAGTCAGGTCACCACATATATATACTCCCGGAGCAGAGGCTTGCATCTGTTCGTTTGTACAGATATTCCCTCTTTCCGTTCTTCTTAATTCCAGATTCTCCAACCCGAAACCTTTCGTTACCGGACGACGACCTACACTCATCAATAGTTTCTCAGCAAGCACGCTGCCTGTACCTTCTGCATTCTCATAATTAACCTGTACTTGTGGCTTCCCGTCTTCGGAAGAAGCCTCAGCAAGAGATACGACCTTCGTACTAAGCATAAACTTGATTCCACGTTTAGCATATTCCGCACGCAGAAGAGCGGAAAGCTCTTTATCCATACCTCCCAGGATTTCATCAAGCATTTCGATAACAGTGACCTGCACGCCCAGACTATTAAAGAAAGAGGCAAACTCTATACCAATTACTCCACCACCAATAATGGCAAGTGAAGCGGGAAGTTCCTTATTATCTAGAGCATCGCGGTGCGTCCAGAAAGGTACAGTATCCACTCCGGGAATAGGAGGGATGAATGTTTCCGAACCGGTGCATAGAATCAGATTCTCGCACTCATAAGTCTCACCACTACACTGCACGGTATTCTTATTGATAATGGTAGCTTCTCCCTGCACGATATTCACTCCGTGGGCAGTCAGCTTACCTTTAACACCCAACACCAGTTTACGCACCACTTTCTGTTTACGGGCAATAATCTTCGGTAAATCAAATGAGACTTCGGAAACAGTGACTGCATATTTGGAAGCATGACGCGCAGCATCATACGTTTTTGCCGAATACAATAAAGTCTTGGTAGGGATGCAGCCTTCATTCAGACAGACTCCACCTAAACTTTGCTTTTCAAACAACACTACGCTTAGTCCGGCTTTCCCGGCAGCTTCGGCAGCAGTATATCCCGCAGGACCTCCACCGATAATGGCAACTTGGTATTTCATAGTTTCTATTTATTTATAGGTATATTTCCTTTGGTAATTACTGATCAGGAAAAGAATAGCCACAATGAATCCACATAAGGCAGACGCTTCTTTCAGCAACAGGTATGCAACGCACATAAAAGTAAGAACAAATACTATTACCCATTTTTCAGTAGTAGTCATACCTTTCGATTTGAATATTTTTTCCATGTATACAGGGGTTATTTATAAACTGCCTGCAAGTTAATAAAAACCTCTCTTATCTGCACAAAAGAATTATCCTTTCTTTATCTTTTTCACCGTACGCTTCATCTTTAAAGCATATAAATTCAGTTCTATCGAAGATTCGGTTTCTGTTGTATCTTCCATCTCTTCTACAGACAATAATTCGTGAAGTAACTCGCTACTGCGCTGGGTTAATGTTTTCTGTTTGCCTTCATCTGTTTCTGTTGACAAGATATTTAGATTACGAGAGAGCTCTCTCAAATGGGCAAAAGACTCTATAATAGCAAGAGTTGTAGCCGTAGCACGAGGACTTTTCAAAACGGTAGCAAGCATGTAAAGACCTTTTTCGGTGAAAGCTTTAGGTATTGCACGTACTTTAGGGGATAAATTTGCGGTCGAAAGTTTCGACCGCAAATGTCGTATCTCACTTTCATTCAATTCAATAATGTAGTTCTTAGGACAAGGTACAACTAATATTCTACAAAAAGCACCGCCCCTTATCTTTTTCTTACTAAAAAAACATACCTTTGCTTGCAGTATTCCTCAATAAAATACGTCTATAAACAAAAGCTATTTAAACTAACGGAACTAAAGGTACATGAAACGAACAAACTTATTCCAACTGCTATTGTTCTCCACTTTCATTCTTTTATGTGGGACAGCTTGTGATAACGGTGAAGATGAACGCCTTTCTCCTATGAAGAAAGTCATCATGGAAGGAAATAATAACAGTGTGGAAATTATCATGAGCCGGACCAACTGGAAGATAGTTTCACTTACTTCCCTTGATGGATGGAACCAGTTGGCAAGCGGATTGGAAGGATTCGGCACAATCTATTTTGACTGGGGAAGCATCACAAGAGATAAAGAAGACGCCCTGACCATACAGGCCAACGAGAACCTGGAAGATGAAGAACGGGGACTAATTATCAACCTGAGTACCAGCAGCGGACTCTATACAGAACAGATCATTGTACAGCAAAATCCCGGAGATAAATATGAAATAAAAAGCATCACCTACTCACTGGAAGAAGGAGACGGAGAATTCTGGATGGATTCACGCCCCTATGGCCTTACCTTCCGAAACTATACGGACAATTCCACCACTACTACCATATTTCCTTATGACCATGCACCTGAAGAATATCAGTTCCACTGCCCCAACGATCTTGCCTTCAAATTATTGAAGTACGAAGAACCTTTAGTGGATGTCCCGGAAATAGTAGACGAAAAAATACAGCTGACAGGTGAGAAAGTGAAATATAGCCTATTTCCACAACAGTATGACAGCAAACTAAAATATACGGAAGTGAAAGTAGAGACTCCCCCTCAGAAACAAACCAAAATTTCGGGACTGATACTCTATAAATTGCACCAAATAACCTATACATTGACACTCACAAATGTACGTACACAAGAAGAGAAAATTGTGAAAGGAGAAATGTCGAGGAAGTTTCCTTACTTTCACACGAAACCCCGTACGGAAGTCAGCGAACTACCTTCGCAAGAATAACTCATTCTCTATTCACTATAATACCCAGCATCGTAATCTCTTCTTTACTAATGCTGGGTGATTGCTTTTCATCCAGCTTACGACAAACCAGCTTCGCTACCTTCAAGGCGTCTTCCTTCGTTGCAAAAGCTATTTTCCTCCCTACAGCAGGTATATAAGGCTGACGAATCAATGTATCTCCCTTATGGAATACCATATACCCATAGCCACCCTCCGCCTGCATGGCGCGGCAGGTAAATTCCGTCTCACCGGTATTCGTGCAGCCGGAGAAACAAGAAAGGCATACTGCCACCAGGGACAGTACACCAATCTTTACAATAAACACTAGCTTCATAAATCACAAAAACACTAATCAACATCTTCCTGCTCATAGGGCAGGAGTTCATAAACATCATCAAAATAGCTGGTTCCCGAAGCCCCCGTCAATACAAAGCCACGCTTGCCCGTAGAGAAAGATACAGCATAAGCGCGCGACGAACCTCCTGAACTTACATTGTGTACACTCGTAAGTGGAGTATAATCATCATCGGAGTCACCATACCACAAATCCTCACCAGGATCATACACCCAATAATCACTGGTTACGCCACTACGGGTTCCGGTAGCAATATACCCTCTTCCATCTATCACGAAAGATACAGTACCTAAGCGCGCTATAGCATAATCGTCATCATAATCGTCATCGCTATTAGTATTGGCAATGTCACGCAACTGAGCCCAGTTGTCACCATCAAATTTCCACAAATCATCAACCAGCGTGTTATTGTTCTGCCCACAGCAGACATAAGCTACATCATCTATAACGAAAGCCGTACCATACCAACGCTTGTATCCCCCGAATCCATTTACAATTTCCCATTGCTTTCCGGCAGCGGCATTAGGATTAAAGCGATAGAAATCTTTCAGATAATTATCATTGAACCCTGTACCCACATAGCCGTATCCTCCAATCGAAAAAGCCAATGCACCGTAGCGTGCACCACCACCAAAGTCATCCATTTGAGTCCAGGAGTCCGTAGCGGGATTATACTCCCAGGTATCTGCCAGATATGTGGGTTCGGTCTTTTGAATGCCGGTAGTAATGTAACCTCTATCATTCAAGGCAAACGAAGCCACACTATGGCGTCCCGCTGCTGCATCGGGCATATCGGCACATTGTGTCCAATAATCTCCATCCATATTGTACTCCCAAAGGTCTTTCAGATAGGTCTTATTCGACCCACGATAGCCACAACACAGATAACCCTTATTTCCAATGGTGAAACTGCCAGCCTGTCCCCGCGCTACACCGTCCAAGTCCGATCTTCTCATCCATACACCCTGGGTGTATTCATCGTCGTCCGTACAACTGCCAGCCAAGCATCCAACCGCCAGCAGTATCATTCCAAATAATAGTCGATTCATTTTTCTCAGAACTTATTTTGATTTACTATATTTTTGGTAACAAAAGTAGGCTACAGGTACTTCATCAACAAATATAACCGACAAACGGCACTAAATTTCCGGTAAATACCTTTACCGATAAAACCTGCCCGATAGCCGATTTTAATAGGAAGATATAGAAGTTTCATTTTCCTTTGCGACTCTAAAAACCGCAGCAATGAAAAAGTTATTGTATAGTCTGATTATAATGATCGCCGCCATCTGTGCTTGTCAGGATGAAAATTCAGAATTAGGACAAAGTCTGGTGAACAGTTCTTTCTATAATGTATATGTAGATACTTGTACGGTGGACATCAGTACCATTCTTATGGACTCCATAGAGACCAGGGGAGACAGTATTTGTCAGTTAGGACACTATAAGGATGCCTCATGGGGTGAGGTCTCCGCCGCTTACTATGCCGAATACTCTAAAAACAGCTTTACTCCCAACGAGGATTATAGTTACAGCTTCGACTCGTTAGTACTGAGGATGACGCCTTCCGGCAACTTCTGGGGCGATACCTTAACACAGCAACGAATATCTGTTTACCGGCTAAAACAAGCCATCTATCTGGACGATGACGAAGATTTATACAACAGTACTATCCTGCCTACCGAAAGCATGCCTCTATTCAGTTTCACTTTCACGCCAAGCCCCGGACGAAAGAAGGAGTTAGAAATACGTCTGCCCGATGAACTGGGAAAAGAGTTACTGAATGATCTCGTAACAGAAGAAGACTATTTCGACAGCCAGGATAAGTTCAAAGAAAAGTTCCCCGGACTGGCACTCATGGCCGAAAACAGCGGAGAATGCATCACCGGATTCATGGTAAACGATTCATCCATGGCCATCACTCTGCACTATAAAGAGATAGCCAGTCAACGCACAGAAAAAGAACTGACCTTCAGTGTGAACACTGATTATGCCTATGCCAGTATCCGTCACGATCGCACCAGTACCCCTCTCGCTACCTTGGAAAGCGGAATAGAGAACCTTATCCACTCCGGCAGTCTGGGCAGGCGGGCATATATGCAAGGATTGACAGGATTCTATAATCAGATAGAATTTCCCCATCTGAATAACTTGCAGGATGCAGGAGAAATTGTCTCCATAGAAAGCGCCACACTCTACCTCTATCCGCTGGCCGGAAGTTATAACAGGCTAAACCAACTACCGGAAGATATACGCCTTTACATCACAGATGAAAACAATGTATTGGAAGATTATGTATACGGCAGTGATGGTGTTACGGTACAGACCGGAAATCTGACAGTGGACGATATGTTCGGGCGGGATACTTATTATTCCTTTGACGTAACCGAATTCATCCGCAACAACTTCGGTACGTGGGGCATAAAACGACAGAAGCTACTCCTGAGTCTACCAGAGAATGAAATGACAATGACTTTCAATCAAATAATCTTCACCAACGACCCCGACCAGGAGAGACAATGCAGATTAGAAATCAGACTTAAAATATACAACGAAAAATGAAACATTACCACCGGATTCCCCTTATGCTGTGCAGCTTCTGTGCGGTAAGCCTTTTCATCATAGCCCAAAATAACACCAATCTACCCACTTCTATGTATGGAGTGGGTGAACTAAGTACCAGTGACGGCGGACGTTATGCCGGAATGGGCAACATAGGTATTGCCCTGAACAGAACCGGATTCCAAAATACCTTGAACCCGGCAGCCATTACTCGAATGGACAGCACCTGCTTCATATTCGATGTCGGTGCATCGGCTTCATATGCCCGTTATTCCTTTCAGAATGATCACAGTTCCAGTTTTATGGGTAATCCCAACCGCTTCAGCATAGGATGCAGAATCCTACCACGCTGGTATGCCATGATAGGTGCTGTACCCTATAGCAGCGTGGGCCACATTATCCAGACCGAAGAAGAAGTGGAAGGTATGCCCGGAAGTTATACCTATTCCTTATTTGAAGGATCGGGAGGACTATACCGTTGTTATCTTACTAATGCCTTTGCATTGACCAAACGCCTGTCCGTTGGCATAAATCTGGGTATCATACTGGGAACGGTAACCCAAAGCGAAACGCAAGAAAGTGCCATTGTGGAGTACGAATCTTCTAAGCGTGCTTTTTATGCCGACTTCGGAATACATTATGAATTCAATACCATCGGAAACCAAAAGTGGGCAGCGGGACTTGTATTTGCCCCCTCCCTTCAGGTTAACCACGAAAACAATCTGACCTATAGCAATTCTTCCACCAGTGAAGGTGTCGATAAGAGTTATCATAGCCGGACGCAATATTTGCCTATGCACATCGGTGCCGGAATATCAATGACTACCGAACGTTGGGTAATGACCACCGATTATAATTATCTGGATTGGAGTCGCAATACCTCATCTTACACTTCCATGAAGTACGAAAACCAGCACAAATTGAACATCGGGGGAGCCTATATTACCAATCCACGCCTTCCCCGGTCCACTGAATTGATGGGGGGAATAGGTTTAAGTAATTCGTATATAAATCTGCGAGGTGGAAAAATGCAATACCTGGAAGTGAGTGCAGGAGCAAGTTTTCCTATCCGGTACTCCTATCTTTCATTAGGCGCCACCTGGCGGAAACAAATCAATTCACGCAGCAGTCTGATGCAGGAAAGCCGATTCAGCATGAATCTGAATATTACGTTTGGAGAAAGAATATCACGGTCAAAATTGAGGTAAGGGAATAGTATTCTTCTGACGGGTTATGAACTAAAAGAACAGAATAGCGGTGCATATTGTTTACAAATGATATATAGTCCTAACATAGTCGTATACTGAACCTAATTCAGTCGTATAGTGAATGCCATTCAGTCGTATACTGAATAGGGTTCAGTATACGACTGAATAGGGCATGGTTTAACAACGCTGATAATCAGAAAGTTACAAGAGCTTATGCTGCTGTTAATAAATTCTAACAAATTCCTGCGATATATAGCGCAGCTACTTTATCGCCCTATCACTTTACCACCTTATCACTCTTTAATTCCTTTCTGTAGGATATGAGTCAATTCCGGCAACAAGCATTGAAGCATACTAAAGGACAGAATAATCAGAAATATAATTCTTCAACTTCTTTCGGTAAACCTCTCCGATAGGGATACTTCTTTTATCCAGAGCAATTTTACTGCTCTCTATGGTACGTATGCAATCTTTGCGAATAATAAACGAGCGGTGCACACGTATAAATTCATCAGAAGGTAACCTCTCCTCCATATATTTCATTGTACACAGACTCAGTATAGGCTTTGGTTCATCCTTACTATAAATCTTCACGTAATCGCCCAACCCTTCGATATAAGATATTCTGGATATATCCAAACGGAAAATCCGATTGTCAGACTTTACATAAATCACTTTAGACATTTCGGGCTGAGATGCATCTGCCTGAGACTTTTCGGAAACGACAGTAAGCTGCATCCCTGTTTCACCTTTCAGACTGAACCAGCGCGAAGCCTTATTCACCGCTTCAAAAAAGATAGGAAAATTGATTTCAGATATCAGGTAATCCAATGCATCCAGACGGAAGCACTCAGCGGCATACCGGGGAGTATCTGCAATAAAAATGACACGGGTGAACGGAGAAAGCAATTTACTGAATTCCATTCCGTTAATTCCCTCCATTTCTTCCTGCCCGATTCCTACGAAGTAAAGGTGTACCTTGTTGTCATAATAACCTTTCAATGCCTCAATAGGATTACTGTACTTCCCACACAAAGAAAGAAAGGGTGTTTTGGCTATGAACACTTCCAGTTGTTCACTCACCTGTTGGTCGGCATGCAAAATAGCACAAGTCAAATTCATCATCATTTCTCTTATTTTTAGAAATTAGACGGACTACTTTCTGGAAGGCTGCAAAAAGAAAATCGAGAATTAATATTTCTTCACTTCACTTAAACGATTAGTAAGAGTTTTTATGAACAGATCTTCCTTCACCGGAAGCAACACAGCACATTTTCCCTTCGTCCCGTACTTCACCAGCACATAGCGCATCACGGCGAAACGTCCTATTTTCATAGAAGAGGCTCGCTCTACAGAAATAATGTCTTTCAGGAGGATTTCCTCCGAACGGGAAAAGCGACCGTAAAAAAGGAGAAGCCTGCCGTCTGTGGTCAGCGTATACGTAGTATGGATAAGGCGCTCGATAGCGATGATGAGCAGGAGCATAAAAAGAATAGCCATAACGGCATGCTGCATCCACATGGCATAAATGACGATGATCGTTGCCAGCACCAAAAACAAATATTGTCCCACAGCAATGCGGGCATGGAAAATACGATTCATTTTATTCTGTTTTTGCTGCTAAGATAGGTATTTTTATGGAACGACGTGAGTTATTCTTCTAATATCTCCCTCAGTTTATCACCTAACTGCTTTTCTCCCTCCAACCTCATTTTCCAACATACCGATTTATGGAACATATATACCTGCTCGGCAGGCAGGCAAAACAGTTTCTCAATTTCTTCTACAGACTGTCCAAGGGCGACCAACATACAAAGCAGTTCCTCATCTTTCGTAACACCGGGAATCAGTTCCTGTACTTTCCCTATAAAGTCCGGATAATGGAAAATAAATATCTCGCGGAAAACAGCACCACGCGCTCCGCAAAGCATATCTTTCGAAGCATAAGGCGAGTCTTCGGAAATCATTTCTATCAAAGCCCGACTGATCTCTTTCATACACAATCGGGATATTTTCTCTACTTTATTCATTGTCGGTTAGTTTTCTATTATTAGTTGCAAATTTGCAGAAACTATAAGATAAAATCATAAACAGCCAATATACAATCCAATATACAAAAATGTATCTTCCTCATTATCAACCATAAATAAAAGTCATAAAATTATAGATATCATTTTCTTTCTTTTCCAAATGGAATTGTATCTTTGCCCAAACAAAGTAAGTTTTTAGAATCATGAATATAAGGAAGCCATTATTCTTGCTCTTACTATTTGTAGGAGCTTGTTCTACTGATTCACATTCTCCAAGCACAGAAGATGTCGGACAGTGGCAACAAACAGTAGAAAAACTCACCACATTACTAAAAAAGGAAAAATTCCGGGAAACTGAAAATATGACTAAAATAAAGTTAGCGGAATTACTGGTAAATGTAAATGATACAGAAAAGAATGACACGCTGATCAAATATGCCCGGCAGATACTTTCTATCTCTTATTACAACTACTTAAAAAGTAAGCAATTTCGTTCCGGCATAGAGTATATGGATAGTCTCAGCCAGATTCCGTTCATACAAGAAAACTGTAAACATGAACTGTTATCCGCCCGGGCAAGTATGCACCAAATGTATGGAGACAATGAACAAGCCATCGAGTTAGCCAATGAATACCTGCAACTACCTGACTATGAGGACACAGACCGCTTTATTCCACAAGCAGAAATAATCAGCGGAGTTTATATCTATTCCGGAAATGATATCCCCCAAGCCATCCGAATATTAGAAAAGGCCATGAAAGCTTACCGGCAGGGAGGAAAGTACCGGAATATGCTTCGCATCATGTCCCGACTCGGTATTTATTATCGCCTCATCGGAGAATATGAAAAAGCTGTCGCCATTAATCAGGAAGCCATCAGCAGTTATACCGACAGCATAGCTCCCCCTAATATCGTAATAGCCTATGGCGAACAAGCCAACCTTTATGCAGAACTGGGCATGTACGACCGTGCCTTGCAACTGAATACGAAAGCCCAACATTACTCGCTTCTGAAAGACAGTTTCGGACTGGGCGATCTCTATCGTTACCGGGCGGCCATATTCGGTCAAACAGGAATTAAAGATTCAATATTCTACTATTTAAACCAGGCTGAGAAAATATCAGCCCTACAAGGTAGCTTCAAAGGAGTATTTGTGAACAAAGTTACTACAGTAGAAGCCTATCTAGACTATACCGATTCTGTACAAAAGGCGTTAACGCTTGCGTTAAGTATCTGTCCGGACAGTTCCCGCATGCCGCAATGGGCCAAATATGAACTGGAACTTCATTTAGGGCGAGCTCTATTACAAACAGGAAAAGCTACGCAAGGAATACCTCTGATAGAGAAAGCCGCACAAGATTTTATAAGCATGGATATGAGATCCGGAAAACAAAAAGCCAACAATATACTTATGGACTACTACCTAAGTATGAATATGAATGACGCATTTGTCCGTTGCTATAAACGTAGTCAAACTTTTACAGATTCACTGAATTTAGCTGAAAAGATGCGTGCTGTCGCTGCTGCCAATATCCGGTTTGATACCGAACGGAAAGAAAAAGAAAATACTTTGCTCTCAGCACAAGTGAAATTGCAAAAGCAACAGTTATTCTATAATATATGTATTTCAATTACCCTGCTGTTGACACTTATCATTTCTGTTGCCTATTTCATAAATAAACGAAAGTCCAATCGTTTGCTCTTAGGAAAACATAAACAGGAAATAAAGAAATTAATCACCCGCCAGCAAGAACTGAACCGCCGTAACGAGCAGTTAACCGAACAGATAGAACAGGCAATGGCTACCAACAACCTGACTTCTATCCGCCAACTGACCGGGCAGAACCTTCTCAGCAAAGAAGACGAAAATGATTTCAGACAATCGTTTGCTGTAATACACCCACTTTATTTACCCAGATTACGGGAATATTATCCGCAACTCACCCGCAATGAAGAGTTGCTTGCCATGCTTATCTGCATGAACCAAAGTACGGATGAAATAGCTCTGATTATGGGTATTAACCGTAACAGCGTCAATATGATACGTTCACGTATGCGAAAGAACATAGGACTTGCAAAAGAAGAGTCTCTGGATGAAGTTGTTAAACAGTTCTTATCATAATTTTATGAATTAATATACGGGAAAAGTACAATGAAACTACTTATTTCGTAGCTTTGCAGTACTTAAACATACAAAATATGATTAGAGAGTTCGACTTTTTAGTAATTGGTTCCGGTATAGCCGGCATGAGTTTCGCTCTGAAAGTAGCTCATAAAGGTAAAGTAGCGCTCATCTGCAAAACGGAATTGGAAGAAGCTAATACATTCTTCGCACAAGGGGGAATCGCCTCAGTAACCAATACACTGGTAGATAATTTCGATAAGCACATTGAGGACACCATGATTGCAGGTGACTGGATCAGTGATCGTGCCGCCGTAGAAAAAGTGGTACGTGAAGCACCCGGACAAATCAAGGAACTGATAGAGTGGGGAGTAGAATTTGACAAGAATGACAAAGGAGACTTCGACTTACATAAAGAAGGCGGACACTCTGAATTCCGTATCCTGCATCATAAAGACAATACAGGCGCCGAAATACAGGAAAGCCTTATCAAAGCTGTAAAGACGCATCCTAACATTGAGATATTCAACCGCCATTTTGCCGTAGAAATCATCACACAGCATCACATGGGGATTATTGTAACCCGCCATACCCCGGGTATCAAGTGCTACGGAGCCTATGTATTGAATGAAGATACAGGCGAGGTTGATACTTTCCTCTCTAAAGTAACTCTCATGGCTACGGGTGGTGTGGGTGCCGTTTACCGAAATACGACTAACCCATTGGTTGCCACCGGAGACGGGATTGCTATGGTATACCGTGCCAAGGGTTTCGTACAGGATATGGAATTTATTCAATTCCATCCAACTGCCCTTTATCATCCGGGAGACCGCCCCTGTTTCCTGATAACAGAAGCAATGCGCGGGTATGGTGCCGTATTGCGCAACATGGGAGGCGAAGAATTCATGCAGAAATATGACCCACGTCTTTCTCTTGCTCCTCGTGACATTGTAGCACGTGCCATCGACAGTGAAATGAAACAACGTGGTGATGATCATGTTTACCTGGATGTTACCCATAAAGATCCGGAAGAGACCAGGAAGCATTTCCCGAACATCTACGAAAAGTGCCTCAGTTTAGGTATTGATATCACAAAGGACTATATACCTGTGGCTCCTGCCGCACATTATCTGTGTGGTGGTATCAAAGTTAACCTGAACGGAGAGTCTTCTATCAACCGCCTGTACGCTGTAGGAGAATGTTCCTGTACTGGTCTGCATGGAGGCAACCGCTTAGCTTCCAACTCTTTGATTGAAGCAGTTGTCTATGCCGATGCTGCTGCTAAACATGCACTAAGCATGCTCGACCGTTATGAATTCAATCATGAAATACCTGAATGGAATGCAGAAGGTACTGTGACTAACGAAGAAATGGTGCTTATTACTCAAAGCATGAAAGAAGTCAACCAGATTATGGGTGCGTATGTAGGTATTGTACGTAGTGACCTACGCCTGAAACGTGCTTGGGTACGTTTGGATATGATATATGAAGAGACGGAAGATCTTTTCAAGCGCAGCAAGGCATCCAAAGCTATTTGCGAGCTGCGTAATATGGTCAATGTCGGTTACCTGATTACCCGTCAGGCAATAGAACGCAAGGAAAGTCGCGGATTACATTATACGATTGATTATCCGCACGCAAAGAAATAGTATAAGGACCTCCCCTATGAGGGCATACGCTTGTAATGCAAAACGCCCGGATGTTTCTTCAAACGAAACACCCGGGCGTTCTTTATCATAGAAATAAGAATTTCTTAATAGTTTTCTTTCTTCACTTCGAAGTAAGCCTGCGGATGCAAGCAAGCCGGACAAACTTCTGGAGCTTCTTTACCTGTGAAGATGAAACCACAGTTACGGCATTGCCATACTACTTCACCTTCCTTAGCGAATACTGTAGCATTCTCGATATTATTTACAAAAGCCAAGTACCTTTCTTCATGACCTTTTTCAGCAATTGAAATGTTTCGGTACATAGCAGCAATTTCATAGAAACCTTCTTTTTCTGCTACGTCAGCAAAGTGAGGATAATCCAGAGACCATTCTTCATGTTCACCAGCAGCAGCTTCTTTCAGGTTATCCAATGTAGTGCTGATAATACCGGCAGGATAGCTTGCAGTAATTTCTACCATACCACCTTCCAGATACTTGAACATACGCTTAGCGTGTTCCTTTTCCTGGTCAGCCGTTTCAGTAAAAATAGCAGCAATTTGTTCGTAACCTTCCTTCTTTGCTACACTTGCAAAATAAGTGTAACGCATTCTTGCTTGTGATTCTCCTGCAAATGAGGTCAACAGATTCTTTTCTGTCTGAGTTCCCTTAACACTTTTAGCCATAATCTTTTTTCTTATTTAGTTAGTAAATTACGTATCAATTGTCGTTAGTCATTCATATTAACAACACAAAAATAAGTTTTTTGTTTGATATTTACACACTTTTTATTCATTGTATTTATCTATGAAAGCATAGATAAAATCTATTTCCGGAAATATAATTCGGGAAAAACTTTATCTTTGTATTTGGTAAACATAAATACTTCCGTCTATGAAGACAATAACTAAATTATTAATTCTCTCATTCATAATGATGGGAATTACAGCTTGTTACACTTCTATTCCGCTAAAGGTAGGTGAATCGGAGAATAATACGACCTATCAGGTCAGTTATCTCTTTGAGCACGATGGGTGCAAAGTATATCGCTTTTATGACAGAGGCAACTATGTCTATTTTACGACACGTGGGGATGTTACCTCCATCAAGAACGATTCGACTCAGGAGCGCAGGGTTACAATCTATAGAGATACGATCTATTCAAGCAATAACGAACTAAAACCTTAATAGTCATCTGTGTAAGTCAGCACCTTCAGTTTTTTCGAGATTCTGTATCATTCTGCACTATTTCTACCACAACCTCTTCTTCATCAGTGTATGGATTTACAATCTCAGCTACTTCAGCAGCAGTCTTCGGCTTCACAGTAATGCCTTCTTTGGTCTGCTCAACATACGCCATACGTCCGTCGGGTAGATAATACAGGTAGTCAATGCACACGCTTCGACGCCCTGTGGCACCGGATTTACTATCTATGGTAAGTATTGCATTATGGTAGAACAGATAGTTTTGTCCCTTGAATTCAATGATTCCCGGATGTATGGTAAAGCTATTTTCTGCCATTCCTGTCAAGACTCCACGATACGTCCATGGGCCATCCATGCTTGGTGCCGTGGCATAGCTAATGGTTTCACGCCCCTTACCCATCGATGCATACGTCAGATAGTAAAGATTTCCACGTTTATGAATCCATGGACCTTCCACAAATTTCGGCATTTTAAGAATCTCTATGTTTCCGTCCAGTTCTGTCATATTGGGTTTAAGTTTCACTAAGAAGCAGGTACCATTACCCCAGCTCATCCATGGTGTGCCGTCATCATCCACAAAAACAGTCGGATCGATATCGTTCCACCATCCACGAGGACCGTTAGGAGTCATATCATCTGTAATAAGCGGTGTACCCCGAGCATCAATGAAAGGTCCCGTCGGACTATCTGACACGGCAACGCCTACTACTTTACTATTATATGGCGCATCAGCCTGCACCGTTGTATAATAATAGAATTTCCCATCTTTCTCTACAACCTGGGAAGCCCATGCTTCTCCAACTCCCCACGAGAAATCCGTAGGTTTCAGCACACAGCCATGATCGGTCCATGTTTTCATATCTTTTGTTGAATAACACAGCCATTCGGTTATGTTAAAGTCCTGTCCTTCTTCAGCCTCATCGTGACCCACATAGAGATACAGTCTACCATTATGCACCATAGGTGCCGGATCAGCGGTAAACTTATCCGTCACTATCGGATTACCTTCCGAAATAAACTTCACTTCATTTCTTTTCTCACCACAGGCAGATAAGATCAGATACAAACTAACAATAAAAAGAGTGTTTCTCATGATCAAAAACAATTAAGTAAGTAATTCTATTTTTTATATTCTCACTGAACCGGTGTAAATTTATAAAGAAGTACCCCATGAGCCGGAACATTGAGAGGCAATGGTTTCCGTCCTGTATCCAAGATTTTTATATCCTTTTGCCTCCAAAGGTCACGCACAGTTTGTTTACCAGTAATGTTCAGTTTTTCAAAATCACGGAAAGAGATATTAGCCTTTTCTCGGTCGAAATTACAGAAACCAACCGCCTTACCGCCATCCTCAAGTTCTTTCACATAAATACGTAATTCTCCTATTGAATACGCACATGTGGCTTGTTTACCCAAAGGATCCTGATTAACAGCTATCACCTCATTGTTAGTCAGCAGACTTAGGGTGAAATCATCCATTTTTTCCAAATCGCAACCTATCAGAAGTGGTGCAGAGAATAAACTCCAAAGACTGAAATGGAGATACTGTTCGTCAGGTTTAAGCTTGGTTTGGTGAGGATTTCCCCAACCTACAATACCAAGAACCAGCATGTCCGGATCATTCCAGTTACCAGGTTTCGCCCATGCAGCTGCACGGTCTTGAGAAAGAGCAATACCTTTTACACTTTCCCAAGTATCCGTGATATCGTTAGTCGTACGCCAGCACTGGCCTCCGACGGCATCTCCCCATTTCCAAACATCTCCCATACCATACTGGCACAAGTTATAAACAATGTCCCTGGGCTGTTTACGTAAATAATCACCCATAATCTTAAATGGCTTTCTACCGGCAATTGAATCCCCACCCCCTTGAAATGCCAAGGAAGACACACTGTAAGGATCCTTATCTAAATCACGGTCAAGAACTCCCCCGTAACTGCACCAATCATATTTCAAATAATCAAATCCCCATTTACCATACATATCAGCATCTTGCTTTTCATAACCATAACTGCCTACGCAACCTCCACAAGTCCACGGACCAGGTGAAGAATAAATACCCACTTTCAGTCCAAGTGAATGTATATAGTCCGTTAACCCTTTCATATCAGGAAATTGAGCATTAGGTATGATATTACCTTGATCGTCACGCAACCGTCCACCTCTGGTCCGGTCGTTGGGATCTCTGTGATGTTGCCATGAATCATCTATATTGATATAAGTCCAGCCATAATTCACTAAACCACTTTCAACCATAGCTCTTGCTGCTTGCTTCACTTTCTCAGCCGAGACTTCATGTCCGAAGCAGTTCCAACTGTTCCATCCCATCGGCGGAGTAAGAGCAATCCTGTCACCACACTCAATACGAAGTTTTCTTTCTGCCGTCCCTTTCACATTTTTCGCCTGCAAAACCACTTCAAATGTACCAGCCCTAGTTAGTTTACCCGTAATCAGACCCGTCTCCGGGTGAATCTCCAATCCTGCCGGTAATCCCTCTGCTGCAAATGTCATCGGACGATCGCCTGTAGCCGCTATCTGATATTGGAATGGGGAACCGGGACGCACCCCAAACACAAAAGCCCCATTAATTCTCGGCGTTGCGGGAGCAGGTGGAGTCAGTATATAAGGTTCCGTAGCAATGAATTTAAGTGTAGGAAAACTCTTCTTTCCTTTTGATATTATCTTTGCATCCGCCCAGTCAGCATGGTCATAGTAAGGCCCGTCACCACCATCAGCAACTATCAGCTCAAGCCTTTTGACTCCATCCAATGAAACCGAACATAATTTAGGCGCATCTCCTGCCTTTACAATCCCACTGGACCAAAGCCTGGCTCCATCTCCTATTACAATAAATTCGGCAGACGTTTTATGCTCGATGATCTCATCATCCAGCCCTACCTGAGCCGTAAATGATACGGCTTTGCCATCCAATTGAATTGCTATCTCACTGACTGAATGGGTACCTACTCCACGTTCAAACGTTTGTCCTCCGATTGTCAGGGTTTTACCGTCAACCGACTTATTTTTCATAGCTACTCCATTACCTTGAGTCATAGCTGTCAGATCCAAATCATCAAGCCACACAGTATGGGATTGACCACATCCTGTAGTAATGGACGCTATTACAAACCCTACGAGGGCTAAAAACTGTTTCATATTATTCTTCATATTTTAAGATATTTCCAGATCATTGCCTTAAAAAACACTACAGTGATATCACCATTGATTTTCCCTCATAGACAATGCTCTTGTTCACTTTTGGCTGATAAATTCCAGTGCCCGATTCCGGCGTTACAATTACAATATTGAAAGCCATTCTTTCCTTCATTCCTGCAAACGAACCTTTTCTGTCACTGATAGTAAGGGTTTTATCCGAATCATTCCACTTCAGATCAAACGTGCTGAACTGACCTTTCTCATAATTGTAATTGATTCCTTCGTCTTCATAAACAGAATAAGAACCATCAGCCCCCGGATAAATACGGATTTCCCACGGTTGTTCCGTCTCCTCAGCTGCATACTGTTTCTGAGGTCCTAACGGCAATATAGAACCCGCTTTCACAAATAAAGGAGTCTTCATAAGATCCACATTTATATCAGTGAATATCCCTCCCTTATGAGGTGTACCATCCCAGAAGTCTACCCAGCCGGCTGCACATTCCGGAAGATAAACTTTCATTCGGTTAACACCGCTTTCTACCACCGGAGCCACCAGTATAGAAGGTCCGAACATGAACTGATAGTTTTGTTCCAGTGCAAAACGGTCTTCAGGGAAATCCATCACCAACGGACGCATCAAAGTAGAACCATTGAATGAAACCGCAGCATTTTGTGAATAGATATAAGGAAGAAGTCTATAACGTAAATCCAGATATCGGGCAATGATATGTTCCACCTTTTCTCCATATCGCCACGGCTCGGTATTACTCATATAGCCATGCACACGCATCAGTGGGAAAAATGTTCCTGCCTGTATCCAGCGGATCAACTGTTCATGATATCCGGTATTTGTATACTGGTCGCCTGGACGGAAAAAACCACCTGCATCATAAGTCCACCAAGGCAGCCCTGTCGCCATCTGCCCCAATCCCCCTACGATTTGTCGACGTAAGGTTTCCCAGTCATGTCCTACGTCTCCCGACCATGTGGCGGCTGCATAACGTTGCATTCCTGAAAATCCACTGCGAGTAAAAATCATAGCTCGCCTGTCTGAATCATCCTGACGTAAACCTTCATAGATTGTCTTGCTGACATACATCGGATATACATTCCGGTAAACCTCTCCCGGAGTTTGTTCACGATTGATGCGACGGTTCTGCAAATCATCATTCTCCGGTTCAGTGGCATCCTGCCACCAGGCATCAATACCATATTTCAATAATCCGGTACGGAAATTCTGCCAATAGAAAGCCGCTGCGTCCGGATTGAAAAAGTCAATCCAGTCACTGCCCGGTATGTAATATCCCTTTTCCTTGGCTTGTTTTCCCACTTCGGACTGAGCATCAATTTTAGACCATACAGAGATCATCAGACGCACATCCATCTCATGAAGTTCCTTCATCATACTTCCCGGATCAGGATATCTGTCTTCATCAAACTTCATGGCATTCCAGCCATATTTTCCCCAATATTGCCAGTCCTGTACAATTATATCGATAGGCAATTTCCGTTCCCGGAATTCACGGGCATTCTCCAGCAATTCCGCCTGAGTATTATAACGTTCCCGGCAATGTATATATCCCAGACTCCACAAAGGCATCATGGGGGCAGGTCCGGTCAGTTCCCGATAGCTGGCGATCACTTCATCTCCGTTACCAGCGAAAACCGTATAATCTAACATTTGGGCAACCGGAGAACGGAATACAGTCTCTTCTGAAACAGGACGCCAATATAACACAGGTTTATCATTACGTTCACCTTGCACTTCTATATCGTGCTTACCGGCTGTCAGCTCCACAATGGCAGAAGTAGTGGGAGGCAACCATAAATTATTGACATCCATAATCTTTTGTCCGTCAATAACCAGATAATACTTCCGTGCCATTCGTTGTCCCACATCCAGCAACAAAGAATAGCTACCGGAACGAGGTACTTCCACCGAAGCTGTAAACGAATAGGTTTGTCTGGTTTCCCTTACATTTCCACTCGTACCGGTGGTATTTACCGTAACAGCCTCTCCACTTGCATTAGCGGGAGTCAACTCCACAAATTGGTCTGCCGGATTAAAATCTGTCAATCCATAGTTATTCCACAGCAGCCCATAGCCTTTACTTGAAAGAATAAAAGGAATAGAAATCTGCGTATTTACCTGCGTCAAGCGCCGTGTCAATCCCCGGATATTTAGATAACCGTCCTGAAACTGACCTGTACCGTATATATATTCATCTTTCGGAGAAACAAAATGCTGTTCCACCTGATAGGTAGGTTCATTCTGTACAGAAGAAGCTTTCATGAAACGCCCATCAACTTTCTCTTGAAGAATGATGCGCTTATTCGCATCTTTAAAAGTCAAAACTTCCGTACCTTTGTCGAATTCCACTGAAATTTCATCCAGAGATAGAACCAGCGATTGCTTATCTTCTGTAACTTCATATTCAGGAACAGGAAGTTTTTCTGTATAGATAAGCTCTTCCATAGGCGCCGAACCCGGTTGGGAAAACTGTACCCGGACAGCATTTTGATTTAATGGTATCAGCGAAAGCACTCCCTGGTTCAGTTCAAGAACGACTTTCTCTTTTTGCTTTGAAACACATGCCGTATTCAACAAAGCAACACAGAACAACAGGATGATTCCTGTTGTTCTGATATACTTCCTTTTATTCCTCATAGTATTTAGTACAAGTTATTTAGAAAACATCCAATAATCAAAATACATAAGATTGGTAGCAGGCCGCCCCTTTACTATAAAATATAAATCATGTACTCCGGTCACTTTTGTAATGTCAATAGTCCGTAAGTCCCAACGATCACTTCCTCCTGTACGCGGTACCTTCATTGTCCCTATCAATTGCCCGTCGACACCATCCAGACGGATTTCCAGATTTACAGGATCATTATGCGTAGTTCCTATTCTGGCACTGAACTTCGTTGCACCGGTTGCCTTGAAATCTACACCGCGAACACAAGTATAACTACCATTCTTCATTGCCGTAACAAAAACACCCACCTGATCATTTTTGAAAGACTTGAATCCTTCGGAAAAAGCAATAGTCTCCGCTTCCGTTTTTACATACGGATTCAGTGTCGTAATCCCTTTGATAATACCCTCTGTCATCTTCAGTTGAGGAATAGATCCGTCTTTGTTGAATTTAAGCTCTTCCACACATACCGAACGATTGAATCCACCACCTCCGGGCAACTGTCCGTTATGATAGAAAAAGTAAGTTTTACCCTTGAAATCAATAACTCCCGGGTGGATGGTAAACGCTCCGCCACCGGCAGGCATCACTACTCCACCGTATTTCCACGGACCTGTAGGAGTATCGCTGGTTGAGTATCCGATATGCTCGGGCAGCGGACCTCCCGGCCAGAATAAATAATATTTCTTATCCCGTTTATAAAGCCAGGGGCCTTCTTCATACAGAGTGGCTCTCTGGGCATCGCCTTCGCGTTTACCAAACGATTCTGCTACCAAAGGTACACGTACAATATCCCCGCTGTAGGAAATCATATCTTCATTCAATTTCACATAATACAAATTCGGGTTTCCCCAATACATATAAGCTTGTCCATCGTCATCAATAAAAACCGTCGGGTCAATATCTCCCCATTCACTCTGAACCAATGGCTTTCCAAGCGGATCATAGAAGGGGCCGTAAGGACTATCAGCCACTGCCACTCCAATAGCACCTCTGTTATTGATTCTCGAAATCACAGGCACATACATATAGAACTTCCCACCTCTTTCGATACATTGCGGAGCCCAGGCATCCCCTTTGGCCCAACTGAAATCGGTATATGACAGAACAGCCCCATGATCGGTCCAGTTCACCATATCACTCGTGGTATACAATCGCCAGTCGTTCATCGTAAACCAGGTGGAATTATCCTCATCATGGGTAGTATAAAGATATACTTTATCATTATATACCATCGGAGCCGGATCGGCCGTATAATTTGTCTGAATGATCGGGTTCTGTGCCAGTCCCGAAGTAGCCACCACCGTCAATAGCGATGAAAAGAATAAAGACTTCATTTTATCCATATTGCTTTTTTAGTTTGATTATTCTACAATTAATATTCCACCATTGCAAGGAATTGCCAATTGTAACTCCTGTTTCTTATTTACCTTTATTTGTTTTACATTTCCTTGCAATTCTTCATTATCACTGAATACCCATACCTGATTGCCAGGCATAAACATCGGCAAGGCAATCTTCAGTTTTACAGTTTCTTTCTGGGCATTAACCCCTGCAATATACCATTTATCTCCATGCCTGCGAGCCATAACTACGTATTTTCCGGGATAGCCATCAATAAAGCGTACTTCATCCCATGTGGTAGGAACTTCTTTCATGAAGCCTATCGCCCATTCCGGAGCATCCGTCAGGTTATTCGGAGCCAAGGCAAAATGTTGCACCGGACTTTGAAACAATACTGCAGTAGCCAAAGCAAACACGTCAGAAGTCATACGCCGGCTTCCGCGCGGAGCATTATCTGAGTTATAATATTTATTCAGTGCACTGCCCCCAAAGTCCATGCTACCCACCGTATTACGGATAAACGGATGCAGGCAGGCATTGAATGCCTCAGCGTCACAGCTTCCCTGAGAGAAATGCAGGTTTTCACTCGCCAATACTGCTTCACTCGACGCATAGTTAGGATACATACGTTCCCAGCCGCGAGGCAAAGTACATCCGTGGAAAATCACCAGCAACCCGTATTCATTGGCATCAGCAAGAATATCTTCATACAGTTGCATGGTAACTTGCTTGTCACCGCCAAAGAAGTCAACCTTTATGCCACGTATTCCAATACTTTGCATCCATTTCATTTCTTTACGACGGGCTATCGCATTGTCCATAATGCCACGGGGTGATTGTGGAGCATCATTCCAGTATCCGTTAGAGTTATACCACAGATAGAGACCTACCCCTTTCTGCGCTCCATATTTAGCCAGCTGCTCAATCTTATCATATCCAATCTGCGTATCCCACAATGCATCTACCAATACAGACTGATAACCCATTGCCGCCGAGAAATCAATGTAGCGCAACTGCTCTTCATAATTCGTGCTTCCATCCATACCGATAATCCAACTCCAGGAACCTCTGCCGTACTCATATTTGCCGGACGCTGCATATAGTGGCTTTACCACATCAAAAGAAACCGTTGTTTCAACAATCGGAGCTAAAGTTTCGCCCAAAGTAATCGTCCGCCAGGGAGTTTCTCCCGGCAATGCAAGTCCGGGTGCAGTTGTACCATTTCCGTTCATTTCACCTTCTTGAGGAAAACCGATTGTATACAGGCCATTTTCATGTCCCAGCAAACGGCTTCCGCAGTATTTGCTATCCACACCCGTTTCTGAAATAAGTATCCATCCTTTGTCACCATTACGGAACAGGCAAGGGAAAGTATATCCTTCACCCCATCCATTTTTACCCATGGAATCATCCGCTTTATAGGGAGTTTCGTAGCTGGGCGAAGTGCGGGCAAATCCTCCCATAGGTTTACTCTGCGGACACAGGAAAGTCGTACTCCCCTCAGGAAGCACAAAACCGGTCATTTCCTCTTTCACAACGCAGGACAAGGCCTTCTTCTGAGGATACATTTTATATCTGAAAGCAACATCCCGGTCACTTACGCGAAATATAACATCAAAAGCAACCTTATCTTGCTGGCTAAACTGGTATACAGCTTCTGTAGCCACATAGTGCACATTGCTCTGCTTTATATTAGGCAATGTATAGGTCTCGTCAATTTTGTTCGACCGGACATTCTGTCCCAAAGACATATCCCGGGAAAAATCACCGACATTAGTCACAAGCCCCAAAGGAGAAGAATGAATGAAAGGAGTACCATTATAGCTGATGCTATATGAAGGTTGCCCATTTTTATCGGAGATAGTTACCAATATTTTCCCATCGGGACTTGTAATTTGTTTCTCTTCCGCTTTGATTGCACCGCAAATTAATAGCGCCGCCATAACTAAAAAATGTTTCATAAGTATTAAGTTTTGAGGGAAAGTAGGCAAAAAGCGCCACGTCCCGGATATGCTTTTGTAAATAGATTTAAAAAACGCCATACGCTCTGTTTTCTAAGTTAGACATGCCCTACAGAGCATTCTGAAAGGGGATTGAGACTTGTGCTAAGTGTCAGGGATACTTGTGCTAAGTGTCAACGACACTCTTTAAGAGCTTCCCCTCTTCAGAACATCTGTCATTATTTATGCAAATCAGGAGGTAGAGAAGTCAAAGTAATCAACGTCGACATAACCTCCCAGCGACTTTGTTGCATAGTTGAAGATAGCAAACTTGCTTCCCATAAAGAGCCTTGTATAATCAAAGCGCATTTTGAAATCCGTTCCTATCTTTTTCCATTCCTTATTATCCAGGCTATAATAGAAAGTAGCAATATCGCGTTTCGGCATGAAGTCGCCTTCTATACGCAGATAAATGACGTCCTGATTAAAATCGACTTGTTCTTTTTCTTCTATATCCACACTGGCTATTGCCTTATTGGGAGTATTATCAAAGTTGACAACATTGGTAGACATAACCAGACGCTTTGCATCCCCTTCCTTCACCACTGACAAAAGCCCGGAATGTCCGTTGAATGCGCTGAATCCGGCTACATCCCCATCTTTCATATGAGAAACATCAAGAGAAATGGTAGCACTGCACTTCGGCCCTTCCATACGTTGCGTAATCGTATTCGGAGCTAAATACAGGTTATCAACCACCCGGCTGGTCTTCAATCGCAGATAACCCGGACGTTCCGTCAAAGACCACTTATCATCTACCGGATTATGATTCCATTGCCAGTAGAGTGAAAGCTTCTCATCGCTGAAGTCATCACTTCCAAGTATTCCTTTGGTATTTTCAGTCGGATATATCTCTTTTTCCATCGTCAAGGGTACATGACCGTTTTCATCTCCCAGCATCGGCCATCCATCCACCCAGCGGCAGGGCATCAGAGTAGGCACCCGGCCTATTCCTCCGCGGTCCTGAAAAATAACCCCATACCAGTCTCCTTCTTCCGAGTCAATAATACAACCTTGGCCTACTCCTCCGTAACCGTCAAAATCATGTTCCAGGATAACCTTTTTCTCATAAGGTCCTGTAATCGTGTCAGCACGGTAACATACTTCCCTGCGCACCCGACCGGGAATGCTCCAGTCCATGGAGATCATCAACAAATAGTACTTGCCGTTATACTTCACAACCTGGCTTCCTTCCAATAGCCCCTGTTCGTCAGCATCCCGCTCGAATATCTTCATACTGACTCCATCGGGCTTCACATCCGACAAGTCACTCTTCAATTCCTTCAGCTCACCGGTTCCATAGAATACATATACCCGTCCGTCATCATCAAAAAACAAAGAGGCATCATGAAAATGCTGTGTTCTCGATAATAGTTCCCACCTCCCGGCCGGATCTTCCGCCGTGAATATATACGACCGATAGGGTACATCATTTGGCGAGAACAATACATAAAATTTCCCATTATGATAGCGTATGGAAGATGCCCATTGTCCGCGTCCATAAACAGTTCCACCAATCAAATCATACTTTGAGTTATCAGTCAGCTTATCGAAAACATAGCTCACTGTTTCCCAATTCACCAAGTCTTTTGACCTCATAACAGGTCCACCAGGCATCAAGTGCATGGTGGTACTTATCATATAATAGTACTCTCCTGCACGTGTAACGGACATATCCGGTACATCAGCATAAATTACAGGATTACGATACGTCCCCTTCACCGACATTTCCGAACCGGAACACCCCATCAGTAATGAAGTAACAGTCAGCCATACCAACATCATCTTTTTCATGATACAGATATATATTTATTTACGATTTATTTCTAACGCGGTTTCCCGGCCATCTACTTGAATCTCCAATAGTCCATGTTGAACATCTCTCCGTCTCCTCCTCTAAAAACGAGGTACAGATCGTGAACTCCACCCACCTTTTCCACATCGGTAACAAAGGTTTTCCACGTATTCCAGCCACCGGTATTACTGATATCGCACACCCCCAGCAATGTACCGTCAAGGTCATCCAAGCGGATTTCAATCTTTCCTTTGGTTATCGTAGCTGCACGGACTTCAAATGTCTTTGCCCCTTTGCCGAAGTCAACCGCTTTCACTTGAAGGAAGTCCCTGTTATGAATGGAAGTAACATACATCCCACTTTCATCGTCCTTGGCGGTCTTAAGTCCCTGACTCCAAGCCATTGTTTCCGCCTCAGTCCGCTTATAGGGATTCAATGTACCGACAGGTTCAACCCCGACACCGTCATCCCACCAGGGTAGTTCTTTGATCGTGCCATCGGGATTATACTCCAACTCGGCCACACATATGGAACGGCGTTCATGATGCTTGTCGGTTATCATGAAGTTCAACCGGTAATTAAACCCGAACACATAAGATTTACCTTTATAATCAATGATGCCCGGATGGTTTCCGGAGGACTTCCCATTAGGCTTCATTATATAACCCTTGAATTCCCAAGGACCTACCGGGCTGGGACTCATTGCATAACCGATACCTTCCGGACAGCATGTACTTGCATAAGCCATATAATAGTGCCCGTTCTTCTTGTATGCCCAAGGACCCTCCTGGAAATGATAAGGGTCTTTCTGATTTTCTATCTTCCGGATTAATTTATCTTTCGTGATTTCCCCCGCACAGGATATCATATCTTCATTCAGTTTCACATACCAGAGATTAGGATTTCCCCAATATAGATATGCCTGTCCATCATCGTCTATCAATACACTCGGGTCAATACTGTCATACTCAGCACCAATCAAGGGTTTTCCGAGAGGATCAGTAAAAGGGCCCAAAGGACTATCTGCAACCAACACTCCGATTCCTCGTCCCTGTACCGGGCAATATAAATAGAACTTTCCATTACGCTCGATACATTGAGGAGCCCAGGCACCATTCTCAAATCCTCCCCAACCTGATACGGCAGGATCTGCCCACTTGAAATTATATAAATTGGCTATGGTTCCATGATCTGTCCAGTTCACCATATCGGTGCTGGTGTAAAGCAACCATTCTTTCATGCGGAAACCTGCCATTCCTTCGGGAGCATAATCCTCGTCATGGGTAGTATAAAGGTATACCATACCCTTATGTACCATGGGGGCAGGGTCGGCAGTGAATTTTGTCTGTATAATAGGGGTCTGGGCATTCAAATGTCCCAGAGGAGAAGCTATAAACAGTATAGCTACCGTCAATCCGGATAAAATAAGTTTCTTCATTACTTCTGGTATTTAAAAATCGATGTTTCCCAATAGTACTAGAATTTCACACTAACTCTTTTTCCGTTGTAGTTAACCACTTTCTGAGTTCCGTCTTGAAGTACGATTGTGAACTTTCTATTATTCAACATTCCCTTATATGCACCTTTTCGAGCCCCTATGGTTAACTGGCGTGATGTATTATTCCATACGACAGGAATCTCTGTATATGCTCCCAGTTCATAATTATAGTTATCAAATTCATCCTCATAAAGAACAAAAGAACCATCGGCACCGGCATATACTCTCAATTCAAGGTTATCCCACGGTTTTTCCGTTGCATACTGCACTTTAGGACCTATTGGAATAATACTGCCTGCCTTGACATACAAAGGAATGACATCGATAGTCGTTTCCTTTTCTATTTCCTGTCCACCGTCATGCTTTTCATTCGTCCAGAAATCATACCAGGTAGCACCCTCCGGCAAATATACCTTTGCGGACTTAGCCTGCATAAAGTCTACCGGAGCTTTATCCTCAAACTTCTGAGCATTATTTCTATTCCAACCATCATTCTCATTTACCTTCACTACCTTTTCCTGAGTGTACTGCGCACTGACCACCGGCGCTACAAGAATGGATTTGCCAAACATATACTGGTCTTTTATATCCCATACATTCTTATCACCGGCAAAATCCATTACCAAAGCACGCATAAAGCTCGATTGACGTTCAGTCACTTCCCAAGAAGTGGAATATATATAAGGCAACAAAGAATAACGCAGATTAATCATCTTTTCAATAGCATCATATACAGGTTCGCCTTTTTTCCCAAATTGATAAATTTCTCTCGGCGTATCAGCTCCATGCGAACGCATCATCGGAGTAAATGTCCCGAATTGTAGCCAACGTACATATAATTCCTGAAACATTGGATTCTTAGGTGCACTCCCGTCATTCCAACTCTTGTTATAATGTCCGGCAAAGAAACCACCTATATCAGTATTGAAATTAGGATTTCCGGTAAGGGTAAAGTTTAAGCCTGCCGGAATCTGATTACGCAGTGATTCCCAGGAAGATCCGATATCTCCCGACCATACATTGGCTCCGTAACGCTGCTGCCCGGCAAATACGGAACGGGTAAGAATAAACACACGTTTATCGGAAGTTACTGCACGTTGGTTATCATATACTCCACCTACTGTCAACAGCGGATAAGCATTGCGTACTTTACGGAACGAACCCAGATAAGTCTTCGTATTAAAGTCTTCCGGTTTCCAGTCTAAATGGTCAGGTTCTGTAGAATCCATCCACCATCCATCCATGCCTAATTTAAAAATGCCTTCATTCAGATATTTCCAGTAGATATCACGAGCTTTTGGATTATAAGCATCGTATACACGTACTCCGGAGGGATATTCCATATCGGGTGGCCAAGTTTCAAGTCCCGACTGAGGCCATGTAGAGAAGTTAAACAGCATACCTTTCTTATCCAGTTCTCTATAAGGTTTGGTCATTGGTCCAAACGAAGACCAGATAGAAATCAGCATGTGCGCATTCATTCCATGTACATCATTAATCATCTTTTGAGGTTCGTTGAACAACGGATTTTTGAAATCCATAGCATTCCACAAATAATTGTGTCCCCAGTATTGCCAATCCTGAATAATTCCGTCAAGAGGAACACCTAATTCACGATATTTTCTCACCACTCCTACTGTTTCTTCCTGACTTTTATAGCGTTCCTTGCTTTGGAAATAACCGTAAGTCCACAAAGGAAACATGGGTACTTGTCCGGTCAAAGCACGCATTTGTGCAACTACACCATCAGCATTTCCACCATACATGAAGTAATAGTCTATACAATCTCCTACTTCAGATTGAAAAGACGTCCCTTCCGCTTTATCAGCAAAGTTAGTTGGTGAATAATTATCCCAGAAAAGACCATATCCTTTCACTGACTGTACAAATGGAACCACGTCCTCCACATTGCCCTGTACAAGGTGTTTGGTTTGATTACGTTGTGACATTTTTCCATTCTGGAGGATTCCTAATCCATAAAGAGGTTCATCTTTATCTAAAATAAACGATTGCTTGATTGCAAACGTTTTGGTTCCCGCATCATCAAAATCGGTAAACTCGGGCTTTCCTTTTTCACTAAGCAACGGCTCTCCTTTCGCATTAAAGAAAGACACAACACCAGACTCCAAGTTAAGAGTAACCCCCATTTCACTACTTTTCAGTCTTACAATATTGCCTTCCTGAGTAACGGCAGTCTTCACCTTCTGAGGAGTTTCTATTACAGAAAGGCTCTCCTTTGTATACTTCCACCCATTAGGAGATTTTAGTATTCTTACAATTGACGGAGTATAGAATTGCAATTCTACATCTACAGAATTAACGGTCGCCTTAATTCCCTCAGGAATTTGCTGATAATCTTGCCCCGCAAGTGGGATACAACAACACAGCGCCATTAATATTAATACAATTTTAATTGATTTCATGGTATTTATTACATTTAATGATTAAAATTCGCATTCCATAATTTTGTACGATACAAAAATAGCTGCATATCACTATACACCTTTTTCAATATTAGATATTTGACTTTCAATATTAGATAAATTGATGGTTATCAATCATAATATTCCATCAAATAACCATAATAATAAGCTTGATTGCCATCCATTGTATATTCATCCAATGTTCTTGCCCCCCAAGAATCAGCACCTCCTACGCCATGAATATTCAAATCAATATTCACATTCACATAATCGCGTCCGGGTAGTTCATAAGCATGTCTGCTCTTTTCCAAATCTTCCTCACCATACGGCCACACACGAAAGCAGAGCGGTTGCAAGCCTGTCACTTTTATAGTCCGGTTCTCCTTATCATTCAATGAAAACCAACGGACATCACACCTGTTTGCATTATCCTGTGGAAAAGCATAATCCGTAACAAAACTATTGAGATCCGTTGTATAATAACCGACTAAAGCAGCCGTTTTCCTATCCGGATAGTTCTCAAACTCACCACGACCATACCATTTGACATAATCCATGGAAGAGGGTAAACGCATCCTCATTCCAAACTTAGGCATCAATGGGATCTTTTCTTTTTTTGGTTTATAGAGAGCTTCAACTTGTAACTTTCCGCTCCCATTTACAGTATAGCGCAATTGATAAGCAGCACCTACCACAGGCAACGACATACTAACCTCCACTACAGCTAGCCCATTCTTCACAGAATAATCCACACCTTCGACTACACGTTCACCAGCAGCGTTTCTCCATATTCCTAAACGGTTATTATAACCATTATTCATCTGATTACTGTTCGCCGGTTTCCAGAAATAAGGTTCTAAAGGAGCATATAGAATTTCCGTTCCATCATTTTTCCAACTTGTCAAAGCACCGGATTTCACATCTACGATGAAACAATTCAATCCAGCCATTATCTCAATAGTAGCCTGTGATGCATTCACTTCAACACTTCCCCCTTCTGAAGCAATAGACTCCGGTTTGGCCATATTCACCAAAAATTGTTCCTTACTAATAATAAAACCTTTTTCAGCCCAGCATGTACTCTGTTTCAGCTTGGCAAATACATTCAGGAAAAGCTCACCCGATCCCGTGAAAGAGGGAATATCCAAATGATCTCCAGCTACAAGCGGTACTTCTCCCGACTTTACAAGTTCACCATTCTGCAACCATTCATACTCATAATCGAACTCATCCAAAGCCGTAAATTCATACTTATTGGTAAGACGCACCTTATTCGGACCTTCAAGTGAAAAACCAATATTCTGATACACTTTCTGAACCTGATAGTAGTGTGGATGAGGAACACGGTCAGCCCCAATTAAACCATTAAAACAGAATTCCCCATTATTAGGAAAATCACCGAAATCTCCTCCATAAGCCCAAAATTCACCTTCCTTCAATAGCAAAGAACCTGAATTTTCCACTCCTTTCTTATATCCCGGATTTATCTTCTTTGCAATTCCCTGATCGACCCAATCCCAAATAGCCGCACCTGAAACGTGATCATTAGCCTCAATGACATCCCAATACTCCTGCAAATTGCCTACTGAATTTCCCATGGCATGAGCATACTCACGCATAAAGATAGGTTTATCACGTTTTTCCCGGGCATATTCCTTAAATTTTCCGGGAGTATAATAAGAAGGATCATTAAAAGCCGATACAGAAAGATCGGTATCGCTAAAAATAATACGTGAAGCATCTATGGCCTGTATTGTATCTGCCATGGTCTGCATATTGCGTCCGGCACCTCCTTCATTACCCAAAGACCAAAAGACCACACAAGGGTGATTCTTATCTCGTTGTACCAATGCAAGTGCCCTGTCTACATGCGCTAACGTCCATTCCGGGTTATCACCAAGTATTTTATTACCTAAACCATAATCATGACTTTCCTGATTAGCCTCATCCATCACATAGAAACCATATCTGTCACACAATTCATAAAACAACGGGGAATTAGGATAGTGTGCAGTACGGATCATATTAATATTGGCTTGTTTCATCAGTCTCAAATCCTTTTCCATAGTCTCACTGTCCACAAGTCGGCCGGTGCGTGGATGATGTTCATGGCGATTCACTCCCTTCAATTTAACAGGCTGTCCATTAAACTTAAATACATTTCCATCAATCTCGCATTTCCATATTCCTATATGTGATTGAAACTCCTCAACCACCTTCTTACCATCGTAAAGCCTAATTTCAACATCATACAAGTTTGGCTTTTCCGCCGACCATAGCTTCGGATTTTCCACAACAGATGACAAAGTATAGCAGCCTGTGGATGTTGCCGGCAAATTCTTTACAGGAGTGATTAACCGTTTCACAAATCTTTCCTCATTCCGATTCTTCCCTTTTAACAGAACCTCAAGACTCAGTTTTCCCGATTTACTGTCCGACAAGTTTCTTAACCAGACTTTTGCCTTAAAACCGGCAGACGAAAAATCATCTGCCAGATCGGTAGTCAGTGAATAGTCTTTTATATGGATTTTAGGGCGTACCCATAACTCTACCGGGCGATAAATCCCACTAAAACGCCACATATCCTGATCTTCCAGATAGCTGCCATCCGACCAACGGTATACCTCTACCGCCAGACGGTTTTGCCCCTCATTTACATATCCGGTAATATCAAACTCCGCCGGAGCCATAGAATTCTGGCTATATCCTACTTTTTCCCCGTTAATCCATACATACATAGCCGACTTAACTCCTTCGAAGTGCAGATACAATTGCTTATCTTTCATATCCTCCGAAACATCGAAAGTTGTCACATAAGCCCCCACCGGATTTCGATTCTCATAACTAAAAAAATGCTTGGGAGGTTCTCCCGTCACTTTCGGCTGGTCTTTCTTAAAAGGATATGTCCAATTGGTATAAATAGGTTTTCCATAGCCTTGTAACTGCCATGTCCCCGGTACAGAAATGTTATCCCAGCCACTCACATCAAAATTATTTTTATAAAAGTCCGACGGCCGACTTTGCGGATCGGGAGACCAATAAAACTTCCACCTCCCGTTCAAAGGCACAATCTCTTCACACGAGGATTTCCCGGACGGCAACGTCAATGTACTGTGATACTCCTCTTTATTGATATCTACTACGCGAGGATTTTCCCAATCAGGTACTTGCTGTGCACGCATCTGAAAGGTAAAACAAACAGTTAACAGAAATATATAAATTCTCATGTTTATCATTTTATAACAGCTACAAATCCTCCACGCGGCAAGCATTTTATCTCCACACTCATTTCGTCTTCTGACAAAGGAAGATCCTCTGCAATAGTAAAGCTTCTGTCATATATACCATCCTCAAACAAGGTTATTTTCTTACCGACAACGGAAAGGTCTTTCAGCAAAAAACAAAGGGTTCTCGGTTTATTGGTTCCATTAATCCCTGCAATATACCATACATCTCCTTTGCGCCGTGCCATAACAACCTCCATACCCGGATAGCCGGCCAAAAGCTTCGTATCATCCCAGGCTACCGGCAAATCCGATAATAACTTCTTTACAGGTTCCGGCATATCATAGTAAACCGAAGGCCTGTCTGGCATATGCTGCAAGGCCGACTCAAAAATTATCGGTAATGCCAATTCATGACCGTAAGAGGTGATATGCGGATGCTGAGAATCAGAGAAAGTGCCCGGAGTATAATCCATTGGACCTACGACATTTCTCGTAAAGGGTAAGGTAGCATTGTGTTCCGCAGCCCGATTCGTCAAAACTGGAGTGTTATTGTACCATTCCGCCCCATATACTCCCTCCACCGACATCATGTGAGGATACGTACGTTGCCATCCGCGAGGAATAGTGGCACCATGAAAGTTAAGCATCAATTTATACTTCACGGCATCTTCAAGCAGATCTATATAATAATTCATTGTAGAAACACTATCACCCGAGAAGAAGTCAACTTTAATGCCGGCAACTCCCATATCGCTTAACCATTTATATTCCTTTTCCCTGTCTGCCTTTTTATTCAGATGAAAGAGAGGACCGGGACCTATCCAATTCGTGCTCGAATTATACCAGACCAAAGGTTTAACACCTTGACTCAAAGCATATTTCACGGCATCTTGGATGTTTCCCCCATTTCTCATTACATCCCATTCCCAATCGATCAGATCATAAGGCCACTTCATCTTGACTGCTAGGTCAATGTATTCCTTCACGATTTGATAATCTTGAGAACCATGGTTGTATGCCCAATAAATCCATGACACCATTCCGGGTTTTATCCATTCCGTATCCTCCACCTTAGAAGGGTCAGACACATCCGTCACCAGTGTAGACTCAGCAATATCAGCTAAAGAACCAGCAATAAGCAATCGCCATGGAGACTCCCACACACCGCTAAAAGCAAGTTTTTTATCGCCCAATCGTACCTGATAATTATCGCGATTATCCCCGTTATACAGAAAAGAGCCACAATGCCCCCGTCTGATATTAGCCTCCGTAATCAGCACAAACACAGAATCCCGTGGCTCTATAAGCGCCGGATAGCCCCAAAGGTCAACCTCCGGACGATTGGCAAGCTTACCGTCAGTAGACAGCGGGAAAAACTTTTCATAACCCGGATCATATTGTTGTATCCATCTTTTACTCCCTTGTGGCAAGGCGTACGCCGTATATTCATTAATGATATGTTCTTCATCCGAAATAGCCTTAAGCCCATACTTAAATGCAATCCCATCGTTGTACACCCTAAACGTTACCTCCAAAGTTTGCCCTTCATTGTTTTCCAGAGAATAAACCCGTTCGGAAGCCTCATTCACACAATGGCTCCGTTTTCCTGTAATCATCCTATAATCATCAATCACGGATTTCGGTTCCGAAACTGATTTCAGTCTTAAGTTACCGGCAAACTTTTGCGCATCTGTTTCCAATCCCAGTTCGGAACGAAAAAGAATACTATCTCCCTTGTAATGCACAACGAAAGCGGCTTTTCCATAATCGCCATCCTTTGTTGTCACTACACCAACCTTTAAGGCTCCGTCAGGAGAAATAGTATCAAATGTTGCCGAGTGGCACGAACTGATTATAACAGCTATTACAATCCCCCATGTTTTTCTAAGTAAGTTCATAAACATACATATTTAGTTAGTACAACACCCCTGCCGCATGAAACTTTGTTTCCTTCCATGGAAACCCTGTTTACCCCCAATGATAACTTCATTTACACGCCGAAGTAAAGCTCGTTACATACCGTGGTAAAGAGCGTTACAATAAGGAGTAAATGGCGTTACATACTGCGGTAAACGTTTTTACATAGTGATATCAACTATCGGTAAATGCTATTTGCTGATAATCAATAAGCTATCCAAATTCGTTGATTAAGTTAATTCATTTCAGGCAGGTTATGAATATTTCTTCCTGGTCACGCTCACACCTACCCGATATGTTCCCCAAAAAGACTTTCATTTATCTGTCACCGTCGATTCTGGAACCAACAATCGTACTGCAAAAATCCCTCCTGCTGTAGTATCCGACTTACTCTGGAACCTAACCGTAATTTTATCTTTCGATTTCAGCAAAGTGGCCGGAATATTATATTCCACATTGCAGAACAAGTCTTTCTTCCATTTCCCGACAATATTTTCCGTAGCGATAGTTTGACCATCAACCAGAATATCAAAGCTTCTACTACCAGACTCAGCTCCCCAATAACGGACCATCAATGAGAGATTCTCATTTCCTTTCGTGGTCAGTGTATATTCGAAATATCCTCCATTACGGGCATCACGCCACGCCTCACCGGCATGTACTCCACGATGCGAATCCTGAGTTTTCATTGCATGATCCGACTCAGGTTGTTGCTCACCCGATGATACCATATCCACAGTACGCTTGTCGAGTATCATTCTCCCATTCTCTTCAGCTTCTACGGCTTGTTTATATTCCCTGAATGCGGGCTCGGGCATTGATAACCAATACATCATATAGCGGCTATCATGAATTCCATAGAATGGTTCAAGTATTAGATTCTTATATTTTTCCTGAGTAAACAAACCGGGAACAGTAAAACTAAAAGATTTTCCTTCGACCGGCTTCATACGATTCAATTTATTCAGAATATCACTTCTTTCCCCTATGATATAAGGTACATCAAAAAGTGAAACCAGAGATCCGTGTGCAATATGCTCCCAACGCCCGTCTCCGGCAATTAATCCGGGCATATTTTCCGTTCCCGTCCTCGCACCTAACAATATAGGGCCACGCATAATCGAGATAGCGTTAGGTACATTAGGCAGTTCTTCAATTCTCACGGTCATCGGAGTTTTTATTTCCACCACATCTCCTTTTGACCATTGGCGATCAATGGCTATATAAGAACCTGGCTGTGCATTTTTTGCATAATCAACTCCATCGCAGCCCACCTGCATTTTTCCCTGCTCCACCCATGAGGGATAACGTATCAGCAGTTTAAACTGTGTTGCTTTGGAAGGATTAACAGTCAACGTAGTCCCTTCTTCATTCGGAAAGTCCGTTTCTTGTACAATCTTAATCTTTTTCTCTTTCCAGTTTAATTCGGAAGGTATAAAAAGATTCACATACAGAGCATTATCCACCGTATCATGGGTATAAATAAACTGCCCGTATTTACCATGATTCTCCATACCGGTACCTACACAACACCACATTGCTTCTCCCGGTGCCGAATAAACACGATAATGCGAGGGGCAAGCAGGTGTGAAATATACGTATCCCCCATGTTCAGGGTGCTGGGTAGAAAGGATATGATTATACAGGGCACGTTCATAAAAATCGGCATATTCCACTTTGGGATGGATACGGAACAGACCTTCGGTAAGTTTCAGCATATTGTTAGTATTACACGACTCCGGTCCCTGACGTTCATGCATATAATCGGAACATTTTCCTGCTTCGGGAAAATGCTCACCCCGACTGTTTCCGCCTAATGACAAAGAGCGATGAAAAACTACAGTCTCCCAGAAAAATTCAGCAGCAGTCATAAATTCATTGTAATCCGAAGCAGTTTTCGAATTAAGTTCGGCCACACGTTGATATCCCACGGCTTTAGGCACTTGTGTATTGGCATGCTTGTTATCCAGGTTATCAATGCGCCTTGTCATACTATCGAAAATCTGCTTGTGTGAAAAGCGCTTCGCCGTATCGAGGTATTTAGGATTGCCGGTCATTTGCCAGGCATCCGCATACACTTCATTCATACCACCGAATTCATTATCCAGCATACGCTCCATTTGCCGGTCGTCTAAATTAGAAATAACGTCGACACCCCAGTCACAGAACTTCAAGAAGATCTTTTTCGCTTTTTCATTTTTACCGTAAAGCCAGGCATCCCGCAGTCCGGCATAGGTTTTATGCATATTATACCAGGCCACCCAGTAGTTCCATACAATGCCTACATTTCCTTTTCTTATTTCTTCCGCAAACTTCTTACTGTTCGGAAAGCCGCAAATAGAACCGTCATCATTAGCCTGCTGTACACGCGCAAATTCAGAAACCATATAATCCATGCGTTTTTTGCACTCCTGATTACCTGTAGCGGCATAATGAATGGCTAAAGCGCTCAGATAGTGCCCACCGATATGCCCGTCAAGACCGTCTTTTTCCCAGTTACCATACGTTTCCGCTTTCTTAGGTAATCCTGCTTCACGCAGGAAAGGGGCCAGCAGACGATCGGTATCATATTGAAGCAGAACCTTAACGTTCAAATCACAGGCATGCTTAAAAGGGCCTGCAGTTATTCTCACATCTCCCAAAGGAAAAGTGTTCGGATAAAGCGCGTCCTGCGCAGCAAGGTTTGTAAAACTAATCGTTATCAGTAACAATAGAATCCATTTTTTCTTCATTTCCTAATCCTTATTTATTTCCATTTATAATCATACTTCCATACGATCTGGCACAATGCAAAAATAGGCCTATTGTATTATAGTCATTGTCAATTCCAGACATTTGATTTTAGATTTCAGATAAAACTTACCGCAGCTCTACTGTACTTACTCCGTACATTTTTCAAAAGATGTAACATCAGGAAAGAAACATGTAACATCATTATTGGGCTGAGAAAACAGAATGCTGTATGTTTGCGACATAAAATTCAGAACCATGAAAAACATTGCAATCATTTTAGTATGCGCATTGGCGTATTGCTTCGGGGTACAGGCACAAAGTACCATCCCCCACTCCCAGGCTGGTTTCGACGTAGAAAAGGCAGGAATAGCCCAAGGGAAAATAGAAACAGTGACTTATAACTCTAAAACCGTTGGTACGAAGCGGAAAGCATTGGTTTATACCCCTCCCGGCTTCAGTAAGAGCAAGAAATACCCTGTACTTTATCTGCTGCATGGTATCGGTGGCGATGAACTGGAGTGGTTCAATAATGGCAAACCACAAATCATTCTCGATAACCTGTATGCCGAAGGTAAACTAACACCGATGATCGTAGTACTCCCCAACGGAAGAGCCATAAAAGATGACCGCGCTACGGGCAATATCATGGCTCCGGATAAAGTGGAAGGCTTCGCCATTTTTGAAAAAGATCTGCTGAACGACCTGGTTCCTTTTATTGAGAAGACATATCCTGTAATCAAGAATCGAGAGAGCAGGGCCATCGCAGGACTGTCAATGGGTGGCGGGCAATCCTTAAACTTTGGTCTGGGAAATCTGGATAAATTTGCTTGGGTAGGAGGATTCTCATCCGCCCCCAACACCAAAGCACCCGAAGTGCTTGTTCCAAATCCGGAAGCTACCACACAGCAACTAAAACTGCTGTGGATATCCTGCGGGGACAATGACAACCTGATGTCTTTCAGCGAACGTACTCACCTCTACCTGCAACAGCATCGGATTCCCCATATCTTCTATGTGGAGCCCGGAGGCCACGACTTCAATGTATGGAAAAACGACCTCTACCTGTTCTCTCAATTGCTATTCAAGCCTGTAGATACGTCAAGCTTCGACAAATATGGCCTTCATGGAGCACGCGCAGAATCCAACGTACGGAACTCCAAATATCCGCAACTGACGGCAGACCACCGCGCTATTTTTCGCATAAAAGCCCCGGATGCACAGAAAGTACAGATAGACCTGGGACGGAAATACGATATGGTCAGACAGGAAGGAGGTATCTGGGAAACGGTAACCGATTCTTTGGGTGAAGGTTTTCATTACTATTCACTATTGATTGACGGAGTAGCGGTATCCGATCCCGGAAGTGAGACTTTCTATGGCATGGGACGCATGGCAAGCGGCATTGAAGTTCCTTTCAAGGGTGGAGAATATTATGCACTGAAGGATGTGCCACATGGTGATATCCGCATGAAACGCTACTATTCGGAAGTAAGTCGTTCGTGGAGACGCTTCTTTGTATATACACCTGCCGGATATGACACCCGCACGGCTGAAAAATATCCTGTTTTATACCTGTTGCATGGTGGCGGAGAAGATGAACGCGGTTGGGCTACACAAGGCAAAACCGATCTGATAATGGACAACCTGATCGCTGAGGGAAAAGCTAAACCGATGTTGATAGTGATGCTCGATGGCAATATGGCTTCTGCCGGGTTCAATGCCGGTGCCTTGAAAGCATTCGAAGCCGAGCTGATGCAGGCTGTCATTCCATTTGTAGAAGATAACTACCGTGTCAGAAAAGAAGCAGACAGCCGGGCACTTGCAGGCCTCTCTATGGGAGGCATACAAACACTTTATGCCGGCCTATACCATACAGATTTGTTCGCTCATCTCGGTGTATTCAGTTCCGGATGGCTACCTTTCTACCAGAAAATCGCAGATGGCCAATACGAATTTATCAACAAGAATAAAGCAGCAATAGACTCTCAACTCAGATTACTCTGGATCGCCATGGGAGGCAAAGAAGATATAGCCTACCAGAACTGCCAGAATATGCTTAAAGAGTTTGATACACTAAAACTGAAGTATACGTATTCCGAATATCCGGGTGGACACACCTGGCCGGTATGGAGAAACAATCTGTATAATTTTGCACAGTTATTATTCAATAAATAACAAAAGGCACATGAGAAAACAATCTATCTTCTTATTCAATACTTATAAGGATTATCACAAATATATCTGATTTTGAAATTCAAATATCTAATATCGAAAGCCAGTCATTCTTCGATAGCTTACTTTTGTCGCATAGTGTCCTATTGAACAAATAATAACATAAATATTTACGTATAAAAAAGATTAGATTGGTTATGAAAAGAATTCAAATCATTTTATTATTATTTGCTATTGTCCCCATGTTTGTAATAACAAAAGCAATAGCCGGTAATAATAATCAGCCCAAAACGTCCAAGTTTGTTTATCATGGAGCTGGTAATCCGTATCTACCGTTATGGGAACATTTGCCGGACGGAGAACCTCGTGTTTTTGAAGACCCCGACAATCCGGGAAAGTTTCGCGCTTACATCATCGGTTCGCACGATGTCCGTTTCGGCAGTTATTGCGGGCCGGACATCAGAATGTGGTCAGCACCCGTAGAAGATTTATCAAGCTGGCGTGACGAAGGAGCTATCTTTACCTATCAGGTAGAAGGACAATGGGATGTGATGTACGCTCCCGACCTTGTTGAAGTGAAAAGGAAGGACGGCACAAAAGAATATTATCTGTACCCGCATAGCCGCGGTAGAGACAGAGAAGCAATGGTTGCCAAAGGAAGCCGTCCTGACGGACCTTTTACCCCTATCAACCTGACCGCTGATGGTACAAAAACCCTACCCGGAAGTATTCTGGGATTCGACCCGTCGGTATATATTGAATATATCACAGACCCGAACGACCCGGATTATGAAATCGGATTCAGAGCCTATGGATATTGGGGATTTCAACGCTCATTAGCCGCCCAACTGGATCAGAACACCATGTATTCCGTACGCCCCGGAACAGAGGTTATCCCCTATTTCATGCCGGCAGGCGTCCGCAGAGGCAACAACCGTGGTCCGAAGAATATTTCATATCCGCACATCTTTCCCGGAGAAGACCTTGAAGCATTCAACTTCTTTGAAGCCTCATCCATACGTAAGATTGGAAATAAATATGTGACCATCTATAGCGGACATTCAGGTCCCGATTATGGATTGGGCAGTTCCAACTCCACTTTGCGCTACGCTTATGGTGACTCTCCGCTGGGTCCGTGGAAGAGCGGCGGCGTTCTGGTCGATTCGCGTGCACCGGTGCTAAACCAGGATGGTTCACGACTGCAAACAACTAATGCAGGACACAATACGCATGGAAGTATAGAACTCATCAACGGACAATGGTATGTATTCTACCACCGTCCGCCCCGTGGCTTCGGCAACGCCCGCCAGTCGATGGTAGCTCCAATCCATGTGGAATGGGATAAGAAGCCGGTATCGGAAGGCGGTAAAGTTTCCATCAGAGCTTACGACCCGTATGCAAAAGATAATATCTGGACAGCCAAAGACAGCCAGGGGAATGAATACAAAGGAGCGGAAGTAACTTCGGAAGGCTTCCATATATTTGGTCTTGATCCTTATCAGTATTATTCCGCAGGATTTGCATGTTATCTCTCCGACGGACGTATCCAACAGGATTCATGGGACATCTGGGATAACCACGCTCCTATCACAAACGTGAAGAACGGCAATATAATAGGATATAAGTACTTCGGTTTCGGCGGATTGAATAAAGATAAACTGGGCCTGAAAGCTTTCGAAGGAACCAAAAAGGGAAACAAAACAGCCTTCAACCTCTTCCTTGCACCGAAAACATCAAAGACATTTAAAGTGAATGTTTGGTTAGACGGTCCGTGGAATAACGAAACCTGGAAAGGAACGAAGATAGGTGAGATAGTTGTTCCCGCCAATTCGGCACAGGAAACAACACAGTTTACAATCGACGTATCGAAGTTTGTTGACCATTTGGACAAGAAACATGCAATCTACCTCGTTGCTGAAAGTCAGGAGACCGGCGATCTCTTTGATTTAGCCGGATTGGGATTCAGTTCCAACAAGAAGAAAATTGTTCGTCCGGTTGTCCCCAAAGTAAATATCGAAGTAAACGGAAAAGCAATCGAAGTACCGGAAACTCCTGTACGTTCCACCGAAAGCAATGGTATCACCGGCTATGACATCTATGAGGCTGTCTACAAACTTCCCGCCGGAACAACCGGAATACCTACTGTGTCGGCATCAGCAACTGACAAGAGTGTGAAAGTAGAGATTATCCAGGCAACATCGGTTTCCGGAACTGCTATTGTGAAATTCGACTATAAAGGGGTGGTTAAAACATATAAGGTTGTGTTTAGCCCGCTTGCATAAGAAAACAAATAGCGATCAGAATATTATAGTCAAATAGAACTGATTTGCGAGAAATGAAATTCATAAATCATTGATATAAAGAGAATAATTTATGAAATTTGCAATACATTTCTATTTGACTATATAAACAGATTATAAGCATGAAAAAGTCATTTACCATTCTATTATTAATGTGTGCAGGCATAGGGGCAAACGCACAAGATAAGTTGTATCCCAACGAGTTTCCTCTCTCGCAAATAACACTCCTCGAAGGACCCTTGAAACATGCCCGTGACCTGAATATCGAGACATTGCTCAAGTACGACTGTGACCGCCTGATAGCTCCCTATCGAAAAGAGGCAGGACTGACACCCAAAGCAAAGTGTTATCCCAATTGGGACGGATTGGACGGACATGTGGGAGGACATTACCTCACAGCTATGGCGATTAACGCAGCTACCGGCAATGAAGAATGTCGCAAGCGCATGGAGTACATTATCAATGAAATAGCCGAATGCGCCGAAGCTAATTACAAGAACCATCCCAAGTGGGGTGTTGGCTACATGGGCGGAATGCCTAACAGCCAGAATATATGGAGCGGTTTTAAAAACGGCGACTTCCGCGTATACAGCGGTTCGTGGGCGCCTTTCTATAACCTGCACAAAATGTATGCAGGCTTGCGCGACGCATGGCTATATTGCGGCAACGAGCAGGCAAAGACTCTTTTTCTACAGTTCTGTAATTGGGCAATCGATATCACATCAGGTCTGTCGGACGAGCAGATGGAACGGATGCTTGGCAACGAGCATGGCGGCATGAACGAAGTGCTTGCTGATGCGTATGCCATTACCCGCGAACAGAAGTACCTTGACTGTGCGAAGCGTTTCTCTCATAAACGGTTATTTACTCCTATGTCCCAGCGGCAGGACTGTCTCGACAACATGCACGCCAATACGCAAGTACCCAAAGTTATCGGTTTTGAGCGTATATCAGAGTTATCGGGCAATGAAGATTATCACATGGCAAGTTCATTCTTCTGGGACATTGTAACAGGCGAGCGCAGCCTTGCATTTGGCGGGAATAGCCGTCGTGAACACTTCCCTGCCAAGGATGCTTGCATGGATTTCATCAATGACATCGACGGACCTGAGAGCTGCAACACCAACAATATATTGAAACTGACAGAAGACCTCCATCGCCGTAACCCGGAAGCGCGGTATGCCGACTACTACGAGCTTGCCACTTTCAACCATATACTCTCCACCCAGCATCCGGAACATGGAGGCTACGTCTATTTCACACCTGCCCGTCCCCGCCACTATCGCAACTACTCCGCTCCTAATGAAGCAATGTGGTGTTGTGTCGGCACCGGTATGGAGAACCATGGTAAGTACGGACAATTCATCTACACCCATGTAGGTGATGCTCTTTTTGTGAATCTATATGCGGCTTCGCAACTCGACTGGAAAGAACGCGGCATCACGCTACGTCAGGAGACGGCTTTCCCTTATTCTGAAAACAGTACTATTACTATTGCGGAAGGCAAAGGCACATTCAATCTTATGGTACGCTATCCGGGATGGGTACATCCGGGCGAATTCAAGGTCAGTGTAAACGGAAAGCCAGTCGATATCATTACAGGTCCGTCATCATACGTCAGCATCAATCGCAAATGGAAAAAAGGCGATGTGGTGAATATCAATTTCCCAATGCACTCATCCCTGCGTTACTTACCCAACGAACCGCAGTACATTGCTTTCATGCATGGACCTATCCTTCTCGGTATGAAAACCGGTACAGAGTCGATGGCTTCACTCATAGCAGATGACAGTCGTTTCGGGCAGTATGCAGGCGGTCCCAAACAGCCTATTGATAAAGCTCCAATCCTCATCAACAATGACATCGCCAGCATCCCGTCGCAGCTCACTCCTGTACCAGGTAAGCCGCTGCACTTCACACTGAGCACCCGCATGGAGAACAAGATTGAAGGAGAATTGCAGCCATTCTTCGAAATTCATGACTCTCGCTATATGATGTATTGGCTTGCTCTCACCGAAGGCAGTTATAAGCAATACATTGATAACATTGCCAAGCAGGAACAGGAGCGTCAGGCGCTTGAAGCAAGCACTGTCGACAAAGTGCAGCCAGGCGAACAGCAACCGGAGACCGACCACCAGATGGAAACCGACGAGTCATACACAGGCAACACAAATAATGTCTTCTACCGCGATGCCCGCAACGGACATTATTTTAGTTACCTCATGCAAACCGATGGTTTGACTGACCTCAAGCTACGCCTCAAGTATTGGGGAGTGGGCGAATGGAAAAGCCATGAGTTCGATATTTATATTGATGATGTATTTCTCCGTTCTATCAATAATACCGGCAAATACCGCATATCGGAGTTCAAAGCAGAAACCTATGACATTCCGGATACTCTTTTGCAGGATAAGAAACAAGTACGCGTCAAGTTTGTGGCAAAACCAAACAAGCAAATAGGCGAGATATATGAAGTAAGATTAATAAAACAGTAGCTGGATAGCTACTGTTTTATTTCTTTTCCAATACGGATACAAGCCCCGCCACCCGGCGCCAACTTTATACTCAAAACCTCATTCCGGGTTACTCTCTTTTTAGAAACCTTCATCGTTTCCCTGTTACTTAAATAATGGGCATTCTCTCCATCTTCTACAATTTCCGCTTCATAGTCTCCTTTACCTAAGAAAGACAGCGGCACACGTAAAGTTCTACTTTCTTCGTTAGTTGCAGCTCCTATCAAGAATACTCCATCTTCCGCTTGACGCATCATTACGATATATTCCCCTATTTCGCCATCTAAAGTCTTACTTTCCAGCCAAGGCATTTTCTGTGCAGACAAAAAGCGGAGTAAAGCAGGATATTTACGATAATATTCAGGAATATCCGGAATAATCGTCGCGCCGGAGAAAGTAATCAATGTCCGTGCAGCTTCCGATACCACTGTCGAAGGCACTTCCTGATTATTATCCGAACGTGTCGTTCTTCCTTGCCGAAGGTCAAACATACCGTTATTCATATCAATCGGGCCGGCTACCATATTTACAAATACCGAAGTTACAAAGGTTTTGGGATAGAAAATCTCGTGTCCGTCCAATTGAGCCTTGCAGTATTCACGTGTCACAGCATTGGGCCATGTCCGCATCTGCCCATAGGGATGCACCGGATAATCATGAAAATCTACCAATAGCTTATACCGTGCACACATTTCCGTTATACTCTTTGTTCTGGTATTCTTCTCTTCAGGGTTTCCGGCCATAAAACCATACTTCACTCCGGCAGCTCCCCACTCCCCGTATTGTTTCAAAGTTTCTTCCAACGGATAATTACGTCCTCCCACATCATTCAGATACAGCCAGATACCCACTCCTTTCTGCTTTCCATATTGAATCAATTTTCGCACATCCCTGGCCTTATCTCCCTTAACGGGGTCCGAACCCTGCTCAAACTCAGGTCCATACCAATTGGCATCAAGAACCAGATAGGCAAAACCCTGCTCTGCGGCAAAATCAACCGCTCTTTCCCAGGAAGGATAGGACATTGTATAATTAAACCCTTCCCACTGAGCACCATTCATACGCCAGTCCCACAATGCAACTCCCGGCTTCACCCACGAAAAATCATATTCTCCGGAAGGTTCCGGATTCAGCAATTCCACGAGATGAGAATCCACCAGATCGCCCGGCCGGTTGCCACAAAGCACCACACGCCATGCCGATTGATATCCTGCACGGAGTAAATGCGGTTTCGCAGAAACAGAAAACAAGCATCGCCCCTTTTCCGATTTCAGTTTCAAGGGTTCACCCTCATCCAGACAAGCCTCATGTACAGCCAGGTATAAATCTTCCGCAGCCTTCACCGTCATCACGGGCAAGCGCTCGCCATCTGTTTCGGTCAATCGTTCCGGACCGATATTATGCCTTTCTCCATTATAATACCACGCGGTATAGTCGCCTGCAAAATTAAAAGTGGTAAGTTCCAGTGCAGAACCCGCCCCTTGAGGCAACACATAGCGAAAAGCCACACCTTCATTATAAGCCCGCGCCACTATCTCCAAAGCATCCGATGATTCCGCTTCATTCACAAAAGACAACTTCATCTCATTGTATTTATCGGGCACTACGGCACGCTTTCCCCACAGAGGCTTCCAAACAGAATTCACTTTATTACGGATAACCTTTCCCATTTTCCATCCTTGGGAAGGAAAAGACACCCCATCCTCTGTTTTAAATCCCAATGCAGAAGCCTCAATCACTTGTTTACGCTTCACAGATAGTTGATAAGTCAGCTCACCGGCATCCGTTTGAATAATCGCTAACTGTATCTTTCCGTCAGGCGAATCAACCGTACATCTTTTTTCACCTGCATAACAATATGTTCCTATCAATAAGAACAACAAACACAATTTTCTCATAATCCGATTTTATCACATCAATAAACTTTATTAAATACCGGCTTCATTATAAAGCTGAATTCATAATTACCGTACGGCAAGCGGTATTGCGGATAAGCGATAGCTCCCCAACTATTTTCACAAGCCAGACCCAATTGAGCCTTGTCTATGCAAATATTCGTATAATCCACCGGGATTACTTCCGGCGAATGACGCTGATCTTTATTCAATCCGTCGTCCAAAGATTCAATCGTATAGTTCAGAGCTGATGCCGAGAACGGGGCTTCTGCAACAAATTGCAACCCGGAACCCGCTTCGTTCAGTTGTCTCCACCAACGTATATCAGTCTTAGTACCCGTTTCCTGCGGACGGATATATGGGTAGAATTGTTCAGCCACCGTCTGGCGGTAAATTCCCAAATCTGTTGCATGATTGCGGTCCGAATAGTTTTCCACAGGACCTCTGCCATAATAATTGATTCTATAGAATTCATCAGGCATCTGCATCTGCATGCCGAAGCGGAACATATCGGGCACTTTCTCTGCTTCACCGGCAGCCATTTTCTGAGTAACTTTTATCTCACCTGCATTATTTATCACATAAGTCAGATATAGTTTAGCAGAGACATCCGGCATTTCATATCCGGCTTCAACTACAACCGTCCCATTCTCCTGCTTGTTGGTAAATGAAGTCCTTTTAAGTTTAGGATTCAGCCATACCCTGTATTTGTGCTGCAATCTGGCACCATAATCATTGTCAGTAGGCGCACGCCAGAAATTAGGCACGAGCTGTCCGCCATCATTCATCAATTCCTTGCCTGCAACCTTATATCTGCTCAGGAAACCATTGTTCTTCGCAAACTCAATAATGAAATCCTCACCTTCAATAATCAGATAATTACCATCATTATTATTCACGGAGGGAGCAACGGATTCTATATTCGCTTTCTTCACATTCACTAATGCCATATCGGGTGCCTTATAGGGAGTGACGGGCATTTGAGCTTTTGCAACAGTAAATCCGGGAGATAATAAGGTTTCAGCCTTTTTAAGTTTATAAGATACATTCAGCAATAGTTCCTTGTCTTTATACGAGTTTATACCGGAGATGTCCAGTTTCAGTCTTGCCGATTGTTGAGGAGCTACATCAAGATTGCCAACAGTGCCGGCTTCTACCAATTCACCATCTGCCAATAACTGCCAATCCAGATAATAAGCGGAAAGATCACGGAAGAAATTCTCATTGAAGATTTCTATTTCTCCATTTTGCAGGTTGACGGGACGTGTCCAAATGGACTGATAAAAGTAACCCACTTCGTACATGTGCGGATTCGGTACCCTGTCAGGGCTTATCAGACCGTTATCACAGAAATTATTATCCGAACCATCGTACTTATTAAAATCTCCGCCATACGCATATATCTCTATGCCGTCCTTATTTTTCCAACGCACAGACTGGTCAACAAAGTCCCAGATGAATCCACCCTGAAATTTGGGATATTTGCGTATCAGGTCCCAATATTCTTTGAATCCACCCATAGAATTACCCATGGCATGCGCATATTCACACTGTATAAGCGGTTTAGTGGCATTACTCTTGGCATAATCCTCGCAAGCGCTATACCACAGATACATCGGGCAGAAAATATCGGTATAATAATCATGACCGACCTGTTCATATTGCACGGGGCGCGTTGCATCTTCCGCTTTTATCCAACGATAGCAAGCTTCGAAATTAGGACCGGGACCGGTTTCGTTACCCAACGACCAGATAATGACCGAAGGATGATTGTAACTACGCTGCACATTACGCTGGTTGCGTTCCAGATGTGCTTTGGCAAAAGACGGGTGTTTAGAAAGCTGATTATTAGTATATAACATTCCATGCGCCTCTACATTAGCCTCAGCTACGACGTACAAGCCATACTCATCGCACAGTTCATACCAAAGATTGTTGTCAGGATAGTGGCATGTACGTACGGCATTGATATTGAACTGCTTCATAATCCGGATATCCTGCAACATACGCTCCCGCGAAACAACATATCCATAATCCGGGTCCATCTCATGGCGGTTGGCTCCCTTAATCAGTACAGGCTGCCCGTTCACAAGCAGTTGCGCATCTTTAATCTCGACTTTACGGAAACCTACTTTTACCGGAATAACTTCTAAAATATCATTGCCATTCTTCAAAGTAGCTGTCAGACAATAAAGATTGGGCATTTCCGCACTCCATTTAAGGGGATTCTTAACCTCCATGGCAGTCGAAAGATTGCCCGAACCATTCACCCGGGTGTTTGCAACGACATTACCTTTCGAATCCGATAGTTCCAATTCTACAGTACCCCGTCCTTTCATTTGGAGGGCAATATCCAACGAACCGTTGGCATACTGTTGGTCCAAGTCGGGAGTAACTCTGATGTCCTGTATATAGTTCCTGTTGCGGGTATACAAGTAGCAATCACGCCCCACACCCGAAAAACGGAAGAAATCCTGGTCTTCAAGATATGACCCGTCGCACCAACGGAACACCTGAAATGCAATCAGGTTTTTACCCGGTTTGAGATAACCCGACAAATCAAATTCCGCTTCCAATTTACTGTCTTCACTATACCCAACGTATTTACCATTCACCCACAAATAGATATTAGAAGTGACTGAACCAAAATGTGCAAAGATTTGCTTATCCTTCCACTCCGCCGGTATAACAATCTCCTTACGATAGGATCCCACATGATTGTTCTTTACGGGTATTTTCGGAGGATCTGTTCTGAACTGGTTCTTCCACGGATACCCAACATTGACATAAATAGGATCTCCATAGCCATTTAGCTCCCATACAGCAGGTACTTTCAGCTCATCCCACGCACTATCGTTATAGCCCAACCGATAAAAGTCGTCCGGGCGCTGGTCAGCATTCCTTACCCAATTAAATTTCCACATCCCATTCAGTGACAGGAAATTATCAGATTCTTCCTTCACACCTGCACGGGCAGCATCGGGCGATTCATAAGCAAAATAGTTGGCATGCATCGGAGCACGATTTACAGCATTTACCTCCGGATCTCTCCACTCATTCTTTTGTGATAAGGCAATTGTCTGAAATCCAATAGCCAAAGCAAATAAACTGAATAGCTTTTTCTTCATATCATTATTATTTAAAATATTTTTAATCAGTTAGTCCTGTCATACTTAATAAATCTTGCAGGTATCTACGGAAACTTTCACACTTATATTCCTCACAAATATAAGAGCGTTCTACCCTCCATGACTTTTAATTTCAGACATTTTATTATTGAAAATAGATAAATCCGGCCTTTTTTAGCTAAAAGCTACCTAATCTCAAAAGTCCGATTCCAAACAAACAGTTTCAATAAAGTTTTTCGATAAGTTGTCAGCACTCCAGCACCGATAACGTTCAAACCCCTTGTCAGCCGCAGTTTGATGACAGTGCTGTTTTTACCTGTTTTGCAATATAACTTTCTGATTTATAACACTTAGTCCTATTATGTGCGATTTTCCCGAATTTGTATTCAAATAGTTCTTTCTTTATCGGTAAGTCGGGTCTGGTTGATATTGTATAGCTTCAGTCTTGATTGGGCTATGATTTCTCTCGGTAGTATCTGCGGAAATTCCAATGCCTTGATAGGAAACACAAGTTTCCGAGTGCAGGAAACGACAGTTTCCCCTAATAGGAACGACAGTTTCCTCTAATGGAAACGCGAGTTTCCTTTAATGGGAACTGTCGTTTCTCTTCATGGGAACTGCTGTTCCTTGATGGGGACTAATATATTTCCTTGGCTCTCTTCTTAGAAGACCGTAAGTAATCCTTTACTTTCACATTACAATATGTCTTGAAAATCCCATCATCATTGGAAGGTAACCTGTCTTTTTCATGAGGCAACTCAAGAATATCAATCACTTCTACACTTTTTTTCAGTTTGGGGAAAAGGAGACTGACATAGATATACTTGGAGTTGAACCCCTCTACAGTCAATAATCTGTCTTGGGGAGTTCCTCCGTCATATCCTCTCACGTGGTATTCATCACCCGTTTTTTTGTCAATTATCACAAACCCCGGACTATAGTACAGCCATTGCCAATTAAAATAGATAGGTTGCAGGAAAGTTACTTTCGTATCTTTGGCTCTTCTCTCAATGGAGTATAATGAAGGTTTCGTTCCCTCTGCTCTGTTATAAGGTCTCTTAGCCACCTCAATACTATCTTTCGGAAGCGCATAAGCTGCATCATATAGTTCCTGGTCCCGATTTCTCGTTTGCTCCATTGCATCCATGCTCTTGTCAGATTCCTGATGCAGTTCTTTACTCATATCCACTTGTAGCCAGCTGACCAATAACGGCATAGCTTCACGCATAATACTTATTGCCGACTCTCTATATCGCTTTCCCAAAGGGAATTCATAAAACGCAATGGTTTCTTGCAGATCCTCCAAAGCTAAATGTTTCTTGTAGATAGGCATGTATATCTCCATGACCATCCGTTCCATCTTCTCTCTCCACAACTTAGCAAATGTATCCCAATAATCAGCATCTTTTTGGGGGGCATTCATCCTTGCCACGGCCAAAGTCTGTGACAGAATCTCATCAATAGAATTCAAAGCACCGGTAACTTTCATTAGCTTCTTCAAAGCTACTTCATATTCACTCGTCTCATCTGATTGTTGTGCGGAAACCGGTAAGACAAAACTCAACAATGCGACTACACACATTGCGACTTGAAAAATAATTTTGTTTCTCATAATATAGTTTTTAAATAATCTGTGATATTTATTGCATAGATAGTTCATAAAGTAAGTTTTAACACAATCACTTGCAACTTCATCATCTGATTATGGTTGTATCGAATAAATTATCATATATAATAATTGACTTATAATGTATCGCATTTCTTTATAATATTTTTTCTTCTTCAAAAAACAGTCCACTGTTATCATAACAAACACCCAAATAAGTAATGTTACAGGCGTCTTATACTCTTTTTCTAAAGGGTTCTTTAGAATAATATAAAAGTTTAAAGATACTAATAAGATTTCACTGAATACAATAATCAAATGTCTCATATTATCTATATTTACATTATATGCCCATTAGCGAACAAGTAATCTCCGTTATAGTTATTTCATTTATAGAATGCATACCTACCCTACGCCTTTCAGTTTTGGAAAAGACGATTCAAATCCTCTATACTGAAATTTCTTTTAAGAATTATTCCGTCGGGTGATATCAGCATCAATACCGGTATTTTATTTATTCCATACGAATTCACAAACGAATAATCCGCCAGTACTTGTGTCCAAGGAAGCCCTAACCGCTTAAGTGCTTTTTCCCAGTTTTTCCTATCACGATCTATTGAGATAGATAATAACTTTAGATTTTTGGAAGCATATTTCTCGCCCGCATTTCTGATTTCCGGTAACTCTGCAATGCAAGCCCCACACCACGAAGCCCAGATATTCACTAACACATAATGCCCCTTCCCTATATAATCCGACAAATACACTTTTGTGCTGTCTGGTAATTCCACTTTAGAATCAACAAAATTACTGCCTTCTTGCACACTAAGCAGCTTTGTTATAAACCGATTGTTTTTCAGCATGGAGAGGCATCGGCAAGCATAGCGTTTAATTCGTCAACGGTAATCTGTTCCTGAAAAATGCGAATCCAAAATGCAGGAATTATATTATCAAGATTCTCATAAACAGTTCTTTTTATAAATTCCTTTGTTTGTTTTATCACCTTTTCACGGGTAATTGCATATAATTCCTTTTTCCTTTCAGTTTCAACATTCAGACTATCCAATTTCTTAAAAGCATCTATACCAGCTTGATTCAGCACTTGATACTCCCTCCAACTCTTTTGAAATACATCATTAATTGGAGTGCCTTCGCACCAACCCTCCTTACCATCTGTACAAATACGAATATTCCCATTCTCAAGTACGGTGAAAATCCCATCCATACCATCAATGCATACAGCCGCCCAGCAAGGCTGTAGCAACTCTCCTTTAAAAATGAATTTTCCATTCACGACATTCGTACTATCAGCCTGCCGATTATCCTCTTCCACCATAATCAGGAAAACTTTTCGTCCTTCATATTCGTGATCTGTACTTCCTTCAATACTGTAATGTACTTGAGAGAAGGTTCTTCCTCCTACGAGAAGCAAGATTATTAATAGTACTATTTTCTTATCCATTTTAATATTATTATCAACGGTTCAGTAAAAAAACTACTCTTTTTCAATAATCCCTTCTTCCTCCAATTTCTTCTTCAACCAATAATAAGTATCAAGTTTACGATTCCAAACGTCATCGTTATCATCACTCAATAAACATGCTTTCTTCAAGATGCTTTCATGACTTTCTTCTGCAACAGGAGAGGCAACTTCATCCAATTCCGCAAATTCCACTTCTATTTCATCCCCTATTTTAAACTCTCCTCCATTCCATGTAACATGTATTCCTTCGGGCATTTTCAAACCTCCGATATTCCAGGAGCCTCCATCATATCCATGTTGCATTATCATAAGACTGACTCCACCATTTGGAATACCCGCTTTCCAAACAGCATCCCTCCATTTTACAATAATTCCTTTCATGCTATATAAGTCCTTTTCCTTGTAATTCCATTTTTAATTGCTCGTATCTCCTTTTCATCTCATTGCGATCACAATCTTCAATTGTCAAGACAGGCGATACCTTATCCGTAACGACCATTTTTATCAAGACTCTGTCACCTTCTTCCAACTTCTCTGTGAGCCAAGTGAGATAATGCAGACCATCACTTCCTTTTATTTTGATTCTGCCGGAAGAACATCCGAATGTCAAATCCGCAAATACAAAATAATCCGAAGCGGCAACTATAGGTTCTCGACCATTTATACTTATTTCAAAACCTATCATAATCACTTATTATACAAAGCTCTATCATTTTTTTTAATTTGATAATTTTTAATCATAACCACCCATATACCCACACAAAATCCCAATACACCGATAAAAAGTGAATGAATAATTGTAGGCTCTGCAATTCCAAACCATTGACACATGTATATCCGTATTATATACCCCGATATTAGTGCCATTAAAAGACCTAATGCATATTTAATAATTGCTTTTATCATTGATTTATTACATATTGCAGACACATTTAAAACTTCAAGCCTTTCGCTCCTTTTTTTAATTCTATCCGTTCAAAGTGCTATATATTCCCTTCTATGAAATGGAAACTCACAGCTAATGTTTGTTTTACCTATTTTTCTTTGATAATAGAAAAAAACACGAACAAACATATGAATAGCAACCATAACAGCTATCATAAGACATACGATCATCCAATATGTTATATCTTTTTCATTGAAAAGATACTGCAATAGAAAAGCAACTACTGCACCTCCTATAATGTATTTCAAAACAAATGAATACTTCATATTATTGATCATTAGTTATTATTTTAGTAGAATCACTCTTTTATCATTTACTGATCCTTAACTTCATCTTCGTCTACCCATTCAGACAATTTCTTGATTTTTTCTTCTAATAAATCAAGATCTTTGTTTGATATCGAATCATAGTCTTTGACTTCATAATACCAATTCTTAATATCAGGGTATTTTTTTCGAATCTCTTCAACCCTCACTTCCACCTCCTCAGGAGTCATTCCACACTTCTGAGAAGGGCAGTCCTCAATGATAGTATCATCATTAGTGCATCCTTGCCCAAACAAACAGAATACAAATAATAAAAGATAAATTAAATGTTTCATAAAATTATTTTTGATTCATACACTACCATCACTCAATATATACACTTTATTCAGCATGCTCTCATCAGTTTCTTCTATAAAAAGAAATCACTTTATAAAACTCATAACTTCCTAAACATCCTTTCCCAACGAATTTTGCCCATATCTCTATCTTTAGAAAACCATATAAATTGCCCTGTCCCTAATATAAAATCTTCTGGTAATATTCCCCAAAAGCGCGAATCATAAGAGTCAACGCAGTTATCACCACGCATGAAATAATAATTATTTTTAAAACGGTAACTATGCATCAATGTATCGGCATGCATTACTGTGCCATTAAGGAGCTTCGGCATTATCCCTGTTTCATACTCTATGCAACGATTATAATGCCGAAAATTCAATGAATCAATAACAACTACCTCTTCCTGACGAGGAAGATATACACTGTCTGAAACTGCATCCCATTCCCAAATATAAGTTTCTCCCGGAATAGCTACACACCGCTTACAAAAATACAAGTCAAAGTTCATTCTCATTTGTTCCTCTCCTTTAGAATAGGGGAAGTTAAATACCACCACATCACCTACACGCACACTGCGATCGCCTTTTTTCCGACTTATAATATAATGTCCTAAACGGGCATTATCTTCTCTCACCAATCGCCTTCCTGGAATACGTAAAGAGATTATAATGTAATCTCCTGCAAGTAAGGTAGGCGACATGGAATAAGTGGGAATAACACACGATACCAACCAATAAAGCCGAATAAAAACATAAGTTTGCACAAAGCCTAAACACCACAAAATTCCACAACTCAAATGTTTCAAGCATTGCTTAGAAAACAATTCCACAAACTTAATTTTTATCAAAATATTCCATCTTACTTTTTACACCACTAAGATATATACGCGTCATATCTTGCATGTTCTTTTTAGGAAAGAAGAAAGAATTGAGTCTTCCAAATTCATCTATAAAAGCAAAAAATCTTTGTTCAGTTCCATTTTCTCTATGAAACGGGAACTTTATAGAATCAGTGGAAACATTCATATATCTAAAATTACTAAACTTATTTCTAAGAATTATTTGATTGGTACGAGTTGTTCTATATACCGGAAGCAGCAATATTTTATCCTTTCTAATATCTTCCTGAATCTTATATAACTCTGCAAGATCTTGATATATACATTCATCACACATATCCTCTGAAAAACAATATATCAAAATATTCTTTCCCGGAAAAACAGTAGAATTTATACTTCCCATTGATATATCTTTTATCATTTCAACAGAATATATCACATAAGATGATAGTACATCAGTTTTCTTACGCAAGGTACTCATTTCGCATTCATTCTTTATACACATATAAATAATCTGTATAATACAGGCTACAACAAATATAAAAAATGTTTTCTCAATTCTTGTATTCATAATAGAGTATTACAGGATTTGAATCTTCATTTAACTCCTTTATGCTTTCTCGATTTATCAATTTTTCAGATATATTATCCTCATCTATAAAATATTTCAGCTCGGCCAGATTATCATTTGAAATATAATAATATCCTCCCATACTATCTGCACACAAAAATTTCGGCAATTGAAAATATTCAGGAATCATTCGAAATAAAACATCATTTGCCACCCGAGAATAAGTAAAAGCTATTCGTTTTTTCTCATCGTATTGCACAAAATAGAGGATTCGTCCCATACAACTAAAATACAGCATAGAGTCACACTCAAAGACATCAGATATTTGATAGATTTTGTTCTGAGCAGACAGACGAGTCAGTAAAGACATCATACGCTTACCACGAACTCTTGGATTGGAAGTTGGAACTTTTTCATCTTTCAGAAAATCTTCTTTCTGTACCAATCGTTCACTTTCTATTGCTAAAAAAGGGAATACCGCATCGCCCTTTATACACATAATGGTATCCATCAAACCTAGGACAAATAGATCCTTATTTTCTCTAATGTTATAAAATATATTTCCATGAATGAGTTCATCATTCCAACCCTTATTATAATATACCGCATCAAACCATTGAGCTATTTTCTTCCCCGATTTAACATCTATCTGATACAATAAATAATAAATTGACTCCTTTTCTTCATTTCTGTTTGAGGCTTGAGCCGCATACAAACAACCACTATTACACATGATATAATCAATGTCAATACTTTTATCTATGATTATGCTCTCTTTATAAGAAGCTGAAAATATATCATACTTATGAATCCTATGCTTAGCCATATCATATATATAAATTTCCCCTGCGTCAGCATTAATTCCAAAATCATTGCAACTGACATATTCATCCGGTCCTGCACCCAAATTTCCGAATTTACAAACAAAACTACCATCTTTACAAAAAGCATATACTCCTTGCGCTCTTCGGTCTAGCAAATATAACTTATCCTTATAAACAAGCATTTTGCTTATTTCAGTCAGCATAACTTCTTTGTTATCTAAAATAATAGCCGTTACTTTCTTATAAAGATCAGAATACTTAAATTCAGATGTACATGTACTATCCAAATTAGCTATAAATATTTCACCTCTGTCTACCTTATGATTTTCATTTTTACACGAAAATAAGACAAACAGCAAAATACAGAATAGTATTTTATTAACAGCAGCACATTTAACACCCATCATTATTTACACTCTTTTTTATCAATATATTCATCATGCTTAATCATAGCACCTTCACAATCATAAAAATAATATTCAACTCCATCATCACAAAGACCTAGTCCTTTACCTTCACATTTATAAGTAATAGTCGCACGGCCATTTTTCTTCACACCACGACAATCTTGTATAGACATATCACCAGTTATATCAGTACGACATGTACCATCATCGTCTCCACCATCCGGGTCACCTTCGCCTCTAGAAACAGAAACCAAAGATGTCATTAACAAATCATTTGAATAATCTATATCCAACATAACTTTTACATTCAGTATAGATACTGCACACAACACAATCGTAAATACGATCAATTTTAGATTCTTCTTCATAATAATTTAAATAATAATTAGACTATTTATAAATACTCAGCAATTGGCTCATTTCTTTCCTCATCTCACTAATCGCATTGGAATAAACCTTAGGAGACTTAGTCATGACAATAATAGCCATTTGCCTTACTTTTTCTTTATTCAAGAACTCAGGCTCAGCATAAAGTTTTGCTAACAAATAATAAGGATAAAAACGCTCCGGGATTAAGAATAACGATTGTTTAAAACAATATTCCGCTGGCTGATAACAACTAGCCGCTTGATAATAAACCCCTTGCATATTCCAAATATAAGAATCACAACTTATTAATTTAGCACGTTCCAGCACATTACATGCCTCTAAATATCTACCTTCAGAATAGAGTGAGCTAGCATAACTCAATAGAAATTTTAGATTATAATTCAAATAGGAATACAAATATTCATAACCTTTAGATGCAGCTATATAATTCTGTCTACTAAATAATGTATCGGCATTATACCATCGTTCGTCAAGTTTATCCAAATCACGCATTCTATAAATTCCAAATCCAATACCACCACAAAGTAATAGCGAAAAAGGTAATATCAATAAATTCCCCTTCACCTTTTGCTCTCTTTTTTCATTCTCTGATACACATACAACAGAAAAGAGAACAGCCCCTATACCAAAAGGTAATATTTGTAGTGGATAAGAAAAAAAAGAAAATATTGCTAGCGAAAACAGCGCTCCACAAAAGCCATACTGTTTACTGGCAATCCCTCGTTTAAAAACAGATATACCAAACGATAAAATCAGTAACAATAAAACGATCCCACCTTCCAAACAAAATTGCAAATATTCATTAAATGCATATTCAGCATATCCTGCCACTCTTTTTTCCTCCATTGTACCATTACCTGCTGCAAAATAAGCAGCTTGCGCCTTTCCATAAACCATTTGGAAACTTCCCGGTCCATACCCCATAAGTGGCTTTTCCATCACCGCAGTACAGGTATTCTTCCATATTAAAAGGCGTCCTCGTGCAGAATCTGCTTTCAATTGAAAAAGCAATATAAAAATTAAAGCCATAAGCATACAAACAGTCAAAATAAAGCTTGCTGCCTTACGTGGAAATTGCCTAGCATAACTCCTACAAGCCATCAACCAACCTTTGTGCATTCCCCAAATCCACAATAGGCTAATTCCTATTGCCAACCAAGCCGAACGGCTCATAGTAGCAGGTACGATACAAAGCATCAGAGCTAATGCCCCCAACCAGCAATAACGTCGCCAACCTTGAGCAGACAACAAACTATGAAGACAGAGAGGAAGCAACATTGCCAGATATCCTGAATAAGGTCCAGGATTGAAGAACGGTCCCGTAATACAAAAAAGAAGATGATTAGAATGGCAGAAACTATAAAGTTGTAGCAACCCCCAACCAGCCAACATACAACCGATTCCAACAATCCCAACAGATACTATATTCTTTGATACCTGTAAAGAGGAAAAAATTATTCGTACCACATACCACAACAGTAATAGTATAGCAGCATAAATCACTTTCCAGTCCGCTAAATGCAATTGATAGTCATACCGCATTAAATAATAGAAAACTCCAGCAGTTATCAACACATCTGGCAGTTTGAATCGAAAATTATTTCCTTTTAGAATCGATAATATAAAAGCCAACAAGCTTGTTACTCCTATACTTACCATCAAAGGAAAAAGCAAGAAGTAGCAATCATTCGCCCCATAATTCACAAAAGTACTGCAAAGCACCCCGCAAAAAACAAAGGTAGAAACTATAGATATAGTTATTGACTTAAAACTCATATTCTAAAATTACAATTGACATCTAACTATTTTTTAGGTTCCACACTACTAGATTTTCAATATTACATAACGGCTTCTCATTTTAAATTTATTGCATAGATAGCCCTTTCATACAAGGAAACCAAAATCAAAGCGTATACAAAACCACTAATATGAAATTTGTATACGCTTTGAACTATATTTCTGATTTAAACAACCTTTTAATAAACTCCGGTAACGAATCACAATCTATTTTCATTTTCTTTTTTAAACGACAACGCCTCATACGGAAAGATCTTGGAAGGATATGTAATAATTTTGCAATCTCAATATTCTTCATGCCAACATATAGCAAAAGTATAATATGAATATCATCCCTCGAAAGCATTGGGAAATTTTGACATAATTTACACGTAAAGTTGTTTTGCAATAGGTTTACTGAATCTTCCAATTCCTCCCAATCCGTTTCATCTAGATAATTTTTGGATAATAACTTATTCAAAAGTTCCTTTTTCACTATAATCATATTTGTTTCCATAGTAATTCTCTATTTATTAACTTTATCATCCTACTTTAAATAATATTTATTTAATCACTGAGTAATATTTTTCTATATTTTAAATTATCAAATAAACATTGTCACCAATATCTCTGTTTCCCCTCCTCATATTCAAAAATCCTCTCATCACTCCCACGAGTATGATTCTTCAGATAGAGCAAAGCCCCTTTAGGAACCGTATAAAGTAAGGAATCGGAGGCAGGTATCTGTTCACCGATAGAAATCCATTCTCCTTTTGAAGAATAGAACAGTTCATACGTATCCCCCTCGCGCACATAATTATCCCGGTTACGGGGAGTAAATATTATTTTCCGGATTAAACAAGGACGCCCTAAATCGAGCCCTGCCCATCCACCGGTCGGCTGATAATAATCGAAAGAGGTATAAGGGTCGCCATCGTAAACATTCCGGTAATCATGCTTTCCATCTCCATTTTGCCCATTAGGAGTACCGATAACCCTACCCTGTAAAGCACAAGTGTCCGCCGGACTATCATAAAATGCAACTTCCGAAACATTGCAGTAGCCATTTTCGGGCCCCACGTATCGTACGTATCGATAAGGCTTTGTATTACTTAACCTCACAACACTATACAAGCGTACCGGAGCCTCCTTCACTACGTACAAAGTATCTTTCTGAAGAAAATCCGCGCGGTTACTGCCCTCAAATGCCCCGCCAACCATACGTTGTGCAAAAGGCTCAATAAACTGATGATACTTATTCAGAAGCTTTATTTCTTTCACCTCATCCGAACCCTCAAAATAATGGACGCCTCCGGTGCTTCCATCAAGGACAAACGGATTCGATACCGGAATGAGCCGCCCATACTTATAAACAGACAGTTGGAGTACAACCCCTCCTTCCACACCATCAAAGGAAACATCATTTTCTCCGGGATGCGCCCACACTATAGGTTCCCAATCCATCCATGCAGGGCTGCACAAATACACTACTTCAGCTTCCGAAACTTTATGAAAAAGTTTCTCACGAGGTATATTCAGCTTCCGGGCGCGCTTACCGCTATACAGTCGCGTCACATCTATAAAGTGGGGAAACCGAAATGAAGGATAAACCGCTTCCGCATCTTTCCGCATATCCTTTACTACAGCTTCATTCCGACTGAATGTTTGCCGATAAATCTTGGATTTTATTCCCCAGTATTTACGGACAGGTTCCAACGTACCGGTTTCATACATATAATATGACTCACCGTTCTTATCCAATATAAAATTCCAGAAGTGAGCCACATTTCCATCACCGCGCAAAGGCATATAATCGCAACCACAAGGAATGCCTAAAGCCCTGAAAATATAAATCAGCATATCCGCCGTCTCACGACAATTGCCGGAATGCCAATCCACAAGGTCGGGGCCAATATGCGGGCCCTCTCCGAACTGCCCTGTAAAATGAAACTTTATCCGGGAAATGGAGTCTATCAATACCTGCGAAACAAACAAAGGGTCTTGCGCCTCAGGAAGTGCCCTGACGGAGTCCAATATAGGATTGAAAGCATTGTATATCTTCTCACGCCAAGGTTTTAAAGGCTCGTCTTCTATCCTGTAAGGAAGAATGTATTCGCAAAAATCAGCGAAAGCTACATTCTTACCCCACGGCTGTTCGTTCCAGACTTTAAACGCCCATTCAATATTGTCTATCAGGAAACCGGCTGGAAGCTCTAAATCAGGCTTAACCGTTGATTTTCTAAGATTAATGCGTCCATACATTTGCCGGATTGAATCCTGCACTTCACCGGGGGTATACAGTCCGGTACCATAAAGTTCGAACTGTTTCTGATAATGCTCCACCTGCTCGCCTTCGTACGAACAATAATACGGAAGATTCTCTATCAGAAACTCGACCGCCCGCAATTTCAGCGTATCAGCCTCATACCTTTTCAGCACCTCTCCCAACTGAGGATTTTCCTTGATGACATCCTCTAAAACATGCGAAGGATTATTCTCCCCACACCCGCTTACCAAAGCTCCTAAAAGAAAATACAAGATATACTTTTTCATCTTCATACATGCATAAGGATTATTCATCTTCTTTTATTACATCACCACGGGTAATGCCTCCTTCATTGAAACTGTCAACTGCAAAATAGTAGGTTTGTCCGACCTGCAAGCACCTCAATTCAATCTCAGTATCATTATACACCATATAGCTATTGTACAACTTCTCCGGATGGATTCCAAAACGAATACCATAGCCAGTTGCACCTTCTACTTCCCGCCATTTCAATATGACGCTTCTTCTATCCTCTTTATTCCGACAAATACGATAAAATTTCGTTTGGGGCGGAGAAGGTTTATCTGACCGTCCAAATACACGTAAGCCGGAAACAGAGAATTTACCGGAAGGACAATAAATATTTGTAAGCCGGACATACCGCGTCTTCACGGCTTCTTTAAGCTGGATATAATCATGAGGAGCATCCTCTGTATTCACCGACTTGTCTACCAAAATATTCCACTTTTTCCCGTCTACAGACTCCTCCAGATAGTATTGATAAAAGATACTATCTGGCCGCCCGAACAAATGGGCATCATGGTCGGCAAAGTTTATCTGCACAGCATTTATTTCGCACTCTTCACCCAAATCCACCGACAGGTATTCTCCTTTATCGGCCGTTTCGGCACTCCACCAGGTTCGTATATCTTCATCAACAGCACAACATGCCGGATATTTTCTGAGTTCGGAAGAAGATCTGACACTTTTATTATGGGACAATAGCATCCAACCGGGAAACAGTTCCTCAGGAGAAGTTATTTTATGGTCAGGGACAATCATCGGGTAATCTCCCAGCTCTGTATAAGCGTACATTACGCTATCTTCATCAAAAAAAACCGGATATAGAGACAATCTTCTTTCAAAATAATGCCGGGCGGTGACAGCAACAGTACCCACATGCCAGTAATTGCCATATTTATCCTGAAAAGTTCCTCCATTTCCGGCACCAGTAGTAAATCCTTCCGGCCTGTAGACAAGCGGATTGTGCTCTGCTAAAGTAAATGGACCTAACGGAGTGTCGGAGACATATACCCCATCATTGGAAGTTTTAAACTGTATGCCGGGAGAAGCATACTGTAAATAGTATTTTCCACCACGCTTATTCATCCACATGCCTTCTAACCAAGGAGTCGCATCCATCCAGTCGTGACGATCACCGGGTGTCTCCCATCCATTGTCCCGTTGGCAACCTCTAATTAATGGAGAAGGCTCACCCAACAATTGAAATGTACGCGGATCCACTTCTACTCCGGTTAAAGAAACAGAATTACCCGCTCCCGCGTACAAGTATAATCTTCCTTCATCATAAAAAAGCATTGGCTCCAACATTCCCGGAGGAAAACTGCAAGCTACCGCTTCCCAGACTCCAGACTTCGGGTTATCAGTTTTATAAATGGTATCCGTAGCATAAGAAGCTGTGTAATACAGTTCACCCTGCATTTCCACAACTGTAGGCGCAAAACTTTCTGTAGGAAGATTTGTGTCACCAATTAATTTCCAATCTATTAAGTCAGAAGAATAATAATAGCCCTCCGAACCAAACAAAAAAAGATAGTAACCGTCTTCAAACTGAATAATACAGGGATTTGCAGCATCTCTGCGAGAAACATCATCGAGACAGAAACGGTAATTCAAATTGAGAGGATTGCTTATGGTACGGAATACAAGATTCTCCGTATCGGGTATCCGGCATCCTGCTACCACAACAATTATCACGACTAATACCCATATAGTTTGTCGGTTATACATAGCATTCATACATATTAAATTAACTTTTTATATGAACACAAAGTTAGGCTATTAATAAAGTACCCTTATTAGATTACAGATATTCGATTTTAGATATCAGATATTTAATCAGAAATTACCTCCAAAAGTGTTATATTTGCCTTCGTATACTGTTTAAAAATCTATCAGAAATGAACATTGAAGAATTTAAAGAATATTGTCTGTCATTAAAAGGTGTTCATGAGAAAATGCCGTTCTCGAATATTCCTGATAAATACAGTCGTGATGTTCTATGTTTTTATGTAGCGGATAAGAACTCGTAAGGAAGTCTTATGACATTGTTGTCAAAAGACTGACAAAGAAAGAACGGGAAATGCTACTATCAAGTGATGAATAGCATTCCCAACATTATGATATATGAATCTTAAAGAGTTATGAAAGCTTTCTATATAGTCTCCAACAGTATCCACCAATAAGCAATATCAGTAATAATGTAATTCCAAAAGCCCAATAATTAACTACACGGGATTCAGCAACAAGCATATAATCACTGTCCAACAGACGAAAAGCATCTACTTTCCAAATGAGTGACTCATCTTTTTGCATGGCGGCATTGGTAGAAACCACCCTGCCCGGCATGAATAACTCAAACTGCACAGCATAACCAAACAATTCTGCAACCCGCCCTTTTTCCTCAAACAGATCATCCATTGGCTTTTTATTGTCCACATATAAGTTTGAGAAATATTTCGTTTGACTCAATTCATCCAGATAATTGCATATCTCTTCGGGCGATCCGTCATCATCGGCATCTTTTCCGGAAAAGTACTTCCCATAAACCGATTCCTTCAGATCTGCCAACTGATGTACAAAGTCCGTATCTTCTTTTATCGTAATGAAATGAAGAATTACTTCACAACTCAATTCATACTGACTACGGTTATACCATTTCCAGAATTTGGCTTCAATGTCATCCAACCTATTATTCTGTTCAATACCATTTAATCCGATCAAAGCCTCCTGATCTCCCCGGAACCATATCCGCTGCTCCTCTTTACTCATATAATTTTCGAGAGGTACCGGACCTTTATCGGGTAATTTACTGTAAGTAGCCGTATACTGATAATATGTATAGAACCAGCGGAAACTTTTCCGAAGTTTTTCAACCGGAACTACCAGAGGAATACTGTATTCCTTTCCATCCAAAGTACTGAAGCTCTCGGAACCTACCGTTGGATAAGTCCGGCAAACTTTCACATTCAGTTTGTCTTCATCTCCCCAACAGTTGAATTTAACAACAGAGTCCAGATTACTCACTTCCCATCCCGAATCTATCCGGAATAAAAACGGATTATGAGTCCTGTCTCCTGCAAGGAAAGCAGAGTCGCCATAAGCATACACCTCTCTGTGCATACTACCATCACTATTTACCTTAGAAACCATCCGGTAATAGGTACCACAGGAAGTCATACTGAGCAGCAAAACAATGGCTGCCATCCATTTATACGTTCTCATAATGATATAATTTAATAAGTTTTCTTTGTAAGTTCCATTATTCTCTTTTGTCTGAGCTTCTTATACTGCACATACTGTCCGGACAAGTAATCACTCTTTTCAGAAAGCCTCATCTTCTCCCAGCCTTCCGGTAGGGAATAAGCACTGTTTTCCTGGAAACGATACTCCTCTTCTACTCTGACACCATCGGGAACCGGACTAAGAAGAGTCTCACTCACCAACAAGCACAACAAAAGTCCTGCGGCTATCCCGGATACCCAACTGCCAATCAGCAGACTTTTCCTTTTCTTCTTTCGGGGAACGATCCTGCTCACTTGCTGTAAAATGGCAGTAGTCAGTTCATCCGGATTACTCAATATAGGCTGTACATTTCTCACCTCATCAAGCCATTCATTGTAAAGTTTATCATCTTGTTTCATAAGCCAGCATCTATTTGATTCATTTTGTTTCGTATATTCTTCCGGGCTAGGTAAAGAGTGGTTTTAATGATTCCGGCAGAAAGTCCGGTGATGGTTTGCACCTCCGGCACATCCAATTCCTCAATATCCCGTAATGTAAAAATCAACCTTTGCCGGGGAGACAGTTCATCGGTATATCTCAGGATTAGTTCACGCAGTTGCTTGTTCACCACTGCCAATTCTACATTATCATCTGACGAGATATTCACGGAAACGGAATAATCTGCTTCATTATCGAGTGGTGAATGGTACAGGGAACGCAGACGGTCATAACAAGTATTGCAAGTGATTTTATAAATCCAGGTAGAGAAACGGCACTCACCATTATATTTACCCAGTGCCAGCCACACCTTTACAAAGGTTTCCTGTACCATATCTTTAGCCTCATCTTCGTCGCACAACAATCGGAAAGCAAGCCGGAATACAAGTGGCTGAAACGTAGAAACCAGCAGAGAGAATGCTGCTGCATCCTCCTGCTGGCTCCTACTTATAAGCTCTTGTATTTTTTTCTGGTCCATCATAATAATATCTTCGTTTATTATATGATACGTAAGAAAAACCTTCCGGTCAATTACAAAGAGCCAAATATAGGAAATATCTTAAGTAGATGAGTATAATTACTATTTGTCATCGTATATTTTCTTTTCTTTGTTTATCAAGTTATCTTTTTAAATATAACATCAATCAGGTCTCACAAAGGAAAAAAAATATCTTCTCAAAATCGAATTATTCCTCTTTCGGAACAAACTCCTTATAACCCTGAAATATCCACTTTATAAAAGGTCGGAGCAACATTGTTCTTCTCAAGAAACATCACCATATAGATGGGTGCATAGACAATATTGACTACAACGCGCAGATTGTCGTTATTGAATACGACAAGTGTACCAGCTCTATAAAGTAGACACTAAAAACAATAGTATTCACACATATTAGATTAACTTTTTATATGAACACAAAGTTAAGCTACTAATAAAGTACTCTTATTTATCAGATTACAGATATTTGATTTTAGATATTAGGTATTTAATCAGAAATTACCTCCAAAATGCGTATATTTGCCTTCGTATACTGTTTAAAAATCTATCAGAAATGAACATTGAAGAATTTAGAGAATACTGTCTGTCATTAAAAGGAGTTCATGAGAAAATGCCGTTCTCGAATATTCCCGACAAATACAGTCGTGATGTTCTATGTTTTTATGTAGCGGATAAATGGTTCTGCTTTGTAAATATCGAAGTCTTTGACTTTTGCTGTATCAAATGTAATCCGGAAGAATCGGGAGAATTACAAACCACATATATAGGAATAAAGCCCGGATGGCACATGAATAAGAAATACTGGATCAGTGTTTACTTCAATCAGGACGTGCCTGACGAGAAAATTAAAGAACTCGTAAGGAAGTCTTATGACATTGTTGTCAAAAGCCTGACAAAGAAAGAACGGGAGATGCTACCATCAAGTGATGAATAGCACTCCCGACATTAATATGATACATAAGCTGACTATTTGCCAAGCATTTTCCACATCCTTTTATTTAACTCTTCATCATCCAATTTGGGAAACTCTTTCAGGATAAACTTCTTGCCATCGGCAGTAAACTCCACATCTCTCGTGTCGATCTTTGATATATATTCTCTCAAACGCTCCGCCTCATTAATCACAGTCTGCATTTTGGCAGAAGGGGTGAACGTCACATAATATCCATTAGGAATATAATCGGATCTCACCAGATATTCTATATGCCTACACCCTAATTTTAATAGTAAGTCTGCTATCAACTTCGACTTGTTTTGGGCATTGGTCATAAAAAAACGGTACTTCCCGATTTCATTATCACAAGCCTTCCCATAGCATAAATAAGCCCCAAGCAAAAAGGACAATTTCAGTTTCTCCGTTTCTATTTTTTCTCCGCTTACTTTTCCAGAATAAACCCTGTTTCCCTCCGCTGTACAAGCCACTTTTGGCTCATAATTATAATACTTATCCACCTCGGCAGACAATCCCGGTGAATATATCGCTATTTCCGGAACAATATTCTCGGTTTTTACAATAGATATATCTTGATAATCAGAATCAAAAAGAGAAGACAGAAATAGTACTGTAGACAACTCATTCAGCCGATATTTTCAACTCTTTGATAAAAGGCATCCTCGCCTTTAACTTCGAAGGTGCGATCATACCCCATATATTCATCCAGAGTTCTCACCAAAAAGCACTCCTTATCATACTTTTCCACATCAAACTGCGCTTTCGCCAACAAGCTGAAAAATGAAAACAGCACAAACAACAGACAGCTATTTATTTGCTTCATAATATGAGTCATTTTTTACTTCCAAAACGTTGTTTCAGATATTTCTCCAGATTATAAGTTCCCGGAGAATTTCGCAATACAGTACCATCTTTTTCTATCCACTCATAATGAGGGATACCGTTGAAGCGGAACAATTGGCGGAGATAGTTGTAATCTGCCTGAGGAATACGATAACAAGCCTCACCTTTCAAATTCTTTTCCACATACTCATTATAAGTCTTTTCGGGACTTTCACGATCACTGGTGATGTATATGAACTGGAATTCCGGATGATCTTTATACTGTTGGCGCAAACCGGCAGTATGTTCAATACCTCCACGACAGGGACCACAGAACGTTGCCCAAAAATCTACAAATAAAGCTTTACCCGCATGGGCTTTAATGATATTACGGAAGATGTCCGTAGCGGGCCCTTCAGGCAGAGTGTAAGTACTATCGTTTTGTTGCGGAAACGCTTTGGCATACAAACGCTCCGCCTCGGCAAACATGAACGGATGGCCGATTAACTGTTTTTCTTTCTCCAACAGGCTACGGGCACCTTCTCTATCCAATTGTTTTAAATCAAAAGGAAGACTACGCAAAGCAATGATCTGCGAAACCAACGGAATATATCCGACTATGGTATCCAATCGTCCAGATTTTTCTTTTTGATATTTAAAGAAATCATTTATTTTCATTCTTTTTTCATCTTCTGCTTTTTGATTTTCATCAATAGATACAGAAACACCATCCATTACCTCGTTTTCCTTTCGATAAGCTTCGAATAAATCCTTATATTTTTCTCTAAGTTCTTCCCATATCTTTGTCTCCGCAATGAGTTCGCTTATCTCTCTTGTCACAGTCTTACCCGCTCTTTCTTCGCTATCTTTTCGCATTTTTTCTTGCTCGAGAGTCAATACTACACCATTCTTCTTCAAATAAGTAAGAACAGATTTTTCAGGATATTTATAGGTAATCTTTCCCATTTCAACAGTCGTTGTATCACCCATAGCCCTTGCAAAATCCATATACTCAAGGCGGTTGATAAATGTACTGAAATGCCTGTCCGCTACGATAAGACTATCGTTAAGCGGCATCTGTCGTAAGAAGTGGTAATAAGTTGAATCTTCCTTAACCTTCAGAACCTCGTTATCTTTATTCTCTCGCGCCAGATAAGCTCTGTCCATTACAAAGTCCAGCATCTGATAACCTTGGGAAATCCTTGCCGTATTTCTCACCAGGCGTGCCGCCTTTCCCACATATCCGTTGACAGCTACAAGCGAGTCAGCCTGCTCTGACCAACGACGAAACATGGGTTCGCAACGCTCTGCAAATTGTGCAGGGGTCAGCTCTTTCTGCATCTTCGAGAAATCCTCATAACGGAATACGAATAAATCATCCACATATTTCAATGCCCTTCCTATATATGCAGTAGTTCCCATGTAATGGACATTATGAAGAGGATAATAATAATCACGGGCACGACTACGTGCCATTACAGCTTCCCAATCTACATACATGGTTACAGTTTGCCCCGGCTCTATATAAAAGGGTAACCAGTTATTATTAAACACTACCGAACTTACCATAGGGTAGTTGACCTCAAACTTACACTCAAACCTTCCATTGGGTTGCAGAGTCACTACCATCGGATAGTCTTCCCTCGTCAGGTCATTGGAAACATAAATCAGACCATTGGTAAAACCTAATTTCTGATCATAACCGGCAATGTATCCTTGCAGGCAAACACTATCACGACGGAATACCGGCCTCTCATCCTCTTCAACCTGCATCGCCTTCATGCTTCCCGCATCCCGTGAATAAAACCGGGCGGGTTCTTTATCTTTCTTTATCCGGCACAGACCATTCTTTTGCGGGGTAAGTTCCAGTTCCACTTTATCGCCCCGGTCATCTTTCAAAGTCAACAGCATGCTTTTGCCTTTCTGACGGATTGCTTCGTACTGATAGAAACGGTTGTCCATGACAGCAAGAGAATCGTATATGCCGAAAGCCCATTCATAATAGTCATCCATTCCCATCCAGTTACCGGAAACTTTATCGAAAAGTGAGGCTTTGGCATCTTTCTTTTCCAAAGATATATAGAATGTATGCGACTCATCGCCTTCATCGTCATCGAGGAAATGAATCTTTTTTGTTGTTTCAGGAAGCGGTGGAAAAAGAAGCACAAAATCTAAAGTTCCCGAATCCGGAGTATATACTTCTTTATCCAGTTCAAAACCTTCGCTCCCCGTAAGATAATATTTCTCACCGGTATTCGCATCTTCCAGATAAGTGCTCTTACCCAGCATCACCCACCAATGTGGACGGAAAATAACATGGATATGCAACCTCGTTGCATCTGGAGTACGTTCAATACGAGTAATATTATAGATACTGCCCGAACGGAATTTAAACTTAGGATTGTCGATCACATTTTGTGCCTGAAGCATACAAGTGATACAAAGCAGGAGAAGGAAAATAAGTTTTCTCATGGTATAGTTGTACATAATTAATTTCTACTAAGACTCAAAGATTAATCACTCTGACAAATATAAGCAATAAAAAAGAAGAACTTTTATTTTGAATAAATATTTTTCAAAAGCTAATATTTAAGAGTAAAGTATCCTTTTGAAAGGGCTACACCCTTTATATGAAAAGGTGTAGCCATGAGACTAAAAGGGTGTAACCATCCGGGCAAAAAGGTGTAGCCCTTTCAGAACAAGGCTACAAATACCTGTAGGCTGGATTATATCATCCTTATAAATACGTTTTCAAAGAAATTGATTGCCCACTTATGTAAACTAATCAGATTCTATCATCTGATTACTTCAGTATGGCAATCTTCTCTCTTCCCACAATATAAATTCCTGCAGGCAAATCCCGGATCACCTCACTTCTGCGCACCTGAGTGCGGAGCTTGATTCCCGTAATGGTATAGACATCTACCTGTGGATCTTTATCCACGGCCACATCTTCGATACCGGTGGGATCTTCGTAATCATCGGAATTAGTCAGATAGACTTTCTCTATGACAATGGGCTTTCCTCCTAACGCCCAAAAACCTACAATATAAATATGGCTCGGATCAAGTTTCACTTTGGGATTACCCTTATACATATTATTCAAATCAACAACCACTTGCTTACTACTCTTGATTTCATATTCGGCAGCTCCCGACCAATAGTTATTCTCATCAAACAAACGGAATGAAGCACCGTTGTCCGAGTTATCATTGCCCATTTTTGCCACAACGTATTTATATTCTGATAAATCAATACCGTTATCGTACCACCAGCCGCCGAAACCATACTGTCCGGTCACTAATGTATGCGTATTCTCATCAAAAGAGCCGGTCGCATAAATATTGGGATTAAACAATTCTGCTGTTAATGGAAAAGTGGAAGAAGTGACATGAATCGTCAAAGACTGACGGTCGCCCAATGGACCTTTGTAGCTGATAACTATATCACTTTCTCCATCCTGCAAAGCCATTATACGCCCATTAGTTACACGCACGACATCCGGATTTTGATTTTCATAATCGGCCGCCATAGTGATATCTTCCGTATGGCCATCGGCATATATTCCTTTCACTGTAATTGTAGAAGAACTTCCGGTAAGCAAAGTTAGCTCTTCATCTCCATCGATGGTCAATTCGGTTAAGGTTAGTGATTCTTCACTATAACCCTCAAAAGAATCGTCAAAATAGAACTCTTCATCAAACTCCGGTTCGGTAGAGAACCAGTCTACATCTACATAGCCACCTGTCTGGACAGTTGCATAATTAAAGATAGCGAACTTATTGCCTGTGAATACCGTCAGATCATACTTCATGTTCAGGTCATCTCCTAATTTTGTATAGGTCTTGTTGTCCAGGCTGTAGTAGAAACCTGCCTTACTCGTGCTGTAATTGGCAATAGCTCGCAGATAGATTACCGGTTCAGTGACTACCTCTCCTATCTGTTCCGACTTTGCAGCCGACGAAACTACAGGGGCAGTGGTATAAACCAACCGCTTCTGTCCATCTATGACTTTAATACCAATAAAAGCATAAGGGTCCTGAAATACTGCCAATCCTGCCACATCGCCTTCTTGCATTTTTCCTATCTCCATTCTGACCGTACCATAGGAATGCTCCAAATCCTGTGGATATCCCAGAATTCTTTGGGTCAATGTATTCTTGGCTTTATGCAGGCTGTCAGTAACATTTGCCGTATACAATCGCAAATAGCCGGCATGTTCAGTCAACGACCATTTTGATCTGTCTGCATTATGATTCCATCCCCATTGCAGTCCTAATTTATAATGCCTGAAATTATCATTTGTAGGCAATGACTTTATGGGGTATTCCCTACCAACATCGGGCTTACGATAGGTAGTGACTCCTTTTCCATTCTCACCGATTTCAGGCCAACCATCCACCCATTTTACGGGTTGCAGGTTAGGAAACCGTCCATAAGCACCTTTATCGTAGAAAAGCATAGTCCACCAATCTCCAGTCTGCGTTTCTACCAAAGCTCCCTGATGAATGTTGTCATCGTCTATCAGCTTCTTCTCCTCATAAGGTCCGTAGATGTCTTTGGAACGGAAAACAGTTTGGAAAGCAGGCCATCCTCCATACGTAGAGTAGATGTAATAATATTCACCTATCTTATACAAACGGCTCCCTTCGAGCCCTTCGCGGAAAGACCATTTAACCACATCCTTATCGTTACCGGGAATTTTATTGAAATCTGCATCCAATTCGGCTATGCGAAGCTGATTGATACCGTAAACTACGTATATTTTATCATTATCAAAAAGCAATCCGCAATCATAAAAACCGTCATTCAACTTCTTCTTTTCCCACTCACCTTCAATATCAGTAGTGGTCAATAGGTATCCACCTTCATCCAGTGTAGTAAACAGGAGATAGAACTTGCCGTCATGATATTGAAGCGCTGTTGCCCACTGTCCGCGACTGTAACGATTCTGACCATTTTCAAGATTATAACCATCGGATGCCTCTATCCGCTCCAACGGATTACAGCAATACTCCCAGTTCACCAAATCATAAGATTTCAGAATGGTAGCTCCGGGAAAAATGTACATAGTAGTGGATACCATGTAGTACACATCACCTACACGGATTACATCAGGATCAGGGAAATCACCGAAGATAACGGGATTGGTATATGTTCCATCCCCATTATCACTATGAGACTGATAAGTGAAATCGGGACGCGGATAATTCTCCTTTGCATATTCCTGATACCAGTGGTAAGTGGGCCACGGGCAAGCTTCCGGATCAGTCAGGAAAGTGTATGCCTCTCCTTCGGCAGGTGGAGTATCTTTAAATTTTGCCAGCAAATCGGCACCCGTAAAAATAAGCCAGCTCACATTGCCCGAATTATCTACAATATGTTTCATATTCGCTCCAAAACCCGGACCGCCAAATGTACCGGTATGGGCTTTCCCCCATGAAGCATTATATTTTGACGGCGCCCAATCCATTTCTGTTATCATGATAGGTGCGAATGTCGCTACCGGAGCTACAGAATCATCCCATCCCTGCTGGAAAGGTTCATATCCTCCTGTACTGGAACCACCGTCTCCATTTTCCCCGTCACTTCCCATCCAGCCCGGGTAAAGGTGAACAGCATAGCCAATATTTTCTCCCTCAATCGGATTAACAGCAAATCCTTTATACAACCCCTGATAACCCAAACCGGGTATCCAGAGAATATTATCACAGCCCTGTGCACGCATCGCATCTACCACCGACTGGAAATACTCTTTCAGTTTATCGAAGTGTCCCTGCGAACCGGCTCCATAAGTACCATCAGGACCAAGTATATTAATCGGCTCGTTGGCCAGTTCAAACATAATATTGGGATGATTCTTTAATTTCGGATGCTGGGCTACATGTGTCCATACTTTAATGAGATACTGATTATACTCATCTCCTACAGCTATCTTTTCCGGACAGACTCCGGGAGGACGCATCACCACATAAAGCCCTTTTGAGACGGCATATTCCGCCATCGGAATAAAAACCCTATCAAGATAGGTTTTGAACCGGTTGAAATCGAATGCTGAAATATCATTCTCTCCTTCTACATGAATTCCCGGAGAGTTCGACCAATACGGGTCCATGTGTAATCGAAGAAAGTTCATTTTCCAACCGGCATCTATAATGTCGTCAATCAGTCCTTGATTGTATTTCAAGCATTTTGCCACGTCATAATTGTCCCACTTCTGTCCCATCTCATTGAACCACGGACTATAGGTTTGTGCAAACCCATGTAAATTAACCTTATTCCCATGCGGGTCTACCAAATAACGGCCTTCGACATGCAATCTGGGCATTGGCATATCTTCCCATGCCCAAAGCGTGGAGGAAGACATCAAACAGCATAAAGCTATAAGAAATTCGTAAAATACATTTGTAATGTTTTTCATAAGCAATATTTTAAATAATTCTGAGAAAATTAATAAGAAGCATTATGCCGCGATACAATTTTCTCACCTGAATAAATGAGATTGCCTGAAGCGCAGACACCTTCTATCACTATCCCATAATCGGCAGCAGAATCAGCCGTATAGAAACTGACGTGAGCAGTTCCCGATTCATCAACCTGAACGCTCGGATTCCAGTATATCGTTGAACGCAAGTCAGGAGTGGTGGATTCTTTCTTCGCTTTGGTGTCATACGCCGGTGAGTAAAACTCTACAGTCTGCTGGTAGCCGACACTCGCAATAGTCTGTATGTTGCTGTTCATCTTATTTTTCTGCACAAACCCATTCTTCGTAGTGACTACTATGGCACCATTTCCCGCAGCCGACCCATAAAGAGGACCGACAGAAGTGGCAGGAGAGTAAAAAACATCTTTGATATCATCCACGTCCAACAGGTCAAAATCAAAATTTTCTTCGGGAACATTGTCCAGTAACACCATGACCGGAGCAAATCGATAACGCACCTCATTATTTGTGACAGTGATGCCCGGTAAACGTCGCAAAAGGTCGTATGTAGAAATAAAATGTCCTTTTTTTACATCCTCTTCTGTAAGCACCTTCGAAGTTCCTACCGAATAAAAGGGAGATTCCGTTTTTACAGCTCTCTCTCTTCTGGCTGTCACTATCACTTCCGCCAGATTATAGACTCTCATTCCATTTTCTATAGTATATTTTTGGTCCATCTTTGCCATATAGTTTTCTTCTATATGTGGTTTTTCAATGCGGGGAATAAATCCGATTTTAGGGGCAGGAAATGATTTATAGGGGTCCAGTTCTATAAAGACTTTTGAAGAACCTTTCTTGCTAAGAGCCTGAACTATATACTGAGTACCGCTGGGATATTCCAGCCTGTCGAATACAAACCGCCCATTCCGGTCAGGCTTCGCCAGTTCTGTCCCGATGAGCGAATCTTTAAGGGCAAGCAAAGAGATATTTCCCTCTTTCAATGCAGAAAACAAGCCCTCTACTTTACCGGAAACTTCGTCGCCCAATTCCAAATTGTAGGGTAATGTGTCGGTTATATTGCCTTTCAATACCTCCGGAATGTTGTATTTCCGCCAGCCTTGTGTCATCATCAGCAAATCCAGAGCATAGGAAGAACTGCGGCTGTCCTGCAAGTAACTCAACGGTGACTCAATGTGTCCTTTAAGATCGGAAGTGAGCAATAAAGTGGAAACAATGTTGGAAACGGTATCCGGCTTCACGTCTGTTCTGTCAACAACTGCAAGTGCGAAGTTGCCTGACATGGGGTTTCCGTTTATATCTTTAATCTGTATATCCATATCTACCTTCTCTCTTGCCAAGTAATTTTCGCGGTCAAGCCGGACTTCAGTCTGCACCAGCGCGCTTTTTTGCAGAGAAAACACTAAACGTTCGCTCAGAATATTTCTCCCTTCATCAACCAGCAGAAAATGAACGATACCTGCCGGGAAGAAGTTTTTTTCGAAGTCAACATAACTTTGTTTGTTATCCCAAGGCTGTGCATACAGAACGATGCCACGCAAATGTGCCACCAGCGTCAGCGAAGTCCCCAATGGGGTATCAGGTGATTTGGAAAGACTTACCCGCAAATAATCTTTAGACCAAAGTGTATTCAGGGAGATAGCATCCGGAGAAGGCTCGGGCAAATCAAAACGCTGGGAAACGCCTGTTCCGTCACTACAAACGGCATGATACTTTTTTCCGGGAACGTAATACATCCGGAAACTCCCCATACCCAAATGCTGGCTCTTGAAATCGGCACATACCTGACCTTCTTCGTCAAGTACCTGACCTTCTATCTCTGTAGACAAACCATCTGCATCAATAGCCTTAAATGCCATTTTGATTGTGGTGGACTGAGCTGCATGACCTCCTTCGGGAAAAAAAGCTACATCAAAGTTTTTACTCAATTCGGGGATTCTGAAATAGCGGTTGGAGATTTTGCCGTCATACACTGTTTGCAATAAAAATGTACGCGAAGCGGGAATTTCTTTCTTTTTGAAAGTGTAATGGATATTTTCTCCTTCCAATGATAAGACTTTTCCTTGTTTGTCCCTGTCTCCATCAGGAAATAGAATAGCTTGTGTGGGAGTGACGGATCGGTTGTCCGGTTTAGTAAAAAAATGTATTTCCGCATGAATGTCGTTGTTTTCAGCAGAATAACTGATTTCCGGAGATATCGCTTCGGATACGGGATCGGATATATAAATCAATTTATGGGGAAAGTACTCTTCACCTATATTCTGCATGAACCAAGTATAGGCCCTGAGAGAATAGTTGCCTTCCGGCAGGTCTTCACCCAATGGAATATGTCCGTAAAAACACCCCAAAGAGTCCGGTCTTATTTTCACTCTCTCCACCAGGTTGCCCAACGGATTCACCAACTCTACATATACATATCGGCTGGCATTAGCTTGCTTTAGCATAAGGGCATCTACTAAGTGCGCCCTGAACCAAAGGGTTTCACCGGACATGTAGATGCCACGGTCTGTCTGAAGGTGAATCTTTTCCTGGGGGAAATTTGACAGTTGCTCTCTAAATAGATTTTCAAGGGTATCTGTCGGTACAGACTGGGGAGCGGTACCATCTGCCCAAAGGCTGGGAGACAGCATCAGGCAGCACAACCATACCATGTATTTGACAGAACTGTTCGCAATGTTCTTCATTATTTTTTCTTTTTAATTATTAATTCACCACAGAATACACAGATTAACACGAATACTTTCTCATTATCAGCATTGTAGAGTAACAGATTGCTTTCTTCCTTGTTTTCCATTGGAAAACAAGGAAGAAAGCAATGGAAAGATTTCACAAGTACTTATTAGTAAGTAGGCATTGGAGAATCTGGATAATAAACTACTCCATCCAAAACTTGACTCATTTTTACAGAACGGACTATTTGGCTCAAAGGCTCTAAATTAGTTGTTTTATACACACAGTAGTTTGTACATGCTGGTAATGATGAACCATTACCAGGAGATAATTTGGGACACCCTCCATCGTAAAGACGAATATCTAAAGTAAAAGTCGCATCCGGACGATCCCAAAATCTATCTAATTGTGGATGGCTAATTTTTATTACCTCGGACATAGATGAAGTAAGAACCGGGAGATCAACCCAATTCGTAATATCTTCAACATCATATACAGGTGTAGGGGTATAAGGGTAATAAGGAAGGTATTCATAATGATCGAAGCTCTGAACATGCAAGATATATAACAATAACCCTCTTTTAGGAAACTCTCCTCTCGAAAAATAGAAATTATGCTCCAAGTCTACGCCTATACTTAATACTGGATATCGTGGGTTATATCCATGACTACATCTTGGTGGCTTAGCAGGATCATTCATAATACCGAGTGAAATAGTTATTGGTTGACCAACATATCCATTAGAAGAACGACCTCTTACTGTCGCTGTCACAGGTCCACTGTATGATGCAATAGAGGACAAAAAAAACTTCTCACTTCCAGAGTCGTTACTACTTGAAAATGAACCCAATGACATACCAGATCCAGTAGATACTCCTACTTCGATGCCAACATACTTACCAAATGGCTCATTCCAAGAAATAGAAACAACATTCCCTGACAATGATAAATCAAGAGAACCCGACGGCCCCCTTGTCGTTGCAGACGAAGGGTCATTTTTTTCTTCTGTGATCGGATCATCTTCTCCTTTACATCCAATACATAATAGCATCAGAAACAAACAATAAAATAAATGCTTCATAATGGTTCAGCTTTAAAAATTTGACAATATTTACTTATAGAATGGTGTTTCTCACGAAGCACCATTCTTAAACTAATGATAATAAAAAAGTCACAATCTGTTTTTTTACCTTAAAAACACCTTTCTAATAATCGTACTTTCTATTTTCTTCCATCCAGTCGTTTATCTTGCGTACTTCATCATCGTTCTTACGCTCTTTATACACAAATCCCCGCGTTTTCTTCAACATACCATCCTCTCTGAAAGTATACCACAAATCGTACACTTCCATTTCGGGGTAATACTTACCGCCACCACTGACAAGGTTAAACTTATCCCAAGACTTTAAGGTTACTGAATTATCTGAATTTATGGTGATATTAAAGCAATAATCAGGTCTGTAGTCTGTAGCACCTTTTGACCACTCATTCTTTTGATGATACATACGTACAGTGTTACCATCAACTACAGCTTGCAACGTGCGAGGCGACTTATAGATAACGGAATCTTTCGGATTATCAGCAGGCTTAATCACACCATCCATATAATAAAGCCCTGAATAGTCATTCATCAGATTCAGACGGATTAGCACCACTGTATCTTCTTTAGCCAATTCAAAACGAGATGTTCCACTAAGTTTAAACGCCATCATATAGAGCGAATCTATATGCAAAGTGGATGGGTCAATGTGAACAGGATACGTGCCATAGGTTTCACCCTTTTTCACAACTACATTTTCTTGTGGAAAACTATAGATACCATTTGTCAACGTACGATACTTTATATCATCCGAACCGAGTTCTTTCTGGTTATAACTTTCAATACCAGAAGGAAATTCTTCAACAGTAACAGTTACATCTTCCTTGGCAAGCAGCGAACCGCTGATGGCAACCGATGCATATATGGTATCTTTTTCATAACCTATATTCAGATCTCTATTTATAATCTTATCTTTTGCCCCAACCAGATAAACCGTTTCGGGCCATAAATTCTCTTCCATAGGTATTTTATTGTCGCAACCCGCCATACATGCCAACAGCAAGGTTATCGAAAAAAATGCTATTTTCTTCATATTATCAACTTTTAGTGTTTTCATTTTAATTCCATCCCGGGTTCTGTACCAATTTACCGTTCTTTCTCAGCACATTTCTGTCAAGCGGCCACAGATACATCTTGTTGGAAAACATACGTTTCATGGTTTTTTCTGTATTCCAAATTCTCTCTGTATAGAACTGTTCGCGTTGTGATTCGCGAGCACTTACATCCAATCCTCTGATGGGTTTGTTGTAAGCGTCATAGGCATCTTTCCAACGGCGCAAATCCCAATAACGATGACTTTCGAAAGCAAATTCAATCAACCTTTCATGCTTAATCAGTTCACGCATCCTGCTTTGGTCGGCTGCATCGGCAGTTGTGATTCCCGGTTGACCGGCACGATAACGAATCTGATTGAAATATTTCACCATCTGATCCACATCACGAGTAACCGTCACCTGCCCATCTTCGTCCGTATACGAACCTTCCATTTCGTTCATCGCTTCTACATACCCCAACAATACTTCGGCATAGCGGAATATCGGATAAGTTTTCGCTTTTACCACTCCATTCCAAAAGATACAATCATCCTGATGCACATATTTCCGGCAGGTATATCCGGTCCTGGTTCTGTTATCATTATTATTCATATCAGATGCACTACCTCCGTAATAATAGTCGGTAACATAGTTTCTGGTACCTGCTGACAAACCGTCACGGTGGGAAGTTGTAGGCCAGATACAAGCATTGAAACCAATAGTCGCATAAAAACGCGGCTCACGACCATCATCACGATGAGCTCTGTTTCCGGAAAGAAGATAATCTGACGAGAATGTTTTATCTTGTCCCACTGCCTGCCATGATTTTTCCGCCTGAGTAGCTTCACTAAACGGTCTACCGTCAGCCATCCGGTATTCATCAATCATATCCAAAGTAACACTAAATGAAGATATTCCCCCCAATTTGGAAGGTGTCACAAGAATATAGTTTCCATTATTTTTTGAAAAATAGATGTATTCTTTAACCAACTCAGGCTGGTAAGTGCCATCAAACAGCGTCTTGTATGATTTATAGGGATCTATGCCTCCGGCTCCATCAGGGAAGTTGGCATCGGATACCGTCTCGGGAAGAGGCAATGTGCCTGTACCCTTTTCATTCACTATTTTAGGTACAGTATGAATGGCATACTTATTCATATCAATAATCCGCTTGAACGTGGCGGCAGCTTTTCCCCACTTAACCTTGTCTTCCGTCTGGGCAATGAAATTCCTGCCCTCTGAGTCTTTCCAATCGGAATAATAACTGTTACCATTGAAAAGGGGGCTGGCAGCATAGAGCTGCATACGAGCTTTGAACGCCAAAGCAGCACCCTTGGTAGGTATATACTGCAATGCATCTATACGACTTGGAGGCAGCAATTTAGCTGCTTCTTCAAAGTCGGCACAGATTTTCTCTACACACTCATCGTAAGTGGAACGCTCGAATGAAACTGACGCTACATCTTCGTCCGTATCGAAAGGACGGTCGGGAAGTACAACCACAGGCCCGTACAATCTTACCAAATAGAAATAGAAGTAAGCCCGCAGAAAATAAGCCCTTCCCTTGAAATCACGCATTTCCATCTCGGTAAGCTCCTGGTTTTTGGATATATTCTCCAATACGATGTTGGCCTTACGGATTCCTTTATAGCAATCGCCCCACGGATTAAACCATGTGTTCGTTTCTTTCACTTCATCATAAAGTATAGCATTTCCATTCGTTACAAACGGAACGATTGCTTCATCTGAGCCCAATCCACTGGGTAATGTAGAAGACCATCCCCAACCATTCATAAGTATTGATTCATCAGGAAGCAGTGCAGCCGCTCCATTGATATACTCTTCCGTTCTGGAGCGGGAAAGGAAAATGGAGTCCAGCGTGGTCTGATCGTACACATATTTGTCAATGTCCAAGTATTTTTCGCACGAACCGAACATAATGCTTGAGACCAAAATAACGGTTATTGCGGCTATTCTACCGAGAAAACCGAATTCTCTTTTATAATTTCCAAATTTTATCATAATTGTCAGGTTATATTAGAATGAAAGATTAAGCTGTAAAGTATACACTCGCTGGACAGGATAGACTGTTCCATTGTCTCCTGCTTGTGCGGGATCCAGCATCTTCTCTTTAGACCAAACTGCCAAATTGTCTCCAATCACACTAATTACTGCTTTCTGAAGACCAAACTTTTTCAGGAATTGGTTCTTGAGTGTATAAGAGACTTGCACATTCTTCAGACGCAAGTAACTACCATCAGACAACCAAAAAGAAGATGATTGACTATTATTACTGCTACCTCCATAATAAAGACGAGGGTACTTGGCGTTCGGATTCTCGGTGGCAGGGTCGCCTGAGATTTCACGTGAAATCCATCGGTTTGCCGGATTGGCAAAGTCTGTAATCACATTACCAGCTGTACTACCCGAGAATGGCTGATACATATTTCCACCTTTAAAATAGGTCACGCGGCTTACTCCCTCGAACAGGACACTTACATTAAAGTTCTTCCAGTTAAACTCTGTGGCAAATCCATACTGTATCTGAGGCACATAAGAATACTTCAAAGGTACAATATCATCCCAATTGACAATGCCATCACCATTGACATCCTTATACTTGATGTCACCAGGCAAGTAATTGCCAAAATCCTGACGAGGACTATTATCTATATCTGCCTGGTCTTTAAACAGGCCCAAAGCTATCAAGCCTCGGTTAATTCCACTTTGATATCCTACGGCTGATTGGTAATCGTATTTCTTAAGATCTTCCTCGAAATTGGTGATTTTGTTCATGGACTGTGTGTAGTTGGCACGTATAATCAGGTATTTGTCATTGTCACCCAAAGGCTGCGTATATGAGATATGTCCATCCATACCCCAGCTCTTCATTTCACCTACATTGGCCCAAGGTAATGACGGAAGTCCCATCTCTTCGGGTACACTCTGGCGTTGTTGATAAATACCTGAACGTATATCCTGGAAGAAATCGACTGTCATTTCAAAACGTTCGTGGAAGAAACGTGTATCAATACCGATGTCAGCTTTCTTGGCCTTTTCCCAGCGCAGGTTGCTGGAACCCACTTGCGTTTCGGTCAAACCGGAACCGTTATTCCAACTGCCGGAACCTGTGTGACCAATCAAAGTCAGATAGGGAAAACGTACCGAGTCATCCCAAGTGAGACGGTCATTACCTACTATACCATACGAAGCCCTGATTTTGAAATAATTGATAAAATTGTCCTTATTACGCCAGAAGCGATATTGCGTGGGAGCCCAACCTATAGAAACAGCGGGAAACCAACCAAATTTCTTACCTTTCTCAAAAGCCTCCGAACCGGTGTAACCCATATTAAATTCGGCCATATAAGTATCATCATACGAATAAGAGAAACGGCTTGAGTAACTATTATAACGTTTAGGGATAGCAGTCAGCAATTGATTATATTTCGATGCTTCATAATCGCTCCATTCGGCCTTCACCAAAGCACCTACCTTATGTACCTTATTAAATGTCTGGTCGTAATTCAGTCGGAAATCCCAATAAATTCTACGCTCAGTGTCATTCCAATTTGTATAATAGGGCTCCACTGCATCAGATATTTTCTCCAAATCGAGTGTTCCATCACGTTTATAACCATGAGCATAATAAATGGCCGGCATTTTTTCGCGAACTTGGGTTCTCGCACCTATCGAATTAATGTTGACCAATCCTGCAATACTCAGTCCGGGAGTTATCATCTTCAAATCCTGATTGAGCTGCATCGTGATTTTATTGTCATTGGAATAGAACTTACGATAACCCGTCATATTCAACAATACATACGGACTGATATTCGATTTATCAGTGCCATATCCAGGTGCCTGCCCTGTGGTGTACATCAACGGTACTGTCACCGGAGTCAGATTGGATTGTGCCTGCCACAATACCTTACTGTCGTTTCCATATCCCGGATAATTCTGAGTAACAATCACAGTCTCTTCATTCAGCGAGAGCGTAGTGGTGGGAGTGACATTCACATCCACATTGGCACGGAAATTAAACTTGTTGTAATTTACGTTCGTATTGTATTTGTTTACCCCTTTGTCTTGCTTAAAAATAGCATCTTTTGTCGTAAAACCAGCACTGATGTAATAACGAGCCACTTCACCACCTCCCGATGCACTCAGGAAGTATTGTTGGTTCCAGGTATAGTCTTTCAAGATAACATCCCGCCAATCCACATCCGGATGAAAATCAGGATCCATGTGATTTCTAAACAGTGCCAAATCCACATCCGTATAAACAGGAATACGTCCACGTGTCACGGCAGCTTCGTTGGCGAGTGCCGCATATTCCGCAGCACGTACATATTTGGGCATTTGAGGAGAATAAGAAATACCAGTATTTGCCTTCACCTGCAAATTCAGCTTTCCCGCCTTACCCTTCTTGGTACTTACCAATACTACACCGTTGGCACCACGCACACCATAAACCGCCGTAGAAGAGGCATCCTTCAAGATAGAGAAACTTTCGATGTCTTCGGGGTCGAGCGTATTCAAGTTACCTTCGATACCGTCAATCAATACCAAGGCACCCTGTCCGGCACCAAAGGTACTAATACCACGCACCCAGAACTCGGAGAAATCCTTACCCGGCTCTCCACTACGTGTAACGGAAATGATGCCCGGAACACGTCCGCCCAACATGTTGCTTATGGAAGTGGCAGGAGTTTTCAACGTAGCCACCTCAACTCCAGTAATGGCACCTGTCACATTAATCTTCTTCTGTACCTTACCCGATGCCGTAATCACAACCTCGTCCATTACATTCGAACTCTCCTTCAACACCACGCGCATGCGCTCGTCACTCTTGTTCATCTTTATCTCCTGAGGATCATACCCCACATAGGATATGACCAACGTATGCCCGGCTTTGATACCCCCTATCTTGAAACGACCGTCAATATCCGTAATGGCACCCATAGAAGGAACTTCCTTTACAGAAATCGATACTCCGATTAAGAGTTCGCCTTTCTCGTCCATAACCGAACCCGAAGCTACCACAGTCTGTTGCGCATAGGCCAAATTCATAGAACTTACCCATGCCATAAGAAACAGTAATATATGTTTAATCTTCATCTTGATTCATTTTATATGATTTCTACTTTTATTCAATTGTCATTTTCCGGATTGCCTTTGAAGATTCTTCACCAATGAAGAAGTTCTCTTCCGAATCCAAAGCAATACACAATGGATTATCAAACAATGCATCCGTAGGGAATCCGTTAAGTCTTCCTGACCGATCGGGAGCTCCCGCTACCAAAGAAACAAGCCTTCCTTTGATTTTCACAATGCAATGGCTATTTTTGCAACATACATAGAGTTCACCGTTACTATTCACCGCCATTCCGCAAGGTTCTTTCAATACGGCATCGGTCAATCTATCTCCAAAAGCTGTAGCCAACCATCCCGGTTGGAAGCCGGCATAGCGTTCCACTTGCCATGCGCCCGAAGTATCTTTCCATATCTTCACAATGCCATTACTCTCAGGATAAGAAGCGAAAAAACACTTATCGTATTTACTATAAGTCAGATAATGCCTCCACTGGCTGATATTCACTCCATCAAAAGCCGGGTAATCTGATGTAGCAAATAACTTTGTATAACCTTTATCTTCCAAATCTATTTCATAAAGACCATCACCGGACATTGCATACAAATAGCGGTCATCTTCGGCATAAGCCAATGCCCCCTGGCAATCGCCTTGGAAAGGTATTGTGAGACCAAGAGAGTTTAAAATCCATCCATCCGCACGGGTAGCTGTGTATAAAGCACCTCCACTACGGGGCATGATGCTCACTTTTTCTCTTGAACTATCAACTGCAACAGCACCCATATAACCAATATTAATCAGACGAATCACCGTATTATCCTCTAATGACACAAAATAGGTACGGTCGCCCCATCCTCCTCCAACGAAAATGAAATTATCACTCTTTTGTCCTGCAACAGCTACAATTCCTGTACACTCATTCATTCGGAATTCTTCTATTTTACTGTCATCTGACGATGTCCATCCGTCTTCACCAAATTTTCCCAATATTGTTTTCACAGATTGAGTTTGATAATACTTAAACTTCACATTGTCAGAGGTGTACCTTTTACCTTCCACTTCCAATGTTATCTCGTTATAGCCGGGCAACTGCTTGGGGATAAGCCCATACAATTCATTTCCGTTGTTGTTTACTATAACCGCTTCCTTGTCGGCAAAGAAAACTTTGACTTTTCCGGTCGTGTCAACCGGAAAGTTTCCTTTGATAATAAAAGAATCGTTGATTCTTCCCCAGTCGGGTGACATGGATTTTAACTCAATAGGCTTGCTCGAATCATAATAGTTGCCTATTTCAGGCCATTTCTCAATTACTTCTTCGCCATTGCAACTTGCGAACAAAATACTTAAGAAAAGAAAAACCAAATAAAGCTTATTGTTTTTCATAATATATAAGTAATGGGGTTCTATGTTTTTCATTACTAATAGTAGTCATTGGTACCAGCCCCCCTTTAAATACCAAAGCTACGTAAAACTCATTGCAGATTACCGAAAGTGATATGTATCGCTACGGTTATCTCTGATTTTACAATCTTTACATAAATAGCTGACTTAACCGTCATCATCATACATACATTTCATAAGATTAACTTGATTAGATTTAACATTACAATAACTCCATCGACATACATTCCGTACATCGATACACAAAGCTACAGAAGTGTACCCAATACACTTTTAGATATTAGATATATAATTTTAGATATTAGATAATCTATACTACAAACGATAAAAAATAGGAAAAAGAAGTAAATTAGACCTCTGTAGGAGACTTACCAAAGTACTTTTTAAATACCGTACTAAAGTAACTGATACTGGAATAACCACAAAGTTCGCTAACTTCCGTGATGGTGTATTTATGAGATTGGAGTAATTCTAAAGCTCGGTTTAAACGAATGGATTTAATAAACTCAATAGGTGATTGACCTGTCAATGCTTTTATTTTTTTATATAATAGTGAACCGCTCACATGCATTTCCATAGCAAAGCTTTCTTTGTCAAAATCCAGATTTTGCATATTATTATGAATTACTTCCACGGCTTTTTTCACAAACTGATCATTAAGCTCATTCGCCAAAATAACCTGTTGCTCATCATTCTCCGGTTTTATCAATTTCAAAGCTTTCTCTCTGACAATTTCCCTGTTTCGCATAAGGGACTTTATCCGTTGCTCCAAAAGTGATATATCAAAAGGCTTTGTGATATAATCTTCTGCCCCCAGACCTAAACCTTCCAATTGGTCACTTTTATCACAAAGTGAAGTTAACAGGATTACCGGAATATGCGAAGTTTCAAAAGTAGATTTAATCAATTTACATAACTCAAACCCATCCATATCAGGCATCATCACATCCGAAATAATCAATTCAGGAGATTCTTTCTGAAGCAATTCCCATGCTTCATTGCCATTGCCAGCCTCTAAAATGTAATATTGATTTTCAAAAGAACACTTCAGGAAGTTCCGCAAATCCTTATTATCATCTACGATTAATATAGATTTCTTCTTTCCGGATCTATCATCTTCCTGTTTATATTCCGACTGATCAGACGGACCATCGGCAGATATGATATTACCCAGTTCTTCATGTCCAACAGGTGCAACTTCAACCACTTCTTTATAAGGGATGTTTATTTTGAATAAAGAACCTTCATTCTCCTTACTTTCAAGCGAGACTTTTCCCTCATGCATCAAAACGTAATTTTTCACCAACAACAGGCCTATCCCGGAACCTACCATGCGTGAATTAACCTTATTATCTCCCCTATAAAACTCTTTGAACAACTTTTTCTGAGCATTATCCGAGATACCCAATCCATAATCTCTTACCTCCAAGCTCCAATAGTACTCATTACAATTCAATGTAAGCTCCACTTTACCATTCGTATGGGAATACTTGATTGCATTAGATATCAAATTATCAACGACTTTCTCTATTTTCAATTCATCGACAGCTGACATATAAGATTCCTTGTTAGAGACAAACTCTAATATAACATTCTTTTTCCCTGCTGTAGACTTGAACATTGTTTTCCGCCTATATACCAAATTAACAATATCAACCATTACCAAAAACAGTTGTCCTTTTCCCATATCTACTTTCTGGAAATCCAGAAGTTGGGTTGCAACATTAGATAAGCGTTCAGACTGTTCCATAGCCAGATTCAGATAATAATGTCCTTTCTCTGACAATTCTTCCTCTTTATTCAATTCCTGAATAGGTGCATTTATCAGCGTTATCGATGTACGAAGATCATGAGCAGTATTTGTGAAAAAACGAATTTTATCTTCGGCATGGCGCTGTTTTAAACGATTTATATAGAATTTAAGCACAAAGAATGTAGTACTCATTATAATAATGAATATCACCAGGCGGAACCACCACGTCTGCCAGTAAAGCGGAATAACGTGTATATCCAATGTACGTTCATCAACTATCTGAGAAAGTGAATTATTGTACATTCTTACTTTAAGCCGGAAATTACCATTAGGAATATTGGTATAAGTAATTATTTGCTGACTGGAAGGATGTGACCACTCCACATCAAGACCTTCCATTTTCCATGAAAATTTTATTTCTTTGGAAGAAACACCAATAGGCAATACCTCAAGCGTCAGAGTATTCTGATCATATTTGAATGAAATATCAGTTTGCTTATTTACCGGGATTCCACGCAACAAATCCTGATTTTCTCTGATAGAACTACCGGAAATATTGATATTCTGGAAATAAATCTGCCCGTTGAGCTGGGTATGATATAACTTATCTGGATTAAACATTACCGCTCCATTATTGGTACCCCACATCAATTCGCCATTGCGTAATTTGCAGCTGGCATTCACATTGAACGAAGCACTGGAAAGAGCCAAAGTGGAATAATAAGTATGTACCGTACTGTCGGCAGGATTATAGCGACACAATCCATTTTCCGTTCCTAACCATAGATACCCATTATCATACATAACACTGTTAACATAATTAGATGGCAATCCGGATTCCACTGTTATTTTATGAGTTTCACGATTCGTATAATTATAGTGTAGCAATCCGTCTCCGGAAGTAGCCACCCAAATATCATCCTCCATTACTAAAATATCTTGTGCAAGGCATTCTGGTAAAAAAGATATTTGCCCTGTTTCTTTGTCTAACAAAAGCACAGAATAAGTACAGGCCAACAACATTTTTCCTGGAGAAAACTCCATAAACGTACGCATGGGCTGTGCACCATACGTATGAAAACGTTTTTCTTTCGTCAAATAACATATTACATCTTGGATACCCCCAATCCAAATATCACCCTCACTATCCTTATATATATTCATTATGAATTTACCATCAGACTTCAAATCCGATGTATTCCGTGGATAATGAACCAATTCTTTTCCGGTATTCCGATCTAAAACATAAAATCCGGATGAGAACGACCCCGCCCAGATGTTTCCTTCATTATCTTCACATAATGCCAGAAATACCTGTGCCTGTGCCTGTTTATTCTGATAATAAATATCCCATTCATTAGTGGCTACTCTCCACCTGCTTATCCCATTATTCGTAGCAAACCAGATATCTCCTTTGCTATCTTCAAGTATCTTGTTTACATTATCATTCCCTAAAGAATTCGGATTATTAACCTGATGGGTAATTTGATTAATTAATGGAGACTTCCAGTCGAAAAAAGAAAGTCCACCTGTATAGGTAGCGACCCATACTCTTTGCTTACCGTCACAATAAATATCATAAACTCCATCCCCGCGAAGAGAGAAAGGATTATCAATATCTTCTTTCAGAATGTTCAGAACCGTTTTTTTATCCTTATCCAATTCCCATACTCCCTGCCCGTCAATCCCAACCAATAATGTTGAATCAGAACTTTCCGTTATCACTCCGATTGGCTGCTTTGGAAAATCAGAAAATGGCAATAACGATTTTTTTTTCATGTCCAGATAAAAAAGACCGTCAGTAGAAGTCCCTATCCATAAAACCTCTCCTTTATTATCATAAAAAAGACTGCTTATCTGAAAAGTATTATTTATTTCATATACACTTTTTTGTTCCAATGTATTCATATTCAGCAAACTAATGCTATCCTGATGTGTTACAAGCAAATGTGTCTGATCATAAGGTACTATACTCTGTGTCATGATTTGTTTCTCGCCTATTTGGGAAAACATTCCATTCTTATATTTACACAATCCTCCGGAAGTGGGAATCCAGAGAGCCTGTTCATCATCAATAACAACTTTGCCTACACTTAAATAAGAATTTTTTAATGAAACCCTAAGATCCAGAAATAAATCAAACCGGTCATACAGTTCATTATAATGAAAGAATTGGCCATTATTCGTATATGCTATTAAAAACGAATTATTATAGGCCAGCTTGACATTAATGATATTGGCTGTTTTATAAGGAAGCTGATAGATGCGATAATCACTTTCCGTAATTCTCAATATACCCGTTTTAGAAGAAGCCCAAATAAAACCATTCTCATCTTTGCAGACAGAAGCCATCTCCCGCATGGAAATTCCATACATCGTATTAATATTATAAAACTTCACATCCGAAGCATATATATTAAAAATAGAAAGGAAAAGAAAGAATATAAGCAGTCGTGATTTCATAATATTACAGTTAGCTGTTGCAAATATAATATATTTGAAAGCAATCAACCAATATATGCATTATTTTGTCTAATTTTGCACCTCGTTTCACAAAAAGTACAGATTATTTATGAAAGCGTTCGAATTCAAACCAAAGCTATTCACGGCTTTGAAGAACTACTCGAAAGAATTATTCATGGCAGACCTGATGGCCGGTATCATAGTAGGTATCGTTGCTCTCCCGCTTGCCATTGCATTTGGTATTGCATCCGGTGTATCACCCGAGAAAGGTATTATCACGGCAATCATTGCCGGATTTATTATCTCCATGTTGGGAGGTAGCAAAGTACAGATCGGTGGTCCTACAGGAGCTTTTATCGTTATTATTTACGGCATTATCCAGCAATACGGAGAAGCGGGATTGATTGTTGCCACGCTAATGGCGGGAATCATTCTTATTCTGTTAGGGATATTCAAGTTGGGTGCCGTAATTAAGTTTATCCCTTATCCTATCATCGTAGGATTTACCAGTGGTATTGCTGTCACTATTTTCACCACCCAAATAGCTGATATTTTCGGACTTAGTTTCGGTGGTGAAAAGGTTCCCGGAGATTTTGTCGGGAAATGGATGATTTATTTCCAGCATTTCGACACCATTAACTGGTGGAATACGATTGTCAGCATTGTAAGTATTGTAATTATTGCCATAACCCCGAAATTCTCAAAGAAGATACCGGGATCGCTGATTGCTATCATTGTAGTAACAGTAGCGGTATATTTGATGAAGACTTATGCCGGAATCAACTGTATAGATACCATTGGTGACCGTTTCAGCATCAAAGCGGAACTGCCGGACGCAGTAATGCCTTCACTGAACTGGGAAGCTATTCAGGACTTATTCCCTGTAGCCATTACCATTGCAGTATTAGGAGCCATCGAATCACTGCTTTCTGCCACGGTAGCAGATGGTGTTATCGGTGACAAGCATGATTCCAATACGGAATTGATAGCACAAGGAGCTGCCAATCTAATAACACCTTTATTTGGTGGTATTCCTGCCACCGGTGCTATTGCACGTACAATGGCCAATATAAACAATGGTGGTAAAACCCCTGTTGCAGGTATGATACATGCAATGGTGCTTTTGCTTATCCTTCTATTCCTTATGCCTTTGGCACAATATATTCCAATGGCATGTCTGGCAGGTGTACTCGTAATAGTCTCTTATAATATGAGTGGATGGCGTACGTTCAAGGCATTGCTGAAGAATCCGAAATCAGATGTCACTGTATTGCTGATTACCTTCTTCCTGACAGTAATTTTCGACTTAACCATCGCTATTGAAGTGGGTCTTGTCATAGCTTGTGTACTTTTCATGCATCGCGTTATGGAAACCACTGAAATTTCTGTTATTAAAGATGAGATAAATCTGAATGAAGAATCTGCCAGCAAAGAAGAAGAAGAAAACTTGTCCATCCCTAAGGGTGTGGAAGTATATGAAATAAACGGTCCTTACTTCTTTGGTATTGCCACTAAATTTGAGGAAATCATGTCCAGACTGGGAGACCGTCCTAAAGTGCGCATTATACGTATGAGGAAAGTACCTTTCATCGATTCAACAGGTATTCACAATCTAACCAATCTTTGCCAGATGGCGCAACGGGAGAAGACAACAATCGTACTTTCCGGTGTGAATGAAAAAGTACACAAAGCGTTGGAAAAATCCGGTTTCTATGAGCTTCTGGGTGAAAAGAATATCTGCCCGAATATCAATGTGGCATTGGAAAGATCGAAAGAATTATTGAATGAGTAAAACAAGGTAATAATATAAAGGAGGGAATGATTTTTTCATTCGGGACTATCCATTAGATTGTGTAAATAGAAAACTACGGGATTTTTCTCGTAGTTT